>JGI25331J36430_1000030_pt1 | contig 87853 bp, 76 predicted proteins | sample HigsolmetaAR206D_FD_36430 | JGI IMG/M metagenome (IMG submission 36430) | reverse complement strand
GAGATATTTTGAACTCCGTCAAGATTGGCGAACCGCCTAGTGCGGACCCGCATGCTAGGTGGTGTGAGGGGACGGGGGTTCGTCACCCCCTCCTACTCGATTCCGCCTCTTGGTTCCGCGCTTTGTAAATCGCCATGGCCCGGTTCAAAAAGGCGGCTTCTTCAGGGCCCCACGGCGGGCCGACCGGCGGTTTTTCGCCGTCGGGCAATTGGTTAAAATGCTCCCACCATCGTTTTAAACCAGCTTCGATTTCCGGATCCCCTTTGGTGAATTGGGCGAGGAGTTTGAGCTGAAGCTTCGCGGCGGCTTGGGCTTCGGGATCGCCGGGATCGGCATCTTCCGCAACCAGCCGTTTCAACGTCTCGCCGAGCGCCGCGTATTGCGCGTCGACCCGCTTTTGGTCTTCTTCGGTCCATTCTCCCCATTGCGCCATTTTCCGTTTGGCCGCTTCGGAGTACGATTTGTTGCTCAGCTCTTCCAATTTTTTTTGCTGTTCGGGCGTGAAATATTTGTTCACCCAATCTTTTTTCTGTTCCATTTGCATCACCCGGATCACTTTAATGAGGGATTCCCAATCGCATCGGTTCGATTGCAGGAGTTTTTCGGTTTCTTCCATCGCCCTGAGGATGCGATCGATTTGCGCCCGCTTTTCCAACATCATCGCTTTTTGTTGGGCGATCATGTCCTGAAGCCGGGACGGCCCGGTTTGCAAACATGCTTTAATTTCTTCAAGCGTGAAGCCGAGATATTTCAAAGCGAGAATGTTTTGCAGCTTGACAAGGTCGCGGTCCGTATACAGCCGGTAACCCGACTCCGTCACCTTTGATGGGGGCAGAAGCCCTTCTTGGTCGTAATAATGCAGGGTGCGAACCGATACGGCGGCTTTTTGGGCAAATTGCCCGATCGTGTAAAACGTTTGATCCAAGGTGTTTCCTCCTTTCTGATGCGAGTATAAAGTATGACGTAACGTCAGACTCAAGAGGTTTTCAACACTTTTTTCGGGAAAGGTTTGGGTGCATTCATTTCCATAAAATCATGATGAAGTTTTTCGGTTTCTATCCAAATGAAGAAAACAAAAGGGATCCGGACTTTCGGGTTGACACCCGTTGGGATGAATCAATGTTCCGATGCGCGCCAGGGAGACGTGCAAAATCCTTTTTCTTGCGCTTTCCCGGAAAACGTGCATTCAAAGCGCGGGCAGGGGAAACTTGGTTCAAGGAGCCAGCGGAGAGTATATGGGAAACGGGGCTCTAAGAAAAAAAGTCAACTTGGAAACATACAGCAACGAACTCGTCAACATCATCAGTAAAGCCATAAAAAGCATTTAGATCAACCGCGGGCTGTTTCGACAGCCCGTATTTGTTTTTTTCGTCATCCATTCATACCTCAATACGTTCAGTCAGGCGCATGGAAGGCCACACCGTTTAGCGAATTTTGATCTCCATTTACTAATAGTTAAAAAATATATATAATTGAACAAAATAAAACAATATTTTTATCGATTCGCGGGGGGGCCTATCGTGAAAAAAGAACTTGAACAGCTAAAAAGCAATATCGGCCGTGTCCTCATCGGCAAAGAGCGCATCGTCGAGCTGCTCATGATCGCTTTGGTCGGTAAAGGCCACGTCCTTCTGGAAGACGTTCCGGGAACCGGCAAGACGATGCTCGCCAAGGCGCTCGCCAAATCGATGGCGGGAACTTTTAAAAGAGTCCAGTTGACGCCCGACGTGTTGCCGAGCGATATCACCGGCATTCAATTTTTTAATCCGAAGGAACAACGCTTTGAAATCAAACCCGGCCCGATTCTGACGAACATCTTGCTCGCCGACGAAATCAACCGGGCGACGCCGCGGACCCAGGCGGCATTGCTGGAAGTCATGGAAGAACGGCAAGTCACCATCGAAGGCGAGACGATTCCGATCGAACCGCCTTTCATGGTCGTCGCCACGCAAAACCCCGTGGAACAGCAGGGCACGTTTCCGCTTCCGGAAGCACAAATGGACCGCTTTTTCATGCAAATCCCCGTCGGCTATCCGGACTATGAGGAGGAAAAGCGCATGCTCCGCCTGTACCGGAACGGCGAGCCGCTCGAGACGGTCCAGGCGATTTTCAGCCTTCAGGATATCCAGCGCATGCAGAAGGAGGCGAGAAGCGTCCGGATCACCGAGGATGTGGAAGATTATTTGTTGCGCATCGTGCGCGCCACGCGCGAAGACGAGTGGGTTGAAGCCGGCGTCAGCCCGCGCGGGACGCTGGCGTTCATGCGCGGCGTGCAAGCGCGCGCTTACCTTTACGACCGCGATTTCGTCACCCCGGATGACGTCAAGGCGCTCGCGCCCTTTATCCTTTCGCACCGCCTTGTCCTGACGATGGAAGGGGAAATGCGGACGACGAAAGCGCAGCTCATCCACCGCATCATGGACCGCATTGAAGCGCCGGTGGAAGCGGGAGCCGTGGACAAATGACGTGGTCCGTCTTCCGCGGCGCCTCGCTCTGGACCGATCTTTTTTCCGCGATCGGCGCCGTGCTCGTTCTCTTCAGTTTGTTATCAGGCAGCGTCCTCTGGTTTTCTGCAGGCGCCGTCCTGCTCGTCTTCGGCATTTATCCCCAATGGTATTTGACTTATTTAAGCAGCCGTCTCTTTTTTCAGAACGAGACGGAAAAAATCTATCTGTCCCAAGGTGAACAAGGCCGCTTGCACCTCATTTTTGCCAATCGGGCAAAGTTGCCGGTCGTCTTTGCGACGGTCGAGTTTTCCATGGACGATTATGTGGCGGTCGAAGAAGTCAGGCAGTGGTACGGCGGCGTTTATCAGTTTGAGATGGCGCTCGGGGCGGGGGCGACCGAGGCGTTCGCCGTTCCGATTAAAGCCGTCTCCCGCGGGCTGGCAAAAATGAAAAACTTGCGCGTCAAATTGTACGACCCGCTGCGGCTGGCGAGCTTGACGCTTTCCTATGATTTCCTCCGGAAGGAAGTCGTCGTCTACCCGAAGCGAAAAGCGGTGGCCGGACTCGAGGAGCTGTTCTTGCAGATCGAAGGCGCGCATCCACGGCAACGTTCAATCTTTCAAGATTTGACAGCTCCGATCGGAACGCGGGAATACACGCCTTCGGATCCGTTCAAGCACATCCATTGGAAGGCGAGCGCGCGCACCGGCCGCCTGCAGACGAAGCTTTTTGAAAAAACGTCCGGCATGACGTGGAGCATCATCATTCTATTGGACCGCGAGATCACGAAACAAGGGCGGATCGATCTGGAAGAGGAGCTCGCTTGTGCGGCGACGCTTTGTTCCGAAGCGGCCAAACGGGACATCAATGTCGAATGGTTTGTCAACACGAAACCGATGGGACGTTCCTCCGTTGTCCGACTGGACGCGGGGAGCGGCCGCGCCCATTCCATCAAATCGCTCGAGTTTTTGGCGTTGATCCAATTTCATCATATAAAAACCCGGCCGGCATACGCGTTGGCGGAAATCGACCGCGGGTTTCGCCGCCCGCGCGTGATCATGGTGATCGACCACACTTCAATGGCGGAAACCGAGCGGTTTTACTGGAAGTGGCGGCGATACGGCCACGCCGTTTACCGCATTCATCCGGACGGCTTTCTTCAATCGGTGTGGACAGAGGGTGACAGACTTGCGAAATAAAGCCCACATTTGGATTGGTGTTTTGTCGGTCCTCATCGAAGGCCTCGTCATTTTTCTGTTTCTCGTTCCGTTTGCCGGAGGGGAGCAGCCGTGGCGGCTGGCGGGGCCTTTTGCCGCGATGGCGGCCGTCATCGCGGTCGGTTTCCTCTTTTCAAAACCGGGCGGAATGCCGCTGCATTACGGAGCTGCCGTCGCCGCCGTTACTGTCGGCATGCTGCTCGGTTTGGCGATCGGTGTGGCTCTGGTTGTTGCTGTTTTGCTCTTTTGGCGGACGGCGGCGGCGCTTCGCGGCCATACCGAACGGAATCTTTGGCCGATCTATTTGATCACCGCCGGCGTGGCTTTCTTTTATGCATTTATTTTCGGTTTCTTTGACCTGTCCTTTCTGCACCCGGCGTTGTTTATGCTGTTGTTTGCCATGCAAACCGTGCTCGTCTTGGCGCTCCGCTTCGCCCAGGCGGTCCGCAGCGGGAAGGCGTGGCGCAAAGTCCCGGCCTCGTATGCGCTGGCTTTTGCCGCGCTCGTCTTGGCCGTTGTGCTCTTTGCTTTGGTCGGACCCTTCTTGCGCACGGGACTTCTCTATGTGGCGGAAGGAGCGGCTTACGTCATTTACTATGTCTATGTGGGCGCGCTCGGTCTAATAAAAGCGATGCGCGGTGACTCACTGGATGCTGGAAAGTTGGAACGGTTGCGCAATCGAAATTTCCATCCCAAAGAGCGACATTGGTCGGACGTGAACCCGCATCATTCCTTCGGTTGGTTGACTTGGGTAGGAATGGGGTTGCTGCTGTTCATCATCGCGCTTCTCGCCATTTACGTGCGCAATCTGATGCACGAGCGAAGAAGCCTCATGGCGTTTCGCCGGCAACTCGCGGGGGAAGCGTATGCCGCTCCGCTCGGGCGCGGCATTGCCGCCGGACGCCGGCGCAAGCCGAGGCCGCCGAAGGATCCCGTCCGTTATGGTCTCTTTCGCATGGAAACGGAGCTGGGGAAAGGGGAGAAAGGACGAAGAGCGGGGGAAACCATCGGCGAATGGTTTGCGCGCCTTCCGGTTGCCGCAGAGGAGAAAGCGTTGATCCGGTCCGTCTACGAAACCGTCCGCTACGGCCATCAAAGCGTTGGCCGTGACGAGCGGGTCCGTTACAAGCAAGCGGTCGACGCCGTCATTGAAGCGATGAAAAAGCGGGAGAAAGATGAAGAGAGCCATTAAGCGATCAAGCGCGTGAACGCCATTCAGTCCATGCGGGCGGTTTCCCCGCTCGCCATCAATTTTATCTATTGGTTTAAAGAGTTGCTCGTTCCTCGGTTCCACGTTCGACAGAGCGGGAATTGTTCTGTATTTGATCCGGGGGCATCGGCCGTATTTTTGGCGGCCGGGATTCGGCGATATTCATCCTTTAAGGTGGACAGCCGGCTGCATTCTCAGGAAGTTTGTTCTCCTTCGCGAGCGCGTGCCGCTTCCTTCAACGGGTCGGGCAGGGCACTTTTTAAGTGGATCGTGCCGTTCAGGCTGACGATTTGCCAGCGGCAATCATGAAATCTCAATTGGGTCAGGCCGCAATTGTCAAAGATGAGCCGGTCGCAAACGGCCGTGAACGTCGTCCCGAGAAGGCTGGCGGTCACCGCTTTGAGCGGCCCGCCGTGCGTGACGACGGCGATGCGGGCATAGCGGTAGGCGGCGCTTTCCAGTTGCGCCATGAAATGTTTGAGGCGATTTTCCATGTCCGTCACGTGTTCCCCGCCGAAAGGTCGCAAGTCGAACGGATCGGGGTTGGCGGTATACAGGGCGCCGAAACGCCGGGCGGCTTCTTCTTTGGTTAAACCCGATAACGCGCCGCAATGCGTTTCTCTTAACCAATCGGACGTTTGAATGGCGTGATCGGGAAAAATGATCCTCGCCGTTTCGTAAGCCCTTCGGAGATCGCTGGAATAGACGAGATCGAAAGGGACGAACCGCAGCGCTTCTCGGGTCAGCGCCGCTTGTCGCCTCCCTTTGTCGGTGAGCGGGAAGTCCCCCCAGCCTTGATGAACTTGATAGCGGTTTCCTTCCGACTCGCCGTGCCGGATCAACCATACTTCCATTTTTTAAACCTCCTTGCTGAAGAATCGGGCGGGTCAACGTCAACATTGTAGCCGACCGTCTTGGAGAAGATGGCGTGAGGGACTGACATCACGAATTTTGGGCGCTTCATGCGGAGACGCAAAGTTTGAATTTTACTTTTTTAAGAGAAAGGGCCGTTTCGATGATTACCGTGAAACATCTGACTAAATCTTACGGAAACCATGTGGTGTTCAAGGACGTTCATTTCGAAATACCGAATGGAAAGATTGCTTTTGTTATGGGGGAAAACGGCGCCGGGAAAACCACGCTGCTAAAGTGTTTGCTCAATCTGGAAAGCTACCGCGGAGAAATACGGTATGACGGGAAGCCGTTACAGGATGTGCGCCGGGATGTCCATATTCTTTACGATGATGTGCCCTTATATCTGAATCTCAGCGGTTATAAAAATATTGAATTGTTGTTGGCCCGACCCGTGAAAACCGAACAAATCAAAGAAACGGCGCATGCGTTTCTGCCCGATGAGGTGTTAAAAGCCAAAGTCAAAACCTATTCCTATGGCCAAAAGAAAAAGTTGGGCCTGATTCTGGCCGTTCTTTCAAAACCGAAATATTTATTTTTGGATGAAGCCTCAAACGGTTTGGATTATGATACAATGGAAGATTTTCGGAAAACATTGTTAAATTGGGCTAAACAAATGACGATCATTGCCACAGGCCATCAATTTGAGTTTTATGCGCCCATCATTGACGAACTTTTCATACTGAAAGAAAAATCCTTGATTCATTTGAAGCGTTTTAAAGAAGAAGGCGGTGATTTGATTGAAGCTTATAAAAATTATATTAAATAACATCGGAAAGGAATTCAAATATCTCGTTTACTCTTATGCCTTGCTTTTGATCTTCACCGCCGTTTTGGCGCTTTCCGTATGGAATTTATATCTTCAGATGAAACAAGCGGAGAACAACTATCAGGAGTATCTCCATAGCCGAGCGGAATATGAAAAACAAGGCATGGATATTGAGAAAGCCTTGCATGCTCCGTCAGATGTGCAAAAACAGGAAAATGGAAACGGAAGTGAAATTGAATTTGTCGATAATGTCCTTAAATATGATTATGACAATGTCTCGAAGGCTTTAACGATTATGAGGCCGAACCGAATCCTCACGCAAACATTGGAATGGCTGTCCTTTTTCTTTTTCCCGTTGATATTTACGATTTACGGGCTGTATGTCGCCACCTATGACTTTAAATACAAAACATACCGGGTAAAAGCCGTGCAAACCGCGTGGTATCATCTTTTGCTCGCCAAACAATTGACCGTCTATTTGTCCATCTTGGCTGTCGTCGTCGTCACCTTGGTGCTTTCCTATCCCGTCGGCCTGTTCTTTTACCGTCGGATTTCCGGGAACATTCCCATTCACGACTTTCATCTTAATGTGCCGATGGAGCACCATGTGCTCTGGCAATTTTTGCTGAGCCTATTTATTTGTTTTTTATTCTCCACCCTTGGTTTTTGTGCCGGCGTGGTCTTTCAACGATTTTCGGCGCCGGCCATCCTCTTTGTCGTTTATCATTTCCTCATTCCCTTTTTGGGGAAATATGATTTGCGGAATATGGTCGCCGTCTTGGGACACAAGGTGTTTTCCTTTTATGGCAATTTTCAATTGGTTAAACCGGTGGCGGTTCCGGTTCCTTTGGCGATTGTTCTTCCGATCGTCTTCGTGATCGTGTGCACCCTTGCCGCTTATGGGATCGCGATGAAGCAGAGCAAATACGTGGTGAAAGGCCATTTCTAAAAGGGTTTTGAGAGATATAAAGAGGAAAGGTTCATAAAGGGGGAAGAGGATTGGCTGCCGTGTTTGTGGGTTTGGGTTTTTCAATGCTCTTCCTTGTCACCGCCATAAAATATTTTAGCGAGACGCTTCGCTGCCTTAATACGAGCGGCGAAGTGAGCACGGCCGACCTTTTTAAAGATTTTGGGTTTGACTGGATCCCGCCTGTTCCGGTGGTTTTTGTTCGCTCTATGCCTGAAGCTTCATTAAAGGGGTTCACATCGGCTTCTTTGCCGAAGGCGTGTTGCTGACGCTTTACATTGTTTTCGGAATGGAAAGCCTTTTGTATTGGGTGAAAGAAAAGCGGATGGGCCTCTTTTTGCAAAAGCACGGCTGGCTGAAATGGCTGAGCATGGCGGCGGCGGGATTTGGCGTCGGGTTGCTGTTATAAACCCGTTTACGGACGGGTAATGGGGGATAGGGATGAAAAAGCTTGGCTTCTCCTCTTGTTTTTAGTGTTTGCTTATCAAGTCGGTTTTCTAGTCGTTTATTTCAAAAATCGGTTGGCGGATATAAAAGGCACGCTCGCGGACGCTTTTAGCTGTCAGCGGCATTTGCCGGCATGATTTTGGCGCGTACGCCGGCATAAAAGTGCACATGAGGGTATGGGGCAAAGTCCTGTCCGTTGTGGTAGGCATAATAGGGATTGGGTTGATGGGTTTATTTTTATTGGCGCTTGGCATAACATCGATGTGACGATCATGGACTGGCATGAAGGCCTGTGCATGGATCATCCGTCCCTCTCCCGGTTGGGGAGAGGATTTTTATCCATCACCGGGTGAAATGGCTATTCAGGTGTTTGTCATTCGTCTAATAAAATTCGCTTAGTCATTTACAGAAAATATCAGATATTGCGGCAAAAACGTCTATTTTTTGATAAAATCAGCGGGAACCGGATAATTTAACGAATTTAATGATTTTACAAAATCAACACAAAAAGATAAGGTTAGGAGAAAGATCTTGAATTACCCCTTTTGCCTAAACCCCTTTTAAAGCGAGAGAAATTTAGCCAAATCCTGGAGGAAAACAATGATCCGGTTACACAACATAACGAAAAAATTTAATCAGAATAAGGATGAAATTATCGCTTTAAAAGACATCAATCTTTTCATTGGAAAAGGCGAATGGATCAATATTTTGGGTCCGAGCGGATCGGGGAAAACGACCTTGCTGAATCTGATCGGCGGCATGGACGCGCCGACTGCGGGCACGATCACGGTTGGGGAGTCAACTGTCCGAAAAAGAGAAAAGACGGTATCGACGCAACTATATAGGGTATATTTTTCAAGATTTCCGCCTGCTTCCTCAATATACGGTTTTAGAAAATACGATGCTGCCGTTAATTCCGTATCAACCTCATGGACTAAAGGAAAAAGCGATGCAAATTCTTAAAAACTTGGGCTTGGAACATCGTTTGAACCAAACTCCCGAACAACTCTCGGGCGGGGAAAAGCAGAGGACCGCTATCGCCCGAGCGTTGATCAACGACCCACCGATTTTACTCTGTGATGAACCGACCGGAAACTTAGACGCCGGAAACAGAGACGTCATTGTCGATATTCTCAATGACCTTTCAAAAAGAGGCAAAACCATTCTCTTAGTGACCCATGATCCCGAACTGGCGAAAAACGGGCATAAGCGGTATGACTTGCGGGATGGGGTGCTGCGGGAGTCGGTTCCAAGATGATGAAACCGTTGATGACAACCGGTTTGTTAAGACGGAAAAAACTGGCGGCCATGTTTATTGTAGCCCTTGGCGTCATTTTTACCATGATACCGTTTTTATACGGAACGCTGATCAAAACGCAAACGCTGATCGATTCAGATATACAAAAGAATTATCGGGGGACGTATGACATTTTGGTGCGCCCCGCGGGGAGCCGAAACGACATAGAAAAGAAATACGGTTTGGTTGAAGAAAACTATTTGGGGATCGGCCAAGGCGGCATATCCATCCGCGATTACGAAAAAATCAAAAGCCTTGACGGCGTAGACATCGCCGCGCCGATTGCCTCATTAGGATATTTTACCGGTATCTCGCGAGCCATCGTATTGCCCATGCCGGATCGTTCCGAGCGAATCCGTGTCCAGTTTTACACATCGGATGGCATCCACCGTTACCCCGTCGGTCCGAAGGGGACGGGTTATTTTATCAAAGATAGCAGTTTGGATTCCGTTGACAAACTTGCGGATTTTCATATTTTCAACGCCTTTATGAGCACGAGGAATCCCTCGGTTTTAATACCGCAAACCTATCATTTATTGGTTGCCATAGATCCGGATAGCGAAGAAAAATTGACGGGCATTTCATTTAAAAAACTGAAAACGAAAAATCGCCCTCTTTATTATGATAAGCTCACTTTTGGAAATGCTCCGATTTTCCCGGTTATGAAATTGACGGATGCCGTCGTCCCATTATCGGCATACATTGAGGTGGAAGATCTTCGGACGGACCCATCGACCGTTTCTTCTTTAAAACAAAAGTATGGGATATAAGAAGACCAACGTTTTGCGAAAGTATTGAAACAAGGGGAAGACACCTATAAGAAGTTATTGAATGACTTGGATCATTATGTTTCAGGAAACAAGCGGACTTACACGGTTGATTTATCGAAATATTTAGATCCATTTTTATCCAATCCATTAATGATTGACAAAAATGATCATATTAAAACGAATACCGAAGTTGCGATATTACAAGATGCGGGGAATACCTCCGTCTATTACAAAACCAGCGATATCAGCTATGAAATAGAAAACGCAAATCAGAGGCTGTTAGCCGTTCGTGAAATCGGAAAGATCGGCCATATTCCGGTTTATCGTGAAACGAAAAAAATGGGTGTCGCAAGAAGCGAATCCGATAAAGTTCCTTTCGTCCTTAATCCCGTGGGATCCTACTCCGAGAAAATGAAGATCAACAAACTGACCGCCAGTCCGCTGGGCATTTATGGTTTAACGCCCACGGTATCCAAAGAAACGGGCAAAACCGTCCATTCCACCATTTTGCCGGGCAGTTACGTTTCTTCGCCGGCAAGCGGTGTCACGACATTGGCAGCCGCTCAGCTCATAAAAGGCGAAAAGCCGATCGACGCGATCAGGATTCGGGTGGGCGGCATTCATGATTATAATGAAGCGGCAGAAAAGAAAATCCGGGATGTGGCGGGTAAAATCGCCAGTCTAGGGTTTGACGTGGATATCGTCGCGGGGGCTTCTTATCAAAAAATGGATGTCGATGTGGAAGGGACCGGGCACGTCTTGGAACCGTGGACGACACTTGGAGCGGCCGTCACCATCCACAATTCTTGGAATGTCCTGGCCGTAATGTTAATGATATCCTTTGCCATCATTGGGGGCCTTTACCTGTTTACGAGGTTGGCGTTTTGGAGAGTCGATAAACAAAAAGAGAACATATTATTGACCCAACTGGGATGGGAAGAAAAGGATATACAAAAGAAGGCCAAGTTCGAATTGGTTGTTTTGACGTTCACCGCTTTTGTTTTGAGTGTGCTGGTGACGATGATTATTCGAGAAATCCTTTTCGGTTCGATCATCCAAGCTCTGGCGGTACAATCAGCCATCCTTTTGGTCACGCTTTTTATTATCTTGTTTTCGCCATTCAAACTTGGAAAAAGGAAGCCGTCCGACAAAATCAAAAGCGGCCGTTTGCTTCGCAAAAACCTCCATTATTATAAAGCGTACATTCGGCTGCCTTTTGTGCAGATTCTATTGACGACTTTTGTTTCCGCTTTTTCCTTCCTGGTCATCGTCGCCACCGTCAAAAAAACGAACTTAACGAGTTTGGGGCAATACATCAACCTCCATGCCTCAACCTATCACATCATCTTTATACTCGGGGCGTATTTATTGGCCGTGCTCACGATGATGGAAGGCCAGATGACGTTGCTGAAGGTTCGGAGCGACGAGACGCGGAATTTCATTTCAATTGGATGGGCGGTTAAGGATATTGTAAAATTGTATCTCATGGAAATGGCCATTTGGGCCGGCGCCGCCATTCTTCTCGGGACAGCGATCGCTTTAGTGGTTTGCCATCTTGTTTTCGCCTTTTATTTATCGCTCACCGTCTACACCATCTTAATGAGCGCAACGTTTTATGTTTTAGTGCTTCTTGTCTCCTATTTGACGATAAGGTTCAGATTTTAGATGGGGATTCCAACTCGTTGAATGGGATTCAACCATGCAGCGGGGATGAATATCCGCGATCAGTCCGGCGCTCTATTTTTAGCTAAGGAGTGAAGTTCGACCGACACAAAGGACTGACATTGAATGCCGCAATGATGCTTTTGGCGTTCTCTATGGAGGCGTGATGATCGGTTGCACGCCTCTTTTTTTCATCTTCGGAGAAGCCAACGTTTTGGCCCCGTTTTAATGTGATTAGGTTATCCTTTTTTACTTTTTGGATTTTCCAGAGGGAAAGGATGAAACAAACGCCGGACGAAGCATGGATGAGTGGTTGAAAACAGGATGAAACCGCAGAACAACCCTCCTTCATTGGAAAACGCTTCTTGACCTTCAAGCGGCTTTAAGGTGTAGTTTTTCTTGTAGGGAGGTGCCGCAATGGAGGAGCTCATGACGATTCAAGCGTTTTCCGAAAGAACCGGGATAGCCAAAAGCGCCTTGAGATATTACGAATCCGTGCAGTTGCTGCGGCCGATCCGAAAGGAAAACGGTTACCGGCTTTATTCGGAGGATCAAATCGCGACGGCGAAAATGATTTCCGGCCTGCGCCTGGCCGGTGTGTCCATAAGGGATATTCAACGCTTCTTGGAAGAAGGCGAAACCGCCCGCCGGAAAATGATTGACCATTGGCTGAAAACATTGCGGGAAAAACGCCGCCTTTTAGAAATCGGCTTGCGTTTTCTGGAAGGTTACCAAAAAGACGACCGAGTGTACCTGTTGGAAAAGAAAGCGGAGAAGGTGGTTTGGTTTGTTGCCGAAGCGCAGCCCGGCCGATTCGGGCAGCACTTCGGACAAAGAAAAAAGGAGCTCGACCGTTTGGCTATTCGCATTCACAGCGGCTACTTCAGGTACTTATCCGGCAGGGAAACCATCAGGGCGCAAATCGGTTTTGGCGTCGCGGATGATGCGGACTTAGAAGGTTTATCCAAAGGCGCCGCCATTGAGACGCTGCCGGCCTGTCTCTGCATCGCTTTGCCGTACACCTCACCGATCACGGAAATACGAAAAGGCTACGTGCAATTGATGAATTACGCGATCGATCATCAGTTCATTCCGGCCGGACCTATCATGGAATGGTATCGCGGAGAACGCTTTAAAGATGTGGATTTGATCATGCCGGTCGCTCATATCGGAAACATGGAAAGGGGGGGATTTTTTTGGCACGCCGGGAGAGACTTGTAGTGGACGTGGTCGAGTTGAAAGGCAGCCGTTTTCAAATCGGTTTGGAGCAGGGACGCCGGTTAACATCAACAAAAATGGCAGATGGGAATGGGTTAAATCGGCCTAGGAGACGAGACTTCCCGTATCACAGAGCAGCAAATCTTTTGGAAAAGTTCTCATCGCATTTATTCAACGAGTTAAAAGGCTTGGCTAAAGGATTGGATCGGCCGCTCGAGGAAGTTTTGGCAAGCTATAGCGGTTATGACGTCTTGTTTCCTGAGATGGGGTGTACGGCATTCGCCAATGACGCCTATTATGTCCGGAATTATGATTTTAGCCCTGAATTATACGACGCCAGGCTCGTATGGATCCGGCCCAAGAACAAGGAAGGGTATGCGAGCGTCGGTTTTAGCCAACATCTTGTCGGTCGGCTTGATGGTATGAACGAAAAGGGCTTGGTCATCGGCTTGCATTTTGTGAATGACCGGCACCGCCAAGAAGGGTTTTTGGCCACGACCATCGTCCGCATGTTGCTCGACCAGTGCGCCACCACGGAAGAAGCGGTTGCATTCATCGCTCAAGTGCCGCACGGCTATTGTTACAATTATTCCATGCTGGATGCGAACGGGAATCGCGCCGTGGTCGAGGCCTCGCCGGAGCAACAAGTCATCCAGCGCAGTGCACCGTTGCGATGCACCAATCATTTTGAGGCCGAAGAGCTGAAGAGGAAAAATCGGACGAATATCCAAGGTTCCGTGGCCCGCAAGCAATATTTGCAAAGCTTATCGGAGGAAAGCTTGGATCCGTTGGCCCTTTTTCAGCGATTCAATAACGAAGCTTCCCCGTTGTTCTTCCATCGTTACAGAGAGTATTTCGGCACTTTGCACACGGTCGTCTATTCGCCGAAAGATTTGACCGTCATCATCGGCGTCGGCCAAAACAGCACGCCGCGAATCTTTTCTTTTAAAGAATGGCTGCGCGGTGGATTGTCTCTGCCGAAAACGATCGCCGGCACGATCTCATATGAGGATTCGATTTGATGTAGAAAAGCGCGGCCACACGGCTTATGCTGTCTCAACTCTAAAGGGGTGACCGATCGTCCAAGGTCCCCGTTGTGGCGGTGCCGTTTTGATCATGAAATCTTTGCGCGTTGAAACGTTTAATGATTTGGCAAGAAAACGAGTGTGATCAGCCATGTTGTACGGATTTTATGCCTTTTTATTTCTGTTAATTTATATTTTTTACAAAAATGATGTTTGAGGTGTTTCCGTTTGCCGCTGTGATGAATATCCTGCCATGGAAGAGACTTTATCCGCAGGAGGGTTTGGCATGGATTACGGCCAATATGCCAGCACCATGCCCGCTGACATGGGCATGTATGGTCAAGACGCGATGCTGCGCGCCATTCAAGAGAGCATCGCGGATGAACAGGAAGATGCGCGATTCTATGACGCTTTGGCGGCGCTCGCTCCCACTTCGCTCGAACGGCAAATCATTGCCAAAATTCGCGATGATGAACGGAAACACGCAATCATGTTCCGGCAAATGTATGTGAAATCGACCGGTTATCAGCCGCCTGCGTCGAACCAGGTTACGGAGAACCGGCCCCGGAGCTATCTTGAAGGTGTTGAAAAAGCCATATTGGGCGAGCTGATGGCATTTGAAAAATATCGCGACCTTTACCTTCGCATCTCTCCCATGTATAAAAATTTGCTGTTTGAAATCATGACCGATGAAATCAAGCACGCCGGATACTTTAATTGGATATTCACCAGGAACAAGAGGTAGGTCGCCATAGACCGTTAAAAGGGGCACGCGCTGGTTGCGGTGCCTTTTTTGCGGCCAAAAAGAGGGGGGGCACACGCTATTTACTGTGGACCCCGTTCTTTTGCCGTCGTTCGGGTTAAACCCCGTTTTTGGGTCTTGAAGCGGGTTCTGTGCGCTTCTTCGATTCTTGTCAAAGCTTTCTGATTCTTCTTTGATTAAACGCCGATGATCATCTTTAAGCCATCATTTTAGGGGAATATTGCCCCGTCCTTTGTTGATTCATTTTCAGAAGAGCGGATTCCCACCCAAGAGCGATTTTTTGCTAATGTATTATTAATCAGTTATTTTCCGCTTATCAGTAAGGTCAAGCGTATCCTTGACGATTCGGAAAACAAGAAATGGTGGGTGATGATTCATTGGAAGAGTACCATTCGGTCATTGTCGGGAAGGGCAGGCCCTTGATTTTTCTTCCAGCCGGCGGTTTCTCGGGGCTAGAAGGGTTAAATATTGCGGAAGCCTTGGCCGATCATTATGAATGCCATCTATTGGACTTGCCGGGAATGGGCAGAAGTGAAGGGATTAAAGGGAGAGTCACTTTAAGTAAGATCGCCGCATGGGTGAAGGCATACATTGAGAGGAATGAAATGGAGAAGGTCACGCTCGTTGGGCATTCGATGGGCGGCGGGCTGGCCTTGTGTTTTGCCTCTCTCTTTCCGAATCATGTTGAAAAGTTGGTGTTATTGGATCAAGGTCATAAGCGCATTCCGCGTTTTCCCACAAGCGAATTTGGACCTTTAGGGTATGCGGCGCCGCTGATCAATGGACTGGAATATATATGGGGTCATTCATTCGTGAAAAGGATTGAAAGGTTTTTGCTGTCATCCGACGGTGAAGCCCCTGAAGCAAACATTGAGAAGCAAGTAAAGGTTTTTTGTGAAAAATACGGTTTGAAAGCAACCGATTACATAAAAAGGGCTTTCGAGGAAAATGTGGAGATTACTAAAGAGGGTCTTCGGTTGATGTTCGGCTATTATCGTTTAAATTTGCCTAAGCTGCTCAACCGTTTGTCCGTCCCGTGTCTTTTGATTTATGCCTCGTATGAGCGTGTGGATCCGAAGGAAGCGCATAAAACGAAAAAGGCAATTCTTAGATTAAAAAAGAGAGACGGATTGTCGCTTTGCGCGATCAATAGCCATCATTATGTTCATTGGGCGGATGAGCGTTGTATAGAAAAGATTAAAGAATTTTTGCGGGGTACTATTTCCTCCTCAAATGAAAAGGCTCCATCCATCCATTAATATCATGGGTTCGCCATCTCCGCCGCCAGGCTTAATTATGAGACTGATCGCTGAACCAATGATCCGTATTCCCCGATCGGAGACGGCCTGGTTTCAAGCGCTCCTTTTCAGAGCGGTACAAAGGAGAGTGGCAAGGGCAAGAGTCGATGACAAAAAACATCGGCGGATGCAGCTGGATCAAGAGAAGTTCAATCCCTAATTAAACCTGAATAAATTTTTAGGGCCTCATAAATAAAAAGTGGAACGGCCTTGATAAATCGAGGCCGTCCCTCTTTTGGTGAGTCATGCTTCTTTGCCCGACGGCGAAAAGGCTGATGCACTCAAAGGCATTTTCGCCCGCCACGCCGTGAAAGCCGCTGAAATTTCTTTAATGGTCGTTCAATTTTCCGCCGCGCCCGGAACAGGGCGAGCGACGCCTCTTTGCGATTCTTTCGGAGCTGCTCTGCGCGCGTTTTCATCCGTATAAATTGGACGTATCCAGCGGTTTTAATTTCGCTTCAATGCTTGCGCGTAGCGGCTCTAAAAAGGGCGGAAGCGCCAATGTTTCGCCGAGATGTTCCGGGTCTTCGTCCGTGGCAAAACCCGGGCCGTCGGTCGCCAGTTCAAATAAAATGCCGTTCGCCTCGCGGAAGTAAATCGATTTGAAATAATAGCGATCCACCAGGCCGGACGTACGGAATCCCGCGCTTTCCAAGCGATCGTGCCATGCAAGGTATTCTTGCTCGTTTGGGACCCGAAAAGCGACGTGGTGCACGCCGCCGCGGCCCAGGCGTTCCGGAGGGAGATCATGGCGTTCTTCGATATGCACTTCAGCTCCCGTACCGCCTTCACCCGTTGCAAAGACGAGAATATCCGGCTGCCCTTCAACATATGAAGCATAATGGCCTTCTTCGCGAAAACCGAGGATATCCGTCAGCACGCGGGCCGTTTTCTCCGCATGGCGGACGGTTAAGGTCACCGGCCCTAAGCCGCGAATCCCGTATTCAAAGGGGACGGGGCTTTTCGCCCATGGGCGCCCGCCGGCAACGCCTTTCACGCCTTCATCGGAAACAAGGACGAAGCGGGTGCCTTCAAAATCCCGAAACGGCAGGGTTTTCCTGCCTGCGCGTACTTGGACCGGATCATGCTCGACGCCCAAGTCTTCGAAACGCGTTTGCCAATATTCGAGAGCGCGATCGGACGGGACGCGCAAGGAAAGATTTGAAATACTGCTTACGCCGGGGTGTGTGCGTGCGGCAAACGGTATATCAAAAAACGTGAGTTCGGTTCCGGGGTTTCCCATTTCATCCCCATAAAAAAGGTGATAGGAAGACGTATCATCTTGGTTCACCGTTTTTTTGACCAACCGCAGACCGAGCGTCTTGGTGTAAAAATGGACGTTTTTTTCGGCGTTTGCGGTGATCGCCGAGACGTGATGGATGCCTTTTAATTCCATCCTATTTTCCTCCTAAATCGTTTATTTTTGACGATCGAGCTTCCTGAGCAGTTTGAGCAATTGGTGTTTCTCGTCATCCGTGAGCGCATCAAATTGTTCAGACTGGAATTGTTCCTGCTTCGGAACGACTTCTAAGTATAATTCCCGTCCTTTAGGAGTGAGAAAAAGATAATTGCACCGCCCTTCTTTCGTTTTAGCGATCAAGCCTTGCGCCGCCATTTTATCGAGGAGCTGCGTGATATTGCCTTGAGTGACGAAAAGGCGGTCAGCGAGTTGTTTCTGCGTGAGCCCTTCTTTGGAACCGATTTGCGCTAAAACGTCAAATTGGGAAACGCTCAAATGCCACTTTTTTAGATGAGCCGCAGACTTTCGCAATTGGTGGTTGTAGACGCGGGCCAAACGAAACCAAATCAAAAGCCCGGTTTTCTGAACGCCTTTCATGTGTTGCGTCTTTTTGCCGTTTGGTTGCGCCAATCTCATGCCCCCTTCCAAGGTTTTCCTATACTTTAGAACTAAAGTGTCGGTTTGTCAATCAAGAAGCATCTGTCGCATTGTTCTTTAAATTTTTGAAGTATATTATAAGAATGTATACCTAAGGTGTGACCGGCGCTATTTGCAGGAAATGATTGGCGGAATGGGGATGTAACGGATAGATGAAATACGGAATCGTTTTGGAGAAGAGTTGACATGAACGTTTTAAAGATCATTTCAACGTGTTTGATGACTGTTGTCATCATTTTGGTCACTTTTAAAGTGAGCCAAAACATCGTGGAAGATAGGAATGCCCATTATGTTCAAAAGAACCCGGTGGTTAAAGCCAAGAAAGAAAAGCGGGTGAAACAACAGGAACCAACGAATAATGATAACATGATTTCGCACGGTATAACGGGGGCTGGAAAAACAGCACTTCCTGTAAAATATAGACAGAATTTTACGGTATATGAAAATAAACTTTATGTGACCAACGATCAAGGGAAGACTTGGCTGCAAGTCCCGGATGATGATGCATTAGGAGGTGCGCGGATCAGCGATTATTTAGATGCGATTTCAGAAAGCAATCTTTACTTATCGGTAAATAAAATTTCTGTAGTATATGGAGGACGAGGTTCAGAAAATATCAGCGTTATTTCTACGGAAAACCAAGGAAAACTTTGGAGCGTAGGAAGCATTCCCAAGTCAGCGACACGCGATTTACAAAATGGTTATGATCAATTGTTCATTGATTTTTTGGATAACGGTAAAACCGGCTATGTTGTGGCCGTTCGTAACAAAGGAACATCGCGAGAAATTTTGGCCTATCGCAGCGTTGATTCCGGTGTGACATGGGATGAGGTAGATATGGATGATTCTCTATACCATAAAATGTTGGCCCGATTTGGATTGTAGGGATGTTGCCATGAAAAGAAAAGCAAACGTCGTTTTATGTATAGCAGCGATCGGGTTGCTGGTTTTTCAAGGGTTTGTTCTTTTCATCGCCAAGCCAAAGGGATACGAGCTCATTCATGACGGAGTCTTCTATGTCATCAATTATGTAATCATCGTTATTTTTATTTTTTTGCGCGTTAAGAGTCCATATTTGAAATGGATTCAACGGATGATGGGCCTAATATTTTTTGTAAGTAATACCGTATTTTTTTATTACATAGGCGACATCAATCTGGTCGTTTCCAAGTCAAAGGACCGTCAACATGAAATCATTCTCAAAGAATATAAAAAAATGAAGTATGAAACGGCGATATTACAGCGCAGAGGCCTTCTTTTTGGCAAGAAAACGGCGACCTTAAAGGGCAGTTCGGCATATAAGACGATCGAAAAAAACACATATAACGTAAATTGGGTCGGCGGGGATATTGCTGTTGTGACTTACAAGACAAGCGACCACGGTCCTTTGCAGCAAATTTTTAAAAGTTTTAGAGTGTATGATGATCATACCGGATTTTTCTATGTGGGGGTCAGCTTAACGGGCAAATGGGTTGAGCAAGATAATCCACAAAACTATTTTATTTATGATAGAGGTGAGATGGTTTATGCCAAGGACGGCCGGCTTTATTATTACAGCGATCGTGAAGATACGGAACAACTAGGCATTTACGCCGTTAAAATCAATGGTGATGATAAAAGGCCCTCCTTTACAGTGGTATTAAATTCGGACAGTCACATAGGCTCTGATGATTTAATTAAGGACGGGGGAACCATTACGATATGTCCGGTGACATTGGAGAAGTCGGACTATAAGGTGTATTCTAAAAATTAATGTCGGTTATAGGAAAGTCCTGCCCGAAGGAGTCTATCATGTTCAAAAAACATCGCATATTAATGACCATGTGCTTTGTATGCGTTTTACTTATCGCGGGTGTTGGGGTTTACTATGTCAAAATTTATAAAGAAGATGTAAACAAACGGTTACCCATTTCAGTGACCGTGGATGCGGCAAATCCGGAGAATATTGCCTATTCTTTATGGTATGCCTATATGAAACCTTATCTAAAAACAATCAACCCGTTGGAAAAGCTTTCAAATGTCTATTTTACGAGATTCCAAATGCTTCAAAACGAAAAAAATGGATTCTCAATCGATATTGTTTTTACCGTACAGTTAAAAAGCAAGAATTGGTCGGTCCATCGCCACTGGGGAAAAGCCAAAGATGACGGCACGATTGAAAACCTGCAATGGACCTTAAAAATTAAAAAGGCGGGAATGGGCACCTATACGCTCGAGCATATTGTTCCAAAGCCGACCTCTTCAAATTTGCCTGCGGATCACAATATTCTCCCTGCAGAAAATAAGGTGGTCCATGAAAAGAATACTTATAAAATCGAAAACGGGCGCTTAAAAGTCACTTATGATTACGGGCAGCACTGGATCGATGTCCCCGTTTCAATCCATGATCTTTTTGAAGGCGATTACAGCGGGCCAAAGGACACTTTGATCGAGGGCAGTTTTGTGATCTCACCTGACCGGACCGCCTTTGTCATAGGTAATGGCAAGTATTTAAGAATTCTCCAATCGACCGATCAAGGTTACACATGGAAAGAAAATAACGTTCGGAGTCCAATTGAAGCGGTTCGTTTGCGTTTGCTCGGTTTTACCTCGAAACAAGACGGTTATTTAATTCTAACCGGGGATCGCACGATGACCGTTGAAGGAAATGTGGTATTAAAAACGCATGACGGTGGACAAACATGGGAAAATGTCGGCTATGTCCCCACAGACCGATTGGCGACGGGCGGCGGCTTTATCGATGATCAACTTGGTTTTATGTCATTTGGTTCCAGGGGGACCCCCGCGCATCCAGTATTATACCGAACCACAGATGGCGGAAAAAGTTGGAATGAAGTGGCTGTGCCTATTCCTTCACATTTTAGAGGAATATTTACGGTTGCAGAGGTTCCGGCATTTAAAGGATCACGAGGGACGTTGCTCGTGAATCAGGGGCCAGATGGTGATTATCAAGGAGGGAAAGTGATGGCGAAATTCACATCGAAAGATAAGGGAGCCACTTGGTCCTTCGAAGGTTTGATCAGTCCCAAATAATCGATACGCTCATAACCCGTTTTAAATCGTTCAGCTTCATGTACGTTTCGGTTTTTTTGCTGCGAGGGTAAAACATCGTGGCAAGGCTGCCCGGCCTTGTAACCTGTGATGGCAAGCGCTGGTTGACAGTCCTGAAGCAAAGCCGCTCCGGGTTATTATTTATCCTTGCTGACACCGCGCATGGAATAACCACAAATGACCATCCGCTTAATATATCGTATGCCGGACTAGATATCTCAATGTGCCGTGTGGTAGATAAAAAGTCTTATACTTGGGGGAGCCCTTTTCAAAGAAAGAGAGAACCGGGGGTGGCTTGACCTGTCCGGAAAGTCCTGAAAGATACAGTCGATGGATAGTTTTGCAAATGACTTGCTGAAGCGATGGTTTTCGCTGAATCGGTTGGTTGATCCGGACGACGCTCTTATACTAGTAGGATAGGCCGTTCTAGCAAGGCATAGTCTCGTCGGGATGAAGCGGTTTACAGGGGGTGAGCGTGTGACAGCCGCTTTCCGGTACACCGCTCACTGCTCATAATCGGTAATTTTCTCAAGGGCAACAGTGTTTGACCTGGGAACCTATGTGCTGGAAGGAAGGTCAACAAAAAGCGTGCATTGCAAATAGTGAAGGGGCCAAACTCGGTTGATTGATAATCGCATCATCAAATGTAGTGAAGCACGATTCACGGACGGATAAAGGGGGCGGGGACACGATTGGCGATTTGCGAAGCATTCAGACACTCAACACCATACTAAAAATATTGCTTAACCAACGGGGGGAGTTAAATGCATTTTTCCCTTTTAAACACTTTTACGGAACAAGCCTTTAAGGGCAATCCTGCCGCCGTCTGTTTGTTAAGCGAGGAAAAAGATCATCGTTGGATGCAGAGTGTTGCGAAAGAAATCAATATGCCGGTGACGGCGTTTATAACGGGCTTTAAAAATGAATACCATTTGCGCTGGTTCACCCCTGCGTCCGAAATCCCGATTTGCGGACACGGAACGCTGGCTAGTTCGTTTTTTTTGTGGGAAAAAGGATATGTAGACAGGGAGAAGGCCATCGTCTACCATACCAAAAGCGGCGTTCTCAAGTCCCGGTTGGTTGACGGATGGGTTCAATTGGAGTTTCCTTGCATTCATGAGGAGGCGACCGTTGCCCCTGATTTACTGATGGAAGCTTTAGGCGTTGAACCTGCTTATGTTGGAAAAAGCCAACTCGATTATTTAGTTGAAGTAAAATCAGAAGACACGGTAAAAAACTTAAAACCCAAGATCAACCTGATTGCAAAATTGCCGGTCCGGGGCGTGATCGTGACGAGCCGTTCGAATTCAACAAAATATGACTTTATTTCCCGTTTCTTTTCGCCGGCTCAAGGCCTCGATGAGGATTATGTCACCGGTTCAGCCCATTGCTGCTTAGGTCCATATTGGAAAAGGAAGTTGAAGAAAAGCGATTTGACTGCATACCAGGCTTCGGAAAGAGGGGGAATATTGAAAGTCAAGGTTTTGGATGACAACGTTTTGCTGTCAGGAAAAGCGGTCACCCTCTTTGAAGGCAATCTATTAGTTTAATAACTTCCGCGGAAGAACAAATGGGCTTCCATCTTCCGCGGCGAGGCGCATTTTATGGTGGGTGAACGGGACAGAAAGAAACAGCCTTTTGTTCGTCTTACATCTTATTTAAAAATGAGATGACACCAATGGGGAAGGAGGCGTGGTAATGTTTGTTATTGAAACCGAGCGATTGATCTTAAGAGAGTATGAAGAGGCAGATCTTGACCCGCTGCATCGCATTTTTTCCGATCCGGAAACCATGAAGTTTTATCCGGCCCCATTTAGCCTTCAGAAAACCCGTGACTGGATAAAACGGAATCAAGAGCGATATCGGAAAGACGGTTTTGGCCTATGGGCGGTTTGTTTGAAGGAAACGAATGAATGCATAGGGGACTGCGGTCTTGTAAAACAAATGGTCGATGATCGGATCGAAGTGGAGATCGGTTACCATATAAATAAACAATACTGGTCGAAAGGGTACGCAACGGAAGCGGCCAAGGCCTGCAAAGCATACGGATTTAGTCAATTGGGTTTAAATAAGCTGATCAGCATCATAGACCCGAAAAATGCGCCATCCATTCGCGTGGCCGAGAAGATTGGTTTCACGAAGGAAAAAGAAGTCTTTATTTTCGGCAAAAACCATGCGATCTACTCAGGCGTTAAAGAAGGTTAAGCGGTGAAATGGCGAGCGGGGAAAATCGGCGGGCCGATAAAGCGGCCTGCTTCCGCATTAACCGGTTTCAATGAAGAGAAAAGAAAAAGCGGCACGGGCTCGCGCCGCTTTCTCATCGCCGGCTTCCAAAAACTTGCGTCTATGACATATCCGCTTATCCGGCACGGCGCATGGCCGCACCATCCTTTACGGTTTCCAGAAATTTTTGCATGGCGGGCGTCGCGGCGGCGTTTTTGCGTTGAATGAAAAAAGTCGTGACTTTCGCAAATTGTTCAGGTATTTCATAACAAGCCAATGCATAGCGATCTTGAAAACGATCGACGACGCTTTTGGGCAACAGGGTAATGCCCAATCCCGCATGGACGCATCCTAAAATGGCATCCAACGAACCGAACTCCATGATCTTGTGGGGCATGATTTTTTCGGAACGAAGCCATTCTTCCAATCTTTTTCGATACGTGCACCCTTGTTTAAACACCAATAAACTGCTTCGGCTCAGATCTGGCCGATCGTTTACGGCCGCTCCCTTCTTCTGGGCAACAAGCACCAATTCTTCCTCAAAAACGGCTTGTTGTGAGAGCTCTTTATGATGCACCGGTCCGGCGACAAAGGCGCCATCAATTTCATAGGCAAGGACCGATGCGACGAGTTCATCCGTCGGCCCCGTCTTTAATGATAAATCGACGTCGGGATAATTCAGGCTGAAGGAATATAAAGGCAAAGGCAGCCGGACAGCCGCGGTGGTTTCCATGGAACCGAGGGCTAATGGCCCCTTGGGAGTGCCGGAGTAGATGATGGCCTTTTCGGCTTCCGCAAAGCAATGCAAGATGTTCTCGGCGTACGTGAGGAGCGTTTTTCCCGCAGCCGTCAATGAAACGCCATAGCGGTGCCGGTGAAACAACGGGGTTTGAAAATGAGCCTCCAACTTTTGGATCTTGGACGTGACGCTCGATTGAACAAAATTCAGCTCTTCGGCGGCTTTGGAAATATTCCCGTGTTTCGCTACCACCCGAAACACGTTTAAATCCTCGATATCCATTCGGCTTCCCCCTTTTTCAGATATCGTTTTTTTAAATATGAACCATTGTTTTTTATCATTTTAACAAATATCAGAACAGCAGTATGATAAAGCTAAAAGAAATTTTAGGTGGGGGGCTTATGATCAACAAATCATCGCCGATCAACGTGGTTATGGGAGGCATGGCGGCTTTAATTGTCGTCATGGGGATCGGGCGGTTCGCCTACACGCCGATTTTGCCGGACTTTCAAAAAGCCGTGCGCCTGAGCGATGTGATGGCCGGCTTCCTCGCCTCGGTCAATTACCTCGGGTACTTGCTGGGCGCTTTGGGGGCAGGATTTTCCAAATGGAAGAACGGCAAAACCTTTTATTTAAGGAGTTTTCTTGTTATCAATATCCTGGCCACGCTGGCCATGGGCTTGACCGAGCACGACTGGCTTTGGTGTTTCTTTCGCTTTATTTCCGGTTTAACAAGTGGGATCGTCTTTGTGCTTGCTTCAAGCATGGTATTGGATGTTCTCGCCGCCGCCAAGCCATCGCTTTGGTCAGGCGTGTATTACAGCGGAGTTGGAATCGGGATATTCCTCACGGGGCTTATCGTTCCCGTTTTGGAGCACCATTTTAGTTGGCGCGGGGCTTGGATCGGATTAGGCCTCCTTTCGCTATTTATAGGGATATTCCCATTCTTGTGGTTAAAAGAGCATGCGTCGCCCGGCAAACCATCGCCTTCCTCGCCCCGTCCCCGGAGCGCTCGGAAGCGAAGGATGTTGCCGTGGCTGATCGCTTCCTACGGCTGTGAAGGAATGGGGTATAGCGTGAGCGCCACGTTTTTGGTGGCTCTCGTCCAGAAAATCCCTTCTTTAGGACATCATCCGGCTTTAAGTTGGGTGTTTGTCGGCGTTGCGGCGATTCCATCTTGCATCGTGTGGGCCTTGGCCGCGAAAACATTTCGTCATCTTGTGGCTTTGCAGCTTGCTTTTTTCACCCAAATCGTCGGTGTGATCCTTCCTGTCTTCTTTTTTAATTCTTATGGCGCTTTAATCGGAGCCTTATTATTCGGGGCCACGTTCATGGGCATCACGACGTTGGCCGTCTCAGAGGGGCGCAATCTGGCGCCGCATCAAAGCAGTCAAGCAATCGGCTATTTGACCGGCGTGTACGGCATCGGTCAAATGATCGGCCCTGCCGTTGCAGGGGTTTTGATTGCCAAGTCGGGAAACTATCATTCTTCCCTGATCTTCGCCACCGCCGTATTGGTTTGCGGCATGTTGCTTTTAGGCGCGGGCCAGATCATCACCGCCAACAGCAAAGACAGAATCGTGGATGCATGACATAAAGGAGGCATTTTGGCATGGCGGAAACCATCGTGCCCATGTCCACAGAACATTTGGAGCCATGCGTTGACTTTATATGAAAGTATTTAATAGCGAGCCTTGGAATGAAAGCTGGACGCCTGAAACGGCCAAAGAAAGGCTTGCTGATCTGATGCATACGCCTCATTTCAAGGGGTTTTTTTGGGAAGACCATGGCGCGCCAATGGGTTTTATCGCCGGCCACCGTAAAGTCACCTATCAAGGCCCGGCGTTTTATTTAGCGGAGTTATGCATCAATAATGCCATTCAAGGGAAAGGTTATGGTTCCAAACTTCTCCTGTTTTTAGAGGAACAATTAAGGAAGAACAACGTCATGAGCCTTTATCTCTTGACTTCCCATGGCGGGCCCGCCAAAAGCTTTTATCGAAAAAACGGATATGCCGTGCATCACAATCGAATGGTGATGGGCAAGAAGTTGTAGAACTCCATAGAAGAACAGAGGTTGATCGCGAAGTGAAAGAGGAAATAGCGCAACGATAGGGAATGGCTGAAAACAACAAATTGAAGCGAGCCAGATGGGAGCGGCGGGCACCTTTAAAGACGTCGTAAACCATTTGTGCCGTGGGCGTTGCCGGCGTGCGCTTGTCTTCAGGCGGCAGCCAAATAACAGTTTTATAGAAGGAGCTGTCTTCTCGCCAATGTCATGCCGTTATCGCCATAGGCGGAGACGGCACCGTCCATGAAGTGGCGAACGGGTTGATCGGTTCGCATATTCCATTGGGCATCATTCCGGGGGATCGGGCAACGACTTGGCGAGGGCCCTGGATATACCGGCGGACTATAAAAAGGCGCTCGAGCGCATTTTGATCTGAAAGCCAAGGAATAATGCAGGTTTTAGAATTGATTTTCTTTTAGACCATGATTATTCAAGAAAAACCGGAAGCAAAATTTCATCAACCAATAACTCTAGTCGCTTTTCATCCATTACACCTTTTCGCATAAGATATTCCACACGGATCAAGTCAAAGGGCAGGGTCAGTGTCGTCTCGCTGACCTCTTTTATTTTTTCTCCTCTCGCTTTTGCAAAACCAAGCAGTTTTTGCATGACACGAATATTTTTATTTGTTGCGTTGACTGTAATTTCGGCCATTTTCTTGTTATTTTGTCCCATCTCAAATAAAATCGCATTCATTATTTCCGGACCAACTTCTAAATAGGCTTTGTTATAAAGTGTGAGCAATTGCAACAAGTCCCCGCGTAAACTTCCCGTATCCTCAATTTTATCAATCAATTTACCGTCAAGTACTTTCTTCATTTTATAAACCATGATTTCGTGGATTAAATCAAGCTTTGTTTGCCAGCGCCGATAAATTACGGTACGGCTTGTTTTTGCGGCCTTTGCAATATCCTGAAAAGTGAGATTGATATAGCCAACTTTTTTGATTAATTCAATAGTGGCATTATAGATGCTTTCATATAGTGCATCTCCCCTTCTGCGCATATTTCTGCCTGCATGATTCATTTTCATGATCATCCTCTCCGGGAACAGTTTGAAATTTATTCTCGTTCTCGTATATCAACTATAGCATATCCCAGGGCCAAATAATGTACAACTTGTACCTTATTATATTTTTAGGTATACTTTAAGGTACATAATGTATCTTAAGGAGATGGAAATATGGATAAAGAAAAATTGCCTAAGGACACCATTATCATCGCCTGGATTTTAGTACTTGGTGCACTCCCTTCCATGCTGGACACCACTATCGTCAATATAGCAGTTAATGATTTTACAAAGATGTTTTCAACCAGTTTTGCCACAGCACAATGGGTGGTTACCGGATATACTTTGGCTTTGGGAATTGCAGTTCCGTTTTCTGGATGGCTGATGAAGAAATATGACGGCAGGAAAATATTTATGGGAGCTTTGGGCCTATTTTTGGTCGCTTCAATTCTTTGCGGTCTTTCTTGGAATATGCCAAGTTTAATCACATTCCGTGTTTTACAAGGTTTTGCTTCCGGGCTCATCATTCCAACATTGACCGCCTTGATGGTACAGACTGCAGGCAATGAAAAACTCGGACGTTTAATGTCCATTGTAGGAATTCCGATTGTTTTTGCCCCAATTATTGGCCCGATTATAGGAGGATTAATTTTACAATATTTATCATGGCACTGGCTCTTTTTTGTGAATCTTCCAATTGGGGTTGTTGCATTGCTGTTGATGCAGTGGAAATTGCCAAAATTTGAGGCGATTGACAAAGGCGCAAAAATGGATTGGCCAGGAGTTTTATTACTGGCACTGATATCGGGAATGTTTATCCTTGGCGTAACAGAGGGCAGGGAATCGTACTTCCGTGCAACAAGTATCTTGGCATTTTCAGCCGGTGCCGTTTCCTTGATTGCTTATCTGGTTTATGCGTGGAAGAAAAAGAACAAAGCTTTGATACCATTGGCTCTTTTTAAATCCAAACATTTCAGTGCAGCATTTATTTCCTTGTTCTTAGCTGGATTTGCTACCAATGGGCCGATGCTTCTATTACCGATGTTTTTTCAGAATGTACGTGGACTGGATGTCATTGCATCAGCACTCTGGTTGATTCCACAGGGTATAGGAATGCTGGTAGCACGGCCTTTGGTTGGAAAAATGACTGATAAATACGGAGCTCGGCTTGTCGTACTGCCTTCAATCGCTATAACTATACTTGGAACACTGCCTTTTGTATTTTTTGATGCAAGCACCATGCAATGGGTTATTTGGATTGTTTTGTTCATACGAGGAATAGGCATTGGAGGAATCACCATTCCAGTGATGAGTGATGCTTATGTTGGGCTTGAAAAACTGCTGGTTCCTGCAGCAAGCGTAGCCACCCGCATCATCCAAAACATTGGAGCTGCCTTTGGTTCCGCAATGTTGGCAACAGTAGTGAGCAGCGCTTTAAGTGCAAAGGAAGCCACAGTATCCAACATTGCTGATGCTTATCATCTTGGCTTTATTACAAGTCTAATCTTCATGATGATCAGCATACTGCCTTCCTTGTTTTTGACAAACAAAAAGGCGGCTAACTAAAATGAGTATTAATGACTATAGATATATACCTTTTTATTCATTGTCCAATAAAAATCTAGTAAAAGCTGGTATTAGTCAAATGGTAAGATTAGAAGATTCAAATCAAATTTTCGGATGTTATATTTTCATGCTCCGACCAATTATCTAGCTGCAGCGGCCATCTATTGAAAATCAGTAGTGTCAACAACGATTTAAAATCCCCAATTTCAACGAAATGAAATTCCCCATTATGAACGTTTAATTAGGCAACTGGGCAGGATATACTCCTGCTTTTTTCTTTTCTCGTAGACGATGGGATCGCCTTACTAGCAGAGGCTGTTATGAACCGTTCAAGAGAACTTAGAGAACTGCATACGTAAGTTGTTTATTTGTGAAGATGAAGGCAAACAATTGGTTCGGAAAATTTAACCGGATTTACTTTTGAATAAGAGAATATTGGTTCTATTTAAACTGAACGGATTTATGAATGGTTCCGTTGGACAACAAAAATGGTCTGTTTGAATATTTCTTTATATCAAGGAAAAATAATTATGAAAGAATAGACCGTAAAATGGTACAATTAATAACACTGATTCCATTGATGAAATGATCTATGTAAACCATGTACATAAATCCGCAACAAACGGATTTTTACCATCCCGCCCAACGATCACACCTCTTATAAAAAAGGAACGATTCATGAATGTACGGTTTTATCGTCAATCAAATCTCGGGAAACGGAAAAGGATTAAAAGTTTGGAAGAAAGTCGAGACGTTGCTTCAGGAGAAACGCATCCATTATCAGGTGCGGTTTACCGAGCGCCCAAAACATGCCACGGAAATCGCGAAGGAGCTGTCTTCTCGCCAATGTCATGCCGTTATCGCCATAGGCGGAGACGGCACCGTCCATGAAGTGGCGAACGGGTTGATCGGTTCGAATATTCCATTGGGCATCATTCCGGGAGGATCGGGCAACGACTTGGCGAGAGCCCTGGATATACCGGCGGACTATAAAAAGGCGCTCGAACGCATTTTGATCGGAAAGCCAAGGAAAATGGATATCGGAAGAGTGGGCGAAGAATACTGTATGACTGTGACGGGGATCGGCTTTGACGGGAAGGTGGCCGAGGTCAATCAAGGCGCCAAATATAAGAATTGGATGAACCGCATGAGATTGGGCGGCCTTTCGTATGTCCTGAGTTTGTTGCAAGTTTTGTTGAACTATCGGCCCGTCAACGTGGAACTCACGATCGACGGGAAGGCGTTCTCATTTTTAGATGCCTGGCTCATCGCCATCGCCAATACTTCGAGTTATGGCGGAGGCATCAAGATCTGTCCCGATGCCCGTCATGATGACGGTTTGTTCGATATTTGCGTCGTGCACGATTTATCCAAATGGGAGCTGATACGCACGTTTCCCAAAACGTACACGGGAAGACACGTCACCCATCCGAGCGTCACGATGTTGAAAGGGGAAAACGTCGTAGTGACGGCGGAATCTCCGCTGATCGTGCAAAGCGACGGCGAAATCCTCGCGAGAACTCCCGTGAAGGTGACGATTCGGAGGGAGGCATTGTGGGTCATTTGACGGCGGATCGACGCGGCATGAATTTGATTCGTAAAAAAGAACCCGGCAACGAAGGCAAAGTTTAAGATGAGCATTTCCGCCTTTGAAAGGTTTTGAATCTGGGAAAGTTTGTTGAATTTTCGGGTATTAGAATTGTTGTACCAGGTACTTATTATGCATGCGACTATAAATCAAGTGTTTATAAAAGAAGTAAAATTTAAAGGTTTTGGTACGGACGGATATTAATCATACAAAATAAGTAATCGTACATTCCTTGGATACGAACATTCAAATGGTCCTCCCGCTGTATTTGGTGTAGGAGATCGGATAAATGATATTATCCGGTTGGGGGCCTGTTCACTTCACAATTAAGGGGAGAAAATAATTGGGAAAAAGTATAAAACGAATTTATCTTTCAAGAAGCTTTTTCCTCATCTTTTTATTTTTACTTTTGTGTGGAATTTATGTTGGAGAGGGATCTACATTCTCACTTCTAACTACAATGACGGTTATACTTAAAGCCTTTTTTATTTCCACTGTTGTTTCTGCCCTATTGCATATTAATAAAAAATGATTTTATAAATGAAGAGAATTTACGTATACCCGTAGTTTTAAAAAAATAATGCCTTCGTGATTCTTTGTGGAGGCTTTAGTTTTAGGCTTTTTTATTATAGAATAAAGTTTTTTTAAGATAGAATTGATGATGAGTACATAAAAACCATTTTCAAAGGTGTCATTTGCATGAAAGGACATAAAGATACATTGGTTAACTTAGTAACATTTAGCTATGAAGATATCCCAGAATTGATAAAGCTATCAGCATCAGTGGGATGGGATTATGATGAGCGCGAAATTCGAACGATTATGAATTCAGGGGAAATATATGGGCATAAAAACGAAGAAGGGCAAATTGTGTCGAGTGCAGCGATCATCCCTTACGATCCTTCTTTAGCTTCTCTTGGAATGGTCATCGTTCATGAAGCATATAGGGGTATGGGACTTGGGAAAATAGTGACCCAAACGTGTATAGATGCAGTTTCCAAAGAGACTACCATTATGCTGATCGCGACGGAACAAGGAAAACCTTTATACGAAAAAATGGGTTTCAGTGCAGTCGATTGCGTTCATAAATATCTTTGTGATCATTACATACCCGTTCATTCCTTCAATAAAATGGATATTGAAATAAATCCCTTTCGTCCAGAAGATGTAATGCACATTATAAAATTAGACGAAAAAGCTGTTGGAGCCGAAAGAAGAAAATTTCTTGTTCATAGGATTGAACAGGCAAAAGAATGTTTAACAGTAAAGGATAGGAACGGGACAATCATAGGTTATGGGCTTTCTGTTTTGGGACCGATCAACCTCATTCTAGGTCCAATTGTAGCGCCTAATTTTGAAATCGCTTCTTTGTTGGTGGATCAATTGGCCCGCAACCATCGGGGCAGATTAAGAATGGATGTGCCGTCGGGACATGAGAAATTTATGTTATTTTTAGAGCAACACGGTTTTCATAAAGTAAGCCAACCTCCAATCATGATCCTAAATTCAAAACAATTACCTCGACGAAATGGAACCTTGTATGGCATCGCTGCACAGGTGTTTGGATGATTGTTGGTGAAGAAATCATCTTTTTTGGCGATTAATAAAGAAGTTTAATTTATTACAATACGACATGTTGTTTAAAAATCAACAAAGAAGCGAATCTTGGATGAGGTGTTTTTAGATTTCTGCTTTGGAAGGGATATTTTTGTCCATGTTTTATCTCATTCGTATTCATGGTCATGATTGGAATAGGGGATGCTTCTAAACAGAGTAAGGGACACGGTTACTTTTGAAATGAAGAGATAAAGAAAGTCAGTGTCTTTTTTACAGTATTATGGAAATAAGGAGGCGTTACAGACGGAAACAAACCAAAAACCAAACCGGCTCATTCGTGAAAAGTCGCCGTATTTGCTGCAGCACGCTTATAATCCCGTCGATTGGTATCCGTGGGGGGAAGAGGCGTTTCAAAGAGCCAAGCGTGAAGATAAGCCGATTTTTTTGTCGATTGGCTACTCGACTTGCCACTGGTGCCATGTGATGGCCCATGAATCGTTCGAAGATGAAGAAGTCGCCGAGCTTTTAAACGCCCATTTCGTCGCGATTAAGGTGGATCGCGAGGAGCGCCCGGATATCGATGCCGTGTACATGGCCGTCTGCCAAGCCTTGACCGGCCACGGCGGTTGGCCGCTGAATGTGTTTTTGACTCCCGAGAAAAAGCCGTTTTACGCCGGAACGTATTTTCCGAAAGAAAGCCGCTACGGCCAACCCGGCTTCATCAACATCTTAAAGACGATCGCCAATCAGTATAAAAAAGATAAAAAGAAGCTCGAAGATACCGGCGAACGGATCGCCACGGCGCTTTCCGCAGCGTCGGGCGCGCCGGCGTCCATTCGACCGGATGCCGTCGAGCGGTGCGTGGAGCATTTCAACGAAACGTTTGATGCCCTTTACGGCGGGTTTGGCATCGCCCCGAAGTTTCCCGCCCCGCATCAGCTCATGTTTTTATTGCGGTATGCCCATTTGAACGGAAATGACCGCTCCCTGCGCATGGTCGAAAAAACGTTGGAAGGGATCGCCGACGGCGGCATTCACGATCACATCGGCGGGGGCTTTGCGCGTTATTCCGTCGATGAAAAATGGTTGATCCCTCACTTTGAAAAAATGCTGTACGATCAAGCGATGCTCATGCTCGCTTATACCGAGGCGTGGCAAATGACGGGGAATGCGCGCTTCCGTGACGTCGTCGCCGACATTTTCGCTTACGTCACGCGCGACATGCGCGATGCCGACGGCGGTTTTTACTCCGCCGAAGACGCCGACTCCGAAGGGGAGGAAGGCCGGTTTTACTTGTGGACGCCGGATGAAATCCGCGCCGTTTTAGGTGAAGACGGCGATTTATACTGCCGGATCTTTGACATCACGGAGGAAGGGAATTTTGAAGGCCGGAGCTTGCCGAACCTCGTCGGCCGCTCTTTGGCGCGAATTGCCGCCGAGGAAGGCGTGTCGCTGGAAGCGTTAAAGGCAGCGATCACCGCCTGGAACCGGAAGCTTCGGGAGGCGCGGGGGCGCCGTGTCCGGCCGCACAAGGACGATAAAATCTTGACGTCGTGGAATGCTTTAATGATCGCGGCGCTCGCCACCGCGGCGCGCGTCTTTCAAAACGCCGAATATTTGCGGGCCGCCGAAACCGCGTTTCGGTTCCTCACCCGCCGCATGATGAACGGCGATGAACTGTACGCCCGCTATCGCGACGGCGAGGTGGGCATTCCGGGATTTCTCGACGACTACGCCTATTTCATGTGGGCGTGCGACGCCCTGTACGACGCGACCTTTGACGGGAGTTATATTGAAAAAATGCGATGGGCGGCGGACCGCATGATCGAACGGTTCTGGGATGACGATGCCTTCGGCTTTTATCTCAATAACCGAAGCGATCTGTTCATGCGGCCGAAAGAGGTCTATGACGGTGCGGTGCCTTCGGGCAACAGCGTGGCGGCGTATGAACTGCTGCGGTTTTCGCGCCGGACCGGGGAGATCGATTATGAACGCTATGTCGACCACATGTTCAACGCGTTCGGCGACGAAGTCGACCGCTATCCCATGGGGTACGCCTGGCTGTTGAGCGCTTTTATGATCGCGCGGGCGGGGACGAAAGAGCTTGCGGTCGTCACCGAAACCATGGATGGNGCCAAAGAAAAGCTTGGCGCGCTCCAATCGGCGTTTCTTCCCGAAGTCGTGACGCTCGTCGGCGATCGCGCGCGGTTGAACCGCCTGGCGTCATTTACGGCGGGTTTTAATACGGAAAATGGGGAGACGACGTATTATTTATGCGAGCATTTTCGTTGCCGGCGTCCGATGACCGATCTCACCGCCATTTATGAGGCGCTCGGCCTCGCGCACAATCATTAACGGTTTTCCAAAAAGAAAAACGGCAAGAGGCGTTCGCTGACGGCGGCGTGGCGAGCGCCGATGACGCGTGATTTTGCAGACGGGTCCGCTGACGGGCGGGCCTTTTATTTTTTTGCGAATGAAGCCTTGATGGCCGCCGTCGCGCCCCGTCGCGATCATAAGATGCGGTTGCCGAGGCTTTTCAGATGGCGCAGAAAAATAATTTCTGTGTTTTATCTAACATTTTTAAAAAATAAGTTTGACAAATTTGTGAACATCGAGTATGTATATAGTACGGGGGTGACCTTGATGAGGAAAAACAATAAGATGACCGCAATGTTGTATGCGTTTTCATTAGGGTATGTGGCGATAGGCGCCGTCTTGACGATCGTCAGCCTTTTCCTCGGGAGATTCAGTGATCAAAACATCGGACTGATGACGGGGTTTGGCTTTTTGTTGGGCGGCGGATTGCTGGGAATTATGACGGGCATGCTGTCGACCATTTTCGTCTATGAGCGCCATGCCAAAGAAACGGAAAAAATGGCGGAGGAAAACCTCGAATGGGTTGAGGGCTTAAAATAAAAACATAGTGATCCATAAAAGCCTTCCCGCGCCCTTTGCCGGAACGCCGGAAGGTTTTATTGTGTCCATTTCCGGAGGCCTTAGCGAGTCTTTGCGGCAAATGAAGACAAGACGCCTTCGGTTTTATTTATATGAGGGTGATTTGGCGCCTTGTAGCGGCATGCAGCGCCTCAACTGATCGCGAAGGCGGTCGAAAAGCGGCCATTGGCGACGCGTTCACAAAGCCCGCGGATTGGTATACATAAACCCGTTTTTATGCGGATCGATCACGCGATATATAAACGTTATTCTTTTCAGTTCACAGGTAAAAAGCCGGCTGAACCGCGGCGGTGAACGGTAAAGGGCAAGGAGGGGAACGCCGCTGAACGCATGGTGCGGGATCGCGGCATGGCCGGCTTAATGCACGTAGCGGCCGTGCTTCGGGATGGCGATCTCATCGAAATGGTCGGCGAGCCGCTCCAATCCCCGCGCAAGTTCCGCTCCGGCCATCGGGCGGCCGTGCCCGGTAAAGGCGGCGGACGGTTTCAGCGCCTCCAGCTTTTTGACCGACTCCCAAGCGTTGGGCCAGTCGGTCGTAAAGTAGGCGGGCGGCCCGTGGATTTCTTCCCGCTGCGTGAGCACCGCCGCGAGCGATTCTTGGCGGACGGTGATAAATGCGTCTCCTGCGATCATTACGCGATCCCGCTCGCGAAACAGCGAAATGTGCCCGGGCGTATGCCCGGGAGTATGATGCCAGCGCCATTCCGGAAGATGCGGGATCCGACCGTGCGGTTCAAGGGGTTGAATGCGGTCGCCGAGATCGATGCCTTCGTTCGGATAAAGGCCGGAAAGGCGCGCCAAGAGTCCGCCGCCAACGGCCGGATCGGCGGGCGGATAGCTTTTCATGCCGGTCAAATAGGGAAGCTCAAGAGGGTGGGCGTAGATGGGGACGTCCCATTCATCGGCCAGCTCTTTGACGGCCCCGACGTGGTCGAAATGACCGTGGGTCAAGATGATCGCTTTCGGCGGCCGGCTACCGAAGCGGTGTTTCGCTCGGCTTAAAATTTTCTCTTCACTGTTTGCCACGCCGCCGTCCACGAGCGCCCATCCCTCTTCGCCGTCGGATCCGCCGATAAAATAGACGTTGGAAATGAGCGTCCGCAGGCCGTGAACATCGGTGGGAAGCGACTCCGAATGGCAAGCTTGCGCCGACCGATCTGGCCGTTCCTTGTGTGGGCCTTGTGAAGGGTGTGGCCGTTCATCCGTCATGGGGTCAGCGCCTCCTTTCTCTTTTCTCCAGCATGGATCGCCTTCCTTTTAGCGTGCCACTTTCGCCGGTGTCTATGTGGCGGCACCGCACAAAACTCGATTTCGCGAAAAGCGCCGCACCGCGGTTGCATGGTCGGCCAGCGCCGCAGTCCAAGCGGCGCTCGAATTTTTTGGCTGGTCGAACCGTTCGGCGCTTTCCGGTGCCCTCGTTACTCCCGTTGGTTCCTGCGCTCACCATTTCCATTGGCAGCGGTTTGCTCAGTTGGTATGATTATAAGTAAATGATGTCTCGCGACTTTGACCGCGCGTTCGATCGAAATCAGGACAACAAGGATTCATTTACAAAAATCCATTTTCTTCATAAAGAAGAGGAAGTTTCAACCAACCATTATGGAGTTGCGACCCAAGCGAACGCGGCGGCTTCAGCGAAGCGGAGCGGCAGGCCAGGAACCGCTTCCGCTTCAATAGAAAAGTTCATTCGCATAAAAGCGCAAAACCGCGCGAAAGGCACTCAGTGGATTTCATGTTTCGAACGTTTGTTTGGTGAAACGTTCGCTTCGAGCGATGACGCGTCGGAGAGGAGGGTGGCGTTATCCCGCCAGAACAGGCGGGCTTGGACGCCTTTTCTATATGAAAGTGAGAAAATCATTGGCGGACATTTTAGCGATGCTTAAAGCGGATCCCAACGTGCAGCACTGGCATACGATACCGGGCCGCGCCGCGCGGACGGTTCCTTTTCCGGAAGGCGTCGATCCGCGGCTCGTCCAAGCGTTAAAGAAGAGGGGCATCACCGCGCTTTACACGCATCAGGCCGACGCCTACGCGACGGCGTCCCGGGGACGGGATTTTGTGGCGGTCACGCCTACCGCTTCCGGAAAAACGCTTTGCTACAATTTGCCCGTTTTGGACGCCATTCTAAAAAACCCGAGCACGCGGGCGCTCTATTTGTTTCCGACGAAGGCGCTGGCGCAAGATCAAAAAAGCGAATTGAATGAGCTCATCGACGAGTTGGGCGTCACCATTCACGGCGACACCTATGACGGCGACACGCCGGCGACGATTCGGCAAAAAATCCGGAAAGCCGGCCAGATCGTCATGACGAATCCAGACATGCTCCATTCGTCAATCTTGCCGCACCACACGAAGTGGGTGTCGCTCTTCGAAAATCTTCAATTCGTCGTCATTGACGAGCTGCACACGTATCGCGGGGTGTTCGGCAGCCATGTCGCCAACGTCATCCGCCGTTTAAAAAGAATCTGCGCCTATTATGGCAGCCGTCCGGTCTTCATCGCCACGTCGGCGACGATTGCCAATCCCAAGGAGCACGCCGAACGCTTGACGGGCCGTCCGATGGTGCTCATCGACAACAACGGCGCGCCGCAAGTCACGAAACATTTTATTTTTTACAATCCGCCCGTCGTTCACCAAGCGTTGAACATTCGCCGCAGCGCCTCGCTCGTCGTCAAGGAATTGGCCAAGTTGTTTTTGGAAAACGGCATCCGGACGATCGTGTTCGCGCGCAGCCGCCTGCGCGTGGAAATCTTGCTCAATTATTTGCAGACGCTCAATACCGCGCGAACCGAGCGGGCGACGATCCGGGCGTATCGCGGCGGGTATTTGCCGTCCGAACGCCGCGAAATCGAACGGGGGCTGAGAAAAGGAAAAATCCACGGCGTCGTCAGCACCAATGCACTTGAACTCGGCGTGGACATCGGCCAGTTGCAGGCGTGCATCATGACCGGTTATCCCGGTTCGATCTCGAGCGCGTGGCAACAGGCAGGCCGCGCCGGGCGCCGGGAGGATGAGGCCGTCATCCTGTTGGTCGCGACATCGAGCCCCCTCGACCAATACATCATCCAACACCCGGATTATTTCTTTGAACGCAATCCGGAAGAAGCGCGCATCAATCCGGACAACCTCATCATTCTCGTCGACCATATTCGCTGCGCGGCGTACGAATTGCCTTTTAAAAAAGGGGAAACGTTCGATGGCATCGATGTCGAGGACATTTGCACTTATCTCGCCGACCAGGATGTTTTGCATTTTCAAGGGGACAAATGGTTCTGGATGACCGACGCTTTTCCGGCAGCGAATGTCAGCTTGCGTTCGGCGGCGCAGGATAATGTCGTCATCATCGATCAAACCCATCCGGGTGCCGTCAAGGTCATCGGCGAAATGGACCGCTTCAGCGCGATGACGCTTCTGCATGAAGAGGCGATTTATATGCACCAGGGCGAACAATATCAGGTCGAAAAGCTCGACTGGGAAGAGAAAAAGGCGTTCGTCCGCCAAGTCGACGTCAATTATTACACCGATGCCAACCTCGCCGTCCAACTCGAAGTGTTGGAGGTCGACAAGGAAAAACACGGTCCGCTGTTTGAGACCGCCTACGGCGATGTCGCCGTGCGCGCGAAGGCGACGATTTTCAAAAAAATCCGCTTTGAGACCCACGATAATGTCGGCTGGGGTACGATCCATTTACCTGAGGAGGAAATCCACACGACCTCGGCCTGGATGGGTTTCGACGGCGAGTTGGAAGAGCGGTTCGGCAAGCCGGCCGCGGAACAAGCGCTCGTCGGCCTCGCCCATCTTCTGCGGCACGCAGCTCCGCTTTTTGTGATGTGCGACCCGCAGGACATCGAAGTCGTGCCGATGATCAAGGCGCCCCATAACGGAAAACCGACGATCTTCCTTTACGACCAATATCCGGGTGGGATCGGTTTAAGTGAAAAGCTGTATGAGATGACAGATGTCTTGCTCAACGCGGCGCGGGAGATGGTGGAGCGGTGTCCGTGCGAAACCGGCTGTCCCTCTTGCGTCGGCGCAGACGGCGAGGGGGCGAAGCCGGTCGTCCTGAAATGGCTCAAAGCGCTTCATGTCGAGGGTAGCCATGTCTCTTAAAAAACAGCTGGAGCGCTACAAACGGCATTTGGCGCGGCCGGCGGAAAACGGAACACCCCTCGAACCGGCTGAACCGATCCGCCCGACACCGGCTGACCCGCATTTGACGGAAGCGATGCAAGAAGCCGCCGAGCGGCTGGAGGCCGAGGTGCGCACGTTTGAGGGCGAGGCGATCCTCGTCAAAGAGCAGACGATCCCGCTCGATCAATACCACGGCAGGCGGCCGTTAAACGATATTTTTGAGGCCGTCGCCATGTGGCAGAATGATCCCGAACCGCATCCGCTGTCGACGCGAGGACTCGCGGCGGAAGATTTGCTGTTTTTTGATACGGAGACGACGGGGCTTTCATCCGGCGCCGGACATATGATCTTCTTGCTCGGCTGCGGGGCGATCCGCGGCTACCGCCTGCAGTTGACGCAATATTTTCTGCCCGGTCCGGGCAACGAAACGGCGTTTTATTACCATTTCTTGACCGACGTCAAGGCGTTGTCCAACCTCGTGACCTACAACGGCAAGGCGTTCGACTGGCCGCGCGTGAAGACACGCGTGCAATTCGTCCGCGATGCCGTCCCGAAGCTGCCCGCGTTCGGCCATTTCGATTTGCTGCACGCCGCCCGCCGGTTGTGGAAACATCGCCTCGAATCGATGCGCTTGTCCGCCGTTGAGGAAACGGTGCTGGGGTTTAAGCGAAGCGGAGACATCCCCGGCCATATGGCGCCGTTTCTTTATTTCGAATTCCTGAAGCGCCCGAAAGCGTCCCTCATTGAAGGCATCTTCCGCCACAACGCGGATGACATCAAGACATTGGTCGCGCTTTACAGCCATTTGTCAAGGCTCATCCACGGGAACGGCGTGCCGTTGTCCGGGGACGAGGCGTTTGAAATCGCTCGTTGGTTCGCGGCCCTCCGCCGCTACGACCGGGCGATCGCGCTGTTGGAAAGCCTGGATCCGGACGAACCCGGCGTCGAGAGAGCGGGTGTGCACGGGCTGCTTGCGGAGTGCTACAAAAAAATTGGGGCAACGGACAAGGCGTTGGAAACATATTTGTATATGGTGGAGCACGGTTTGGCGCGCGGCGTCTCCGATTACGTGGAAATCGCCAAGATGTTTGAACACCATTATAAGGCCTACGAATCGGCGCTAAGCTTTACCGAACGGGCGCTGGATCGCCTGGAAAGGGAGACGGCGCTTCCGCCGGATAAATATGAAAAAGAAAGATGGGCGCTGGAACAACGGCGCGGCCGCCTTTTGGCCCGCCTCGGACAGAAAATCGCGGGCGAGGACGGCGCATGACGGCCTCGGTTGATCGTTCTTCATTCGATCAGCGCGTTGATTCATCCCCGGAAATATTCCCCGGGCAAGCGCAAAAACGGCATCTTTTCGAGCCGATCAGCGGATGGCGTGTCAGCGCACGGCGGCTGGCACCTCCTTTTGTCGAAAAATTTTTGTCCAAAGGGAGGATTCGACAGGCGGGAGCGCGCGAAACCCGCTGGCCGGCCGCTTTATTTTCTGAACGGAACGGGTTTACCCGTCGCAAAAATCGTGCAACCTGCTGGTGATGGATATGATCAAAACGCTTGCGGTGACGGGCTATCGGCCGTGGGAGCTCGGCATTTTTTCCGAAAAACATCCCGGCATCCGCATCATCCAACATGTCCTTTATAATCGAATGCGCGCGTTTGCGGAGGAAGGAACGGAATGGTTCGTGACGAGCGGGCAGCCCGGTGTGGAATGGTGGGCGGCGGAGGCCGTCCATAAGCTGAAGGCCGAGTTCCCCGACGTCAAGCTGTCCGTGCTCATGCCGTTTTTGGAACAGGAAGCCCGCTGGCCGGAGGCGATGAAAGAAAAATATTTCGAGATGCTGGCCCGGGCCGACCACGTGGCGGCGATTACGAGGCGGCCGTATGAATCGCCGGCGCAGCTCAGGCTGAAAAACGATTTCATCGTCCAAAAGACCGACGGCCTGCTCATTGTATATGATGAAGACCTGCCCGGCTCGCCCGTCTATTTCCTCAGGGCGGCAGAGCGGCGCGCGGCGGGAGACGACTATCCGGTTTTTTACATCAACCGTTATGACTTGGAGGATGCGGAAAGGGAATGGTTCGAAACCCGGGGCGGCGGCGATTTGGAAACGTGATTGACAACGGTACGGGCGTTTGAAACAATAGAAGATAAAGGTCATGAAACTTTGAGGTGATCGTTGTGGATGGAAAACTAACCCAACTGACGACGAAAGACATCCTTGAAAAGGATTTTAAAACAGCTTTGCGCGGCTACTCACCGGATGAAGTCGACCAATTTCTCGATATAATCATTAAAGATTACGAAATCATGAATAAAGAAATCGAACGGTTAAGACAGGACAATCAACGGTTGAAGCAAGAGTTGACCCAGTACAAATCCGAAAAACGGCGGCCGATGGCGACGCAAGGGCAAACGAATTACGACATCTTGAAACGCCTGTCCAATTTGGAAAAACACGTTTTCGGCAGCCGTTTGCACGAATAAATTGGTATTAATTGGATATTGAACGGGCGGTTCGATGAGGTTATAATTAAAGGTTGTAACGCGTTATTTGCGTTCGGGTAATCGCTGCATTCGCTTAATGAATGCAGAGGAAAGTCCATGCTCGCACGGTCTGCGATGACCGTAGTGTTCGCGCCTGGCGAATTCATAAGCCAGGGTAGTCCGGCTTCGGCTGGGCTAACGGCAGGGGATGCGCCTAAGTCGCAAGATATGGCGTCGTACCCTTGAAAGTGCCACAGTGACGCAGTTCCGCTGGAAACGGCGGAAGTGGAACGCGGTAAACCCCGCGAGCGAGAAACTCAAATTATGGTAGAGGAGCCCTCTGGAAGGAAATGAACGGAAGGAGGGACGGGCGCCCCGTCGCCCGTAGATAGATGATTACCGCCGGCGTACGAGGAGAAATCCGCTTGCAGTACAAAGGTACAGAACATGGCTTATAGAACGCAAATAACGCGTCGAGGCCCTCACGATGAGGGCTTTTTCTATTACGTATACATATGAAAAATTATGACTTTATCCGTGGCGGAGCCATACAAAAGGAAAACAGGCCCTCGGCAGCGAATATTTACCGTCGTACAACTTTTGTGTAAAGGTGGGAACGCGATGCGCGAGAACATTCAAGACATCGAGAAAGGCTTTTTCAACCTCATCAAAACGATGAAGAATTACGAAGAAGCGATCGGCGTGCTCGGCTGGGATTTGCGCACCGGCGCCCCTAAAAAAGGGGCGGAACAGCGTTCGGAAGTCATCGGCACGCTGGCGCAGCACGTGTTTAATCTCTCGACGTCCGACGAGATGAAACATTATCTGGATGCTCTCAGCGATCCATCCGTACAAGATCAACTCTCGGACATCACGAAACGGTCGGTCGAAGAATGCCGCAAAGAGTATGAACGCAACGTGAAAATCCCTCAAGAGGAATATCGGGAATACGTCGTGTTGCGCGCCAATGCGGAAACCGTTTGGCAAGAAGCCAAGAAAAAATCCGATTTTTCGCTTTTGCGCCCCTACCTGGAAAAACTGGTCGATTTTACTCATCGTATGGTCGAGTATTGGGGGCATCATGAAAACAAATACAATGCGCTTCTCGATCTCTATGAACCCGGCGTGACCGTCGACGTGCTCGACCGCGTCTTCGGCCAGCTGAAAGAAAGCATCGTTCCGCTCGTCAAAGAAATCGAAGCAGCGGAGCCGCCCGAAGAATCGTTCCTTTACGGGTATTTCCCGAAGGATAAACAACGCGATTTCAGCGTTTATATCCTGAAGGAAATCGGTTATGACTTTGATGCGGGCCGGCTGGACGAAACCGAGCATCCCTTTGAAACCGCGTTGAACCCCGGCGACGTCCGAGTGACGACGAAATACAATGAAAACGACTTTCAAGTCGCCATTTTCGGAACGATGCACGAGGGAGGACACGCACTTTACGAACAGAACATCTCCCCGGATTTGATCGGCACACCGCTCTGCGGTGGCACATCCATGGGCATGCATGAATCGCAATCCTTGTTTTTTGAAAATTTTGTCGGGCGGTCGCGCGCGTTTTGGGAACATTACTATGAGCCGTTTAAAACGTTTGCCGGCGGGCTTTTCGACGGCGTCGATCTCGATGCCTTTTACCGCGCGATCAACGTGGCGCGCCCTTCGCTCATTCGCATTGAGGCGGATGAATTGACTTATCCGCTTCATATCATGGTCCGCTATGAAATCGAAAAAGGCCTCTTTAACGGCGATCTGAAGGTCAAGGATTTGCCGGGGGTCTGGAATGAGCAGATGGAAAAATACCTCGGCATTCGCCCGAAAGAAGACCGGGAAGGCGTCCTTCAGGATATTCATTGGTCCGGAGGCGATTTCGGCTATTTCCCGTCCTATGCGCTCGGCTATTTATACGCCGCCCAACTGAAGCATGCGATGTTGAAGGATGTGCCGGACTTTGACGACCACTTGCGCCGCGGCCATATCGCGCCGATCCGCGAATGGCTCACCGAGCATGTCCATCGCTTCGGCGGGCTGAAAAAGCCGATGGACATCTTGCGCGAAGCGACGGGCGAAACGCTCAACGCCCAATATTTGATCGATTACTTGACGAACAAATACCGGGAAGTGTATCGGCTGTAATCGAGAAAGACAGCGCCCGCAACCGCAAGATGAAGGCCCAGCCACCGCATAGAGCCGACGCGGGCTGTCACGCCAAGAAAGGAAGAACAGCATGGCTATCGTTATTCCCGATGATCAGACGTTGAAGGAGATCTTGCAGACGAAAAAGCGGATCGCGGTCGTCGGTCTCTCCGACAAGCCGGAGCGGACGAGTTACCAGATCGCAAAATACATGCTGGAACACGGGTACGACATCATTCCCGTCAACCCGACGGTGGAATCCGTCTTCGGCATCAAGGCGGCGTCCAGCCTTCGGGAGATTGACGGACACGTCGACATCGTCAACGTGTTTCGCCGGCCCGAATTTCTCTTGGAAACGGCCAAAGACGCCGTGGCCATCGGTGCTGACGTTTATTGGGCGCAGCTCGGCCTTTTCGATGAAAAGGCGTACGATTTTTTGCGCGGCCACGGGATGACCGTCGTCATGGATCGCTGCATCAAAGTGGAATATCAACGCTTGCTCGGTGAATGAGCTTCCTCTTTTTCACCAGAACATCCGCCTCGTGGACATGTATGCACGTTTTGCGCGAAATCCCCATCTTGTCGGCAAGGTGGGGATTTTCCGCTTTGCACGCGGCGGCGCGCATTCCCGTGCGCGTCTTCCACATCAAGTGCCCGTTCGGCGGCGGCGAGCCCCGTCGAAAGGGCGAAGGAATGCCCCATAAATCCATCCGGCGGGTTGCGGAAATGGCAAAGGGTTCGGTATGATACAACGTGACCGGCTTTGTATAACGAAGGGTGTTCTGATCAGGCAAGCCGGCCGGCGGAGGTTGCACGTGATGGCGCGAGCCGGAAAGCATATCGGCGAAAAACGTTTGGGGGTGGCGCTTGAATTTATAACGGCGCAACACGGAATGCACCCAAACGCTCAAATGGATCCGGCATCCTGCGAAAATACATAATAAAACAAGCAAAACGCGAAAAGGATCGCGCCTGTTCGCCTTTCATTGAACAGAATAGAAACATTTGTTCTTATGGTGTATATTAAATATAGCAAGCTCTGCGGTTAAGAAAGGAGTCAGCGCATTTGGCGAATCAGACGACATATACGGAAGACGCCATACAAGTATTAGAAGGGCTGGAAGCGGTAAGAAAACGCCCCGGCATGTACATAGGTTCGACGGATGCCCGCGGACTGCATCATCTCGTCTATGAAATCGTCGATAACGCGGTCGATGAAGCGCTCGCCGGTTTCGGCGATGAAATCGTCGTGACGATCCATAAAGATGACAGCGTTTCCGTCGTCGACAAGGGGCGGGGCATTCCTGTCGGGATGCATCGGACGGGCAAACCGACGCCCGAAGTCATCTTCACCGTCTTGCATGCCGGCGGCAAATTCGGAGGCGGAGGCGTCTATAAAACTTCCGGAGGGCTCCACGGCGTCGGTGCCTCGGTCGTTAACGCCTTGTCCGAATGGCTCGTTGTTACGATCAAGCGCGACGGCGCCCTGTATCGCCAACGCTTTGAAAACGGCGGGAAACCGGTGACGCCTCTTGAAAAGCTCGGGCCGTCCAAAGGCAGCGGCACGACGATTCATTTTAAACCGGACCCGTCCGTGTTCACCACCACTCGTTTCAACTATGAAACGCTCTCCGAACGGCTGCGCGAAGCCGCGTTTTTGTTGAAAGGCCTCAAGATCACGCTGCGGGACGAACGCGCCGGCATCGCGGACACCTTCCAATACGATAAAGGGCTCGAAGCGTTTATCGATTATTTGAACGAAGACAAGGATGCGTTGCACCCGGTCGTCTCTTTCGAAGGAGCGCAAAACGGCATCGAAGTCGACGTCGCTTTCCAATACAACGACGGATATTCGGAAAACATTCTTTCCTTCGTCAACAACGTGCGCACGAAGGACGGCGGGACGCACGAATCGGGATTTAAGACGGCGTTCACCCGCGCGTTCAACGATTATGCGCGCAAAACCGGGCTGTTAAAAGAAAAGGACAAAAACTTGGAAGGCAGCGATATCCGCGAAGGCTTGACGGCGGTCATCTCGGTGCGCGTTCCGGAAGACAAACTGCAATTCGAAGGCCAGACGAAAAGCAAGCTCGGGACGAGCGACGCCCGCTCCGCCGTCGACAACGTCGTTTCCGAGCAGCTCGCCTATTACCTTGAAGAGAACCCGGAGACGAGCGAGTTGCTCATCAAAAAAGCCATCAAGGCCGCCCAAGCCCGAGAAGCGGCGCGCCAAGCGCGGGAAGAAGCCCGCAGCGGCAAGAAAGGGCGGCGTAAAGACGCGGTTTTAAGCGGCAAGCTGACGCCCGCTTCCTCCAAAAATCCGAAGAAGAACGAACTTTATCTCGTGGAGGGCGATTCGGCGGGCGGTTCCGCCAAACAAGGGCGCGACCGCACGTTCCAAGCGGTGTTGCCTTTACGCGGCAAAGTCATCAATACGGAAAAAGCGAAGCTTGCCGACATCTTCAAAAACGAAGAAATCAATACGATCATCCATGCGATCGGCGCCGGCGTCGGGCCGGAATTTCGCGTCGAGGACGCGAATTATGACAAGATCATCATCATGACCGACGCCGATAACGATGGCGCCCACATCCAAGTGCTCTTGCTCACCTTTTTCTATCGCTACATGCGGCCGCTCATCGAGGCGGGCAAGGTGTACATCGCCCTGCCGCCGTTGTACAAAGTCAGCAAAGGCAGCGGCCGCAAGGAAGTCGTGGAGTACGCGTGGGATGAAAAAGGTTTAAAAGAGGCCATCAAAAAAGTCGGCAAAGGGTATACCGTGCAGCGTTATAAAGGGTTGGGCGAAATGAACGCCGAACAGCTTTGGGAGACGACGATGAATCCGGAGACGCGCACGCTCATCCGCGTGAAGATCGATGACATCGCCCGCGCCGAACGGCGCGTCTCCATCTTGATGGGCGACAAAGTCGAGCCGCGCCGCAAATGGATCGAAGCCAACGTCGCCTTCGGGCTCGAGGAAGAGTCCAACATTTTGGCCAACGAGAACTTGTCGATAACGGAAGGGGTATGAGATCGTGGCGCAACCGGAAAAATTCTTGGACTTACCGCTGGAGGAGGTCATCGGCGACCGCTTCGGCATTTACAGCAAATACATCATCCAGGAAAGGGCGCTTCCCGACGTCCGCGACGGCTTGAAGCCGGTGCAGCGCCGCATTTTGTACGCCATGTACCGCGACGGCAATACGAGCGACAAACCGTTCCGGAAGTCGGCGAAAACCGTCGGCAACGTCATCGGCAATTACCATCCGCACGGCGACGCGTCGGTGTACGATGCCATGGTCCGCATGAGCCAGGAATGGAAAGTCCGCAACGTCCTCGTCGAAATGCACGGCAACAACGGCAGTCTCGACGGCGACCCGCCGGCGGCGATGCGTTACACCGAAGCGCGGCTTTCGCCGATCGCCGCCGAATTGCTCCGGGACATCGACAAGAAGACGGTCGATTACGTTCCGAATTTCGACGATTCGACGCTGGAACCGGTCGTCCTGCCGTCCCGGTTCCCGAATTTGCTCGTCAATGGCTCGACCGGCATTTCCGCCGGTTACGCGACGGACATCCCGCCCCATAACCTCGGGGAAGTCATCGACGCCGCGATCCTCCTGATGGAAAACCCGGATTGCACGTTGGACGATCTCATGAGCGTCATCAAAGGCCCCGATTTTCCGACCGGCGGTATCGTCCAAGGGCTCGACGGCATCAGAAAAGCTTACGAAACGGGGCGCGGCAAGGTGGTGCTGCGCGGCAAGGCGACGATCGAACCGCTGCGCGGCGGCCGCGAACAAATCGTCATCACCGAGCTGCCGTATGAGGTGAACAAGGCGAGCCTCGTGAAGCGGATGGAAGAGCTCCGGCTCGATCGCAAGGTGGAAGGCGTCGCCGAAGTGCGCGACGAAACTGACCGGACGGGCACGCGCATCATCGTGGAATTGAAAAAAGACGGCGACGCCGAGGGCGTCCTGAATTACTTCTACAAAAACACCGACCTGCAAGTGACGTACAATTTCAACATGGTCGCGATCCACAATAAAACCCCGAAACAAATGGGGCTGAAAGCCATCCTGCAGGCGTACATCGACCATCAAAAGGAAGTCGTCACCCGCCGCTCGCAATACGAGTTGGAAAATGCCCGGGCAAGGCGCCACATCGTCGAAGGGCTCATTCACGCCGTTTCCATACTCGACGAGGTGATCGCGACGATTCGCGCCTCGAAAGACAAAAAGGACGCCAAGCACAATCTGTCGGCTAAATTCGGGTTTACGGAAGCGCAAGCCGAAGCGATCGTCAATTTGCAACTGTACCGGTTGACGAATACGGACATCGCAACGCTCAAGAAGGAAGCGGACGAACTGGAACGCACGATCCGGCGGCTCGAAGGCATCCTCGGCTCGGAGAAAAAATTGATCGCCGTCATCAAAAAAGAATTGACGGAGATCAAGGAAAAATACGGCGATCCGCGCCGGACGAAAATCGAAGCCGACATCGAAGAAATCAAAATCGACCTAGAAGTCATGGTCGCCTCGGAAGACGTGAAAGTGGCGCTGACGAAAGAAGGTTACGTGAAACGGGCGAGCCTTCGCTCTTATGCGGCGTCGAACGGGGAGGCGACCGGCATGAAGGAAACGGATCGGCCGCTCTTCCAAGGGACGATGAACACGACCGATATTTTGCTCGTGTTTACGAACAAGGGCAACTATCTCCATTTGCCGGTGCACGAGCTGCCTGACAAAAAATGGAAGGATGTCGGCCAGCACGTCGCCCAGCTCGTGCCGATCGCCAGCGATGAAACGGTCATCGCCGCCATTCCCGTCGCGGATTTTTCCGCCGACCACTATTTGACCTTCATCACGCGCAACGGCATGATCAAGCGCACGAAGCTTTCGTTATACCAAGCGCAGCGCTACTCGAAACCGCTCGTCGCGATCAAATTAAAAGACGGCGATGAACTCGTCGCCGTCCATCGGACGGACGGCACGGCAAACGTGTTGGTTTTGACCCGCAACGGCTACGGCCTGTGGTTTGACGAAGCGGAGGCCGGAGAGGTGGGCGTGCGCACCGCTGGCGTCAAAGCGATCAACTTAAAAGGCGATGACGCGGTCGCGAGCGCCCTCGTGTTTCCGGTCGGGGCGGGGCCTGACCTGTTGATCGCGACGCAAAGAGGCGCGGTGAAGAAACTGGCGATTTACAACGCCATGGAAAAATCAACCCGCGCCCGCCGCGGCCTCGTCATGTTGCGCGAGCTGAAGACCCATCCGCATCGGATCGTCGGGGCGCAGTTGGTCGAAGAAGGCGACATCGTTTGCCTCCGGACCGAAAGCGGACGAACCGTCGAGATCGCCGCCAGCGACGTGCGGCCAGTTGACCGCTACCACAACGGGACGTTTGTCGTCGACCAGGCGAAGGACGGGGACGTCGTCGACGTCTGGAAGCCTTTCCGTGACGAAGAATGAAACGCGAGCGCATCTCAGTCTGCTAAAGGAACCATCATTCGTTGCGGGAGAAAGGCGACATCCCGCGGGATCTGTTGCATAACGATCTGTCGCAGCGGCAAGTGAACACCGCGTTGGCTTCAGCGCAAAACAAAAGCACCGGGAAATCCCGGTGCTTTTCCTGTTAGCAAACCGCCGCTTATTTTCCGATGAATTCTTGGACCCAGTAGGAGCCGTAGGAGCCGCCTTGAACGTAGCCGACGCCGATGGCGGTGTAGTTCGGGTTCAAGATGTTGGCGCGGTGGCCTTCGCTGTTCATCCAAGCGTTGACGACTTCTTCGGGCGTTTTTTGGCCAGCCGCGATGTTTTCACCGGCGGCGCGGTAAGTGATGCCGTATTTTTTCATCATGTCAAACGGTGAACCGTACGTCGGCGACTGGTGGGAAAAGTAGTTTTTGTCGCGCATGTCTTGCGCTTTATCCCGCGCCATTTTGGACAACGTCGTATCGATTTTCAGCGGCGCCAAACCTTGTTTGGCCCGTTCTTGGTTGGTCAAATCGACGACTTTTTGTTCGAATTGGCTCAGGGTGTACCCGGCTTTGTTTTGATTGCTGTTGGAAGACGGGGTTTGAACCGGAGGTTTTTGTGCCGTCGTATTTCCGGCCGAAGGCTTGGCCGGCGTGTTTTGCGCCGGTGTTTTTACCGACGGATTGGGAACCGCTTGGATCGGCACGTCAAACGAGGCGCCGCTATACGGGCAGCGGATAATATATTTATAGGTTTTAAAGTAATATTTAATCGTCATAGGTTGGGAATTTTGAGCTTGGGTTTGCGCATGGGCCCCGTGCCCGAACGAGAACGGCAGCGCCAGCGCACCGGCTAAGGCGAGGGNGACTAATTTTTTCATAGCATGTCCTCCTTTAATCCTCTCAGGAAGGGTTTAGTTTTACAAGCTTCCCGGATGATGGGCCATCGAGGGCTTGCATCATAGTTTTCGTCCGCATATCGGGACTGGGGTCGGTCAAAACGAGATTGCCAAAATTTACAGTATAAATCCAATACATGCGAAAATGTTTCTTTCAAAAAATCGCTCGCGGGGCGGTTGCCCCTTTCTCTCCGGAAAGCCCCGATCTCGCCGGCCTTTCGTCTTTCTTGCCGCGTCCGCTTCCGGACCGTATACTTGTAGGCACAGGTGGATCGGAAGGTAACGGTACAGGATGAGAGGGATCGCCGATGAAAAAAACGATTGAACATAAAACGCCGAAACAGCTGCTGACGCCGACGCGCGGGTATTTAAAGGGGTACAGCCACACCCTCAATCCGTATATGGGCTGCGCTTTCGGCTGTTCCTACTGTTATGTCCGCAGGCTTCCGGTCGCTTTATTTAAAGGGCAAGAATGGGGCATGTGGATCGATGTCAAAACGTTTGAGAAAGACCGTTTTCGGCACGAGCTCATCCGCGCCAAGAAAAAAGGCGCTGTAACGATCTTCATGTCATCGAGCACCGACCCGTATCAGCCTTTGGAACACAGGGAGCGCATCACGCGATCCCTTTTGGAAGTGATGGCGGAAGAGCCGCCGGATTTCTTGTTTGTCCAAACGCGAAGCCCGCTCGTCGTCCGGGACGCGGATTTGTTTCAGAAATTGAAAGATCGCCTGCTCATCAGCGTCACGGTCGAAACGGATCGGGAAGAGATACGGAAAGCGCTGACGCCTTGGGCGCCGCCGATTCCCGCCCGCCTGAAGGCACTGGCGCAATTAAAAGAAGCGGGGTTGCCGACCCAGGCCGCCGTCTCGCCTGTGCTCCCGAGCAGCGAACGGTTTGCGGACGTGTTGAAAGCCGTCGTGTCGCGCGTGACGGTCGACGATTATTTTATGGGGGACGGCAGCGGCGGCCGGCGCACGGAAAGTCTGGGCATTAAGAAGATCTATGAACAAATCGGCGAGACGGACTGGTATGATCCGTCCGCCTACCAAACGGTTTTAGACCGCTTGCGCGCCGTTTTTCCCGCTTCACAAATTTATGTCAGCCTGGAAGGCTTTTTGCCGCCGGCGTTCGGAACTGTGAACTGACGGTCGGAGCGCGCTTGGGGCGTTCACACTATTCATTCGCGAAAGGCCATACGGATGTTTGATAGATTTCAAACAGGAAAAGCAAGATAAAGGAGGGGCGCGCCGCTGCCCTCTGTTTTTAAACAAAGAAAGCGCTTATTCCATAAATCTTCTAAATCCTTTTTCTTCGATCGGAATACGGGAAAAAGGTTTTCTTTTAGGGCGGGTTGTGCCATGATTATGGCGGAGTATGATTCACCTGGGGAAAGGAGGGCGTGCGGGCGTGTCCCACAGCGTCAATGACATCATGGACGTTTGTTTATCGGCGGGCGAATTGATGTTGAAAAGCGGTGCCGAAACGTACCGGGTGGAAGATACGATGACGCGGATCGCGCGCTCGTTCGGCATGGAGATCGTCCACGCCTACGTCACGCCGACGGCGATCATCCTGTCCGTCCAAGGGGATGATCCGTCCGAAACGCAGACCAAACTCTGCCGCATTACGGAGCGGTCGATTGATTTATATAAAGTCACGCTCGTCAACGCCCTGTCGCGCCGGCTCGCCAATGGTGAGCTGACGTTTGCGGAAATGAAGCGGGCGTTGGAAAAGGCGGAAAAAACCACGTTTTTATATCCATTATGGCTTCAAGTCGTCTCGGCCGCGATCGGCAGCGGCTGTTTCGCTTTAATGTTTCAAGGCGGTTGGACGGATTTTATTCCTTCCGTCATCGCCGGCGGCAGCGGCTATATCGTCTTCATCGCTTTGCACCGTTTCGTCCGGATTAAATTCTTTTCCGAATTGGTCGCGGCCTTTACCATCGGCTTGATCGCCGAATGGATGGTCATGCTGGGGATCGGGGAACGGCTCGATAAAATCATCATCGGTTCGGTGATGCCTTTGGTGCCGGGATTGTTCATTACCAACGCCGTGCGCGATCTAATGGCCGGCGATTTGCTGTCCGGGCTGTCGCGCGGGGTCGAAGCGTTTTTGACCGCTTTTGCCATCGGTACCGGCATCGCCGTCGTCCTCGCCATCTTTTAAACATGGAACCGATATCCGTTCGGATAAATTAAAGTGCCAGCAATGTGCGTCAGCGGAACGAAACCGCTGACCCGCGGCCGCCCATTTCTTCGGAACCTTTAAAAAACGGGAGGTTGCCATGGCCGTTTTTGTCAACGTCTTCTTGGTCAGTTTCATCGCCGCCGCCACGTTCGGCATTACGTTTAATATCCCGAAAACGACCGTCATTCCGTGCGGTTTCGTCGGCATGATCGGATGGGTGCTGTACATCGGTCTCTTCAACGGGGCCCATTTAAACGAAGTGTTTTCGACCTTCATCGCTTCTTTTGTCGTCGCGGTCATCAGTCAATTCCTTGCGCGATTTTATAAAAACCCCGTCATCGTCTTCAACGTCTCCGGCATCATTCCGCTCGTCCCCGGAGGCTTGGCCTACAACACGATGCGATATTTTGTGGAAAGCAACTACATGGATGCGATGGCGAGCGCTTCCAAGGTTTTGCTGATCGCAGGGGCCATCGCCTTTGGCCTCGTCCTCGCGGGGATCATTCCGGAAATTTTGCGCCGGTTCAGGACTCGGCCGACGCCGTAACGCCGCTTAGTTCGCGGCGCTTTTTTTGTCCTCGTCCCGCGGGAAGGGCTGAAATTGCGGTCCTCGACGTGCCGGCCGAGTTTTTTGTTTTTGTTCCGGCGGCCCTGGTTAAGCCTTGGCGGATCGCGAGAAACGTGATGCAGTCTCCGTTTCCAGCTTGATTCATGAGAGTATACGAGTGTGTTAAGAGACGGGCCTTTAGAAAGGTGCGGGGGCGGCGCGTGAAATGAACCGGCGTATTAAAAAGTGGCGGCAATTCACGCATCCGGACGGCGCTCCCGTTTCCGAGAAGGGGGAGAAATCGAAATTTTTTTCGTTTTACGGTTGACAATGCGCCCAGCGGCGTTATAATAAAAACCATCAAACGCATAACGGAAATGGACGGAACATTTAAAGTCGATGACAAAGAGAGTAGTTGCCAGCGAACCTGTTAAGCGAGCCGGGGACGGTGGAAGCCCGGTCAGGACTGGTAATGAAGCGCACTTTGGAGACGTCGGGTTGAACGGGCCGAAGCGCCTGAGTAGATCCGAACGGGACGCCCCCGTTAACAGCGCAAGAGTCGGTTCCTTTGTGGAACAAAGAGAGTGGTACCGCGGGTGAAGTCAGCGCTCGTCTCTTCATGAGACGGGCGCTTTTTGGTTTTCGCCGCCCGCTTGAAAAAAGGATATGGAAAATCGATGAAGAAGAGAGTAGTCGCGCGTGCCCGGCAGAGCGAATCGGGGACGGTGGAAGCCCGATCCGCGGCCGCGCGATGAACCGCACTTCGGAGATGCCGACCTGAACGGGACTTGCTTCACCCTTATTAGGGTCGGACGGGACGCCCCCGTTACGCGGCCAAGAGCCGGTTCCCATATGGGGAACAATAAGAGTGGCACCGCGGGTGAAGACTACGCTCGTCTCTTTAGGTGAGACGGGCGTTTTTTGTTCGCGGCACGGCACGGTTCTCTGCATATATATCGGAATATTGGGAGTTTTGAATTAACAAATGAGTGTTTCGTTCATGTAAAGCGTTCAAACGGCGGGAGGGATGACCTTGAAAATCGGCATTGTCGGTGCGAACGGATACGGCGGCGTGGAGCTCATCCGCTGGTTGTCCGGGCATCCGCAAGCGGAAATCGAGATGCTCGTCTCCCATGCGACGAGCGGTCAATCCATACAAACGCTTTATCCGCATTTAGCGGGCCGATGTGAAATGCCACTGGAAGCGCTGGATATCGACGCAGCCGCGTCCAGAGTGGCGCTCATGTTCTTTGCGACGCCGGCCGGGGTGAGCCGGACGCTCGTTCCCCAATTTCTCGAGCGCGGCATTCGTTGCATCGATCTGTCCGGCGATTTTCGTTTAAAAGATCCGCAGACCTATGAAGACTGGTACGGGCAAAAACCGGCCGATCCGGCATTTTTAGAGCGCGCCGTGTACGGCCTCTCAGAAATCAACGGCGAGAACATCCGGGACGCCGATCTGATCGCCAACCCCGGTTGTTATCCGACAGCTGCCCTGCTCGGGCTCATACCGGCGTTGCAAAACGGGCTCATCGCACCGAACTCCGTGATCATCGATGCCAAATCGGGCCTATCGGGAGCCGGACGGAAAACGGCGCTGCCGCACTTGTTTTCAGAGGCGAACGAATGCGTGCAGGCTTACAAACTCGGCGCCCACCAGCACATTCCCGAAATGGAACAGGCTTTGGAGGCATTTACCGGCCAAAAGGTGCGCATCACCTTTACGCCGCACATCGTTCCGATGACGCGGGGCATTTTAGCCACGATCTACGCCGATCTGCAAGCCGAGATGACGACCGAAGCCGTCGCCGCACTATATCGGGAGTATTACGCGTCGAAGCCGTTCGTCCGGATTTGTGACCCCGGCCATGTTCCGGCGACAAAAGAGGTGTACGGCTCCAATTACTGCGCCATCGGCCTGAACGCCGATCCCCGTACCGGCCGCCTCACGATTGTCAGCGTCATCGATAATCTCGTGAAAGGCGCGGCCGGCCAGGCGGTGCAAAACATGAATCTTTTATTTGGCTGGGAGGAAAGCGCAGGGTTGTCCGCCTTGCCCGTTTACCCGTAATCACGAGAGAGAGGACGATGTTTCTATGGTCGACATCATGACCCGCATCAACGAAAAAACGAGGTTTCATCCCATGCCCGACGGCGGGCCGGCATCGCCGGAGGGATTTGCGGCCGGAGGGCTTCACTGCGGCATTAAGCGGAAGCGCCCGGATCTCGGCTGGATTTATTCAGAGGTGCCGGCCGCCGCGGCGGCGGTATATACGACGAACCGCTTTCAAGCCGCTCCGCTTCGGGTGACGCAAGACAGCCTCGCCGTGGAAGGCAAGCTGCAAGCCGTCTTGGTCAACTCAGGGATCGCCAATGCCTGCACGGGAGAAAAAGGGCTGGCCGATGCCTATGCCATGCGGCGGCTGTTCGCCGAGCGCATCGGCATCCCAAACCATCTCGTGGCGGTCGCTTCAACCGGCGTCATCGGGGAACCGCTGCCGATGGCCAACATTCAAATCGGCATTTCGAAAATCCATCCGGCTGCGGCGGATCCGGACCTGTTTAACCGGGCGATTTTAACGACGGATACGGTGACAAAACACGTCGCCGCACGGACGACCATCGGCGGCCGGACGGTGACGATCGGCGGAGCGGCGAAAGGTTCTGGAATGATCCACCCCAATATGGCGACGATGCTGGCCTTTCTTACGACAGACGCCGCGGTCGAAGGCGCTGCCCTGCAAAACGCGCTGAAAGCCGTGACCGAGGAAACGTTCAACATGATCACCGTCGACGGCGATACGAGCACCAATGACATGGTGATCCTCATGGCCAACGGCCGGGCGGGGCATGCGCCGATCGCTCCCGGGCACGCCGACTGGCCGGCGTTTATGGAAACCTTAAAGTTTGTCTGCCGGACGCTGGCGAAAGCGATCGCCCGCGACGGGGAAGGGGCGACGAAGTTGATCGAAGTCGATGTTCAAGGCGCCCCGAGCCATGAGGCTGCCAAGGCGATTGCCAAAAGCGTCGTCGGCTCCAATCTCGTCAAAACGGCGGTATGCGGTGCCGACGCGAATTGGGGAAGAATCGTCTGCGCCGTCGGGTACAGCGGCTGCCCGGTCGATCTGAACAAGCTGACCGTCGCCTTCGGATCCGTCACAGTCCTGAAAAATGGGACACCGCTTCCTTTCGACGAAGCGGCGGCAGAAACCGTTCTGAGCGGGGAGACGGTGCCCATCCACATCAAGCTCGGGGATGGCGAAGGGTGCGCGGTCGCCTGGGGGTGCGATATGACGGCCGATTACGTCAAAATCAACGCTTCATACCGGACGTGAAAGGGGGAAGGGTGCATGGCATTTCTTGTGATCAAATGCGGCGGCAGCGTGCTCGACCGCTTGCCCGGCGCGTTTTTTGAAGACGTGTTGGCTCTGCACAAGGAAGGGAGCGCGCGGCCGGTCATCGTTCACGGCGGCGGGCCGAAGATCACGGACTTATTGAACAAGTTGCAGATCCCGTCGGTTTTTCATGACGGCATGCGCGTGACGACCCCCGCGGTGCTCGATGTCGTCGAAATGGTGCTAAACGGCACGATCAACAAAGCCATCGTCAGCCGTTTGACCGCGGCCGGCGGCCGGGCGATCGGTTTGAGCGGCATCGACGGCGGTTTGTTAAGCGCCGAACCGTTCCAGTCCGGTGAACCGCTCGGTGCGGTCGGAAGGGTGGCGGCGGTCAATACGGATTTGGTCCACTCGCTCGTGGACCTTGGCTACATCCCCGTCATTTCGCCGATCGCGGCTGATGGGAGCGGCCGACATTTCAATGTGAACGGGGATATGGCGGCCGCCGCCCTCGCCGCGGCGCTGGATGCCCCGCTTTGTTTGGTCAGTGATGTCCCCGGGATTATCGTGGAAAAAAACGGGCGTCAAACCGTTTTGGAAACCGCAACGCCCGCGCTGCTCGAACGCTTGATCGCAAGTCAGGCGATTACGGGAGGCATGGTCGCCAAGGTTCGGGCGGCGCTGGAAAGCCTCGACTGCGGCGCCCGCGCTGCCGTGATCATGGACGGCCGCCGACCCGGGGCGCTTTTGGATTTTGCGAACGGGTTAAGCGTCGGCACGAGAATTCAACGGGAAGTGGAGGCGGAAAGCCATGCATCATGAGGCGTTGGCCGAAAGAGAGGTTTTGATGCCCACTTATCGGCGCTGGCCGATTCGGATAACAAAGGGCAAGGGCAGCTTCGTCTGGGACGACGAAGGACATCGTTATTTGGACTATACGTCGGGGATTGCGGTGTGCAATCTCGGGCACGTCCCCGATGGGGTCAAGGAAAAGCTCGGGGAAGCGCTGGAGGATCTCTGGCATTGTTCGAATTTGTTCCAAATTCCCCAGCAGGAGCGGCTGGCCCGCATACTTGTGAAGAAAAGTTGCGCCGATCAAGCGTTTTTCTGCAACAGCGGCGCTGAAGCCAATGAGGCGGCCATCAAACTCGCCCGCCGCTATGCGCAAAAGATTAAAAATACGGGCACCAATGAAATCGTCACGTTTGCCCAATCGTTTCACGGCCGGACGCTGGCGGCTTTATCGGCGACGGGCCAAGCGAAATTCCATGACGGATTTGAACCGCTCGTCCCCGGTTTCCGGATGCTCCCTTACAACGATGAAGCCGCATTGGCCGAGGTGGCGAACGGCCGCACGTGCGCCGTGCTTTTGGAACTCGTGCAAGGCGAAGGGGGCGTCATCGCAGCGGAAGAACAGTGGGTGCGGACGCTATATGACCTTTGCCGACAAAACGACATCCTTTTTATGGTCGATGAAGTCCAGACCGGCATCGGGCGGACGGGCACGCTGTTCGCCTATGAACAATACGGCATCGAACCCGATGTCATCACTGTTGCCAAAGGGCTCGGTTCCGGATTCCCGATCGGTGCCGTTCTCGCGAAAGCCGAAGCGGCTCAGGCGTTTGTGCCCGGCAGCCACGGCAGCACGTTTGGCGGCAATCCCTTGGCGATGACGGCGGGGCTGGCAACGCTCGAAGCCTTCGATCGCTGGAACGTATTGGAAAACGTCAGAGAGAACGGCCGCTATCTCAGAGCCGGATTGGAACGGCTGAAAGAGGCCTTCCCTGAAACCATTCGCGAAGTAAGGGGCAAAGGCATGCTGCTCGGGATCGCCGTCCGCCGGCCGCCGCACGAAATCATCGCGGCCGCCCGCCGCCATCGCGTGCTCATTCTCTCCGCCGGGGATGACGTCGTCCGGATTTTGCCGCCATTGACGACGACAAAAGACGAGATCGATCTTTTCCTCGCAACCATGCATCAAGTTTTTCTGGGCGAATGAGAGGAGGCATCCCTTTTGAAAAAAGGATATTTGACGTTGGAAAACGGCGAGGTGTTCGAAGGCGTCCTCATCGGCGACGTTTCCGAAGGCAAAGGCGAAGTCGTCTTTAATACGAGCATGACCGGCTATCAGGAAATCGTGAGCGATCCCTCCTACGCCGGACAGATCATCACGTTTTGTTACCCTCTGATCGGAAACGTCGGCATCAATCTTTTAGACAACGAAAGCCGGGCCTTATCCCTCGCCGGGGTTGTCGTCAGCGATTTGTGCACGGCGCCGAGCCATTATCAGTCCGTTAAAACGTTTGCCGATCATTTAGCGCAATTCGGCGTCCCATGTCTCGCCGAAGTCGATACGCGCGCGCTCGTCAAAAAGGTGCGCGTGCACGGAACGATGAAAGGCGTCATCGCCGACCGTCCCGCAGACCGCGCGGCGTTTTTTCAAGATTGGGACGCGCCTGAAGATTGGGTGAAGTGCGTGTCGACGAAGGAGATCCGGCGTTACGATGGGAGCGGGCCGCACGTCGTTCTCATCGATTACGGTTATAAAAAATCGATTTTGGACGCATTGTTGCAGGCGGGCTGCCGGGTGACCGTCGTCCCTTATGACACTCCCTTTGAGACGATCCGGGTCCTTAAGCCGAACGGCATCGTCTTCAGCAACGGGCCGGGCGACCCGATGGTGCTGAAACCGTGGTTTCCGGAAATCAAACGGCTGGCGGAAACGTATCCGGCGCTCGGCATTTGCCTCGGCCACCAATTGATCGCCGCCGCTCATGGGGCAGCGATCGGCAAGTTGTTGTTCGGCCATCGCGGCGGCAACCATCCGGTGAAAGACACGGAAACGGGCAAGGTGTGGATGACGATGCAAAACCACAGCTATGTCGTCAAGGAGGAGACCGTGGATGAGCACCTTTTCCGCATCACTTACAAAAACGTCAACGACGGATCCGTCGAAGGGTTGAAGCACCGGCATCTTCCCGTCGAAACCGTACAGTTTCATCCGGAGGCCCATCCCGGTCCGCGCGATGCCGAACACATTTTCCATCGTTTTATCAACTCCATGAAATATGCAGGTGAAGTGCATCATGCCGTTGCGACAAGGAATTAACAAAGTGCTCGTCATCGGATCGGGCCCGATCGTCATCGGGCAAGCCGCCGAATTTGACTACGCCGGAACGCAGGCTTGTCTCGCCTTAAAAGAAGAAGGGATTGAGGTCGTTCTCGTCAACAACAATCCGGCGACGATCATGACGGATGAGCACATTGCCGACAAAGTGTATATCGAACCGCTGACCGTCCCCGTCATCGAAGAGATCATCAGAAAAGAACGGCCCGACGGCTTGATCGGGACGCTCGGCGGCCAGACCGGATTGAACCTCACCGTTGCCCTCCATGATGTCGGCGTCTTGCAAAAGTACGGGGTCGCCATTCTCGGCACGAACGTCGAGGCGATCCGGCGCGGCGAAGATCGGGAAAAATTCCGCCGCCTCATGCTGGACATCGGGGAGCCGATCCCCGAATCCAAAATCATCCATACCTTTGCCGAAGGCCTCGAATTCGTGCGCACCATCGGCTTCCCGGTCATTATACGCCCGGCTTACACGTTGGGCGGGACCGGCGGCGGCTTCGCCTATGACGAAGAAGAGCTGGCCAGCGTCTTGCAACGCGGATTAAATGAGAGCCCGATCCATCAAGTCTTGATCGAAAAGAGCATCAAAGGTTGGAAAGAGATCGAGTACGAAGTCATGCGCGATGAGAACGACACGTGCCTCATCGTTTGCAATATGGAAAACGTCGATCCGGTCGGCGTGCACACGGGCGATTCCATCGTCGTCGCACCGTCGCAGACGCTCACCGACCGCCAATATCAAATGCTGCGCAGCGCTTCCTTGAAAATCATCCGGGCGCTCGGCGTCATCGGCGGCTGCAACATTCAGTTCGCCCTCGATCCGCAATCCGAACGCTATTACGTCATCGAGGTCAACCCGCGGGTGAGCCGGTCCTCGGCGCTCGCTTCCAAGGCGACCGGCTACCCGATCGCCCGCGTCGCGGCCAAATGCGCGCTCGGCTTCCATTTAGATGAAATCAAGAACCCGATCACGGGTTCGACGTCCGCGTCGTTTGAACCGGCGCTCGACTACGTCGTCGTCAAATTGCCGCGCTTTCCGTTCGACAAATTCACCGAGGCCGAGCGGGAGTTGGGCACGCAGATGAAAGCCACGGGCGAAGTGATGGCGCTCGACCGCACCTTTGAAGGCGCTTTGAACAAGGGTCTGCGATCGCTTGAGGCGGGCGTCAACGGCCTCTATCTTCCCGCTTTCCGTGATGAAAAGACGGCGTCGCTCCTCCATCATGTCGAACGCGCGACGGATTTGCGCTTGTTCGCCATCGCCGAATTGTTCCGCCGCGGATTTACGGTCGCGGAAATCCATGAACGCTCCGCGATTGACCCGTGGTTTTTGGAACGCATCCGCGGCATCGTCGCCGTAGAAGAAGAGTTGGCGGTCCAAGATTGGGAAGCCGTTTCGCCCGAGCTCTTCGCCCACGCGAAGCGCATGAACATCGGCGACGCGCGCATCGCCGAAATTTTCAACGTGCCGGAAAGCGCCGTCCGGCAAAAGCGGAAGGCGTTCGGCCTCCTTCCGGCCTATAAAGCGGTCGACACTTGCGCGGCCGAATTCGCCGCGGAAACGCCGTATTTCTACTCGACGTGGCACGGTGCAGATGAAGTCGAAACGAGCCGCCGCGAGAAAATTCTCGTCATCGGCTCGGGGCCGATCCGCATCGGCCAAGGCATCGAATTCGACTACTGTTCGGTCCAAGCCGCCCTTGCCGTGAAAAAGAAGGGGTATGAAGCGATCGTCATCAACAACAATCCCGAGACGGTCAGCACCGATTATGCCATCGCCGACCGCCTCTATTTCGAGCCGCTCGCCCTGGAGGACATCTTGAACGTCGCCGAAAAAGAAGGCGTCATCGGCGCGCTCGTCCAGTTCGGCGGACAGACCGCGATCAACGTCGCCCGAGGGTTGGAGGCGGCGGGGATCCGCATTCTCGGCACGTCGGTGGCGGCCATTGAAGATTTGGAAGACCGCGATCGTTTTTACGGATTGCTCACGCGCTTGGGCATTCCTCATATCGACGGCGCGGCGGCGCGCGATGAGAGCGAGCTGCGCGCGCACGCCGAACGGTTGGGATTTCCGATTCTCGTCCGCCCGTCCTACGTCATCGGCGGACAGTCGATGGTCATTTTGTCGGATGCGGGGGAGCTCGAACGCTATATCGCCGGTTCCAACCGGATGTCCCCGGAATGGTGGCCGCTTTTGGTCGACCGCTATGTCCCCGGCATCGAATGCGAACTCGATGCCGTGTGCGACGGCGAGGATATTTTCGTCCCCGGCGTGTTTGAACACGTTGAAAAGGCCGGCGTCCATTCCGGCGACAGTGTCGCCGTTTTTCCAGCGCATACGCTGTCTGAAGCGGTCGTTCGCGTCTTAGTGGATTATGCCCGCCGCATCGCCAAAGCCGCGCAGCTCGTCGGACTGATGAACATCCAATACGTGGTCTCCGGAGCATCCGTATACGTCCTCGAAGTCAATCCGCGCGCCTCGCGAACCGTGCCGATCGCGAGCAAAGTAACGGGCGTGCCGATGGTTGAGTGGGCCGTTGCCGCGCAGCTCGGCGAACGCTTGCCGCAAACGGGGCTGCTCGGTTCCCAAAATTGTTACGCCGTTAAAGCGCCGGTCTTTTCATATGAAAAATTAACCGGTGCCGATCCCGTTCTCGGTCCGGAAATGAAATCGACGGGCGAGCGGCTCGGCGTTGCCCCGTCGCTGGAAGAAGCGCTGGACAAAGCGCTGCTGGCCGGGGACGCCCATCCGTTTGAACCGAAAAGCTCTGATTCGGTCATTTTCGCGGCGATTGCCGAACGCGACCAAACGGCGGGCGTACCGCTGATTCGGGCGCTGTCCGCCAGAGGGTTCCGAATCGCCGCGACGCCTGGAACGGCCGAAATCCTTCGTCAGAACGGGGTGCGCGTCGCCGCCGTGGTCGAAGAAGCAGACGATTTTCGGGCCCTTTTTTCCGGCGGGACCGTCCAAGCGGTCATCAATACGCCGCGGTCGGGGCGCAATCAAGCGACGCTCGGCTATGCGATTCGGAGTTTCGCTTTGCGCCAGGGCATTCCCCTTTTTACAAGCCTGGATACCGCGTGGGCGATGCTTTCATTGCCTGCAGGTGGAAGTCGTATTTCCGTATCCCCGATGAAAGCATACCGCGAAGGAAACGCGATGTTGAAAAGGAGGTCATGGTGATGAAAACCATGAAAATGACGGCCGCCCCCATGCTCGGCGGCAAAGATTTCCTGAGCCTCGGCGCCTTTCAGCCCGACGAGATTTTCTTCCTGTTGGAAGAAGCCATGGAAATGAAGGCGATGCAAAAAAGCGGTATTCCCCATCCGTATTTGCAAGGCAAGCTGCTCGGCATGATTTTCGAAAAAGCGTCGACGCGCACGCGCGTCTCCTTTCAAGTGGCGATGAAGCAGCTCGGCGGGGACGCGATCTATTTGAACAAGCACGACATCCAACTCGGGCGCGGCGAGACGATTGAAGATACGGCAAAAGTGCTGTCGCGTTATGTGGACGGCCTCATGGTGCGCACGTACGGGCACGACCTGCTCGTCCGCTTTGCCGCAAGCGCCGACGTGCCGGTCATCAACGGCCTTACCGATCTCCATCACCCCGCTCAGGTGCTCGCCGACCTGTTGACGATTTATGAAAAAAAAGGCGGGTTTTCCGGGCTCAAGCTCGCCTACGTCGGCGACGGCAACAATAACATGTGCCACTCGCTGCTCGAAGGGGCGGCGCTCGTCGGCATGGACATCGCCGTCGCCAACCCGGAAGGTTACGCCCCCGATCCGGACGTCCTGGAAAATGCCCGCCGCATCGCGGCAGCGACCGGAAGCCGCATCATCTGCACGACGTCCCCCGAAGAAGCGGTCGATGGTGCGGATGTCGTCGTCACGGATGTCTGGGCGAGCATGGGGCAGGAAGCGGAACGCGACGTCCGCTTGAACGTGTTCCGGCCGTATCAGGTGAACGCAGCCCTATGCGCCCGGGCGAAAACGGATTTCCTCTTTCTTCACTGCCTCCCCGCCCACCGCGGCGAAGAAGTGGCTGCCGAAATCATCGACGGGCCGCACTCCGTCGTCTTTGATGAGGCGGAAAATCGCGTTCACGCGCAAAAAGCGATTTTAAAAGCGTTACTGGGGAAAAACTGAGCGATTTGGCCGATGACGCGCATTTCAAAACCATTAAATTTAATGAGGTGATCGTGATGAAAAAAGAAAAGCTCGTCTTGGCTTATTCCGGCGGTTTGGATACATCGGTGGCCGTCAAATGGATCCAGGAAAAGTACGGTTATGATGTCATCGCGCTCACGATCGACGTCGGAGAAGGAAAAGATCTCGAAGCGATCAAACAAAAGGCGCTGAAGGTCGGAGCGATCAAGGCGTTTGCGATCAACGCCAAGAACATGCTGGCCGAAGACTATATTTTGCCGGCGTTGAAAGCCAACGCGTTGTATGAAGGCAAATATCCGCTCTCCTCCTCGTTGTCGCGGCCGCTCATTTCCAAATTGCTCGTCGACATCGCCGAAAAAGAGGGCGCGGTGGCCGTCGCCCACGGCTGCACCGGCAAAGGCAATGACCAAGTCCGCTTCGAAGTGTCGATCCAGGCGTTAAATCCGTCCTTAAAGGTCATCGCCCCCGTCAGGGAATGGGGGATGACGCGGGATGAAGAAATCGCCTATGCCGAAAAACACGGCATCCCCATCCCCGTCGATATCGATAATCCCTTCTCGATCGACGCGAACATTTGGGGGAGGGCGTGCGAAGCCGGCGTTTTGGAGGATCCGTGGATGGAAGCGCCGGAGGCGGCGTTTGACTGGACGAACCCGATTCATTTGACGCCGGACACGCCGGAATACGTCGATATCGCTTTTGAGGAAGGCGTTCCCGTCGCCCTCAACGGCCAGCGCCTCGGTTTGGTCGAATTGATCGAAACCTTAAATGAAAAAGGCGGATTGCACGGCGTCGGCCGCATCGATCATATCGAAAACCGCCTGGTCGGCATCAAGTCGCGGGAAGTGTACGAAAATCCGGCGGCGGTCATTTTGATCAACGCCCATAAGGAACTGGAATTTCTTACGCTTCCGCGCGAAGTTTCGCAATTCAAAACGCTGATCGATCAACAAATGGCCAAGGTGATCTATGACGGCTTATGGTATTCACCGATTCGTCCGGCGCTCGAAGCGTTTGTCGATGAAACGCAAAAAGCGGTGACCGGCGTCGTCCGCGTCAAGCTCTTTAAGGGCTCCCACGTCGTCGTCGCCCGCAAGTCGCCGTACAGCTTGTACAATGAACAGCTGGCCACGTACATGAAAGGCGACACCTTTGATCACAACGCCGCCGTCGGGTTCATCAAACTGTGGGGGCTGCCGACCAAAACGTACGCGGAAATCCATCAAAGCGGTCAGGAGGAAAACCATGGAGAAGCTTTGGGGCGGACGATTTACCAAGGCAACGAATGAACTCGTTGAAGCGTATACCGCTTCGATCGGTTTCGATCGGAAATTGGCGAAAGAAGACATCGAAGGCAGCCTCGCCCACGTCCGCATGCTGGGTGCGTGCGGCATCATCGGCAAAGAGGACGCGGAGGCGATCGAGCAGGGCTTGATGACCATCTTGAAAAAAATTGAAACAGAAGATGTCGAGTTCCGGGTCGAAGACGAGGACATCCACATGAATATTGAACGGCTCTTGACGGAAGAGATTGGACCGGTCGCCGGCAAGCTTCATACGGCGCGCAGCCGCAATGACCAAGTGGCGACGGACCTGCATCTTTATTTACGGAAGAAAACGCAATCGTTGATCCAACATTTGGAGGCAGTCCAGCGGGCGATCGTCGAAAAGGCCAAGGCCCATGTCCATACGATTTTGCCGGGCTATACCCATTTGCAGCGGGCGCAGCCGGTTTCTTTCGCCCACCATCTGCTCGCGTATTTCTGGATGTTTGAGCGCGATAAAGAGAGGTTGAAGGACGGCTTGAAGCGCATCAATTGGCTGCCGTTGGGGGCCGGGGCGCTCGCCGGCACGACGTTTCCGATCGATCGCGGCCAAGTCGCCCGCGCCCTCGGCTTTGACCGCATTTATCCGAACAGCGTTGATGCCGTCAGCGATCGCGATTTTGTCGTCGAGTTTCTCGCAGCCGCTTCGCTCATCATGGCCCACATTTCCCGGTTGTCCGAAGAACTCATTCTTTGGAGCAGCCAAGAGTTCCAATTCATCGAGCTCGATGACGCCTTTTGCACCGGTTCGAGCATCATGCCGCAGAAGAAAAACCCCGACGTGCCCGAACTGCTCAGAGGAAAGACGGGGCGCGTCTACGGCCACCTCATCGGCCTTTTGACGGTGCTCAAAGGCTTGCCGCTCGCGTATAACAAAGACATGCAAGAGGATAAGGAAGGGCTGTTCGACACCGTTGAGACATTGGAAGGCGCCTTGCGGCTTTTGGCGCCGTTGTTGGCGACGATGACCGTTCATGGCGAGCGGATGCGCCGGGCGGCGCTGAATGATTATTCCAATGCGACGGATCTTGCCGATTATTTGGCGGAAAAAGGCGTGCCGTTCCGCGAGGCCCACGGGATCATCGGCAGGCTTGTGCTTTACGCCATTCAAAACGGCAAGTATTTATTGGAATTGTCCATGGACGAATTTAAGGCGTTCAGCCCGTTATTTGAAAGCGATGTTTACGAACGGTTAAAACCGGAAAACGTCGTCGCCGCCCGGAAGAGTGACGGCGGCACGGCTCCCGAAGCCGTCCAAGCCCAGCTCGAATTGGCGGAAAGCCTTTTAACGCCATAACTTTGAGCCAGTTGCCTGATTTTCCATTCATAAAACCTCAAAGTCTCGTGAATATTTTGGCCTTTATCCGTTCTGCGGATGAAGGCCTTTTAAATTTTTGAACATGTTGGAAAAAGAGGAATTCGAGGTGAGAGGATTGACCCGCGCCACACTTTGCATTAAGATGGGGATGTTACTTTAGCGCTTAAAAGCTTAAAAGCTTAAAAGTGCGAAAGTGAAAAGAAGAGATTAGAGGGGATTCATCATGAGCCAACCACTCGTCAGACAATTAAACAAATGGCACGGTTACGCGATGATGATCGGCGGGATGATCGGCGCCGGCCTCTTTGTCGTCACTGGGGAAGCCGGCGGCCAGGCCGGGCCTTCGGTGCCTTTCGGTTATCTTGTATTGCTGCCGATCATCTTATGCACGGCCGTCGGTTATCTCGTCTTTCTCAGCACCCCCCTGGGCGACGAACCGGGCGGAGCGTATACGCATATCAGCCGCACGTTCAACAACCCATTGATCGGTTTTATCTTCATGTGGTTTCAATACATCGCCCTCATCGGCGTCATCTCGATCATGGGCATTTCTTTCGGGCAATTTATCGCGCCGTTGTTTCCCGGGATTTCCCCGGTGGCGCTCGCCAGCGTCATCGTTCTACTTTTTTACGCATTAAACGTCGTGGAAGTTCGCTGGTTTGGACGGATCCAATTATGGATGACCGCGATTCTGTTGATCGCCATCGCCGTTTTGGTCATTCCTGGCTTATTTTCGATGAATTTAGGTTATTACAAGCCGCTGTTTCCCTTTGGCTTGGACGGTTTCATCCGCATTTTGCCGTCTCTATTTTTCTCGTATTTCGGCTTTGAGCAGCTGGCTCAGGCCGGGGGAGAAATGAAAAACTCCCGTTCGTCCATGCCGAAGACGATGCTCATCGGGCTTTTCGTGACCGCCATCATTTACTTTTCCGTTTCGTTTGTCGCCTTTGGGCATCTGCCTTATCAAACACTGGCCAAGTCCCATCACGCGATGGCGGATGTCTCAGCGCAATATCTGCCTGGGATCGGCAAATGGGTGGTGACGCTCGGGATCGTCATGGCTTTCGCCACGACGCTGAATTCCGTGCTCATGGTCGCCTCGCGGATGCTGTACAGCTTTTCGAAAGACCGGGCGCTGCCGAAGATTTTCGCCCGCGTCAACAGCCGGTTCGGCACACCGCATCTTGCGCTGACCGTGAATACGGTTTTGGTCTTATTGTTGTTATGGACGCACACTCTTCAATTTATATTGAACATTTCTCTGCAAGGCATGTTCATCATGTATATCGGCCACGCGTTTGCCCTGCTGGCGCTGCCGTTCGTCCGGCCGCAGCTGTATGAGTCGGCGCGGGTGAAACCGCCGAAATGGCTGGTTGTCCTGTGCGGCGTCGTTTCGATCACCGTGCTCGTCTCATTTAGCTATCATCTCATTCTTTCCGTTTGGCCGCTTTTGACCGTTTGGCTGGCGGCGGGGTTAGCCCTTTATTTTCTCAACTATTGGGCGCATGCCGGCGAACGCTCCAAGGTTCGCCTGATCGGCGACCGAGAATGAGGGCGGCCGGCGGTTCGACAAAGATGTTCAGAACAAGAGCGCATGGAAAGCATGCGCTCTTTTTTTCATGCGCTCAATGCGCCGTGTAAGCGGCGCCTCACGCCGAATGTTTCAGGCGCTTCCCTTGAAATTCTTATTGAATGGAGTTTCTCACAGGCTTTTAAAAAAACCTGTTGCATTGTGACGAATAATGTATATAATAATCACATGAGTTCTTATTAAACTCAAAGTTTAGTATTCATAAAATATGACGGAAACTGTTAAAAATAAAAGATTGAAGGTCAGAGGATGCGTATCGGGAGAAAAATCAAAAATTTACGTTTAAAAAAAGGATTGACGCAAGAAGAACTCGGGGAGCGCACCGATCTCAGCAAAGGCTATATTTCGCAAATCGAACGCGATTTGAGCTCGCCGTCCATTGAGACGTTTTTTGACATTTTGGAGGTGCTCGGCACGACGCCTAAAGAGTTTTTTGACGAAGAGGAGAGCGAACAAAAGGTCGTCTATAACGAGCAGGACCAAACCGAATACGTCGATGAGGACCGGGGTTACCGGATTCAATGGCTCGTCCCGGAGTCGAACGAAAAGGAGATGGAACCGGTTCGGTTGCTTTTACATAAAGGCGGCGCTTTCAAAAAGTTTGAACCGTCGCCTTCCGAGACGTTCGCTTTTGTATTGCGCGGACGGATCAAGGTTCACCTCGGGAAAAACGTCTATACCGCCAAGGCGGGCGAATCCGTTTATTTTCAAGCTTCGGAGGAACATCAAATCGTCAACGATCACGACGGCGAATCGGAGCTTTTGCTCGTCGCCACGGAATCGTATTTATAAAGCGCTTTGGCAGAAAGCCCCGCTCCGCTGCATGCCGCAAGGGCATCGAACCGCGCGGGGGGCATACGTTCAGGCGTTCTTTCGTATCGGACCGCTCTTTTCGGTCTTATTAATATATACATTTTAGAGATAAAGGGGGAAACCGTGTTGGCGGAACAAGCGATTATTCGCTTTGAAAACGTCACGAAGCAATATGATGAGGATCCGCCGGTCCTGGATGACGTGAGCTTCGAGATTGAAAGGGGCAAGTTTTACACGCTGCTCGGTCCTTCAGGTTGCGGCAAGACGACGATTTTGCGTCTGATCGCCGGCCTGACGGAACCGACGAAAGGAAACATCTATTTCAACGGGAAATTGGTCAATCACGTGCCGGCCAACGAGCGGCAGGTGAACACGGTCTTTCAGGACTACGCCTTGTTTCCCCATCTCGATGTCTACGAAAACGTCGCCTTCGGCCTGCGCGTAAAAAAGATGAAGAAGGCCGACATCGACGCGAAGGTCAAGGAAGCGTTGCGCTTCGTCAACCTGGAAGGCTACGAATCGCGAAAAATTCAAGAAATGTCGGGCGGACAGAAACAAAGGGNGGCGATTGCGCGCGCGATCGTCAACGAGCCCGAAGTGTTGCTGCTGGACGAACCGTTGTCGGCGCTCGATTTGAAGCTCCGGACGGAGATGCAATACGAGCTGAGAGAGCTCCAGCGGCGTCTGGGCATCACGTTCATTTTCGTCACGCACGATCAAGAAGAAGCGCTGGCGATGTCGGATGAAATTTTTGTTCTAAATAAAGGGAAAATCCAACAGCGGGGCACCCCGACGGATATCTACGATGAACCGATCAACCGTTTCGTCGCCGATTTTATCGGCGAGTCCAATATTATCCCCGGCAAGATGATCAAAGATTTTCTCGTCGAGTTCAACGGGAAAGTCTTTGAATGCGTCGACCAAGGTTTCCATCCGAATGAACCGGTGGAAATCGTCATCCGTCCCGAGGATTTGGAAATCACCGAGCCGGACAAGGGCAAACTGCGCGTGCGCGTGGATTCCCAGTTGTTCCGCGGCGTCCATTACGAAATTTGTTGCTATGATGAAGACGGCAACGAATGGCTTGTTCATTCGACGAAAAAAGCGGCCGTCGGAGAAGAAATCGGCCTCCACTTCGATCCGGAAGCGATTCATGTCATGCGTTTGGGAGAAACGGAAGAAGAATTTGATAAACGCTTAGAATCCTATCGAGAGGTCAGCCATGCAAAATAGGACGAGAAACATTTATCTCATCCCATACGCGCTCTGGATCGTTTTGTTTGTGGTGGCGCCGATTCTTCTCATCCTTTATTATTCGTTTTTTGACATCGACGGGCATTTCGGGCTTGTCAATTATGAAAAGTTTTTCACCCCGGTCTATTTCAAGATGGCGCTGAGTTCCTTTTGGTACGCGTTTTTGATCACCGCCATTTGCCTTGTCATTAGCTATCCGACCGCGTACTTGTTAACGAAGACGAAACATAAGCAATTGTGGCTATTGCTTATCATTTTGCCGACTTGGATCAATCTGTTGCTCAAGGCTTACGCGTTTTTGGGGATATTCGGCACTTACGGGTTCGCGAACGCCGTATTGGGGCTCTTCGGCATCGGCCCCAAACAAATCTTGTTCACGGATTTCAGTTTCCTGTTCGTGTCGGTTTACATTTTCATCCCGTTTATGATCTTGCCGATCTTTAATGCGCTGGAAGAGCTAAACCCGTCGCTCACCGACGCCTCGCGCGATCTCGGCGCTTCGCCGTGGACGACGTTCCGCCGCGTCATCTTTCCGCTGACGATCGACGGGGTCAAATCAGGGTGTCAGGCGGTGTTCATTCCGGCCCTGTCCTTGTTCATGCTCACGCGTTTGATCGCCGGGAACCGCGTCATTACGCTCGGCACGGCGATCGAAGAACATTTCCTCGTCACCCAAGACTGGGGGATGGGCTCCACCGTTGCCGTCTTCCTGATCCTCATCATGGCGTTGATCATGATCGTGACGGGGATCCGGAGGTGATCCGCTGCCATGAAGAAAAAAATAGGGGCGAACATCTATCTCATCGCCGTCTTTATCATTCTTTATGCGCCGATTTTTTATCTTATGATTTATTCATTCAACAGCGGCGGCGCGATGCACGATTTCAAAGGGTTTACCTTAGAATGGTATAAAGAAGTGTTTCACGACACGCGCTTGATCGTGATCGTTTTGAACACGCTCGTCATCGCGTTGTTATCGTCGGCGATCGCCACCATCTTCGGCGTCCTTGGGGCGTTGGCGATCGCGAATGCCCGCAGCCGGCGCACGAAAAACATGCTGCTGACTTTGAATAATGTGCTGATCGTCAGCCCCGATGTCATCATCGGCGCCTCGTTTCTCATTCTGTATACATTGATCGGCATCAAGCTCGGCTTTACGTCGGTACTGATTTCGCACATCGCGTTTAGCATTCCGATCGTCGTGCTCATGGTCCTGCCGAAGCTGCAGGAAATGAGCCCGACTTTGATCGACGCGGCCCGCGATCTCGGGGCGACGCGCCGGGACGTGTTGACCCGTGTCGTCCTGCCGTTCATTTCGCCGGGGATTCTCGCGGGCTTTTTCATGGCTCTGACGTATTCGCTGGATGATTTTGCCGTCACGTTTTTCGTGACCGGGAACGGGTTTTCCACGCTGTCCGTCGAAATTTATTCGCGGGCGCGCCAAGGGATTTCGCTTTCGATCAACGCGCTGTCGACGCTGATCTTTCTTTTCACGATCATTCTGGTCATCGGCTATTACTTCATCAATAGGAAGAGCGTCCGGCCGAATGGGGTGGGGATGCGGCAATGAAACAACTCGTACGCCTTTTCATCGGTGTGTTCGCCGCCGCGTTTGTATTGTTGTTCCTGGCGGCGCGGCTGAACACAAGTGAAGGCTACTCCGGAAAAAACACCTTGACGATTTATAACTGGGGCGATTACATCGATCCGGCCCTCATCAAAAAGTTTGAAAAAGAAACGGGCATCAAGGTGATCTATCAAACGTTCGATTCCAATGAGGCGATGTTGACGAAAATCGCCCAGGGCGGCACCACCTTCGATGTCGCCGTGCCATCGGACTACATGATCAGCAAGATGAAACAAGAGCATTTGCTCATTCCGCTCGATCATGATAAATTGCCGAATTTAAAATACATCAATCCGCGCTTTTTGGACCTGTCTTTCGATAAAGGCAACAAATATTCCGTTCCTTATTTTTGGGGGACGGTCGGGATCGTCTATAACCCAAAAATGCTCGGCGGCAAAAAGATTACGAGCTGGAACGATTTGTGGGATAAGGATTTGCGCAACCAAATCTTGCTCGTCGACGGGGCGCGCGAAGTCATGGGCATGGCGCTGAACAGCCTGCACTATTCTTTGAACGACACCAATGAAAAGCACTTGCTGCAAGCGAAGCGCAAGCTCGACGCCCTGACTCCGAACGTCAAGGCGATCATCGGTGATGAAATCAAAATGTTGCTCGCCGACGAAGAGGCGGCGGTGGGCGTCGTCTGGTCGGGCGATGCGGCGGAAATCATCAGCGAAAATCCGAAATTGGATTACGTCGTGCCAAAGGAAGGGTCTAACCTTTGGTTTGACAATATGGTGATTCCGAAGACGGCGAAGAATATTGAGGGCGCCTACAAATTCATGAACTTTATGCTCGATCCGAAAAACGCCGCCCAAAACGCCGAATATGTCGGCTATTCCACCCCGAACGAAGCGGCCATGAAATATTTGCCGAAAGATATCCGCAATGACCAGCGGTTTTATCCCGATTTGGATAAAGTCCAGAATCTTGAAGTCTACGAAAATCTCGGCAAACGCATGCTCGCCCGCTACAATGAACTGTTTTTGGAATTTAAGATGCACCATAAGTGAGGTTGGCGACGCATGACGAACCGGGCCGACATGAAGGCGGCCTTGCCCAAAACAAACCCATGTTCCGCTTTTGGATCATGAAAAGGTAAGCAATATGAAAGACGGCTGTCGGAACTTGGATGGTTTCGGCAGCCGTTTTGCGTGATTCGGATGATCACGGGTTTTCCGGTACCGGATTGACATTGTTGGGAGAAGGGAACGCATCTGTTCGTTTGCCGTAGGGCGGCGGGAGCGGGCCGCAGCCAATATAAAACACATAATAATATTACGGTTAACTAAAATGGTGATGGCACACATAAAAGTGTCATAAAACATTAACAGTTGCAATTCCCGAAAATTTGTCATGTGTGATATAGTTTACTGAGAAAAAAATTGAATGGATGACCTGATGCTTCTGAAAGGGAAGGGTCGTATGACGTCCTTTATTGTAGCGATCGTCCTGTTCATCGGCGTGATTTCCTTGGTCGGCACGCTCATCGCCGGTCGACAAGTCGATCACACCATTCAAACGTTGAATGAAGCGAGTCCCGAACGGGAAGAAGACCTGTTGAAAGCGCATCATTTTAAAAGCCATCAATCGAATTTCGGCGTGCTCACGCTGATCTACGTCGTCATGTTTATCGTTGTGATCCTCGCGGCCGTGATTTATTTCATCGTCCGCTAAATCAGGGCGTCCATTTCTGAACGCAAGCGGTCGGACATTTGCGAAGCGTGATCGGTGAGCGGCGGTGAATACACGTATATTAGGGAGTGTCGTTCGCCGCCGGTGTCGCCGGGTTTACGGCGAACCGGCCGGTTTGGGGCTCTGCTCACTTTTTTGAGGAGAAATTTGACGTCCTCGATAAAAGCCGCGCTGGGTTTTGTGGATGGAGTGAAGAGAGCGGGCGGGAAGTGCCGTCGACTCTTTTTGTCAATGGGTCTGGGCCGACATAAAACATGTGGGACGTTTGTTTGTCATTGAACGGGAAGGGGTGAGGATCCCGCGTGAAAAGGGTCGGATGGCTATTATTGTTGTGTCTCACCATACTACTTCTATCGGCGTGCGGGGATCATAAAATTCCCGGTGCGAAAAACTGGCCGGTCGGCGATTTTACTTTCACCGATCAGGATGGCCGACCGTTTGGGCTGTCGAATCTAAAAGGGAAGGTCTGGGTGGCCGATTTTATTTTCACGCATTGCCCCGACGTCTGTCCCATGATGACGGCCAATATGGCCAATCTGCAGCGCATGGCGAAAAAAGAAGGCCTAAATGTGGAATTTGTATCATTCAGCGTGGATCCGGAGAACGATAAACCGGAAGTATTAAAACAATATGCCCAAAAATTCCATGGCGATTTATCCAATTGGCATTTTTTGACCGGTTACAGCCAGCAAACCATTGAAACGTTTGCTAAGAAAAATTTCAAAACTACCGTCAACAAGCCAGAGCATAGCGACATGGTCATGCATGGCGTTTATTTTTACCTCATTGACCGAAACGGGAAAATCTTGAAATATTATCAGGGTTCAAAGGATGTTCCTTACGAAGAAATATTGAAACATATGAAGGTTTTACAGGAATAATGGCGGCGGACTCATAGGTTAAATGCCTATGAGTCCTTTATTATTTTTGTCTAAAATGCTCACGCGGCCCCCATGCGCACTGACAATCGGCCGGGCGGCAGATGTTTTCAAGTTCAAGATGCCGGCCGGGCCGCAGCGGCACATCCCGCCATCTCCCTGCTGCGGAGCAGGCATGTAAAGGATGAGTACCGACGCCAAACTTTACATATTAAGGACATAAATGAGACATATTAGGAAAAGAGAGGGGATTGGGTCCATCCGCTCCAGCGGTCAACGGGCCATCGATATGCCTTCCGATTCGTGCGGATCCCGATTCAAACCGGCGTAACCGCTTTGCGGCGAATACCAGATCGCAGCCCGTTCGGATTCCGCCTTACAGCGATCTGTTTTTCCATTTATTTCTGACACGGTATTAAAAGCGGGTGCCATTTTCGATGACGGCATAGAAGCGTCCATTAGTGGTGTCCTATCCTTTGCAGTAGGTTGCGATGAGGAGATCGCCCATGATCATAACATTTTTGAAGCACCTGTTCCGTTCCGATCAGCTAAGATCGGAAAACGCCGGGGCCCAGAGGAAAAAACCACACGCCCAGACCGAGCTTTCCAAAAATTTAGGTGAGAACCTTCAGCTGTTTCAGGCCATTTATGCCGATTGTTCGGACGTGATTTTCCATGACTTTTTTATTGGCGGCAAAAAACGCGCCGTGCTGATTTACATCGAAGGTCTCGCCCATGTCGAAGAGGTCGATCAACATGTGCTCGCACCGCTTCAGAAGGATATTCCGCAGGGCTGGACGCTTACCGACGTTCGGAGAAACATCGCCGTCTCATCGATTAAACCTGTGACGACCGTCGACCATGTCATTGAAGAAGTATCCGCCGGTAACCCGGTCCTACTTGTGGATAGGGAAAAACAAGGATTTTCAATCGGGTTGTCCAAGTGGGAAAAACGCGCCATTGAAGAACCTTCTGCCGAGTCGGTCCTGCGCGGGCCGAGGGAAGGATTCATTGAATCGCTGCTGACGAATACGGCGATGCTGCGGAGAAAAGTCGGGAGCCCGAATTTAAAAATCAAAGCGATGAACATCGGCGCCTATTCCCGAACGAAGATCGCCGTTGTCTATATTGAGGGGGTGGCGGATCCCGCTTTAGTCAAGGAAGTGATGGACCGCCTGCAGCGGATCGAGATCGACGGCATCTTGGAAAGCTCGTATATTGAGGAATTGATCGAGGACAACCCTCTTTCTCCATTTCCCCAATTGCTTTCGACGGAACGGCCGGATGTGGCGAGCGCCTATTTGCTGGAAGGGCATGTCACCGTATTGATTGACGGCACCCCCAGCGCGCTGATCGCTCCGGCAACGTTTTTTTCCTTTGTGCAATCGCCTGAAGATTATTATGAGCGCTATGTCGTCGGCACGGCCATTCGTTGGCTGCGTTATCTTTTTTTTATCATTTCCTTGCTCGGCCCTTCGCTTTACGTCGCCGTGATTACGTTTCATCAGGAAATGATACCGACCCCCCTCTTATTAACGATGGCCAAGTCGCGTGAACAAGTACCGTTTCCCGCCCTTGTAGAAGCCTTCCTCATGGAAACGATGTTTGAAGCGTTGCGCGAGGCCGGGGCCAGACTCCCCAGGCAGGTCGGCACGACCGTCAGTGTGGTCGGCGCGCTTGTCATCGGTCAAACGGCGATTGCGGCCGGCATCGTCTCCACCCCGATGGTGATGGTCGTTTCCATAACGGGGATCGCTTCATTTATGGTGCCGCGCTTCACAATGGGAATTGCCGTCCGGCTTCTCCGCTTCCCCATTATGTTTTTAGCGGGTTTCCTCGGGCTTCTCGGTTTGATCCTAGGCGTGATTCTCATTTTGAATCATCTTCTCAACCTGCGTTCATTTGGCGTTCCCTATTTATCGTCTCTGGCTCCGGCGAAAAGCCGGAACTTGAAAGATGTGCTTTGGCGGGCGCCGCTTTGGATGATGAACACGCGTTCGACCGGAAAACGGAACTTCTATCGACAAACCGCCGGTCAGCGGCCTGGTCCGGCCAAAAGCGACGAAGGAGGTTAATCGGGAGGAAGTTTCATGGAAAAAACAAAACGAAAAACCGTTCCTCTACTCCTTGCGCTTTCTCTCTGTACGTTTTGGCTTGCCGGCTGTTGGGATCAGACCGAAGTGAACGATTTGGCAATTATTACGGCTGCCGGTTTGGATTTAACGGAAGATCATCAATTGGAATTGTCTATAAAAATAAATGTGACGTCATCGTCAGGTGCTCAACAGATGGGAGGCTCCTCCGATCCAAGCGGCGGGGGAGGGGGACTGTCGGTTGTTCGATCGGTGAAAGGAAAGAACGTGGCCGATGCGGCCTCCAAATTTCAACAGGTGATGCCCCGCAAAGTGTTTTGGGGGCAGGATGAGGTGTTCATTTTCGGGGAAAGATTGGCGAAAGAAGGGCTTAGCGAACCGATGAACTTCTTATTGCGACNCCCCGGTCCAAGGGAACGGGCAAACCTATTCGTCAGCAAAGGCTCGGCGAAAGCGGTGCTTGAGCTGGATCCTCCTGTTGAACGTTCGGTCGCGGATGCGTTGCGGAGTATGGCGAAATCGCAGACGGGGCTGAATATTACGATGAAAGAACTGGCACAAATGATGACGGGCAAAGCCAACGCCGCCGTCATCCCTTTGGTGGAAATCAAACACACGCAGAAGCCTCAGGATTCGTTCCCGTTTATTCATGGGACGGCCATATTGAAAAACGGAAAAATGATCGGCCGCATGAACGCAGCCACCACCCGGGGAATCCTGTGGCTGAGAAACGAAATAAATAGAGCCACCGTGACCGTTTCTCCGAAAAATACTGAAGGAACGGTTTCCGTCCAACTGTTAAGAGGCCAAACGAAATTGGTGCCGCATATTCAGGGAGATGATTGGGCCATCACCGCCCGAATTGACGCCCAAGACGATATCATCGAAAATACGACGGATCTGGATCTCACGAATCCGCAGCATATCGAAGCCTTGAAAACCGAATTGCAGGCCGACATCAACCGTCGCGTTCGCACGGCTCTGGCTCAAGCGCAGAAAAAAATGAAGGTCGATATTTTTCAATTTGCCGATGCCTTTTATCGTCGATATCCGAAAGAATGGAACCGCAACAAAGGGCGCTGGGATGAAATCTATCCGAAGGTGGAAGTCAGGCTGCAAACAAACGTGAAAATCGGCAAGTCCGGACTCATCGGACAAAACCTCTTTTAATCTGTTCGGGGGTGTTCAACATGAAATGGGCGGCGGTTTTGGGGATCACAACGATATTGGTCATCATCACCCTGCGCGAATGGCCAAAATTAAGGCCGGAAATGAAAAGAGAAAAAGCGGCCTTCGCGATTTTGACCATTTTGGACGGAACGTTGGCTTTTCTACTTGTCTTCTATCCGGACTTGCCGGGGCCGACGCAAGGCCTTGACGCCATGACCAAACCGTTGGTGAAATTTTTCGGGAATCTTATGGCGGAATGGAGCGGATGAGCATGGTGGAAAGCGGGAAAATTTCCGCGTCGCAAGCGGGAAAGCTGCTGTATTTGACCGTCATCCCGACAGCGATTCTCACCTCGCCGGTGATGATCTTCAAAGTCGCGAAACAGGATCTGTGGATTTCGCCGATTTTGGCATGGAGCGGGTTGATTACCGTCTTCATTGCGCTTCGGCTCCATCGCATGTTTCCAGGCGAGAATATCATTCAAGCGGGGGAGCGCATCATCGGCAAATTTCTCGGAAAAATGGTGGGGCTCATTTTTCCGTTATTTTATTTGTACCTCAACGGCATTGTTGTACGGGAATACGGCGAATTCGTGGTCGGCGCATTGCTCGTTAATACCCCGCTCATCGTGGTGTTGGGGAGCATGGTGCTCGTCTGCGCCATCGTCGTGCGCGGCGGCATAGAAATCGTGGGACGGTTTGCCGAACTTTTTCTTCCCGCTTTTATCACGCTGTTTTTGCTCATCATCGTTCCGATTATTCCCGATCTCAACATATCGAATATGCTTCCGGTCATGGGAGAAGGCATCGCACCTTCTCTGGCGGGAACGCTCGTCCTGCAACTATGGTTCAGCGAATTCATCACTTACTCGTTTATTCTTCCTTTTGTCACCGACCAAAAAAATGCGGCAAAAAGCATCATGGTTGCTTTAGGTGCAGTCATTTTGACGTTGGTTGTTTCCAATCTGGCGACGCTGCTGCTTCTTGGGGAGCTGACAGGTAACTATGCCTACCCGTTTCTGATCCTTGCGAGATATATCAATCTGGCCGAGTTTTTCACCCATTTGGAATCGCTGTTCATGGCGATTTGGGTGCTGGGAGCGTTTGTGAAGATTTGCGCCTTTTTCTACGTGACCGTCCTGAGCGCGGCCCAATGGATGAACCTGTCTGATTATAAGCCGATCGTGTATCCGCTCGGATTTCTGTTGATTTTGGTCAGCCTATGGGTGGCTCCTAATTATCAGGAAATGACGCGGGCCATATCGACGTCCGTGAACTTGTCGATTTTTACGGTTTTCGTGGCCATTCCGGTGTTGCTGTTCGGGCTGGCCTGTGTAAAAAAGGCGGTGCACAAGAACAAGACTCGCGGATGAAACGCATTCAAGGAAGCGCGTATTACAGTATCTGTCCATTCATCTTTAGGCATCCCTTTCTTTTGATCCATCCCTAAACTTTCACTTTGCCGCTGCCTTGTATTCTATCGCTTTGCTTTGGGCGAGGCATCGACCGTGGCATAAGGCTCTGACCGCGACGGGAATGGGGCTGGCTAAAACCGCTGAGATTCGCTAAATCCCACTTTAAGGTTTTTCCTTTCGCCCAAATGACAAGCCGCAGCGGTTTGCCGGGCATGAAGGCGAGCATAAAGGGAACCCATTCAAGAAGCTTCTCGGATTTAAAAAAGGAAACCCCAACGGTTTCCTTAACTGATTTTATACGCATGTTTTTGCGGCAGCATCGTGCCTTCGTTTTGATAACGCGCATGCATGAAAAACGCTTTTTCCAAAACGTGCGGAGTCTGGCCGCCGCCCCGGAGCGCTTCTTCAAAATACTCGCGAAGTTCGGGCCGATAATTCGGATGGGCGCAACGGTCGATGATCAAAGCCGCTCTTTCCCGCGGGGCCAATCCACGCAAGTCGGCGATGCCTTGCTCGGTCACGATGACATCGACGTCATGTTCATTGTGGTCGACGTGGGTGACGAACGGGACGATGCATGAAATATCTCCGTTTTTCGCGATCGATTTCGTCGCAAAAATCGCCAGCCGGCCATTTCGGGCAAAGTCGCCGGATCCGCCGGTTCCGTTCATCATGTGCGTGCCCAGCACATGGGTGGAATTCACGTTGCCGTAAATGTCGGCTTCAAGCGCCGTATTGATGGCAATGACGCCCAGGCGGCGAATGACTTCGGGATGGTTGGTCAATTCTTGAGGGCGAAGCAGGACGCGATCTTTATATTTGTCGATGTGACTAAAAACGCGCTGCATGCAATCGGGCGACAAGGTGATCGAGCAACCCGAAGCGAACCGAACCTTCCCGGCGTCAATCAAGTCAAACACGGCATCCTGCAGCACTTCCGAGTACACTTCAAGATCGTGAAATTCGGAATCTAAAAATCCGTGCAGGACGGCATTGGCGACCGAACCGATCCCCGATTGCAACGGGAGCAGGTTTTGCGGCAGTCGGCCTGCCCGCACTTCATTCCGCAAAAAGTTCAGCAAATGTTGCGCCATTTGTTCGGTTTCGTCATCGGGCGCGACAATCGTGGACGGCGAATCCGGAAGATCGCTGATGACAATCCCTTTGATTTTCTCAGGATCCACGGCGATCGCGGTTTCGCCGATCCGGTCGTCCACTTTGGTGATCGGAATCGGCCCGCGCCGGCCTTGGTCGCCGGGATCATAAATGTCGTGCATCCCTTCAAGACCGAGGGGCTGCGACAAGTTGATTTCGACGATCACTTCTTTGGCGTGTTTGACAAAGAGGTGGCTGTTTCCGACCGATGTCGTCGGAACGATGGCGCCGTCCTCCCGAATCGACACCGCTTCGATGATGGCGAGATCAATGGGCGGCAAGGCGTGTGAACGCAGCATTTCGGATACGACGGATAAATGCTCGTCCACAAACAACAGCCGGCCGTCATTAATGGCTTTGCGCATTTTCGGATCGGCTTGAAAGGGTAAGCGCTTACGAATCAGGCCGACCTCCGCCATCTGCCCGTCGATGTCATTGCCAAGGGATGCCCCCGTATAGACGTCAAGCTTTAAGGATCGTTGCCGTTTTTTTACGGAATCAATCAACGCGAGGGGAACGGCTTTCGCATCGCCGGCGCGCGTAAACCCGCTGAGGCCGATGACCATCCCGTCCTTGATCCACGAAGCCGCCTCTTCGGCGGTGACAATCTTGTGTTGTAAGGCGAGGCAGCGCACCCGATCGTTCAACATGACAAAACCTCCCCGGTTGTTGCACGTAATATTGATGATTTTCTTACATTTTATAGGAGAAAGCGCATATAATCATTAAATATCGGACGAAACAGAAAATCGAAGGATAAAGCAGAAAATCACGCGATGAATGGGATCGGGGAGGGCCCGTAAGAAAAAGCCGCTGACACGTTCCATGTCAACGGCCTTGACCGCGCAGGTTAGAAACCGAGGCATTCTCGGAAACGGCTGGCATACGTTTGGGAGACGGGAATGCGGCTTGAATCCTTATCTTTTAAAACCAATTGGAAAGTGGAATGGAAATACGGATGGATTTCGGCGATCGATTCCAGGTTTACGATATAGGAACGGTGACAACGCAAAAATCGTCCGAGTGGCAAGAGGTTTTCGAGCTGAGTAAGGGTATATTTGTTTTGAAAGTCGCCGCGATCGGTGTGAATGTACGTTTTGCGCTGGTCGGCGTAAATCCAATGGATTTCATCAAAAGAAATCGGGATGTAACGATCGTTCGTTTTTCCGATCAAGTACGGCGGCGCCGGATGGTCCGTTTCCGCCATCACGCGTTTTGACATGGGAAAAATGGCGGTGATGCAGCCGACGATCCGATCGTCATCCATCACCGGATGGCCGATCGCATAATAAGGCACGCCGAACACGCGGGGATCCACGACCGCCGCTACGCTTTGTTTCGCTTGGACCGCCCGGAAAGATACCGATCCCTCGCGCAGCTGGTCCCCGGGATGGATGGGCAAATCGATCGATTTGCCGGGCTGATAGTAGATGAAATGTCGGCGGTCGCTGATGGCGATGGCCCCGTCGTTTTCTAAACCATCCTTGATCACTTGCACCATTTTCGACAGCGTTTTCAATTCCACCTCATCATCACCCGCGCCCATCTTAAGGTAAGAATTCTGCCTCTATTATTATATGTCATTTTAATCGAAAGAAGGGGACATGACACAAACATTCAAAAAAAGGAAAGATTTACAGATCGGCATTTGGCCGTTTTGCCAAGGCGGATCTCGAGAGGGCGCATCACCAAGGCGAAGCCCATCTTATAGCGGCACCAAAATGCAAAAATCGGTTGAATCTTTATGCTTCGCTGAATCGTAGACCATGTGAGGATGCTCAATGGTATGTATTTCTGAAACCATCCCGGATGGCTGCCTGTCCGGCGGCCGGCCATTCTTGAAAAGCTTTTTTGTCATGAAAAGCCAGGTATAAGGCCGTTAGAAAATGTTTCTTCTCGGTTCCTCTAACCGTTTTGCAAATGTGGCTTAAATATCGGAGAAAGGATGTCAGGCGATGAAAAGGTGAAAACATGGCTAAAAACGGCGCAACGTTGCATATCGAAAAGATCTTGGCGGATAGCGGGCATTGGCCCGTCACGGCTTACCGTCGGGTTTGGGGCGGCGAAGACAGTTCCGTACTGTGTGACAGACCATTGAAAACGAGACCGGTTGTATGTTTCATAAAAGTTTTAGGCCATTGGCATTTGAAATTTATATTAAGGATGTGACGAAATTGACAACCCATGGACTGGATGCGCAAATGCGGATCTACGCGGCCGCGCTGAAAGCGGAGGCAAGCTACGATTGGCCGATCTCGGTGGATGAATGGGCGCGGCGAGCGCGGGAAAAGTTGGCCGACGGCCCTTGGTGGTATGTGGAGGGAGCGGCCGGCCAAGGGTGGACGATGCGGGCGAATCGGGAGGCGTTTTACCGTTACCGGATTCGCCCGCGGATGTTGCGGAACGTGGAAGACCGGGATCTGACCACGCGCCTGTTTGGGCAGAAGTTACCGGCGCCGTTCTTGTTGGGGCCGGTGGGCGTGCAATCGATTGTGCATCCGGAAGCGGAGCTGGCGAGCGGAAAGGCGGCCGCGGCGTTCGGCATCCCCTTTGTCCTTAGCACTGTTTCGTCGGTATCGTTGGATGACGTGGCCACGGCAATGGGTGACGCGCCGCGTTGGTTCCAACTTTACCCGGGGCGTGATCCGGAGATCATTGCCAGCATGGTGGCCCGGGCGGAGCAAGCCGGGTATAGTGCGCTGGTGGTGACGGTGGACACGACGATGCTGGGCTGGCGGGAGAAGGATTTGGAAAACGCCTATTTGCCATTCCTGCAGGGGTTGGGATTGGCCAACTACCTTTCCGATCCGGTGTTTCGCAGCCGTTTGGCGCGTCCGCCGGAAGAAGACATGGAGGCGGCCATCCTCCACTTTTTGTCGGTCTACGTCAACCCTGGCTTCACGTGGGACGACCTGTCCGCCATTCGCCGGCAGACGCGCTTGCCCATGCTTGTTAAAGGCATCACCCACCCGGAAGACGCCAAACGGGCGTTCGATCTTGGCGCGGACGCGGTCGTCGTGTCAAATCACGGCGGGCGCCAGGTGGACGGCGGCGTGGCGGCGCTGGATGCGCTTGTGGAGGTACGGGAAGCGGTCGGACCGGACGCCGCGTTGCTCATGGACAGCGGCATTCGCTGTGCGGCCGATGTGTTGAAGGCTTTGGCCCTAGGCGCGAACGCGGTGATGTTTGGCCGCCCGTACATGTACGCCTTGGCGGTCGGCGGGGAGGCAGGCGTGCGCCAGTGGTTGGTCCACACCTTAGCGGAATTGGATTTGGAATTGGCGCTCGCCGGTTATCGTTCGATTCGTGAGATCGACCGCAGTGTCGTGAAAAAAGCGGAATAGCGCAGTGAGAAATTCGACGGGACCATTCAAGAGAACGGTCCCGTTTGACAATGTTACACAAGGTCTTCCAAATGCAAGCGCTTGTTGATCGCATACATGATCGGCGCACCGACGGCCATGACGGTGAACTCGCCGATGGCGGTCGTGAGCCATGTGAAGAAAAAGGGATAATGGAAGGCCAGGTTGAGCTCCCAGGCAATCAGGCACATGGAAAAAGTAAACACGGCGGTGTTTATGGCCATGCGGGCCAAAATGTTTTGCACGAATTTAGCCGATAGGATGGTGATGATTAAAGAAATGACGGATTGGCCGACACCGAATACAAGGTCATAGCCGACCATCGGCGAGAAAAAGAGGTTCGTTAAAAAGACGCCTGCAACAATGCCGAAAAAATATCTTTTATTGAAGACAACCATGTGGTTGAACATTTCGGACAGACGGAACTGGATGTTTGTAAACCCAAAGGGCTGGATGAGAAATGAAACCGCAATATATAGGGCGGCCAAAATGCCGTTCGCCACAAATGTTTTGGTTTTCACGAAACACACTCCTTAGCTGTTGATCTTGCTGTCTGTGCGAAAATCTCAGTCCACCTCATTTTAACAGGAATCGAAGCCGAAAGACAAAAGACGATCGTTTTTGGCTTTTCGATGAAATCATGAAATAGTGAACCATTTAGCAATCCGGATGAAAGGGCGGGGATTTACCCGCTCCGCTGTCAGCCTGATCAGGAAACCGGGTTTCAAGATGAAGGGTTGAACTCAGGAAGGGCAAGACGTAAGTTTAAAAAAGACAGAATGGCCGCGTTTTGATTGTCAATCCCCCGAAATTCTAGTACAGAAGCTTGACGGAGACAGTCAGTTTCTTCTGTGCTCGGTTTAAAAAAGAGAATCATACGGCAACGGGGGCTTCGTGAAGCGCCGCAAGCGATCCTCAGCGGAATCCGGCACCCGTGCAGAATCCAAAGCTTGTGCAGAGAACGAAGAAGGGCCACACGCTTGACCGAAATCACGTGTTTCACGAGAAAAAAAGCGACCGCCAATGTAAGAGAGCGGTCGCTTTCGCCATTGATTCCCTATGTTCCGTCAAAAAGGATGCGGCGCTTCCCGCAACCCTTTATTTTCCTTTGTTTTTCAATACGTCTTTAAGCGTTTGATATTCCTGAATGTCGATGTCGCCCGAAGCCAACCGTTTGTCGAGAATGAGCAGAGCGTCATCATGGAACCGGTGTCTGCCGCCCCACCGGCAGCGTCGCCAAGAAATCAGATTGGCGATGAACAAGCCGATCAGCAATAAAAAGAATAAAAAACCAAACGGAAATAGAAAACATCCCCAATGATGCATATCGATCATCTCCTTATCATTCTGCAGTTTTTTAAACGCACGGCCTTCTGCACCGTGAGTTTTTTCGGTTTCACGTCATTCTTACTTATAAGTCGGTTTCATCCGTTTTCCCCAAGGTTTCATAATGGAAAGGATATACATGAGCACGAGCGACAGGAACTGAACGAGGATTCCCGTCCACAGCTCGACATGGACAACAAACGCCTCTGCGCCCTCCGCGGGGCTTAATTGTAAAGCTTCCGCTGTCCATGTCTGCATGGCCCATAAATTCAAGAAAAGGGTGATCAGTGTCAAACCTTCTTTGGCAAGGATCCAATAATATCGGAACAACCCCCAATTTGACCAAACGGACAACAAAACGCCGGTGAGAGTGGCGCCGATCGTCGACGCTCTGACGGACGTTCGCGATAAAAGGTGCATAGCCTGGTAACAAGCCTGGGCAAGGTTTGCGTGGTCCGCTGCCAGGGCCGTGATGCTGAAAATAAGGAAAGCGACCATGTTGCCGAGTAGGATGGCCGCAAACACGCTGTGGACGATAAGCAGCCATCGTTTGGCTTTAAAGGAAAGCCTCAATTTTCCACCTCCCATCGAAAGCGGCCGCTTTACGGATTCCATTGTATCCGGCACTTCTAAACACCCGCTAAAGCCTTTCTTAAATTTTTCTAAATGGCTGCCGAGCTCCTGTAAGAAAACAAAAACCACTCGACATGGAGTGAGTGGTTAAAACAGCCGGCTTATCCTTTCAATCGATAGCCCGCGCCCCAAACGGTCTCGATAAACTGCGGGCGGGCCGGATCGGATTCGATTTTTTCGCGAATTTTTCTGATGTGGACCGTGACCGTTGCCGTGTCTCCCAGCGCATCAAGCCCCCAGATGCGTTCAAAGAGCTGTTCTTTGCTGAACACCTGATTGGGATGCATCGCCAGAAAAGCCAGCAAGTCAAATTCGCGGGCGGTCAATGCGACTTCCTTATCCCCGACAAACACTTGACGGGACGCTCGGTTGACATGAAGTTCGCGAATATGAATGTCATCCACGGGCTGGCTTTTTCGGACCAAGCGCTCATACCTGGACAGATGCGCTTTCACCCGCGCCACGAGCTCGCTCGGGCTGAACGGTTTGACGATATAATCATCGGCCCCGAGGCCGAGGCCGCGGATTTTATCGATCTCTTCGTTTTTCGCGGTCACCATTAAAATCGGGACATCCGTTTTTTGGCGGATTTGTTTGCACAGCTCGAAACCGTTGATTCCCGGCAGCATCACATCGAGCAGGATGAGTTGAAAATCTTGGTTAGCCACCGCCTCAAGCCCGGTTTGGCCGTCAAACGCCATTTCCACGGCAAACCCGGCGATTTCCAAATAGTCTCTTTCCAATTCGGCGATGCTCCGATCATCTTCAATGATTAAAATGCGTTTCACGGGTCAATCACCTTGATCACCAATTTTTTGTAAGGTAAAAGACAGACATAGGCCTTCGCCGGGGCGGCTATCCGCCCAAATTGTTCCGCCGTGGGCTTCGATGATTTGCGCCGCAATCGCCAGGCCTAAACCGCTGCCTCCGGTCTCTGGATTTCGCGACGGTTCAATGCGATAAAAGCGTTGGAAGATGTTTTCAAGTTCCTCAGGCGGGACGCCCGGCCCGTTGTCGCATATTTGGATTTTGACTTTATCGACTTGTTCTTCTACGGAAACTTGAATTCGACAGTTTTCTTTATCCGTATATTTCACGCTGTTATAGATGATGTTGTTCATGGCGCGAATGATGTGGTTCCGGTCCAATAATACGACGGCATCCAACGCATCTGGCACACGTAAATCTATTTGAACCTGGCGATCGGCGAGTTCCAGGCGAAGTTCCTCCAAATAATCTTCCAAAAACGGTAATAAACGGACGTTTTCAAAATGGAACGGCAAGCTTTTCACATCGAGCTTGGAATAGAGAAACAGCTCGTCAATCAAGCGATCCATATATTGCGCCTTGGCATGAATGGTGTCCAAATACCGTCGGAGCTTCTCTTCCGTATTGGCGACGCCGTCTTTAATTCCCTCGACGTAGCCGAGAATGGCGGTAATCGGCGTTTTCAGGTCATGAGAAATGTTGGCGACGAGCTCCCGGCGGTTTTTTTCGTATTTCTCCCTGAGCTCTAATGATTCCTTTAATTTCGCTCGCATGTCATCAAAGGCGTTGACGAGCTTTCCCAATTCATCTTTTTTATTGGACGCCAAATGGAAATCGAGATCGCCGCGGCTTATTTTGTCGGCGGCCGTCGACAGCTGGCGAACGGGTTTCAAGATGCTCCGCGACACGAGGTAGGAAAGCAGCACATTGGTCAGCACCACGATCAGCACGATACCGATAAAAATCAACGGAAAAAACGTTCGCGCGAACTCGGGAAAAGAACCGCCTTTACCCAAAAGGAAAAGGGAACCTTTCGTACCGTCTTTAAAGAAGAAATCATGTTGTCGGATCGTATAAGGCCGGTGGCCGAACCAGGCCATCGGAAGATAGCCTTCGTGACCAAACGCCGGCAACTTGCCATTCGCTGCCACCTTCACATTCGCCGAGGTGTATACAATGTGGTCTCCTCTGCGGACGATGATGCCGGCGTGTTTCGCTTTCAGCTCGCTCGTCAATGAATCAAGAAAAGCCATATCCAATAATTTTTCGGGTTCAAGGGAAGCGGTTTTCTCAAGGCGCGTAAAGACGGCTTGATTTGGCCCGGCGGGTGGCGTCGCCCAGCCGGGGCGGCCGTGATTCGTGAAGGTGTTGATTTCACTCCCGAAAAGCAGGTGAAGGAAAACAAAATACAACATCACCAAGACAATGGGCATGAACACCATGGCGGCATTTGAAATAAAAAGCCGTTTGCGGATAGACATACGTTTCACCTTCGCAAGGACGTTCTCCGTCCAAGATTACTTAATGATTCTTAACATGACATAAACGATTTCTTAAATCTATCTAAATTCATCTTAATATATGGCCGGAAAACCCATCAAAAAACGGGGAAATGGCGACAATTCGCCGTTTGCTTATCGGTTATGGCGGCTTACTGAAGCAGATCCACAAGGAATTGAATTTAGGAGACGCTGAAAACGGGGATTTGGTCAAGATTTCTGAAGAAGATGAGATTGCGAATGGAACTTTTGATGTGATTGCAAAATGGCATATTGGGTTAAGGAATTATGTAATAGTGTCTCAAACTTATAGGAATGTACCTTTCTAATTTTTTATTTTTTTATAAGACAAAATACCTATTTACAATTTTTTCAACATAACTGTAAAATTAATATAAATATTTTTAGTATATTAAGAGATTCTGGTAAGGGGAATTATTTTGAACAAGATTATTAAAAAAACAGTGCCGCCGTTGTTAGTTGCTGGCTTTTTATTTGGAAGCGTTGCTGGCACTGTATCTACAAAGAACCAAACAGTTTGACAAAATCTGAAATCAATATGCAACAAGAAGTAATAGCTCATCCGTATAAAAAAGGTTCAAGTGAAGTTCAACCTAATAGTTTAATAACTAATTTAGCAAAAAAGGCAATTATTTCAGCTTTTCGCCATGGTGGAACACTGTTAAGTAAAATAGTTGCCAAGGCAAGTCCTAAAACAGCAAAATATATTGAAAAATACTCTCATAAAATAGCTAACTTTTTGGAAGAACTGAA
>JGI25331J36430_1000027_pt1 | contig 91410 bp, 76 predicted proteins | sample HigsolmetaAR206D_FD_36430 | JGI IMG/M metagenome (IMG submission 36430) | reverse complement strand
ACTTAGAAATAAGGTATTATGCTCACTTATTTAACTTTCATACATATAAAAGAGGTGCACTTCACATCAAGTGCACCCCAACAATTGACATAGAACCTTTTTTACAATCATCGGGCCGGATTTGTTTTGCATAAAAAACGCCTTCCCCCACCGGGAAGACGTTGCGTGCGAGATTTACGTATGCGAGGCGATGCACTCGCATTCGCCCACGATTTCAAATTCCCAGACGCCGCTCGGAATGATGAAATGATCGCCTTTTTTGATTTCATAACGGTCGTCATCAATGACGAGCGTTCCGCCGCCCTTAATGACGCTGACGAGGATAAACGGCTTGTCCATCGATCGGGTGAGATGACCGCGCACATCCCAGTGATAGACGGTAAAGTATTTATCGGAAACAAGGGTGGTGACTACGGCGCGGCTTTCCCGCAACACTTCATAAGTCAGCGGCACGTTTTGATGGGGGAAGCGCGTCACCTGGATCGCCTTATCGATGTGCAGCTCCCGTTCGTTGCCGTTTTCGTCACGGCGGCCGTAATCATAGACGCGATAGGTGATGTCGGAGCTTTGCTGCGTTTCCAAGATCATGATGCCGGCGCCGATGGCGTGTATCGTCCCGCTCGGAACAAAGAAGAAATCGCCCGGCTTCACTTTGACGCGCCGAAGAAGCTTATCCCAGACGCCTTGTTCCACCATCGCCTGGAACGTCTCCTTCGAATCGGCGTGATGGCCGTAAACAATCTCGGCGCCTTCCTCACAATCGATGACGTACCAACACTCGGTTTTCCCATACGGCACCCGCTCCACTTTTTGCGCGTAATGGTCGTTCGGGTGCACTTGTACCGACAAATCCGTGCGCGCGTCCAGTATCTTGGTTAACAGCGGAAATTCATCGGCCGGGTGGTCGCCGAACCAATCGCGATGGCGAGACCACGCCTCGATGAGCGTTTTGCCGGCCAGCGGCCCGTTCTTTATAATCGACGGACCGTGTTCGTGTGCGGAAATCCCCCAGCACTCACCCGTTCGGGGCGAAGGAATGTCGTAACCGAATTCCTTTTGCAGGCGATCGCCGCCCCAGATGCGTTCCTTAAAAACCGGTTCCAAAAAAAGCGGTTCGCGTTTCATGGGATCAGCCTCCTCCATTGCTTTTTTCATCCATGGCCGGCGCCGTCATCGGCCCGGATCCTTTTTCCCAGGCCATACCGGCGCCATTGCCTTGCACCCATTCATCAACGCCATTCATTCGCCGTTTTTCAATATGAGCGCGGCGGCGCCGATGACCCCCGTATTTTGGGACAATTGGCTCGGCACGATCGCCGTTGCCCGGCCTGCCGGCGAAATCGCGTGCTCGGACACATAGCGCTTGACCGCATCAAAGAGCGGGGTGCCGACGTTCGTCACGCCGCCGCCGAGCACGAGCATTTCCGGTTCAAACAAATTGATCAAGGAGGTGCAACCCGCGCCGATTTTATTGAAGACATCCTCGACAAAAGGCTTGATCACCGAGTCGCCGGCAAAATAAAGATCAAAAACCTCTTTTGTCGAAAGCGGCCGGCCGGCCAGTTCCGAACCGATTTTGGCAATGGCCGTTCCGGAAGCGACCGCTTCGAAACACCCCTTCTGGCCGCAGCCGCACGTCCGGCCATTGTGCTCGACGACGATGTGGCCGATCTCGCCCGCGTTTCCGCGCGAGCCGGTGTACAATTTGCCGTTCAGGTAAATGCCGCCGCCGATGCCGGTGCTGATCGTGATGTAAATAAAGTGGTCGCATTCCCGCGCCGCTCCGAGCCATTTTTCCGCCAACGCCGCAACATTGGCGTCATTGCCGAGCCGGACGGGGACGGGAAAAGCCTCGGAAAAACGGGCGACGATCGGGACGTCGCGCCACGGCAAATTCGGGGCAAACGTGAATTCTCCTTTCGCCAAGTCGATCACGCCCGGGGCGCCGATGCCGATCCCGGCGACGTCTTTGGCTGTCACCCCGGCCTTCCGCAATATATCGTTGAGCACGGCGATCATCTTGTCGATCATCAAATCCGGCGCGATGTCCGCCTCCGTCGGGATGACCGCGCTTTCAACTATGTCTCCATTCTCTCTCACCAAAGCGATCGCCGTCTTCGTTCCACCGATATCAATTCCAACGGCCAATGCCATCCTACCACTCTCCAGTATTAAATTTGCTTTCATTTCTTTTTTTGAAGGAACTTTCTATTTTCCATTCATTCATCCTCGGCTTTCAGCCGGGAAATCCAATAGAAACTCTGATTCACGTCACCCATTCGGCGACGGGGCACCGATTCTATTATATATCTTTTTGGCGCGCGATCGGTGATTTTCCAGACACTTCTCTTTGGCTTTATTCAATGGATGGACGCCGACAACGAGGACTTACGAGCCACGCCTTGCGATCGTCAACTCCATGCCATTCCTGCTTTTCTCCGGCCGCAACTGCCGATCCGGCCCGCCGCGTGAACCACGCGCTCCCCTTCATGAAAAGCGGCCCGGCGCGGACGACGCCCGGCCCGACTTTTACTTGTTTTAAGTAATTTTTGATCATCCGGCATGTTTTTAATGTTAAAATAGCACTATACTGAAGCCAGCGAAAGGTGATGAAGGACATGACAGAGTTTCAAACCCAGCTCAAAAAATACGCAGAAGTCGCGGTAAAAGTCGGCATCAATCTGCAAAAAGGGCAAAATCTCGTCATCATGGCGACGATCTCGGCCGCGCCCTACGTCCGCGAAGTCGTCAAAGCCGCCTATGAAGCCGGCGCCAAGGATGTTTTCGTCCGCTGGGACGACGACCAAATCACCCGCATCCGCTATGACATGGCGCCGATGGAAGCTTTTGAAGAAGCGCCGCTTTGGCTGGCGCGGGGCTTTGAAGAGATGGCCGCCTCGGGCCATGCGTTTTTGAGCGTCCTCTCGCCGAACCCGGAGCTGCTCAAAGGCGTCGATCCGAAAAAAATCGCCACTTCGCATAAGGTAAACGGCGAAGCGATGAGGCCTTTCTCCAATTACATAAAAGCCGGCAAGGTGAGCTGGTCCATCGTCGCGGTGCCGAATGAAGCATGGGCGGCAAAAGTCTTTCCCGACCTGGATCCCGAAGCGGGCATCGCAGCCCTCTGGGACCAAATTTTCCGCATCAATCGCATCACGACGCCCGATCCCATCAAAAGCTGGGAAGAACACATTAAAACGTTGCACGACCGCTGCGATTTCCTGAATGAAAAACGGCTGAAAAAACTGCACTACCGGGCGCCCGGCACCGATTTGACCATTGAACTCGCCGACCGCCACATCTGGCTGGGCGGCGCCAAGAAAAACACGAGCGGCGTCCCGTATACGCCGAATTTGCCGACCGAGGAAGTCTTTTGCGCGCCGAAGAAGACGGGCGTCAACGGCACCGTGAAGAGCACCAAACCGCTGAATTACGGAGGCCAACTCATCGAAGGCATGTCGTTTGTTTTTGAAAACGGAAAAATCGTCGATTTCAAGGCGGACAAAGGCTACGACATTTTGAAAAACCTCGTCGATATGGATGAAGGCGCGCGTTACTTGGGAGAAGTCGCGCTCGTCCCGCACCGTTCGCCGATTTCCGACACCGGTTTGCTCTTTTACAATACGCTGTTCGATGAAAACGCCTCGTGCCATCTCGCCATCGGCAGCGCCTACGCGATGAACATCGAAGGCGGCACCGAACTCGATGACAAGGGACTGGAAGAAGCCGGGCTGAACACAAGCATCACCCACGTCGATTTCATGATCGGCTCGGAACAGTTGGACATCGACGGCGAAACGGAAAATGGCGAAACGATCGCCATCTTCCGAAACGGCAACTGGGCGATTTGACGAATAAACGTAACCCCTCGCGGTTAGACGCCGCGGGGGGTTGTTTGTGGAGATCGGCGGTGAAACGCTGCCGCCCAAGGGGTTGGTGTCGAAACAAGACCAACCCGCCATTATGCTTTTTGAAGTTCGAAATCGGCCTCGATCCGTCCGATGCGCTCCTTCCTCATGTTGAAAACGCCGGGGTGACGGTATTTGTCATACACGTCTTTATCCGGAATGTCTTTGACGAAGCCGATGTCTTCCAAAATTTTTAACGTGATGGCGCCGAGCGCACGGGCGCTGCCGTCTTCGCATTTCACGATGACGCCGATGCCCTCTTCCACAAGGCCGACGCATTGCACGCCTTCCGCGCCGCCTTTTGAGACGATCTTTCCGGGGAACAAGTTCATGACATCGGTGTCGAAGCGGTCCGTGCCGCACACCATCTCGGGATGCGCCATCATCGCATCGCGGATGATGTGCAACGCTTCATCATGTTCGGGATGTTTGTCCGAGCGCCCGCTCGCGAGCTGGGCGTACGCGTACGCCGTTTTTTCCAAGGGCAACCGATGGACGGGGACCCCGCAGCCGTCGACGGCGATCGCGATCTCTTCCACCGGTGTTTCGGCGATTTCCGAAATCACTTGTAAAATCCGCTGTTGCACGGGGTGATGCACTTCCCGATAGGTCGCCGGATCTTCCTTCATGTACACCGCCGTGGCGAGCATGCCCGAATGCTTTCCGGAACAATTGCTGTAGAGCGGCGTCAGTTCTTGCCCCGAGCGAATGAGCGCCCGGTAATCTTCATCGCGGTGGGGCCGGTGCGTGCCGCACTGCAAATCGTCCATGGACAGACCGATTTTTTTCAAAATGCCGAGCACGGTCTCGCGGTGAAACGCTTCGCCGCTATGCGAGGCGCAGCTGATCGCGATTTCCTTCGGTTCGAATTGAAAATGGGCCGCCGCTCCCGTTTCAATCAGCGGAATCGCTTGAAACGGTTTCATCGATGAGCGCGCAAACGTCAACCGCTTGGGATCGCCGTAGCTGTACAATAAACGTCCGGTCCGGTCAACAACGGCGGCATGGAATTCGTGGGTGCTTTCCAAATAATCGCCGCGGAAGACTTTTATGGGTTTATTGGTCATCAGGATAACTCCCCTCTCTCCCCGATGGACGCGGTTATAGACCAACTTCCATGTCGAAACCGCATCAATCTTGTCGATTCCTCTCTTATTGTACACCGAGCCGCCGCGTTGTCCATCGTTTATGCCCCGTTCAGGGATGATCAAACATGGGCCTTTGTGTGAATCGGAGACATTCCTTTGCTTATAGTGTGGGCGTCATAAACAATATGTATTTATGCAAAGCCGGCCGTGCCGCTTTTTCTTGCGATTTTATCTCCGGGGAAATATCAAAAAATACGGCGTGCTTCCGACGTTTTCAGAGGAGCCGCTTTGGATGAGCAAACGCCTGTTTTTGGAACCATTCATGCCATGCGCAATCTTTTCTGTCAGCCATTAAACATGTTCCTTAACCGCCGTTTCAGAACTTGGGTTAACAACATAAAAAGGCGTTCTGGATGCTATCAGGTAAAGAAAGGCTATAGCAGAAACGAATATCTCGATGGCGCCCGCAAGCAAAAACAGTGTCTGTGCCCTAAATACTTCCACCAACACACCGAAAGCAAAATGAGCAAACGGGTTCGAGGCCATGGTGACGGTCATTAGAACACTCCCGACTCTTCCCATTAACTTATCAGGGACAACCGTTTGAATGAGCGTGGGGATCAAAACGCCGACGATAGCCGTAAATACCCCTTCGAAAAAAAGAACTACCGCAATTTGAAAGGTTTGGCTCATGTAATAGACAAGCCCGCAACATAATCCTTGGAAGAAAAAACCAATCGTTACACCATGCAACGACGATTTTTTCAGAGTCATAAAGCTAAGAAAAAATCCGCATACAATCGATCCTAATGCCATCGCCATGTCAAATATCCCTAAAGATTTTATGCCTAAATGCAATTCGTTGACCAAAAATGACATGACCGCCATAATTCCATTGGCTCCTATATTTGCAAAAAACATAATCAATATAAGCTTGAATATGATTTTTTGCTTCAATATGTATTCCCATCCAGTTTTGAAACCGTCGACATAGGCAACCCAATGGCTTTTATGTTTACTTAAATCAATGGCACGATGGTTATCATTTATATTCATGAATAGGATTAAGAGTGCCGAAAGAATAAAAGTCAATGAAACCATTAAAAAGGTGTATGGATAATTTATATAAAAAATTGAAAAGCTCGCGATGACCGGACCGACCAGATTGATTGTTCGAATGGAAGTAAAAATAATGCTGTTGGCCTTTGACAATTTATCTTTATCGCCGATCACCCTTGGTCGGATCGCCTGGCTCGCCGGCCAATAAAATGAATCAATAAAACCAAATATAAAAGCCAAGGTGTATAAAAGAAAAATGGGAATATTGCCAAAAAACAAGGCAAGGTAAAAAATCACCATCATAACCGCGCGTAGAAGATCAGAATAAATCATAATTTTCTTAGGTCCTATTTGATCGACTATAACACCACTGATGATACCGATCGTGAAGCGTGTCGTCCCCATTATAAGGAGGACAGTTCCCATTGTTACACCTGAACCCATATATTTTAGTTATATACCACGATATAGTGAGGTAATAAACCACTTCCCCTAATGAACTACAAATCCCGCTCAAAAACAGAAAGTTAAAATTCCTATTAAAAAGCGTTCTTGCTTGCGATCGCTTCATCAATAAAACACCTTTCCAATACATAATAGTTCTTATTGTCCGTGCTATAATATTTATTGCAATATTATATTTTAATCAAAAGCTTTTTGGGAAGTTCCCGTTCTTTAAACGTTCTAAGTCAGCCCTTTCTCGAATTTTTTCCGGCCATAGGAAAACGTTTTCATCATACGTGATGATGCAAATCTCTTTTAATCAATGGGATGGCGGCCATGAAGCTGAGTCAGGAACTCGCACAAAAAATTGTGCAAGAAGCGCGTTCGGCGCTGGATGAACATTTTATTATCGTCGACACCAACGGCTATATCATCGCCTCGAGCGAGCCCGACCGCGTCGGCCGTTTCCATGAAGGCGCGAAAATCGCGATGGCCAAGGGCCATGCCATCGACATCGGGCCAGAGGACGTCGATCGTTTAATCGGCGTGAAAGCCGGCATCAATATGCCCATCACCCACGAAGGAGAAATCATCGGGGTCATCGGCATCACCGGAAATCCGAAAGACGTCAGGCCGTACGCGGAACTCATCCGCCGGTTGACCGAACTGTTCATCCGTGAGGCCGTGCAATCGGAACGTTGGAACGCCCAAAACCGGGCGGCCGAAACCTTCGTTTACGAATGGGTGCACCGCGACACACTGGATGATGACTTTTTGGAACGCGGCGACATTCTCGGTCTTCCCGTCTCCGACCCGGTTCTCGTCATCTTGTGCGAACCGCTCCCGACCGTCCAAAAACCGGCGCCGAATTATGCCCGGATCACCCAAATCTTTCATCGCCTTTTCCCGGCCCCGGCCCATCGGATCATCCGCTGGTCCGGCGACCGTTTCTTGCTTTTAATAAACGGAGCCGACCAGCAAAGGGAGTGGCTGGAACGGGCCGTTCGACAAATTCGGGAACGATGCCTGAAGGAAACCGGGGCGGCGTTCGCTTTCGGCATCGCCAAAAAGCCGCGGACGGGCATCATCCGGCACGCCTTCGAAGAAGCGAAGAAGGCGCTGCATGCGGCATCGCCCGAAAACCCGATCATCTTTTACGAGCAGCTCAGCCTTGACCTGCTCTTGCAAGACGTCTCACGCCGCTCGCGGGAAGAATTTCTGCAAACCGTTTTAGGTCCGCTAAAAGGCGAGACGGAATGGCTCGCGACGCTTGAAGCGTACTTGGCGCACGACCTGTCGATCACCGCCGCCGCCCAAGCTTTGCACATCCACGTGAATACCCTTCATTACCGCTTGAAGCGAATCGAAGCGTTGACCGGACTGGATCTCCGTTCGACGGAAGGCATCGTTACTGCCGCGCTCGCTGTGCGCCTGCTGAACGACGCGCGATAAGGCCGCCGATGTCAACGATATGTTCGGGGCTTTCTTCGCAGGGATACCCGGGGGTTTCCGCATAAATGCATTGCGGACCGATTATACACGCATGACCTTGACCATCCGAACTTATTGTTTTCTCTGAAATGCCTCTTGTACCGATCGCCGCGCGAAAAAACGCCGACGGAGCTTGCTAACCGGCGGAAAACTGATTTTGTATAAATAAACAAAATATATGCGATTAAACCGCTGTCATTTTGTAGTTTTTAACATAGCCACAAGACAGCGGTTTTTTTACACTTTAAATAAAAGCACTTTTCAAACATAAGGAAGGGTTGCCCATGCTCGATCCCGACTTGAAGAGACGCCTCATCGAGATCGTCGGCCCGGAGCACGTCCTGGATTCCAACGAAATCCAGCTTGCCTACTCGTATGATGCAACGCCCGGGTTTCAATCGCTGCCGGACGCCGTCGTCATGCCCGGTTCGACCGAAGACGTTCAGAAGATCGTACGGCTTTGCAATGAAACGAAAACGCCGATCGTCGCCCGCGGATCCGGGACGAATCTGTCCGCGGGGACGTGCCCGCTTCACGGCGGTATCGTTCTCTCTTTTCAGCGCATGAACCGGATTCTGGAATTGGATGAAGAAAATTTGACGGTGACCGTCCAGCCCGGCGTCATCACCCAAACGCTGTGCGATTACGTCGAACAGCGCGGCTTCTTTTATCCCCCGGATCCGAGCTCGATGCGCATTTCCACAATCGGCGGCAACATCGCGGAAAACTCCGGGGGCTTGCGCGGATTAAAATACGGCGTGACGCGCGACTACGTGCTCGGCTTAACGGTCGTCCTCGGCAACGGAGACATCATTCGCACGGGCGGCAAACTGGCTAAAGATGTCGCCGGCTACGACTTGACGCGGCTGATCGTCGGCTCTGAAGGCACGCTCGGCATCGTCACGGAAGCGATTTTAAAACTCGTGCCGCCGCCCGAAACGAAACAGACATTGCTCGCCGTCTATGACCGCATGGAAAAGGCGGCGGAAACGGTTTCGGAGATCATCGCTCAGCGCATCATTCCGGCGACGCTCGAATTTCTCGATCAAGCGACCATCGAAGTCGTCGAAGACTTCGCCAAAGTCGGCTTGCCGACGGAGGCCGCCGCCGTGCTCCTCATCGAGCAGGACGGGGCGCCTGAAGTCGTCGAACGCGACATTCAAAAGATCGAAAGGATTTGCCGGGATATGGGCGCGACGTCCGTGGAACGCGCCGCCTCGGAAAGCGAAGCCGATGCGCTCCGGACCGCGAGGCGGACCGCGCTTTCCGCCTGCGCGCGGAAACGCCCGACGACGATTTTGGAAGACGCCACCGTCCCGCGTTCGAAAGTCGCGGAAATGGTTGCCGCCATCAATGACGTCGCCAAAAAGTATGGGCTTTCCATTTGCACGTTCGGCCACGCCGGCGACGGAAACTTGCATCCGACCGTTTTGACCGATGCCCGCGACAAAGATGAAATGGCGCGGGTCGAGCAAGCGTTTGAGGAAATCTTCCGCAAGGCGATCGAGCTCGGCGGCACGATCACGGGCGAACACGGCGTCGGCGCGATGAAGGCGCCCTATTTGGAGTGGAAGATCGGCAAGGCCGGCGTCCACGCCATGCGGGCGATCAAACAAGCCTTGGATCCGAACCACATTTTGAATCCCGGAAAACTTTTTTATGAGCCGGAAGCGGTAACCGGGGAGGNGGCAAAGTGAGCGCGGACAAAGGCGAATTCACCGCCATTCAGCAAGCGTTTCGCGAAAAGCTGGACGAAAACGAACTCATGAACTGCATGCGCTGCGGGTTTTGCCTGCCCGCCTGCCCGACTTATATTCAAACGCAAAATGAAGCCGCTTCGCCGCGGGGAAGAATCGCGTTGATGAAAGCGGTGTATGACGGCAAGGCGGAACCGGATGCAGACATCCGGCATCAGCTCGATCTTTGCCTCGGCTGCCGGGCGTGCGAACCGGTTTGCCCGTCGGGCGTTCAATACGGGCGGCTTCTGGAAGGCGCCCGGGCGGCGATCGTCGAAAACAAAAAGCAATCGCTTCGAGAAAAAGCGCTCCGCAAATTGGCTTTTAAGGAGCTTTTTCCGAATCCCAAACGAATGCGCCAAGCCACCGGGCTGTTGCGCCTCTATCAAAAAAGCGGTTTAAAGAAATTGGCGGAAGCGACCGGGGCGTTGAAAATCCTCCCCGAGTCGTTAAGAGAAATGGAAAGCATTCTTCCCGATGTGCCGGCGAAACGGGAAATGGAAGAACGGCCATCCTATTTGGCGCCTATGGCGACGGATGGCGATGTCCATTTGCAAGGGACGAATCCGGAAGCGGCCCGTCCTGAAGTCGCGGCCGCGGCGGCCACGCCGGCGACAGACACAACGGACGATTTAGCGGAAAGGCGGGCCGTGGCGAACACAGATCATGCGGTGAAGAGCGCACCGGAGACGGATGCAGCGGCGGGGCAGACGGTTGGTGCGGTCAAAGCGGGTCTGTCGGATCACGACGTGACCGCAGGTTTTCCGGATTCCGCCGCGGCGGAGGGCCTTTCCAAAGCTGATCCCGCAGAGGGGGCAAATCCCGGCGAGACGAAACTTCCGGATTCCGATGATCATGAAAGGCTATCAGACGCGCCATCTGTGACGGAGACAGCCAATCAGCCGTCATGGATTGCGGTCACGGATCCGGGCGCGAGAATGCAGGAACATTTCTCAGCGCCCAAACGCGTCGCGTTTTTTGCCGGATGTTTGATGGACACGATGTTTCTCGAAACGAACAATGCGACGCTGAAGCTGCTGCAACTCGCCGGCTGCGAAGTCCTCATCCCGTCGGAGCAAACCTGCTGCGGGGCGCTTCACGGTCATTCCGGCGAACTGTCCGGCGCAAAAGAACTCGCCAAGCGCAATATCCAAGCCTTCGAAGACCTAGGCGTTGAAGCGATCATCACCAACGCGGGCGGATGCGGCGCTTTTCTCATGGAATACGATCACCTTTTGAAAGAGGACCCGGAATGGGCCGCGCGCGCCCAAGTGTTCGCCGAAAAGATCAAGGACTTGTCCGAGGTTTTGATCGAATGCGGGTTTCACGAGCGTTTTGATCTGTCGCTCCCGCACCAGGTCGTGACTTATCAAGATTCGTGCCACTTGCGCAACGTCATGAAAACGTCAGACGCCCCGCGCCGACTCATTCAGGCCATCGACGGCGTCGAGTTTCGGGAACTGCAAGAAGCCCATGTGTGCTGCGGCTCGGCGGGCATTTACAATCTGTTGCAAACCGAAATGGCAACGAGCCTCATCGACCGCAAGATGGCATTTGTAAAAGCCATCGCACCGCAGGTGATCGTCACCGCCAATCCGGGATGCCTGCTGCAAATGAAGCTCGGCATCAAACGCGCCGGCCTGGAAGGCCAAGTCCACGCCGTCCACATCGCCGACTTCCTTTGGGGGTCAGTCCCCCAACGCTTTAAAGCGTGAAAGCAAGAAAACCCTTGTCAGACTTGGAGTTTAAACTATTAGCACTACTTCACACGTCCTACAAAAAATATTACTTTAGTATTATTTTCGGGGGACTGTCCCCCGACAGGAGGGAAATGATGCGTTACTATGTTGCGATCGATGGCGGCGGGACGAAGACGGACGCCGCGCTGTTCGATGACGGCGGCCGCCTCATCCGCCGGGCCATCGGAGGCAGTACGAACATCAATGCCTTAACGGAAGGGGAAATCAGAGAAACGCTCCGGTCGCTTTTTGCCGAGCTGCTCGCCGACGAAAAACCAGAAGCCATCACCCGATGCTTTGCGGGCATGGCCGGCGCCGACCATCCGGTGCTAAACGACCGGCTCAAAGCGCTTCTCACCGAAACGCTTCCCGTTCCATGCGGCGACATCGTCATAGAGAATGACGCTGTGAATGCCCTTTGGAGCGGAACGGACGGAAAACCGGGGCTCGTCGTCATCGCCGGAACCGGCACGATCGCATACGGGCGGAAAGCCGACGGGGAAAGCTTTCGCATCGGCGGCTGGGGGCATTTGATCGGCGATGAAGGCAGCGGCTACGCCATCGGAAAAGAAGCGCTCCGCCACGCGCTGAGAGCACACGACGGCCGCGATTCACCATCGCTTCTATATGAAAACATCAAAGCGCATTTCAAAATAGAGGCCATGCCGGACGTCATCCCCCTCGTCTATGGAGCGGGAAAAAGCGTGTTCGCCGGCCTCGTCCCCGTCGTTTTAAAGGCCGTGGACGCCGGCGATCCAACGGCGCTCCGCATTTTGCGCAACGCCGCAGACGACTTGGCGGAACTCATCGAAGCGGGCTGCCGCCGTTTCGGCGACAACCCCCCGCTCATCGTATTGGCCGGCGGGCTCTGGCGCTCGGAACGCCTCCGATCGCTCGCCACCGAACGTTTCAAGCAAACATTCACCGTTCCCGAGATACCGCCCGTCTACGGATCCATGGTCGGAGCGCTTGGTGCGGACGCCGACGAGAAACTTCTCGATCGTCTGAAGCGCCAGTTCGATCCGTAATAACTTGAATTTTTCTCCGCTGTTGACGAGTGGCCGCGTCACGAAATAACACAGATACCGGGTTGCCAGGCTTCCGCACCGGCAGCCCTGTTTACCATCTTTGTTTATGCCGATGATCGAAAAAACACTTCTCTTTCTTTTCACGACAACATATGCCATCACCGAATGTCTTTGGCTCAAAAAATGATCCCGCCCCTTTTTCGCAGGAGCGGGCTTCATTTTGCCCTAATCATTTGGCAAATTTCAGTTCAGCTTGCACGTCTTAGAATGTGTTCAAACGAATCGAGTCGGAAGTCAGGCCTTCCCGTTCCGACGAAACCTTCGAAGCGGTAAAGGCTGTCACCGCATAAAGGCTCGTCGAAAGGAATGTTGCGGCGAGAACCGTAAGAACGACGCCTTTCAACCTTTTCATCAGTGCAATGCCCCCATTTCTTTTATTTTATCGCTTGCCGAAAAAGACAAACGATAATAATCAGCGGCTTTTTCATATTCCTGTTTGGAATAATAAAAGTCCGCCAATTCCCTTGAGTAATCCCTGACAAAGTCCCAATCTTTTCTGTTTCTAAAAAAGGCAATCCCCTTGCGGTACACCTTTTCAAAATTCTCCTTATCTAAAAAAAGTGCCCGTAACAATTCAAACCGCATAGGATAAACCTCGTTATTAGCGGATTTGCAAAGTTTTAACCCTTCGTAAAGCCATTTCTCGGCCTTGGAAACATCATTTGTTTTAAAATACTCAAGTGCTAAAAGATAGGCGGTCACATAGTTTATATCTCCCATTTTAACGGCTTCATTCAACCAGGTGATCGCCTGAGTCGACAAATTTTGATCTGAGTATAAAAGGCCAACATTATGTGCAGCGTACGCACGGATAGATTGAATATTTAATTTTTTGGCGTAGTCCAGAGCCATATGAAGATAGGTCTCCGCATCTTCATATAATTGCAAGTCGAGGCAACTCAGCCCCAGAAGGTTATAGCAATCCGCAACCCGTCTATCAAGATGATATTTTTTAAAAATTTTCAACGCTTGACTGGCGCAATGATTTGCTTGAAACGAACGGCGAAATCCGTAGTTCAATTGGCCTTGCTTATAATAAAACTCCGCTTGATCGAGTTCGCTGTCGATTTCGTTAAGATACTGCTGGGCCTTATCGTAATATTCCTTGGCGAGATGATCGTTTTTGGCGTGATAGGCGGAGCGCCCTTTGAAAAAATAGTAGTAGAACCGTTGTTTGTTGGTGAAAAAATCTTCGTCGGCGGCGAGTTCGTCGAGCAGTTTATCGACTTGGTCATAGTCTTCGGTTAAGGCGGCGTGTTGGCAGGCGATCAATTTATACTCGATGATCAAGTGCGGGTTGGTAAAAGCGATGTCGTCCATTTTTTGTTTGAGCGTTCGCGCGCGTTCGATCTTGCGAAATCTCAACAGCTCTTGCCATTCATCGAGAAGCTCTTCAACCCTCTCTGTTGCATAGGTCCTCATGAACAGGCCCCCGTTCCAAGACAACTATGTCTAGTACCATGATACTATAATTCATCCCGTATATGTTTGGGAAAATTCATAATTAGGATAATAAATTATAAACGGAACAAGCGTTTGTTTTTCTCAACAACATGTACACGAAGCAGTGCACATTTCCCGCACGATGGCATTTAAACAACATAAAGGCATTTCGCCGTCGTCATTCCCCCCCACCGTTTCGAATGCCAGCCAAATAAAATGACTAAACCCATGCTTTTCTTTCCGACATTTCCGCTCCTTGATGGCTTCAACTCAAGTCGTCCTGCGCTCCCCAAAATCAGTCTGACGTAAAAGTCTCCGCATCGCCGTTGTTAACACGCGATGCCCGGCCCCGATTATTTAAAAGCCCCGGCGGTCATGCCGTCCATGAAAGCCTTTGAGGCGAAGAGGAACAGAATGATCATCGGAAGCGACGACAACGTCAGGCCGGCAAACAGCGTGCTCCAGTCCGCCGAGTATTCCCCGAATAAGGAAAGCATGCCCGCGGGAATCGTTTTTTTCGTTTCATCCTGAATGAAAATGAGCGGAAAAAAGAAATCATTCCACGCCTGAATAAAATCCACGATCGCGACCGTCCCGAGCGCCGGACGCATGAGCGGCAACAACACATGCCATAAAATGCCCAAGGGGCCGCAGCCGTCCATGCGTGCGGCTTCCTCAAGTTCACCGGGCAGCGTTCTAAAAAACCCGGTTAGAATCAACATCGCCACCGGCAGCCCGATCGCCGTGTACATGAAAATAAGCGACCACAATGAATTCAATAAGTGCAAATGGCGCATGAGCATAAACAAGGGGATGATACCGAGTTTGATCGGAATCATCATCCCAAGCAAAAATAGAAAAAAGAGCGCCCCATTCCAACGGAAACGAAAGCGGGCGATGTAAAAAGCGGCGAGCGAGCCGAAGACGAGAACGAGCAAGACCGAACCCGCGCTGACGATCAAGCTGTTCACGATATAATGAAAAAACGGCAATTCGCCGAGCAGCTTGCGGTAAGGCGCCAAGTTCAGCGAATCCGGCAGGGCAAACGGCCGTTGAAAAATTTCAATGTTCGATTTGAAAGACGATAAGACCATTAAAAGAATCGGATAACCGCACACGGCGGTAAAAAGCAGGGCGATCAAATACTTCAGCGCCTTCTGCACAGCGCCCACCCCGTTCGCCTCCCTTTACAAAAAACGGCGGCTTCCAAAAACGGAGCCGTTGAAGCCACCGCGCTTTTCAGCGATCATTACCAAATAGATTCTCCTCTCAAGGATTCCGGAGCCGCGTACCGTGCGATGCGGCCGGCCGTTTGATCGGTCATAGGATCTCCCCCGGTCTTCNCCCCGCCAGCCGCACGCACCGCCACCGGTCAAGCAATCTTTATTTTCTAAAGGCCCATGTCGGCCCGGCCATGCCATCTTTGTTCGTCGGGGATCCCTGGCTGTCTCTTCGGAGATCCCTGTCAGTCCGCCCACGCCTTCCCTTTCCTACACCGATTCCGTTGCACCCGCCGCGTCCGTCATCCCTCCACCGTTTTTTTCCGCGTCAAGTACAAGAATAGGGCCGATAAGGCGCTAATAAAGAGGAACAGAACGACCGCCAGCGCCGAACCGAGACCGATCTCCGAAGCGTTCGCCGAGGCAAAGGCGAGCCGGTAAAAGTAAACGGCGAGCGTGTCGGTCGAAAACGCCGGTCCGCCATCGGACCCCTGCATCGCGTAAACGAGTTCAAACGCTTCGAATGCTTGGGTGAACGTAAACACGGTGATGATCATGATCGACGGAAACATCATCGGCAGCAGGATGGAACGAATCATCCGCAGGCCTTTGACGCCATCCAGGCGGGCGGCTTCGAGGATTTCCCGGGGAATCGCCTGCAGACCGGCGAGAAAAATCAACATCGAAAAGCCAAGGCCGAACCAACAATTGATTAAAATGATCGCGATCAACGCCGTCTTCGGATCGCCGAGCCACGGTTTCGCCCATTCTTCAAGGCCAACGATGCCGAGCAGACGGTTTAAAGCGCCGAAATTCGGATTCAATATCAGCTTCCAAAGAAAGCCGACGACGATCACCGACAAAAGGCGCGGAAAGAAAAAGACCGCTTTAAAAAAACCGGCGCCTTTAAGCTTGGTGAAAAGGAGATACGCCAATAAAAAGGCAAAACCGTTCTGCACGATCATTTCGATGACAAAATAAAGGACGTTGTGCCGGAACCCGTTCCAAAACATGACGTTGAATGGCTTACGCGCAAACAGGTCGACGAAATTTTTCAGACCGACAAACGCCCCTCTCACCAGGCCGTCCCAATCAAAAAAACTGTAAACAAAAGCCGAAAAAATCGGATAGAGAACAAACAAAAAGTAAATGAGAAAGGCGGGAAGCGGCAGGAGATGGAGCGCATATTTTTTCCAATTCCGCTTTTTATAAGGACGGGCCATGTTTTGACGCGAGGGTTTGATCGCCGCTTTCATCGTCTCGCCTCCCCACAGGATTCCTACATTTTCCGGTGCCGGGCATACCGATCGCTCGATGCGCCATGCGCAGCCCCGTCNCCCCCGCCTGGCGCGGGACCATGACCAACGATTTTAGATTTCGGTAACCGACGCACGACCGCTTTTCCTCGCTCGCCGAGATTATTTTTTAAACGGCGCAAACCACGTTTTCGCGCTTTCCTGCAGCGATTTGGCGACGTCTTCCGGCTGCATTTTTCCGAGGTACATCGCCTGCAAGTTGCTTTCCAAGGTCGCTTTGGTCGTCGGATTGCCCGAGTTAAACGTCGTCAAAATAAAGTACGGGACGGCGTCTTGATCAGCCGTTTTCGAAAGGGCGGCGACGAGCGGATCTTCGCTTGCGATGCCCGGGATGGCGCTCGGCCGTTTAAACGTGTCGGTGAACAGTTTGCCGAACGCTTTCGTCGTCAAAAATTCGATGAATTTCTTCGCCTCTTTTTTATGTTTGGAATGGGCGTTGATGCCGTAAGAACTGTCCACCCATGTCGTGATCGTCGGCTCGCCGCCCGACGCCGACGGCATTGGGAAAAAGCCGAGATCCAAGTTCGGATTCAACTGGCGCACGGGCTCGATGTCAAAGCTGCCCTCCACATACATCGCCGCTTGTCCGGAGGCAAACAGCGTGCGATCGTCGACTTCGCCGAGTCCTGTATATTTATCCGGGAAATAGGGCGTGAGGGCCTTCATCGCTTTCAGAGAGTCCACGAATTTCGGATCCGTGAAATCGACATCTCCTTTGGCGATTTGATCCGGAAAATCCTTGCCGTAAAAAGCGGGGCCGATGATCGAATGGCTGAGGGAAAGCAGCCAGCCGTCCTTCGTGCCGAACGCAAACGGCACGACGCCGTTCTTTTTGAGCGTTTTCGCGATGGCGATCAGATCATCCCATGTCTTCGGTTCGCTGAGACGATATTTTTTGAAGATGTCTTTGTTATAAAAGATTTGCGCGGTGTTGATCGACAGCGGAACGCCGTAAACCTTGCCGTCCTCGCCGGTGGCCGCTTCCAAGATCATCTTGGGAAATTGGGCCAAACCGTCCACGTCATCGAGGGGTTCCAAATAGCCCGCTTCCGCCAGCGCCATGCCGGGCGCGTAGGGGCGCAATTGGATGATGTCGGGGCCGCTGCCGGCTTTCAGATTGGTGTTTAAAATCGTGTCGTACTCCGTGTTTTTCGTCGGTTTAAATTCGACGTGGATGTCGGGATATTTTTCATTAAACGCTTTGATGATTTTTTCATAACCGGCTTTGTCTTCCGTACGCCAACTGCCGATCGTCAGCGTGACGCCCTTCGTCTTCCCACCGCCGTTGTCGCCGCCCTCCTCTTTTGAACCGCACGCCGCGAGCCCGAAAAACGTCGCCATCATCAAACTGAGCAACAATAGGATTGAGCGCTTCATGACGGACCTCCTTTATGTGGCTTTTAGCTTCTTGATCTTCCCATCCGCATAGCGTGTCCGAGTTGCCTGTTAGCGTTTTCAAAATAAAAATATGCAAGCCTTGAAACATCATGCGAAAAACTTAGCGGGAGGAAAACGCACCACATGATCGCCCGAGGGTAGAATGGGGCCATTAAAAGCAGAGTGGAATAAAGCTGAGGAAAAACGGCTTAGGCGCGGCAACATGCATTCCAGTGTCGATGGCGTAATAAACAAAAAATCCGATTCATTTTTGCGATGGAGGATAAACCTTAGAGTCCTTGCTTTCAAGCATCCATCCCATGAAAACTCGATTTCATTCCGTTGAAAACCGCCCGAAAATCATCGAGGAAACAGCCCATGAATATATATTTTGTAATGCCCAATCGGGTAAACAAAAGAGGATGGAAAGCCCGTTTCCATGCAAGAGGGATCATAGGGGTGACGTTATGAATAAATGGTTTTACATGGAGAGCCATGAATTCTTTCTTAAAACCATTCCCGACGCATTGAAAACCTTGGACATCGCTCATGCCATCCCGACTTACTCCCCCACGCCCGTCAACACGACGACGGCCATGAAACTGAAGGAACATTTAGCCGCCTTCCGACCCGATGTCATTTTAATCACCGGGTGGACGCCATTTCAAAGAAAGCCATATTTTGATGTCATTCGGGAATATTGCCAGCAGCATCAAGCTTTTCTTGTTTTCTGGTCATTTGAAGATCCGACACACACCGATATATGGGGAAAATATATCGCACAGGCCGCAAAACCAGACTATATTTTCACCCACGCGCTCGGTTGCGACACAATATACGAATCCCTTGGCATCCCCGCCAGCTATTTGCCCTTTGCGATCAATCCCCATCTTCATTATCGTCGCGAACCCGATCCGAAATTTACATCCGATATAGCCTTAGTCGGCCGTTTTGAACCGGAAATGATGCACTCGACTTCCTTGCGGATGGCCAGCCTGAAAACCTTGCTTCAGCCTCTTGTCGCAAGAGACTATGACGTTGCAATTTGGGGCAGCGGTTGGAAAGAACATTTTCATCAACTGCCATTTCCCATTCCCGAAAAGTACCTCCGAGGGCCTGTATCTTATGAGGACATACCTAAAATATATAGTTCTGCCAAGATAAACCTTGCGATTCAAAACGAACCGGTCCTCATCACTCGAAGAACGTTCGAATGCATGGGGAGCGGCGGATTTGTCCTGACGATCAATACNCCCGCCATTCGAAAGCATTTTGCGATTGACCGACATGTCGCCGTCAGCACGAACCGAACAGAGACTTTACAGCAAGTCGATCGCTATTTGCATAACCCCGAACGGCGTTTGCACATCGCTGCCAGCGGCCAAAAAGAGGTACACGATCATCACACATATACAACACGGATTAAAGAAATGATTGAAAAAATCCAACCCTATGTAAAAGCCAAAAAAGAAAATAAAATCATTTTCTCCCCGCCTCAAAAAATCCAGAAAGAAATCTTTCCTGAGGTTAATTTTTCATTATCCAAAAAAAAGAAATCTTATATAAACGGCGTCGATTTATCGGCCAAAAGGGCATCTCCGGGCAGCCGGTCTCATGCGGCCGATGACGCCGGAATTTATCTGTTGTTTAAGGTGGCGGAAGAAGCTCTTTACGAAGTCACTTTCGCGCAATTAAAGCTATTTGCGAGCATCCCTCCATCAGGAGAGCCTGTGTTGAACGTCTATGCCATCGAGTCGCCATGGAATGTTCGAAGTTTAAGTCGTGGGAGAGGTCCCGCCATCTCCAAAAAACCCGTCGGCACAATAGCCATTAATAAACCCTTTCAATCCACTTATCCTTGGAAGGCGAATTGGTACACCCTTGACCTCACTTCCTTGGTTAAAAACTGGACATCCGGGAAACAAATGAATAATGGCCTTTTTTTGGATATTGCGCCGCCAAAAGATGGCGCCGTTTATTTTGCGAGCACCCGTTGGCGCGGAAATCCATATATCGGCCACTTTGAGTATTATGTCCGTTTGCACCCGCGATTGGAGATTGAATACTCAAAAATGGTTTAAGGGCGCATGTTTCATTCACAATTCCTCCCGAAACAGAAAAACTTGACTTCCAAACTTTAGGAAGCCAAGTTTTGTTGTTCCGCGGTTTTACGTAAAATGGGAGTTCGCCGCTCAACTGCCTTCGTATTTTCTCAGTTTACTTCTTAATTGATTGACTTCTCTTTGCAACTGAGCATTTTGATGCGCCATCGATTTTAACTTGGAGAGTTCTCTAAGCGATGCATGATGTTGGTTCATTTGTTCTTTTAATTTCTTAAGCTGCAAATGATAAGGGACTGACCCAACCGAATCGATGAATTGCTCCTTAAAATATAAAATGTCATCAAAGGAATCCGGACGGAATGTTTGATTGTTTTTTTGGTTGAGCACGTTTTTATAGAGAACCATTAACTGCCGCGCCACCTTTTTCACATCGTGCATCTCTTCGACAAACTTTCTTCCGCGGATCGATAAATCCTTCCTCCGATTGAAATCCTTGAGGATATAGCGCAATTTGTCCACAAGATTGCTTGGATTGACGTTTTCGACGGGGATGGGTTTTGCCGGTTTATATAAGTCATCTTGGAGATAGACCAAGACCGGTTTTCCCAAGGCCATCGCCTCCACGGTCAAAACCCCGTACCACCCGATGAGCAATTGATCAATGATGATGTCCGCTTTTTTATATAGTTCCATCGCTTCTTTATGTTTTAAATTGGTGACTTCTCGATAATTAAATTTTAATCCTTCTTTCTGTAATTGCCGTATGGCCTTTTGGACGAACGGGGTGCCTTTTATCGTTGGAAAGGAGGGAGCGTGCACAATGAGAGGGCAATCGTTCTCTCTTATTCCGACGAATTTCCATTCATCCAAATTGATCACCCTTGGAATGATCGTCGCCTCCGGCAAGTAACTTTGCATTTCCTCATCCAAAACAACGAACGCATCAACAAAATACCGCAAAAAGTTTAAATATTTCCGGGCGGATTCTTCGCTGAAAACGTTTTTCCATCCATATTTAAAGACATTATAAGGATTTTTTTGCATACACTCCGATTGAAACCTTAAATCAAAGCCGGTAAAACTGTATACGATTTTTTTGCCCCGATTTTTTATAAACGGTAAATCAAACCCTGTAAAATATTCATAAGTACCGCCATAAAATAAAGTGCGGTACCAAAAATGGTAAATGTCATAGTCCTCTTTTAAGCAATTCTTCAGGGTTTGGTATTGAACATCCATACGATTATTGGAGACAAAACTTACGACTCTATCCGCCTCATATCCAAACCGATTGTTTTGATAGATCAGACAATGGGCCTCAATCCCTTGCTTTCGCAGTTCCTTAGCCAATGCCATGGGTTGTCCCGCATTATTGACTGGACCGAGCAAAACCTTCATCTTTTCCCCGCTTTCTCTGCATCACGTTTTTTAATTAAGATGTCATCCTAATTTATATGCCCCCTTTCCATGATGTGTGTATGGAATTTAGTCGCTGTCCAAAACTCTTGCCGTTGCCGTCATGGGACATCGATTCATGACATAAAAAAACAGTAGGCGCATTTTCAACATTGGGCAGGAGAGGCAAACATGGACTTGCTGCTAAAAGGCAAAAAGGTGCTCGTCACAGGCGGATCAAGGGGGATCGGCAAAGCCATCGCCGCTAAATTTATTGAAGAAGGCGCACGAGTGGGGATCATCGCCAGATCTCAAGCGGAATTGGAAAAAACCCGGCAGGAATTGGGGATTTCCATTTATAAGGGGGATATCGCCAATCATCAGGAGCGAATTCGGCTTTTCCGCCATTTTCTTGATGATTTTAAGGGAATTGACGTTCTCGTTAATAATGCGGGAGCGAGTTACGGATCAACCGTTATGGACACAGAGCTCAATCTCTTTGAGGCATCCATGCAGTTAAACTATCTTGCACCCGTTCACCTCAGTCAGATGGCCGCCGAAAAAATGAAAGACCAAAAGTCCGGTGCTATTCTCAACATTTCTTCCATTTACGGGAGGGAAGCCGGCGGACAACCAACCTATAACGCCGCCAAAGCCGCGCTGATCAGCTTCACGAAAGCCTTTTCTCGAGAAGCCATAAAACACAATATCCGGGTCAACGGCATCGCGCCGGGAGCGATCTTTCACCTTAACGAAGTATGGAAGCTGCGCTTAGTGGAGGATCCGGAATACCTGGAAAATTACGTTAAAAACCGAATTCCGGCAGGCCGTTTTGGCACGCCGGAGGAAATTGGAAACGTCGCCGTTTTTCTTGCTTCCGAAAAATCCTCATGGATTGTGGGGGCTACGATCAATGTCGACGGCGGCCAGTCGCACATGAACTTTTAATGGAACAGAATGGGGGGATTCGTCAGTGAGGGTTCCGCTAAAAAACAGCACGATCTTGGTGACCGGTGGGGCTGGATTTATCGGCAGCCATCTCGTAGATCGGTTGCTCCATGAACAAGCCAAACAAGTGATCGTCGTCGATAACCTTTTTACAGGGGACAAAGCCCATTTGTCCGATGCCTTAAATAAAGGCGCCATCCTTTATATTGATGACGCGGAAATCGAAGGGAGCTTAGATTATGTATTTCATCGGCATTCCGTTGATATTGTTTTTAACTGCGCAACGAAAGCCCTTAATTACTCCTTTTTAAACCCGGCGAACGCTTTTATGACCAATGTGGTCGTTCTAAAAAACTTATTGGAACAACAAAGAAAAAAAGCCTTTCAGACGCTTTGTCATTTTTCATCTTCGGAGGCATACGGCACATCCGTCTACGAGCCGATGGATGAACAACACCCCTTGCACCCGACAACCGCCTATGCTGCCGGAAAAGCAGCCGCAGATATGCTGCTCCAGAGTTATGTCCAAATGTTTGACTTGGATGCATTTATTGTGAGGGCCTTCAATAATTATGGCCCAAGACAGAGTTTCCATGAGGAACTTGCGGCTGTCATCCCTAAAACCATTGAAAGGATACTCAAAGGCAAAGCCCCGGAAATACAAGGAACAGGCCGACAAAAAAGGGATTTTATTTATGTGGCGGATACAGTTGACGCCGTGATAAAGATGTACCCAAAATTGCAATCTGGAGAAGTTGTGAACATCTCGGCAGATCACCCCATCGCCATCGGAGACCTCATACAAAAAATTTCTCATCTGCTTCATTATTCCGGAGAGATCATCAAAAAAGAGCCAAGAAAAGCCGACGTTCTGAATCATCACGGCTGCAATAAAAAGCTGAAAACGCTCATTCCGGACTTCACCTTCACATCATTTGATCAAGGATTGGAAAAAACCGTTTATTGGTATAAAGAAAGATTCAATGAGTCCTTCGCTTAAGTTCGGCCAGCCTCGACAGCCGATTTCCACATTCTTTAAATGACGATTTGTCAATTCAAGTGCGACAGTTCTTCCATGAACGCTTCAAAGGCAGTTTTCCATCCCAGGCATTTCCTAGGACGGTTATTCATGAACATTAAGGCTTCCGTGAGTTCTTCTTGAGTGACTTTAGAGAGATCTGACGCCTTAGGAAAGAAACCTTTTAAGAGACCATTAGCGTTTTCATTGGTTCCACGTTGCCAAGAGCAGTAGGGGTCGGCAAAATAAATAGAAACATCTAAACTTGCCTCGATTTCTTTATGTCATGCGAATTCCGAAGCAATCATGGATATTTTTGTTTTTATTTGTGGTGTCGCACTTCATATTACAATCTGTCAAATAAAAAACTTGCCGAAAAAATACTTATCTCGACAAGCAAAGGGAGCCCGCTGTAAAGCATCATCTCTTCGTCTGCTTTCATTCGCCGATTTGCCTCGCCGGTACGCCGACAACCGTCGAACCATCCGCTACATTCGTTGTGACGACGGCGCCGGCGCCCACTACCGCATTTCTGCCAATAATGATGCCGGGAAGGAGAGTGGCGTTGGTTCCAATGCTGGCTCCTTCTTTAATATATGGGCCTTTTAACAAAGTGCGCGTCCGAACCATATATTTATCATTTGAGGTGGATACTTCCGGGCCGATAAAGACATTGTCTTCAATCAGCATGTCAGCAGTAATATAGGCACCGGTTTGAATGAAACAGCGGTCACCAATGACCGTCCGGCACTCGACCATGGCGCTCCTTCCGATTACCGTTTCATGCCCAATCACCGTATTTTCTCTAATGCTGGCCAGATCTCCGACCATGACCCCGCTTCGCAAGATCGCCCCGGAATAAATCACCACGCCGTTCCCGATCCGGCTTCCTCGCCCTATAAAAAGCGGATGATTGGGGATACTTTCATGCTGAATCCTCGCGTTTTTAAACGGCTGGCATCCTAACACAGCATGATTTCCAATGACGACATCCTCTTCAACAACGGTGCCTTTGAGTAAAACGGAGTGATGGCCAATCCGAACATTTTCACCGATCATGACGCCTTCATCGATGACGACATTTTCACCAACGATACAAAAAGATGGAAGGGAACGCTTTGGCATCACAGCGGTTTCACCCCTTTGAGAAATCAGCCTGCGCCCCGCCTTCCGCCTGAACGAGGGCTACGCATCGTTTTGCTTGATATATTCACTTATTTTATTTGTCACCGTGAGTGCGGTCAGGCCGTCCTCACCTGTTGCTTTTGGTTTTTTATCATGTTTCACATAAGCAAGGAAATCAGACAGTTCCATTTTCAAAGGCTCATGATGCGGAACAAAAACCTTTTCAACAATGTTTTGTTGATGATAATTGATAAACCACGGATTCATGAAAAAGTTCGTTGAACGCGAGATGAGAATATTTTTTTTCAATAAATCCGCTTGGATAAAGGCATCCTCCGTAATGACACGAATCGTCCGCACCTTCTCCTCGGTTTTGTAGCTGGCCGTGAGTTGGGCGATCGCGCCCCTTGTAAACCGCGCAATGACAATCGCATGTTTTACCGTATCGTCCATGATTTGACCCATACTATAAAACTTCAAAATCTCATCTTTTAATAGGTGATATAAAATATAGATATCATGGATCATCAAATCATTGACCACATCTTCATGTAAATGGCGTGGCTCAAAGGGGCTCATTCTATGGACATCCACGGCGATCACTTTTTCTTGTGCCAATACATTTTCAAGCTCCATAATCGCTGGATTATATAACTCAATATGACCGACTTGAAGTTTAACGCCTTTTTCTGTAGACGATCGAATTAACCTTTTGGCTTCAGACACGGTGCTGGCGATCGGTTTTTCCATCAACATATGCACATGATGGTTAATGCATTGCATGCCGACTTGATAATGAAATTTTGTCGGAACGGCTATGCTGACGGCGTCGACTTGAGCCAGAAGGGAATTGAGTTGATCAAATTTCTGGACGTTGTATTTTTCCGCCATTTCTTGGGCCCGATCGAAGTTGTTATCGTATATGCCGATGAGTTGGCACTGTTCGGCTAAAGACGAGTAGACGCGAACATGATTTTCCCCCATGATGCCTGTCCCAATGACTCCTACCTTCAATATTTCCTCTCCCTTCTTTAAGAGCTACAACATCCTATGCAATGTCACAAAATCGGGAGAGGACAAATCTCCCGGAGGTTCAGTGCATCATCCATCACACATCCGCCAAGCGGCAGCGCTTCAGGCCGAGCGATCCTTTACCCCCGCAAATTTGGACTCGGCCTTTTTCCCGCCCCATTCTTATTGGCCTAACAAAGCGGTTTGGTATCGACTAATGGTGTCTCGATAAGGCAACAAATCGGTCATTGTTTGGCGAATACTCGATTCAAGGACTTGGGGTTCTTTTTTGAGCAACCGTTCGATGAAGCCGCGGTTATCCATTTCCATTTGGTGATCCTCTTTTTCAACTCTGGGATTTTTGATATGCGTCAATTGCACGTCAATGCCCGCTTCTCGACCCGCTTTTTGGACGGCTTCCCCTAAATCTTTCGGACTGACGAGCAGAGCCGCTTGATTGAAGACTTCGTATTCTTTGTCCTTGTTCATGTTTACAGCGTTAACTACGGAGGTCGCCGCATCCTCAAGCGTGATCATCGGTTTTTTCTGTTCTCCTTTGCCGTAAATGGTGATCGGATAATTGGACAGCGCCTGAGCGCAAAAACGGTTGGGAACCACGCCGAAATAAAAGTCAAAGTCAAATCGGGTAGCCAATTTTTCCGATCGCTTCGTTTCCTCTGTCTGAGAACCAAAAATAATGGACGTGCGGATATCCGTAATCGGGATTTTCCACATGTAATGCGCCAAAAACAGATTATTGATATCGTTCGCCCGGCTCATGTGATACCACGAGGTGGCCATGGCCGGATACGGGATTTTTTCCTTGCCCTTTTTCCCCTCGACCGTTAAAAACCCTTCGGGAATTTTAAATTCGGGCGCGCCATAAACCCCGGTTGTAGTCGTCACGATGAGGTGGCGATCCTCAAGGCCGAGTTCATGCATCCCCCATAAGATGTTCCTCATCATGCCATTGTTATTTTCCTGCGTAAAAGCAGCCGTTCGACCGTTGATATGAGAATACGGCGCCGAAGGCTGGGAAGCGAGATGGACGATGGTTGTAGGCTTAAACTGTTTCAATAATTGGTAAACAAAGTCGATATCCGTCAAATCGCCCTTTATAAAATGCAGATTGGTGAATCCTTGTTCATTGGCGGCTTGCATCCGCCCGTCGATCTCTTCGATCGGAATGGCGCTGACGCTGCCGATTTGCTCGACCCACCGTCTCCGCGCGAGATTATCGACTCCGATAATTTGTTCATCCGGAAACGTTTTGCTCAATTTTAAAAAGGTCGGCCAGCCCAAATACCCATCGGCACCGGTTAACAAGATCATTGGCAACCCACCTTGATCGTTATAAATTAAACCCATTCATAGTGGCAATATATGTTCCATAAAAACGGCTGTGACAATATGGGGTTCCGCGAAAAAAGAAACGCAATTGCGCCATTCACCCATGCATGAACGGAAAAAATGAATAATGTAACTGAGGAGGAGGAATTGGTCATGATTCTTGTAACGGGCGCTGCGGGCTATATCGGCTCTTACTTTATCAAACATTTAACGGAAAACGGCCACACCGAAAAAATCAAAGCGGTCGACAACTTTGAATGCGGGCACCATGAGCGGGTCAATGATATAAAAATTGACAAACTGGACTTGACGGATATCGCTCAAGTCCAATCCATCATGAAGGACGTCAGCATCGTCGTGCATTGCGCGGGCATCAGCTCCATTCCGGAATGCGAAAAAGATAGCCAACGCGCCATACTCGCCAATCTTTTGGCGGTGCGCCACCTCCTTGAAGAAGGGGCTAAAAACGGTCTGAAAAAAATCATTTTTCCCTCGTCCTTTTCCGTTTATGCCCCCGGACAAGCGCGCATTTCGGAGCGGTCGGCGCTCGGGCCTTACCACTTTTACGGCCATTTGAAGCTCTGGGCAGAGATGCTCATCCAATCCTATAAAAATAGCCACCGCATTGACTACGTGATTTTCCGCCAAACCAATGTGTGCGGAAAAGGCTTAAGCTACAAAAACAATGTCGTCCATGCGATGTGCCAGGCGGTCAAAAACGATCAGCCCATCACGATTTATGGCGACGGCCGCCAGACCCGCAATTTTATCCATATTAAAGATGTCGTGCATTATTATCGTTTGGCCATGAAAGATCAGCATCAAGGGATCTATAATTTAGGCGGCCATGAAACCAAATCCATCAACAATATCGCCCGCTTGATTGCCGATCGCGGCGAACAAACATTGAAGAAAAAGGTGCGCATCATCCATTTGCCGTCGGATCGGGAAGGAAGGGAATTGACCACGCCGGACTTTGTTTGCGATATTTCCAAGCTCATCAACGATTTCCATTATTCTCCGCGTCATTCTATACAAGATATCATTCAGGAAGACTTGGAAGCGTAGTTTTCGGCGCGTTTTTTTTTAAAGACCAACCTTGCATTCATGCGTCCGAAAAAGGCTTCTGCCCTCGGCGGATCAATGATGAGCGAGACGGCAAAAGAAAGAAAGGCGGGACGCTCGGCGCCAATGAAAAGCCGGGCCGCCGCTCTTATTCGCGCTTAGCCTATCCGGTACTATGATCCGTAAATCTCTTTCGCAATAAGATCGGACAGTTCCATGACGCGGCGGCCGTCTTCCGCCGACACTTCAGGGCGGTCGTTGTTCAAAATCGCCTGGATGAAGTGCCTCATTTCATCTTTGAGCGTTTCCCTATTTTCTACTTCCAGCAGTTTGCGCTTGCAGTGATAGGAGCGCCTATCGGTTCTTTCCAAGATTTCAATTTGATCTTTTAATAAATCCGCAATCACCGTCCGGTCTTTTTCGATCACTTGAATGCGCCGCTCGTGATGTGCGCCGGCTCGATTGCCGGACACATGGACGAACACCCCATTTCCGAGAAGAATGTGAGCGGAGACGTGGTCCGCGAACGGTTGGATTTTCAAATGGCGCTTCGTCACACCGGCCGCTTTCACCTGGGCGATATCGGTTTGCAACCGCCGGGCGATTTTAAACGACAAATCCAAGTCGTGAACCATGACGGCCAAAATGACGTCGACGTCCACCTTTTTTCGCAGTGGGATATGCCTTTTCAATTCAATGGAAACGACATCATCCCAACGGACGAGTTCTAAAAGCTGCTGAAAAACCGGATGAAAACGCTCGACATGGCCGATCTGGATTTTGACGGGATGCGCCTGTAACAGCGCTTCAATGCGCCGCGCTTCGTCGACCGTGTGCATAAAAGGCTTCTCGACAAAGACGTGTTTGTCCCGGAGAATGGCCTTTTTTGTGACGGCATAATGACCGCTCGTCGGCACGGCGACAACCACCATGTCGGCCGCCGCCAACAATTCCTCATCGTTCTCATAAAAAGGCACGCGATACATTTGGCTCACTCGTATGCCGCGTTCCGTCGCGATGTCATATACCCCGACGACTTCGGCTTCATGGATTTCCAGCAGATGGCGCAAATGATTGGTCCCCATAAATCCGGCGCCTACGATGCCGACTTTTATAGGCGGGGCGATTTGACCGTTTTTCAATGGCATTTCCTCCTCTATGCCGGATGCACCCGGGTTTGGACGGCGTGATCCCCGAAGATCCAGCGCAATCCTGCCGTTTCTTCATATATATGTGGGTATGGAGAAAACGCAATGAAGGAGTTTACGACCTCATGAACATTCCCTTAATGGATATTCAACGGCAAAATCGGCAATTAAAAAATCGGCTTCATGAAGCTGTGCAGAGGGTTTTGGAGAGCGGGACTTTCATCAGCGGCGAAGAAAACCGGTTATTGGAAGCGAAAATGAAGCGATATACAGGGGCCAAACATGCCATTGGCGTGAACAGCGGCACCGATGCCCTCATCCTGTCCTTGCGGGCCTGTGGAATCGGCCGGGGAGACGAAGTCATCACCACCCCCTATACCTTCTATGCCACCGTTGAAGCCATCTTGCAGGTCGGCGCCCTCCCCGTCTTCGTGGATATCCATGACCGAACTTATAACATCGATGTGGAACAGCTTCAGCTGGCGCTCTCGGAAAAAACCAAAGCGGTCATCCCCGTCCATCTCTTTGGGCTGCCGGCGAATTTGCAAGAAATACGGGCATTCGCGGATCGCCACAACCTTGTCGTCATCCAAGATGCCTGCCAAGCCGCCGGTGCAGCTTACCACGGGCAGCCGATTGAAGCATGGGGCGATTTGATCTGCCTCTCTTTTTACCCGACAAAAAATTTGGGCGCGTGCGGGGACGGCGGAATGATTCTGACCAACAACGATGAATACGCGAACCGTCTGCGGCGTTTGCAAACCCATGGAACCTATAAAAAATATCATCATGCCGAAGTGGGCTATAACAGCCGGCTCGACGAACTCCAAGCGGCGATTCTGTCGGTGAAGATCGACTACTTGCCGCAATGGAATCAACAGAGGCAAAAGAATGCCAAACAATACAATCATGCCTTTAAGGGCCTGCCGATCGGTCTGCCGGTGATGCCTGATGACCGGGACCATGTCTGCCATTTATATGTTTTAAAAACGGAAAAAGCTCCCGAACTGATGAACTATTTACAGGAACACGGGGTCGGTTCCGGCATATATTATCCGCTTCCGCTTCATCGGCAAATCGCCTTAAAGAACAAATACAAATCGCTCGACTTGGCACGGGCCGAATCCGCCGCCGGGAAAACCGTCGCGATCCCCGTTTATCCCGAGCTGACGGAGGATGAAAAAGCCTTTGTCATTGAAAAGGTGAAAACATTTTTTACGCAGGAGGGCAGGCGATGAAAAACAAGAGGGATAGTTCCGTTATTCTGGGACAAGACGTGGCGATCGGGGAACATGTCCATTTCGGCCCAAACGTTGTGATCGGCGACCGCGTCAAGATCGGCCATCATGTTGTGATTAAAGAAGGCGTGACGATTGAACATGACGTGGATATCGGCGACTTTGCCATCATCGGCAATCCGCCGCTGCGCGGCCCCTCCCCCTTGCCGCCGACACGCATCGAAGCCGGGACAAGGATCGGCCCCCGCGCCATCATTTATAAAGGTGCCTTAATCAAGCGGAATTGCTATATTGCGGATCTCGCCACCATTCGAGAGCGCGTGATCATCGGCGACCATACCATCATAGGCAGAGGCGTCGCGATCGAAAACGATACCGAGATCGGATCACGGGTGAAAATTGAAACCAATGCCTATATCACCGCCTACTCCAACCTTGGCGACGATGTATTTATCGCACCGGCCGTCGTGACATCCAATGACCCGACCGCCGCCCGATCCAGCCACCCGATACGCCTTAAAGGAATTACGGTCAAAACGGGCGGACGCATCGGCGCCGGGGCCGTCATTCTGCCCGGCATCACCATACACAAGGAGGCATTGGTCGGCGCCGGCAGCGTCGTGACCAAAGACGTGCCGGAAAAAGTCATTGTTGTCGGGAATCCCGCCCGCATATTAAAGGCCGTCCCGGAAGAACAATGGCTGAGTTGTTTGAGATCCGCCGCTCAAAACGAAAACCATCTTCAGTAACAATCGCCGTCCATCAACGCATCCGTTTGTGCACGGGGCAACGACCGATTTCCAAGCGTTCGGCCGTGAAAAACCAAATTGAGGCTTGTTCCACCCATCCGGCGCTCTCCATCATAAAAGACAGCTTGAGATGCCGTTGCATACATTCAAAATCATGCCGAAAATTAATGGTCATTGGGGGCAAGAAAAAACGGTGAGTCCATTTTAGAGGATCGGGGAAGATAGGGAAACTTTTTCGAGGTGGGGTAGGAATGATGAAGTGGTATTTTTTTGAAACCTTTACGTTTTTTGCGCAAACGATCACCGAAGCGTTTAAGGATCTCAATATTCCCGTCGTGACGCCAAATTTTGCACCCGAAACAAATGCGCCCGCCGCCTTAAAGAAACAATTGGACGCCTGCCGCCCGGATATCATTTTGACCACGGGATGGACGTCCTGTCACCAAAAAAGCTATCTGCAAACCATTAAGGACTATTGCGATCGGCATCGAGCGTTTCACGTGTATTGGTCGTTGGAAGACCCGCTCCATACCGAATTGTGGAGTAAATATATCTTGGAAAATGCGGCGCCGGACTACGTCGTCACGCATGAATTCGGGTTCGACCAACAATATCAAAAGTGGGGCATCCCTTCAAGTTACCTTCCATTGGCTTGTCTCCCGGCGATTCATTACAAACGCATGGCCGCGCCCACATACGTTTCAGACATCGCGGTCGTGGGCAATTATCATCCGTCCGCTCCTTCGTTCGTCGCTTTTAGACACCACAGCCTCAATACTTTGCTGAAACCCTTATTGGAGCAAAGGGAATATAGCATTTCGTTTTATGGGAAAAATTGGAATATCTATACTAAAGGAATTAAAAAACCGCTTTCCAAAATTTCCTTCCGCGGGAGCATTCCTTATCAAGAAGTGCCTAAGGTCTATAGTTCCGCCAAAATCGTCTTAGGCATACAGAACACCCCGCAGCTGTTGACGCGAAGAACCTTTGAATCGATGGGATGCGGGGCTTGTTTGTTAACCTTGGACACGCCTGCCGTCAACCGCCATTTTGAAAACGGCAAGCATCTCATAGCCGTGAACAATGAAAGCGAGACCGTTGAGAAGACCGGCCTTCTGCTGGAAAACGAGCCGATGCGGCAAACCATCGCGGCCAACGCCCAACAATGCGTCCACGAACACCACACGTACCAGCAACGTTTAACGGCATTATCGGACAGAATCGCTTCTTATGTGGACGCCAAGAAAAAAAATAAAAAAATCTTCCCATTACCTAACGAACTCCACAAAGAAATAAAAACCTCGTTCACCGCATCGATTGATCATCGGAACCAATGCCGGACCGACCAACTTTTTGTCCACAAAGAGAACGGGAAAAACTTACAAACTGCGTACCTCGCTTTTCCATTAAAAAAGGACGCGGATTATGAGCTGACCAAGGCCACCTTAAAAGTTTTTCTCAGTCAAAAAACGGAGCAGCCCTGCACCATCCAATGCTATCAAGTGCTGTCGCCATGGAACGCCGCCACACTAAAATCGGGAAAAAAGCCGATCCTGAACAAGACGCCCATCGGCTCCATAACGATCGACCGGCCTTTTACCCTTGTTTATCCGTGGACGGAAAATTGGTACACCCTGGACATCACGCAGGCGGTCAAAGATTGGTTGCGGCGAAGCGAAGGAAATTTCGGTCTTTGCCTTACCATGGGGCCGGACAGCGATGGAAAAGCGTGCTTTGTCGGCCAAGATTACAAAGGAGGATTCCGGCGGATTATGTATAGCGATCGCTTTTTCCCCAAATTGGAATGCGTGTATAAGAAAACAACTGATAAAATAGTAAAAAAAGCATGGCGGGCATTTCTGCCCATGACCTGAAACGGCCATGGTTTGTTGCGGAAGGCATAAGACGGCCGGCCAAGCGCCGTTTTTAGTAATACGGCGCCATCATCAAATAAACGATCACGCCGGTCAAACTCACATAAAGCCAGATCGGCATCGCCCAACGGACGATTTTTTTGTGCTTATTGACTTGCATCGTCCACCCGTAGACCAAGGCAAAAAGCGCGAGCGGCACGATAATGGCGGCCAGGATGCTGTGAGTAATCAAAATGGTAAAGTAAATGGGCCGAATGATGCCATGTCCGCCGTACTTCGCCGTTTCCGGAGAAATATAGTGGAACGTCAGATAAGAAATGAGAAAGAGCAGCGTCGTCGTAAACGCGGCCAGAATAAATCCCCTATGGATTTTGATGTTTTTTTTGCGGATCGCAAAGAAGGCTGCCAACAAAAAGATAAACGTAAAGCTATTAAAAATGGCGTTGAGCCGCGGGAAGATCGTGATATCGAAGTTCACTTTTCCTTGATAGCCGATCGGCGAAAAGAACAACAACAAAATCACGGCCACTGCGACGATTGAAAAAGTCCAGATCGCCACGGCATAGCTTTTATTGTTCAACGATTGCTCATTTTTATGGCTTTTATCTTTGCTCATCATTCCATCTCCCCAGTCACCATTGTTCATAGTTAGTATAACGCGAAGCCTTCTACTTTAAAATGGCAAATTGCTGAACTCCGGGACAGGGCAGCTTATTTATTGCGATTTTGCAAATGGATGAACAAAAGGAAACCTCACCCTTAAATAGGTGAGGTTGGAGCGCAAAACTTTAAAAACCGAAGGCATTGACGTCAGGCGGCTGCCCCGAAAATCGCAACGGGGAAAGCCGCCGTATTTAAGAGAAGCGGCGGATTCCATCGCTCCCGCCCAAGTGCACTGGCGAAAGCGGTTTTTATTCATCTCTCTGTCGCAGGCCCCGGCCGCGCTTCGGACATATTTGATGGCATCGATGACATGACCAAAATTGGCTGGACCGCATTCGCCGCAACCGGGAACCTATGATGTCCGTGACACCCATGTCGGCCCGAGCCTCGCCGGATTTCTTAACCGTTAAGTTTGGGAATCTTCTTGTATGGCCAGCCGCACGTAGCCGTCGGCATCGTCAAGCTGTTTGAGCGCCTGCGGATAGTCGACCTGATTTTTGATCATGACGAGAGCGGCTTTGACATTGTTATTCGAGTTTTTTAGCGCTTCCCTTGCCGTGTCGTCGTCCGCGCCCGTCGCCATTTTGATGATGTTAATGGCGCGCTCTCGCAATTTACGGTTGCTGATGTGCAAATCCACCATCAAGTTCCGGTAGACCTTTCCCAATTTAATCATCGAGGTGGTCGTGATCATGTTCAATATCAGCTTTTGCACGGTGCCCGCCTTCATGCGCGTCGACCCGCTGATGACTTCCGGCCCCGGCACCGCTTCGATTTTATAATCGGCAATTTCCCCGATCACCGACTGCTCGTTGCATGCCAGCGCCACCGTCTTCGCTCCGCAGCGTTTCGCCCATTCCAAAGCGCCGACGACATATGGCGTTTTGCCGCTCGCCGCGATGCCGATGACGACATCCTTGCCCGACAGCGCCCGATCCTGAAGGTCCTTTTTGCCTTGCTCGCTGTCATCTTCCGCGCTTTCCACGGCTTGATAGACGGCTTCTTCGCCACCGGCAATCACCGCCTGAAAAAGCTCTTTGCTCACACCGAAGGTCGGCGGACATTCGGCCGCTTCCAGAACCCCCATGCGCCCGCTCGTGCCCGCTCCGACGAAGAACACGCGCCCGCCGTCTTTAATGGCCGCCACGACGGCCTCGACGACTTCGGCAATCGCCGGTATGACTTGTTTGACGGCATGAATCACCTTCTCGTCCTCTTTGTTCATGAGCGTCAATATTTCCATCGGAGACATATGGTCAATATTCACGGTATCCGGATTAATGCTCTCTGTCGTCAAACGATGATCACCCAATACGTTCACCAGCCATTTTTATTTTTATTAATCTTATTCATAAGTTTGTCATGTTTTTTACTCATAAATAAGATACGGTTTGATCATTTCATTAAAATCTTGGATCTCTCTTTCACAATCGGACAAATATTCCTCAACTCTATGCTCCCTGATAATCCTTTGAAGTTTATCCGTTCCCGCTAATAAGTTAAACGGTGAGCGTTTATTATCGGGATCACGGAATTCAAAGGCTTCACCATAAAGTTCAGAAATGGTTTCCAATAATACCAAACCCGTTCTATAACTGTTTACTTTCCTTATATCCATTACATGTAATTGGACACCAGCGCACCATTGATCTTTATATTTTTGATAGGTCGGAATGAAACTTGTTGGCCTGGCAATAATCCCCTCAAGTTGTTTTTCGTTTAAGCGTTTTGCTAGTTCATACCCATTAATAAAAGGAGCACCAACAATTTCAAAAGGACGCGTCGTCCCGCGACCTTCTGAAAGATTGGTTCCTTCAATTAGACAGGTTCCCGGGTACAAAAGGCTCATGATTTGACCTGTTGAGTTCGGAGATGGAGGGACCCATTGCAACCCCGTATCAACGAAATACATGTCCCTTTTCCAACCCGACATCGATATAATGCTCAAAGAGCATTCCAAACCAAATTCTCTTTGAAAAACAAGTGCCAATTCTCCTATTGTTAAACCATGGCGATTGGGCAAAGGATATTGTCCAACAAAGGAACGAAAATCTTCTTCCACAATGTTACCTTCTCGCCTTAAACCTCCAATCGGATTTGGACGGTCCAGAATGACCACTTCAATATCCAGATCTTTACACGCTTCCATCATATTCGCGACGGTATAAATAAAGGTATAGTAACGGGCTCCGATATCTTGCAAATCGACAACCACAACATCTAATGAATCCAACATATCTTTTGTCGGCTTACGAGTTTCCCCGTATAGACTGAATACGGGCAGACCAGTGTATGGATCAACTCCAGAAGCGACTTTTTCGCCTTCTTTCGCATCACCGCGAATACCGTGCTCAGGACTAAACAAACAAATCAAATCTATTTCTGGATGTTCAAAAAAAAGATCAATAGTTGGTTGTAACCGAGCGTTTACACCCGTAATATTTGTCAATAAACCCACACGTTTATTTTTGTATTTCCCCACCCATTCTTCAAAAAAAAGATCAACACCTAACCCAATCATTTGTTTATCTCACTCCAATTATTTTATGGCACCGGCAGTTAACCCTTGGATAAATTGCTTAGACATAATAAAGAAAACGATGATGACCGGAATGATGGAAATGGACAAACCGGCAAACAACAAGCTCCAATCCGTAGTATATTCACCAAAAAATGAAGCAATGCCGACTGGAATGGTAAACTTTTCGGGCGAACTCATTAAAATGTATGGGAAAAAAAAGTCGTTCCAATAGGACATAAAATTGAATATAGCAACGGTCGAAAGCGCTGGTCTTACGAGAGGCAACATAATTTTGTAATAGATTTGGAAGGCATTGGCACCCTCCATTCTTGCCGCTTCAAGAAGCTCGTTCGGTATGTTCTTAAAAAATGTATAAAGTATAAATATGGAAAAGGATAATCCACTTGCCACATAAACCAAGATCAGCCCTGTAAATGTATCCAAAAGATGAAGGTCACGAATAATCAAATAGAGGGGAATGATTGCTAACCGTAATGGAAGCATTAAGCCCAATAGAAAAATAAAGTAAATCACAAAATTTCCTTTGAATTTAAAACGTGCAAGCACATATGCCGCCATAGATGACAACAACAAAACGAGTAATACTGAAGCAATACTTACAAAAACGCTGTTTTTAAAGTAGACGCTAAAATTAGCTTCATCCCAAGCCGCTGTAAAATTTTTTAACGAGAAATGACTGGGCAAGCCATAGGGTTTATTAAAGATTTCTTGATTACTTTTAAATGCATTCAGAATGACAATAATGGTAGGATAAATAACCGTTATGGCATAAACAATGAGAAATAAGTGAATCAGTATCCATTTGACTCTAAAACCTTTGCCCGCATATACCATTAGGCAACCCCCTCTCAATACTCGACATTTTTCTTGGTCTGAAACCACACGGAAAGAATGGAGAAAGGAATAATGAGTATGACCATGATAGTCGCTAGCGCTGCTCCCAATCCCATGCCGGATGCGGTGCTTCCCATACCTCCGAACGCTGTACGATAGAAAAGCGTTCCAAGTACATCGGTTGAATAAAACGGCCCTGCTTCTGCACCTTCCAATAAAAAGATCAATTCAAATGTGCCAAAACTTCCTATGAATGTTAAAACTGAAATGGTTAACATTGGAGGTATTAGAAGCGGCATCACGATTTTTGAAAATATCGTTCTTGTATTAGCACCATCAACAATGGCCGCCTCAATTAAGCTTTGTGGAATACCGATGATTGCAGAGAGAAATACGAGAATGGGAAAACCCAAGCTATGCCACAGCCCAATTAAAATAATGACCAGCAAAGCTGTATGTTCATTTCCCAACCAAGGTAATGCAAATTTTCCTAATCCAATACTTTTGAGAAGGTTGTTTACAATCCCCCATTGAGGATTTAACAATAATCCCCAGAGGAAGGCGACGACAGCCAAAGAAAACGTATGCGGCATAAAGAAGATTGTTTTGTAGAAATTGGAGCCTTTAATTTTTTGTGACAATAGAAAAGCGACAAGCATGCCAAAGAAAACACTAAAAATGACATTTATGATAAAGACGATGACATTATGACCTAACGCCCTATAAAACATGGTTGAATAGGGGGGTTCAGTTAACCATTTAATATAGTTGTCCAATCCAACGAAATCCGTAATTGGGCCAACCCCGCTCCACTTAAATAAACTGATGTAAATGCTATTGAAGAAGGGATATAAAATAAAAATTGAATATAACAACAGCGCCGGAAACAACATCAATAAAAAACTGTATTTTTTAATCCATGTGGTTTTCTTGCTTTTTTGACTTCCAGCAATCGACATGTTTCAATCCACCTCCTAGCATGAATAACACCAAGATAGGTCACAGGGGGGGTAAATGGCTTCCTAATTGACAAGGAAGCCATTTACCCAAACCTTTCTTATTTACTTTTGAAAAGGCTTGTACCATTTTGAAATATCTTTTTGTATCTTATCGGCTAATTGTTGCGGTGTTTGTTTACCGGCAAGAAGCGATTGCATTCCGGCTGCCAATTCGGTATCAATACCGGGATCACCTTGAGAGAACGGCGAACGGATGCGGAACAACTTATTGATGGCGCGGTTTTTATAATTATCCATCGCCACTTTTAACATTTCTGTACCCTTAGTTGGAGTGATACCGGGATAGGCAGGAATTTCACCGAATGTATCCGTATACATTTGTGCATATTCTTTAGTCGCTGTGAACTTCAAAACTTCCAAAGCCGCATCTTTTACTTTGCTCTTCGCATTTACCCCGTATCCGCCATCGACAAAAGCATAAACATGCGGTTGTTGGCTCTCATCCACTGGCGGCGCTAGGAAACTTCCAATCTTTAAGTTGGGATTTTGACTTTGCAAAGTATTTACCGCCCAAATACCATCGACAATCATAGCCACTTTTCCTTGGGTAAAGAGGGTTTCCATGTCTTGATAACTAGCAGCCGAATACCCATCTTGAAAATATTTTTTCAGATCGTTGATTCGTTTTAAGACATCAACAAATTTTGGATCGCTAAATTTGTTTTTACCGTCGATTAATCCTTGAACCCACTCATCGCCGAGTGATGACGCCCCAACCGAGTCAACAATCAGATTGAGCGCCCATCCTTCGCGCCCGGAAACAGCCATCGGCGTTACATTTTTTGATTTCAGCGTATCCATAATATTAATGAGATCATCCCAGGTTTTCGGTTCTTGAAGATTATACTTCGCAAAAATATCTTTATTATAGAAGAATTGAGACGTTTGAATCGCAAACGGAACGGCGTAAGCTTTTCCGTTAGTTTTGACTTGTGACAATATGCCATCCGTGAAATCCTTCAAGCCTGGAACTTTATCATCCAAAGCGACGAGTTGACCAGCTTCAGCATACTTACTAATGCCGGCACCCCCACGAAGCGTAAGAATATCCGGCCCCTTACCACCTTTCATTGCCGTTTGCAAGGAAGCATCATATTGTGTTGGAGTAAAATCCCTGAATTTGATCGTAATTTTTTTGCCCTTTTCGTTTAACTTTTTTTGTACCTCTTTCCAAATGGATGCGTCCTGTTTCCTCCAACTCCAAATCGTCACGGTTTGGTTACCATCTTTGCTACCGGATGAATTAGATGAACATGCTGCCAAAGAGCCAAAGATGATCGCAAAGACTGCTAGACATGACACAATCTTTTTCAACATGATGACCCCTCCATAAATTTTTATAAAAGATATCAGTAACGAAATAAGATTTGTTAAAGAACGAATAACTCCCCCTTTCAAGTAAAATTCAAATTCATTTATATAACCATAGTTTTGAAATTTTATTTCAAATTAACCAAAAAGATATCATTGCATTGCCATAGCCACCAAATTATGAAACACCCTGCGCACCCGGTTCATGTTGATCGCCCGGCTGATATGCACGCGGTTGGTGAGAAGGATGACGCCGATTTGCCGATCGGGGTCGATCCAGATCGACGTGCCGGTGAAGCCGGTGTGGCCATAGCTGTTTTTTGAAAGCAAATAGCCGAGCGGCGAATATTCATCGTCGACGAGTTGCCAGCCGAGCCCCCGATTCAGATTCAAGTGCCGAGTGTAGTTCCGGCGGCTCGCCTGCATAACGGCCGGTGCCAAAAACGCGGCTCCCGTCTCCGTTTTGCCATCGTTGAGCCACATCTGAACATATTTTTTAAGATCGGCCAAAGTCGAGAACAGGCCAGCATGTCCGCTGACGCCGCCCATATGAAAGGCGTTCTCATCATGGACCTCGCCCCAACGGTACGTTTGTTCTTCCTCTATCCATTCGGTCGGCGCGAACCGCTCTTTGGCCGCTTGCAAATTAAAGCCTGTCTCCGTCATCCCAAGCGGATTAAAAACATACTCTTCGGAAAATTTATCGAGCGGCAATCCCGACAATTCTTCGATGAGGAAGCCCAACAAAATAAAATTCAAATCGCTGTATACCACTTGCTCGCCCGGAATGGACGGGCATTTGAGTATATAATCAAGAATTTGCTTTTTGGACAAACCCATTTTGTAAAACGGCTTATGCGCCGGTAAGCCGGACGTGTGCGTCAGCAAATGCTTGATCGTCAGCTCCCCGTTGACGGCCGTTGGGAAAAACCGCTTGACGGGGTCGTCCAGATCGATCACCCCTTCCTCCATCAGCAAAAGGATGCCCGGCAGCGTGGCGCACACTTTCGTTAATGACGCCAAGTCAAACAACGTATCGAGCCGCATCGGGAGTTTGAAATCCTTATGGGCATATCCGATCGCGTTCTCGGCCAGCGTCTCATTTTTGGTAACAATCGCGTAGACCGCCCCCGGAATTTGGCGTTCATGTATCATGACGCTCAAAAACCGATCGATTTTGGCAACTCTATTCGAATCCAGCATGGAATCGCCTCATTTGATACGAAAGCTGTTTTGGAGCGCCTTGCGCGAGCGGTTCAAATAACGGAGCGATTCTTCGTAACTGCGGCTCGCGACGGCGATGTACAGGATATCGACAACATTCAGCTGAACGATGCGGGAAGACGTTGCCGCGGAGCGGATATCCGCTTCGCTCGAGAGGGTTTCGATGTGCACGTCGACGAGCCGGCCGAGCTCATTGGTCCCGTAGCGCGTGATGCCGATGGTTTTGGCGCCCCGCTCTTTGGCCGCTTTGATGCACTCGATGACTTGCGTCGTTTCACCGGAATAGGAAAAAGCGACGGCGACATCTTTTTCCGTCAATGTGACGGCCGAGGTCAACTGCAAATGGGCATCGCTGTAAGCGGTGCACGGTTTGTTGATCCTCATGAATTTATGCTGAGCGTCCTGCGCGATGAGCTGGGACGCGCCGGCGCCGTAGAAATCGATGCGCCCGGCTTTCGCCAGCCAATCGACGGCTTGTTCGATTTTATCGGCGTCCAAGATATTCAGCGTTTCATTGATGGAATAAACATTATTGTTGGAAACCGAGTGGATGATCGTACGGATGTCGCTTTTCGGGCTGATTTCTTTATATTCGTCGCCGTTCGCGCCAAGGTTCTGGAGATCACCCGCAACTCGCAACTTCAAATCCTGGTAACCTTTTAAACCGAGGTTTTTGCACAAACGAATGATCGCGGACGGGCTGGATCCGCTCGCCTCCGCCAATTCGTTGACCGTCATTTCGATCATTTTTTCGGGATGGTCCAAAATGTATTGCGCCGCATTCCGTTCCGAAGGATTGATGCGATTCAATGATTCTTTAATTCGGGAGAGACCGCCCCGCAACATCAACATCACCCTGACTGTAAGCGTTTTCTCTTTGTCACTATTATGCCCATCTTGATTTTTTGTGTCAAGATTTATTTTTAAAAATGAAATTTTATTTCAGCATATTTGGGGACAGTCCCCCATCCATTTAAAGCATTAAAGCAAAATTGGGAAATTCTAAGGATTTTTCACTTTAACGCTTCATTGCACTGCTCCGTTGGGGGACAGTCCCCCGATCACATAATTAAAGTAATTTTTTCTTCTCGGTTCAGGAACATGAGAAAGGATTTTTTCAGTGATGACATGGGGGTCTTTCGCGGAGGTGACGAAGGCGGGGAAACTGCTCCATTTGTAATCCATCGGATGCTCTACGAGGCCTGCCCTGAGCGGGTTTAAATGAATGTAGCGGCTCGCTTCCAAAAAGTATTTGGGCGAATCGATCAAGCTCGCCTTGTAGCGATCTTGGAAAACATGGCCGTTTAAGTCATGGCGTTTATTAAAGTAAATCGCGTAAAGGGAATGCAACATCTTCATGATGTCGCCGGGAGGAGTGGTGAGGGTCTCCAAAAGGAGGTGAATGTGGTTATCCATCAAGCAATAGGAATGAAGGAGGAACGGATAGCGCTCGCGCGTTTCTTCCAATAGGTCCAAATACTTCTTTCGGTCGCCGTCGTCGAAAAAAATGGCGGACCGGCGATTCCCGCGGCTGGTGATGTGATACATCGCGCCGGGGAACCATACTCGTGTTTTCCTCGACAAACATATCACACCTTTCAAGCGGGGGACTGTCCCCCGCTTCTTTAAAGTACACCAACTTTAATATCCGATAAAATCAACTTCACCCCATTAATGCTTTAGCGCAATGGGGGACTGTCCCCTAATCGGTGACGTCGCGCTTGGCGAAGGTGTAGAAGGAGACGAGCATAAACAGTATGAAGTAAACGAGCAATACGGCGATGGAAAACCCAAGGGTGGTATCTTTCAGAAAATGCGTCCCCTCTACGTACTGATATAAATCGGTATTCAAGAAAAACAGATACTTCGCAACATCCAAGTGCAGCGAAGACAAAATGCCGACAACCACCGGACCGGCGAAGAACAGGAAGACGCTCAAGCCGATCGCCAGGGCGTTATTCTTGAAGAGGGTCGACAGCATAAAGGCGAAAGCGCCCATGATGATGAGATCGACGAGCGCGGAGCCGAACAACTGCAAAAAGTGGTAAAGAATCGAGACGTCGTGAATATGATTGCCCTTCATATACACGTAGCGGTCGGCTCCCATATCGAAACCGAGGAAAATCCCGCTGATGATGAACGTCAAAGCGAGGTCGATGAGCAACAAAACGACACCCGTCACTACCACCGCCAAAAATTTGGCAAGCAAAATCTTCCATCGATGAATCGGACGAATGAGCAGCAGTTTGATCGTTCCCCAGGAATATTCTTGTGAGACGATGCTCCCGCCGATGATCACAATAAACACCGTCACGATGACGAAGGTGATATCATGCGACATATTCATAAAGCCGAAAACCGTATCGCCATATAACGGCGGAATGTTGTGGTCGAGTTGATATTGATAGAGAGCGGGATCTTCGTTGGGCATCATCAAAGAATCGTCGGGCGAGCTGTCGTTCGATTGTTTGGCCGTCATTTCCTTTTGCAATTCTTGCCGCCAATTGCTGTGGTCTTCGGCATCCTTTGCCACCACGGCCGCCAGCAGCACGATGATCCCAGCCAATATTATGAGCATGATCCAAAACATTTTGCGTTTATAAATTTTGATCATTTCATTGTGCAAGAGCTGCCAAGCTCTGATCATTCGGCCCGACCTCCCGTCGCTTCCAGGAAGCGTTCTTCCAGACTTTTCCGGACGGTTTGAATGCCGTATACTCCGATGCCGTTCTCAACGAGCCTGCGGTTGACCGCCGGAATGGCCTCCCGTTCCGCCTCGACGACAAGCTGTTCGTCATGCGCTTTCACCGCGATGTCCGGAAAGTTTGAACGAAGCAATGCCGCCGCTTCCTCAAGCTTATCCACCTCAAAGGCGATTTCAAGGATTTCCGCCTCCGGCTCCCGGACGCTTTGAGAATCGATGATTTGCCCTTTTTGCAAGATCAGGACGCGGTCACAGATCAGCTCGACTTCGCTAAGCAAATGGCTCGAAATAAAAATGGCGAGGCCTTCTTCCTTGGCCAATTTGCGCAGGTAGTCGCGCAGTTCGCGAATCCCCGCCGGATCCAGACCGTTCGTCGGTTCATCCAAAATCAGCACCTTGGGATTGTGCAAAAGGGCTTGGGCGATGCCGAGACGCTGGCGCATGCCGAGCGAATACGTTTTAACCTTTCTCTTAATGGCATCAGTCAGGCCGACGAGCGCCGTCACTTGATGCAAACGGTCTTCCGACACATTGGGATGCATTCTTTTATAGTGCATGAGGTTATCGTACCCGGACAAAAACTTGTACATTTCCGGGTTTTCGACAATGCCGCCGACGTATTGGAGCGCCTCTTCCTTTCGCGTTTTCACGCTGTAGCCGTTGATCAGGCAATCCCCTTCCGACATCGACATCAGCCCGAGCATCATGCGCATGGTGGTCGTCTTGCCGGCGCCGTTCGGCCCGAGAAAACCGAGCACCTCGCCGCTATGGATATCAAAGGTCAAATCTTTTACAATTTCCTTGCCTTTGATGCGTTTCGTCAACTGACGAACTTCAACAACCGCACTCACGGTTTCACTCCTTCTTCGGGGACTGTCCCCCACTGCTTTAATGCATTAAAATATGGGCGATTCCTTCGCTGCAAAATCGACAAAAGGAACGGGATAGAAAAGCGCGTGCGATGCGGCCACAGGTCTTGGTTCAGGTCAAATTTCCTTTCCGGACGCCCGGACGAACGCTTCGAAAAGCCGCTTGGAAGGCGCGTCGTTTTTTTCCACAAGACATTCGGGATGCCATTGCACGCCGACGACGAAGCGGTGGCGGGTGCTTTCAATCGCCTCAATCATGCCGTCGCTCGAGATGGCCGAGACGCGGAATCCATCCCCGACCCTTCGCACCGACTGGTGATGGAAGCTGTTCACTTTAAAACGCCGCGCCCCCGCTATTTCATGCAAAAGCGACGAAGGTTCGGCTTCAACGAAATGCGAGGCATGCCAACGCGGCGCTTTTTGTTGATGTTGCAACAACGGCTGCTCCTTCACCTGCGAGTAAATATCTTGATAGATGTCTCCGCCTGTGGCCACGGCCAATACTTGGATGCCTCGGCAAATGGCTAGAATCGGCTTGTTCGCCGCCAAAAACTTGGCAAGCACCGCCAGTTCAAAACGATCGCGTTCAGGCGCCACCTCACCCAAACCCGGGATCGGTTCTTCATTGAAAAGGGTGGGATCCAGATCGACGCCGCCTGAGACGAGTAATCCGTCAAGACGCGACGCCAGGCGCTCCACATCGCCTTCCTCGGCAAGATTCGGCAAAATCACCGGCACGCCGCCCGCCGCCGTCACCGCCGTCACATAAGCTTGAGCCAAATTCACGGATCCGTCTTTTGCTATCGATGAAGTAATGCCAATGATCGGTTTCATGTGCACCTCCAAGATGTTCAAGACGAAGTAGAGAAATCCATTCGCTCCATAAATCATGCATAAGATTCCGACTTCTTTTCGTCCCATCCCCCCGTTTCTTCTGGATGCCAAGGATCGGAAGCCTTTCCAGTTATTCTTACTAATCCCACTTTACCAAATGAACTGCGAGTTGTCACCACTAAAAAATTTAACAAAAAATCGACAGCCTTCGATTTTTGGGCCTTCCAACGGCATTTTTGATGCGATGAAGGCCGCCTTGCCTCACCGAGATTAACCCTCAACACCGCGCACGGTTCAGAGGACGGCCTTATAAAGACCGGCCTCTGACCATGACGGCGGTCGATCCATAAAACTCCCGGGTGAAGCCACCGCTTCCGTCCTTCCAAAAGTGCAGCCGAACCGCATCGCGAACGGCCGCTTCGCGCGCCTCCCGATCCGCTCCCATAAAAAAACACCCGATCCGCCTCACGCGCAGCTAAAGCGCCGCATTCGGCTGATCGGATGAGCCATTTATGTCAAAATGGAGAGGAACACGAAAAGGGAGGTCAAACCGAGGCATAAACGACGTTTCCAACAAACAGCCGGGGCCCTAAGGCACCGGACGCGGACGTTTCAGAACGGCATGGCCCCGATGACCATCAGGCTCCGTCCCATGACAACGAACGGATGTAGAGATGCATCATTCACGCTTTTCAAACAAGCGCTCTTTGTTCATTATATAGAATGCTATTATTACCGTCAATACGATCCCGCATCTTTTGACGATCATCAAGGGCTTGCTGAACTTTCCAGCGTCTCCGTCCCGCCGGACGCTGGATCCCCGCGGTTTGTTACCTTCGAAGAGGCACGAATGGATCGGTCTCAGATTAACGGAACATCATTTTTCCCGCCGCTCGGCCGCCACGGCCGAGCGGCGGACGGAAACCCGTGAAAAGGGCCGCGAACAACAAGGCGAGCAAAATCCCGGACAAATCAAAGGTGAACACATCGATGGCGTGGCCGGTCCGCCCCGGCACGAAGGTTTGATGCCATTCATCCAACGCCGCATAGGAAAGCGAAACGAGGAAACTGATGCCGTACACCCATTTGCGGGCCACGGCCAACGTCGACAACAACCGCAGCAGGCACGCGGTGATGATGGCGTATTCCAAAACGTGCCCGAACTTTCTTATCCAAAACTCCACAAAATCATAAGGCCGCCGCGTGGTGACGGTTTCTCCGTCATAGGTAAACGCCACATGCGGCAAACTGTCGGCCGTCAGTTTGATATGCTCCTGCAAAAACGGTTTGATGTCCTGCTGTTGATACGGCGTGGCCGATTGCTTGTAAGTGACCATGACGACGATGCCGATCACAACGATCCACGCCAAAAACCCGAATTTATCCTTGATCATGACCAACCCTCTTCTTAAATTCTTTCGCTTCAATTGGAATGACGCACATGATTGAAGAAATGCGCCGGTTGCGCCTCTGGATGAACCAACCGCGCCGGTTTCCCGATGGATGAAAAAACCGTACGTGCCGCGCCACACATCTATTTTAATGAAAAGCCTCGCCCGCTTTACATAGAAAAAAACCGCCATTCGGTCCCAACGTCATGTCATGGCTATTGACGATCGGCGACAGCGCATGCGCATGGTGACCATTGGCGCTGAAGACCCTGCGCCCCATTTGATGAAAAAACGGGCTGAGGCGGCCCTCATTTTCCCTCGCCGTTTTCGTACACGACAACGGGCGCTTTCACATTTTCAAAACGACCGGCGGATTCCGAGCTGTTCGGATCGGCTTCTTGCGTGGAAAGAGTCACCTGGCCCTTATTTTTGGCCCCGATATTGGCCGTTCCGGCAACCACCAAACCGCGCTTGAAATCCGTTTCAAAAGCTTGGGAATTGTTATTGGGGAAATCGACGTCCCCGGCGACATACACCGTTCGATCAAACACCGCCGTTGGATGATCGATGACGAGATCGCCGTCCACATAGACATAGCCTTGAAATTCAACCTCGCCGTCCAACTTCAAATCGCCGTTGACGAACACATTGCCTTTAAACGTCAAGCGGTCGCCGTCCCGGACGGCATACCCGTTTGCAAATTTGACGTCATCCGGATATTCCGCCGAACCGGCGGACATGCCGGACAAAATCGTTCGGTAACTTTGCTTCATAAAGCGCGCTTTGATCTCGCCGAAATCCACGGGGTGAGGAAACGCGTCCACTTTGACGGCCCGCCCGATCTCGCATTTGTTGCAATCGAAGCGATCCGTGTAATAGAGCGTGCCGGACACGTTGACCTCTTTATGATTGCCGTTTTTGTGGCCGAATGACGTCGTCTGGATGTCGCCGTTGACTTGCAGGCCGCTGATGACATCGACGCCTCCCCCGGCGTGCAAAGCGACGGGAAGATACGGCAGCGACAAACCGTTATGCGGGGGCGTTTCCGGGATCGATCCCTTGTACGCAAAGGTTTTAACCATTTTCACGGCGGCTTGCGGTTTGCCCCGGACCACCCCTTGGCTCGTGATCGTCCATTCTTCCGCATCGTCGGCCAACTTTTTCCGTTCGATGGCGATCCGGTAGCTGTAGCCGGATTCCACTGTCACTTCCGGATGGGCTTGATACGCCGCCGCCAAGGCGTTCAGTTTGTCGAACGCCTCGGTTTCGGATGAAGCCCGGATGTCATCGATGCGCCCGCTCACCGCTTTTAACCCCATCTCCGCCAAATCCCTGCCTTGCACGCGGCTTTCCAGGATCCCGTTTTGTATCGCGCTGTTCGCGCCGATGGCGGCAATCGACAAGCCGAGCAGGATAAACAGCGTGCACACCGCCAAAACGGGAACAAGCGTAAAGCCTTTTTGCGCAGATTCCGGCTGAAAAATTCCGCTTGTGCCCCGGCTCCGCCCTCGCCATCTGAACGAAGGCCGACTCATCGCGCGGCGAATCGCCTGATGATCCGGCTTAGACCATTTATAATGAAACTTTTTCATCCCGATCGCCCCCGCATCACCAAGGATAATAGAGCGTATTCACGAGCCGCAGCGCTTTTTCAGACGGTCCGCGGTCGGACGGCCGCACGACCAGGGTGATCTCGAGCGTTTTCCGGGCGGCGTCAAATTGAAAGCGGCTGCCGTTATAGTCCATATCCGGTGCCGAAATGACCTGGCCATTCACAACGATTCGGCCTTCGGAGGAGACATCCAGGGGAAAGGGATGACCCTGTTGTTCATAAAACGTCCGCGTGATCGTCGTCATGACGACGTCGGCGTCTTGTTTCACGGCGGTTTCCGCCCGTTGTTTGGAATAAGCGTTCATGCCGTTGATCAAAACGCCATACACCGCTCCCAAAATCATCACGGCGATGGTCAACGCCGCGAGCGTTTCCACGAGCGTCAAGCCGTGTTCATTTTTCACGGTCGAATGGTTTCGGTGATCCATGCCGCCTTTCATCGCGTTTCCCCACTTTCCCTTAGCCGTGCGATCCATCGCCTTGAGTCTCGGCTGTCCTCTTCCTCGCATCCGCCCGTTCTCGGGACCGTCCGGCTCACGGGGGTTCAGCCGCGAAAAACTTGGCCGATGCCGTGAGCCGTTCCGATCCTGGCGGCGGGATGAACCGATTCGCCGGAACCGGCGAGATGCGGACTGACTGACTTTTTGTTTCTTATAAAGACTTTTGCTCTCACCGGCGCGCTTCGGCGTGATCGGGCTCCCGCTCCAAGCGATTTTGAACAAACGCCGCCCAAACGCTTCATGAGCCCGATTGCGGGTGATAATAACCGAACGTTTCAACATAATGCGTGCCGTAATAGGCGCGGACGATGACCGGATAATAACCCGGAAGCTCTCCGGCGTCCTGGACAAACAACCATATTTTATAGGTATGGCCGTTCATCTCCACCGGCGCCAAGGCCTTGCAGCCGATGAGATCAGCCGGGCTGTCCGGCGGCGGCGTGCACGTGGCCGACAATAAATCCTCCCCCATCCCGCCGGGTAGGTTCACGTATTCTTCCAAATATTTATGAGCGAGATGAACGGCGGCCAACTTGTCCGCATTGGCGGCCGTCATCTTTCCGCCTTGCACAAAAAATGAAAAAAAGGTCATTAAGACGATCGCCAAAAGGGTGACGGACAACAACACTTCGATCAACGTAAAGCCTTTTTCCCCGCGCTTGAAATGGAACGCCTTCATCGCCACGCCCTTCTCCGTTTTTTACACTTTATTATAATCTACCGAGCCCCATGTCCAAGTCATTCTTGATAACCTTCTTATTTTCTCATAAAATTTCATTAAGGACTAAAGTCCTGGTAATTTCATCCTTGCAAAGAGTATAATAGTCCCATAAAATCACCCTTATGTATGATTATACTACCTTTAAGGAGTATTCCAATAGATCGTTCCATCCCCTACATGGAGTGCCATGAGCCGATTCCTTCCGGACGGCAAACAAAGTCGGATAGCCTTCCCGGCTCATCCATACCGTTAAAGGAGCGTTTTTTATGAGCGGACCGCTCAGAAAACGGCTCGGTGATCTGCTCATCGACGCCGGATTAATCACAAAAGAACAATTGGAAACCACTTTGAAATCGAAAAATCGTGACCAAAAGCTGGGCGACGCTCTTGTACAAAACGGTTACATCACCGAACAACAACTCATCACCGCCCTTGAACAACAGCTGGGCATACCGCACATTCATTTATACCGCCAAGCCATCGACAAAAATTTGTCCAAACTCATCCCGGTTGATATGGCGAAACAAAGAGACATCGTGCCTTTTAAAAGAGAGGGACAAACCCTTTATGTGGCGATGGCCGATCCCATGGATTTGTACACGGTGGAAGAACTCCGCCTGCTCACGGGTTATCAAATTGAGCCGGCCATCGCCGCCCGCGAAGACATTCAATGGGCGATCCGTCAAATTTACGGTTTAGACGATTCCGTCGAGGAGCTCCTGACGCAAATTCCGACGACAGACCGCGTCGCTGTGACGGACCGGAACGACAACACTTCGGCGATCGCCAAACTCGTCAACCAAATTTTGATGAACGCGATCGAACAGCGGGCGAGCGACGTCCACATCGATCCCCACGAATCTTCGATCGCCATCCGCTATCGCATCGACGGCGTGCTCAACACTGTGCGCACCTTGCCGAAAAACATGCAAAACATTTTAACCGCGCGCATGAAGATCATTTCCAATTTAAACATTACCGAATCCCGGCTGCCTCAAGACGGGCGCGTCAAATTGGATCTGCAGGGCAAGGCCGTCGATCTGCGCGTTTCGACGCTGCCGACGATTTTCGGGGAAAAAATCGTCGTGAGGATCCTGGATTTGCACAACACGCTGCAGTCTCCGCAGCAAATCGGCTTCAGCGACCAAAACTTGAAAACTTTTCTCGGCTTTATCGAAAAGCCGAACGGCATCGTCCTCATTACCGGGCCGACGGGATCCGGAAAAACGGCGACGCTGTATGCCGCCTTAAACCATCTGAATACCGAAAAGGTCAACATCATCACGATTGAAGACCCGGTCGAATATCAACTGGAAGGCATCAACCAGATCCAAGTCAACCCGAACGTCGGCCTCACGTTCGCCAACGGCTTGCGCGCAATCTTGCGCCAAGATCCCAACATCATCATGGTCGGGGAAATCCGCGATTCGGAGACGGCGGAAATTGCGGTGCGCGCTTCGCTCACCGGCCATCTCGTGCTGAGCACGATCCATACAAACGATGCCGTCAGCACGATCACCCGCCTCATCGACATGGGGATCGAGCCGTTTCTCATCGCGAGCTCCTTGACCGGCGTCATCGCCCAGCGCCTCGTCCGCCGCGTCTGCCTCCATTGCGGGGCATTCGAACCGGCCACCGCCAGGGAAAAAGAAATCTTCGCCAGCCGCGGCCTCGAGATCGACCGGGTCTTTCGCGGCAAAGGCTGCCGCCGCTGCAACATGACCGGTTACCGGGGGCGGATCGCCATTCATGAAATTTTGACCGTGGACGACGAAGCGCGAAAACTCATCATGAACAACGCGCCGACGCAAGCGATCCGGAAATACTTCGAGGCGCAAAACATGGCGTTTCTCATCGACGACGGGCTCATGAAAGTGAAAGAGAGCGTGACGACGACGGAAGAAATCTTGCGCGTCGTCGCGGGAACGTCCATCTGAACCGCCGTTTCACCGTGCCGGTCGAAATGGCCCGTCCCCCGATAAAGACAGCAGAACAAGCGGCCATATCGGCCGAATCGAACGCCTGATGAAGATCCAGTGGGAAGATCAATTTTTTAGCTTTTGATCAAACGATTAGGAAGGAAAACGGAGAAGCGCGGCAATTGAAACCAAACGCCCTCACAATAAGGCGAAATGGATTTAAGGAGGTGAGTGCCATGTGAGGCGGGGGGACGGGTGATGCGGAAGGCGGCGCCAAGAAAACACCTAAGCGGCTGATCCACCATGTGCCGCCGGCCCGATGCGTTCCGGGCGGTTGAGGATCCGCCGCGCAATGTTGCAAACATCCGCGATGTCACCATGAAGCCGCCGTCAAACCGGCCGGCGGCGGTTGTTCCGGAAGGACGGTATTCGCATGAAACCCATCCACGACTTGTTGAAAGAGGCTTTTGACCGCGGCGCATCCGACTTGCATTTGACGGTCGGGAGCCGTCCCGTTATGCGCATCAACGGCGTGTTGACGAAAACGAGCGACGAACCTTTGAAACCCGAAGATACGGAAGCGATGGCGCTGGCGCTCATCCCGGAACAGATGCGCGACCGTTTTTACGACAAAGGCGAAATCGATTTTTCCTACAGCATGTCCGGCGTCTCCCGTTTTCGCGTCAACGCGTACAAACAGCGCTCCTGCATCGCTTTAGCGATTCGCGTCATCCCGACCAAAGTGCCGACGCTCGAGGAATTGGGCTTGCCGGAAATCCTAAAGGACATCGCCCGCGCCGCACATGGTCTCGTTCTCGTCACCGGTCCGACGGGAAGCGGCAAATCGACGACGCTTGCCGCCATGATCGATTACATGAACCAGACGATGAACCGGCACATCATCACCTTGGAAGACCCGATCGAATTTCTGCACAAGCATAAGGGCTGCCTTATCAACCAGCGCGAAGTGGGGCTTGACACCGGCGGATTCGCCACGGCGTTGCGGGCGGCGCTCCGGCAAGATCCGGACGTCATCCTCGTCGGCGAGATGCGCGACCTCGAAACGATCGCGACCGCCATCACTGCCGCGGAAACCGGACATCTCGTGCTCGCCACCTTGCACACGACCGACGCGCCGACGACGATCGACCGCATCGTCGATGTCTTTCCGCAAGGCCAGCAGGCGCAAATCAAAATCCAGCTGGCCTCGGAGTTGGTGGCGATCATCTCGCAGCGCTTGTTTCCGACGATCCGCGGCGACGGGCGCGTCGCCGCCATGGAAATCTTGATCAAAACGCCGGCGGTCGCCAACTTGATCCGCAACGACAAAACCCACCAAGTGCCGAGCATCATGCAAATGAATCGCCATCTCGGCATGTGCACGATGGAAATGTCGGTCACTCAGCTCGTGCGCGAAGGGAAAATTTCACAAGAAGCGGCCCGGGACTATCTGGGCGTCGTGATGTCGCGAAGCCGCGAGCCCATGTAAAAAACGGCGTTCTTTAGCGCTGGAATCCCTTCGCTCAAATGGAAGCGACGCTCAACCGCCAAAAGGCGGCGCCGGGCAGCCGGAAAGAGGCGGTCAGCGCCATCTCTGAAATCAGTGGCAGCGGGCAAACGCAGCGAAAGGAAGATGGTCACATGCCGTTATATCGCTACCAGGGGCATACCGAGACCGGCAAACTGAAGCGCGGGCGCATGTCGGCGGCGACGCCGCGCGAAGTCTCGATGCGCCTGCGGGATAAGGGCATCATCGTCACCCACTTGGAGGAAGCGCCCGAATCCATCTGGACCAAAGAAATCACCTTTGAGCGCAAAGTCAAGGACGCGGATTTTGTCATGTTCCTCCGGCAATTCGCGGCGCTTCTCAAAGCCGGCGTGTCCGTCGTCGACGCGACCGCCCTGCTCGCCGAACAGACCGAATCCGAACCGCTGAAAAAGGCGCTTTACGGCATCGACAAGGAGCTGCAAGCCGGAAATCCATTTTCCGCGGCGGCCTCGGCGTATAAAAAGGTTTTTCCGCCGCTGTCCGTTCACATCATCCGCGCCGGGGAATTGAGCGGTCAGTTGGACGAATCTTTTGAACGCTTGGCCGCCTACTATGAAAAGCAATACGACACCAAACAGAAGATCCGCTCGGCGCTCGCTTATCCCGCGGTCGTCATCGCCGCGTCGATCATCGTGATCATCTTTATGCTCGCTTTCGTCATTCCGAGATTTCAAGCGATGTTTGCCGGCCTCGGCATCCAGATGCCTTTGATCNCCCGCCTCGTTTTTGGGGCGAGCCGAGCCATCGCGCACGGCTGGTGGGGACTCATCTTCCTCGCCGCCGCGGCCGCGGTCGCCTTGTATTTTTTAAAAAAAGCGCCGGGAGCCCGCTATCTTTTCGACAAGGCCGTCCTGAAGCTGCCCGTTTTCGGCATCTTGTTGAAGAAGGCGGCGATCGCCCGCTTCACGCGGACGCTCGGTTCGCTTCTGTCCGGCTCCGTCCCGATACTGGAATCGGTGCAAATGGCCGAACAAGTGGTCGGCAACGCCGTGATCCGCGAGGTGCTGGCCGAAACGCGGGATTCCGTCGCCGCGGGGGAATCCTTGGCCGAGCCGATGAAAAAAAGCGGCATCATTCCCCCGCTCGTCACGCAAATGATCGCGGTCGGCGAGACGACCGGCTCGCTCGATGAGATGCTCGCCAAAGTCGCCGATTTTTACGAGGCGGACGTCGGCCACGCGACGGAGCGCGTGAAAGCGTTACTTGAACCGCTCTTGATCGCCGCGCTCTCCGTCATTGTCGGCGTCATCATCTTTGCGGTGATCGTTCCGATGTTTTCGCTTTACAACCAACTCGATTAATAAAAACTGGAAAACACCCAAACACAAATGGGCCATACATTTCCCCTTGGCGCTTTCGCTTGCCGTTATATGCTGGCAAAGGTTGTCCGACGGGGGATCGGACGGAGCCATGACATTCGTCCGGTCACCACCGTCCTAAAATAAAATCCCAACCCATACTATGAAAATAGTAAAAGGTGAAAGGAAGAGTGATATGTTGAAAAAAGCATTGAAAAACGAACGCGGTTTGACGCTCGTCGAACTGCTCGCGGTCATCGTCATCCTCGGCATCATCGCCGCCATCGCCGTCCCGAGCGTCAGCACTCTGATCAACAAATCGAATAACAAAGCGAAAGTGGCGGAAGCCGTCGAGATCATCGATGCGGCCAAACTCTATGTGGCGGATAATAACGTGCAAGTCCAAAACGGCTCAAATTTAAATTTGTCATGGGGATATTTAGATCCTTATCTTGATCATGTAAAAGATAAAAACTTTACGGTCTCTGTTGTAACCGATGGCAACGGAAAAGTGACCTATTACATTTACAATCATGAAGCCAATAGTATCGTCGGGAATCCTGCCTCTGAATCACAACTGACCGATTGGCTTAATAGCCACAAATAACAATGATCACCCTTGGCTTTTTCGCTCTGGGGCTGATTTTGGGTTCGTTTTATAACGTCGTCGGCTTGCGCGTGCCGGCGGGCGAATCAATCGTGGCGCCGCCGTCGCATTGCCCGCATTGCGGGCGGCGCCTGTCAGCCCTGGAGCTTGTTCCCGTTTTTTCTTATCTTTTTTTAAAAGGCCAATGCCGAACGTGCCGGGCGAAGATTTCCGCGCTTTATCCGGCGACCGAGCTTGCGGTGGGGCTCCTTTTCGCTTGGGCTTTCCACCGTCTCGGTTGGGCGCCCGAGCTGGCGGCGGCTCTGGTCTTGGCGTCGCTTCTCGCCATCGTTTTCGTCTCCGACGTCGCCTACATGCTCATCCCGGATAAAATCTTGTTGGTCTTTGCGGCGCTCTTTGTCGCCTTGAACGCGTGTCTGCCGTTTCGGCCATGGAAAGACGCATTTATCGGGAGCGCCGTCGGCTTTCTGTTGCCGTACGCCGTGGCCGCCGTCAGCCGCGGCAAGATGGGCGGCGGGGACATTAAATTGTTCGCCGTCCTCGGTTTTGTTTTGGGCTGGAAAAACGTGCTCGTCGCTTTCTTCCTGTCCGCTTTTTTCGGCGCAGTCATCGGAGGAGCAGGATTGGCCGCCGGAAAGATCAAACGCGGCAAACCGATGCCATTCGCGCCGTTCATCGCGCTCGGCGCATGGGCGGCCAGCTTTTTCGGCACCGACATTTGGAATTGGTACTTCCATTTCCTATCCGATTGACCGCCGCGCCTAAGCTCATTTCACGCGTGTTCTTGATCGGTCCATCGGCGGTTTCGGATCCCACCCTATCTTCTGGTTCATCGCCCCGAAACCGCCGGCCGGAACAAACCGGGCGGCTGAAGGCCGTCCGGTTCATTCCGGCCTTCGTGCCGTTCCGAAATGGAACGCCGACGACTCGATAAAAGGATGAAAAGTTCCATGGCGAAAACAACCTTGCGTGTCAGCATCGACTTTGACGATCGCGCCGTTCGCTATGTCGCGGTAAACGGAACCGACGCCGGAGCGGTGACGGCTTTCGGCGAACGCCGGTTGCCGCCCGGCGTCATAAAAAACGGCAAAGTCGCCAATCGCCGCAAGTTGACCGACATTCTGAAGAAATGCGCAAAGACTTGGCGCATCAAGCGCCAAGCCGTCCGCTTCCACGTGCCGGATGCTTTTGTGTTTCTCCGCTCGGTGGACATTCCGGAACACGTCCAGGAGGAAGAAATCAAAAGCCACTTGTACATGGAAATGGCGGCCAGCCTCCCGTTGCCGTTCGAGGATCCGATTTTCGATTATATCCCGCTCGAAAACCATAAGATTCTCTTGGTCGCTTCCTCGCGGGCGATCGTTGCCGATTATGCGGAGGCCTTGCGAAAAGCGGGGCTTAAGCCGATCGCCGCCGACATTACGCCGCTGTCGTTCTACCGGCTCCTTCATGTGCGTGGCATCGCCGAGCCCGATGATCACGTGCTTTGCGTCGGTTTGCACCGGCACATGATGAACGTGAGCATCTTTCACGACGATAAGCCCCTTTTCATCCGGCAGTTTCTCGGAACCTATGACATCGCGCTCGGAACGGAGGCGGCCTACAACGCGGACGAAAAAGACGCGCTGACTGAAATCGAGCGGGTTCTTCATTTCTACCGCTATACGATACAAAGGGGCGATGCGGGCATTACCAAAATCGTTTTGCTGAGCGACAGCGATCACGTCGATTTGCGCGACGCCGATCCCATCTTGTCGGCGGCGCTCGGCGTTCCGGTCAAGACGCTGCAATCGTCCGACTTTCCGACAGAGACGGCCGGTCCGATCCCCGAGACGTGCTTGCTCGCCTTAGGGCTCGCCCTGCGGGAAGACGATTGAACGCCATCCTTTTGGACATTTCAGCGCCGACGCTTTGCGCCGATCCTTTTTCGACATTTTCCATCGTGCCGTCGGTGAACGCTCCCGATCGCCAGCCGTCTCTCGGCGGCCATTTTCCTTGCGCCCTAGGGCCGACACCCCGCTGTGCAACCGGTAGCCCCGGATTCCACAACCCGGCGTGCGGCTTTGCCGGCGGCCTTTCAACGGGCGCGCTTCTTCATCAGAATGAAACATCATCTATTGTGGGCAGGGGACAGCCATGCTCGTCAAAATCAACCTTCTCCCCGAAAGGAGCAGCCGGGATTATAAAGGCTTTTTTGCCTTTTTCATCCCGTTGCTAATCGGGGCGATGCTCATCGTATGGTCGACAACGACATATTGGCACGCCCGCCAAGCGCTTTCCGCCGCCGAACATAAGCTCGACGCCTTGAACAAAGTCGTGGCGGCCGCGGGGAATGGCGGCCAAAGCGCGGCGAACGGCGCCCGCCCGGCGGTGCAACGCGCAGCGATCGAACAGTACGTTCAGCGGCTGCCCCGTTCCGCACACTTTTTGTTCGATCGGTTTGTGGCACTCTTGCCCGACAAAAAAGCGCTGCTCACCTTTGATTACAACCGCGGAAGCGGCGTGGAGCTGACCGTGCAGCTGTCGGCGTTGCAACAAGTTTCCGATTATTACCGGAAAATCAAGAGCTTAGGATTTGTGAAAACGGTCCGGCTCATCGACATCACCTCGTCGCAAGAGACGGATGGGAAAAAAGCGGCGGGCGCCGCGCGCGTCGCCCGTTTTCATATTGAAATCGATGTTTCGGCCCTCAACGCGGCCGCCAAAGAGGAGGGGGGATCATGATGCAGTTGTCGCCGCTTAAACTCTTCGGCCTGGCGCTGGTCCTCCTCACCTTTGCATGCGCGGCTTTGATCTACCTGAATTGGACGCAGCCGGCTAAAGACGATCTCGCCTTAATAGAGCGGCGCGTTCGCCTGGAAGAGAAGCTGGCGTCGGCAGCGCAAAAACTTCCGGACCAAAGGAAGAAACAAACCGCTGCGGCAGACGCCTTGCCGTCCGATCCCGCGATCGACGGGCTCGTCCAGCAATTGGGCGGCATCGAAAAGGATGCCAAATGCGTCATCTCGGACATCTCCTTCGAAAAGGCGGAAAGCGATTCGGCGCCGGCGAATGTTGACAAACGCCCTTATGGCTTAAAAGCGGTGACCGCAGAATTATCGGTGTCCGCGCCCGACGAACAAGCCATGACGCAGTTTCTGCAACGGATCGAAACGATGCCGAGGGCGGTGACTATTGACGCCGTCCAGCTGGACCGGCAACCGGATCAAAAATCCGGTCCGATCGCGTTTACCGTGACTTTGAGTGCCTTTTACATCGAGCCGTCAGCGTCCCGCTGAAAAGCGCGGGGCGCTTTTTCTTGTCTGTCATAACATCCAATGACGCATTGGCGCGGTCTCCATCTGTCGGAATGGGTTTCCGCCGCGCCATGCAGGTACAACGACGCCCCGCGATGGATTCGAAAACTTTTTCGATCTACCGAGGATGAGATTTAAATGACAGAAAATATAGATTTATTGAATGAACCCCGATTTTCGTTGAAATCCTTGTGGACTTCGTTGAATTTCCCCTCGTTTTCATTGAATCCCGAGCGTTTTTCGTTGAATGCTTCCAGGAAATCCTCATCCAAAGAAACGCCTGGCGTCGCCGCCCCGCTCTCATGACACGCCTCAGCATCATCCATTCAAGGACGCGCTTATTTCACGCGCGCCCTTTTTTCACCTCAAAAACGACCGCATCATACGGTTCCAGCGCCAGCGTTTGTTGCGGCGTCGGGCCGACAGCGCCGTCCCGGTTCGCCAAGATGACGCGATATTCGGCGGATGCCAACGGCTCCGGCAAGGCCACGGTCACCCGCTTGTCCGTAAAATTGCACGCGATGAGCCATATCTCGCCTTCATAGCGGCGCACATAAGCGAACACGCGCTCATCGTCCGGCCAAACCAGTTCAAACGTGCCGTATTTGACGATGTCTTTTTCATGGCGCAAGGCGATCAACTTTTGATAGTGATAGAAAACGGAATGGCGGTCGGCCAGCGCTTTTTTCACGTTGATCTCTTTATAATTCGGGTTGACTTTGATCCACGGGATGCCCGTCGTAAACCCGGCATTGGCGCTGTCGTCCCACTGCATCGGCGTCCGCGCGTTGTCGCGGCTCCGCGGTTTGATCACCTCCAGCGCTTCTTGCGGATCCAGCCCTTTCTCTTCGACGAGTTCGCGGTATTTGTTCAACGTTTCGATGTCCCGGTAATCGGCGATGTCGTTAAAACCGGCATTCGTCATCCCGATCTCTTCGCCCTGGTAGATGTAAGGCGTCCCTTTCATCATGTGCAAACACGTCGCGAGCATCTTGGCGCTCTTTTCACGGTACGGCCCGTCATCGCCGAATCTCGAGACGACCCGCGGCTGATCGTGGTTGTTCCAATACAGGCTGTTCCATCCTTCCCCGTCAAGTTCCGTTTGCCACTTCGCCATGATCCGCTTTAAGTCCGTGAGCCGCCACGGCCGGTTGCTCCATTTGCCGTCCGGGCCGTCGCCGAGGCTCATGTGCTCAAAATGAAACACCATGTTCAATTCCCCGCGGTCGGGCCCTGTATATTTCTTGGCTTCCTCCACCGTCNCCCCGGGCATTTCGCCGACGGTGATGAGGTCGCGCCCCGCCAGGACTTCCCGATGCATTTCTTGCAAAAATTCATGAATGCGCGGCCCGTTTTGATAGTAGCGCGCCCCGCTCGCGTACTTTTCGCCGGGCGCCGGCTCATCATCCGGAAAGCGTTGATCCTTCGAAATATAGTTGATGACGTCCATGCGAAAGCCGTCGATGCCCTTTTCGATCCACGCGTGCATCATGTCATAAACGGCGCGGCGCACCTTCGGATTTTCCCAATTCAAGTCGGGCTGCTTTTTGCTGAAAAGGTGCAAGTAATAGTCGCCCGTCGCTGGATTGTATTCCCATGCGGAACCGCCGAACGCCGACGCCCAGTTGTTCGGCGCGGCGCCGTTTTTTCCCGTGCGCCAAATGTAAAAATCGCGCTTCGGGTTGTCTTCGGACGAACGGGACTCGACAAACCACGGATGTTCATCGGACGTATGGTTGACGACCAAATCCATCATGATTTTCATGCCGCGCCGGTGTATCTCGGTGATCAGCCGCTCCATGTCGTCCATCGTGCCAAACTCCGCCATGATCTTGTGATAATCGCGAATGTCGTAACCGTTGTCGTCATTCGGGGAATCATACACCGGCGACAGCCAGATGACATCGACTCCGAGCAGCTTCAAATAATCGAGCTTCTCGATGATTCCTTGGAGATCACCGATGCCGTCCCCGTTCGAATCCTTAAAACTGCGCGGATAAATTTGATAAACGACGCAGGATTGCCACCAAGCCATGAAGCATCTCCCCTAAAGGTCCCATTTCAAAATCTTGAATGAACCGCCCGGAACCCGGCAGGTTTCGCCCGCCGTGAAGGATGTATCCGTCCAAAGGTCGACCGCGCGTTTGCCGCGGGCCCATTCGGGCAGCGCGACTTCCGCCGCCTCGCCGCCGCGATTGATAAAGACCAGCGCCGCGCACGCTTCCGACGTGCGCCCGAACGCCGCCACATCGGGGCAACCGCTTTCAATAAAAGATAGTTCTCCACCGTTTCTGAGCACATCGTGCGTTTTTCTCAAGCGGATGAGGCGTTGGACCGTTTCCTTTAGTTCCGGGTTTTGTTCGCTTTCTGCCCACTTCATGCACGCCCGACAGCCGGGGTCATTGCCCCCCTCCATGCCGATTTCATCCCCATAATAAATGCAAGGAGTGCCGGGAAACGTCATGAGCAAGGCAAACAGCAATTTCACGTCGGCCACCCGCCCGCCGCAGGCCGTTAAAATCCGTTCGGTATCATGGCTGCCCAACAAATTAAACCATACGTGCGTGACCGTTTGCGGATAGGAATACAGCAGATGCACGACCTCGTTTTGAAACGCGCGGGCATCCCGCTTTCGCGATGCGATAAAATCGAGCGCCGCCGCAGTAAACCGGTAATTCATGACGGCATCAAATTGATCCCCTTCAAGCCATGGCATGGCATCATGCCAAACCTCGCCCAAAATATAAAGATCCGGTTTTAAAGCTTTGACATGACGGCGAAACGCCCGCCAAAAGGCGTGGTCGACTTCGTTGGCGACGTCAAGGCGCCATCCGTCAATATCGCACTCCCGAATCCAATAGGCCGCGACATCGAGCAAATAGTTCTGCACCTCGGGGTTCTCCGTATTGAGCTTCGGCATCAGCGGTGTAAAAGCGAACGTCTCATAATTGGGTGGATCGGTCTCAACCGGAAAGGCGCGCAAATGAAACCAATCCTTGAATTTGGAGCGCTCACCTTTTTTCAGCACATCCTGAAACGGCGGAAAGGCAAATCCGCAGTGATTGAATACGGCATCCAGCATGACGCGGATTCCCCGGTCATGACAGGCCGCGACGAGTCGGCGCAGCGTCTCGGCATCGCCAAAATGCCGATCGATGCGAAAATAATCCATCGTATCGTATTTATGGTTGGACGATGCCTGAAAAATCGGCGTCAAATAAATGCCGTTCACCCCGAGCGCTTCCAAGTAGTCCAGATGGTCGATAATCCCTTGCAGATCGCCGCCAAACCAATTGGTCGGAGACGGCGGCGCGCTGCCCCACGGCAAAACGCCCTCGGGATCATTCGCCGGATCGCCGTTGGCGAACCGCTCCGGAAAAATTTGATACCACACCGTATCTTTTACCCATTCCGGCGGCGCAAACACGTCAACGCCATGAAGAAACGGGAAACAAAAATAATCGTTTGTATGGTTCGGCGCCTCGGCGAAAAACCCACGCTCCGTATAAACGGTGCGCGCGCCGGCAGCGTCCGTGATTTCAAAACCGTAACGCAGCCGTCGGTATGGCGGCTGAACCGCCGCTTGCCAATAATCAAACCACGTATCCGAAGCGACCTTTTTCATCATCCGCTTGCGATATTGCCACGCGCCGTTTGCCCACATATAAGGATCGCCGTAAATCAATTGCACCGCAGCGACATCGTCGCGCTTCGTCCTAAGGCGCAGATGCAGCGTTTTTTCATCCGCCGCATAGGCGTACGGCGTTCTCGATCGATGCTCAATCGCTTCATAAAACACCGCCAATTCCCTCCCAACATAAAAAAACGGAGCCATAACGGATGCTCCGGGGTTGTTCCCTTTCGGCAAAACATGGCCCTCGACTTGTTGGCCCCATTATAAATTTTCTTTTTGGGCCTGTCAAAACTTTAAAAAAAGGTTTGACAAACGTTTGCACACCATATTATGATAAACACAAGATTAGTGCAAGCGTTTTCATTTTTATTTTTCCCGTTTGCGCAAACGGTTGCGCTAATCGCTTTATCTCACCATTTTAGGAGGTTAAACACGTGAAGAGATTGGCGATGTTGATGACGGCCATTCTGTTATTGGTTGGCATCCTCTCTGCCTGCGGTCCAAGCGATAAAAGCACTTCGTCCGGCAGCTCAAACGCTTCATCCAAAAATAATGATGGAAAAATCTCCGAACCCAAGCCGGATAAACTGGTCGTTTGGGAAGATAAAGACAAAGACAATGCCTTGAAGCCGGCGATTAAGAGTTTTGAAGAAAAGTACGGCATCAAAATCGAATATAAAACCTTGCCGATGGCCGACAAAATGCGCGAACGGCTTCGCCTCGACGGACCGGCCGGCAAAGGCCCGGACGTTTTCACCGTTCCCCATGACCAAATCGGGCAATTGGTCGTGCAAGGCCTCATGCGCCCGCTGGATGTTCCGAGCTCCGTAACGGATACCTTTACGGACTCGTCGATCCAGGCCCAAACCTATAAAGGCAAACTGTACGGCTTGCCGAAAGCCGTAGAAACACCCATCTTTATCTACAACAAAAAGCTCATGGACAAAGCGCCGGCCACATTTGACGAACTCTACCAGTTCTCGAAAGCTTTCACCAAAGGCGGAAAGTACGGTTTCCTGTTCCTCGGAGACAATTATTATTTCGCCCATGCCTATATGTCCGGTTTCGGCGGCTACGTCTTCAAGAACAACAACGGCACCCTCGACATCAAAGATTTGGGGCTCAACAACGACGGCGCCGTCCAAGGAGCGGAATGGATCGCCAAATGGTATAAAGAAGGGCTGTTCCCGAAAGGCATCGTCGGCACCAACGGCGGTTCAACGCTGGACGGCCTCTTTACCGAAGGAAAAGTGGCCAGCAAAATGGATGGGCCCTGGTCATTTGAAGGAATGAAAAAAGCCGGAATCGATTACGGCGTGGCGCCGTTGCCGAAGTTGCCGAACGGTGAATATCCGAAGACATTCATCGGGGTCAAGGGCTGGCATGTCAGCGCCTATTCGAAATCCCCGCAATGGGCGACCAAATTGGTGGAATGGTTGACCAACGCCGAAAACAGCAAAATTCGTTTTGAAAAGTCCGGAGAAATTCCGCCGGTCAAAGCGCTGCTGAAAGATCCGATCATCGCCGACAATGAAGGGGCCAAAGCCGTCTTCGTCCAAGCGGAACGCGGCGAGCCGATGCCGAACATTCCTGAAATGAGCCAAGTCTGGGAGCCGATGGCGAATGCCCTGCAATTGATCGTCACCGGAAAACAAGGTGCCAAACCGGCTCTGGATAACGCCGTGAAAACGATTGAAACCAACATTACGCAATTGAATGCCAAGTAAGTCGTTGAAAGGGGCGGTACCTTGAAAGCAGAGGTACTGCTCGCTTCATCTTGTTGCACCGACGGATTCACCTTAGAAAGGAGTCGAGAATGATGCCGGACACGCGTGAGGCGACCCGCCACCGCAAAGTGGCCCTCGGCTTATCCATCATCCCGGGACTCGGCCAAATCTATAACCGCCAATGGTTTAAAGGCCTAGCGCTGTTGATTTTAACGTTCGCTTTCTTTACCTGTTTTTATAACCTGTTCAACATCGGCCTGTGGGGCATTGTCACCTTGGGAACGGTGCCGTTCAGGGACGATTCGTTATTTCTCATGGTCAAAGGCATCATCGCCTTGCTCGTCATCGCGATCGGCCTTGGCATCTATGCGTTCAATCTCTACGACGCCTATAAAAACGGGAAACGCCGCGATCTCGGGCTCGGCGTCCATTCGCTCAGAGAACAATTTCGCCATGTGGTCGATCAAGGATTCCCTTATCTCATATTATCACCGGGGTTTTTGCTTTTGATTTTTTCGGTCATTTTCCCAATCATTTTCGTCGTTTTGCTGTCTTTCACAAACTATAATTTCCGCCATTCCCCGCCGGCGCATCTCGTGGACTGGGTCGGATTCGCTAACTTTATAGACATCTTCAAACTCGACATTTGGCGCCGAACCTTTATCGATGTCTTTTCATGGACGATCGTCTGGACGTTCACGGCGACGACATGCCAAGTCGTGATCGGCATTTTCCTCGCCGTCCTCGTCAATCAAAAAGATTTGAAGTTCAAAAAGGCGATTCGAACGGTCCTGATTTTGCCGTGGGCGATTCCGGCCTTCGTATCCATTCTCGTCTTTGCCGGCATGTTTAACGATTCGTTCGGCACGATCAACGTCGACATCCTGAAACATTTGGGCATCGATGCCGTTCCGTGGTTGACCAACCCGTTTTGGACCAAAGTCGCCTTGATTTTCATTCAATCATGGCTCGGCTTTCCGTTTATTTTCGCGATGACGACCGGCGTTCTGCAGGCAATCCCAGAGGAATTGTACGAAGCGGCGACGGTCGACGGCGCCACGATGTGGCAAAAGTTCCGGCAGATCACCTTGCCGATGATTTTATACGCGACCGCGCCGATTCTGATCACGCAATACACCTTCAACTTCAACAACTTTAACGTGATCTTTCTGTTCAACGGCGGCGGCCCCGCCATCCCGGAACAGACCGCCGGATCGACGGACATCTTGATCTCGTGGATCTATAAATTAACGATTTCACAAGCACAATATGCCAAAGCCGCAGCCGTTACCATGCTGTTGTCCATCGTCGTCATCAGCGTCGCACTCTGGCAATTCCGCCGGACAAAATCCTTCCAGGAAGAGGACATGATCTAGATGGATATGAAAAAACGAAAATTCGTGCGCCTGACGGTTTCGTATCTCATCATACTCGTCGTCTTTGCCGTCATTTTATACCCCGTTTTCTGGATTATCGGCTCTTCGCTGAATCCGGGCGACAGCCTGTCAGGCTCGTCCGTGATACCGAAACATGCGACATTTGCCCACTATAAAGCCTTATTTGACCCGGCCCACAGCAAATACCTTCTGTGGTATTGGAACACATTGAAAATATGTTTTTGCACGATGATACTCACCGTCGTCTTGGTCGGCCTGATGGGCTATGCTTTCTCGCGCTACCGTTTTTACGGGAGAAAAAACGGGCTGATGACCTTCCTTGTCCTGCAGATGATTCCGAACTTCGCGGCGTTGATCGCCATTTACGTGCTGGCGACGGTCACCCACCTGCTCGATACGCATTTGGCGCTGATCTTGTTATATACCGGCGGGCTGTTGCCGATGAACACGTATCTCGCCAAAGGCTATTTCGACACCATCCCGAAAGAACTCGATGAATCGGCGCGGATCGACGGCGCTGGCCACTTGCGCATTTTTATCCAAATCATCTTGCCGCTCGCCGCACCGATTTTGGCCGTCATCGCGCTGTTCGCTTTCATCAGTCCCTTTGCCGACTTCATCCTTGCCGGCGTCATCTTGCGGAGCGCGGACAAGTATACGCTCGCCGTCGGGCTTTATGATTTGATCGCCAACCAATTCGGGAATCAATTTACGGAATTTGCCGCCGGCGCCGTGCTGATCGCCGTGCCGATTTCCTTTTTGTTCCTGTCCTTGCAGCGCTATCTGATTTCCGGTTTAACCACGGGCAGCACCAAAGGCTGAATGATTAAACGTTACAGGAGGTTACCATGGAAGATACCAGTTTTGCCATACACCCGGGAAAAGCCTCGCGCGCTTCTTCCGCCGCCTACATCCAAAGCGGGGCCATTTTGCACGTCGCGCGCGGCGACCAGACGATCACGATGACTTGCGAACGCGGCGGTCTCCGGATCGCCGTCATCACCGACGACATTGTCCGCATCAGCTATGATCCGAACGGCGTACCGGCGACGAGAACCAGCCCGGCGGTCGTGGGAACCAAGAAAAAAGCGACCGTCCATTTGGAAGAGGCCGAAAACGAGCTCCGCTTACAGACGGCGGCACTCGCGGTGACCATTGAAAAACCGACCGGGCGATTGTCCATCCGCGACCGGGACGGCCGTTTGTTGCTCGCCGATCACGCGCTCGGCTTCGGGTCGGATGCCGAAGGCCATATCCACGCCCATCATGTCTTGCATGAGGCGGACCACTTTTACGGCCTCGGCGAAAAAACCGGGTTTCTCGACAAACGCGGCACGAAAACGACGATGTGGAATACGGACGTCTACGCGCCGCATAATCCGGAAATTGAAGCGCTCTACCAGTCCATTCCTTTTTTGCTCACGCTGCGCAAAGGCCGCGCGCACGGCTGTTTTTTCGACAATCCGAACAAATCGTATCTTGATTTGCGCACGGAAAAAGATTACATCCATTATGAAGCGGAAGGCGGGATGCTGGATTATTACGTGTTCAGCGGCCCGACGCCCAAAGACGTCATCCGCCAATACACCTTTTTAACCGGCCGGATGCCCCTGCCGCCAAAGTGGGCGCTCGGTTACCATCAATCGCGCTACAGCTACATGTCGGAAAACGAAGTGCGCGAATTGGTGGCCGCTTTTCAAAAACAGGGCATTCCGCTGGATGCCGTCTATTTAGACATCCATTATATGAAAGGCTACCGTGTGTTTACCTTTGACCCGGAGCGGTTCCCGAATCCGCATCAGCTCATCCGGGATTTAAAAAACGAAGGCATTCACGTCGTACCGATCGTCGATCCGGGCGTCAAGACCGATCCGGAGTATCCCGTCTACCGCGAGGGCGTTCTAGGGGGACATTTTTGCAAAACCCTCGAAGGCGACGTCTATCACGGCGAGGTCTGGCCGGGCGACAGCGTCTTTCCGGACTTCGCCAGCGCCAAGACACGGGAATGGTGGGGCGAAAAGCACCGCTTTTATACGGACCTCGGCATTGACGGCATTTGGAACGATATGAATGAACCGGCGGTCTTTAATGAAACGAAAACAATGGCGCCCGACGTCGTCCACGACTGCGACGGCGAGGTGAAAACGCACCGGGAATTCCATAATCTATATGGCTTAATGATGAGCCAGGCGACCTATGAAGGATTAAAACAACAATTGGACGGCCAGCGGCCATTCGTATTGACGCGGGCGGGCTTTGCCGGGATTCAGCGCTACGCCGCCGTCTGGACCGGCGACAATCGCAGTTTCTGGGAACACTTGGAGATGGCGTTGCCGATGTTGATGAATCTCAGCCTATCGGGCGTGGCGTTCTGCGGTGCCGACGTCGGAGGATTTGCCCACGATTCCGATGGGGAACTGTTGGCCCGCTGGACCCAGGCCGGTGCTTTCTCGCCGTTTTTCAGAAACCATAGCGCACTCGGCTTCTTGCGCCAGGAACCGTGGGCTTTTGGCGAACCCTATACAACGATTGTCAAAAAATACATTCGCCTCCGCTATCGGTTTTTGCCCTATCTATACACGCTTTTCCGAGAAGCGAGCGAGACGGGCGTGCCCGTGATGCGGCCGCTTTTCCTTGAGTATCCGGACGATGAAAAAACGTACCCGCTCCATGATCAATTTCTCATCGGACGGGATGTATTGGTCGCACCGGTCCTCCGCCCCGCGGCGAACCATCGCGCCGTCTATTTTCCGGAAGGCGAATGGATCGACTATTGGAGCGGCCGCCTCATCACGGGCGGCGGCCATCAGCTGATTGAGGCCCCGCTAGATACGCTGCCGCTTTTTATTCGCCGGGGCGCCATTCTTCCCCAAGCGCCGGTGGCAGCGAACACCGGTCAAGCCGTGGACAAACTCATCGTCCACTTTTATCTCGCCGAACGCGAAGAGAAAGCAACCATCTACGATGACGACGGCCGGACGTTCCGCTATCAAACCGGCGCCAGCTTAAACTATGAGATCGGCTATTCTTATGACGGGCAAATCGTTAAAATAGAATTAGACAAAAAGTCCGATCATTTCCAACCGACTTGGACGGCACTCGACCTTCATCTTCATTTAGCGAAGCCGGACGCGCAAGTGTTGATCAACGGCGCGGTGGCGGAAACCGTCGACGACCACGGCGTCAAAGTGGTCCGATCGATACCGCTTTGATCTTGGTGCGGGCCCAGTCCGCCCAATTCTTCCTTTGCCTAAAATGTAATCAAAGAATGGAGGGACGGCTGTGGCCGTAACGATCAAAGATGTGGCGAAATTGGCCAACGTCGCGCCGTCAACCGTTTCCCGCGTCATCGCCGACAGCCCCCGCATCAGCGAGCGCACGAAACGCATCGTGCGGGCGGCGATGGAGGAATTGGGGTATCATCCGAACTATCACGCCCGAAGCCTGGCGAATCGCAGCACCCAGACGATCGGGATCATCATGCCCAGTTCCGGAAATACCGTTTTTCAAAATCCCTTCTTCCCCGAAGTCATCCGCGGCATTAGCACGAAAGCGCACGAAAATGGCTATGGGCTGTACATGACCACCGGAACGACGCAAGGAGAAATCAATGAAAGCGTCAGGAACATGGTCAAAGGGGGGCGGGTCGACGGGCTGGTGCTATTGTATTCGCGCATCGGCGACGATTTGATCGATTTTTTGCTTGAAGAGGATTTTCCGTTTACGATCATCGGCAAGCCTTACAAATATCAAGAGCGCATCGTCCACGTCGACAACGATAACTTCCGGGCTGCCAAGGACGCGACCGATTACTTGATCGCACTGGGGCATGAGCGGATCGGCTTCGTCGGCGGCGGACTCGATCTCGTCGTCACCATGGACCGCTTGCTCGGCTATGAGAAAGCGATGCGCCTTTCCGGCCTCACGTATCGCAACGATTACGTCGTCCATCAGGAATTTCTCGAAGAAGGCGGAAAAGAGGCGATCAAAACCTTGATGTCCGTGGACGAGCCGCCCACGGGATTGGTCGTCGCCGACGACCTGATGGCTTTCGGCATCGTCAACGCGCTGACCGAAATGGGCCTTTCGGTGCCCAACGACATTTCCATCATCAGTTTTAACAATGTCTTGATCGCCCAGCTGTCCAATCCGCCATTGACATCCGTCGACATCGACATCTTTCAGCTCGGCTACACGGCCGTCGACGGCTTATTCAGGTTGATCAAAAAGGAACCGCCCGCGTCCAACCGCGTGACGGTTCCTCATAAAATCATCGAGCGGCAATCGTGTGCGCCGATGCTTTAAGCGGGCTTTTCGCCCGCTCTTTTTTTATGAATTGACACCTCGCCATGTGAGCGGACCGGTTCATCCGGTTTTTTTAAGCGATCGGTAAAAAAAGATAAAAGCCAACGCCCTCGGCGCCGCTTCAACGGTCGGTGATCACGATATAGGCGACGCGGACCGGGCCGTGGACGCCGACGACCAAGTTCATCTCGATGTCGGCGCTGTTGCTCGGGCCTGAGACGAAGTTGATATAGGAGGGCACCGCCTCGCCCGAATCGGCCCGCTTTTCGATGTTTTGGACGGCCTGGGTGAGGCGCGGGACGAGCGTATGCTTTGGAACGATGACGATGGACTGCGTCGGCAGCAGTCCGACCGAACGCGACCGCCATTTATCGTGGAAGAACGCCACTGTGCCCGATTCGGCGAGCGTGACATCGCTGAAGGCCAAGCCGATATTGGCCGCGGCCGCCTTTTCGATGTTCACTGGCCCGAGGGAGGGATCCCAGATAAACACCTCTTCTTCTTCCAAAACCGGATCCAAGCCGTATTCGCGGAAACGCGGATCGGCACCGCAAACGACGGGGCCGCCGCCCAGGGCGTGAATGGTTTCCGAAAGGCGTGCGCCGAGCGCTTCCGCGGTCGTTTCGTAAACATCGGTGTGAATGTTTTGGCACGCGTTTTTGAAAACAGACAACAGCTCATCTTGGGAGAAATCTTTATACACGTCGAGCTCCGGCCGATGGAGCCGCTCGAGCATGGGTGCGGAACGGACGCGGTTGCGCCCGAGACGGTCGGCGATGCGGTTTAAAAAGGCGTCGCGGTTGTGAATCGATCCCGTCGTCATTCGCCGCCCTCCTTTTCTTTCTTGTGCGCTTTAAACCATTTGCGGAAATCGTCCTTCGCCGGAGCGGGAAAATCGCGGATGTCCGTCCACGGTTTGAGCGGTCCGGGCCCCTTGCGAATGCGGTCGCCGTCTTTGAGCGGAGCCGTCACGGCCGGCGCCAATTTCTCGGCCAACCGGAACAGGGGCGGCGAAGCGGCGCCGACCGCGAACGCCTTCATCGCCAACTTTTCTCCGGCCGGCGGATGTCCCGCGCCCGCCACGTAACGCTGGCGATGCTTGATGAGCAGCTCGTGAAGCGGGATGCGGACCGGACAGGCTTCCGTGCATGCCGCGCAAAGGCTTGAAGCGTAAGGCAGCTCTCCGTATTCCTCATATCCGCCGAGGATCGGGGACAAGACCGCCCCGACCGGCCCCTGATAGATCGACCCGTACGCATGGCCGCCGATGTGGCGGTAGACCGGGCAGACGTTCACGCAAGCGCCGCAGCGGATGCAGTGCAAAATCGGCTGAAACTCCGTGCCCAACGCCTTCGAACGCCCGCCGTCGACGATGACGAGATGGAAATCCTTCGGTCCGTCGGCTCCGTCATTGTTGGCCTCCGGCGTGATCGCGGTGACGTATGTTGTGATTTTCTGCCCGACCGCGCTCCGGCAAAGGAGCGTCACGAGCACGTCCAGTTCCTCCCACGAGGGAACGAGCCGCTCCATGCCCATGACGGCAATGAAGGTCTCGGGCAGCGTCGCCACCATGTTCGCATTGCCCTCATTGGTGACGAGCACGATGCTGCCGGTGTCGGCGACGGCGAAATTGCAGCCCGTGATCCCGACGTCCGCTTGCAAAAAGGCTTCGCGCAATTGTTCTCTCGCAAAGGCCGCGAGCTCTTCCGGCTTTTCGCTCCGGCTGTACCCTTTTTTCTCCCGGAAAATGTCGCGGATGTTTTCCTTGGTTTTATGGAGCGACGGGACGACGATGTGCGACGGCCGGTCGTGGTCGTCGAGTTGAAGAATGTATTCGGCGAGATCCGACTCCAAGACGTCGCATCCGATTTCTTCCAACGCCTCGTTCAAGCTGATTTCTTCGGTCACCATCGATTTCGCTTTGACGATGCGCTTGGCGTTTTTCTTTTTGATGACGCTTTGGATGTATTGTTGGGCCTCTTCCGCCGTCTCAGCAAAAAAGACGTGCCCGCCGCGCGCCGCGAAGTTTTCGCTCAATTGTTCCAAATAATAATCGAGATTTTCCAAAGTGTGCCTGCGGATTTCTTCCCCGGCTCGGCGCCACGTCTCCCAGTCGCCGAGCGCTTCGTCTCGCTCCGTCGCGTTCAATTTTCTTTCCCTGAGCCCGTCTTGCGCGGCGGCAACCGCCCGGCGGGCAAACGTTTGCTGCACCCCGTCTTTGACTCGCTCTTTAAACGGCTTGTCGCCGATTTTCATCGGCACGACGCATTCCTCCCTTAATGGCGGTGATTGAGCACTTCGCTGATGTGCATCACTTTGATCGGTTTTCCAAGGCGGCTCATTCGGCCTCCGATATTCATCAGGCACCCGTTGTCGGCGCCGATGAGCACGTCCGCACCGCTTTCTTCGATGTGGCTGATTTTTTCATCAACCATCTGTTCGGATATCGCCGTCATTTTGACGGAAAACGTCCCGCCGAAGCCGCAGCAGTCGTAGGCGTTCTTCAGCGGCAGGAGCTGCAGGCCTTTGACGTTCTTTAATAGTTTAAAAGGCGCTTCTTTTTCGCCGAGAAGCCGCGTCATGTGGCAAGACGTATGGTAGACGGCTTTGGCATGGAATTCCGCGCCGACGTCTTCCACGCCGAGGACGTCGACGATAAACTGCGTGAATTCATAAGTTCTTTCGGCGACGGCTTCCGCGCGCACCTTCCATTCCTCGTCGTCCGCGAACAACTTCGGGTATTCTTTAAACATCGCCGCGCACGAGCCGGACGGCGTCACGATATAATCCGCCTCCTCAAAGGCCCGAATCATTTGCTTCGCCGCCTTCGCCGCCTCTTTCCGGTAGCCGCTGTTGAAGGCCGGCTGCCCGCAGCAAACCTGGCCTTCGGGAAAGACGACGTCACAGCCGAGCCGTTCAAGAATTTCGGTGACGTCGCGGCCGACTTTTGGATAAAACATTTCCGAAAGGCAGGTGATAAACAATGACACTTTCAATGAGACGTTCCTCCTTGCCTGGCCGGTGGAACGGCCGAACTTCATAGAGACGTTCAATGCGCCGAAACGATCGAAAACCACGCGGAACCGATTTCCCGCGCACGGGGGAATCGCCTTCCCTGCTCGTCAAGCCTGCCGGCGACTTTGCGCAGTAATCGTTTACAAAACGACACCCCTCCGACCGATCGGCGGATACCGAATGAAGGGTGTTAAAACATCAGGTCATCTGATGACTTTGCGCTATGTTCATCGTAACTCTCTTCGCCATTCGTTTTCAACACTTTTGTTAAAAAAATCACAGCAGGCCCGCGCCATACGGCGTCCCGCAATGAAAGCCGCCTTTTTTGGGATCCCGTTTTTCACGACGGCCGGGGAGCGAGCGTTACGCGCCCTGTCATGCCACACTTTTTTCGTCGGTGACCGAAGATCATCAGGCCACTCCTTATTCCTGGGATGAAGCCGCCAGCCGGCACCGCCCGTCGGCGCGCCCGCCGGCAGCATAATTTTGTTTACCCCGGCGGACGCATTTTATCCCTCTGCTGGAACGCCCTGAGCCTTCTAGGTGGCTGACCGGTTCGACAAGCCTTCCCGTTTATGAAAGTACGTCATGAGAACCTCCTCCACGCGCTCCAAATGGGCGAGCATCCGCTCTTGCGCCGCTTGGGCGTCGCGGCTTTTGATCGCTTCGAAAATCTGCTTATGTTCTTGGTAAAGCCGCTCCAACGTCGCTTCCTTGGAATACAACCACAATCGCCGCGTCTCCCGCATCGTATCGGCCATCAGGTCGGCCACGCCGGACATGAGATGTTCAAGCAAGGCGTTATGAGACGCTTTGGCGATCGCCATGTGAAAGTTCAAGTCGGCTTGTTCGCCGAGATCCGTATTTCCGCGCTTGTTTTCCGTTGCGCTTTCGCTCGCCGCTTTCATGTCCGCAAGCGCTTTCTCCATTTCGTCAAGGTCGGACTCTTCCCATTTGCGGGCCGCCGATGCCGCCGAACCCGCTTCAAGGATTTTCCGCACTTCGAGCAAATCCTGAATATCTTTTTCGTCCATGAGCATCGTCGTCGCAAACACGGCCTGCGACAAGGCTTGGGGATTGTATTCTTTGATAAAGGTGCCCTCGCCCTGCCGCATTTCCACGAGGCCCATCGCCCGCAGCGCGCTGAGGGCCTCCCGGATCGCCGAGCGCCCGACTTGAAAATTTTCGGCGAGCTGTTGGACGGAATCCAAACGGTCACCGGGTTTTAACTGCCCAGAAACGATCATGTGCAGCAGCTCATCGATGACCACTTCATATATTTTCTTGCTCTTAATCTTTTTATATGGCAAATCGTTCACCTCAACGCCGAAACTACTTCTATTTTACTTTAGCCCCCTTCCCGTCACAATGCATCTTATAAAATACCTATTGAACAGCCGGTTTCTCAGCCTTTTTCGCACGCAACATGCCCGCGATCGTAAAGCCCAAACAGCGCAAAAGCACGATGCCGCAACCGCGGCCGCTCACTCCCTCTTCTACTGTTTGGCGGCCGTTTCTTCGCTCGCCTTTTGCCGGTCCCACAGCCGGACGAACGGGTAATAGATCACGACGGCGATGAGAAGGTCCACGAGCTGAATGAATGCCCCGGAAAGCTTCCCGCCGGAAGCCAGCAGGCCGCTGATGAAAATCGGGGTCGTCCACGGAACGGCAACGCCGCTCGGTTTGGCGACCCAGCCGATGTCCATGGAGAGATAAGTGACCAACACGATGACGAGCGGGGCGAGGAGAAACGGGATGATCAAGAGCGGATTCATCACGATCGGGGTGCCGAAGATGACCGGTTCATTAATATTGAAGATCGCCGGCCCGATTGCCAGACCGCCGAGCTGCTTCAATTGCTTGCTGTGCGCCCTGAACAGATAATACAAAACGAGCGCAATCGTAAAACCGGAGCCGCCGACGGTGATCCAGACTTCATAAAATTGCGACGTGACGACGTTCGGCAAATCGGCATGCGGATTTTCCATAAACACTTTGCGGTTCTCATCCATCAAAGCGAGCCAGATCGGCGTCATGATGCTGCCGACGATCGCATCGCCGTGCAGGCCGACGACCCAAAGGAGCTGAATGCAGAACACCGCGACGAGCACGCCGCCGAGCCCGCCCCCAAGGATGCTGAGCGGCGTCGTGATGATGGCATTGATCAAGCGGTCGACGCTTTGGTAAGGCGTCCATTCGATCAACAGACGAACGATCCAAAAAAACACGAGGACAACAAAACCGGGGATGAGCGCGGTAAACGAACGGGAAACGGCGGGCGGCACGCCGTCCGGCATTTTAATGACGATGCGTTTCTGAATGAAAAAGCGGTAGATTTCCGTAGAAAGAAGGGCGACGATGAGGGCGACAAACAACCCCTCGCTGCCGAGAGAAACCATCGGCATGATGCCGGTGACGTGCACGGATTGCTTGGCACCGGCGGGCACGAAGTCCATGGCTTGAGGGAGAATGAGGAAAAAAGCGGCGACAGCCGTCACCCCTGCCGTGATGCCGTCGACTTCATGCCGTTTCGCCAAATGGTAGGCGACGCCGATGCACGCGATGAGCGCCATGATATCAAACGTGGCGTTGACGGGATAGGTCAGTTTTTCCTGCCAAGCTTTTCCGAACACGTCGGCCATGAAGTCCGCATAATGAGGAATCGGCAAAAAAGCGATGATCAAAAATAATGACCCGATGATAATGAGCGGCAGCGTCAAGACGATGCCGTCGCGTATGGACCCGAGATGCTTTTGGTTTTGAATCTTGACCGCGACCGGCATTAAATACTTTTCTAAAGCGGCCGTCAGACCATGCATGATCGGTCTCCTTTCCGGGAACNCCCGCCCCGTTTTCGGTTTTTATATGACGCCGCGACCGCGCCGACGGCGACTTTTCCGTTCCGGCGCCCTTTCATGCGAGATGGCTGGATCGATGAAAAACCTTTCTCCCCTTCGGTTCGGCAAAGCCTTCCTATGAATGTAGGATTGTTTTTCGCCACGCGCGATCCGTTTCGGCCAACCGCCTCCAAACCTCTTTCGGCTGAAGGCCGTCCTCCCATGGATCAAAGGGCCTTGGAAATGTATATGCCTGCGCCTACACCCTTATGAATGCGTTTTCAAATCATAGGTCCGCAAATTCGGATGTACCGGTCTGCTTTTTAACGGGATCGATCATTCAGTCGACTGTACGAGCGAGACAAAGAACCGCCCGCATGTAAATTTCTAAAGACAAGCGCCCCATCGGATCGATCTCAACTTTAAAGAAAACGATCGGCGAAACGGCAACTCAAAAGGAAAAGCGCCGGCACACCCGGCGCTTTCTTAATCCTTTTAACCGACTATATGACACCCCCTGTCTGCTGAAACAAACCCAATCGTTTTCCAACCGCGCGCCGTTCACTGCGACCAACTTTAGTGAACGACTTTTTTCTTTATCCCCCGCTTTTCACGCCTCACCATGGGGACAAGCGCGTTCCATTTAAAACCCGCCATTTTCTGCGAACGCTTTAAACCAATAGGCGCTTTTCTTCGGCGTCCGTTTTTGCGTTTTCAAATCCACGGAGACAAAACCGTAGCGGTTTTTATAAGCGTTCGTCCACGACCAACAATCCATAAACGCCCACAAATGATAGCCTTTGACATTACAGCCTTCGCTTAACGCTTTGTGCACCCACTTCAAGTGCTCTTTAATAAAATCAATCCGGTAGTCATCTTGAATGATCCCGTCTTTGATAAACCGTTCTTCGTTTTGAACGCCCATTCCGTTTTCCGATATGAAGCATTCAATGTTTCCGTAGTTGTCTCGTAAGTTTATTAAAATATCATAGATGCCTTTTTCGTAAATTTCCCAGCCCCGATAAGGGTTCATTTTCCGCCCCGGCATCTCGTAGTTGTCAAAAAAGCGTTCGGGCATAAAAGGGGCATAAGGGTTGGGCAGCGTTTCCTTCGCTTTCACGCGGCGCGGTTGATAATAATTGACCCCGAGCCAATCGATCGTATGCTCTCTAATCAACTCGAGATCGCCCTCTTGCGTCACCGGCAAAAACCCGTGCGCTTTCAGAAGATCGATCAAATCTTGCGGATACTCCCCTTTAACCGCCGGATCCAAAAAACTCCGATTGAAAAGCAGATCGGCGATATGCGCCGCCTGGCGGTCGGCGGGGTGCTCGCTTCTCGGATACGAGGGCGTCAAATTCAAGATGATGCCGATTTTTCCATCCTTAATGTTTGCCTCCCTGAACGCCTTGACGGCTTTGGCATGGGCGACGATGGTATGGTAGGCGACTTGCACGGCTCTGCGGAAATCAACGATGTTCGGATAATGAAAGTCGTACAAGTAGCCCCCTTCGACCGGCACGATCGGCTCATTATGCGTAAACCATTTTTTGACCCGGTCGCCGAACTTTTCAAAACAGATGCGGGCATAGCGGGCATAAGCCTCGACCACCTTCCGGCTTTCCCATCCGCCCAATTGCTGCATCTCCAAAGGCATGTCGAAGTGGTATAAATTGGCGAACGGCTCAATGCCGTTGGCGAGCAATTCGTCAATGACCCGATTGTAAAAGTCGACCGCTTCGGGGTTCACCTCGCCGATGCCGCCGGGAATCAATCGCGACCACGAAATCGAAAACCTGAACGAGTTGTGCCCGAGTTCCTTCATCAGTTTGATGTCTTCACGGTAGCGGTGATAAAAATCGGACGTCGTATCCGGTCCAACGCCGTCATAAAAGCGATGCGGTTCTTTCTCAAACCAATAATCCCAGATATTCAGGCCTTTGCCGCCTTCTCTGGCCGCCCCTTCGATTTGGGTCGCCGAAGAGGCGCCGCCCAACCAAAAATCCTTAGGAAAGCGATATTGGACGTCCTTGATTCCGTCGTCTGCTCTTTCCATGCCGTATCCCCTTCTTCGATTGGTATTCCGATTTATGCTGATTGCGATTGCGGTGTCTCCTCCGCTTCCTGTTCTTTGCGGACGTTCATCCGGTCGATGAACTTCAAGAACGGGAACCAAATGATCAACACGATGGCGAAGTTCACGAGCTGCAACAGTCCGCCCGCCAGCGAATTGGTCGCCAGAATGCCGTTGATGAAAATCGGTACGGTCCAGGGCACCGTCACGCCCGTTGGCGGCGGAACCAAACCGCTTGACATGGCCAGATACGTCACGAGCGTGACCACCATTGGCGCAATGATCCAGGGAAAGAGGATCAACGGGTTCATGACGATCGGGAGCCCGAAAATGACCGGTTCATTGACATTAAAGATCCCGGGGCCAATGGCCAGTTTGGCCACTTGCCGCATTTGTTTGCTCTTCATGAAGAACAAAATCGCGAACACCACGGCTAGCGTCATGCCCGTTCCGCCCATGCCGACGGTATAGGTATCGATGAACTGTTTGGTGATGACATGGGGAACATGGCCCGTTTTGGTATAAGCATTTAAATTTTCCAGCGCCAAGGTGTTCCAGATCGGGTCCATCACGGAGTTGACGATGATCTGACCGTGGAGACCGAAAAACCACAAAATTTGAATGCAGAATATCGCGATCAACGTCGCAATAATGCCGCTCCCCAGGCCGACCAGCGGCGTTTGCACCAGTTTATAAATGGCGTCATGCAAATTGGTATGGAACACTTGCGTCACGATGATGTTAATGGCCAGAAAAACGGTCAGCGTGGACACCGCGGGAATCAAGGCCGAAAAAGATTTGGCGACGGCTGGCGGCACGCCCGCGGGCATCTTGATCGTGAAATTCTTTTGAACGATAAAGCGGTAGATTTCCGCGGACAAAAAGGCAACGATCATGCCCAAGAACATGCCTTTGGCCCCCAAACGGTCCAGCGCCAAAACATTTTCCACGATTCCTTTTCCTTCCACGGACGTCGAAAACGGCGTGACCATTAAAAAGGAAACGAGAGCGATCGCGCCGCCGAAGATGCTCTCCACCTCATAGCTTCTCGATAAATAATAGCCGATGCCGAAGACGACAAACAGGGTCATGATATTCATCGTCGCTTGCGGCGCCACGCCGAGAGCCGCTTGCAACGCCTTGATCGCGCCTTCGCTCATCACCTTGTCGAGGAACGGAAGGTTCATGATGACCACGGCGATGGAGCCAAAAATCGTAAACGGGAAAGCCAACATAAAGGCATCCCGCAACACTTGCAAATAGCGGTTGTTGTTCAGTTTTCCAGCAATCGGCACCAAGACATGGCTCAACTTGTCGAACATGGATTGACTCATTCTGTTCTCCCCCTTTTCGCGTTCGCTCATTTTTCGAGAATGAGCGATAAGGCCAAGTTTTTTCGCATGGCAAAGATGCGGTCAGACGAAACACCGGCAGTCGGACGTTTCCAAGTCGCAAAGCGAGTGAGCCTATTCACATGCCCCCGTACACCGCACGCCATTGGCCGGCGTTCCATATGAACCGCTCGACGCCCTTCCTTTATAAGCGCTGTTTTCCCCATTCGATTAATTCTTTGACCAATTCCTTCATCGTCAACGTGGACATCAGATGATCTTCCGCGTGCATCAGAATCAAAGAAAATTCGATTTTTTCGTCGCTCGCCTCTCTTTGGATCATCTGAAAGTGGATGTGGTGGGCGCGGTTCAAATCCTCTTCCGCCTCTTTAAGGAGGGCGGCCGCCCGCGCCTCATCGCCCTGCCGGCTTTGGCGCAGTGCCTCAAGCACTTTACTGCGCGCGTTTCCGCTGTGAAGAATCAGCTGGAAACCGATTTGTTCGTCGGTCAACACGTCGATATTGGCTTCGTTCATTGGTTTTCACCCATCAATCTCAGCGCTTGTTCATAGACCTTTTTGCCGTCGGCCATGCCGTATGCCACCATGTCGATGACATCGACCTTTACATCGTATTTATCCGCTTCTTTTTGCAGCTCGCTTTTCAAGAAACTCATCTGCGGGCCGATGAGCACGACGTCCGCCTTCGCCATCTCGGCTTTGGCCTGATCTTGGCCGACGGCCCAAATTTCCGCTTCATCACCGATGGATTTCACATATTGCTGCATCTTCGTCACGAGTATACTCGTCGACATGCCGGAACTGCAGGCCAACAAGATTTTTTTCACGCCCATTCAACCCCTCTCCATTAAATAAAACGCTTTCATGCACCGCTTTCAAGAATTATTATATACATTTAAATTTAAATGTCTAGTCATTTTTTAAAATCAACAATACAATCAATGCAAGATCTTCATCCTTTTTGGCTCAACCAATTAGCGATCGGTTCAATATCCATAAATGGGAGCAATGAAACAATGAGGGGAATAAAATGAAGTCCAACAAAGGAAGGAAGCATGGCGGAAAAAGGGACGCTTGCAACCACCGATAAGCGGCGTGCGACAACAGAAGAGAACGCCGATTGATTGCAACGTTCATCTTGGCGACAAACGATCTGCCGAAAATGAATAAACACAGGAGACGCCTGACTCCCGTGCACGTTTTCGAACTACCGCCCCATGATTTTCCTATCAAAGGGCATAGCGTTGACTTCTGTTTAAGTCTCTCCATAAATTCAAAACAGGCCATGATCTTTCGGCTGACGGCGCTCAAAGGGCCGGGGATGTCCCGGAAGTCGATCGATCGCCTAAACCGAAACGATAAGATGCGTTTTATCACCTGCTTTGTCGCGTCTCTCATCCTTCCGGGACCGTCGGATGCGGGTCTTAGGGTGCCGGCCGCCGTGGCGCCGCTTATTTTGCTTCTTTCCCGCCTCTTTCGCGTCGGCGGAACTTTCGGATTCGGCAAGCTAAACCGACCGGCTTCAGAAAACCAGCAAACAGGCATCGGCATTCACGCGAGCTTCCCGCAAACGATCCAAACAGGGATGGCCATCAAAACGAGGGCGTTCAATTTCTCCGGATATTGACCGAAGTAAAGACAAACTTGTCGTAGCGGTGCCTCGAGAAGGAATATTCAAACGGCACACCCGTATTTAAATAGCCGATCTGTTCGACCTCCAGAACCGGGTCGTCGGGAGCGCATTCTAAATATTTAATATCCCATTCGTTCGGCTTGCAGGCCCTGACTTTACGAAACGAGCCCCCCATGGTCAGCTTTAAGGTTTCCGTAATGTGGCGGTAAATGGATGAGTGAAGCACCTCTTCATTTATGCCGGTTATAAGGGAAGCGGGCATGTACGTATGTTCGATGACATACGGTTCGCCTTCGACATATCTCAAGCGCATGATTTCATAGACCGGTGTCTTTAAATCGATGGACAGCTGATCGGCGACCTCTTTGTCGGGGAACTTGACCTCGAATTTCAAAATTTTGCTCGTCACTTTCTTCCCTTGTAATTTTAAAAGATTGGTCAAACCGACCGATTCATCCACGGTGACATTGATCAAATCATTGTCGACCGCCGATTTGACGATAAAGGTGCCGTGCCCGCGCTTCCGATAAAGCAGCCCCCTCATGACCAATTCATCCAAGGCTTTTTTAATCGTCATGCGGCTACATCCAAACTCTTCCGCGAGGGAAATTTCGTTGGGAATCGGCTCATCGGCCGAATATTCTTTGTTCATGATGCGCTTTCGAATGATCTCCGAAATTTGACGATACTTCACCACGATCGATCAGCTCCCGCTAAGTTCGTCTCCGCCGCCGGTGCAAAACCATGCGGCTTGTCCCAATCGCTGAATGTAAAACCGTTCCGTATAAACCGCCTCTCAAAAAACGCCGCTTCACTTTTCACTCGCGTCCGTCACTCGCGTTCATCCTTTATATGCCTTTTCTTTCCCATTGAAAAACCGCGCCGCACAAAACACAGGGTGTTTTCGGCATCATCCGCCTTTACCGACGGCATGTTGACAATTCTTAATTATATCAAAACAAATGAACAGCTGGGAAAAAAGCCAACAGCCGCACGATCGCACAATCCCATAAAAAAAAATGGCCGATTGGCCATCTCGATGTCGCCTTTCCGTCCCGCCTTGTTTTTGTAGCTGCAACCGCACGAGCAACCTAAAGCGGTGGTACCGTTCCTTGCGACGCTCCCTCGGACGAAACCCGGGCCTCCCGCGCCTCTCCTTAGATTGCTTTCAACGATGGGCGGATGTAACCAATACGCAGGGATCGCTGCATGCCATAAACCGAAACGTTTTTATCAAGCTGAAGTTTCGGAATCGAGCACATCTCAAAGTGCGGACTGCATGTCATCAGCCTTTTATTTTCGCGTACAGATCGACCAATTCGCCGGCCAAGTCTTTGACCGTAATGGCGTTCATCAAATGATCCTGAGCATGGACGAGCAAAAGCGCCACTTCGGTTTTTTCTCCGCGCGCTTCTGCCTGAATGAGCGACGTCTGAATGCCGTGGGCTTCGCTCAACGACTGATCGGCTTCCGTCAAAAGGCGGCGCGCTTCCTCGATGTTTCCTTGTTTTGCCGCTTGTATGGCCATCATGGCGCTTGAACGGGCATTGCCCCCGTGCAAGATAAGTTGAAATGCAATTTCGCTAGCTTCCATGTCTGTCGACCCCACTTCATCATCTTAATGATCAACCGAAAGATTTGTAAAACAGTCGATGTAGCCGTTACCGCCATGACCATGATCGGCGCCCGTTCCGAATAAAAAAATCCGGAAACCGGCGCTATGCTCCCCGTTAATTATGTATGAACACGAAAAGGCGGCCCAAAGCGCGGCCATCCTATACGGATCTATTATAACGGTCAAAGAAATCGTTTTCAATCCGCCGTATGATTTTTGAACTTTTGCCGACCGCATCCGCAACGATGCCATACCATCGCTACCTTTTTGATGCGGAAAACGCAGAAGCGTTCATCAGCCGCCGCACATATTTTGAACGGCAGCACCCGGAGATTTTAAGTGAATCAACCGCCGCCCGCTTTCTTTTTAACGATTCCCCCTGCGAACCTTCGTGCTGCGGAGAATCACGTGAGCACCGGCCTGGCTCCTCCATAAGAAAGCGGAACATCCATTTTTTCGTAAAAATGTAAAATAAGATGGGGACGGAAACCACCCGTCCCCATCTTATAGCCGGCAAAAGGACCGGCACGATTGCCGCTTCGCATATCCGACTTTTTATTATCCGATCCAAACCATGCCGATCAAACCGGCGATGAAGCCAAGCACGGCGACGCCGGCGCCAAGGAACGCCAAGACGCGCCAGGACAGGGCTTTCCGGACCATCAGCGCGGAAGGCAGGCTGATGACCGGCAACGTGACGGCCAACACCGCGGCCGGACCGCCGCCTAGACCGAACGACATGAGCGATTGGATGATCGGGATTTCCGCGGAGGTCGGAATGACAAAGAGCGTGCCGACGATCGCAAACAAGAGGACAACGAGCAGGCTGTTGCCCCAATGGCCGCTGAACGCCGGGAAAAGCCATGCCCGCAAGCCGCCCAAAACCAAGACGCTGAGCACATAAGCGGGAACGGTCGTTGCGGCCACCGCCACGATGGTTTTCAACCAGCGCCATACGAAGGGGCCGCTTTCATCCGCCGGCTTCTCGACGCTTTCGACCATCTGTTGAATGTCGGCCGGTTCTTTGGCGAAGCGTCCGGCCAAATAGCTCAATCCAAAGACGAGAATGAGACCAAAGATAAAGCGCAGCAGCGTGAACTTCCATCCTAAGACGAAAAACATGAATATTAAAACGGCCGGATTGAGCGCCGTGTTGCCGAACCAGAAGGCAACCGCCGCGGCGACGGAGCTCGATTGTTTCCGGAGGCCGACGACGAGCGGAGCGGCGCAGCACGTGCACATCATGCCGGGCAGGGCGACGAGACCCGCGGCGAGCGTGCTCCCGTAAGACGTTTTTCCGAGAACCCGTCGGATCCAGTCCTTCGGCAACGCGACCTGCACGAGCGACGAAAGCACGACGGCGACAAGGAAGGCTTTCCAGATCGCTTTAAAATACGTCACCCCGTATTCCCAGGCCGCTTGCAACGACGGGCCGCCGTGTCCCGGGCGATCGCCCAAAATCGAGGCGCCGAGGGAATGATCGTGGGCGGCAACGAACGCTTTATGATAATATGGATTCCATTTGGCCCAATAAAGCCCGAGAAGCGCGACGACGACAAACAAAGCGGCGCCCAAAGCCGCATGCCGGTTCCGCGCGGAAGAAGCTTCGCGGGCTAACGGCGTTTCTCCGTTCATACACCTTTCCTCCCTAGTAAACAATGATAAAATCCAAAAATGAATTATATACAAATGGAAAGAAGGTGTCATTTAAGCCGCATCATGAGCGTGATTTTCCATGCCGGCACTTTGGTGTTTTTCACATTCATATTTCTGTTATGCGGTTTTAGTACGGTTAAAATGGGCAAACATCTGTATGGAACCTCCGGTCGGCTTCCGGCTATCCCGCGCTGATCCATCCGGATCTGCGAATGGCCGAATCCAAAAGCAGTGATACCTTTTGCGGCACGAATCTACCTATTACATTTTTAATTGGAATCGCCGTGCAACACCTTTCCATTGAGGAGATCATACGAGGCGACAGATCCCTCCTTGCGGGCGGCCTTGTATTGTCGCGCAGCTGAGCGTCGGCTATAAAAAAGAGAGTCCATAAAAGGACTCTAAAAACAAGCGTCGTTTAATGCGTGATTTCCAAATCGTACCCCGTTTTTTCTCTAATCTCGGCTGCGACCCTTTCGCGTTCCGCTTCGTCGGGTTCAACGCCCGCCTTGACAGCAACGGCCGACCGTTCCGTATGCAAGGAAGGATTCCCCTTGATTTCCCAATGATCGGGGACGGCCGCTTTTGTCACGCGAATCACTTCGTTTTGTTTCGGATGCTTCGCATAGGTGACCCGCATGCCGGTCCGGTTGGCGAGGTCTTTCATATCCTTTTCATAACGCGCCGCCACTTCGGGAGTGATGAAGTGGAGCTCCATCAGCGCCGCACCGGGTATTTGTTTAACGCCGACCTTATAAAGCCGGATTCCGAGCTCATCTGCCCACCGCTTTGCCTCTTGAATCGCCTGATTGATTTCTAGCGGCCGGCCGCCGATATCCGGCGCGATCGCGTCGGGTCCGGCCTCCGCCGCTTTATTGACTTCATCGGCAAACTTCAATTCGAATCCGGTCGTCTTACGAAATGCCGCCGCGATCGTTTCCGCCTGATCGGGACGCGGCCCATGAACGACGACGCGACGTTCAGCCAAATGAATCGACGGAGCGTCCACAGGGCGGCCGAGGAGCGATTCGATCAAAGGTTGGAAGGCATCTTGCCGGACCGAGTCGGAAAACTTCACGACCCAACCCGTCCTTTCCAAGATTAAATCGGCCCATTTTCGCCGTTCTTCCGCTTTGACCGCGTCGGGAAAATCGAAAGTGACCACCAAACATTCCTCCGCCGAACCGACGTGTTCCGCACCGCACCGCAAAAAGCGCGGATGATAGCGGAACAGGGTGCGCACCGTCTCCATCGCCCGGGCCGGATCCATTTTTAGCGCTTGGATCGGCAACGTCAAATCCCGAAGCCCCTGCTTCGCTTCGTCATCCAACCGGTAACCGCGCCGGCCTTCCATATCATAGGTTATACAACGGTCGGGCAACGCTTGTAAAGCGAGGGCAACCGCGATCCTCTTATCAATGTCTTCTTCGCCGATGCCGAGCGCGTCATAAATTTCCTGGAGGGAGAGGGGATGTCCGGGTACTCGCTCCCATTGTACGTCTTTCAAAAACGGGCGCGAATAAGTGAAAACCGCCTCAACGGCAGCCTTCAGCTCGCCGACGGCGCGACTCCATTTTCCGACCGACTCGACGACTTGATCTTTCGACAACTGGATCGTTTTTCCCTTCGGCGATTCGCATAGAAGCGTGCCCATCTTCGCCCGGACGTTCAGACAAAGGGCCGGCTTCAACGGCTCGCCCGCCCCTTCCCTGTACAAAAGCAACGAACCGATCCAGTCTCGCAGTCGGAGGTGTTCGGGATTCACGCGGTACCGTTTGCCGACGACCCCTTTCCCTGAACGCCTTGCATAAAAAGGATACGATTCCCCGTTTTCAACCAAAATTGGATGGAAACGCGGATCCAAGCGGCGCGCCAGCTCGTCCCTCGCCGCCTCGTCGCCGTGGACGAGCAAGGTGTAGGTCGGCTCGACTGCTTCAATAAAACGCGTCATTTCGCCGGCATCGGCGTGAGCCGATAAACCGTATTTATCGACGCGGCACGCCACAGGATACGCGGTTCCGTTGAGCTCAATGGTGTCCTCTTCTCCGTCCGCGAGCGCGAGCAGCTTCCGCCCCGGGCTTTCTTCGTCTTGATAGCCCGTGATAAAAATCGCGTTCTTTTCGGAAGAAACGAGCCGTTGTGCATACCAAACGCTGGCGCCGCCGGTGAGCATGCCGGAAGAAGCGACGATGCAGGCGGGTTTTCCCGCGAGCACTTGCTCGCGCTCCCTCGGTTCCACGGCGTGACAACGGCCGTTCGTTAAAAATGCGTCGCCGTTCACCCGAATCCGGTGCGCGACCGGCCCCTTTAAATACTGAGGATAATCGCGGTAAATCCGGCTGACCGGCGTGACAAGGCCGTCGACATAAATCGGAAATTCCGGAATCTGTTTTTTGTCCATGTAATCTTGCAAGATGAGCAACACTTCCTGGGCACGGCCCAAGGCGAAAGCCGGAATGAGCGCGAAGCCGCCGCCGGCAACCACTTCGGCGACGGTTTCGGCGAGCCGTTTCTCTTCCAAATGCCGGTCCGTATGCAATCGATTGCCGTACGTCGACTCCATGACGACCACATCGGGGCGGATTCCCGGCGGCACTTGGGCGCCCGGAATCGTCCGGCCGCCTTTAAAGGAAAGGTCGCCGGTCACGAGCAAGCTTTCACCGTCCCCTTCCAGAAAAATCATGACCGCGCCGAGGATGTGTCCAGCCCGAAAAAGCGTCACTTTCAGGTTCCCGACGGTCAAGCGTTGGCTCGCGGGAAAAAGCCGGACATCCGCCAAGGTGGCGAGCATTTGCTCTTCCGTGTACGGCATGAGGCGTTCCGCCGTTTTACATTGTTCTTCCAAAATTTTATAAGCGTCCCGCAACATGATGTTCATCAAGTCGGCCGTCGGGGGCGTCGCGAAAATCGGGACATCGGGGTATAACCCGTGCAAAACCGGCAGCGCGCCGATGTGGTCGGCATGGGCATGGGTGATGAAAACCGCTTCCGGCTTCGGCAGCTGCTCGAGCATGCCGAAAGCGGGCAAGGCGTCGTCCCCCGCCATCCGCATGCCGGCGTCGATCACGACGCTCGTCCCCGCCATCTCCACGTGCAGGCACGAGGCGCCGATCTCGCTTCCGCCTCCTAATACGCTGATCTTCATGCCATCATCCTCCCGTTCTTATACTGCGACTAGCGGCCGTCTTTATCGCAAGCGGCTGTCCGTCCATCCTCATAGAATCATGATTTTTTTCAATGATAACAAGAACAAACGCGGATGAAAAACCCCTTCCGTTTCATGCAACGCCCAAAATACAGCGCTACCCGCTGACGCCAAAATGCCTCTCAATGGGCGGCTTCCACCGTCACATGTTTCAACGTTTCTTTGTAAACCGCCTGCGCCTGGCCGAGCCCGTATCGGCCGGCCTCCGTCAACGGGATCACGCGGTATGTTTTGGGTTGAACCCACGTCGGGATGAATCTCGGTTGTTCTATGACAATCTTTGGTTTTACCCCGTCATCCGTTTTGACGATCTTAAGAAGCAAGATGCCGCCTATTTGGTTATATAATCCCTTCTGGCCGGAGAGAAAATTTCCGAGGGAATAGATGACGAACGTCCGGTGGCCCGTCTTCCCGGTCACCCATTCATACGGCTGCAGCACATGGGGATGCGAGCCGAGAATGACGTCGACGCCCGCGTCGGCGAGTTTCCGGACGAGCGCCTTTTGCTCCGCGTTTGGTTCCCGTTGATATTCCGTCCCGAAATGCAGGCAAACGACGACCACATCGGAAAGCCGCCGGGCCTGTTGCACGTCTTTTTGTATCAAGGGAAGATCGATGCGGTTGACGAGATAATCCTGATTTTTCGGCGTCGGAATGCCGTTCGTCCCATACGTATACGCGAGAAAGGCAAAGGTCACGCCGTTACGGGACACGATCCGGATCGTGTCGCGATCCCTTTTTGACAAAAAACTGCCGGTGTGCACCATGCCGATTTTGTCCCAATAATGGATGGCATTTTCGATGGCGGTCACGCCGCGGTCCAAGGTATGATTGTTCGCCATGGTCACGACGTCGAAACCGGCATCTTTCATGGCGTCCGCCACTTCGTAAGGGCTGTTGAAACACGGATAAGTCGACAGGCCGATTTGGCTGCCGCCGATGATCGATTCGGAATTGGCGACCGCAATATCGGCTGATTTTATAATGGGTTTAACCGCGCGGAACATCGGTTTAAAATCGTATCCCGATTTCGTTCGGGCGGCATTGTAGACGCGGTCGTGGATCAAGACATCGCCGACGGCGGCGAGCGTCGCCGATGTTTTCTGAACGGGAATCGACACAGAGTTGGCGGGTGCGGCGGATTCTCCCCGGTTTGAAGATTGTACGGGATCCGATTTTTTGGCGGGCGCCGCAGAGGTTTTCATCGTTTTCTTGTCAAACGGCGGCTGTTTCACCCGCGCATTCTCATGGACAGGAAGGAAAAGCGCGATGGCGAGAATGAGGAGGGCGAGCGACAACAGGCCGATGAGCCATAACCATGTTTTCTTCATTTTAAAAACCATCCATCACATCGTTCGCCTTAAAAACCATCCATCACATCGTTCGCCCGCATTTGTGAGAGGTCCACCCGTCGCTATAGGCCATGTGAGGCAGACGATGCGTCTGATTGATTTGATAATAATTGAAATGCGTCCGTGCGCATTTCCGAAACGTTCCGCATTGGCATGAAGACCGGGCCGGCTCATTGTCATCATGTCGGAAGCGCTCATGATGAGTTTGCGAGCAACGAGCGGCGCGACGGCGGCGACACCGGATCCGAACCGCGCTTTTTGTTAAATGGCGGGCATGAGCGCTCTTAAGTTTATCTCATCGCATCAACGCCTCGCCCTGCCGTTGTCTTTACCTTTCGGCGACGCCTTCCCGGCTGGCATCAAAGCCGAATGCCAAACGTTTTTCGTTCGTTAAATAGCAACAGGAACTTTTGTATAACGCGTTTTTTGTCATTATATCACGGCTCGTTGTCAACGATAATAGATTAAGATGTTTTTTCGTAATTTTTACGCACCATCCAAGCGCCATGATTGGACATTACGCGAGGCGCAGTTGATCGACGGCGTAAGCGATGCCATCTTCGTCGACGGGTTTCGTGACAAAATCCGCGACCGTTTTTAAGCGGTCGACGGCGTTGCCCATCGCCACGCCAATCCCGGCAAACGACAACATTTCAATGTCATTGGCGCCGTCGCCAAAAGCGATCACATCTTCCGGCTTATCGCCGGCCCACTCCAGCAACTTTTTAATGCCTTGCGCCTTGGAACCGTTTTTCGGAAGGATATCCGCGCTGTACGGATGCCAGCGCACGATGCGAAACGGCGCCAGCGAAGCGTACGCCTTTTCCTCCTCCTCTCTACAAAAAAGAAGAGCTTGATAGATCTCGGTTTCCGCGTAATAACGGTCTTGGTAAGCGGGATGCTCGTAATTTAAGGTCGCCAAGCTTTCCCGGATCAAAGGGTTGTCCTTGACGTTGGCTTTCATATCGGCTTCTCCCATGAAAACGAGCGGATGACGGAAGCGCGCGGCAAAGCGCTCCAAATTTTCGAGGTCGGCGCTCCGGTACGGATTTTTATGGATGACCTCGCCTTTGTAGACGACAAACTGGCCGTTGAAACTGACAAAAGTGTCGATGCCGAGCGCCTCGCGCACGTGTTGAATCATAAACGGCGCTCGTCCGGTGGCGATCGCCACCTCATGTCCCGCGGCTTTTAAGGCCTCTACCGCCTTTTTGGCGGAACCTGGTATGCATTTTTCATCGTTAAGCAGCGTTCCGTCGACATCAAAAAAGATCCATTTTTTCCTCATCAAAGCGTCCTCCATCCAGAATCGGAACAACATGGCCGCCCGAAGCGGCGCGCCCGTCGCTTCATCCGTCGCCACCGCGCCGGCCGCGAGAGCCCATTCCGTATCCGATCGCTATTATACCAATGATCCATTGGGCATGCCGCGCCTTCTTTCACATCACATCGGCGCCGGAGCGGTTGCCGTCCTCATAGATTTCAAGCGGCAACCCGTCAGGATCTTGAAAAAAGGTAAACCTTTTTCCCGTGACCGGATCCGTGCGGATCGGTTCGACCGCAATGCCCCGTTTTTCCAACTCCCGGGCGGTCTCCGACACGTCGCGGACCGCAAACGCGAGATGCCTCAAGCCGCAAGCTTCGGGATAACTCGGACGCGCGGGCGGATCCGGGAAGGAAAACAGCTCGATGCGCCCGCCGGCCGCGGCCAAATCCAATTTATACGAGTTTCGTTCGGGCCGATACGTTTCCGCAATCACTTCAAAACCTAGCTTATTGACGTAAAACTCTTTGGAGCGCTCATAATTTGAACAAATGATCGCGATGTGATGAATGCCATCAAACAACATGGCGGCTGCCTCCCTTCGCTTGCCACGTTTGGATCGGACGAACCTTCCCCATGTCCGAACATCATAAAGGCTTCGCCCGCCGCCGGGGAAGCACTGCTTCATTCCCGGTCGATCGCCATCATCAGCGCGCCGGTAATGCCCGCGCGGTCGCCCAGAGCGGGCGGCACAATATAATCGTCGATTTCGTCTTCAACATAAGGAAACGGCATGTAGCCGTTCAACAAGCGCCGCACTTTTTGGCGAATGAGCGGGAACAATTGCGCTTGTTTCATCACACCGCCGCCCATGATGATTTTTTTCGGCGCCAAAATGAGGATGTATTGGACAAGCGCTTCCGCCAAATAAGACGCTTCCATTTCCCAAACCTCGGGGCGGTCGGCCAATTCGGCGCCCTTTTTCCCCCAGCGTTCTTCCAAGGCGGGACCGGCGGCCAAGCCTTCAAGGCAATCCTTATGATACGGGCACTTGCCCTCATAGCGGTCATCCGGGTGCCGGCGCACGAAAATGTGCCCCATTTCGGGATGGGAAAAGCCTTGCAACNCCCGGCCGCCAACGATGGCGCCGGCTCCGATGCCCGTTCCGACCGTGATGTACAAACAGCCGTCCAATCCCTTGGCCGCGCCGCGCTTCCACTCCCCGTATGCCGCCGCATTGACATCCGTATCAAAAGCCACGGGGACCCGTAAACCGTCTTGTAAAGTCTTCAAAATCGGATAGTTTTTCCACGCGGTCTTCGGCGTCGCCGTAATATAACCGTATGTCGCGCTCGTCGGATCGATGTCGACCGGGCCGAACGATCCGACGCCGATCGCTTTTAAATCATATTTCCTGAAGAAATCCACCACCGCCGGCATCGTGACGTCCGGCGTTTCCGTTTTCAGTTGGATGAGGTCCGTGATATTCCCTTTTTCGTCACCGACGGCACAGACGAATTTCGTTCCCCCGGCTTCAACGGCTCCATACAGCATGCTTTGATCCTTCCTTTCCCGACTCAGTCTCTTACCGAAAGTCGATGACCGCAGCCTGTCTTCCCTTCACTAAATAGGCATGACATCATGACAACCTATGAGAGCGGCGTCCTAGGCTGAACGCCCCTGTTCGGGCTTCGGTGTGCTTCACCAAAGTGGTGCCGCGTGAATCCAGCCAAAGACGCTGGCCTTTTTGATGCAGCCGTGCGGGATCGGCGCAATGGATGCGTGGGACGGATTTTAAAAAACGGCCAAGAAAACCGCTATAAACCAAAAAATTGAAGATTTCCACTCTATAAGTTTACCTTATAAATCGACAATCTGTCCAAAAAATTCGTAGCTTTTCCGATCCGAACGGAAAGGCGGCTCACGCCGCCTTTCCAACAATCGATCTATCCGGCACACACTGTCTGATTTGCGCGATCCCCATGTCTGATTTTGACCGTCTTGGCGTCGAACCTTCGCATTATTTCCCGGAAAATAAGTGACGCATCCCTGTACCGGACGCGGTCAGCCCGGACAGCGATTACACATCATGAAAAACTTTAATGGTATTGTTGGTTCAGAAAAGAAGCCTTGTTTAAAGTTCTTGTTGTTTTTCCTTATCTTGATGAGAACATCATCTGTTTGATGTGTTATATGATAAATACAGTTCAGTCTCTTCTTCATTATAAAATTTATCATACATCAACTGAGTCCTTGAAAGAGACGTTATGCTACAATAAGTAAATTGTACTCTTTCGGTGATTCGTATAACGTCAAATAACGACACCTGCATGCTCCTTGCTTTTAGTCCGATTCATTTTACTCAATGTTATTTTTCAACCCGAAAGAAATCAATTATTTTAACTCAGAAGCTGAGAGGTAGATATTTAACATAATAGAAATTCATCCTTTCGCGATTACAGTTGAGTCCGTAAAATTGTGTAAAAAGGAAATGTAAAAAGAGCCACGTTGCTTTCCCTTTGATAGAATGAAAGTGAACCAAAAACCAAACAAAAAGGAG
>JGI25331J36430_1000025_pt1 | contig 95295 bp, 79 predicted proteins | sample HigsolmetaAR206D_FD_36430 | JGI IMG/M metagenome (IMG submission 36430) | reverse complement strand
GCGGCCTCGACTGGTGTGATCAGGATGAGCAGGCTCGCCGTTGGTCCGCCGCCCGCAAGTTCCTGAAGGAGAATGGAAATGGTGAGTGAAAGAGAAATCGAGGCGGCCATTAAGGCGATTGAGGCTGTACCGATAATGGACGACACTTACAGCTTGTCCGGCGAAGACGCCAAGGCTGTCGCCCGCGCCGCCCTCGAAGCTGCTGCTCGTGTGCGGGAAGAGGCGCATCCCGATGACGAGGCCGTCGACCGCTTCGCAGCGGCCATGAAGGCAAAGCTGAAATGGGAGCGGGAAGAAAGAGGCCGCTACGGCTGGAACGACCCGGAAGTGTGCAGCGAAGAATATCTCGCGAAGCTCCTTATCGAGCATCTGGCTAAAGGCAATGATGGGAATTTCGAGGACGTTGCCAACTTCTGCATGATGCTCCATCAGCGCGCCGCCCATCCTCGCGTCTTGGCCGCAGCGTTCGCGACGGCAGGCAAGCCGGAACCGGCGAGTGGGACCGATTACTTCGGAAGCTTGGTCGAAAGGGCACGGGCCTCTGCGACTAAGGCCTCAGCGAAATTTCCCCAGCCCAATTACGTCACCTTGAAGATAGCCGAAGAAGCTGGCGAGGTTATTCGCGGCGCAGTTCATTACGCCGAGCGCCGAATGGAATGGTCAGAGGTTGAAGGTGAGATCATCCAGCTCCTCGCCATGCTCATCCGGTTTGTGACCGAAGGAGATCAAGTCAACGGGATTGTCCCGCCCACCCTACCCACGGCAGGAGGTGGTGATGCGTAGGCTGACGCGGTTTCAACATTTCGTTGCGCTTCTGATTATTATTCCCGCGATACCACTAGAAGGCGCAGGATTAGTGCTCCGAACGATTGCTGATTGGTGTGAAACTCTGTGCGGCTGGTGCGCCCGGCCCTTCTGGTTCCTGCATCGCAGATGGGTTGACAGGTGCGCCGCCCTCCGCGCCGCCCTCAACAAGGAGGGCCGCGATGGGAACCGATGAAAAGATCGCAATCCTCGCTCGGGCGATACTCGCTCTTGCCGAAAGATCCGCACACACGTGGGACTATGACGGCGAGATAATGATAGGGGAAGGCGTTCAACTTCCTTTTGACATCGAAGAAACCCTCCGCGCCCTATCCGACCAGGTTACAGGCCAAGGTGAGGAGAGCGGGCGATGAGCGAGTGTCCATGTTCAAAGCACCCTATCGGCTGTTACGGTCATCCTCACTCCTGCGGTTGCAACAGCGATACGAACGCGGTCGAGAAGGCCGTGAAAGTGGCTCGCGGAGATGGATACAAACATTGGGCGAACCTCTCCGCCACGGATAGGGATATGGCGGAACTTGGTGTTCGCAGGGTTGTCGCCGCAGGCTATCGTCTCGTCGCCCCCGGCGAGCTAGACGACGAGACCCTGGAACGGGTCGCGGAGTTTACGCAGAATGAATTCCAGCGCGACTTTGAATCGCCGGTAGGTTGGCGGGGCCAGTTCGTCGCCGCCATCCGCGCATTGAAAGATTCACAGCCGCAGACTGAAAGGCAGGCGGAATGACAAGACGCGCTGCCCGCATCACTCAAGACGAGATCAGCCGCATGGTCAAGGCCATTCGCGCCTGCGGCCTGCCTGTTGGTGAAGTCATCTTCGACGGAGAGCGTGTGCGGGTTGTGATTAACGAGAATAGCGGGGATGCGGGGGAGTCTTCCATTGACGGCCCATCGGACCCCGCCGACTTCCAGAGTCTGGATGAATATCTAGCCTGGAGGGACAGGGAGGATGCTCGTGCGCGTTAAGGGCGTGCATCACGTCAAGCGCAAGCTGGCGGACGGCACCTATCGCCATCACTATTACGCATGGCGCGGCGGCCCGAAGATCAAGGCAAAGCCGCACACGCCGGAATTTGTCATGGAGGTGGCCCGTCTCCGGGAGCTTGCGGCAAGAGAGCCGACACTGACGCTTGATAGCCTGATAGATCGCTTCACCGGGACGGACCACGAACCCAACCCCGACTGGCTCGCTCTGGCGGAAACGACGCGCAGGGACCATCTCTACGCCTTCCGGCTCATCAGGAAGAAATGGCCCCGCCTTCCCCTTCACCTCACGCAAGAGAAGGGGATGAAGGACGATATAAGGAAGTGGCACAGAAGCTTTGCCCAGAACCCGCGCAAGGCCGACAAGCTGCTTTTCTCGCTGTCCAAGCTCTTTTCCTACGGCATAGCCTGCGAACTGATCGACAAGAACCCCTGTCACGGGATTACCCGGCTCTACAAGGGGTCTCGGCGCGACTTCATATGGACGCCGGACCTGATCAGGAGATTCAGGGAGAATGCGCCCAGTCACCTTCTTCTGCCATTCGAGATCGCCATAGCGACCGGCCAGCGGCAGAGTGACATTCTGGGCCTTTCGTGGAGGGATTATGACGGCACCTATCTTCGCTTCCACCAGTCCAAGACCGGCAAGAAGCTGAAGGTGCGCGTCCATTCGCGACTGAAGGCGATGCTTGATGCAATGCCAAAGGACACATTGCGCATCTGCCTCAATTCGCGGGGTCGTCCATGGACGAAGGACGGATTCAAGACATCATGGGGCAAAGAGTGCGATAAGCTCGGTATTACCGATGTTACCTTCCACGATCTCAGGGGGACTTTCATCACCGAGCGGTGGAAGGAAGGCAATGACATCAAGCGCATTGCCCTCATCTCAGGGCACTCAATTGGCGAGGTCACGACGATCCTGGAAAGGCATTATCTGTCCCCCGATCAGGAGGACAGTGACGCCGTGATTCTGCGGATGGAAAGGAACCATCCATGAACGGGAATTGTAAACCGTTTGTAAACGGTGCAACACGGGTGTCTGGGAGTGCTGCTAAGTGATTGATTTTGTGGCGACCCCGGCAGGATTCGAACCTGCGACCATCGGCTTAGAAGGCCGGTGCCGAATCCCGGTTTTCTGCGGGTTTGAGCCACTTCCGTTTACAAAATGGCACGTTAAAATCATTGAAGAAATCATACCTTCTGTAAACGGAATCTGGCACCAAAATGCGTGTAGGCCCCTACTCAGACCGCTCTCTTTGGATCATATTTGCTGCCATTACAGCACTAGCCATCCTTGCATGGCTGCTTGGGTAAAGGGCGGGGGAATGGATATCACGCGACTGCGCCTGATCTGCGAGACGGAGATCGGCAAGCAATGGGAGGAAGCCACGGAAGCAGAGCGGCAAAGATGCCGGGAGATCGCCCGCGAATTAGACGAAGCGATCAGCGCCCCTTGGCCGACGCATCTTGCGGGCAAGACTGAGCACTAGCCTTGAGGCGCGCTATCTCCCGGTCGAGATAGAAACGCGCCTTTTCCAGATCCTCAATGGGATCGCCCTTGCGTCCTGCCCGCCAGACATATTTTATGACATTCCCCAGGCAAAAATTCATATGCTCGGTGATCTGGATGCACTCGATGCCGGACGGATGATCTGTGTAATGCGGCGGATGATTGACTAGATCAGCCAATATCTTTCCCGCAGAATGGATGCCGCTCTCTTGCAGCCTACTCAAGGCCTCCAGTGCCGCGCGAAGTGATGCCTCCTGTTTCTCCGCCTTCGGATTTGACCGAATCAAAACGTCAAGTTCGGGCATTGGCACACCTCCGTCATAGAGCCATAAAGCCGTCGCGCGTTTGTAGCGCAATCGTGTGGTTGTTTCCAGACAAATGATCCTTCAAAAGGATGATTTACCAAGTCAGCCATTGCTATCTTTGACCGCCAGTGTTGCATCAACGATAAGGTCGAGAAGATCGAGCTTTGAAAGCTCTGCTACTTTTATACCATCAACGATCAATTCGCGCGGCTCTTGCACCTTGCCATCCACACGAGTTGTTCGGATATAGACTTTCTTGCTCATGAACGAAGCATCTCCATATAGCGATATCCGGCTTCAACATCTTCAAAGCACATGATCTTGGTTCGGGCGTCTGGACGAGGATCGACAACCATGAACACGGCGGACCCAAGCTGATGCTCTGGGAACCCATTATACAGACTGTGGGTGTCCATCCACTTGTAGCCGCGCAGCTGCACAAGCCAGCACGAATGCCGCCGCTCCGGGATCTCCAGGTGTTCCAGCGCGTAGTTGTGAGTGTGGCCCGTTAGGTAGACATCAGCCATGTCACCCAGCTTGGCGTCTCTGAGTGTCCCGTGCAGGTTGTTCCAGATGGAGGAACCCTTGCGGCCATGAGAGGCGTCTACGCGGGCTTCCGTGCCGGATGGGTGAACGAGCTTGAACTGCGCCTTCCAGTCGATCACCGGGATACGGCGCTGGGCAAGGCGCATGTGGAAGTCTACGCCATCATTCCACGCGTCATGATTGCCAAGCACCCAGCAGAGCCACCGCGCGCCCGATTCGAACATGAACCACTCGACAAGGCGTTTGCCGGTATGGCGGCTTGTCTCCTGGTTGGCATAGAGGCGTTCAAGCCGACCCACCCAATTGTTGTGCGTGTCGCCAATGTTGATGGAGTAGACGCCCGGTTTCGCAGCAATGGCGAGGTGTTGACGCAGGAGGCGAATGTTGCACCCGTCATCATCAAGATGAGGGTCCCCAAAGGCAAGGACGCCGTAGGGTTTCGTCTCGTGGACCTTGATTTCAAACCACTGCCGAGCAGAGGCGGCTTTCCACTTCCGCTCGAAGTGCTTTTCCCTGCGCCTCAGAAGATCTTCAATGTCCTCGTCTTCATCGCCGTCCGTGACAAAAGACGGGAACTCTATCGGCTGCGGTTCTATCGCATTTGCAAGGCCCCGCCTTTCTCCCTTTTCGATCCTGCGCCGCAATGATGCTCTCGTGAGGCCCAATGCGTCGGCTGCTGCCTGCTGGCTGCCATATTGCGCAAGCGCAAGGACAGCCTCACGGATTTCCTCATCTGAGATATGAGTCGGGGCCATCAGGCACCCCGCGCGAGAAGATCACACACAGCCTTGCCAGGGACGGCATACCCGACGCCGACCAGAGAGACGCCGAAGCCAATAGGAGCCGTGAGAACCCCGACCGTGACGCCGATCACGTTGCCGCTGGAGTCTAGAACAGGACCGCCAGATTGGCCGGGAACCGTAGCAATGTCGGTGACGACCACTGAACGCCACGGGCCGAAAGCCCTTTCCCCGCCAGCAATCTTGCCCCATACGGTAATGAACTCGTCGGAAGCCGGATTGCCCTTCGCCATGATGTCTTCGCCCACGTCAGGGACGCGGCAGGAGAGAGGAGCAACGGCGAGGTCAAGCGGCCCCTCAACGCGAAGCAGGGCAATGTCATGGGCCTTGTTCGTCCAGAGGACTTCCGCCTTTGCCTGCCCGCCCAACGAGGTCTTAAGCTGGAGCTTGTCGGCATCCTTCACCACATGGGCCGCAGTAATGAGGTATCCATTCCCGATGTGGAACCCGGAACCATGGCCGCCCTTTGTTATGACCTTGACCATTGCATCGGCGGTAGCGTCCTCAGGTGAATGCGAGCACGCGGTGAGAAGCGCGGCGGCGAGTGCCACCACGGCAAATAGAGCCCTCATGTGGGCCTCCTATTTTGGTGGGATGAGATAGGAAAGGAGGGGAGTGATCTTGGCTGCGACAAACCCGCCAATGGCAACGAGGACCATAAGCATCCAGCGCGCGCCTTTGGCCTGGATCAGCAGCTCGTGCATCTCCGTTACCTTGGCGTCCATGGACGTGATCTTCGCCTCTAGGCCTTTGACTTGCTCTTCGAGGCGCACAACGCGTTCACGGGTTTCGATGGTGGGGCTACTCACGGCTTCCACCCACAGAGCTTGGCACCGCGTTGGTTGTGGCCCAGCACTTGCCGCACCTGCTCGTCTGTAAGCTTGTCGATCTGCTCGGGAGACAATCGTATGGGCTTGGCGAGATCGCAGAAGCCGCCTTGTGGCGTCTGGCATGATACGAGAACGAGCGCTGCGAGCGGGAGAAGATACCTTAACGCGACCATTTCTTTAGCGCCTCCCTAGCGTCGTCGGGCGGCAATGCGCCTATGTCGGAGTCAATGCGGTCTGCGACTTCACGGGCTTTCTGGCGCTCTGTGGCCTGCTTCTGGCGTTCCCGTGCGGCTCCTGATCTCTTGCCTTGAACGAATGCGACAAGAAGGGCAGCAATGGCGCTGCCGATATAGACGAGCAGTGTTGTCATGTCGCCCAACCCATGCGCTTAGCGAGGCGATAGGCATATTCCGTGCCGAGCCCGACGAGGATGCCCACCGCTGCCGTTACAAGCTCGATCAGATCCGGATCCGTGTTGATCAGTGAAGCGCTGTCTGGATCGAGGATGCCTTTCGCGACAAGCATCCCTGCGATATAGCGCAGCAGAATTCGGGCAATGGGGCCGCTCATTTGGACCTCCTGAAGAGATTGGAGAAGAAGGAGAGGATGAGAGAAAGGAGGGAGGGCTTAGACGTTACCGGGGTTCCGATATCGCGCGCGGGGGTGTCTTCCCCATAGCCTTCAGCCTTCAGCAGCGCGTCATACTGCTTTGCCAGATTGGCTATCTGAGTAGCCTTATCCGTGCCGTTGACGATCCGGCGCGCGCCGACGAAATTGGAAGCCCGTAGGGTGATGTAGTCGGAAAGCTTTTTTCCGGTGAAGGTGCCAAGCTTCATGCCCTTGACGATGATCTGGGCGGCGATGTCGGGCTGCTCGGCCAGTTCCGGCTTGTTCACCAAATCGATGCCGAGGCGTTTGGACCAGTCCGTGTAGTTCCTGCGGCCAGTGATCTGTACGAAGCCGCGCCCCATATAGCGCTTGCCATCGCCGGGTTGTGTATTGCCAAGATCAGCACGGCCCTCGTAGCGCTTCTGTGCAGGGGTTGGACCCCAAATCTCACGCATCCATTTGAATTGGCCTGTTTCGAAGTGCGCCGTCCCCAATACGTATGCAGCCTGGTTCCTAAGCAGCCCCTCCTTCTTGCATTCGGCAATAAGGAGCCGCACTGACGGGTGTGTCAGGTTCATCACGTTTCCTTTTTGGGCAAAGAAAAAGGCCGCCTAAGCGACCTTCTTTTTTCGGATTGCGTCAATCTGCTCGGGCGTCAATTCAAGAGCGGCGCGCCGATCAGTGAGAATGGATGCGATCTGCTCCAGTGCTTCCTCAATGTCGGGATCAAGCGAGACACCTTCCCCCACCATGGTTTCGCCGTCGTAATCCCATGTTGGCGGACAAGATGAGCAGTGCTCTGGCGATCACGGCCAGTTTTTCATCAACTGTCATCGTTTGTTTCCCCTTAGGATGGAAGCGGCCCGGAGGCCGCTTTGTTTGTCGGCAATCGCGGTAAGACGGGTGATTGCAAAATTTAGTATGAGTGGGTGCCGGGTGACGATGAGTTGTTATTCACCCTCACCCTCACCCTCACCCTCATCCGCCTCTGCCCCCGTCGCATCGACCCACTTACTGCCATCCCACCAGATCGGCTTGCCTAAATCGGTGTCGAAAACCATTACTCCGGGCCCCGCACTCCCACTTAATGCCGGGCGACTGGCAGTAGTGACTGGCATACTGTGCAAAACGGTCCGAGCAAAGCCATCCCGGTCCACTACGCGGGGGAGTTGTGTGCCTTGGTGCCAATATATCTGCCCGGCGGTTGTAATAGAGGGGGTTTGGATCACTGGTAGACGGACAGGCCTGCCGTCAAATTCCCAGTAGTGGAACTCCTGCCCGAGGCGCACGACTCTAGTGGACCCGTCAGTCCATTGGATGCCACTATCCTTCCTCGTTCCATAACAGAAAACAGAGCCGGGGCCTTTGAAGATGGTATATGCGCCCAGCGTACCCGTAAAGTATCCACCCCGGAACGTCATATTCTGGATAAGGCTTTGTGCGCCGATATTGTCCCCACGGTCATAAACGACCGCCGCTCCGGGCGAGGAATCAGAGGAGATGTTTATATAACAATCTTCAAACACCCATCCGTCTATAAGTAGAGATCTGTTTGTGTAGTTCTGAGAAGGGACCGCTTTGATAAACCATCCCTCCCTCCCCTGTGTGGGCCAGTCATCCTCAAAGTCGCTGCCGTTCTGGAAGCGTGTGCGAACGAAATGAAACAATGAGAAGCTCGTGAACGCGTCGACGTCCGGTGCAAATTCAAATATGTGCTCAGCAAGCTCAACCCAGCTGTCTGTAAATGAAACATTTTGAACGATCCCCGCTATGAATTTGAACGTTGAATTTTTTGCGAGCCACAAATTGCCATTTTCAAACCAAATATTGTTTACCGCGCCAGTCTCTCCATTGAAAAGCATGTGCGCTTCGGAGCTGTCTGCCATGTAGAAAGAGCTTAAATGGCCGATACCAACGTCGTCCATCTCAAGGAGGACTTTCCCTCCCTGAAGGCCAATGTTTCGGAAGTAAAATTCCGAAAGACCCTTCCACCGCATAACAGTGCAATTCGCCATACTCGGACTTGAGGTGCCGAAGCGGATATTTTCAACTGTTACGTGATAGATGTAACCGCTGCCCCCAGTGCCAACATCGACCCCGACACCGCCATCATTGCCTGTATAGCAAATGAATGTACCGTCTGAGCGAATAGGGTGCTCAGGAGTAGGCGCCCGCACTGCGGCAAGGCTCCCAGAGCCGATGAACGTGGCGTGCCTCCAATCGATCTTGAGTGTACGCGAGTGGTTGAAACGCCCGATAGGAAACTTTATCGCCCTTTCAACGCCGATGCCTTTATCGCTATGCACGTAGGCATGGATCAAATCAAAAACATCTGAATTGTCAAAAAGGGGATCTTCCTCTGCACGGCGGCCTCCCCAGCCTTCGAATGGCAGGCACCCACTGGCGTCAGGCATTATGTAAAGCAGTACACCGCCGTTGCCTGTGTAATCGAGATGAGCATCCGTCGCAGTCGAGGACGCGACTTTCCAAGCAATCCCCTTCTCGCGCCACAGAATGACATCGCCCGCAGCAACTTGCTGCTGGCCGGGATCGGGGCTGTCATAGACAAAATCAGTCGCAAGCTGGCTAAAGTCAGCAATGTCGAGCCGTCCCGAAGCCGCGCTGGCCGAGATAATGGGGTTGCGCGGGTCCGTGGCATCAACAGTGATATTTGCCCCAGCCACCACGCTCTGAACAGCCGTGCTTGCGATCTTGTCGATAGCGTCTTGGACATTCGTCGCGCTCAGGCCGCTGCCCGTGTTGTCGTAGGCGTGATTTGCGCTGTCGAATGCATCAGCCTCGACGCCGTTCGGGTCGTACATACTCGCAAGCATGTCGCCGCTGCCGGATGCAGTGAACGTCGCAAGCTCGCCGCTCTGCCAGCCCACGACCTGCCCATCCGTGCCGGGCGTCAAATCGGCAAGGTCCGCGACATTGGTCGGAACGTTGGTCAGGTCGTCAAAATCGCCGGAAGTGGCAATGGGAGCCAGTGACGGGAGATTGTCGAGGTCGGTATAATCATTCGACAACGCAACGGCAGCAAGCCCGCTCGTCGGCGTGTAGTTGCTCGCATCCTCGGCAGCCATCGTGCCAAGGGTGGGCTTGTTGTCCAAGTCGTCGTAGTCGCCGGATGCCGCGACAGGAGCAAGGTCAAGATACACCTGAGCCGAGGCCGCGTCGGGCATTTCCAGAAGGCCAAGCCCGTAGCTTTCGGGGGAAACCTGCGCAATGGCGTCGAGCGTGGCGCTATATGCCTGGACGTCCGCGCCAATGGTGAGGCCCAGATTGTCCCGAGCATCCGACGCATTGGACGCGCCCGTGCCGCCGTCAGAGACCGCAACATCGGTTCCACCGGGGATATAGAGCGACCCGGTAGCGACCTTGCGGGAGTTGCCGTCTTGGACGACATAAATCAGTTCATCGCCCGCAAGCGGTGTGTCTGCATCAGTGAGTGCGGAAAGCTTTTTGTCTGCCATGGTAACCCTAGTTCAGGAGAAGGAGGCCGGATTCGTCCTCGAATAGGATGTGATCGATGGTCGTGTCTTGCTCGTCACCTTCCAGAAGCAGAAGGCCACCCTCGTTGCTTTCATCCAGAACATACCGGACAAGCTTGCGAAGTGGAGCGTGGGCAAATCGACCGTTCTGGTAGATGACAACGCGGATGTCATCTACGTTGTCGAAATCATCTACTGCCGGGAGATTGATGAGAAATTCGTACATCTATCAGTACTTGATGATGTAGTTGAGGATTAGTGTGGGCTGGACGTTGGGGTGGGCTTGGCCGCTACCGGCTGACGCCGTTGATCCATTCAATGATGTTGCGGGTCGTCCGCCAGCAGGCGTCGTGTTGAGCATGCCTGTACCACCCGAGCCAGAAGGCCGGTTGCCGCCGCTTGTAGACACAGTGGCCGGGCCTGGATATTGATGCACATGATCTGGAATGGGCGGCACTTGAAGCGAGCCGGGACCATGATTGTGCGCGGGCATTTGCGCCACTGTCAGTGTATGCTCCTGCGACCCGCCAGATGCACCGAGCGTGTCGCCGCTTATGCTCGACAGCCGCGAGGCTGAGGTGCCCCCCATATTGTCGCGACCGGCTGCAACACGCCCGCGAAGATCAGGGAGATTGAATGTCGTGGAGCCGTTGCCATTACCGTAGGTCGTGCCAATGGCCGCGAATAGGTCAGCGTACGTTGTGCGCGAGACCGCCTGTCCATAGCAGAAGAGGTAACCATCAGGCGCAAGAGTGCCCGCATAGGGAAGAACGGCACTCACGGGAACATAGATGTCTAGGTGATTGACGGACGGGGGGTTGATCAACTGCCAACCACCGGAACCGCTATCGATGCCGGAGCTATAAATCACCTCATAAACGCACCCCTCGACAATCTCACCGCCGTCAAGCGGCACATCTTCACTGCCGACCTGCTTGCGGATGGCCTTTGCGCCGAGGTTATTGACATTGAGGGTAGCCGCACCGTTGTTCGTGGCCCCCGCACGGAAGGTGAATCGCAGCCCGTTGGTGTACGTGGTTATGGCGGAATTAGCGGTGAGCGTGATCGAGTTCGCCGTACCGCTGCTTTCCAGGATGCCGCCGATGTCCTTGATATACTCGGCAACGCGGCCCATCATCTGGCGTGCTGAGTTGTTGACGGCGGAAGACGGCATTCCCTCGGCCCAGTTGATGTCTTCATCAGCCGTGGCGTTGCTCGCCGGGTCGGTGCTCCAATCGTAGATAGACGACGCCATATCAGGCTATCCCCGCTAGTCTTTTCTGGATGAACATGTCTGCGGCAGTCGGTGACTGCATGAATTGGAGAAGTGCGTTGCCCGTGGAGCGGGCGTCTCCCATGGGGCCGGGACGCGGCGCTTGCGGTATCTGCGCTTCCCATGCCCGCACCATTTCGGTGAGGCGCTGACCAAGCGGCTTCGGGTCTTCAGCGGCAGCGAACTGCGCAACCTCTTTCGGAATGGGTGAAGGAGCAATGGAGCCGAATGGGGCTGTTTCCGTGCTCTGCGGGGGGGGGGCGGATGCCACCTGCGTTTGAGGCGCTTCCCCACTATCGGGAGCCGCACGGCGGAACCCTAGAAGGCGATCAGTGGGATAGTTGGCGTAACTGACGCTATCGGACTGGTTGCCGCCCAGAACGCGGATGGTGCCGTCCGGATTGTATCCGGCGAAGAACCCAACGTGACCGTAAGGGCCGTTCGGGTCACCCCGTGAGAATACGGCAATGTCACCAACCTGAGGATCGGTTACCTCCATTCCCCACTTGAGAAAGGAGCGGGCAAGTCCGGAGTCCGTACCCTTCTGACCGGCCTTCGCCAGTGTGGCGTTAACGAAGTCGGCGCACCATGCCCGTGTCGTAGGGTCGATGTTGACGCCGCCCGTCCTGAGATAGTCCAGTAGCGCGGCCTGACCTTCCCGAGTACCGGCCATGCTGGCCGCTATCTCGTAAGCTGTAGCCATCCGTTACCCCATGAAAAAAGGCCGCCCGGATGGACAGCCCTGAAAGTTTGTGTCATATGTCCGCTATGGACTGCGCCAAGGGTGATTGATGAGCTATCTAACGATACTGGCAGCGGTGCTATCCGCCAACCTGCTCACCATCGTTTTTACGTGGGGGCTGTTCACCTATTCCCGCCACGAAAGAGACGGGACGGCAGGGCAGCCCCACACACATAAGGCCGCCGCTGCGGCTATCGTCCCCCTAGGCGTTGCCGCGCTGACGATTATGGTCGCTCTCGACAAAACGCCGAATTGGCTGAATACTATTCTACAGTAGCCATCCGCTCCCGAACTGCGGCGGCAAGCTCCGGAACAGACACGCCCAACATGCGGGCATACTGCTCAATGCGCTTGATCTGTGCGTTCTGAAGCATCTCACCACGAGCAAGGTCGGCAAGGTCTTTTGCGGTCTTGCCGCCAGCGCGAATGACTTGCGACAGCCGCTCGACATTCTTCCGCGTCATACGGTCCGCCGTGCTCTTCGCAGCCATGCCGCCAAGGGCAAGCCCTCCAATAGCGGGATTGACCATTGTGCCGCCGATGCCAAGGGCAGCCATCAGACCATTGCCCTGAGGGGACAGTTTGCCTGCGAGACGCAACGTGTTCTGAACGGGACCGCCGCGAACCACACGCTCAGCAGCTTGGCGCTCAGCATCGGTAAGGCCGCGAGACTTCCGGGGGTTGTCCAGTATGCCTCGGACATTCTGCCGGATGGCGTTATCCAGATTACCGCCAGAGCCAGTTGAAGCGGCTCGCCGCTCCGCCTTTTCAATGGCGGTGTCAAGCATCTCGGACTTGCGCAGCCGTCGCCACAGGTCGCGGGCCTGCTTCAGTGCGGAAGCGCCCCGCCTTGCATCTCCCATCAGAACGTCATCAGCGCCGGTACGGTCAATGAAGTCGTCAATCCTGTCAATAATACGGGCCGAAAGTGCCCGCTGCGACGGGTTATCGCCAGCCTGAGCCGCGCTTTGTGCAACACGGCGGATAATGTCGAGGCCCTTTAGCGTGACGTTCTGCCCCTCCATTCCCTGGAGGCGCTGGACAACGGCGGCAATGCCGGGCTGCAATGCCGGATCAAACCCGAATTCAGCAAGATCGTTGACAACTTCGCTGGTGAGTTTGCTCACGCTTTCGGGCTTGAATATGACGCCAGCATCTTCCGCCTTTTTGTACGCCTGATCCGCGAGCTTGCGTAGGTTCTCATTCGTCGGGATCATTTTTGCCGCTGCGCGATTGCCAAGGGCATTCGCACCGGCCCGCAGCGCACCGCCAACGGCACCACCAGTTGCTGCGCCTAGCGCGGCGGAAGTGGCGCGATCCTCAAAGCCGCCCTCTCCACTGCCGAATCCATAAGCACCACCAGCAGCAGCGCCCGTAGCTATGGCACCGGGGAGAGAGCGAACTGCGGCCCCCGGAAGGGCAACCGCGCCCGCAAGCTGCCCCGCAAACCGCTCGACGCCACCCTGCTCGTCGCGGGCGCGTTGTGCTTCCAGATTGGCATCATAGTTCCCGCGCTCACCACCGATGCCCGTGAGTGCGCCAAGGCGGGCTGCTATTTCATCCGCGAAGCCAAATGTCAGCATGTCGGCAGCGCCGCGCACAGCATCATCGATGCGGCGGAAAACGCCACGCTCTTCCGGAGCCGCGCCATCCCCGACAGGTGTCAGCGTGATTTGCGGCGGCTTAACCGGCACAAGGCGAATTTCGGGCATGCTATTGAACCTCCACGCGCATATGCTGACCGTTGACGATAACTATGTCGCCGGGTTTGATGCGCCCCTCCCGGAAGGCTTTGGTGACATCATCGGCGTTAGAAAACTCTGGCGTACCGCCAACACGATCACCCTTCTTCGCCTTGCCGCCTTCTTCCAGAAGTCCGTCATATGCCCGCTTGCCGTTGAGCATATTCTGGTAAATCTTCTGTACGCGACGGAGATTGTAAAGGATTTGATCCTTGGTCTGAGACTGCTCAAGATTGCCGATGGTGGACTGGAGGAAGGCAAGTTCACGCTCAGAAACTTGCCCAAGAGCGCCACCCGTCGGCGAAGCATCGCGCATGGCCTGGAGCCGATCAAAGCCAGCATTCGCCTTGATCGTATCGAGTAGGCCGCGCAGGTTTCGCGCTTCCGTGCCGCCAATGCCGGAGAGTAGATCGCCAACGATACCCGTGGTGGGAAGCGTGCTGTTCTCCACAATCTCAATGGCGCGGTTGATGTCCTGATTGACAATCGTGTTCCAGGTCTTGGCCTGCTCCTCCTTGCCTTCGGCGGCTTCCGCCTGACCGCGAAGTTCCTGGTCAGCCGCAGAACCGGCAATAGGAACAGAGACCGGGCGCACGCCGCGTCCTGACGGGTCCGGTTCCGTAACCACGTTGCCGTTTTCGTCACGCAGCCAGACATGATCCTTGGGCGCATCGCCCCAGAGCGGATCTTGCTGTCCGCCGACCGTGATGTTCTGGGCACCAGCCCGGCGCATCTCTTTCATGAAGTCCGCAAAGCTGCCTTCATAGCCCTGCTGCCGTGCGAACTGATATTCGCGAATATCGTCAGTTGTCGGACGGCGCTTTTCCTCGACCTCAAGAGCCAGCTTCTCAAGCTCAAGCATGGTCTTGGGATCGTCGCCACGGGTGCGCTGCAAGAGGTACTGCTGAAGGGCGCTCTTGTTGCTTGCCAGCAGCGTGGCAGTGCCCTCGTCAAGGCCCTGAGACTGCAACCACTGGATTGTCTGATTGCGGCCAGCGGCTGACGGGTTGAAAAGGCCCGAAAGGAAGCCACCAATCCCGCCGCCACGAGGTGCCTGTTGGGGCGGCTGTGGAACGGCCTGGGGAAGCGCAGGAGCGCCCTGGGCAGCCGGGGGCATGTCCATACCAGCCGGAGCCGGAACGGCGCTCACGGGGGCTCCCTGTGGCGGTACGGGGGCAGGAACGGGAGCGGGCTGCGGTGCGCTTAGTGCGGCAAGCGCATTGGGCTGCAAGTTGGCCGGGAGCGCGTTGCTCTCGGTCGGCATGATCGCCGTACGGGCAAGCGCATTCCTTCCACCGGGATTGAGGATGTTTGCGAGAAGCTGTTCAAGGGGGTTCATGTACTAGCCTCCCCTCTGGGCACGCTCGTTGATCGCCCTTGCAAGCAATGCGGATTGGGGCAATGGCGCGGGCTGTGTCTGCTGCTGGACCGGAGTAATCGGGGGGCCGTAGATCGGTCGCCTATCATGCACGTTGTCGCCGATCCGATAGCCGATGATTTGCCGTCTTGGCATGCCCGACGCTTCGTATATCCAGTCAACAAGTTCACCCATGGGGCCGCCCTTGGAATGCGGGGCAATGGATGTCGTCGGCTGCGGCGCGGGCGTTGACTGAGATGGCATCTGAGGCAACGGACGGGCCTGCGGCTGCGTGATCGTCGGAAGCGTGGGAGCCTGCACGGGCTTGTTGTTCAAAAATGCCTGCGAAAGGCTCGTGTCGCCTTTGGAAGCGGGTGCGATAGCCATTATTTACCCCTGAAAAGCGGTGCGACGGCAGATAGCGGGTTGAATGGCGTGCGGGACTGTGCAACCTGCGTCCCATACGGGCCAGCGGCACCCGCCGCAGCGGCCTGAAGCATACCAAGGCGCGTCCACGCCTCATTGTCGAGCGCGTAGAACTTCGCGATCTCATCCATAAGCTGCTTTTGGGCCTGCTCATCGAGGATGCTGCCCGCCTGAAGCGTGGCACCGGCACCGGCAAGCCTGTTCTGGAAATTCTGCTGATCGAGACCGGCCATGCGGTCGGCAGACTGAAGCCCGAGGCCAAGACCGGCAAGACGGGACGCATCCATCTGACCAGCCGCCGCAAGCTGGTTCTGGATATTGCGATTCCACTGGTCGGATAGCGCCTGAGTCCGCAGCCCGCCAAGCTCGGAAGCAAGCACACCAGTGTGTGCGCCGGAGCCATACCGGCCCGCACCGCTCATGAGGCTGTTGATCTGGGAGCCGGCCTTGTTAAGCTGGTTTTGCAGAGCCTCTTCAAAGTAGGGATTGTCCTGTCCGGACGCAATTTGGGCAAGGTTCTGCTCTGCGTATGACGGACCAGCCGCAGCAGCACCAATCTGCTGAAACAGTGGACGTGTGCCGGACGTATCCCACGCCTGCCCAGCCTGGGCAAGCTGGTTGACGCCCTGCATTGTCGTGTCGGACAGGTCCGCAACAGTCGGGCCAAGATATGTGTTACCGCCGACGCCCTGCTTGTAGAGCTTCATGGCCTCCGAGGCCGAAGTCTGAAACAGGGGTGCCGCCCATGCCGGGGGCTTGTTTTCAGTTGTGGTCTTGGATGACTTGCTACCCATTCTGTTGCCTCAGAGGTTTCCGCCACACGACAGCGTATTCTTTAAAGCCGTGCTTTCTCAGCGCACGGTCCCAGCCTCTCCGCCCCTCGACGGAGATGAAATCAGCGTTTTCCTGCTTTGCGTATTCCGTAATCACCTCATTGAGCGCTGGCACACACGCCGCGCCCTCATTCCCGCCAAGGGAAGTCACGGTGACAATCTTATGCCCCGTCGCGTCCACCGTCCGGATGGCCGTCAGCGCCACGGCAACAAACTCGTCGCCATGGAACACAAGCCACATCTGCTTGGCACCCACGACAACATCACGGGCAAGCGCCTCGACCGTGATGTCCTCGGGGAATTTATCCACCAGCTTTTTGAAGTAGGCCGTTATTTGCTTGGTGTAGGGAGCTAGTTGCTCGTAAGTCCAGTCAGTCGTGTTGACGACGCGGTATGTCATCTAATGCCCATCGGTTGCGGCTTAACGTCAATTCCCTGAGCGTGCGTCCAGAGGCTTCCGGGATCGATGGAGACGCGGAAGCGATGGAAGCGGCCTCTTGCGCGACACTGGACCATGCCCGTCGCGGCGGAAGGACGGCGGGCTTGAAGCCAGTTCACGGGATCGCTGCGGCGAAAGCGGGATCCGATCTCGACGCTAACCTCGTCGGTATCGACCACCGGCATGACTTCGCGCAGGAATGTCACCTGGCCCGCCGTGTCGCCCACCTCCTGAGTGGTGAGCACGGCACGCATTGGCGGGCCATTGAAGAATGCAAGCCTGTAATCCATCGTGAATGCCGCCAGAATGGGCGCACCGCCCTGCCAGACCTTGGAGTCGAGCGAGAACGGCAAATCATCCAGACTGGCCGAAATGTCGTCCAATCCCTCAAGCGTCGTGCCCGTGGAGGCTGCCGGGAAATGACCGTGAATGCTCACATGTGCCTGAGACCAGCGCTGGAGATTCCAGTCGTAGACATAGAGCCGGTTGAAGAAACCGACGCCGCCCATATCCGCAGCCCAGTAAACCCGCGAATAGAACGGATCGACCACGCCGCGCATCGACGCAATGTCGGGGGCAGCCAGAGAGCCGAAAATCGTCCTATCGACCTTCTCAAAGCCGATATTGGCAAGAGAGCCGTCCGCGCCAATCTGGAAAAAGCCGCCACGGTCGGCGTAGAACATGTACGAACCACGGGTAGCAATGGATTTGTCCGATGCCGCGCCGCGCTGATCGTGCACCTTCGTGAAGTTGAATACCGAAACGGAACCGGGAATGAACGTTGCGACATAAATCGCCCGCTCAAGGATGATGACCGGGTTTGTCGCCTCGCTGGAACCCTGAACAATGCCGCCGTCAGGGAAATCCTGAAAGTCGCAATTGTTCGCGCCTGGTGTCCACTGCGTAATGTCGTTGAGACCGGACCAATGCACCCTGTTCGGGTTGCTTGTAAGCTGTATCAGTGCGAGGAAATCGCCCCACACGCGCACCTGATTGGCCCGTGGCGGGCTGCCCGGCAGGTCTGCAAACTCGGTAGAGACGCCGATCTGGAAATATTGCGGGTCATCGTTTTTGTTGACCGCAACAACGTAGTCGCCAAACTGCGCAAAGCTCCAAAGCGCATCATCAGATGCAGCATAGGTCGTGCCGTTCTGGCTTACGTCATTCCAGCTAAAATCGGTATTGTCCATCCGATAGATTTTCTCGGACGTGGCGGCAAATATCACAACCTCCCCGCCAGCAAGGGACCGGGCCGTGAAATAACCCAGCGGCTTGTCCGGCAGCGGCTCAGAGACCGAAACAAGGCTCGGGAACGGGATGTACGAATTGGCGGCACAAAGCACGCCCCGCACATCCGCCGCAACATTGCTATTCAGGGCAGCGCTATCCGGTGCCCATTCCGCGAATGGAATCTGCATGTCAGAAATGCGTCGGGCAGATGACGCCCGTCCCGTTGCGGGCCGAAGTCTCGGCCTTCAGCGCGTTGTACTGGTCCATGTAGTCGTTGAGGGACTCGGCTGCTAATGCCGGGTCTTTCAGCGTGTTCTTGGCAAAGATGTACTTGGCTCGCGCCTTGATCATGTCGTAGGCGTAATCAAGCCACGCATTGCTATCACCGGGATTGACCAGCGGTGCCAGCCGGTACGGGCCGACCTGAAGGCGGATGGTGTAGCTGGTCGCGCCGGGAATGGGATAAAGCCGGATTTTCTGGTTGAAGTACGTCCAGAGATACGGTTCGCCACGGGCCGCAGAATTGTCAGAAAGCGTCTCGATCTCTTCGGGCGGAACGCGCACCATCGTGGTGCGCTGGCCCTGTGCGTCCTCGCTGTATGCCGCTACAATGCGCACAAGCGTGCGGATATCGGGATGGTCATTGTCGTCATACCATTCCTGATCCTGCACGGTCAGGAAGGTGATGTCGCGGGTCTCGTTGAAAAAGAACGTGTGCCGCTCACAATAGCGCTGGGCCGCCTGAATGGCCTTGATGATCTGGCCTGCGTATTCGCCCGTGGTATCGTCCACATCATCAGCGATGTCGGCGCGTAGGTCGGAAAGTGTCGTCATTCCGGTGATCTCCCTACAGCCCAGGCTTCAATCTGTTCTCTGAGGTTGGCGGGATCGAACTTCTCGTAGACCCAGCCCTGAGACGTGCGGACGCGGACAACGATCTTGCCGCGCTTGTCGGGGATGATGGTCGCCTTGTCGAATCCAAGGGATGCGAGGATGTCAGTCGCTTTCATCGCCCTTGCACGCACGAATGTGGAAGTGTGCGCCCCGCTTCTTCAGCTTCTTGCCGCATTTGGGGCATTCAACGGAAAGGGGCAGAGACTGCTCCCCGCCCCTCTTCCTTGGCTCGCTGAAGTCAATCAGCGACCAGATGGTTTCGTCCGTCATGGATTGAGCGCAGCGAAAAGCTCTTCTAGCGCGTCCGCGACGTTCTGCGCACTGAAGTTCTGCGAGGAGAAGGGAATGTCGGCGGCATTCGGAGCCGCGCCGGTAATGGGCGAACCATTGACCGTCAGGCTCGTCTTGGCCTCAATCTCGTCGGCAACGAACTTCATGCGCTGGTTTTCGGTATTTGTGCCCGTGACAGCCATGTGTTCCGCTCCTGGTAAAGAGGGGCGGGACCGAAGCCCGCCCCCATGGCCTTAGCCGTTGTCCACCACGTACCACACGGTGATGACGGCCCGCCCCGCCGTTCCATCGCCCGTGGCCGCATCATTGTAGCCCCACGTCACGACACGCTCGTCGGCGCTGTAGCGGTTGGTGGCGTCCAGGTCTTCCGACGAGAACAGCACCGTTGCCGCCGAGTTGGCATCGGCTGCGGAGACGAACTCGTCGTCGCCAATCGTGCCCTCACCAACGTTGATGTCGTCAGCCGTGGTGTCGTTGAAGCCTTCGATGACGTGGACGGCCCCGTCGATGATGAACGCACCCTTGGGGAGAATGCCCACAATGCCGCCGTTCATCGTGTGGTCGATGTTGACGCGCAGCGTGTGCACGACCTGTAGGGCATACTGACGGCCCAGAGCGGGCTGGTTGGCATCATTGGTAGCCATATCCTAGCCTCCTTTCTTAGCTGTGAGCCAAAGCGTAGGTCGAGACCACCACGGTACCGAAGTCCGTGCTGTCGAACACGGTTTTCTTCATGCCGAGGATCGTCTGAACCGAAACGCCAAGCTCGCGCTGATAATCGAACAGCTCCTCAACGATCTTGTAGCGCGTCGGGGACTTGTTCATGCCGAAGGCGGCAACGCAGGACTGAGCGCCAAGGAGAACAGCGCGGCGAACCGTGCTGACCTGCGCCCCCGTCGAGCTATTGACGCCGGGAGTGACATGCTCCGCCTCGCGGAGAATGACGCCGTTGTACACGCCCAGAGCACCCGAGAAAATCGGGTTGGACGAGCCACGACGCTCAGCCGCCTTCTGGATGTCCAGCCACTGGCCCGTGGACGTGTTCGTGCGAAGGTCGGTAACCTGGTACGGATGCAGGTACATCACATAGTGGTTGCCGCCATCGACGCGAACCGGACGGATCTTCGGATTCGCCACCTTCGCCGTCTCGACAGCCTTGTCGATCAGATCGAGGGTGAAGACATCCGAAGAGGTCAGCGACTGGTCGTTCGCCCGCCCGCCAGCACGGATGATGCGGCCCACCGAAGGCGCAATCGGCGCGTTGAACCCCCAATGCACGGGCTTCAGCGTGACGGCACGGCCCTCGAACGTCATGTCCGGGGCAGTGTAGCCGCAAGCCTGGATGAAGAACATCATGCTCAGGCGGTCGGCGTACCAGTCAACAAGCCCGTCCTTGGCCTCCTGACGGAGGGAGAACGGAACGCGCTGCGCGTCGATGGTGCCCTCGTTCTTCACGCGAACGGCGTAGGCCAATTCGTTGATGACGATGGAATCCGAATAGGTCGTGAGGGCTTCCTCATTACCTTCCAGAATCTGGGATTCCGAAACACCATCGCCAACAAGCTGACGACGCAGGCCGAACGTAACCTTGTCACCCTTGCCCTTGTTGGTCTCGGTCTTAAGCTGGATGATGCTATTGGACGAAGTGCCCATGAGCGGTGCGATAGGAGTGGCCTTCGACACCTCTTCCGCGAGCTTCTTCGACCAAAGCTTGACCGCCAAGGCGTCATTAACGCCATAGGTTGTGGTAGCCATTATGGTCTCCAAATTTTTGGGAATTTTTGCGGGTTTGGTGCGTGCTGTTACGCCGCTCGCGGGCGAAAGCGGGCTTGTCGGGCCGCTGTCCGTGCCATGCTGACGGGATGGCCGCCGGAAGCCAGTTTCAAGCCATGGCTAGGGCCTAAGAAAATGAGGGGCCTTAGCCCCCCATAAGCTTCTCAAAAAGGCGGGCGTTCTTCGGATCGCTCACCCATCTGCTGAACTCTTCTTCAGGCATGGCCGCTAGCGCCTCTGCGGTGATTTCGTCGCCGCCAGAGGTGCCAGGAGCCTGCCCGATGGTCTTTGAAGCGCCCTGAGCCTGTTCGATCTTCTTCAGACGGTCGGCAAGCTCGTTGTTGACGGGCGGCTGTTGCTGCTGGCCCTGAGACTGTGGCGTGTAGCCATAGCTCTGGGCGATTGCGTACACCGCTTCGGCGGCTGAAGCGCCCTGTGACGCCGCATGCATCACAATCTGCTTCAGTTCCTCCTCAATCTGGGCGTTCCTGACACGCGGGTCTTCAAAACGCTTGTCCACACGGGCAAACGCCTGAAGCTGCTTGTCGCGGGTCTCGGAAAGCCACTTTGCGGCATTGGGGAAATCCGGGTTTTCCTGGGCATACCGGCGTGCGTCGGTCTCCCAACGGCCCCAGACCTCTGCTTCCTGTTGCTTCTGCTGAATATAAGCCAACTCCTGCTGTTCGCGGGCGGTCAGCTTCTCTTGCAGCTTCTGCAACTGCTTCGCCTGCCACTGTGTGAAGGCGAAAATATCCTCGTTCGGGTCCGGTGGAGTCTCTTCCTGCTCTTCCGGAACCTGCTTTTGCGCCTGCATCTGAGACAGCATGGTCCACCTTTCTTCGAGGCGGGCCAGTTTCTCGCGCAATTCGCGGTTTTCTGCCTCTGTCTGCTTGCGCTTTTCGCGCTCAGCGTGAAGTGCGCCATGAGGGACAAGCTTAGATTTGCCGTCACCCTCTTCCTGAGGCTCTCCGGCCTCGTTTTTGGCACCCTCATCAGCCTGTTCGGGCTCTGTAGCGCCCTCTGTCAGATCTACATTGCCCTCATTCTCGAAAAATGCCCGTTCCTCTGGGGAAAGAGCATCAGGTTCGGTCGGCGTGCCTGCACCTTCGCTGGAGGTCTCGTAGACAGGATCGGTCATCGTGCAGCCTCCTCTTTCACCCACGCACGTACCTCAGCGACAGTCGGGATTCCTCTGACGCTAAGCGCACGTTCGCGACCGCTCGGAAGCTTGACGCTGACCGTATGGATGTCATCTGCAAGCTGTGAGATTGCAGCATCCAGCGCACCCGCCGCAATTGCGGCAGACCTGATTTCACTCCAAGTCATTTTCCACCTTGGTTCTGGCCGTCTCGTGGCCCGTACGAAACCGCAGGATCGGCTGCGGTGCCCGAAAGCTAGGCTTATCCTAGCTATTTGGGTGGGGCTATGCCCAGAAATCTTGTGCCGCCATTACGCGCCGCTCGTGTTTGCCTCGATGGCCGTCAGAAGCGTGATAATCGCCGCATTCTGGACGTAAAGGCCCTTCAGCAGCGTAATCACCGTGCCGTCAGCATCTCCCGTGGCGTCGGTGTAAGCGGCGTCGTCAACAGCGCCAATCGTTGCGTTAGAGACCGCGCCGCCGCTGCCCTGCGTTACGAGGAGCGCATACCCGTCCTGTGTCGAGATGTATTTAGGTTCCGCCATGGCTTAGCTCTTTGCTGATGAGGTACGTTGAGAATTGGCCCGCTGACGGGCAATGCGGTTCTGCTCAGACCGGATTGCAAGCCCTTGCATCTCGTTCTGTAGCTTCTGCTCCTCGACGGCGAGTTGCATCCTGGCCTTCTCCTGCTCAATCATCAGGTCGAGGCCCTTCATCTCAGCGCCAATCTGAGCGTCAGCCTGCTTTGCCTGTAGATTGAGCGCCGTCTCGGCCTGCTTGGCCTGTAGCTCAAGCTGCTTGCCCTCAAGCTCCATCTGGCCCTTCTGCATCTCAAGCTGAGCCTTCATCTCCTCGGGAGACGGCGGCTGCGGCTGCTGCTGCGCTTCCATGGCCTTCTGCCTGATCTTCTCCACCAGCGAAGCCGGGAGCGGCGACATTGACAGAAGCTCAAGCGCGATGTCCGGCGTGATCATGTCCTTGACCATCGGCAGCATCTGCATGAGAATCTGCCACGTCCTGTCCTTCTCATTCGGGCTGGACGGGCTGTCATCCACGATGATGTCGTACTCACGGTTCGCGACATCAGCCCTGGTCAGCGGCACATACTGGCGCATGTCATCGCCAACAATGCGCACAAGACGGCCATCCGCAAGATGCTCCTGAATGAGGTAGAGCATCACCCTACCCTGCCTCTTGCGATAACGGCGGAGCGAGTTGAACAGGCTCGCCAGAAGATTAAGGCTTGACTGACGGCGCTGGTACTCAAGAACGCCAGCTTGATCGACCTCACGAGTCCCGAGGAACTCCATCGAGAGGCCAGTCACATCATTGATGGCCTCTTTCGACTCCTGGAACAACGTAAAAAAACCAGCGGGGAACTGGGCCGGTGACTTGGGGATGATCTTCGGCTTGTCGCCCGACAGAGCGCCCATGTTGGCCCATGTGATCTCGTCAGACTTGGCCCAGCTTGCTTCAGCCTGCCGGTCATCCTCGAATGCGCCACGCTCGGCAATGATCCCGCCCTTGCTCTGGCTATTGAGCAAGAACATCACCTGCGAGAAGAATTTATTCGACCAGCGCTGCGGGTCTTTGGCAGCCCTCACAACGCCATAGAACTGACGCTGATTCTTGTCGTAATAGCCAGTGATGCATTCCCAGCCGAAAAGGCCGGTTCCGGGCGGCACAAGCGGATTGTCCGGCTCGCCTAATACCTCACGCCCAATGAATGCACGGCGGACAACCTTGCGCGTCTGGCGTACAGCCGGGAAATCCGGGAAATCCTTGCGGATAAGCCTGATCTGCTCTTCCGCATATTCCCGCACCTGGTCCGAGTTCTCGATGTCCGGCCCGCGCCAATATGGCTGACGCTCGATCCACCTGATCTCGACTAGCAGGCAATCCTTGGTCTTGGTGCCGTATTCGTCGGCAAATTCATTCTGCCCGCCCTCATAATGGTCAGCGGCATCCTGATCGTGCGGGTCAAGCTCATCACTCAGGCTCTTGAGCCAGCCAGCGTGCAACAGGCTCTTGTCCTTGACGCCCGTGAGCGCCATGGCGTCATCATACGAAATCTTGCGCACACGCCAGAGACGGCGGGCATCCGAAAGGTTAGGCTTGTGAGCGTAGCAATCCCAGCCCATTTCGAGGCAGTCGATGCGCTCAATCTTCGGCTCGCCATCCGGATTGTCATCAAAGTCAAGCCGGGTATCCGTCCAGCCCATGCCCGTGATGACAGCATCCTGAAACGCGTCGGACTCTTCGTCTTCAGCGCCGCACTCATCGCGAAACCATTCAGCAGCCTGGCTCAGCACCTCATTGGCAAGAGCATCGCCCTGCTCGCGCGGAATAAAGCGAATCTCGCGCCTGTTGTTGATCTCCGATCCGGTGATGGCATTGACCAGCGGCGCAATCCTGTTGAAAGTCAGGGCAGGACGCTGCTTTGCGCGAAGCTCGTTCAGGTCTTGCTCGGACCACTGATTGCCCGCGTAGAAGTCAAAATCCTCCCGCGCCTCCTTTCTCCACTTGGAGACGTGCGGCATGTCCTCCTTGATCCAGCCGATGAGCTTGCGCGTCAGGTCATCAAGGCCAGCTTCAGGCACAGCACCGCCATCCGGCCCCGGCCCGTCTGTGTAGTCGTCGGCCATTCAATCTACCTCATGCAGCAAGCCAGCTTGATGAACTCGTCGTCGCGCCCCTGTATCGGCCACGAGAAGCAGGACGCGGCCTATTGACGTCAGCCATTGCCGCCCTCATGCGAAATGCATCAGCGCCGTGTGACGTCCAGTCGTGAAGCGGAGACTTCTTGAACGTCTTCAGCTTTTCGTCATACTCGCGCCGATACTGTGTCAGAGCCTCAAGGCCACGCCTGCAGCGCTCTTCATCGAACCAGCACCGGTCGATGTACCGCTGGGCCGCATTGATGCCGTCCATCACGCTATGGCGCGGGACAATAGTCGCAGCAATGCCCAAGCCTCGCAGCGTCTCTACTCGCGAAACGCCTGTCGAGAGCGATTTCACGGCCACGTCATGCGGGAAAAAATGCTGCCCGTAGAGATAGCCCTTTTCCCGCAGCACTGTCGCATAATGGTCGAGGCCCACACCTGATGCCTCGTAATAGTCGATAATCCGCTCTTCCTGTCCCGCCGTCTGCCCGAACCAGATTGCGGTGCTATCAGAGACACCAAGATCCCAAGCCGTCCAGACAGGCAAGCCTCGCTCAATCGGCACTCGGCCAATTCGGCCCTCCTCACGGGCACGCTTTAGCTGCTCAGCAAAAAATGCGCCCTTGATGGCTGCCTCGAAAGAACACTCGTATTCCTGCTCGTACTCATCTTCGGAGAGCATCGAACGTGCGTCGGCAAGCTCTTGCTCTGGGACAAGGCCGGTCTCGGATGCCTTGAGCATGAGGGCGAACCAATCATCCGAATGAATCGCGCCAGGCCATGCGGTCTCAGGATCGCCAGCCCAGATGCGATAAAAATCATTCCGGCCCTTTGGCGTCCCAATGAATGTCGCCCAGCCTTGACGATCAGAGAGCGCAGGACGAACAACTTGCGGCCAAACACGCGGATCCATGTCGGCGTACTCATCAAGCACGACGCCATCGAAATAGAGACCGCGCAGCCTGTCGTAATTCTCAGCGCCGTAGAGCCTCACTCTGCCGCCATTGGGCAAGTCAAGGCGAAGCTCACTCTCGTTGACCTGCGCTCCAGGAATGCGTGCTCCATACTCTTTGACGTAGCTCCATGCGATGTCCTTCGCTTGCGTGTAAAAAGGCGCAATGTACGCAAAGCGAGGATTTGTCTTATCACAGCGGAGAGCCGCATCAATCAAATCCATCACGCAGGCAACCGTCTTACCAGCGCGACGGTGAGCGACAATGCAGGCCCAGCGCTCTTTCCGCCTGTGAAATGGAACGAACTGTTCCCGAGCGCGGTAACCTAGATCAATGACAGTCAATCGCCTTCGCGAGGGACACCAGTCACGATCATCTTGACGGGTCCCTCCCCCTCATTGTCGGCGTGATTAAGCTGCTGCGGGACCTTTCCATCGAGACGATCAGCAATTTCCTTGATTGCCTGAACATCGCCAGCAACAGCTTTCTGAATCAGAGCATCGGCCACTTCGCGCAGCTTTGTGCCACCCTTTTCGCTTGCTTCACGGATGGCGATGTTAAGCATGTTGGCAAAGGACCGCTCTTTAGGTGGACGGCCAGCCATTTAAATTCACCTATCGGTTTGATTTGCCTTTAGTGATGAGGATGATCGGGATATTGAGCCGCCTCGGCTTCATGTCCATAGATGCGCCGCCCCTGGCCCTTGCCGATGTAGAAAGCCTTCCCGTCTCTTGGGTCTATGAGCTCATAGACATAAAATCGCGCTTCTGCCATCTCGTCTATGCGCGTTGCGACGCATGAGGGAAGCTCATCGCTTGAGCCATGATGGCCTTTGCCCTCTCGTGGTTAGGATGCTCCGGGTAGCGGCATGCCCTTATGACGGGACAGAATGCCGCTTGCTCCTTGGAGCAATGACAGGAGCAAGGAGTTTCCCAAATATGGATGGGGTGCGTTTTGATCTCGTCTATGCGGCGCGGGTCGGTCATGAACGATCCTTGAAGCGCACGAAACCAATCGGCTCCATCTTGCGCCGAGCCATGATCTTGTCGCCGTTGTGATCAACCACGCCCGTATCGATTAGCTCGTACTCTTCGTAGACCGTACGAGCCAAGTAGTGTTCACCATCAGGATCGCGGTCGATGTCGGCAGACCGGCGCTTGATGAAATACTCTCGGGTCATGGATGCTCCGAATAGGTCAGGACGGGCGCGGACGTGGCGCGTCGAGCGATTTTCCTTTTGCCGCCTTGATCATCCCCCACCCCTCTTAGCCCGAAATTTTCTCAAAAAAAAGACAGAACCCCTCTTGCATTCCCATTTATGGGATGATAAGTTTGCATCATCAAGCAAGGGAGAAACGAAATGACCTACTTCACCGCTCGCACCGCAAAGCAGCTCGACGCCCAGATCGCAGCCTTCAACAAGGCTCACCCCAACGCGGAGATCACCCTGAACTTCGGTCGCCAGCGCAGCGGTGGCGGCTGGTACGTCCACCGTGATTATGGGCGCGATCCCCAGAACAACCTCACCTTCGCCGATGTCGTTGAGTACGCGAACCGCGAGGCGGCCAACGCTCTGGACGCGGTATATTGCTCTGCGGCGGCAGGACGGGGTGCGGCATAAGCGCTATCAAGCAAGGGAGAACTGAAATGAACCGCACCGAAGCCACCGCCGCCGCCCGCAAGTTCATCGAGACCTATGTCGATACCGACCGTCAGTGGGATGTTGGTTCCGTCGAGGGTTGCCTGCCGGACGGCTACGAACTCCGCAACGTCGAGGACGGCGACTTCTTCCCGACCACGGTCGAGAACATCGCCAGCGTCATCGAGAACCACGCGGTTCGCGCATGACTCCCGCCGACTATCGCCAATGGAAATCCGCCCTCGGTCTCTCGGGGGCGGAAGCGTGCCGGAGGCTAGGCCTCTCGAAGAACATGGACGCGCGCTATTCCCGGGACGGCGCGAAGATACCGCGCTATGTCGCCCTAGCATGCGCCGCGCTTGCCCGTGGTATCCGTCCCTGGCCTGAATAAGGGGCGCCGTCCTGCTGGCAAGCTTCCGGTAACTCTAACGCGGCGGGCGGCTCGTGACTGGAATGGACGCTGATTTGCTATGCTGGCTCAGCGTCCGAAGCCTCGATTGGTTCACTGCCGCTTGGCAGTGAACTCGGGTAGCCCGCACACCTACGCCTGAATGACAAGATGCTTTCTTCGGCTGTTGCGTAGTGCCGGGCTAACTGTGAAATGGAAAAGGCCAGCGCACCGAAGTGACTGGCCCTACCCCCGCTTAGGCGCAAATCGCCTATCATAATCATTCGTCATAAAATACATTTTCCGGCAAATGTCAAGCCCCTTTAAATCCGAAAGAACCTTGCCAGCGCATTACACAGAATCCGCGTAGCCCCAATCATGTGCGGCAGGCGCTCATCGCGAATGATGATCAGATCCAAGGCCGCCCAAAGGTTTTCGCACCGATGTTCGTTCTGGGCTTCCTGGATGGCGCGGCGGCAGTTTTCATAAGCTTCTTTCGTCGCCTGTACCCATTCCTCGTATTCTTTGGTGATCTCTGGTGATGGCATTGCCTCGTCATCGATCAGCCGCCCAGGTGCCTTTATCGCTCGAAGATACGCATTGCGCAGTGCCAGGTACTCTTGTGCCGCCTTGTATTGATCGTCGGAGAGCCCATCGCTTTTGCCAAGGATATTCAGGTAGCCAATGTAGCTTCCCGCCCTTTGATCGCGCAGCTTGCTTTCCGGCAGTCCAAGCATACGGCGGCGGGCATCAAGGGCTACTATGTCCGCCGGGCCATGATCGATGCCTGACCGGCTGATGCGCCCGCTTGGCTCTCGCGGCCCTGCCTTTCTCGGCCTGCCGCGCCGCTTCTGCCCCTTTGTCCTTGCTTTCATTGTAACCCCGCCGCTTGGTTGATATCAGGCTCGTTGATAGGCTGGCTTGCCGCCGTTGATCCGCTTCTTACGAGCCTCCGCGCAAAGCATATCCAGTCTGCGCGAGAGGCTTCCGACCTTCCCTGGTTCCGGCAGCGTGAAGAACTCCAGGAATGTGCCGTTAGTGTCGCTAAGGCGGATTTGTATGGTCCAGTCGCCGCCGTCCCGGAAGATGGAGTAATCGACGCCACGCCGGTCGGCCCAATCCGCAGCTTCTTCCAGAAGTGATTCAAATCTGCTGTTCACGCTGCCCTCCTAGTGACCTTCTGCCCCTCTACCGAAGCGGTGGGCATCCCCATCTTAATCAAGGCATAGCGTATGGTGGTGTGGTCACGCTTGCCGAACAGCCTCCCCAGCTGGGTTAGCGATAGATCAGGGCGAAGCCGACGCGCCTCTGCTATCGCCTCGAAACGGGCTGTAACCACCTTCTTGGATCGGCAAGCGCCCTTGATATCGGCAACCGTCACGTTATGCCTTTCTGCGACAATCGGGATTATGTCCTCGACGCGGATCTTGTTCCGGCCATTCACGCGCATCGAGATTTCCGCAATCATCTTGTTGAAGCGGATTTCCGCTGAGATGTCAGACTTGATCTCCTTCACACGCTCGGCTGCAATTGCTTGCGCCTTCGAAGCCTCATTGCGTTTGATCTCCGCAAGCTTCTCCTGTGTGCACCGGAGTGGTGGCATCTCTACCGGACGGGCAACTGAGGACTTCCGGGCTTCTTTCTCCTGCGCCAGTTGTTCGAGCTTCCGCTGCTTTTGCTTCTCTCGCAGTCTGGCGAGGAATGCAGGATTGAAGCCTCGGTTAGCCAGGAATGCTTCGTGGTTGTAGCCTCTCATTAGGCCGTCTCCGCTCGTCTCGCTTGATACCTTTCCCACGCGTGCCTCTTTGCCTCGTACCGGCGCTCTCTCAGCCACCGAGCAAGAGAGGGGATGAATTTTGACCGCTCCCGATATGTCGGGTCGAATGAAGGGGGCAAGCTGCCCTTCAGCCACTCCGCCGCCTGTAAGATGAGCTCGTGGTCACGAAGCGGCGCTTTCTCAAAGGCATCAAGCGCGCTGGCAAAATCTTCTGCATCCTTGATGGGGTAGACATTCCAGAGGCGCTGGAAGGCCTCCGGGACCGGCGTTTCCCGCTCGCAGCGAATGTCGTAGTCACGTATCCATTCCGGCTTGAAACCGCGCCAGCCGCGCAGGATCATCTCATCAGCCGCTTCGTTCGGGTCTCGGCAGCGAGCGAACTGCTTAGCCAAGAGCCGTGCCGCGTGTGGCGTGAGCTTTGCCTTGATGGCCTTTCGGTGCTCTATGACAGCTCGCGCATGTTCTTCGTCGAGGACAGCGCGAAGCTCGGTGAGTACATCCGTCATCTCGACACCTCCTCGTTGAGGGCGGCGTCGATCATGGCAACCCATGTATCAAAGATGCCCTTATCCTCTCCGGTTCGGGCATCCCAATCCATCAGGGCGGCATAGCCATCCTCAACCATTCCACGAGTAGGCTCCCGCATAGCCTCTATGGCGGCGCGGGCCATAACCATGTGATCTGCGCGTAGAGCATCCGCAGCCGCTTCTATAAGCCCAAGCGGAACGCCAGTATGGCGCAGCTTAACTTGCTCTATGTCGGCCATTCGAATGGCGCGCGCCACCTTCTCAACCATTGTCGTCATGCTGCTGCATCCCTCTTCGCGGCGCGCCGGAGCCATTCGGCTACCTGTGCGCAAGCTTCCATCTCCCTCTGCTTTTGAAGTCGCGCCATTTCTCCGAACTTCCGTCCGTGATCGCGCAGCCAGTTGGCGCGAGCTGCGGCCATTCCCTCGAAGATGTCGGCTAGCTCTGAATAGGATCGGGTCATCTCGCTCCAACCCGTTGTTTCCCGGTCTCAGTTCTAAGCATCCGAGCCATCATCCAGACGGATCCGAGTGTGGTAGAGGCTACGTAGACAACGCCTGCAACAGCGATCTGCCACCACTGGCCCGTTTCAACGGCGCGCCAGATGCTCGACCAAATGAAAAGCTGGGCAACAAACCACACGCAGTTTGAGGCCACGGCCCATTTCGTGTGGTGCCGGACATCACCACTGTTGCGAGAGCGGGAGACTGCTGTGAAGGCAGCGTTCTGAACCATAGAGACAGCCGCCAAACCGACCATGGAAAGGATGAAGCTCATACGGACTCCATTTCAGCTATAGCGCAAAGGAAGTCGCACGCCGGGACTATCGGCTTGCGCACAGGCCAATCCTCGGGGATCTCGTCTATGAAACGGCGCTCACCATTTATGCGGGTCAATCGCGCACCAATTTCCCGCGCATACGCTGCGGTACGAGCAAAGTTCTCCGGGAAGTGCTTACGATACAGCGCCCAATAATCGGGGCTTGTCGCCTTCACGCAGCCTGTTTGCAGGCAATTAGCATTAGGGAAACCCATCGCGTAGGAGCGCGGCAGCTTGAGTCCGGCGCGTTCGACCATTGCGAGACTGGCAGCCTTCGTAATGCCATGTTCGATCAGCGGGGCGCGCACAATCAGTTCAAAGTAGGTGGACTTAAGGCGCTCGAAACGCTCCACGTCCTCCCTATCTGCCGTGTAGCCGAAAACGTGAACGTCGCCGGGCCTTTGAAACGCAAGACGTGGCGCTACCTTCATTTCGCTAGTGCAGGGCGCGCCGTTGATGCCGGACATGTAGCGGCGCTTTTGCCATACGTCCCAAACGCTTTCGTACTCACCAGACTTCAGCAGCGTCACGCTTGCATTGAGGCGGCGCATCGCATCTGCTTCGAAGCGGTAGTTATCCGGGTCTTCGTTGTTGGTCTCACACCGGACGATTATCGCCTCCGGGTTCTCGCGGAGCGCCAATTGCGCGGCAACAAAGCTCGCAGCTCCGGTAGACCACCAAATGAGAGTGCGAGGCGTCATGCCGTGCACCTCACCGGCACACCCAAGTCGGTGAGAAACGCCTGAACATCACCAACCCCACGCACAACTGCGTAAGGGACCATGTTCTCGACGCACCTGTCCTGAAACTCTATCTGGGCCTTGGATTGCCTTCCCTTGGCGGACTTCACCTCAAGGAAGGCGACAACGCCCCGGTGAATGAACAGAAGATCAGCCGCGCCTTTCGTCATTCCGAGGCGCTTTGCCATGGCTCCGGCTATCGCGGATCTTGGGTTGTTTGTGATGTGGACGACGATTGCGCCGGGGACCGCAATGCGGAGCCAGTCGACAATGGTCGAGTGCACTTGGAATTCGGAGGGCTTGGGAGCGATGCTCATGCGGCCTCCCTCCAAGTGGGGAAGAAAAGGCCCAATCCATTGCGGGCCGCCCTTTGCAGGGCATCTACTGCCCGATCTCCAGCCGCAAACAGGGTGGACCCATTCGAAGGGCTTTTGCCTTCGGTGCCATCCGGCCTTTCGAACCGCACCTTCCCATGGATGAAGAGGGTTCCATCGGCTTCCCGGGCCGCTGCCTGCCACCACGGCGCGCTTGTTCTGTCCGGCGTGAGCGCTATGCCATGGCCGTGAGCAAAGAACTTGTCGAGCCACGGCACTAGGCCATTCCGGCCACCGAATGGCGGGTTCATCCACACAAACCCATGCCACGGCAGCGATAGAGAATCGGACGAAATCCAATCGGTGCAGGGAACATGGGGCGCGCCGCCAGGAGGCGCGGCTACATCAAGGTCAAACACCTCGCCAAGAGCATCGAAGATATAGGCCGGAGTATACCACTCGTCGGATTGGCCGACGCTTTCCCAATAGCTCATCAGAACGCCCTCACAAGCCCGTACCAAAGCGCGTATGTGGTTGGGTTAGTCATCTTCCCGCCCCGCCATCTCTATGAGCTTCACGCCAAGGGTCTCAGCCCGCGTTCCGCAGGCGATCAATTTCCGGCCCGTAGCGATCAGCATCGATTTCCATAAGCCGCGCAGCCAAGAGCTCTGCCTTCTGCCGCGCGATGAATGCTTCGTGTTTTGCACGAGCTAAACCCTTCTCGTTGTGTCGTGCGACCGCCTCGCGGACACTGTCCGCAACGTCAGCCGGTATGCGTTTGATCTTCTTCCACCGGAGGCGTTCGATTGTCGTGTAAGACAGGCCGGTAGCCCTAGCCGCTGCAAGGATTTGCTCCTTCGCAGAGCCATCCCCGCCCAGGAAACGGACGGACGACGCCATCTCATTCTGGATTGCCTCAACTCGGTACATTTCCGTCTCGCGCCGTGAAATTTCTCGATTGCGCCGTGAAATTTCCGTCTCGCGCCTCTGATTTTCCGCCATTTGGAATTTCTCGCTTGCTACCTTCGTGACGGTCGAAGGCGGCAACTAAGCCGTTGAAGACGGCAACCAAGCCGGATGATCCGGCAAATGCGGGAAACTGAAAATGGAAGATCTCGGTGCAGCAGCTCAAAGACTTTTGGCGAAGATGGATGAGCGTGCACGTAAAAATAAAAGGGTCGGGGAGCGCCCTTATGCTCCCAACAGATCTACTGGCGGCGCGGTGTATGTTGTGCGTTGCCAAAGGGAGGCCGGGAGCGCAAAACCCTCGCCGCAACTCTCGGCCTCCCTCACCCGCCGCCCCTGGGTGGCTGATAATCAGAACTTCCCGCATCATTGGAGGGGGGCCTCCCGACCATGATTGGCATGGAATCCGTATTTCTTCTGAGCGAGTTTCCTTGCTCGCGCCGCATCTTCTATCGTCAAGAAGTGTCCGAGGTGTTTTTGCTTCCGATCCACGGTGATGTATGCAAGCCAGCGTCCTCGATTAGTATCCCAACAGACGCCCGTAACTCCGCTTCGGTTGTTCCTATTGCGACCGGCATTCCGTCTGTTTTCCTTACGGGAAACTTCTCGCAAGTTACTTATGCGGTTATCGTCGCGGGCCCCATTGATGTGGTCAATTTCTATGGGCCAGTATCCGTGGGCATAGAACCAAATCACTCTATGGACGAGATGAGCCTTCTTATCGATGTGGATAATGAGATAGCCGTCCGAGTTATAGAATCCGGCTTCTTTGCCAGCGTAGTGCTTATTCCATCCATGGATCGTCCAATGCGTCACCTCCCTAGGCTTCCATCGGATTTTCCCGGATTCAACGTCTACCTGTACGAGCTCATTCAGCCTATCTCGCGATACAAGAGAACGGCTCCCTGTTCTGCGGCGAGGGTTCTTCATGCGCGCCACCAATGATCTCGGGAGACAGTCCACGGTGAAAACGATGCCAGCCCGTCTATGTCACGGTTCAGTCGGTCAGTCGGAGACCTGCCTTCCGTCCTGCGGGCTAGCCCACCCTGGACAAAGGACGGTGCGAAGATCGTGCTGCTACCCGTAGGCGCGTCACACTCCAGTGGTGAAAGGGGTGCCGGGGAAGGGCTGGAGGAGGAGAACCCCTCCCCGGCTGGAGTCACCGCGCGGGAGGAGGAGACGCGGTGATTGGTGAAAGGGATAATGGAGGCGGTCATGTGCCCTGCTCCCGGGATTTGGAGCGTTCGACGGGAGGCTCTGGAAGAGGTTGCCAGTGAGTGGGGCTGTCGCCGCCCTCGGTCATGCAGGGCCAATAGATCCAAGAACCGTATTCAAACCGACCGACCGCTGTCGGGTGGTAGTCAAACGCGATGAGGACAAGTGTCCCGTCCATCGGGGCTGTTTCTATGGGTTGCCAATTGTTCGTGTCAGACTTCATGGCTTCAATCTCAGCTCGACCGGGAGCGCGTCAGGCCCACCATCGTTGATCTTGGTCATGCCGCGACCCCTCTGCGTTTCCGCTTCAGCAAGCGCCGTTCGGCCATGAAACCGCGAATCTTCTTTTCGGTATCCGGGTGGATCGTTACGAGCTTTCCGCGCTTCGGGGTTGTGCCCTGGCGAAGCCTTTCGACCAGACGCCCATTACGGGCCGCGAGATACCCAAAGCGGTACTCGCTCATGCCGGTTTCGGCCAGGAACTTCTCGATATCGGTAAGGAGTTGCGACTTCATGATTACGCAGGATACACGCAATTGCGTTAAAGTCAAGTGCCCGCAATAACGTTCAAGCACAAAACGCAAAATATGCTAACTCTAGCCGCCATGAACGATGAGAGTTGGCGGAAGCGGCTCTTCGCTGCGATTGAAGCGGAGATCAACAAGGGGAGATCAGCGCGACAGATCAGCATCGCCGCTGGTCTAGGCCCTAATTTTGTCAATCAGCTTATGAAGTCCGGTCGCGAGCCGAGCGTCGGCAACTTCCTGGCGCTCACCAAGGAACTAGGCGTCAGCCCGATAAAGATCCTTACCGGACTAGAAGTGACGCCAACTGACGAGGAACTTCTTCGTGTGTATGCTGGTCTGTCTGAAGAGGGGCGCCAGCAGTTACTCCGGCTCTTTCAAGAGCTGCGAGGTATTTAGCGTATTGAAGTCCGACCTCCCGATGTTCGTCCGATAACGAAGCCCAGATTCGTAATATCTCTTCGAGTTCCCTCATTCGTGCCCGCCGCATGAGACTGTCCCCGTCCCTCACGAGACGACAGGGAGATTTTCCTTAATGAAGCCCTGCACAGCGTACATGGTACTCAAAACTGCCTCCCTTACTGGCTCGCCATGAGTACCCAATTAAGACTGAATTCCTATTCATTGGCAAGAACAAAATGAGAACATTCAGAGACCGGCGATTTTTGGTCCGCCTAGTACATAGGCCTTAAAGTTGTGCTCTAATCTCTCAGTGAAAGAGGGTTCTGAACCAGAGAGAGGGAGGGAAGCGAAGGCAAAGACACCCCCTACCCCTCAGACCTAAGCCTGAAAGGCGGGAGCATCTTTGCCATCAGTCGGCCTGAACCGTCGGTCGGTCGGTCGCATCTGGCAGGACGCCTCTCGGCTAATCCGTCCTCACTTTCCAGCAGCACGGTAGGACTTTCGACACCCGCGCCTGCGGCTTAGCTGGCCACGGAGTTGCACCGGGTCGCCGCTTCTAATGTTCCCCAAGCATAAACGCTGATTCGTGCAAAGTCAAAAAAAAATGCACGCTATCTCGTTCACACGTGTTGACATTAACGCAATTGCGTGCGAAAAGAGAAGGGTCAACGGGCACGAAGACGGCACCAGCCAGATCTGCCCATCGAAACGGCAGAGACGGCTCTGCCAGATGCCGAGAGAGGAGAGCGAGATGACCTACGAACAGAAGCGCCGCGTGATCGAAGCAATCGCAGAATGCGACCGCGTTCTCAGCCGTGCCCGCTCCTACATGGAGAAGCATCAGGACCGCGACCTCATCGCAGCCTATGAGGCTCAGAAGGCGAAGCTTCAGGGGATGCTGGAATGAGCCAGCGTCCGGCCTTCATCCGGTACACCCGCCTTGTTCATCGAAGCTGGGGCGCATGTGAAGTGTGCGGAAATGGCCGCGCGGAATTCTACGCCATCGCGTCAATGGAGAGAACCGTCCCCGGCGAGTGCGTCTGCGGAAATTGCGTATCCGGTGATGAGTTCCGCGAAGACGAATTCCTCTTTGGACATAGGGAGATCGCGCAATGACGACTGACATCGTCACCGACCTGCACGAAGCCATCAACGGCGCTCATCGCAGTGTTAGCCAAGATCATGCTCTGATGCGCCGTGCCGCCCGTGAACTCGCTCGTCTTGAGGCGGCTCTATTTGTGCGCGCCGAGATTGCCTCTGACATGCTCTCCGCTCTGAAGCAGATCGAAGCCGAAATGCGCGCTGGATTCGGGTCATCTTTAGGCGAAACACGCGAGCAGATCCGTCGCGCTATCGCCAAGGCCGAAGCCTCCCTCCCCACCCCCTCCGAACAGTGAAGGAGCAGGACATGAGCGACAACGGACGCAAGTGGATGATTGATGCATCGGCTATTTTTTATGACGGCCTCTTTGCCTTCTGCCCTGTCGAGTTGGCTGATGATGGTTCCATCGAAAGCATCGTAACCGGACTGACGATGATTTCCGACGAACCACCAAATGGTGAGCCCTGCATCGGACTTTTCCATGACGAGGGGCAGGAAGCGGCAGACGCATTTTACGCCAAAAACAAGTCGGCTGTCGATGCGCTCATGGCCATATCCAAAGACGAGAGCTGCACTGTCCCCGACCGCAATGGGGGCCAGTGACATGCCCTCCACCAATCCAGACATGGCGCACATCAAGGCGCTGGAAGAAGAGAACCGCAGGCTTCGGGAGGCTCTGAAACGTTTGGTGTCTTTTCTTGAAAGTACCGGCTTTTCAACCCGGTTCCTCGATGAGGCCCGCGCCGCTCTCAAAGGAGCACAGTCATGAAAGAATGGATCGTGAAGTACCAGTGCTACACGCCTCTTCGGCAGAAGCCGGTGGCGGCAGCCGATCACTTCGATGACGAAAGCGCCCTGCGCGATTTTTGCTGGGACAGCCCGGAAGACATCATCGAGGTGCTCGAGATCACCCGCGCCCCGCTGGGCATCAAGGACGTGACGGACGCTTATGTGCCGTCTGTACCCTTGTCCAGGTTCGAGCGTGAGGAAATCCGGGGCGAGCGCATCGCAGAGATGCGCCGGGAAGGTGTGGTGTGAACCGCTTCCTCGCCATCCGATCCCGCATAGCGGGCACAATCCAAGACACACTCGCAGGCATAGCCATCGTCTGTTTTCTCGTGGTGGTCCTCGCCTATCTGGAGGCTTTCTCATGAGCGAGACAGCAATAGCCCTTCGCCGCTGTGCCCTTAGCCTTCTGGATACGGCTCGCCGTCGCAAGGAATGGGGCATCTCCACGAAAGAAGACATAGCCCGACTGGTCAAGAGCGCCCGCTGGCACTGGCACTGGTATATCAGAGAGAGAGACATCAATGGCTAGCTGGCTGCATGTCGATATCGCCGCCTTCAAGGCGCACGTCGCTGCTCTCCTGGAACAGTACCCGGAAATGACCGAGGACGACCAGCTTCGCGCTGACATGATCGAGGGCGAGACAGACCTACACCGCCTTGTGGACCGCATCCTGCGCATCGCGCTCGATGCCAAGACAATGGCCGAGGCGGTCAAGGCCCGCAAGCAGGAGATCGAAGCCAGGCAGAAGCGATACGAGCGCAAGGAAGAAGGCGCAAAGAAGCTCCTTCGCGACGTTCTGCTTGCCGCTGATCTGTCAAAGGTGACGCTGCCTGACGCCACGGTGTCCATCACCAAGCCGCGCACCAAGGTCGTCGTCACGAGCGTGGATGATCTACCGCAGGGCTACTACCAGATCGAGCGCAAGCCAAAGACGGCAGACATCAAGGCTGCTCTTGAAGCCGGAGAAACGATCCCAGGCGCTCAGCTTGAGCTTGGGGAAGAAGGTTTGATGGTGAGGACGCGATGAGTGACAATCTCAAGATCTGGAATACTTTCGCGGATATCGACCCTGCGTATACTAAGCCGATCACCGGGAAGTCCTACAAGGGGACATCGCCGAATCCCCAGTATGTTATTCGTTGTTTGACTGAGATTTTCGGGCCGGTCGGAAAGGGCTTCGGCTGGGAGGTCCTGGAGGACGGGTTCCAACCGCTCGGGGATGAAGTCCTGCACTGGTGTCGTGTCCGATTTTGGCATGAGGACCGGGCCAACTGCTTTGAAAGCTACGGGCAAACCAAAGCTTTGATGAAAACCCGCAATGGTTTGATGAGCGATGAAGACGCGCCTAAGAAGAGCCTGACGGACGCCATTGTAAAGGCTGCATCGCATCTCGGCATCGCTGCCAACATCTTCCTCGGGAGATGGGACGATCAGAAATACGTTGCGACCGTCAACGAAGGGTTCCGCGACAAGGAAGAACCCCGCACTACGGACCGCAGAGAGGTCGCACAGCAAAAAGACCGCGTGAGCTACGCTGAAATGAAGCGTGGCCTCGCGGCAATTGAGCAAGACTTGCTCGATTGCAAGACCACGACTGCCGTCAAGAAATGCGCTGAAGGCTGGAAGCATATCTTCGACCGCGACGGCTGGACACGTGACTACGTGGATGTTGCCCGCGACAAGTTCGCCGCTCGTATCCAGGAAATCAAATCTACCGAAGCCGAGGACGTGTTCCCCGGCGATACGCCAGTAAACGGCACGTCCAACCCACATCAACACCCAATCATGGCAGGTTAATCATGGCAGGTTCTGTTAATCGCGTCATCCTCGTAGGCAACCTTGGAGCCGATCCGGAAGTTCGCAGGCTTCAGAGCGGCGATCCGGTTGTAAACCTTCGCATCGCCACATCGGAAAGCTGGCGCGACAAGAACACGGGCGAGCGCCGCGAAAAGACAGAATGGCATCAGGTAGTCATCTTCAATGACAATTTGGCGAAGCTCGCAGAGCAATACCTTCGTAAAGGCATGAAGGTCTATCTGGAAGGCTCCCTGCAAACCCGCAAATGGCAGGACCAGTCCGGGCATGATCGGTACACCACGGAAATAGTGCTCCAGAAGTATCGCGGCGAACTCCAGATGCTCGACAACAAATCGCAGTCCGACCGTGGCCCGTCACAGAGCGGATACGGCGAGCAGCAGAGCAGCTACGGGGATGGCGAAGGAAGCCGCGTCGATCTGGACGACTCGGAGATCCCATTTTGATTGGCGAAGTCTGGAAAGTCGTGCCGAGCGCTCCTCAGTTTCTCGTTTCGAGCGAGGGGCGCATCATGGTCGCTCCCTACGAGGCTCCCATGCCGCACGGGGGAACGCGGCAATACGGTGGTGAACCCCACTTTGGCGTGTGGAACAAGCAAGACGCTCGTTTCATCATCGTACACAAAGGACGCACCTACAAGGTCGCGCAGCTCGTCTGTGAAGCCTTCAACGGGCCAAAACCATTCCCAGATGCTGTTTGTATGCACAAGGACGAGAACGCAGCAAACAACCGACCAGGCAATTTGGAGTGGGGAACCCAAAAGGAAAATCTGAACGCACCGCGCTTCCAGGAATATCGCCACCTGAAACGGGGCGAAAGCCACCCCGCCTATGGGGTGAAATGGAAGCGTGCGGGCTGAGGGAGGTGGAGCAATGGCCGACAGGATCGTGGAAACCGAGTACGACCGGAAGATGCTCATCCGCTTCCTTGAGGGGCAGAAGCTTCCGTTCACCTGCACTGTCACGGCAGGGAAGATACGGACATCGCTCCAAAACAAACTTCAACGGAAGTGGATGCAGGAGATTGCCGAGCAGCTTGGCGATGTAACGCCAGAAGAAATCCGCGGCTACTGCAAGCTTCACCTAGGCGTGCCGATCCTGCGAGAGGAAAACGAAGCCTTCCGCGAGCGCTATGACGCCATCGTAAAGCCACTGCCCTACGAGCAGAAGCTTGCCGTGATGCAGGAGCCTTTGGACATGCCGATTACTCGGATCATGACCACGGCTCAGAAGCATCGTTATCTCAACGCGATCTGGCAGCACTTCTGCGAGAAGGGCATCGTCCTTACCAATCCCGAAGACCTCAGGAGGGCCGCATGAGAGACATGTTCGGCAACGAGATTTCAGTTGAAGAGGCGCGCGCTCTTTTAAGGGGCCGGAAGACGACGCAGCCACGAGGGTACGCCGCTCCACCCGGGACGGGACCGGAAGGCGAAACATGCGGCACATGTAAGCACATATACCGCAATCGACTGGCAAAAACATACCTGAAATGCGCTCTCATGCGCAGAAATTGGACCGGAGGCCCCGGCACAGACATTCGCGCACGGGCACCCGCTTGCCGTCACTGGGCGGAGGATCGTGATGACTGACATCTTCGTCCGCGACCAGCTTGGGAGGGCAGCATGAGCAGATCCACACGAGACAGGGCTGACGCATCAGCCAAGAGGAAGCAATCTCGCCTGGAAGCTTCTAGGGAGGCGGGGAATGGTTCCCCGTCCGCGTCGGCCCTTATCCGAACCTGTACCGTTCGCGAGCACACCCGCACACTGCGGGCAAGGCCGAGGCTGATCGACAATGATCTGCACCGGCAGCTTCGTGAAGAGGTGGAAATCATGAAAATGGAGCGTGAGCTTGCGCGGATACTGGACGAGGAATTGTCCAAGGGCGCGAGCTTCGCGCTGACAGCGGGGCTTATCTGATGCCCCGCACCGTCAAGGAATGGATCGGGAAGACGCCCGACACCAAGATACCCCCACGTGTTCGCGTTCGCATCTTCGAGCGAGAGAAAGGCATATGCCATCTCTGCAAACAGCCGATCCAGGTTGGCCAGAAGTGGGAAGCTAACCACGATCCGGCCCTGATCAATGGCGGCGAAAACCGCGAAAGCATGATCTTCCCGGCTCATGAGAAATGCCACAAGGCGCACACTGCTCAGGCCGTTGCGGAGAAGGCGAAAGTCGCGGCCCTTCGCGCCAAGCACATCGGGGCAGCTCGCCCGAAAGGCACCATCAAATCACGCGGTTTCGCGAAGAAGGCTCGCACTCCCAAGCCGAGCCTGCCGCCGCGCAAGCTATTTCAGGAGGCCACCGGCCATGACCGATAGGATTCCCGAGAGCGTGTGGAAGGAGGCGCGGGATCTGTTTGAAGACCCGCATTTCCGCCCGTTCCGCAGCGACAATTGCATCCGTGAAGTCGCCAAGGCCCTCCTTGCTCGTGACCAGCGGGCGGCGGAGATAGCAGATAGGTGGCTCAGCACGTTCGGAAGCCGCGAGATAAAGCACACATCTGCACGTGAGTATGCCTGTGATGCGGTATCCGACATTCGTGACGCCATCCTCTCCTACGACGAGGCGCAGAAATGAGCAGCATCCTTAAGATCGCCGCGCCAGACCGGCAACTTGTTTCGTGGGCTAAGCTACGCGCTGCCAAGTTGATATTCGATGGTCGCGACAGTCCGGCCTCGCGTAGGTACCTGATCGACTGCACCCATTACCACGGGCCGACGCAGTGCCAGATCATATTCACACGCGATGCAGGGCACCATTCGTCAGGTTGGTGGAAAAACCCTGACTACGAGCGCTGCTATCACCTGTCCTTGAGTTTCGTTGGCATTGAGCGTGGGCGGTCCTATCCATTGCCTTTCAATCGCAAGATGGCTGGGCGTTGGGCAGAAGCGTTTTACGGCGATGACGTTTCGCTTGTCTGGATCGAGCCGCCATACTCACCAGAAGGCAAGGCGCGCGAAGTCTATCACTATCGCCTTTTCTGCGATGAGGCATGGAGGCCGATTAAGCCGCGCGGAGAAGTCTATTCCCGCGATTGGACGCCCGCCGATTGGAAATCATTCAGCGACCTGCACAGCGGATTGGAGACGCCCACCAAAGCGGAGGCCCGCCATGACTGACACCACACCAGACTATGCGGGGCTATCGCGCCGCCTTGGTGCGCTTGCGTACCATATTCAGCAGACCGGAACGGCAGACGGTCAGGACGCGCAAACCTGCCTTGAAGTGGCAGAGGCCATCAGCGACTTGCTGGCCGAGCGCGATGCACTGGCTGCCGAGAATGAGCAGCTGAAAGACTGGCCGACCAAGGAGGACGCAGAATGAGCAAGATACTTCCACACCACGAGCGTGTCCTTGTTGCATTGAACGAGTGCTCTGCGCCCTACGGAGAATATTGCGCTAACTTCAAGCGGATCGCCAGCTACGCGAACATGGAAGACATTTCCGAAGTCCGCCGCATAGTTCGTGCCTTGGCGCGCAAAGGGTTTGCTGAGTTCTGGCGCGGATTAATCACCGACGATGGAGACGTCGCGGGAGCGGGTTATTGCATCACGCCAGCCGGTCGCGAGTTGGTGACTTCCCACCCATCAGGAGGCGACCGTCATGGCGAGTGAAACCTTCGCGGATGAACTCCGCGCCGCCCGCAAATTACTGAAGGAGAATGGAAATGGTGAATGAAAGAGAAATCGAGGCGGCCATTAAGGCGATTGAGGCTGTACCGATAATGGACGACACTTACAGCTTGTCTGGCGAAGACGCCAAGGCTGTCGCCCGCGCCGCCCTCGAAGCTGCTGCTCGTGTGCGAGCGGAACCTGCTACCAGGGAGCCAGTGAAGCCGCTGGACGAAGATGATTATGAAGAAATCATCAGCGCAGCCGCTATTAATATGAGGAAAGCCACGTCAGGCATCCAGGGGCAGTTGGTCACGGTACAAGACAGCCTCGACTGGTGGGTGATGAAGGAAACAGAGCGCCGCATCCTCTCCGCACTCACGGCAGGCAAGCCGCACCCCGATGACGAGGCCGTCGACCGCTTCGCAGCGGCCATGAAAGCGAAACTGAAATGGGAGCGGGAGGAGCGCGGACGCCACGGCTGGAATGATCCGAGCATCTGCCCCGAGAGCTATCTTGCGCGCCTGCTGATAGAGCATTTGGCGAAAGGCAACGACGGCAATTTCGAGGATGTCGCCAACCTCTGCATGATGCTGCATCAGCGTGGCGCTCACCCGCGTGTGCTGGCCGACGCCCTCACGGCAGGCAAGCCGGAGCCGGCGAGTGGGACCGATTACTTCGGAAGCTTGGTCGAAAGGGCACGGGCCTCTGCGACTAAGGCCTCAGCGAAATTTCCCCAGCCCAATTACGTCACCTTGAAGATAGCCGAAGAAGCTGGCGAGGTTATTCGCGGCGCAGTTCATTACGCCGAGCGCCGAATGGAATGGTCAGAGGTTGAAGGTGAGATCATCCAGCTCCTCGCCATGCTCATCCGGTTTGTGACCGAAGGAGATCAAGTCAACGGGATTGTCCCGCCCACCCTACCCACGGCAGGAGGTGGTGATGCGTAGGCTGACGCGGTTTCAACATTTCGTTGCGCTTCTGATTATTATTCCCGCGATACCACTAGAAGGCGCAGGATTAGTGCTCCGAACGATTGCTGATTGGTGTGAAACTCTGTGCGGCTGGTGCGCCCGGCCCTTCTGGTTCCTGCATCGCAGATGGGTTGACAGGTGCGCCGCCCTCCGCGCCGCCCTCAACAAGGAGGGCCGCGATGGGAACCGATGAAAAGATCGCAATCCTCGCTCGGGCGATACTCGCTCTTGCCGAAAGATCCGCACACACGTGGGACTATGACGGCGAGATAATGATAGGGGAAGGCGTTCAACTTCCTTTTGACATCGAAGAAACCCTCCGCGCCCTATCCGACCAGGTTACAGGCCAAGGTGAGGAGAGCGGGCGATGAGCGAGTGTCCATGTTCAAAGCACCCTATCGGCTGTTACGGTCATCCTCACTCCTGCGGTTGCAACAGCGATACGAACGCGGTCGAGAAGGCCGTGAAAGTGGCTCGCGGAGATGGATACAAACATTGGGCGAACCTCTCCGCCACGGATAGGGATATGGCGGAACTTGGTGTTCGCAGGGTTGTCGCCGCAGGCTATCGTCTCGTCGCCCCCGGCGAGCTAGACGACGAGACCCTGGAACGGGTCGCGGAGTTTACGCAGAATGAATTCCAGCGCGACTTTGAATCGCCGGTAGGTTGGCGGGGCCAGTTCGTCGCCGCCATCCGCGCATTGAAAGATTCACAGCCGCAGACTGAAAGGCAGGCGGAATGACAAGACGCGCTGCCCGCATCACTCAAGACGAGATCAGCCGCATGGTCAAGGCCATTCGCGCCTGCGGCCTGCCTGTTGGTGAAGTCATCTTCGACGGAGAGCGTGTGCGGGTTGTGATTAACGAGAATAGCGGGGATGCGGGGGAGTCTTCCATTGACGGCCCATCGGACCCCGCCGACTTCCAGAGTCTGGATGAATATCTAGCCTGGAGGGACAGGGAGGATGCTCGTGCGCGTTAAGGGCGTGCATCACGTCAAGCGCAAGCTGGCGGACGGCACCTATCGCCATCACTATTACGCATGGCGCGGCGGCCCGAAGATCAAGGCAAAGCCGCACACGCCGGAATTTGTCATGGAGGTGGCCCGTCTCCGGGAGCTTGCGGCAAGAGAGCCGACACTGACGCTTGATAGCCTGATAGATCGCTTCACCGGGACGGACCACGAACCCAACCCCGACTGGCTCGCTCTGGCGGAAACGACGCGCAGGGACCATCTCTACGCCTTCCGGCTCATCAGGAAGAAATGGCCCCGCCTTCCCCTTCACCTCACGCAAGAGAAGGGGATGAAGGACGATATAAGGAAGTGGCACAGAAGCTTTGCCCAGAACCCGCGCAAGGCCGACAAGCTGCTTTTCTCGCTGTCCAAGCTCTTTTCCTACGGCATAGCCTGCGAACTGATCGACAAGAACCCCTGTCACGGGATTACCCGGCTCTACAAGGGGTCTCGGCGCGACTTCATATGGACGCCGGACCTGATCAGGAGATTCAGGGAGAATGCGCCCAGTCACCTTCTTCTGCCATTCGAGATCGCCATAGCGACCGGCCAGCGGCAGAGTGACATTCTGGGCCTTTCGTGGAGGGATTATGACGGCACCTATCTTCGCTTCCACCAGTCCAAGACCGGCAAGAAGCTGAAGGTGCGCGTCCATTCGCGACTGAAGGCGATGCTTGATGCAATGCCAAAGGACACATTGCGCATCTGCCTCAATTCGCGGGGTCGTCCATGGACGAAGGACGGATTCAAGACATCATGGGGCAAAGAGTGCGATAAGCTCGGTATTACCGATGTTACCTTCCACGATCTCAGGGGGACTTTCATCACCGAGCGGTGGAAGGAAGGCAATGACATCAAGCGCATTGCCCTCATCTCAGGGCACTCAATTGGCGAGGTCACGACGATCCTGGAAAGGCATTATCTGTCCCCCGATCAGGAGGACAGTGACGCCGTGATTCTGCGGATGGAAAGGAACCATCCATGAACGGGAATTGTAAACCGTTTGTAAACGGTGCAACACGGGTGTCTGGGAGTGCTGCTAAGTGATTGATTTTGTGGCGACCCCGGCAGGATTCGAACCTGCGACCATCGGCTTAGAAGGCCGGTGCCGAATCCCGGTTTTCTGCGGGTTTGAGCCACTTCCGTTTACAAAATGGCACGTTAAAATCATTGAAGAAATCATACCTTCTGTAAACGGAATCTGGCACCAAAATGCGTGTAGGCCCCTACTCAGACCGCTCTCTTTGGATCATATTTGCTGCCATTACAGCACTAGCCATCCTTGCATGGCTGCTTGGGTAAAGGGCGGGGGAATGGATATCACGCGACTGCGCCTGATCTGCGAGACGGAGATCGGCAAGCAATGGGAGGAAGCCACGGAAGCAGAGCGGCAAAGATGCCGGGAGATCGCCCGCGAATTAGACGAAGCGATCAGCGCCCCTTGGCCGACGCATCTTGCGGGCAAGACTGAGCACTAGCCTTGAGGCGCGCTATCTCCCGGTCGAGATAGAAACGCGCCTTTTCCAGATCCTCAATGGGATCGCCCTTGCGTCCTGCCCGCCAGACATATTTTATGACATTCCCCAGGCAAAAATTCATATGCTCGGTGATCTGGATGCACTCGATGCCGGACGGATGATCTGTGTAATGCGGCGGATGATTGACTAGATCAGCCAATATCTTTCCCGCAGAATGGATGCCGCTCTCTTGCAGCCTACTCAAGGCCTCCAGTGCCGCGCGAAGTGATGCCTCCTGTTTCTCCGCCTTCGGATTTGACCGAATCAAAACGTCAAGTTCGGGCATTGGCACACCTCCGTCATAGAGCCATAAAGCCGTCGCGCGTTTGTAGCGCAATCGTGTGGTTGTTTCCAGACAAATGATCCTTCAAAAGGATGATTTACCAAGTCAGCCATTGCTATCTTTGACCGCCAGTGTTGCATCAACGATAAGGTCGAGAAGATCGAGCTTTGAAAGCTCTGCTACTTTTATACCATCAACGATCAATTCGCGCGGCTCTTGCACCTTGCCATCCACACGAGTTGTTCGGATATAGACTTTCTTGCTCATGAACGAAGCATCTCCATATAGCGATATCCGGCTTCAACATCTTCAAAGCACATGATCTTGGTTCGGGCGTCTGGACGAGGATCGACAACCATGAACACGGCGGACCCAAGCTGATGCTCTGGGAACCCATTATACAGACTGTGGGTGTCCATCCACTTGTAGCCGCGCAGCTGCACAAGCCAGCACGAATGCCGCCGCTCCGGGATCTCCAGGTGTTCCAGCGCGTAGTTGTGAGTGTGGCCCGTTAGGTAGACATCAGCCATGTCACCCAGCTTGGCGTCTCTGAGTGTCCCGTGCAGGTTGTTCCAGATGGAGGAACCCTTGCGGCCATGAGAGGCGTCTACGCGGGCTTCCGTGCCGGATGGGTGAACGAGCTTGAACTGCGCCTTCCAGTCGATCACCGGGATACGGCGCTGGGCAAGGCGCATGTGGAAGTCTACGCCATCATTCCACGCGTCATGATTGCCAAGCACCCAGCAGAGCCACCGCGCGCCCGATTCGAACATGAACCACTCGACAAGGCGTTTGCCGGTATGGCGGCTTGTCTCCTGGTTGGCATAGAGGCGTTCAAGCCGACCCACCCAATTGTTGTGCGTGTCGCCAATGTTGATGGAGTAGACGCCCGGTTTCGCAGCAATGGCGAGGTGTTGACGCAGGAGGCGAATGTTGCACCCGTCATCATCAAGATGAGGGTCCCCAAAGGCAAGGACGCCGTAGGGTTTCGTCTCGTGGACCTTGATTTCAAACCACTGCCGAGCAGAGGCGGCTTTCCACTTCCGCTCGAAGTGCTTTTCCCTGCGCCTCAGAAGATCTTCAATGTCCTCGTCTTCATCGCCGTCCGTGACAAAAGACGGGAACTCTATCGGCTGCGGTTCTATCGCATTTGCAAGGCCCCGCCTTTCTCCCTTTTCGATCCTGCGCCGCAATGATGCTCTCGTGAGGCCCAATGCGTCGGCTGCTGCCTGCTGGCTGCCATATTGCGCAAGCGCAAGGACAGCCTCACGGATTTCCTCATCTGAGATATGAGTCGGGGCCATCAGGCACCCCGCGCGAGAAGATCACACACAGCCTTGCCAGGGACGGCATACCCGACGCCGACCAGAGAGACGCCGAAGCCAATAGGAGCCGTGAGAACCCCGACCGTGACGCCGATCACGTTGCCGCTGGAGTCTAGAACAGGACCGCCAGATTGGCCGGGAACCGTAGCAATGTCGGTGACGACCACTGAACGCCACGGGCCGAAAGCCCTTTCCCCGCCAGCAATCTTGCCCCATACGGTAATGAACTCGTCGGAAGCCGGATTGCCCTTCGCCATGATGTCTTCGCCCACGTCAGGGACGCGGCAGGAGAGAGGAGCAACGGCGAGGTCAAGCGGCCCCTCAACGCGAAGCAGGGCAATGTCATGGGCCTTGTTCGTCCAGAGGACTTCCGCCTTTGCCTGCCCGCCCAACGAGGTCTTAAGCTGGAGCTTGTCGGCATCCTTCACCACATGGGCCGCAGTAATGAGGTATCCATTCCCGATGTGGAACCCGGAACCATGGCCGCCCTTTGTTATGACCTTGACCATTGCATCGGCGGTAGCGTCCTCAGGTGAATGCGAGCACGCGGTGAGAAGCGCGGCGGCGAGTGCCACCACGGCAAATAGAGCCCTCATGTGGGCCTCCTATTTTGGTGGGATGAGATAGGAAAGGAGGGGAGTGATCTTGGCTGCGACAAACCCGCCAATGGCAACGAGGACCATAAGCATCCAGCGCGCGCCTTTGGCCTGGATCAGCAGCTCGTGCATCTCCGTTACCTTGGCGTCCATGGACGTGATCTTCGCCTCTAGGCCTTTGACTTGCTCTTCGAGGCGCACAACGCGTTCACGGGTTTCGATGGTGGGGCTACTCACGGCTTCCACCCACAGAGCTTGGCACCGCGTTGGTTGTGGCCCAGCACTTGCCGCACCTGCTCGTCTGTAAGCTTGTCGATCTGCTCGGGAGACAATCGTATGGGCTTGGCGAGATCGCAGAAGCCGCCTTGTGGCGTCTGGCATGATACGAGAACGAGCGCTGCGAGCGGGAGAAGATACCTTAACGCGACCATTTCTTTAGCGCCTCCCTAGCGTCGTCGGGCGGCAATGCGCCTATGTCGGAGTCAATGCGGTCTGCGACTTCACGGGCTTTCTGGCGCTCTGTGGCCTGCTTCTGGCGTTCCCGTGCGGCTCCTGATCTCTTGCCTTGAACGAATGCGACAAGAAGGGCAGCAATGGCGCTGCCGATATAGACGAGCAGTGTTGTCATGTCGCCCAACCCATGCGCTTAGCGAGGCGATAGGCATATTCCGTGCCGAGCCCGACGAGGATGCCCACCGCTGCCGTTACAAGCTCGATCAGATCCGGATCCGTGTTGATCAGTGAAGCGCTGTCTGGATCGAGGATGCCTTTCGCGACAAGCATCCCTGCGATATAGCGCAGCAGAATTCGGGCAATGGGGCCGCTCATTTGGACCTCCTGAAGAGATTGGAGAAGAAGGAGAGGATGAGAGAAAGGAGGGAGGGCTTAGACGTTACCGGGGTTCCGATATCGCGCGCGGGGGTGTCTTCCCCATAGCCTTCAGCCTTCAGCAGCGCGTCATACTGCTTTGCCAGATTGGCTATCTGAGTAGCCTTATCCGTGCCGTTGACGATCCGGCGCGCGCCGACGAAATTGGAAGCCCGTAGGGTGATGTAGTCGGAAAGCTTTTTTCCGGTGAAGGTGCCAAGCTTCATGCCCTTGACGATGATCTGGGCGGCGATGTCGGGCTGCTCGGCCAGTTCCGGCTTGTTCACCAAATCGATGCCGAGGCGTTTGGACCAGTCCGTGTAGTTCCTGCGGCCAGTGATCTGTACGAAGCCGCGCCCCATATAGCGCTTGCCATCGCCGGGTTGTGTATTGCCAAGATCAGCACGGCCCTCGTAGCGCTTCTGTGCAGGGGTTGGACCCCAAATCTCACGCATCCATTTGAATTGGCCTGTTTCGAAGTGCGCCGTCCCCAATACGTATGCAGCCTGGTTCCTAAGCAGCCCCTCCTTCTTGCATTCGGCAATAAGGAGCCGCACTGACGGGTGTGTCAGGTTCATCACGTTTCCTTTTTGGGCAAAGAAAAAGGCCGCCTAAGCGACCTTCTTTTTTCGGATTGCGTCAATCTGCTCGGGCGTCAATTCAAGAGCGGCGCGCCGATCAGTGAGAATGGATGCGATCTGCTCCAGTGCTTCCTCAATGTCGGGATCAAGCGAGACACCTTCCCCCACCATGGTTTCGCCGTCGTAATCCCATGTTGGCGGACAAGATGAGCAGTGCTCTGGCGATCACGGCCAGTTTTTCATCAACTGTCATCGTTTGTTTCCCCTTAGGATGGAAGCGGCCCGGAGGCCGCTTTGTTTGTCGGCAATCGCGGTAAGACGGGTGATTGCAAAATTTAGTATGAGTGGGTGCCGGGTGACGATGAGTTGTTATTCACCCTCACCCTCACCCTCACCCTCATCCGCCTCTGCCCCCGTCGCATCGACCCACTTACTGCCATCCCACCAGATCGGCTTGCCTAAATCGGTGTCGAAAACCATTACTCCGGGCCCCGCACTCCCACTTAATGCCGGGCGACTGGCAGTAGTGACTGGCATACTGTGCAAAACGGTCCGAGCAAAGCCATCCCGGTCCACTACGCGGGGGAGTTGTGTGCCTTGGTGCCAATATATCTGCCCGGCGGTTGTAATAGAGGGGGTTTGGATCACTGGTAGACGGACAGGCCTGCCGTCAAATTCCCAGTAGTGGAACTCCTGCCCGAGGCGCACGACTCTAGTGGACCCGTCAGTCCATTGGATGCCACTATCCTTCCTCGTTCCATAACAGAAAACAGAGCCGGGGCCTTTGAAGATGGTATATGCGCCCAGCGTACCCGTAAAGTATCCACCCCGGAACGTCATATTCTGGATAAGGCTTTGTGCGCCGATATTGTCCCCACGGTCATAAACGACCGCCGCTCCGGGCGAGGAATCAGAGGAGATGTTTATATAACAATCTTCAAACACCCATCCGTCTATAAGTAGAGATCTGTTTGTGTAGTTCTGAGAAGGGACCGCTTTGATAAACCATCCCTCCCTCCCCTGTGTGGGCCAGTCATCCTCAAAGTCGCTGCCGTTCTGGAAGCGTGTGCGAACGAAATGAAACAATGAGAAGCTCGTGAACGCGTCGACGTCCGGTGCAAATTCAAATATGTGCTCAGCAAGCTCAACCCAGCTGTCTGTAAATGAAACATTTTGAACGATCCCCGCTATGAATTTGAACGTTGAATTTTTTGCGAGCCACAAATTGCCATTTTCAAACCAAATATTGTTTACCGCGCCAGTCTCTCCATTGAAAAGCATGTGCGCTTCGGAGCTGTCTGCCATGTAGAAAGAGCTTAAATGGCCGATACCAACGTCGTCCATCTCAAGGAGGACTTTCCCTCCCTGAAGGCCAATGTTTCGGAAGTAAAATTCCGAAAGACCCTTCCACCGCATAACAGTGCAATTCGCCATACTCGGACTTGAGGTGCCGAAGCGGATATTTTCAACTGTTACGTGATAGATGTAACCGCTGCCCCCAGTGCCAACATCGACCCCGACACCGCCATCATTGCCTGTATAGCAAATGAATGTACCGTCTGAGCGAATAGGGTGCTCAGGAGTAGGCGCCCGCACTGCGGCAAGGCTCCCAGAGCCGATGAACGTGGCGTGCCTCCAATCGATCTTGAGTGTACGCGAGTGGTTGAAACGCCCGATAGGAAACTTTATCGCCCTTTCAACGCCGATGCCTTTATCGCTATGCACGTAGGCATGGATCAAATCAAAAACATCTGAATTGTCAAAAAGGGGATCTTCCTCTGCACGGCGGCCTCCCCAGCCTTCGAATGGCAGGCACCCACTGGCGTCAGGCATTATGTAAAGCAGTACACCGCCGTTGCCTGTGTAATCGAGATGAGCATCCGTCGCAGTCGAGGACGCGACTTTCCAAGCAATCCCCTTCTCGCGCCACAGAATGACATCGCCCGCAGCAACTTGCTGCTGGCCGGGATCGGGGCTGTCATAGACAAAATCAGTCGCAAGCTGGCTAAAGTCAGCAATGTCGAGCCGTCCCGAAGCCGCGCTGGCCGAGATAATGGGGTTGCGCGGGTCCGTGGCATCAACAGTGATATTTGCCCCAGCCACCACGCTCTGAACAGCCGTGCTTGCGATCTTGTCGATAGCGTCTTGGACATTCGTCGCGCTCAGGCCGCTGCCCGTGTTGTCGTAGGCGTGATTTGCGCTGTCGAATGCATCAGCCTCGACGCCGTTCGGGTCGTACATACTCGCAAGCATGTCGCCGCTGCCGGATGCAGTGAACGTCGCAAGCTCGCCGCTCTGCCAGCCCACGACCTGCCCATCCGTGCCGGGCGTCAAATCGGCAAGGTCCGCGACATTGGTCGGAACGTTGGTCAGGTCGTCAAAATCGCCGGAAGTGGCAATGGGAGCCAGTGACGGGAGATTGTCGAGGTCGGTATAATCATTCGACAACGCAACGGCAGCAAGCCCGCTCGTCGGCGTGTAGTTGCTCGCATCCTCGGCAGCCATCGTGCCAAGGGTGGGCTTGTTGTCCAAGTCGTCGTAGTCGCCGGATGCCGCGACAGGAGCAAGGTCAAGATACACCTGAGCCGAGGCCGCGTCGGGCATTTCCAGAAGGCCAAGCCCGTAGCTTTCGGGGGAAACCTGCGCAATGGCGTCGAGCGTGGCGCTATATGCCTGGACGTCCGCGCCAATGGTGAGGCCCAGATTGTCCCGAGCATCCGACGCATTGGACGCGCCCGTGCCGCCGTCAGAGACCGCAACATCGGTTCCACCGGGGATATAGAGCGACCCGGTAGCGACCTTGCGGGAGTTGCCGTCTTGGACGACATAAATCAGTTCATCGCCCGCAAGCGGTGTGTCTGCATCAGTGAGTGCGGAAAGCTTTTTGTCTGCCATGGTAACCCTAGTTCAGGAGAAGGAGGCCGGATTCGTCCTCGAATAGGATGTGATCGATGGTCGTGTCTTGCTCGTCACCTTCCAGAAGCAGAAGGCCACCCTCGTTGCTTTCATCCAGAACATACCGGACAAGCTTGCGAAGTGGAGCGTGGGCAAATCGACCGTTCTGGTAGATGACAACGCGGATGTCATCTACGTTGTCGAAATCATCTACTGCCGGGAGATTGATGAGAAATTCGTACATCTATCAGTACTTGATGATGTAGTTGAGGATTAGTGTGGGCTGGACGTTGGGGTGGGCTTGGCCGCTACCGGCTGACGCCGTTGATCCATTCAATGATGTTGCGGGTCGTCCGCCAGCAGGCGTCGTGTTGAGCATGCCTGTACCACCCGAGCCAGAAGGCCGGTTGCCGCCGCTTGTAGACACAGTGGCCGGGCCTGGATATTGATGCACATGATCTGGAATGGGCGGCACTTGAAGCGAGCCGGGACCATGATTGTGCGCGGGCATTTGCGCCACTGTCAGTGTATGCTCCTGCGACCCGCCAGATGCACCGAGCGTGTCGCCGCTTATGCTCGACAGCCGCGAGGCTGAGGTGCCCCCCATATTGTCGCGACCGGCTGCAACACGCCCGCGAAGATCAGGGAGATTGAATGTCGTGGAGCCGTTGCCATTACCGTAGGTCGTGCCAATGGCCGCGAATAGGTCAGCGTACGTTGTGCGCGAGACCGCCTGTCCATAGCAGAAGAGGTAACCATCAGGCGCAAGAGTGCCCGCATAGGGAAGAACGGCACTCACGGGAACATAGATGTCTAGGTGATTGACGGACGGGGGGTTGATCAACTGCCAACCACCGGAACCGCTATCGATGCCGGAGCTATAAATCACCTCATAAACGCACCCCTCGACAATCTCACCGCCGTCAAGCGGCACATCTTCACTGCCGACCTGCTTGCGGATGGCCTTTGCGCCGAGGTTATTGACATTGAGGGTAGCCGCACCGTTGTTCGTGGCCCCCGCACGGAAGGTGAATCGCAGCCCGTTGGTGTACGTGGTTATGGCGGAATTAGCGGTGAGCGTGATCGAGTTCGCCGTACCGCTGCTTTCCAGGATGCCGCCGATGTCCTTGATATACTCGGCAACGCGGCCCATCATCTGGCGTGCTGAGTTGTTGACGGCGGAAGACGGCATTCCCTCGGCCCAGTTGATGTCTTCATCAGCCGTGGCGTTGCTCGCCGGGTCGGTGCTCCAATCGTAGATAGACGACGCCATATCAGGCTATCCCCGCTAGTCTTTTCTGGATGAACATGTCTGCGGCAGTCGGTGACTGCATGAATTGGAGAAGTGCGTTGCCCGTGGAGCGGGCGTCTCCCATGGGGCCGGGACGCGGCGCTTGCGGTATCTGCGCTTCCCATGCCCGCACCATTTCGGTGAGGCGCTGACCAAGCGGCTTCGGGTCTTCAGCGGCAGCGAACTGCGCAACCTCTTTCGGAATGGGTGAAGGAGCAATGGAGCCGAATGGGGCTGTTTCCGTGCTCTGCGGGGGGGGGGCGGATGCCACCTGCGTTTGAGGCGCTTCCCCACTATCGGGAGCCGCACGGCGGAACCCTAGAAGGCGATCAGTGGGATAGTTGGCGTAACTGACGCTATCGGACTGGTTGCCGCCCAGAACGCGGATGGTGCCGTCCGGATTGTATCCGGCGAAGAACCCAACGTGACCGTAAGGGCCGTTCGGGTCACCCCGTGAGAATACGGCAATGTCACCAACCTGAGGATCGGTTACCTCCATTCCCCACTTGAGAAAGGAGCGGGCAAGTCCGGAGTCCGTACCCTTCTGACCGGCCTTCGCCAGTGTGGCGTTAACGAAGTCGGCGCACCATGCCCGTGTCGTAGGGTCGATGTTGACGCCGCCCGTCCTGAGATAGTCCAGTAGCGCGGCCTGACCTTCCCGAGTACCGGCCATGCTGGCCGCTATCTCGTAAGCTGTAGCCATCCGTTACCCCATGAAAAAAGGCCGCCCGGATGGACAGCCCTGAAAGTTTGTGTCATATGTCCGCTATGGACTGCGCCAAGGGTGATTGATGAGCTATCTAACGATACTGGCAGCGGTGCTATCCGCCAACCTGCTCACCATCGTTTTTACGTGGGGGCTGTTCACCTATTCCCGCCACGAAAGAGACGGGACGGCAGGGCAGCCCCACACACATAAGGCCGCCGCTGCGGCTATCGTCCCCCTAGGCGTTGCCGCGCTGACGATTATGGTCGCTCTCGACAAAACGCCGAATTGGCTGAATACTATTCTACAGTAGCCATCCGCTCCCGAACTGCGGCGGCAAGCTCCGGAACAGACACGCCCAACATGCGGGCATACTGCTCAATGCGCTTGATCTGTGCGTTCTGAAGCATCTCACCACGAGCAAGGTCGGCAAGGTCTTTTGCGGTCTTGCCGCCAGCGCGAATGACTTGCGACAGCCGCTCGACATTCTTCCGCGTCATACGGTCCGCCGTGCTCTTCGCAGCCATGCCGCCAAGGGCAAGCCCTCCAATAGCGGGATTGACCATTGTGCCGCCGATGCCAAGGGCAGCCATCAGACCATTGCCCTGAGGGGACAGTTTGCCTGCGAGACGCAACGTGTTCTGAACGGGACCGCCGCGAACCACACGCTCAGCAGCTTGGCGCTCAGCATCGGTAAGGCCGCGAGACTTCCGGGGGTTGTCCAGTATGCCTCGGACATTCTGCCGGATGGCGTTATCCAGATTACCGCCAGAGCCAGTTGAAGCGGCTCGCCGCTCCGCCTTTTCAATGGCGGTGTCAAGCATCTCGGACTTGCGCAGCCGTCGCCACAGGTCGCGGGCCTGCTTCAGTGCGGAAGCGCCCCGCCTTGCATCTCCCATCAGAACGTCATCAGCGCCGGTACGGTCAATGAAGTCGTCAATCCTGTCAATAATACGGGCCGAAAGTGCCCGCTGCGACGGGTTATCGCCAGCCTGAGCCGCGCTTTGTGCAACACGGCGGATAATGTCGAGGCCCTTTAGCGTGACGTTCTGCCCCTCCATTCCCTGGAGGCGCTGGACAACGGCGGCAATGCCGGGCTGCAATGCCGGATCAAACCCGAATTCAGCAAGATCGTTGACAACTTCGCTGGTGAGTTTGCTCACGCTTTCGGGCTTGAATATGACGCCAGCATCTTCCGCCTTTTTGTACGCCTGATCCGCGAGCTTGCGTAGGTTCTCATTCGTCGGGATCATTTTTGCCGCTGCGCGATTGCCAAGGGCATTCGCACCGGCCCGCAGCGCACCGCCAACGGCACCACCAGTTGCTGCGCCTAGCGCGGCGGAAGTGGCGCGATCCTCAAAGCCGCCCTCTCCACTGCCGAATCCATAAGCACCACCAGCAGCAGCGCCCGTAGCTATGGCACCGGGGAGAGAGCGAACTGCGGCCCCCGGAAGGGCAACCGCGCCCGCAAGCTGCCCCGCAAACCGCTCGACGCCACCCTGCTCGTCGCGGGCGCGTTGTGCTTCCAGATTGGCATCATAGTTCCCGCGCTCACCACCGATGCCCGTGAGTGCGCCAAGGCGGGCTGCTATTTCATCCGCGAAGCCAAATGTCAGCATGTCGGCAGCGCCGCGCACAGCATCATCGATGCGGCGGAAAACGCCACGCTCTTCCGGAGCCGCGCCATCCCCGACAGGTGTCAGCGTGATTTGCGGCGGCTTAACCGGCACAAGGCGAATTTCGGGCATGCTATTGAACCTCCACGCGCATATGCTGACCGTTGACGATAACTATGTCGCCGGGTTTGATGCGCCCCTCCCGGAAGGCTTTGGTGACATCATCGGCGTTAGAAAACTCTGGCGTACCGCCAACACGATCACCCTTCTTCGCCTTGCCGCCTTCTTCCAGAAGTCCGTCATATGCCCGCTTGCCGTTGAGCATATTCTGGTAAATCTTCTGTACGCGACGGAGATTGTAAAGGATTTGATCCTTGGTCTGAGACTGCTCAAGATTGCCGATGGTGGACTGGAGGAAGGCAAGTTCACGCTCAGAAACTTGCCCAAGAGCGCCACCCGTCGGCGAAGCATCGCGCATGGCCTGGAGCCGATCAAAGCCAGCATTCGCCTTGATCGTATCGAGTAGGCCGCGCAGGTTTCGCGCTTCCGTGCCGCCAATGCCGGAGAGTAGATCGCCAACGATACCCGTGGTGGGAAGCGTGCTGTTCTCCACAATCTCAATGGCGCGGTTGATGTCCTGATTGACAATCGTGTTCCAGGTCTTGGCCTGCTCCTCCTTGCCTTCGGCGGCTTCCGCCTGACCGCGAAGTTCCTGGTCAGCCGCAGAACCGGCAATAGGAACAGAGACCGGGCGCACGCCGCGTCCTGACGGGTCCGGTTCCGTAACCACGTTGCCGTTTTCGTCACGCAGCCAGACATGATCCTTGGGCGCATCGCCCCAGAGCGGATCTTGCTGTCCGCCGACCGTGATGTTCTGGGCACCAGCCCGGCGCATCTCTTTCATGAAGTCCGCAAAGCTGCCTTCATAGCCCTGCTGCCGTGCGAACTGATATTCGCGAATATCGTCAGTTGTCGGACGGCGCTTTTCCTCGACCTCAAGAGCCAGCTTCTCAAGCTCAAGCATGGTCTTGGGATCGTCGCCACGGGTGCGCTGCAAGAGGTACTGCTGAAGGGCGCTCTTGTTGCTTGCCAGCAGCGTGGCAGTGCCCTCGTCAAGGCCCTGAGACTGCAACCACTGGATTGTCTGATTGCGGCCAGCGGCTGACGGGTTGAAAAGGCCCGAAAGGAAGCCACCAATCCCGCCGCCACGAGGTGCCTGTTGGGGCGGCTGTGGAACGGCCTGGGGAAGCGCAGGAGCGCCCTGGGCAGCCGGGGGCATGTCCATACCAGCCGGAGCCGGAACGGCGCTCACGGGGGCTCCCTGTGGCGGTACGGGGGCAGGAACGGGAGCGGGCTGCGGTGCGCTTAGTGCGGCAAGCGCATTGGGCTGCAAGTTGGCCGGGAGCGCGTTGCTCTCGGTCGGCATGATCGCCGTACGGGCAAGCGCATTCCTTCCACCGGGATTGAGGATGTTTGCGAGAAGCTGTTCAAGGGGGTTCATGTACTAGCCTCCCCTCTGGGCACGCTCGTTGATCGCCCTTGCAAGCAATGCGGATTGGGGCAATGGCGCGGGCTGTGTCTGCTGCTGGACCGGAGTAATCGGGGGGCCGTAGATCGGTCGCCTATCATGCACGTTGTCGCCGATCCGATAGCCGATGATTTGCCGTCTTGGCATGCCCGACGCTTCGTATATCCAGTCAACAAGTTCACCCATGGGGCCGCCCTTGGAATGCGGGGCAATGGATGTCGTCGGCTGCGGCGCGGGCGTTGACTGAGATGGCATCTGAGGCAACGGACGGGCCTGCGGCTGCGTGATCGTCGGAAGCGTGGGAGCCTGCACGGGCTTGTTGTTCAAAAATGCCTGCGAAAGGCTCGTGTCGCCTTTGGAAGCGGGTGCGATAGCCATTATTTACCCCTGAAAAGCGGTGCGACGGCAGATAGCGGGTTGAATGGCGTGCGGGACTGTGCAACCTGCGTCCCATACGGGCCAGCGGCACCCGCCGCAGCGGCCTGAAGCATACCAAGGCGCGTCCACGCCTCATTGTCGAGCGCGTAGAACTTCGCGATCTCATCCATAAGCTGCTTTTGGGCCTGCTCATCGAGGATGCTGCCCGCCTGAAGCGTGGCACCGGCACCGGCAAGCCTGTTCTGGAAATTCTGCTGATCGAGACCGGCCATGCGGTCGGCAGACTGAAGCCCGAGGCCAAGACCGGCAAGACGGGACGCATCCATCTGACCAGCCGCCGCAAGCTGGTTCTGGATATTGCGATTCCACTGGTCGGATAGCGCCTGAGTCCGCAGCCCGCCAAGCTCGGAAGCAAGCACACCAGTGTGTGCGCCGGAGCCATACCGGCCCGCACCGCTCATGAGGCTGTTGATCTGGGAGCCGGCCTTGTTAAGCTGGTTTTGCAGAGCCTCTTCAAAGTAGGGATTGTCCTGTCCGGACGCAATTTGGGCAAGGTTCTGCTCTGCGTATGACGGACCAGCCGCAGCAGCACCAATCTGCTGAAACAGTGGACGTGTGCCGGACGTATCCCACGCCTGCCCAGCCTGGGCAAGCTGGTTGACGCCCTGCATTGTCGTGTCGGACAGGTCCGCAACAGTCGGGCCAAGATATGTGTTACCGCCGACGCCCTGCTTGTAGAGCTTCATGGCCTCCGAGGCCGAAGTCTGAAACAGGGGTGCCGCCCATGCCGGGGGCTTGTTTTCAGTTGTGGTCTTGGATGACTTGCTACCCATTCTGTTGCCTCAGAGGTTTCCGCCACACGACAGCGTATTCTTTAAAGCCGTGCTTTCTCAGCGCACGGTCCCAGCCTCTCCGCCCCTCGACGGAGATGAAATCAGCGTTTTCCTGCTTTGCGTATTCCGTAATCACCTCATTGAGCGCTGGCACACACGCCGCGCCCTCATTCCCGCCAAGGGAAGTCACGGTGACAATCTTATGCCCCGTCGCGTCCACCGTCCGGATGGCCGTCAGCGCCACGGCAACAAACTCGTCGCCATGGAACACAAGCCACATCTGCTTGGCACCCACGACAACATCACGGGCAAGCGCCTCGACCGTGATGTCCTCGGGGAATTTATCCACCAGCTTTTTGAAGTAGGCCGTTATTTGCTTGGTGTAGGGAGCTAGTTGCTCGTAAGTCCAGTCAGTCGTGTTGACGACGCGGTATGTCATCTAATGCCCATCGGTTGCGGCTTAACGTCAATTCCCTGAGCGTGCGTCCAGAGGCTTCCGGGATCGATGGAGACGCGGAAGCGATGGAAGCGGCCTCTTGCGCGACACTGGACCATGCCCGTCGCGGCGGAAGGACGGCGGGCTTGAAGCCAGTTCACGGGATCGCTGCGGCGAAAGCGGGATCCGATCTCGACGCTAACCTCGTCGGTATCGACCACCGGCATGACTTCGCGCAGGAATGTCACCTGGCCCGCCGTGTCGCCCACCTCCTGAGTGGTGAGCACGGCACGCATTGGCGGGCCATTGAAGAATGCAAGCCTGTAATCCATCGTGAATGCCGCCAGAATGGGCGCACCGCCCTGCCAGACCTTGGAGTCGAGCGAGAACGGCAAATCATCCAGACTGGCCGAAATGTCGTCCAATCCCTCAAGCGTCGTGCCCGTGGAGGCTGCCGGGAAATGACCGTGAATGCTCACATGTGCCTGAGACCAGCGCTGGAGATTCCAGTCGTAGACATAGAGCCGGTTGAAGAAACCGACGCCGCCCATATCCGCAGCCCAGTAAACCCGCGAATAGAACGGATCGACCACGCCGCGCATCGACGCAATGTCGGGGGCAGCCAGAGAGCCGAAAATCGTCCTATCGACCTTCTCAAAGCCGATATTGGCAAGAGAGCCGTCCGCGCCAATCTGGAAAAAGCCGCCACGGTCGGCGTAGAACATGTACGAACCACGGGTAGCAATGGATTTGTCCGATGCCGCGCCGCGCTGATCGTGCACCTTCGTGAAGTTGAATACCGAAACGGAACCGGGAATGAACGTTGCGACATAAATCGCCCGCTCAAGGATGATGACCGGGTTTGTCGCCTCGCTGGAACCCTGAACAATGCCGCCGTCAGGGAAATCCTGAAAGTCGCAATTGTTCGCGCCTGGTGTCCACTGCGTAATGTCGTTGAGACCGGACCAATGCACCCTGTTCGGGTTGCTTGTAAGCTGTATCAGTGCGAGGAAATCGCCCCACACGCGCACCTGATTGGCCCGTGGCGGGCTGCCCGGCAGGTCTGCAAACTCGGTAGAGACGCCGATCTGGAAATATTGCGGGTCATCGTTTTTGTTGACCGCAACAACGTAGTCGCCAAACTGCGCAAAGCTCCAAAGCGCATCATCAGATGCAGCATAGGTCGTGCCGTTCTGGCTTACGTCATTCCAGCTAAAATCGGTATTGTCCATCCGATAGATTTTCTCGGACGTGGCGGCAAATATCACAACCTCCCCGCCAGCAAGGGACCGGGCCGTGAAATAACCCAGCGGCTTGTCCGGCAGCGGCTCAGAGACCGAAACAAGGCTCGGGAACGGGATGTACGAATTGGCGGCACAAAGCACGCCCCGCACATCCGCCGCAACATTGCTATTCAGGGCAGCGCTATCCGGTGCCCATTCCGCGAATGGAATCTGCATGTCAGAAATGCGTCGGGCAGATGACGCCCGTCCCGTTGCGGGCCGAAGTCTCGGCCTTCAGCGCGTTGTACTGGTCCATGTAGTCGTTGAGGGACTCGGCTGCTAATGCCGGGTCTTTCAGCGTGTTCTTGGCAAAGATGTACTTGGCTCGCGCCTTGATCATGTCGTAGGCGTAATCAAGCCACGCATTGCTATCACCGGGATTGACCAGCGGTGCCAGCCGGTACGGGCCGACCTGAAGGCGGATGGTGTAGCTGGTCGCGCCGGGAATGGGATAAAGCCGGATTTTCTGGTTGAAGTACGTCCAGAGATACGGTTCGCCACGGGCCGCAGAATTGTCAGAAAGCGTCTCGATCTCTTCGGGCGGAACGCGCACCATCGTGGTGCGCTGGCCCTGTGCGTCCTCGCTGTATGCCGCTACAATGCGCACAAGCGTGCGGATATCGGGATGGTCATTGTCGTCATACCATTCCTGATCCTGCACGGTCAGGAAGGTGATGTCGCGGGTCTCGTTGAAAAAGAACGTGTGCCGCTCACAATAGCGCTGGGCCGCCTGAATGGCCTTGATGATCTGGCCTGCGTATTCGCCCGTGGTATCGTCCACATCATCAGCGATGTCGGCGCGTAGGTCGGAAAGTGTCGTCATTCCGGTGATCTCCCTACAGCCCAGGCTTCAATCTGTTCTCTGAGGTTGGCGGGATCGAACTTCTCGTAGACCCAGCCCTGAGACGTGCGGACGCGGACAACGATCTTGCCGCGCTTGTCGGGGATGATGGTCGCCTTGTCGAATCCAAGGGATGCGAGGATGTCAGTCGCTTTCATCGCCCTTGCACGCACGAATGTGGAAGTGTGCGCCCCGCTTCTTCAGCTTCTTGCCGCATTTGGGGCATTCAACGGAAAGGGGCAGAGACTGCTCCCCGCCCCTCTTCCTTGGCTCGCTGAAGTCAATCAGCGACCAGATGGTTTCGTCCGTCATGGATTGAGCGCAGCGAAAAGCTCTTCTAGCGCGTCCGCGACGTTCTGCGCACTGAAGTTCTGCGAGGAGAAGGGAATGTCGGCGGCATTCGGAGCCGCGCCGGTAATGGGCGAACCATTGACCGTCAGGCTCGTCTTGGCCTCAATCTCGTCGGCAACGAACTTCATGCGCTGGTTTTCGGTATTTGTGCCCGTGACAGCCATGTGTTCCGCTCCTGGTAAAGAGGGGCGGGACCGAAGCCCGCCCCCATGGCCTTAGCCGTTGTCCACCACGTACCACACGGTGATGACGGCCCGCCCCGCCGTTCCATCGCCCGTGGCCGCATCATTGTAGCCCCACGTCACGACACGCTCGTCGGCGCTGTAGCGGTTGGTGGCGTCCAGGTCTTCCGACGAGAACAGCACCGTTGCCGCCGAGTTGGCATCGGCTGCGGAGACGAACTCGTCGTCGCCAATCGTGCCCTCACCAACGTTGATGTCGTCAGCCGTGGTGTCGTTGAAGCCTTCGATGACGTGGACGGCCCCGTCGATGATGAACGCACCCTTGGGGAGAATGCCCACAATGCCGCCGTTCATCGTGTGGTCGATGTTGACGCGCAGCGTGTGCACGACCTGTAGGGCATACTGACGGCCCAGAGCGGGCTGGTTGGCATCATTGGTAGCCATATCCTAGCCTCCTTTCTTAGCTGTGAGCCAAAGCGTAGGTCGAGACCACCACGGTACCGAAGTCCGTGCTGTCGAACACGGTTTTCTTCATGCCGAGGATCGTCTGAACCGAAACGCCAAGCTCGCGCTGATAATCGAACAGCTCCTCAACGATCTTGTAGCGCGTCGGGGACTTGTTCATGCCGAAGGCGGCAACGCAGGACTGAGCGCCAAGGAGAACAGCGCGGCGAACCGTGCTGACCTGCGCCCCCGTCGAGCTATTGACGCCGGGAGTGACATGCTCCGCCTCGCGGAGAATGACGCCGTTGTACACGCCCAGAGCACCCGAGAAAATCGGGTTGGACGAGCCACGACGCTCAGCCGCCTTCTGGATGTCCAGCCACTGGCCCGTGGACGTGTTCGTGCGAAGGTCGGTAACCTGGTACGGATGCAGGTACATCACATAGTGGTTGCCGCCATCGACGCGAACCGGACGGATCTTCGGATTCGCCACCTTCGCCGTCTCGACAGCCTTGTCGATCAGATCGAGGGTGAAGACATCCGAAGAGGTCAGCGACTGGTCGTTCGCCCGCCCGCCAGCACGGATGATGCGGCCCACCGAAGGCGCAATCGGCGCGTTGAACCCCCAATGCACGGGCTTCAGCGTGACGGCACGGCCCTCGAACGTCATGTCCGGGGCAGTGTAGCCGCAAGCCTGGATGAAGAACATCATGCTCAGGCGGTCGGCGTACCAGTCAACAAGCCCGTCCTTGGCCTCCTGACGGAGGGAGAACGGAACGCGCTGCGCGTCGATGGTGCCCTCGTTCTTCACGCGAACGGCGTAGGCCAATTCGTTGATGACGATGGAATCCGAATAGGTCGTGAGGGCTTCCTCATTACCTTCCAGAATCTGGGATTCCGAAACACCATCGCCAACAAGCTGACGACGCAGGCCGAACGTAACCTTGTCACCCTTGCCCTTGTTGGTCTCGGTCTTAAGCTGGATGATGCTATTGGACGAAGTGCCCATGAGCGGTGCGATAGGAGTGGCCTTCGACACCTCTTCCGCGAGCTTCTTCGACCAAAGCTTGACCGCCAAGGCGTCATTAACGCCATAGGTTGTGGTAGCCATTATGGTCTCCAAATTTTTGGGAATTTTTGCGGGTTTGGTGCGTGCTGTTACGCCGCTCGCGGGCGAAAGCGGGCTTGTCGGGCCGCTGTCCGTGCCATGCTGACGGGATGGCCGCCGGAAGCCAGTTTCAAGCCATGGCTAGGGCCTAAGAAAATGAGGGGCCTTAGCCCCCCATAAGCTTCTCAAAAAGGCGGGCGTTCTTCGGATCGCTCACCCATCTGCTGAACTCTTCTTCAGGCATGGCCGCTAGCGCCTCTGCGGTGATTTCGTCGCCGCCAGAGGTGCCAGGAGCCTGCCCGATGGTCTTTGAAGCGCCCTGAGCCTGTTCGATCTTCTTCAGACGGTCGGCAAGCTCGTTGTTGACGGGCGGCTGTTGCTGCTGGCCCTGAGACTGTGGCGTGTAGCCATAGCTCTGGGCGATTGCGTACACCGCTTCGGCGGCTGAAGCGCCCTGTGACGCCGCATGCATCACAATCTGCTTCAGTTCCTCCTCAATCTGGGCGTTCCTGACACGCGGGTCTTCAAAACGCTTGTCCACACGGGCAAACGCCTGAAGCTGCTTGTCGCGGGTCTCGGAAAGCCACTTTGCGGCATTGGGGAAATCCGGGTTTTCCTGGGCATACCGGCGTGCGTCGGTCTCCCAACGGCCCCAGACCTCTGCTTCCTGTTGCTTCTGCTGAATATAAGCCAACTCCTGCTGTTCGCGGGCGGTCAGCTTCTCTTGCAGCTTCTGCAACTGCTTCGCCTGCCACTGTGTGAAGGCGAAAATATCCTCGTTCGGGTCCGGTGGAGTCTCTTCCTGCTCTTCCGGAACCTGCTTTTGCGCCTGCATCTGAGACAGCATGGTCCACCTTTCTTCGAGGCGGGCCAGTTTCTCGCGCAATTCGCGGTTTTCTGCCTCTGTCTGCTTGCGCTTTTCGCGCTCAGCGTGAAGTGCGCCATGAGGGACAAGCTTAGATTTGCCGTCACCCTCTTCCTGAGGCTCTCCGGCCTCGTTTTTGGCACCCTCATCAGCCTGTTCGGGCTCTGTAGCGCCCTCTGTCAGATCTACATTGCCCTCATTCTCGAAAAATGCCCGTTCCTCTGGGGAAAGAGCATCAGGTTCGGTCGGCGTGCCTGCACCTTCGCTGGAGGTCTCGTAGACAGGATCGGTCATCGTGCAGCCTCCTCTTTCACCCACGCACGTACCTCAGCGACAGTCGGGATTCCTCTGACGCTAAGCGCACGTTCGCGACCGCTCGGAAGCTTGACGCTGACCGTATGGATGTCATCTGCAAGCTGTGAGATTGCAGCATCCAGCGCACCCGCCGCAATTGCGGCAGACCTGATTTCACTCCAAGTCATTTTCCACCTTGGTTCTGGCCGTCTCGTGGCCCGTACGAAACCGCAGGATCGGCTGCGGTGCCCGAAAGCTAGGCTTATCCTAGCTATTTGGGTGGGGCTATGCCCAGAAATCTTGTGCCGCCATTACGCGCCGCTCGTGTTTGCCTCGATGGCCGTCAGAAGCGTGATAATCGCCGCATTCTGGACGTAAAGGCCCTTCAGCAGCGTAATCACCGTGCCGTCAGCATCTCCCGTGGCGTCGGTGTAAGCGGCGTCGTCAACAGCGCCAATCGTTGCGTTAGAGACCGCGCCGCCGCTGCCCTGCGTTACGAGGAGCGCATACCCGTCCTGTGTCGAGATGTATTTAGGTTCCGCCATGGCTTAGCTCTTTGCTGATGAGGTACGTTGAGAATTGGCCCGCTGACGGGCAATGCGGTTCTGCTCAGACCGGATTGCAAGCCCTTGCATCTCGTTCTGTAGCTTCTGCTCCTCGACGGCGAGTTGCATCCTGGCCTTCTCCTGCTCAATCATCAGGTCGAGGCCCTTCATCTCAGCGCCAATCTGAGCGTCAGCCTGCTTTGCCTGTAGATTGAGCGCCGTCTCGGCCTGCTTGGCCTGTAGCTCAAGCTGCTTGCCCTCAAGCTCCATCTGGCCCTTCTGCATCTCAAGCTGAGCCTTCATCTCCTCGGGAGACGGCGGCTGCGGCTGCTGCTGCGCTTCCATGGCCTTCTGCCTGATCTTCTCCACCAGCGAAGCCGGGAGCGGCGACATTGACAGAAGCTCAAGCGCGATGTCCGGCGTGATCATGTCCTTGACCATCGGCAGCATCTGCATGAGAATCTGCCACGTCCTGTCCTTCTCATTCGGGCTGGACGGGCTGTCATCCACGATGATGTCGTACTCACGGTTCGCGACATCAGCCCTGGTCAGCGGCACATACTGGCGCATGTCATCGCCAACAATGCGCACAAGACGGCCATCCGCAAGATGCTCCTGAATGAGGTAGAGCATCACCCTACCCTGCCTCTTGCGATAACGGCGGAGCGAGTTGAACAGGCTCGCCAGAAGATTAAGGCTTGACTGACGGCGCTGGTACTCAAGAACGCCAGCTTGATCGACCTCACGAGTCCCGAGGAACTCCATCGAGAGGCCAGTCACATCATTGATGGCCTCTTTCGACTCCTGGAACAACGTAAAAAAACCAGCGGGGAACTGGGCCGGTGACTTGGGGATGATCTTCGGCTTGTCGCCCGACAGAGCGCCCATGTTGGCCCATGTGATCTCGTCAGACTTGGCCCAGCTTGCTTCAGCCTGCCGGTCATCCTCGAATGCGCCACGCTCGGCAATGATCCCGCCCTTGCTCTGGCTATTGAGCAAGAACATCACCTGCGAGAAGAATTTATTCGACCAGCGCTGCGGGTCTTTGGCAGCCCTCACAACGCCATAGAACTGACGCTGATTCTTGTCGTAATAGCCAGTGATGCATTCCCAGCCGAAAAGGCCGGTTCCGGGCGGCACAAGCGGATTGTCCGGCTCGCCTAATACCTCACGCCCAATGAATGCACGGCGGACAACCTTGCGCGTCTGGCGTACAGCCGGGAAATCCGGGAAATCCTTGCGGATAAGCCTGATCTGCTCTTCCGCATATTCCCGCACCTGGTCCGAGTTCTCGATGTCCGGCCCGCGCCAATATGGCTGACGCTCGATCCACCTGATCTCGACTAGCAGGCAATCCTTGGTCTTGGTGCCGTATTCGTCGGCAAATTCATTCTGCCCGCCCTCATAATGGTCAGCGGCATCCTGATCGTGCGGGTCAAGCTCATCACTCAGGCTCTTGAGCCAGCCAGCGTGCAACAGGCTCTTGTCCTTGACGCCCGTGAGCGCCATGGCGTCATCATACGAAATCTTGCGCACACGCCAGAGACGGCGGGCATCCGAAAGGTTAGGCTTGTGAGCGTAGCAATCCCAGCCCATTTCGAGGCAGTCGATGCGCTCAATCTTCGGCTCGCCATCCGGATTGTCATCAAAGTCAAGCCGGGTATCCGTCCAGCCCATGCCCGTGATGACAGCATCCTGAAACGCGTCGGACTCTTCGTCTTCAGCGCCGCACTCATCGCGAAACCATTCAGCAGCCTGGCTCAGCACCTCATTGGCAAGAGCATCGCCCTGCTCGCGCGGAATAAAGCGAATCTCGCGCCTGTTGTTGATCTCCGATCCGGTGATGGCATTGACCAGCGGCGCAATCCTGTTGAAAGTCAGGGCAGGACGCTGCTTTGCGCGAAGCTCGTTCAGGTCTTGCTCGGACCACTGATTGCCCGCGTAGAAGTCAAAATCCTCCCGCGCCTCCTTTCTCCACTTGGAGACGTGCGGCATGTCCTCCTTGATCCAGCCGATGAGCTTGCGCGTCAGGTCATCAAGGCCAGCTTCAGGCACAGCACCGCCATCCGGCCCCGGCCCGTCTGTGTAGTCGTCGGCCATTCAATCTACCTCATGCAGCAAGCCAGCTTGATGAACTCGTCGTCGCGCCCCTGTATCGGCCACGAGAAGCAGGACGCGGCCTATTGACGTCAGCCATTGCCGCCCTCATGCGAAATGCATCAGCGCCGTGTGACGTCCAGTCGTGAAGCGGAGACTTCTTGAACGTCTTCAGCTTTTCGTCATACTCGCGCCGATACTGTGTCAGAGCCTCAAGGCCACGCCTGCAGCGCTCTTCATCGAACCAGCACCGGTCGATGTACCGCTGGGCCGCATTGATGCCGTCCATCACGCTATGGCGCGGGACAATAGTCGCAGCAATGCCCAAGCCTCGCAGCGTCTCTACTCGCGAAACGCCTGTCGAGAGCGATTTCACGGCCACGTCATGCGGGAAAAAATGCTGCCCGTAGAGATAGCCCTTTTCCCGCAGCACTGTCGCATAATGGTCGAGGCCCACACCTGATGCCTCGTAATAGTCGATAATCCGCTCTTCCTGTCCCGCCGTCTGCCCGAACCAGATTGCGGTGCTATCAGAGACACCAAGATCCCAAGCCGTCCAGACAGGCAAGCCTCGCTCAATCGGCACTCGGCCAATTCGGCCCTCCTCACGGGCACGCTTTAGCTGCTCAGCAAAAAATGCGCCCTTGATGGCTGCCTCGAAAGAACACTCGTATTCCTGCTCGTACTCATCTTCGGAGAGCATCGAACGTGCGTCGGCAAGCTCTTGCTCTGGGACAAGGCCGGTCTCGGATGCCTTGAGCATGAGGGCGAACCAATCATCCGAATGAATCGCGCCAGGCCATGCGGTCTCAGGATCGCCAGCCCAGATGCGATAAAAATCATTCCGGCCCTTTGGCGTCCCAATGAATGTCGCCCAGCCTTGACGATCAGAGAGCGCAGGACGAACAACTTGCGGCCAAACACGCGGATCCATGTCGGCGTACTCATCAAGCACGACGCCATCGAAATAGAGACCGCGCAGCCTGTCGTAATTCTCAGCGCCGTAGAGCCTCACTCTGCCGCCATTGGGCAAGTCAAGGCGAAGCTCACTCTCGTTGACCTGCGCTCCAGGAATGCGTGCTCCATACTCTTTGACGTAGCTCCATGCGATGTCCTTCGCTTGCGTGTAAAAAGGCGCAATGTACGCAAAGCGAGGATTTGTCTTATCACAGCGGAGAGCCGCATCAATCAAATCCATCACGCAGGCAACCGTCTTACCAGCGCGACGGTGAGCGACAATGCAGGCCCAGCGCTCTTTCCGCCTGTGAAATGGAACGAACTGTTCCCGAGCGCGGTAACCTAGATCAATGACAGTCAATCGCCTTCGCGAGGGACACCAGTCACGATCATCTTGACGGGTCCCTCCCCCTCATTGTCGGCGTGATTAAGCTGCTGCGGGACCTTTCCATCGAGACGATCAGCAATTTCCTTGATTGCCTGAACATCGCCAGCAACAGCTTTCTGAATCAGAGCATCGGCCACTTCGCGCAGCTTTGTGCCACCCTTTTCGCTTGCTTCACGGATGGCGATGTTAAGCATGTTGGCAAAGGACCGCTCTTTAGGTGGACGGCCAGCCATTTAAATTCACCTATCGGTTTGATTTGCCTTTAGTGATGAGGATGATCGGGATATTGAGCCGCCTCGGCTTCATGTCCATAGATGCGCCGCCCCTGGCCCTTGCCGATGTAGAAAGCCTTCCCGTCTCTTGGGTCTATGAGCTCATAGACATAAAATCGCGCTTCTGCCATCTCGTCTATGCGCGTTGCGACGCATGAGGGAAGCTCATCGCTTGAGCCATGATGGCCTTTGCCCTCTCGTGGTTAGGATGCTCCGGGTAGCGGCATGCCCTTATGACGGGACAGAATGCCGCTTGCTCCTTGGAGCAATGACAGGAGCAAGGAGTTTCCCAAATATGGATGGGGTGCGTTTTGATCTCGTCTATGCGGCGCGGGTCGGTCATGAACGATCCTTGAAGCGCACGAAACCAATCGGCTCCATCTTGCGCCGAGCCATGATCTTGTCGCCGTTGTGATCAACCACGCCCGTATCGATTAGCTCGTACTCTTCGTAGACCGTACGAGCCAAGTAGTGTTCACCATCAGGATCGCGGTCGATGTCGGCAGACCGGCGCTTGATGAAATACTCTCGGGTCATGGATGCTCCGAATAGGTCAGGACGGGCGCGGACGTGGCGCGTCGAGCGATTTTCCTTTTGCCGCCTTGATCATCCCCCACCCCTCTTAGCCCGAAATTTTCTCAAAAAAAAGACAGAACCCCTCTTGCATTCCCATTTATGGGATGATAAGTTTGCATCATCAAGCAAGGGAGAAACGAAATGACCTACTTCACCGCTCGCACCGCAAAGCAGCTCGACGCCCAGATCGCAGCCTTCAACAAGGCTCACCCCAACGCGGAGATCACCCTGAACTTCGGTCGCCAGCGCAGCGGTGGCGGCTGGTACGTCCACCGTGATTATGGGCGCGATCCCCAGAACAACCTCACCTTCGCCGATGTCGTTGAGTACGCGAACCGCGAGGCGGCCAACGCTCTGGACGCGGTATATTGCTCTGCGGCGGCAGGACGGGGTGCGGCATAAGCGCTATCAAGCAAGGGAGAACTGAAATGAACCGCACCGAAGCCACCGCCGCCGCCCGCAAGTTCATCGAGACCTATGTCGATACCGACCGTCAGTGGGATGTTGGTTCCGTCGAGGGTTGCCTGCCGGACGGCTACGAACTCCGCAACGTCGAGGACGGCGACTTCTTCCCGACCACGGTCGAGAACATCGCCAGCGTCATCGAGAACCACGCGGTTCGCGCATGACTCCCGCCGACTATCGCCAATGGAAATCCGCCCTCGGTCTCTCGGGGGCGGAAGCGTGCCGGAGGCTAGGCCTCTCGAAGAACATGGACGCGCGCTATTCCCGGGACGGCGCGAAGATACCGCGCTATGTCGCCCTAGCATGCGCCGCGCTTGCCCGTGGTATCCGTCCCTGGCCTGAATAAGGGGCGCCGTCCTGCTGGCAAGCTTCCGGTAACTCTAACGCGGCGGGCGGCTCGTGACTGGAATGGACGCTGATTTGCTATGCTGGCTCAGCGTCCGAAGCCTCGATTGGTTCACTGCCGCTTGGCAGTGAACTCGGGTAGCCCGCACACCTACGCCTGAATGACAAGATGCTTTCTTCGGCTGTTGCGTAGTGCCGGGCTAACTGTGAAATGGAAAAGGCCAGCGCACCGAAGTGACTGGCCCTACCCCCGCTTAGGCGCAAATCGCCTATCATAATCATTCGTCATAAAATACATTTTCCGGCAAATGTCAAGCCCCTTTAAATCCGAAAGAACCTTGCCAGCGCATTACACAGAATCCGCGTAGCCCCAATCATGTGCGGCAGGCGCTCATCGCGAATGATGATCAGATCCAAGGCCGCCCAAAGGTTTTCGCACCGATGTTCGTTCTGGGCTTCCTGGATGGCGCGGCGGCAGTTTTCATAAGCTTCTTTCGTCGCCTGTACCCATTCCTCGTATTCTTTGGTGATCTCTGGTGATGGCATTGCCTCGTCATCGATCAGCCGCCCAGGTGCCTTTATCGCTCGAAGATACGCATTGCGCAGTGCCAGGTACTCTTGTGCCGCCTTGTATTGATCGTCGGAGAGCCCATCGCTTTTGCCAAGGATATTCAGGTAGCCAATGTAGCTTCCCGCCCTTTGATCGCGCAGCTTGCTTTCCGGCAGTCCAAGCATACGGCGGCGGGCATCAAGGGCTACTATGTCCGCCGGGCCATGATCGATGCCTGACCGGCTGATGCGCCCGCTTGGCTCTCGCGGCCCTGCCTTTCTCGGCCTGCCGCGCCGCTTCTGCCCCTTTGTCCTTGCTTTCATTGTAACCCCGCCGCTTGGTTGATATCAGGCTCGTTGATAGGCTGGCTTGCCGCCGTTGATCCGCTTCTTACGAGCCTCCGCGCAAAGCATATCCAGTCTGCGCGAGAGGCTTCCGACCTTCCCTGGTTCCGGCAGCGTGAAGAACTCCAGGAATGTGCCGTTAGTGTCGCTAAGGCGGATTTGTATGGTCCAGTCGCCGCCGTCCCGGAAGATGGAGTAATCGACGCCACGCCGGTCGGCCCAATCCGCAGCTTCTTCCAGAAGTGATTCAAATCTGCTGTTCACGCTGCCCTCCTAGTGACCTTCTGCCCCTCTACCGAAGCGGTGGGCATCCCCATCTTAATCAAGGCATAGCGTATGGTGGTGTGGTCACGCTTGCCGAACAGCCTCCCCAGCTGGGTTAGCGATAGATCAGGGCGAAGCCGACGCGCCTCTGCTATCGCCTCGAAACGGGCTGTAACCACCTTCTTGGATCGGCAAGCGCCCTTGATATCGGCAACCGTCACGTTATGCCTTTCTGCGACAATCGGGATTATGTCCTCGACGCGGATCTTGTTCCGGCCATTCACGCGCATCGAGATTTCCGCAATCATCTTGTTGAAGCGGATTTCCGCTGAGATGTCAGACTTGATCTCCTTCACACGCTCGGCTGCAATTGCTTGCGCCTTCGAAGCCTCATTGCGTTTGATCTCCGCAAGCTTCTCCTGTGTGCACCGGAGTGGTGGCATCTCTACCGGACGGGCAACTGAGGACTTCCGGGCTTCTTTCTCCTGCGCCAGTTGTTCGAGCTTCCGCTGCTTTTGCTTCTCTCGCAGTCTGGCGAGGAATGCAGGATTGAAGCCTCGGTTAGCCAGGAATGCTTCGTGGTTGTAGCCTCTCATTAGGCCGTCTCCGCTCGTCTCGCTTGATACCTTTCCCACGCGTGCCTCTTTGCCTCGTACCGGCGCTCTCTCAGCCACCGAGCAAGAGAGGGGATGAATTTTGACCGCTCCCGATATGTCGGGTCGAATGAAGGGGGCAAGCTGCCCTTCAGCCACTCCGCCGCCTGTAAGATGAGCTCGTGGTCACGAAGCGGCGCTTTCTCAAAGGCATCAAGCGCGCTGGCAAAATCTTCTGCATCCTTGATGGGGTAGACATTCCAGAGGCGCTGGAAGGCCTCCGGGACCGGCGTTTCCCGCTCGCAGCGAATGTCGTAGTCACGTATCCATTCCGGCTTGAAACCGCGCCAGCCGCGCAGGATCATCTCATCAGCCGCTTCGTTCGGGTCTCGGCAGCGAGCGAACTGCTTAGCCAAGAGCCGTGCCGCGTGTGGCGTGAGCTTTGCCTTGATGGCCTTTCGGTGCTCTATGACAGCTCGCGCATGTTCTTCGTCGAGGACAGCGCGAAGCTCGGTGAGTACATCCGTCATCTCGACACCTCCTCGTTGAGGGCGGCGTCGATCATGGCAACCCATGTATCAAAGATGCCCTTATCCTCTCCGGTTCGGGCATCCCAATCCATCAGGGCGGCATAGCCATCCTCAACCATTCCACGAGTAGGCTCCCGCATAGCCTCTATGGCGGCGCGGGCCATAACCATGTGATCTGCGCGTAGAGCATCCGCAGCCGCTTCTATAAGCCCAAGCGGAACGCCAGTATGGCGCAGCTTAACTTGCTCTATGTCGGCCATTCGAATGGCGCGCGCCACCTTCTCAACCATTGTCGTCATGCTGCTGCATCCCTCTTCGCGGCGCGCCGGAGCCATTCGGCTACCTGTGCGCAAGCTTCCATCTCCCTCTGCTTTTGAAGTCGCGCCATTTCTCCGAACTTCCGTCCGTGATCGCGCAGCCAGTTGGCGCGAGCTGCGGCCATTCCCTCGAAGATGTCGGCTAGCTCTGAATAGGATCGGGTCATCTCGCTCCAACCCGTTGTTTCCCGGTCTCAGTTCTAAGCATCCGAGCCATCATCCAGACGGATCCGAGTGTGGTAGAGGCTACGTAGACAACGCCTGCAACAGCGATCTGCCACCACTGGCCCGTTTCAACGGCGCGCCAGATGCTCGACCAAATGAAAAGCTGGGCAACAAACCACACGCAGTTTGAGGCCACGGCCCATTTCGTGTGGTGCCGGACATCACCACTGTTGCGAGAGCGGGAGACTGCTGTGAAGGCAGCGTTCTGAACCATAGAGACAGCCGCCAAACCGACCATGGAAAGGATGAAGCTCATACGGACTCCATTTCAGCTATAGCGCAAAGGAAGTCGCACGCCGGGACTATCGGCTTGCGCACAGGCCAATCCTCGGGGATCTCGTCTATGAAACGGCGCTCACCATTTATGCGGGTCAATCGCGCACCAATTTCCCGCGCATACGCTGCGGTACGAGCAAAGTTCTCCGGGAAGTGCTTACGATACAGCGCCCAATAATCGGGGCTTGTCGCCTTCACGCAGCCTGTTTGCAGGCAATTAGCATTAGGGAAACCCATCGCGTAGGAGCGCGGCAGCTTGAGTCCGGCGCGTTCGACCATTGCGAGACTGGCAGCCTTCGTAATGCCATGTTCGATCAGCGGGGCGCGCACAATCAGTTCAAAGTAGGTGGACTTAAGGCGCTCGAAACGCTCCACGTCCTCCCTATCTGCCGTGTAGCCGAAAACGTGAACGTCGCCGGGCCTTTGAAACGCAAGACGTGGCGCTACCTTCATTTCGCTAGTGCAGGGCGCGCCGTTGATGCCGGACATGTAGCGGCGCTTTTGCCATACGTCCCAAACGCTTTCGTACTCACCAGACTTCAGCAGCGTCACGCTTGCATTGAGGCGGCGCATCGCATCTGCTTCGAAGCGGTAGTTATCCGGGTCTTCGTTGTTGGTCTCACACCGGACGATTATCGCCTCCGGGTTCTCGCGGAGCGCCAATTGCGCGGCAACAAAGCTCGCAGCTCCGGTAGACCACCAAATGAGAGTGCGAGGCGTCATGCCGTGCACCTCACCGGCACACCCAAGTCGGTGAGAAACGCCTGAACATCACCAACCCCACGCACAACTGCGTAAGGGACCATGTTCTCGACGCACCTGTCCTGAAACTCTATCTGGGCCTTGGATTGCCTTCCCTTGGCGGACTTCACCTCAAGGAAGGCGACAACGCCCCGGTGAATGAACAGAAGATCAGCCGCGCCTTTCGTCATTCCGAGGCGCTTTGCCATGGCTCCGGCTATCGCGGATCTTGGGTTGTTTGTGATGTGGACGACGATTGCGCCGGGGACCGCAATGCGGAGCCAGTCGACAATGGTCGAGTGCACTTGGAATTCGGAGGGCTTGGGAGCGATGCTCATGCGGCCTCCCTCCAAGTGGGGAAGAAAAGGCCCAATCCATTGCGGGCCGCCCTTTGCAGGGCATCTACTGCCCGATCTCCAGCCGCAAACAGGGTGGACCCATTCGAAGGGCTTTTGCCTTCGGTGCCATCCGGCCTTTCGAACCGCACCTTCCCATGGATGAAGAGGGTTCCATCGGCTTCCCGGGCCGCTGCCTGCCACCACGGCGCGCTTGTTCTGTCCGGCGTGAGCGCTATGCCATGGCCGTGAGCAAAGAACTTGTCGAGCCACGGCACTAGGCCATTCCGGCCACCGAATGGCGGGTTCATCCACACAAACCCATGCCACGGCAGCGATAGAGAATCGGACGAAATCCAATCGGTGCAGGGAACATGGGGCGCGCCGCCAGGAGGCGCGGCTACATCAAGGTCAAACACCTCGCCAAGAGCATCGAAGATATAGGCCGGAGTATACCACTCGTCGGATTGGCCGACGCTTTCCCAATAGCTCATCAGAACGCCCTCACAAGCCCGTACCAAAGCGCGTATGTGGTTGGGTTAGTCATCTTCCCGCCCCGCCATCTCTATGAGCTTCACGCCAAGGGTCTCAGCCCGCGTTCCGCAGGCGATCAATTTCCGGCCCGTAGCGATCAGCATCGATTTCCATAAGCCGCGCAGCCAAGAGCTCTGCCTTCTGCCGCGCGATGAATGCTTCGTGTTTTGCACGAGCTAAACCCTTCTCGTTGTGTCGTGCGACCGCCTCGCGGACACTGTCCGCAACGTCAGCCGGTATGCGTTTGATCTTCTTCCACCGGAGGCGTTCGATTGTCGTGTAAGACAGGCCGGTAGCCCTAGCCGCTGCAAGGATTTGCTCCTTCGCAGAGCCATCCCCGCCCAGGAAACGGACGGACGACGCCATCTCATTCTGGATTGCCTCAACTCGGTACATTTCCGTCTCGCGCCGTGAAATTTCTCGATTGCGCCGTGAAATTTCCGTCTCGCGCCTCTGATTTTCCGCCATTTGGAATTTCTCGCTTGCTACCTTCGTGACGGTCGAAGGCGGCAACTAAGCCGTTGAAGACGGCAACCAAGCCGGATGATCCGGCAAATGCGGGAAACTGAAAATGGAAGATCTCGGTGCAGCAGCTCAAAGACTTTTGGCGAAGATGGATGAGCGTGCACGTAAAAATAAAAGGGTCGGGGAGCGCCCTTATGCTCCCAACAGATCTACTGGCGGCGCGGTGTATGTTGTGCGTTGCCAAAGGGAGGCCGGGAGCGCAAAACCCTCGCCGCAACTCTCGGCCTCCCTCACCCGCCGCCCCTGGGTGGCTGATAATCAGAACTTCCCGCATCATTGGAGGGGGGCCTCCCGACCATGATTGGCATGGAATCCGTATTTCTTCTGAGCGAGTTTCCTTGCTCGCGCCGCATCTTCTATCGTCAAGAAGTGTCCGAGGTGTTTTTGCTTCCGATCCACGGTGATGTATGCAAGCCAGCGTCCTCGATTAGTATCCCAACAGACGCCCGTAACTCCGCTTCGGTTGTTCCTATTGCGACCGGCATTCCGTCTGTTTTCCTTACGGGAAACTTCTCGCAAGTTACTTATGCGGTTATCGTCGCGGGCCCCATTGATGTGGTCAATTTCTATGGGCCAGTATCCGTGGGCATAGAACCAAATCACTCTATGGACGAGATGAGCCTTCTTATCGATGTGGATAATGAGATAGCCGTCCGAGTTATAGAATCCGGCTTCTTTGCCAGCGTAGTGCTTATTCCATCCATGGATCGTCCAATGCGTCACCTCCCTAGGCTTCCATCGGATTTTCCCGGATTCAACGTCTACCTGTACGAGCTCATTCAGCCTATCTCGCGATACAAGAGAACGGCTCCCTGTTCTGCGGCGAGGGTTCTTCATGCGCGCCACCAATGATCTCGGGAGACAGTCCACGGTGAAAACGATGCCAGCCCGTCTATGTCACGGTTCAGTCGGTCAGTCGGAGACCTGCCTTCCGTCCTGCGGGCTAGCCCACCCTGGACAAAGGACGGTGCGAAGATCGTGCTGCTACCCGTAGGCGCGTCACACTCCAGTGGTGAAAGGGGTGCCGGGGAAGGGCTGGAGGAGGAGAACCCCTCCCCGGCTGGAGTCACCGCGCGGGAGGAGGAGACGCGGTGATTGGTGAAAGGGATAATGGAGGCGGTCATGTGCCCTGCTCCCGGGATTTGGAGCGTTCGACGGGAGGCTCTGGAAGAGGTTGCCAGTGAGTGGGGCTGTCGCCGCCCTCGGTCATGCAGGGCCAATAGATCCAAGAACCGTATTCAAACCGACCGACCGCTGTCGGGTGGTAGTCAAACGCGATGAGGACAAGTGTCCCGTCCATCGGGGCTGTTTCTATGGGTTGCCAATTGTTCGTGTCAGACTTCATGGCTTCAATCTCAGCTCGACCGGGAGCGCGTCAGGCCCACCATCGTTGATCTTGGTCATGCCGCGACCCCTCTGCGTTTCCGCTTCAGCAAGCGCCGTTCGGCCATGAAACCGCGAATCTTCTTTTCGGTATCCGGGTGGATCGTTACGAGCTTTCCGCGCTTCGGGGTTGTGCCCTGGCGAAGCCTTTCGACCAGACGCCCATTACGGGCCGCGAGATACCCAAAGCGGTACTCGCTCATGCCGGTTTCGGCCAGGAACTTCTCGATATCGGTAAGGAGTTGCGACTTCATGATTACGCAGGATACACGCAATTGCGTTAAAGTCAAGTGCCCGCAATAACGTTCAAGCACAAAACGCAAAATATGCTAACTCTAGCCGCCATGAACGATGAGAGTTGGCGGAAGCGGCTCTTCGCTGCGATTGAAGCGGAGATCAACAAGGGGAGATCAGCGCGACAGATCAGCATCGCCGCTGGTCTAGGCCCTAATTTTGTCAATCAGCTTATGAAGTCCGGTCGCGAGCCGAGCGTCGGCAACTTCCTGGCGCTCACCAAGGAACTAGGCGTCAGCCCGATAAAGATCCTTACCGGACTAGAAGTGACGCCAACTGACGAGGAACTTCTTCGTGTGTATGCTGGTCTGTCTGAAGAGGGGCGCCAGCAGTTACTCCGGCTCTTTCAAGAGCTGCGAGGTATTTAGCGTATTGAAGTCCGACCTCCCGATGTTCGTCCGATAACGAAGCCCAGATTCGTAATATCTCTTCGAGTTCCCTCATTCGTGCCCGCCGCATGAGACTGTCCCCGTCCCTCACGAGACGACAGGGAGATTTTCCTTAATGAAGCCCTGCACAGCGTACATGGTACTCAAAACTGCCTCCCTTACTGGCTCGCCATGAGTACCCAATTAAGACTGAATTCCTATTCATTGGCAAGAACAAAATGAGAACATTCAGAGACCGGCGATTTTTGGTCCGCCTAGTACATAGGCCTTAAAGTTGTGCTCTAATCTCTCAGTGAAAGAGGGTTCTGAACCAGAGAGAGGGAGGGAAGCGAAGGCAAAGACACCCCCTACCCCTCAGACCTAAGCCTGAAAGGCGGGAGCATCTTTGCCATCAGTCGGCCTGAACCGTCGGTCGGTCGGTCGCATCTGGCAGGACGCCTCTCGGCTAATCCGTCCTCACTTTCCAGCAGCACGGTAGGACTTTCGACACCCGCGCCTGCGGCTTAGCTGGCCACGGAGTTGCACCGGGTCGCCGCTTCTAATGTTCCCCAAGCATAAACGCTGATTCGTGCAAAGTCAAAAAAAAATGCACGCTATCTCGTTCACACGTGTTGACATTAACGCAATTGCGTGCGAAAAGAGAAGGGTCAACGGGCACGAAGACGGCACCAGCCAGATCTGCCCATCGAAACGGCAGAGACGGCTCTGCCAGATGCCGAGAGAGGAGAGCGAGATGACCTACGAACAGAAGCGCCGCGTGATCGAAGCAATCGCAGAATGCGACCGCGTTCTCAGCCGTGCCCGCTCCTACATGGAGAAGCATCAGGACCGCGACCTCATCGCAGCCTATGAGGCTCAGAAGGCGAAGCTTCAGGGGATGCTGGAATGAGCCAGCGTCCGGCCTTCATCCGGTACACCCGCCTTGTTCATCGAAGCTGGGGCGCATGTGAAGTGTGCGGAAATGGCCGCGCGGAATTCTACGCCATCGCGTCAATGGAGAGAACCGTCCCCGGCGAGTGCGTCTGCGGAAATTGCGTATCCGGTGATGAGTTCCGCGAAGACGAATTCCTCTTTGGACATAGGGAGATCGCGCAATGACGACTGACATCGTCACCGACCTGCACGAAGCCATCAACGGCGCTCATCGCAGTGTTAGCCAAGATCATGCTCTGATGCGCCGTGCCGCCCGTGAACTCGCTCGTCTTGAGGCGGCTCTATTTGTGCGCGCCGAGATTGCCTCTGACATGCTCTCCGCTCTGAAGCAGATCGAAGCCGAAATGCGCGCTGGATTCGGGTCATCTTTAGGCGAAACACGCGAGCAGATCCGTCGCGCTATCGCCAAGGCCGAAGCCTCCCTCCCCACCCCCTCCGAACAGTGAAGGAGCAGGACATGAGCGACAACGGACGCAAGTGGATGATTGATGCATCGGCTATTTTTTATGACGGCCTCTTTGCCTTCTGCCCTGTCGAGTTGGCTGATGATGGTTCCATCGAAAGCATCGTAACCGGACTGACGATGATTTCCGACGAACCACCAAATGGTGAGCCCTGCATCGGACTTTTCCATGACGAGGGGCAGGAAGCGGCAGACGCATTTTACGCCAAAAACAAGTCGGCTGTCGATGCGCTCATGGCCATATCCAAAGACGAGAGCTGCACTGTCCCCGACCGCAATGGGGGCCAGTGACATGCCCTCCACCAATCCAGACATGGCGCACATCAAGGCGCTGGAAGAAGAGAACCGCAGGCTTCGGGAGGCTCTGAAACGTTTGGTGTCTTTTCTTGAAAGTACCGGCTTTTCAACCCGGTTCCTCGATGAGGCCCGCGCCGCTCTCAAAGGAGCACAGTCATGAAAGAATGGATCGTGAAGTACCAGTGCTACACGCCTCTTCGGCAGAAGCCGGTGGCGGCAGCCGATCACTTCGATGACGAAAGCGCCCTGCGCGATTTTTGCTGGGACAGCCCGGAAGACATCATCGAGGTGCTCGAGATCACCCGCGCCCCGCTGGGCATCAAGGACGTGACGGACGCTTATGTGCCGTCTGTACCCTTGTCCAGGTTCGAGCGTGAGGAAATCCGGGGCGAGCGCATCGCAGAGATGCGCCGGGAAGGTGTGGTGTGAACCGCTTCCTCGCCATCCGATCCCGCATAGCGGGCACAATCCAAGACACACTCGCAGGCATAGCCATCGTCTGTTTTCTCGTGGTGGTCCTCGCCTATCTGGAGGCTTTCTCATGAGCGAGACAGCAATAGCCCTTCGCCGCTGTGCCCTTAGCCTTCTGGATACGGCTCGCCGTCGCAAGGAATGGGGCATCTCCACGAAAGAAGACATAGCCCGACTGGTCAAGAGCGCCCGCTGGCACTGGCACTGGTATATCAGAGAGAGAGACATCAATGGCTAGCTGGCTGCATGTCGATATCGCCGCCTTCAAGGCGCACGTCGCTGCTCTCCTGGAACAGTACCCGGAAATGACCGAGGACGACCAGCTTCGCGCTGACATGATCGAGGGCGAGACAGACCTACACCGCCTTGTGGACCGCATCCTGCGCATCGCGCTCGATGCCAAGACAATGGCCGAGGCGGTCAAGGCCCGCAAGCAGGAGATCGAAGCCAGGCAGAAGCGATACGAGCGCAAGGAAGAAGGCGCAAAGAAGCTCCTTCGCGACGTTCTGCTTGCCGCTGATCTGTCAAAGGTGACGCTGCCTGACGCCACGGTGTCCATCACCAAGCCGCGCACCAAGGTCGTCGTCACGAGCGTGGATGATCTACCGCAGGGCTACTACCAGATCGAGCGCAAGCCAAAGACGGCAGACATCAAGGCTGCTCTTGAAGCCGGAGAAACGATCCCAGGCGCTCAGCTTGAGCTTGGGGAAGAAGGTTTGATGGTGAGGACGCGATGAGTGACAATCTCAAGATCTGGAATACTTTCGCGGATATCGACCCTGCGTATACTAAGCCGATCACCGGGAAGTCCTACAAGGGGACATCGCCGAATCCCCAGTATGTTATTCGTTGTTTGACTGAGATTTTCGGGCCGGTCGGAAAGGGCTTCGGCTGGGAGGTCCTGGAGGACGGGTTCCAACCGCTCGGGGATGAAGTCCTGCACTGGTGTCGTGTCCGATTTTGGCATGAGGACCGGGCCAACTGCTTTGAAAGCTACGGGCAAACCAAAGCTTTGATGAAAACCCGCAATGGTTTGATGAGCGATGAAGACGCGCCTAAGAAGAGCCTGACGGACGCCATTGTAAAGGCTGCATCGCATCTCGGCATCGCTGCCAACATCTTCCTCGGGAGATGGGACGATCAGAAATACGTTGCGACCGTCAACGAAGGGTTCCGCGACAAGGAAGAACCCCGCACTACGGACCGCAGAGAGGTCGCACAGCAAAAAGACCGCGTGAGCTACGCTGAAATGAAGCGTGGCCTCGCGGCAATTGAGCAAGACTTGCTCGATTGCAAGACCACGACTGCCGTCAAGAAATGCGCTGAAGGCTGGAAGCATATCTTCGACCGCGACGGCTGGACACGTGACTACGTGGATGTTGCCCGCGACAAGTTCGCCGCTCGTATCCAGGAAATCAAATCTACCGAAGCCGAGGACGTGTTCCCCGGCGATACGCCAGTAAACGGCACGTCCAACCCACATCAACACCCAATCATGGCAGGTTAATCATGGCAGGTTCTGTTAATCGCGTCATCCTCGTAGGCAACCTTGGAGCCGATCCGGAAGTTCGCAGGCTTCAGAGCGGCGATCCGGTTGTAAACCTTCGCATCGCCACATCGGAAAGCTGGCGCGACAAGAACACGGGCGAGCGCCGCGAAAAGACAGAATGGCATCAGGTAGTCATCTTCAATGACAATTTGGCGAAGCTCGCAGAGCAATACCTTCGTAAAGGCATGAAGGTCTATCTGGAAGGCTCCCTGCAAACCCGCAAATGGCAGGACCAGTCCGGGCATGATCGGTACACCACGGAAATAGTGCTCCAGAAGTATCGCGGCGAACTCCAGATGCTCGACAACAAATCGCAGTCCGACCGTGGCCCGTCACAGAGCGGATACGGCGAGCAGCAGAGCAGCTACGGGGATGGCGAAGGAAGCCGCGTCGATCTGGACGACTCGGAGATCCCATTTTGATTGGCGAAGTCTGGAAAGTCGTGCCGAGCGCTCCTCAGTTTCTCGTTTCGAGCGAGGGGCGCATCATGGTCGCTCCCTACGAGGCTCCCATGCCGCACGGGGGAACGCGGCAATACGGTGGTGAACCCCACTTTGGCGTGTGGAACAAGCAAGACGCTCGTTTCATCATCGTACACAAAGGACGCACCTACAAGGTCGCGCAGCTCGTCTGTGAAGCCTTCAACGGGCCAAAACCATTCCCAGATGCTGTTTGTATGCACAAGGACGAGAACGCAGCAAACAACCGACCAGGCAATTTGGAGTGGGGAACCCAAAAGGAAAATCTGAACGCACCGCGCTTCCAGGAATATCGCCACCTGAAACGGGGCGAAAGCCACCCCGCCTATGGGGTGAAATGGAAGCGTGCGGGCTGAGGGAGGTGGAGCAATGGCCGACAGGATCGTGGAAACCGAGTACGACCGGAAGATGCTCATCCGCTTCCTTGAGGGGCAGAAGCTTCCGTTCACCTGCACTGTCACGGCAGGGAAGATACGGACATCGCTCCAAAACAAACTTCAACGGAAGTGGATGCAGGAGATTGCCGAGCAGCTTGGCGATGTAACGCCAGAAGAAATCCGCGGCTACTGCAAGCTTCACCTAGGCGTGCCGATCCTGCGAGAGGAAAACGAAGCCTTCCGCGAGCGCTATGACGCCATCGTAAAGCCACTGCCCTACGAGCAGAAGCTTGCCGTGATGCAGGAGCCTTTGGACATGCCGATTACTCGGATCATGACCACGGCTCAGAAGCATCGTTATCTCAACGCGATCTGGCAGCACTTCTGCGAGAAGGGCATCGTCCTTACCAATCCCGAAGACCTCAGGAGGGCCGCATGAGAGACATGTTCGGCAACGAGATTTCAGTTGAAGAGGCGCGCGCTCTTTTAAGGGGCCGGAAGACGACGCAGCCACGAGGGTACGCCGCTCCACCCGGGACGGGACCGGAAGGCGAAACATGCGGCACATGTAAGCACATATACCGCAATCGACTGGCAAAAACATACCTGAAATGCGCTCTCATGCGCAGAAATTGGACCGGAGGCCCCGGCACAGACATTCGCGCACGGGCACCCGCTTGCCGTCACTGGGCGGAGGATCGTGATGACTGACATCTTCGTCCGCGACCAGCTTGGGAGGGCAGCATGAGCAGATCCACACGAGACAGGGCTGACGCATCAGCCAAGAGGAAGCAATCTCGCCTGGAAGCTTCTAGGGAGGCGGGGAATGGTTCCCCGTCCGCGTCGGCCCTTATCCGAACCTGTACCGTTCGCGAGCACACCCGCACACTGCGGGCAAGGCCGAGGCTGATCGACAATGATCTGCACCGGCAGCTTCGTGAAGAGGTGGAAATCATGAAAATGGAGCGTGAGCTTGCGCGGATACTGGACGAGGAATTGTCCAAGGGCGCGAGCTTCGCGCTGACAGCGGGGCTTATCTGATGCCCCGCACCGTCAAGGAATGGATCGGGAAGACGCCCGACACCAAGATACCCCCACGTGTTCGCGTTCGCATCTTCGAGCGAGAGAAAGGCATATGCCATCTCTGCAAACAGCCGATCCAGGTTGGCCAGAAGTGGGAAGCTAACCACGATCCGGCCCTGATCAATGGCGGCGAAAACCGCGAAAGCATGATCTTCCCGGCTCATGAGAAATGCCACAAGGCGCACACTGCTCAGGCCGTTGCGGAGAAGGCGAAAGTCGCGGCCCTTCGCGCCAAGCACATCGGGGCAGCTCGCCCGAAAGGCACCATCAAATCACGCGGTTTCGCGAAGAAGGCTCGCACTCCCAAGCCGAGCCTGCCGCCGCGCAAGCTATTTCAGGAGGCCACCGGCCATGACCGATAGGATTCCCGAGAGCGTGTGGAAGGAGGCGCGGGATCTGTTTGAAGACCCGCATTTCCGCCCGTTCCGCAGCGACAATTGCATCCGTGAAGTCGCCAAGGCCCTCCTTGCTCGTGACCAGCGGGCGGCGGAGATAGCAGATAGGTGGCTCAGCACGTTCGGAAGCCGCGAGATAAAGCACACATCTGCACGTGAGTATGCCTGTGATGCGGTATCCGACATTCGTGACGCCATCCTCTCCTACGACGAGGCGCAGAAATGAGCAGCATCCTTAAGATCGCCGCGCCAGACCGGCAACTTGTTTCGTGGGCTAAGCTACGCGCTGCCAAGTTGATATTCGATGGTCGCGACAGTCCGGCCTCGCGTAGGTACCTGATCGACTGCACCCATTACCACGGGCCGACGCAGTGCCAGATCATATTCACACGCGATGCAGGGCACCATTCGTCAGGTTGGTGGAAAAACCCTGACTACGAGCGCTGCTATCACCTGTCCTTGAGTTTCGTTGGCATTGAGCGTGGGCGGTCCTATCCATTGCCTTTCAATCGCAAGATGGCTGGGCGTTGGGCAGAAGCGTTTTACGGCGATGACGTTTCGCTTGTCTGGATCGAGCCGCCATACTCACCAGAAGGCAAGGCGCGCGAAGTCTATCACTATCGCCTTTTCTGCGATGAGGCATGGAGGCCGATTAAGCCGCGCGGAGAAGTCTATTCCCGCGATTGGACGCCCGCCGATTGGAAATCATTCAGCGACCTGCACAGCGGATTGGAGACGCCCACCAAAGCGGAGGCCCGCCATGACTGACACCACACCAGACTATGCGGGGCTATCGCGCCGCCTTGGTGCGCTTGCGTACCATATTCAGCAGACCGGAACGGCAGACGGTCAGGACGCGCAAACCTGCCTTGAAGTGGCAGAGGCCATCAGCGACTTGCTGGCCGAGCGCGATGCACTGGCTGCCGAGAATGAGCAGCTGAAAGACTGGCCGACCAAGGAGGACGCAGAATGAGCAAGATACTTCCACACCACGAGCGTGTCCTTGTTGCATTGAACGAGTGCTCTGCGCCCTACGGAGAATATTGCGCTAACTTCAAGCGGATCGCCAGCTACGCGAACATGGAAGACATTTCCGAAGTCCGCCGCATAGTTCGTGCCTTGGCGCGCAAAGGGTTTGCTGAGTTCTGGCGCGGATTAATCACCGACGATGGAGACGTCGCGGGAGCGGGTTATTGCATCACGCCAGCCGGTCGCGAGTTGGTGACTTCCCACCCATCAGGAGGCGACCGTCATGGCGAGTGAAACCTTCGCGGATGAACTCCGCGCCGCCCGCAAATTACTGAAGGAGAATGGAAATGGTGAATGAAAGAGAAATCGAGGCGGCCATTAAGGCGATTGAGGCTGTACCGATAATGGACGACACTTACAGCTTGTCTGGCGAAGACGCCAAGGCTGTCGCCCGCGCCGCCCTCGAAGCTGCTGCTCGTGTGCGAGCGGAACCTGCTACCAGGGAGCCAGTGAAGCCGCTGGACGAAGATGATTATGAAGAAATCATCAGCGCAGCCGCTATTAATATGAGGAAAGCCACGTCAGGCATCCAGGGGCAGTTGGTCACGGTACAAGACAGCCTCGACTGGTGGGTGATGAAGGAAACAGAGCGCCGCATCCTCTCCGCACTCACGGCAGGCAAGCCGCACCCCGATGACGAGGCCGTCGACCGCTTCGCAGCGGCCATGAAAGCGAAACTGAAATGGGAGCGGGAGGAGCGCGGACGCCACGGCTGGAATGATCCGAGCATCTGCCCCGAGAGCTATCTTGCGCGCCTGCTGATAGAGCATTTGGCGAAAGGCAACGACGGCAATTTCGAGGATGTCGCCAACCTCTGCATGATGCTGCATCAGCGTGGCGCTCACCCGCGTGTGCTGGCCGACGCCCTCACGGCAGGCAAGCCGGAGCCGGCGAGTGGGACCGATTACTTCGGAAGCTTGGTCGAAAGGGCACGGGCCTCTGCGACTAAGGCCTCAGCGAAATTTCCCCAGCCCAATTACGTCACCTTGAAGATAGCCGAAGAAGCTGGCGAGGTTATTCGCGGCGCAGTTCATTACGCCGAGCGCCGAATGGAATGGTCAGAGGTTGAAGGTGAGATCATCCAGCTCCTCGCCATGCTCATCCGGTTTGTGACCGAAGGAGATCAAGTCAACGGGATTGTCCCGCCCACCCTACCCACGGCAGGAGGTGGTGATGCGTAGGCTGACGCGGTTTCAACATTTCGTTGCGCTTCTGATTATTATTCCCGCGATACCACTAGAAGGCGCAGGATTAGTGCTCCGAACGATTGCTGATTGGTGTGAAACTCTGTGCGGCTGGTGCGCCCGGCCCTTCTGGTTCCTGCATCGCAGATGGGTTGACAGGTGCGCCGCCCTCCGCGCCGCCCTCAACAAGGAGGGCCGCGATGGGAACCGATGAAAAGATCGCAATCCTCGCTCGGGCGATACTCGCTCTTGCCGAAAGATCCGCACACACGTGGGACTATGACGGCGAGATAATGATAGGGGAAGGCGTTCAACTTCCTTTTGACATCGAAGAAACCCTCCGCGCCCTATCCGACCAGGTTACAGGCCAAGGTGAGGAGAGCGGGCGATGAGCGAGTGTCCATGTTCAAAGCACCCTATCGGCTGTTACGGTCATCCTCACTCCTGCGGTTGCAACAGCGATACGAACGCGGTCGAGAAGGCCGTGAAAGTGGCTCGCGGAGATGGATACAAACATTGGGCGAACCTCTCCGCCACGGATAGGGATATGGCGGAACTTGGTGTTCGCAGGGTTGTCGCCGCAGGCTATCGTCTCGTCGCCCCCGGCGAGCTAGACGACGAGACCCTGGAACGGGTCGCGGAGTTTACGCAGAATGAATTCCAGCGCGACTTTGAATCGCCGGTAGGTTGGCGGGGCCAGTTCGTCGCCGCCATCCGCGCATTGAAAGATTCACAGCCGCAGACTGAAAGGCAGGCGGAATGACAAGACGCGCTGCCCGCATCACTCAAGACGAGATCAGCCGCATGGTCAAGGCCATTCGCGCCTGCGGCCTGCCTGTTGGTGAAGTCATCTTCGACGGAGAGCGTGTGCGGGTTGTGATTAACGAGAATAGCGGGGATGCGGGGGAGTCTTCCATTGACGGCCCATCGGACCCCGCCGACTTCCAGAGTCTGGATGAATATCTAGCCTGGAGGGACAGGGAGGATGCTCGTGCGCGTTAAGGGCGTGCATCACGTCAAGCGCAAGCTGGCGGACGGCACCTATCGCCATCACTATTACGCATGGCGCGGCGGCCCGAAGATCAAGGCAAAGCCGCACACGCCGGAATTTGTCATGGAGGTGGCCCGTCTCCGGGAGCTTGCGGCAAGAGAGCCGACACTGACGCTTGATAGCCTGATAGATCGCTTCACCGGGACGGACCACGAACCCAACCCCGACTGGCTCGCTCTGGCGGAAACGACGCGCAGGGACCATCTCTACGCCTTCCGGCTCATCAGGAAGAAATGGCCCCGCCTTCCCCTTCACCTCACGCAAGAGAAGGGGATGAAGGACGATATAAGGAAGTGGCACAGAAGCTTTGCCCAGAACCCGCGCAAGGCCGACAAGCTGCTTTTCTCGCTGTCCAAGCTCTTTTCCTACGGCATAGCCTGCGAACTGATCGACAAGAACCCCTGTCACGGGATTACCCGGCTCTACAAGGGGTCTCGGCGCGACTTCATATGGACGCCGGACCTGATCAGGAGATTCAGGGAGAATGCGCCCAGTCACCTTCTTCTGCCATTCGAGATCGCCATAGCGACCGGCCAGCGGCAGAGTGACATTCTGGGCCTTTCGTGGAGGGATTATGACGGCACCTATCTTCGCTTCCACCAGTCCAAGACCGGCAAGAAGCTGAAGGTGCGCGTCCATTCGCGACTGAAGGCGATGCTTGATGCAATGCCAAAGGACACATTGCGCATCTGCCTCAATTCGCGGGGTCGTCCATGGACGAAGGACGGATTCAAGACATCATGGGGCAAAGAGTGCGATAAGCTCGGTATTACCGATGTTACCTTCCACGATCTCAGGGGGACTTTCATCACCGAGCGGTGGAAGGAAGGCAATGACATCAAGCGCATTGCCCTCATCTCAGGGCACTCAATTGGCGAGGTCACGACGATCCTGGAAAGGCATTATCTGTCCCCCGATCAGGAGGACAGTGACGCCGTGATTCTGCGGATGGAAAGGAACCATCCATGAACGGGAATTGTAAACCGTTTGTAAACGGTGCAACACGGGTGTCTGGGAGTGCTGCTAAGTGATTGATTTTGTGGCGACCCCGGCAGGATTCGAACCTGCGACCATCGGCTTAGAAGGCCGGTGCCGAATCCCGGTTTTCTGCGGGTTTGAGCCACTTCCGTTTACAAAATGGCACGTTAAAATCATTGAAGAAATCATACCTTCTGTAAACGGAATCTGGCACCAAAATGCGTGTAGGCCCCTACTCAGACCGCTCTCTTTGGATCATATTTGCTGCCATTACAGCACTAGCCATCCTTGCATGGCTGCTTGGGTAAAGGGCGGGGGAATGGATATCACGCGACTGCGCCTGATCTGCGAGACGGAGATCGGCAAGCAATGGGAGGAAGCCACGGAAGCAGAGCGGCAAAGATGCCGGGAGATCGCCCGCGAATTAGACGAAGCGATCAGCGCCCCTTGGCCGACGCATCTTGCGGGCAAGACTGAGCACTAGCCTTGAGGCGCGCTATCTCCCGGTCGAGATAGAAACGCGCCTTTTCCAGATCCTCAATGGGATCGCCCTTGCGTCCTGCCCGCCAGACATATTTTATGACATTCCCCAGGCAAAAATTCATATGCTCGGTGATCTGGATGCACTCGATGCCGGACGGATGATCTGTGTAATGCGGCGGATGATTGACTAGATCAGCCAATATCTTTCCCGCAGAATGGATGCCGCTCTCTTGCAGCCTACTCAAGGCCTCCAGTGCCGCGCGAAGTGATGCCTCCTGTTTCTCCGCCTTCGGATTTGACCGAATCAAAACGTCAAGTTCGGGCATTGGCACACCTCCGTCATAGAGCCATAAAGCCGTCGCGCGTTTGTAGCGCAATCGTGTGGTTGTTTCCAGACAAATGATCCTTCAAAAGGATGATTTACCAAGTCAGCCATTGCTATCTTTGACCGCCAGTGTTGCATCAACGATAAGGTCGAGAAGATCGAGCTTTGAAAGCTCTGCTACTTTTATACCATCAACGATCAATTCGCGCGGCTCTTGCACCTTGCCATCCACACGAGTTGTTCGGATATAGACTTTCTTGCTCATGAACGAAGCATCTCCATATAGCGATATCCGGCTTCAACATCTTCAAAGCACATGATCTTGGTTCGGGCGTCTGGACGAGGATCGACAACCATGAACACGGCGGACCCAAGCTGATGCTCTGGGAACCCATTATACAGACTGTGGGTGTCCATCCACTTGTAGCCGCGCAGCTGCACAAGCCAGCACGAATGCCGCCGCTCCGGGATCTCCAGGTGTTCCAGCGCGTAGTTGTGAGTGTGGCCCGTTAGGTAGACATCAGCCATGTCACCCAGCTTGGCGTCTCTGAGTGTCCCGTGCAGGTTGTTCCAGATGGAGGAACCCTTGCGGCCATGAGAGGCGTCTACGCGGGCTTCCGTGCCGGATGGGTGAACGAGCTTGAACTGCGCCTTCCAGTCGATCACCGGGATACGGCGCTGGGCAAGGCGCATGTGGAAGTCTACGCCATCATTCCACGCGTCATGATTGCCAAGCACCCAGCAGAGCCACCGCGCGCCCGATTCGAACATGAACCACTCGACAAGGCGTTTGCCGGTATGGCGGCTTGTCTCCTGGTTGGCATAGAGGCGTTCAAGCCGACCCACCCAATTGTTGTGCGTGTCGCCAATGTTGATGGAGTAGACGCCCGGTTTCGCAGCAATGGCGAGGTGTTGACGCAGGAGGCGAATGTTGCACCCGTCATCATCAAGATGAGGGTCCCCAAAGGCAAGGACGCCGTAGGGTTTCGTCTCGTGGACCTTGATTTCAAACCACTGCCGAGCAGAGGCGGCTTTCCACTTCCGCTCGAAGTGCTTTTCCCTGCGCCTCAGAAGATCTTCAATGTCCTCGTCTTCATCGCCGTCCGTGACAAAAGACGGGAACTCTATCGGCTGCGGTTCTATCGCATTTGCAAGGCCCCGCCTTTCTCCCTTTTCGATCCTGCGCCGCAATGATGCTCTCGTGAGGCCCAATGCGTCGGCTGCTGCCTGCTGGCTGCCATATTGCGCAAGCGCAAGGACAGCCTCACGGATTTCCTCATCTGAGATATGAGTCGGGGCCATCAGGCACCCCGCGCGAGAAGATCACACACAGCCTTGCCAGGGACGGCATACCCGACGCCGACCAGAGAGACGCCGAAGCCAATAGGAGCCGTGAGAACCCCGACCGTGACGCCGATCACGTTGCCGCTGGAGTCTAGAACAGGACCGCCAGATTGGCCGGGAACCGTAGCAATGTCGGTGACGACCACTGAACGCCACGGGCCGAAAGCCCTTTCCCCGCCAGCAATCTTGCCCCATACGGTAATGAACTCGTCGGAAGCCGGATTGCCCTTCGCCATGATGTCTTCGCCCACGTCAGGGACGCGGCAGGAGAGAGGAGCAACGGCGAGGTCAAGCGGCCCCTCAACGCGAAGCAGGGCAATGTCATGGGCCTTGTTCGTCCAGAGGACTTCCGCCTTTGCCTGCCCGCCCAACGAGGTCTTAAGCTGGAGCTTGTCGGCATCCTTCACCACATGGGCCGCAGTAATGAGGTATCCATTCCCGATGTGGAACCCGGAACCATGGCCGCCCTTTGTTATGACCTTGACCATTGCATCGGCGGTAGCGTCCTCAGGTGAATGCGAGCACGCGGTGAGAAGCGCGGCGGCGAGTGCCACCACGGCAAATAGAGCCCTCATGTGGGCCTCCTATTTTGGTGGGATGAGATAGGAAAGGAGGGGAGTGATCTTGGCTGCGACAAACCCGCCAATGGCAACGAGGACCATAAGCATCCAGCGCGCGCCTTTGGCCTGGATCAGCAGCTCGTGCATCTCCGTTACCTTGGCGTCCATGGACGTGATCTTCGCCTCTAGGCCTTTGACTTGCTCTTCGAGGCGCACAACGCGTTCACGGGTTTCGATGGTGGGGCTACTCACGGCTTCCACCCACAGAGCTTGGCACCGCGTTGGTTGTGGCCCAGCACTTGCCGCACCTGCTCGTCTGTAAGCTTGTCGATCTGCTCGGGAGACAATCGTATGGGCTTGGCGAGATCGCAGAAGCCGCCTTGTGGCGTCTGGCATGATACGAGAACGAGCGCTGCGAGCGGGAGAAGATACCTTAACGCGACCATTTCTTTAGCGCCTCCCTAGCGTCGTCGGGCGGCAATGCGCCTATGTCGGAGTCAATGCGGTCTGCGACTTCACGGGCTTTCTGGCGCTCTGTGGCCTGCTTCTGGCGTTCCCGTGCGGCTCCTGATCTCTTGCCTTGAACGAATGCGACAAGAAGGGCAGCAATGGCGCTGCCGATATAGACGAGCAGTGTTGTCATGTCGCCCAACCCATGCGCTTAGCGAGGCGATAGGCATATTCCGTGCCGAGCCCGACGAGGATGCCCACCGCTGCCGTTACAAGCTCGATCAGATCCGGATCCGTGTTGATCAGTGAAGCGCTGTCTGGATCGAGGATGCCTTTCGCGACAAGCATCCCTGCGATATAGCGCAGCAGAATTCGGGCAATGGGGCCGCTCATTTGGACCTCCTGAAGAGATTGGAGAAGAAGGAGAGGATGAGAGAAAGGAGGGAGGGCTTAGACGTTACCGGGGTTCCGATATCGCGCGCGGGGGTGTCTTCCCCATAGCCTTCAGCCTTCAGCAGCGCGTCATACTGCTTTGCCAGATTGGCTATCTGAGTAGCCTTATCCGTGCCGTTGACGATCCGGCGCGCGCCGACGAAATTGGAAGCCCGTAGGGTGATGTAGTCGGAAAGCTTTTTTCCGGTGAAGGTGCCAAGCTTCATGCCCTTGACGATGATCTGGGCGGCGATGTCGGGCTGCTCGGCCAGTTCCGGCTTGTTCACCAAATCGATGCCGAGGCGTTTGGACCAGTCCGTGTAGTTCCTGCGGCCAGTGATCTGTACGAAGCCGCGCCCCATATAGCGCTTGCCATCGCCGGGTTGTGTATTGCCAAGATCAGCACGGCCCTCGTAGCGCTTCTGTGCAGGGGTTGGACCCCAAATCTCACGCATCCATTTGAATTGGCCTGTTTCGAAGTGCGCCGTCCCCAATACGTATGCAGCCTGGTTCCTAAGCAGCCCCTCCTTCTTGCATTCGGCAATAAGGAGCCGCACTGACGGGTGTGTCAGGTTCATCACGTTTCCTTTTTGGGCAAAGAAAAAGGCCGCCTAAGCGACCTTCTTTTTTCGGATTGCGTCAATCTGCTCGGGCGTCAATTCAAGAGCGGCGCGCCGATCAGTGAGAATGGATGCGATCTGCTCCAGTGCTTCCTCAATGTCGGGATCAAGCGAGACACCTTCCCCCACCATGGTTTCGCCGTCGTAATCCCATGTTGGCGGACAAGATGAGCAGTGCTCTGGCGATCACGGCCAGTTTTTCATCAACTGTCATCGTTTGTTTCCCCTTAGGATGGAAGCGGCCCGGAGGCCGCTTTGTTTGTCGGCAATCGCGGTAAGACGGGTGATTGCAAAATTTAGTATGAGTGGGTGCCGGGTGACGATGAGTTGTTATTCACCCTCACCCTCACCCTCACCCTCATCCGCCTCTGCCCCCGTCGCATCGACCCACTTACTGCCATCCCACCAGATCGGCTTGCCTAAATCGGTGTCGAAAACCATTACTCCGGGCCCCGCACTCCCACTTAATGCCGGGCGACTGGCAGTAGTGACTGGCATACTGTGCAAAACGGTCCGAGCAAAGCCATCCCGGTCCACTACGCGGGGGAGTTGTGTGCCTTGGTGCCAATATATCTGCCCGGCGGTTGTAATAGAGGGGGTTTGGATCACTGGTAGACGGACAGGCCTGCCGTCAAATTCCCAGTAGTGGAACTCCTGCCCGAGGCGCACGACTCTAGTGGACCCGTCAGTCCATTGGATGCCACTATCCTTCCTCGTTCCATAACAGAAAACAGAGCCGGGGCCTTTGAAGATGGTATATGCGCCCAGCGTACCCGTAAAGTATCCACCCCGGAACGTCATATTCTGGATAAGGCTTTGTGCGCCGATATTGTCCCCACGGTCATAAACGACCGCCGCTCCGGGCGAGGAATCAGAGGAGATGTTTATATAACAATCTTCAAACACCCATCCGTCTATAAGTAGAGATCTGTTTGTGTAGTTCTGAGAAGGGACCGCTTTGATAAACCATCCCTCCCTCCCCTGTGTGGGCCAGTCATCCTCAAAGTCGCTGCCGTTCTGGAAGCGTGTGCGAACGAAATGAAACAATGAGAAGCTCGTGAACGCGTCGACGTCCGGTGCAAATTCAAATATGTGCTCAGCAAGCTCAACCCAGCTGTCTGTAAATGAAACATTTTGAACGATCCCCGCTATGAATTTGAACGTTGAATTTTTTGCGAGCCACAAATTGCCATTTTCAAACCAAATATTGTTTACCGCGCCAGTCTCTCCATTGAAAAGCATGTGCGCTTCGGAGCTGTCTGCCATGTAGAAAGAGCTTAAATGGCCGATACCAACGTCGTCCATCTCAAGGAGGACTTTCCCTCCCTGAAGGCCAATGTTTCGGAAGTAAAATTCCGAAAGACCCTTCCACCGCATAACAGTGCAATTCGCCATACTCGGACTTGAGGTGCCGAAGCGGATATTTTCAACTGTTACGTGATAGATGTAACCGCTGCCCCCAGTGCCAACATCGACCCCGACACCGCCATCATTGCCTGTATAGCAAATGAATGTACCGTCTGAGCGAATAGGGTGCTCAGGAGTAGGCGCCCGCACTGCGGCAAGGCTCCCAGAGCCGATGAACGTGGCGTGCCTCCAATCGATCTTGAGTGTACGCGAGTGGTTGAAACGCCCGATAGGAAACTTTATCGCCCTTTCAACGCCGATGCCTTTATCGCTATGCACGTAGGCATGGATCAAATCAAAAACATCTGAATTGTCAAAAAGGGGATCTTCCTCTGCACGGCGGCCTCCCCAGCCTTCGAATGGCAGGCACCCACTGGCGTCAGGCATTATGTAAAGCAGTACACCGCCGTTGCCTGTGTAATCGAGATGAGCATCCGTCGCAGTCGAGGACGCGACTTTCCAAGCAATCCCCTTCTCGCGCCACAGAATGACATCGCCCGCAGCAACTTGCTGCTGGCCGGGATCGGGGCTGTCATAGACAAAATCAGTCGCAAGCTGGCTAAAGTCAGCAATGTCGAGCCGTCCCGAAGCCGCGCTGGCCGAGATAATGGGGTTGCGCGGGTCCGTGGCATCAACAGTGATATTTGCCCCAGCCACCACGCTCTGAACAGCCGTGCTTGCGATCTTGTCGATAGCGTCTTGGACATTCGTCGCGCTCAGGCCGCTGCCCGTGTTGTCGTAGGCGTGATTTGCGCTGTCGAATGCATCAGCCTCGACGCCGTTCGGGTCGTACATACTCGCAAGCATGTCGCCGCTGCCGGATGCAGTGAACGTCGCAAGCTCGCCGCTCTGCCAGCCCACGACCTGCCCATCCGTGCCGGGCGTCAAATCGGCAAGGTCCGCGACATTGGTCGGAACGTTGGTCAGGTCGTCAAAATCGCCGGAAGTGGCAATGGGAGCCAGTGACGGGAGATTGTCGAGGTCGGTATAATCATTCGACAACGCAACGGCAGCAAGCCCGCTCGTCGGCGTGTAGTTGCTCGCATCCTCGGCAGCCATCGTGCCAAGGGTGGGCTTGTTGTCCAAGTCGTCGTAGTCGCCGGATGCCGCGACAGGAGCAAGGTCAAGATACACCTGAGCCGAGGCCGCGTCGGGCATTTCCAGAAGGCCAAGCCCGTAGCTTTCGGGGGAAACCTGCGCAATGGCGTCGAGCGTGGCGCTATATGCCTGGACGTCCGCGCCAATGGTGAGGCCCAGATTGTCCCGAGCATCCGACGCATTGGACGCGCCCGTGCCGCCGTCAGAGACCGCAACATCGGTTCCACCGGGGATATAGAGCGACCCGGTAGCGACCTTGCGGGAGTTGCCGTCTTGGACGACATAAATCAGTTCATCGCCCGCAAGCGGTGTGTCTGCATCAGTGAGTGCGGAAAGCTTTTTGTCTGCCATGGTAACCCTAGTTCAGGAGAAGGAGGCCGGATTCGTCCTCGAATAGGATGTGATCGATGGTCGTGTCTTGCTCGTCACCTTCCAGAAGCAGAAGGCCACCCTCGTTGCTTTCATCCAGAACATACCGGACAAGCTTGCGAAGTGGAGCGTGGGCAAATCGACCGTTCTGGTAGATGACAACGCGGATGTCATCTACGTTGTCGAAATCATCTACTGCCGGGAGATTGATGAGAAATTCGTACATCTATCAGTACTTGATGATGTAGTTGAGGATTAGTGTGGGCTGGACGTTGGGGTGGGCTTGGCCGCTACCGGCTGACGCCGTTGATCCATTCAATGATGTTGCGGGTCGTCCGCCAGCAGGCGTCGTGTTGAGCATGCCTGTACCACCCGAGCCAGAAGGCCGGTTGCCGCCGCTTGTAGACACAGTGGCCGGGCCTGGATATTGATGCACATGATCTGGAATGGGCGGCACTTGAAGCGAGCCGGG
>JGI25331J36430_1000012_pt1 | contig 111041 bp, 98 predicted proteins | sample HigsolmetaAR206D_FD_36430 | JGI IMG/M metagenome (IMG submission 36430) | reverse complement strand
TTTACTGTAAGTTTTTCTGATTTTGCCCATAAAAATATCCCCTCCATAGTAGACAGTACATCCCTTTCTTTTTTTCTGTCTACTATAAGGGGATAATATCAGAAAAGGGGAGTCCTTTTTTGATTGCGAAAAAACCGGGGAAGCCCGTTTAATTTTTGCATAGATGGTTGGATTTCCGCACATGTGAAGCCTATCCGCCCCGGTCGATAAGCAAATGCCTGTCTTCATCACGCCAAGGGGCGGAAATTCCCTGAATTTCCCTCATTTAATGCCCTTTCGATCAACAGGACTTATCGGGTTGACTTGCTAACCGTCCGGCATCATTATGTTGTGTCGCCCCTCCGATCAAAAACCTCTCCATCGACATGATAAGATGCCGCCATGTTGGAGCAGGCAAACCATGGGGTGTACAGGCGTTTGATGCGGTACCGCGAACATCACTTTAGGCCGCCGTTTTGATTGACCTTCCATATACCACAAGCCATCCATCGTATTTTGCATTTGCGGATAAAAAACGATGACGTCAGCCGATTGGGGATTTTGTACGCATGAATACGGGATGCCTTGGGAAAAGCCTGAAATGGCCGCCGTTTACGGCGAATTCGAGCCGGGATGCTCAGCTGGATCCCATCTGTACCTCCTGATTCTATAAAAATGATTTTAAATATAAATTGACATTAACTATCAAATGAAATAAAATGCCAATATGAATCTTATGTTTAATGAATGCCAGTTTTATTTTAAGGATTAGGAGGTCATTGCGATGAGGATATCCAAAAATCGCAAATGGTGGGTGCTCGGGTCTTTGTCTTTCGCGTTGGTGGCCGTCGGCCTGGATTTGACGGTTCTGAATGTGGCGCTGCCGACCTTGGCCAGGGAGCTGCATGCCTCGACAAGCGATCTTCAATGGTTTGCCGATGCATACAATCTGGTTTTGGCGGCCGCACTTTTACCGGCGGGAATGCTCGGTGACCGCTTCGGTCGCAAAAAGATGATCTTGATGGCATTGATTTTATTCGGCGCGGCGTCGCTGGGATGCGCCTCGGCGGATTCCTCGGAAATGCTGATCGGCATGCGGGCCGTTCTCGGCCTGGGCGCCGCATTTCTCATTCCGCTGTCCATGTCGGTGCTTCCGGTCCTTTTCTCCGAAGAGGAACGGACGAGAGCCATGATGATTTGGGCGACGGCCAACATGATCAGCATTCCGCTCGGTCCCATCGTCGGCGGTTGGTTGCTTGAACACTACCATTGGAGCTCGATATTTTTGCTCAACATTCCTTTTGTGGTGATCGCGGTCTTTGCCGTTCTGCTATTGATGCCTGAATCGCGCAGCGCGTACAGCCCGCGGCTGGATTGGCTTGGCGTCGTCACTTCCAGTCTAGGACTGGTCGGCGTCACTTACGGTGTCATCAGGGCGGGGGAAAAAGGCTGGAGCAACACGGAAGCGCTCCTGCTGCTCATCGCCGGAGTCATCGTTCTAGCGGGTTTTGTTCTTTGGCAACGTAAAACCAAACATCCGCTGATCGATCTGTCGCTATTCCGGACAGCCGGTTTCACGTGGGGGTCTGCGTTGGCTACGCTCGTCTCTTTCGCCTTGTTCGGCCTCTTATTTGCCTTGCCGTTGTATTTTCAGGAAATTGGCGGTGCGGATGCACTCGGGACCGGGATGCGTTTATTGCCGCTGATCGGCGGTTTGATCATCGGGGCGCAAGCGTCTGATAAACTTTCCCCGCGGATCGGGAAAAAGGCCATCGTCGCTGCCGGATTTATTTTCCTCGCGGCGGGGCTCGGCCTTGGCGGCATGACCGATGTCCAAAGCGGTTATGGATTCGCCGCTTTTTGGATCACGGTCACCGGCATGGGGACCGGGCTAGCCTTGCCCATGGCTATGGACGCCGCGCTCGGGGAACTCTCGGCTGAACGAAGCGGAATCGGTTCGGCGCTCATCATGGCGTTGCGGCAAGTCGGCGGCTCCATCGGCGTGGCGATTTTAGGCACGACGCTCAACTCCATCTATCGCCATCAGATCGCTGGCGCCGATTTCCCGGATGCGGTTGTCAACGAGGCGAAACAAAGCGTATCGGCCGGCGTGGCGATCGCTGACCGGTTGCAATCGCCGGAACTTCTCCACACCGTTCATCGCGCATTTGTCCATGGCATGCATGTCATGTTGTGGGAATGCGCCGCCGTCGCCGTCCTTGGGTTCATTTTGGCGCTGCTCTTCTTGCCCAACAAGAAGGCTTTGGAAAATGGCAAAAGAAAGGTTGGTTGAACGCGGTTGTCCCTCCCGAAAGAAAATTGTACACTTTAATAAAGAAGTCACTTCAAAATGAATGGGACTCTCATTCGTGCTTTTGGGGGGTGAAACATTGTCTTCGGAAGAACAGCCAAAACCCAGTTTGCGCGAGCGGAAAAAGGCGAAGACGAGGGCTGCGATCCAGCAGCATGCCTTGCGGCTGTTCCGTGAACAAGGCTATCATGCGACCACTGTCGAGCAGATCGCCGAAGCCGCCGAGGTTTCGCCGAGCACTTTTTTTCGCTACTTTCCAACGAAAGAATCCGTCGTTTTGGAAGATGATTATGATCCGCTCCTTATAGAAGCGTTTAAAAAACAGCCCGATGAGCTTAGTTCGATTCAAGCGCTGCGGAACGCAATGAAAGAGGTTTTCGCCAATCTTTCAGACGCAGAGCATCAAGCCCTTCGCGAGCGGATGGAATTGTGGATGGCGATTCCCGAGCTCCGTGCGGCAGCGCTCAACCATTTCACCGAGAACGCCTCTATGATTGCCAAGTTGGTGGCGGAACGGACGGGACGAGAGATCAATGATCCGTTAGTCCTCGCCTTTACCGGCAGTGTATTGGGGATAGCCGTGTCGGTGCGGTACTTTTGTGCCCAAAACCCTGACGCGGATTTTATGGCCGTTTATGATGAAGCCTTGGCGCATCTTGAAAAAGGATTTTCACAAGTTTAGTTTGAAAAGGAAGTCAAATCCTAAAGGGGCTTGGCTTCCTTTTTCATACGATCAAGAACGGTGCATCCAAGGACGTGCACGCGTGTTTTATGGAAAACATCCCGAAGAGGCATTCCGCGGCCGGTCGGGGAAAAGGGGCTAGACAGTGCCCTCCGGCAGTGCTTTTAAATGGATAATGGCCCTCCGCTTTCCGTATAATGGTATCATGTAAGAGGGATCATTGCCGTTTTCTTGTTATCCGTTTTAAAACAGAATAAGGATTGAGGATGCGCCCCCCACGGGCCGATTCGCGATGGGAGGAAGATCAGTGAAGATCATTGTCGAAGATCGGGCTGCTCAATTTATTAAAGAGGAATTCGACGTGAAAGAGGACGACGCTATTCGTATCTTTGTGAAATATGGCGGTGAAAGCCCGATTCAACAAGGTTTTTCTTTGGGCATCGGCAAGGATTCGCCAAAAAACCCCGCGGTCCGCACGGTCGTGGGCGGGATCACGTTCTTTGTCGAAGAAGAGGATACGTGGTATTTCAGCCACTACGATTTGCATGTTCGCTATGATGAAAAGTTGGATGAGATCGCCTACGATTATGTAGAAAATCAATAACCATCGGTGAGGCTTTGATCGACACCGGCCATTGGCAGGCCGGTGTTTTTTAATTTCAGGAGTGCGTGCAAAAGTTCCGGCATGGTAAAAAGGCCGGGGGTATCCGTTTGGATGGCGCATGCGGCGTCGCTTCGGCCGGCCATGCGTGGGATGCGGTTACAAAGGTTGCGCTTTATTAATAAAGGCTTTCCGCGGCCGAACGTTTCGCGACCGGCCGTATGCGCATTCGCATTCGGCGGCTGAAAGGCACGCCTTTCAGCCTACGGATTTGCATAGTCTATCAATCTCGTCCCTTTCAGATGTACAGTGCCCAGTTGTTCTTTATATGATTTTTATTCGTTCAAAATATAGTTTTTATGTTCATTATATTGTATAATTTGTCCTATATAGAAAACTTAAACACATCTAACAAATCTATTAATCTCGTGTTTTAGGCGGCGGGCAGAAGGGGGGATATAGGGCGCGCCGCCTAGACGCACGAAAGGAGGAGCCTGATTGAACGATTGGCGAAAAATTGTGGGGACCTCGCTCTTGTCCGCGGGGCTCGTGTTCAGCGCGTTTGCGCCGTCGGTTGCTGCAAAGACGGTCGTGACCGGGCAGGAAAATGTTTCTGTCAAAGCCAAAGCCTCGGAAACAGCGGCGGTCAATGCCCCGGCTAAAACTCCGGTCAGTACGCCGGACAAAGCAGCGACCAAATATCCGTTTTACGGCTACTCGGGCGGCCCCTTTGATCCCGGTCTCGTCAATGAAGATCGCTTGATCGGCTTGCTGACCAAAGAAGGGGTCATCAAAAAAGGGGCGTCGGCCCAACAAAAAACGGCGGCTGTCCGACAATATTTACAAAAACGCAACAAAAACGCCATTAAAGAACAAGCCTTTAACTCTGCGACCGATGTCAAAAAATTCCGGGCCAAATTGCAAAAAAAGGCCGACTTGAAGGCAAAAGCCCCGGGCAAACCGAAGACGACAGCCAAAGCCCAACAGAAAGCGGTTAAATCCGGCGGCAAGGTCGCCCCGATCCAACCGGAAGGCTGGAGCGGGCCGACACGGACGGATAAAGTGCTCGTTCTCTTGATCGAATATCCGGATTTTCCGCACAATAACATCGATCCGAATCAAGATGATCCGGTTCTTTATTATCCAGATTTTACGCGGGAGCATTATCAACAAATGATCTTCGGAGACGACGGCTATGAAGGGCCGGATGGACGAAAACTCATTTCCGTCAAGCAATTCTATGAACAGCAATCGGGCGGCAGCTATTCCATTGAAGGCGAGGTCGCCGGGTGGTATCAAGCGAAACATGAAGCCGCATATTACGGAGGCAACGATCCGCAAACCGGGAACGACAAAAATTCGCAAGACCTGATCAAAGAAGCGCTTGAAGCGGCCGCGAATGATTCATCGATCAATCTCAAAGACTATGACCAAGAAGATCCGTACGATTTGGACGGCGACGGCAACTACCGTGAACCTGATGGCATCATCGATCACCTGATGGTCATCCACTCAGGCGTCGGTGAAGAAGCGGGCGGCGGAAAGCTCGGCGCTGACGCGATTTGGTCGCACAGCTCGGTTATCATGGATGATCAAGGGAATCCCGTATCCATTCCCGGAACGTCCGCCGACGTGCCCTACTGGGGCGGCCTTCTAGCCGGTTTCAACTATACCATTGAACCCGAAGACGGCGCGGCCGGCGTGTTTGCCCATGAATACGGGCACGATCTCGGCTTGCCCGATGAATACGACACCCTGTATACCCAAAACGGCGTCGGTGAGCCGGTTGGCTATTGGTCGATCATGTCGAGCGGAAGCTGGTCCGGCGCCATCCCAGGCACCGAACCGTCGGGATTCAGCCCGTACGATAAAGAATATTTGCAATCGACCATGCCCAATCTCAATTGGTTCAGAAATGCTGAAGTCGATTATTATCAGCTGCAAAAAAATCCCACTGAAATCAACTTGGACGAAGCCAGTGTCAAAGGCACCAATCCGGATGCCCTCCGCATCAACTTGCCGAAAAAGGCGCGTTTGATCAATACGCCGGCCGGCGGCGTCGGTGAGTATTGGGGCGGCAACGGCGACGAGATCGACCACCAAATGGCGGCGACGGTCGATTTGACCGCGGCCAAAGCAGCGACGCTCTCCTACGACACCTGGTACGACACCGAAGAAGGCTGGGATTTCGCGATGGTTCAAGTGTCGGAAGACGACGGCAAGACGTGGCATTCTTTGGCGACGCCGCATACCACCGATCAAATCAGTCCGGACGGCTATCCGAGCATTAAGGATAATCTGCCGGGCTACACCGGATCGAGCGGCGGCTGGATTCATGAAAACATCGACTTGAAGCCATACGTCGGCAAGAAAATCCAAATCCAGTTCCGCTATATGACCGATTGGGCGACGAACATGAACGGCTTTTTCGTCGACAACATTAAGGTGACGGCGGATGGACAAGCCGTGCTCAGCGATGACGGCGAAGGCGATCCGGTCTTCACGTTGAAGGGCTTTTCCAAGTCGGACGGCAAGCTTTATTCCGACCATTATTATCTTTTGGAATGGCGCAACTGGGATGCGGTGGATACGGCGCTCTCTCATATCGCCCGCGGCCATTCCCTGATGACGTATGATCCCGGGCTCGTCGTTTGGTACGTCGACAATTCCTATGGGGACAACTGGGTCGGCTATCACCCCGGCGACGGCTTCTTGGGCGTCGTCGATGCCCATCAAGTCACCGCCAAATGGAGCGACGGTACGGTGGCGAGCACGGCCTATCAAATCCAAGACGCGGCCTTCTCGTTAAACGGGACGGACTATATGTTCTTGGATTATCGCGACATCAACGGCCGGACCTTGACATTGGCCGGGCAAACGGCGGTGCCGGTCTTTGACGACCTTCAAGACTATTCAAATCCCGGGCAAATTTACGCCGGACGCAACGTTCCGAAATACGGATTGAAGGTCAGCGTCGTGGATCAAGCGGCGGATAAAAGCGTCGGTCAAATCAAGCTTGAAGCGCATGACGATGTGGCGCCGAAGATCACGCTGCTCGGCGACAATCCGCTGAAATGGGAGCTCGGCAAGCCTTATAAAGACCCGGGTTATACGGCGTCGGACAATGTTGATGGCAACGTGACGGATCAAGTCGAGGTGGACGCTTCTAAAGTCGACGTTAGCAAACCGGGCGCTTATGAAGTGACCTATAAGGTCAAAGATAAAGCCGGCAATGTCGGGGAAGCGCAGCGGAAAGTCGTCGTCGTCGATTCCGAAAATCCGGGCGGCATTCAAGTCGACAACGGCGGCCAGTCCGTCCCGGCGAAATCGGTCGAAGTCAAAGTGACCTTCGATGAAAACGCCGTGAACGTGACGACGCTCGAATACGCCTGGAGCCAATCGAAAGACGCTCCGGCCGGCGGCTGGAAATCCTTTAAAAACGGCGATGTGCTGCGGCTCAATGATCAAGACGGCACATGGTACTTGCACGTGCGCGCCAAAGATCTTTGGGGCGGGGACGTGCAATGGACGTCCGATGCTTATGTGGTTGACAACACGGCTCCGGTGATTAAACTGCACGGCGCCAACCCGATAAAATTAAAGGTCGGCGAAACGTTCACGGACCCGGGCTACGAAGCGAGCGACAACATTGACGGCGATCTGACGGCAAAGGTCAAGGTCTCCGGAAGCGTCAACGTCCACCAGCCCGGCACGTACAAGCTGACCTACAAGGTGAGCGACCGGGCGGGCAACGAAACGACCGTGGAGCGCACCGTCCAAGTGACGAAGAATGACAACGGCCAAAACGGGGGCAATGGCCAAAACGGCCATAACGGTCAAAACGGCGGCAACGGGCAAAACCCCAGCGGTTCACAAGACAACCATCATCAAAATTCAAATCACAGCCCGTCCAGCGGCACGGATCAAAACTCGTCTTCCGGCGGAACCGGGCTGCCGTCCACGATGACCAACATGTACAACTGGATGGCCGCCGGGGCGTTCCTCCTCATCGCGGGGGGCATCGCCTGGTTCATTCAACGGCGCAAGCGCCGCTTGGCCTAAGTGCCGGTCTTCGCTGGCGTCCGGGCGGCAAGCGTTGGGGCCGTTCACTCGGTGTAAACGGCTAAAAGGATTTTCATGCGGCGATGCGTAATAAAAAGTTATAGAATAAAGAGGGGGCCAAAGGCGGAACTTTTGGCAACCCCTCTTTTTCTTTCCGATCGGAGCACACTCAAGCAGGCGGTTTGCCCAACGGCCTGAGGTATTATAAGGTTTTATCGTAATACATAGAAAGGAGACGGGTAGCCATGTCTTTATTGCAGGACATTCTTGAATACAACGCGCGGTTCGTTAGCAACGGTGAATATGAAGCCTATCGGACGAGCAAATTTCCCGATAAAAAATTGGTCGTCGTCACTTGCATGGATACGCGCCTCGTCGAACTGGTGCCGAAAGCGATGAATTTGCGAAACGGCGACGCCAAAGTTATCAAAAATGCCGGGGCGATGGTGCACCATCCGTACGGGGAAGCGATGAAAAGCATCCTCGTCGCCCTCTATCAATTAAAAGCCGAGGAGGTCATGATCGTCGCTCACCACGATTGCGGCATGAACGGCTTGTCCGGCCGTGACGTCATCGAATCCATGACCCATAAGGGCGTCCCGGAAGCCGCCTTTTCCGAGGCGAATGCCGCCGGCGTCGATTTGAACCAATGGTTGACCGGTTTTGCCTCCGTCGAGGAAAACGTCAAAAAGAGCGTCATGACGGTGAAAAACCNCCCGCTGCTTCCGAAGGGCACGCGCGTCCACGGTCTCGTCATTTCGCCGGAAACCGGCCGACTCGACGTCATCGTGAGAGACGACGAAGGCGAATGACGCATAAAGCCCGTCCGACCTTCATATATAAAGGGATGATCAATCAAGGAAGGATGGGCGTTGTCAATGATCAAAAAACGCGCCGCCGCCATCGGCGCACTTCTGCTCCTGCTCGCCGTCCCGCCGGTGATTATCCATCAATACCGATTGGCCGAAGCAAACAATGAAAAGCTGCCAACGCTGCAAGGCTTGCAAGAAAGGAAAACAACGGCGGCTTCTCGCTCCGCACTGAAGAAAAGCGCTGGAGGCCATGCGAATGACGAAAAATCGGAAGGGAAGGCCGACGGTTCGTCCGACTTTAAAAACGGCGGTGCGGAGGATGGGTGGATCGGCAGGCGCGCGCCCGATTTTGAACTGACGGGCGCGGACGGCAAAAAGGTGCGGTTGTCGGATTACCGGGGCAAAAAAGTGGTGCTCAACTTTTGGACGACGTGGTGCCCGCCTTGCAAAGAAGAAATTCCGTTGCTCGTAAAGTTTTATGATCAGGCGGCACACGGGCGGACCGAACTGCTCGCCGTAAACATCACCGCCATGGAGACGGGCGGCGCGGGGGCGCTCAAGCCGTTCATCGCGCGCCAGCGGATCGCCTTTCCCGTTCTGCTCGATACCCGCTCCGAAGTGAGCGAAAAGTACGGCGTCCTCACCATTCCGACCACCTACGTCATTGATGAATCCGGCCACATCGCGGTTCTCCACATCGGCCCGGTTACGGAGGCGTGGCTGAAACAAGTGTGGCGTTGACTTCTCCGGCCTCTGGGGAAGACAGGCGGAGGATGGCGCGCGTTAAAGCGGGTCTGCCACGTCAGCCGGATGATGAATAGAGATTTGTGGGAGGCGGCCGCCGCGATGTTTAGAAGAGCAGCCGCATGCGGTAAGCGTTCATCGCGGTGCGGCCGAGTTCATCGAGGAAACGGTAATTGGCGACGGCGCCGACCACGGCCCCGAAGCCGGGCAGGAATTGCAGCAATTTGGCGAGATCAATGGTATCGCGGTATTCTTGCTGAAAACTTTGCCAATCGATGAGATCTAAAGCTGTCCCGTCGGTTTGGAACGATTTCACGGTTTCCTCCCAATTCTTGAGCTTAAGGAACGCGGCGCGCCGCTTGAGAAGGCCGTTTGAAACACATATAAAATGTACAAGCGCTCAAGGGGCTGTTTGGCGTCAAAACCGTAAATGGCCGCGGCGTCGTACAACAGCTTGATTTTTATGGCGATCAGCGCGGGAAAATCGGCGAGGGCGAGCATAAATCCGCCCGCACCGGTGCCGGCGCCTTCGGCGGCGGCCAAGCGTTTATAAAATCTTATCTTGTCGCGCATGAGCGCTTCCCGCTCGGCCAGCGTCAGCGTTTCGGCTACGGGTTCTCTGCTCGTCCATTCCGACCCCTTGAGCACGGCCTGAACCATGTGTTTGACGGCTTCGGTGATCGCTCGATGCACGTGAGCGGGGATTTTCTCGTTGATTTTGTTTTGTACGGCTTTCGTCGTCCGCCCGATGAGGGAAGGGCGCCGCATCATCTCCCACTGCCAGTCCAGGCATTCTTTGCGCGCCAAATCTTCATATTTCATCATGATGTCTTCCTTTCCCATGTTTCGATTTCCGCCGGTCCGATCGCCGGGTGCCGGCCCGGGCCTGGGTCCGGCACCATTTTCATCACCTGCGCTGCTGCCTCTTTTATTGGTAGGCGGCGTTTCTTCTTTTTTAACGTCTGACATTCGTTATGGTTTCATCCTGATTTCCGCAATTCCATCCGGAGACGGAGGTCCGTTCCGCCTTTTGCACGTTTATTTATAATCCGGCTGCTTTTACATTATAAGAGAAGGCTCCGTATTTACAATGTAACAATGTTATGTTATATTAACTTCCGAGGTGGATGCATGTGGAACGGGAGTTGATCTCGAAGAAGGAATTATTGGAGCGCACCGGCATCTCTTATGGACAGCTTTACAGGTGGAAGCGGAAAAAGCTGATACCGGAGGATTGGTTTATTAGGAAATCGACGTTTACGGGGCAAGAAACGTTTTTTCCGCGCGAGCGGATTTTGGAACGGATCAATAAGATTCTCAGCATGAAGGATTCGCACTCATTGGATGAACTGGCCGACCAATTTTCTCCGAATCCGGCCGAAATCGCTTTGTCTGCGGATGAAGTTTTAAAACGTCACATTGTTTCAAAAACGACGCTGGATTATTTTTATGAACAGACGGGCGCGATGGAAAGTTTCACCTTTGATAAATTGCTGCATGTTTATGTATTGGAGCAGATCTTGCGGATGGGAGCGATTTCCCTGGATGAGGCCCGCATCGTCCTCGCCGCGCTGGCGGACCATTACGATCAGCTCCAAGGAAAAAGCTGCGAATTGCTTTTTATCCGCAAGTTCGGTCTGGCGACATGCTTGTTCGTCACGGCGCCCGGAGAAGTCTATTTTGAAAAGGATGTGAAGGTGGCCATCCGCCTTCCATTGGCACGCGCGATCGAAGAATTGAAGGAAAAAATAAATGCAACTTGATGCCATGAGCAGATAGCAACCGTATTTTGGGAGGAAAGAGAGATGGAATACGAAAAAAGGCGCGATTTAATCCTAGCGGGCAGCGGGACGGCGGCGGGCGGCCGTTATAACCGGGTGGAGCTCAGCGGATCCTGTAAAGTGGCCGGAGATATTGAGTGCGAAAGGTTGCGCGTCGCGGGTTCGGCGACCATCGACGGCCGCGTCAAAAGCGCCGTATTGACGGTCAGCGGCTCATCGCGTTTTGAAGGCAGCTTGGAAGCGGGAGAACTGGAAGTGAAAGGCAAAGCCCATATTGCGGAACACGCGACGGCCAAGCGTTTGCTGATCAGCGGGCTCGTGCATGTCGGCAAACAGATGTCCGGCGAAGAAATTGAGGTTTCCGGGAGCCTTACCGTCGAGGAAAACTGCGCCGCGGAAACGTTTAAAGCCAAAGGGAGTTTTCGGATCGGCGGGTTGCTCAATGCCGATTTGGTTGACATTACGCTCTATCACCATTCCGAAGCCGAAGAAATCGGCGGCGAAGTGATTCGGGTTCGGCGCGGAAAAGCCTTTTCGTTCGGCAAATGGCTGGGTGCCGCCTACCGCCATCGTTTGCGGGCGGAAACCATCGAGGGCGACGAAGTGATGCTGGAAGATACGAGAGCGAAGATGGTGCGCGGCAACGACGTGAAAATCGGTCCCGGCTGCGAAATCGACCGGGTAGAGTATAACGGAACGATCGAAATCGATGCGGATGCCGTCGTCCGGGAACATAAAAAAATTTAAAACGGTGGCTGACGGTTGGACGTCTCACGAATCGATTCAATGCCGGAGGGCGCTGGTACGTTTAGTGTTTCGCCACCGGTCCGACGGCTGAACGGGGAAGATGAAGGAGGGAAACCCATGGCAGAAGGTCTGCACGATATAGTCATCAACGGAAGCGTTGAAACGAACGGCGGCCGCTTTCGCAAAGTCGTCATACGCGGCGATGGCAGCATCCATGGAAAGATCGAGTGCGCCGCTTTTATCAACAGAGGAACGAGCACGGCATACAGTGCCGTCCAAGCCGGGAAAATCAAAATCACCGGCCAGTCGTTGTTCAGAGGGGACGTGAGTGCCGAACGCATGGGCGTCGTTGGGCAAACGACCTTTGAGCGGGCGGTCACCGTCGGACGGATGAATGTGACCGGCGAGGCGGATATTCGCGGACATTTAAAAGGCGAGGCCGTCAAAATCCGCGGAAAAGTCTTGATCGCTGGCGATGTGGAAGCGGAATCGTTCACCGCCATCGGCGGATTGTCCGTTGCCGGCATGCTGAATGCGGGAACGGTCGACATCGGTTTGCGGCGATATGTCGGAACGAGTGAAGCCAAGGAAGTCGGCTGTGAAAATCTTCGCGTCAGGGCCAAAAAATGGTTATTCGTGCCCGATGTCGCCAAGCCCGCTTTGACCGTCGAACTCATAGAAGCCGATGTGATCGACATCGAGGCGACGCGGGCGAAGGTCGTCCGCGGAAATCGCGTGCGCATCGGCGCGGGTTGCGACATTGATCTCGTCGAATATAAGCAGGAACTTGAGATCCACCCGCGGGCGGCCGTGAAGGAGAAGCGGAAAATTTGACGGATAACGAGCCGGCTTTTCAAATTTGTGAGGTGCAGAAAAACTGTTTTGAAAGACTCGTTTTTTCCATTCAAACGCTTGGCTTCGCCCCTGCGCCCCGCTTTTTCAATAGCCGGCGGGTGCATGGCGTGATCGTCCACATGAAGTCCGGCATCGTCCAGTCATGAGGCCGCATCATGAAGGGTATAATAAATAAATTTCGTAAGATCAGGCATGAAAAGGAGCGTCCAAAATGTCCAAGGAAAACAAGCGGTTGCGATTGGTTGTCGCCGGGCTGCTGCTCGGCATGTTTATGGCCTCCATGGATCAGACGATCGTATCGACGGCGATGGCCACGATCGTCAGCGATCTCGGCGGTCTCGATAAATTCGTCTGGGTTACGTCGGCGTATTTGGTGACCGAAATGGCCGGCATGCCGATTTTCGGAAAACTCTCCGACATGTACGGTCGGAAGCGGTTTTTCGTGTTCGGGTTGACCGCCTTCCTGATCGGATCGATCCTTTGCGGAACGGCGCACAGCATCGTTCAGCTCAGCATTTACCGCGCCATCCAAGGCATCGGCGGCGGAGCGCTCATGCCGATCGCCTTCACCATCGTCTTTGACGTCTTTCCGCCTGAAAAACGCGGCAAAATGGGCGGCCTGTTCGGAGCGGTCTTCGGTTTGTCAAGCATTATCGGGCCGCTCTTAGGGGCGTTTATCACCGATAACTGGAACTGGCATTGGGTGTTTTACATCAACGTGCCTCTGGGGATTCTCGCGGTCATCTTCATCGCCGCCTTTTATCATGAATCGCGCGAGCACCGTGAGCAAAAAATCGACTGGTGGGGCGCTGCGACGTTGGTGGCCGCCATCGTATGTCTGATGTTCGCGCTCGAGCTGGGCGGCAAAAAATACGCGTGGGATTCGACGACCATTATTGGATTGTTTGCCGGTTTCGCGGTTTTCTTTGCCATCTTCTTGTTCATCGAAACCAAAGCGGAAGAACCGATTATCTCTTTTAAAATGTTCAAGAACCGGCTGTTTGCCGTCAGCAATCTTTTGGGCATATTCTACGGCGCGGGATTTATCGTGCCCGTCGTCTTCATTCCCATCTTCGTGCAAGGGGTTTTCGGCGGTACGGCGACCAATTCCGGGTTGATCCTTTTGCCGATGCTGCTCGGCAACGTCGTCGCCAGCATGACCGGCGGTATGCTCGCTCCAAAAATGAGTTATCGCTCGATTATGATGATGTCCGGTTTGCTGTTCCTCATCGGCATGGTGCTGCTCAGCACGTTGTCCGCGGATACCCCGCGCTTTGTCGTGACCTTGTTCATGATCATCACGGGGTTGGGCGTCGGCGCCTCCTTCTCCGTCGTCGGCATCGCCGCCATTCATTCGTTTGATCCGCAACAATATGGTGCGGTGAACTCGACGGTCGCGTTCATTCGCTCTTTGGCGATGACCGTCAGCATCACCATTTACGGCACGATTCAAAGCCATCTGATGGTGGATAAATTGTCGAAGATTTTTGCGGGAATGCGCGGCGGGGCGCCGATTGGAAACCTGTCGGGCGATCCGAGGCAAATGCTGTCTCCGGAGGCGCGCGCCCACATTCCGCCGATGGTGCTGAACAAGCTGACCGACGTTTTGTCGACGTCGATCGCTCATACCTTTATGTGGGCGATCATCCCCGCGGCGCTTGCGCTCATCACCGGGCTTTTCTTCGGCAAGGCCCGCATGGTGGTTTCGCAAGCTTTCTCGAAACCGTCGCAACAGGGATGAATGCGCCCGGTTGACCGCCGCATGATGGGCCGCCAACCCATCCGGTTGTTTTGAACTGGCGGGAGCAACGTGCCGCTTTTTTAAGCGGAAGCGGCGGTTTTCCCGCTTTGTCACGGGCATGGTTCATCGCTGCGCTTGGCGGGACACGGCATTACGACCCGTTGACCCATCGTTCATATTCAGCTCATGAACGTGCGTTATCGGATATGCAGGTCAACATTGAGCGTTTCGACCATCGTTCATATTCAGTTCATAAACGTGCGTTATCGTTTCAATGTGTTCAGTTTATAGAAAGATAGGAGGCGTAGCAATGGATCGTGTACTCCGAAGCGTGCCGGACGGCTATGATTGGGCCATCGAGGCACGTGGGCTCGTTAAAATTTTCGGCGACAACCGAGCGGTTGATGGCGTCAATCTCAACGTGCGGGCCGGGACGATCTATGGCGTCCTTGGTCCGAATGGAGCAGGCAAGACCACGACGATAAAAATGCTGGCGACCTTATTGCGGCCGGACGGGGGTTCCGCGCGCATTTTCGGGCACGACGTCGTCAAGGAGGCGCAGATTGTCCGACAATTGATCGGCGTCACCGGGCAATACGCGTCGGTTGATGAGACGCTCAGCGCCACGGAGAACCTCGTCATCTTCTCGCGGTTGCTCGGGCTGGGACGCAAAGAGGCGCGGCGCAAAGCCTCCGAATTATTGGAGGAATTTGGATTGACAGAAGCCGCGAAGCGCCCGCTGAAGCATTTTTCCGGCGGGATGCGCCGGCGCCTGGATCTGGCGGCGAGTCTCATTGCGCAGCCGCCGCTCATCTTTTTGGACGAGCCGACGACCGGCTTGGATCCACGCACACGGGCACAGATGTGGGACACCATCCGGCGATTGGTGAAGACGGGCTCGACCGTGCTGTTGACCACGCAATACCTCGATGAGGCCGATCAGCTGGCCGACCGGATCGCGGTCATCGACCGCGGCCGGGTCATCGCCGAGGGAACCGCGGATGAATTGAAAGCTTCCGTCGGCACCTCGTCGCTGCAACTGCGCGTTCAGAATCAAGGGGATATCGAGACCGCCCGCCAAATGGTCGAACGCATGCTCAAGGTCCGGGCCATCGTGTCGCCGGAAGCCGGTAAGATCACGGCGCCGATTGCGGATGCCGATCGGGTGGCCGACTTGCTGATCACGCTCCGCGAGGCGGGAATCCGTTTGGCCGAGATGAGCGTGCAAAAACCGACGCTTGATGAAGTCTTTCTGACCATCACCGGGCATGGCGTGGAAGACGATGCGAAAAAAGCATCCCACGCTCCCGACGGAGTGGAGGCGATGTGAACATGAATAGATCACTGAGCACGTCCGGGTCTCAGCTTCAGCTCAAAAACCGCATGAGCCTCGGTCAGTCGGTCCGCCAATCCTTGACGATGGCGTATCGGGGGCTTTTGAAGATCAAGCGCACGCCCGAGCAATTGTTCGACGTCACGTTCCAGCCCATCATCTTTACTTTGATGTTTACCTATATTTTCGGCGGAGCCATCTCCGGAAGTGTGAAGGGCTATTTGCCGATCATCATTCCCGGCATCCTCGTGCAAACGGTGATTACGACTTCGATCGTGACCGGCGTCCAATTGCGGGAGGACATGGACAAGGGGGTCTTTGACCGCTTCAGGTCGCTGCCGATCGCGCGCATCGCTCCATTGGCGGGGGCTTTGCTGGCGGACACCGTCCGATATACCATCGCGACCGTGCTCACCCTCGCGATGGGGTACATCTTGGGCTATCGCCCCGACGGGGGATTCGATCATGTCGTCATCGCGGCGATCCTCGTGATCGTGTGTTCTTGGGCGATGAGCTGGATATTTGCCTTCTTCGGCGTGATCGCCCGGACGGCTTCCAGCGTCCAGGGCATCTCCATGCTCATCCTGTTTCCGCTGACCTTTGTTTCCAATTCCTTTGTGCCGGTCAAGACGATGCCCGACTGGCTCCAATGGTTCGTCCACGTCAACCCGATCTCGCACCTCGTCACGGCGGTCCGGCAGCTTGCCAATCACGGCACCATCGGGAGCGATTTCGCCATCTCCCTCATCGGCGCCGCGATCATCGTGGCGATCTTCGCGCCGCTCACCGTGCGCGCGTACATGCGCCGGACATAATTGAAAAGCTATCGTTTGGAAAGGTCTTTTTCAATGTTCGTCTTTTCCTGGGCATGAGCGGGAGGCTGCCGTCCCGGTTTAATAGGTGTAGTCGGATCAAAAGAGGCAGGGTCTGAAAAATAAGCCTACCGTTCTCATGCCTATCATGATGGGACCTTTTCGCTTGCCGAGCTGAGGATCCTCGTTATCCATTTTCAATGCATTAATTGTGCGAGAGAACCTGGCGCGTGCGCCCGGCCAGTCGCGAAAAGAAAAGCCGTGCGTCGCGCCGCACGGCGGCTTTCATCGAGCGGTTGTCCTGGGGTAGAATGTGATTCAAGGATTGATAAAATGGCCGCTTCGCCTATTGATTGGCCTCGTGGAACGTGATTTAAAAAGGGATTTCGAACGTATTAAAGGCTGTCGGGACATCCCGACAGCCGTTTTTTAATGCATCAAGCCTGCTTGGAAAGCCAAGCGGGCGGTTTGGTCGTTGTGTTAAGGTTATGTCAAGAACGGCAAGAACAAAACGAAGATGGCAAAAAGGACGAACATCATCGGGTGCAGCTCTTTGATGCGGCCTTTGACGGCCATCAGGACGGGATAGATGACAAAGCCCAAGGCGATTCCGTTCGTAATGCTGTAGGTGAGCGGCATGGCGATGATGGTGATGAACGCCGGAATGGCGATTTCAAGTTCGTCCCATTTGATTTTTCCCATCGCGGACGCCATCAGAACGCCGACGATGATAAGGGCGGGCGCGGTCACTTCATTCGTGACGACGGACAAAAGCGGCGAGAAGAAAAGGGCCAGCAAAAAGAGCGCCGCGGTGACGATCGAGGCAAAGCCGGTGCGCCCGCCGGCCGCCACCCCGGCCGACGATTCGATGTAAGCGGATGTCGGAGAGGTGCCGAGAATGCCGCCGACGACAAAAGCTGCGGATGAGGCGCGCAGCGCTTTTCCCGATTCGGGCAGCCGATTGTTTTTTATGAAACCGGCCTGGTGGGCGACCGCCATGATGGTGCCGGCGGTGTCAAAAAAGCCGACCAAAAGGAACGTCAGAACGACGAAGACGAGATGGCCCGTATGAATATCCGAAAGATGGATGACGGCTTCGCCGAACGTCGGCGCGAGGCTCGGAACGCCGGAGACAAGTTTTTCGGGCAACGGGATCAGTCCCGTGATCATCCCGGCGATCGCGGTGATCGCCATGCCGTAAAAAATGGCGCCGTGCACCTTTCGAACCATGAACGCCATCGTCATGACGGTGCCGAAGACGGCCAGCAAGACGTGCGGATCCCTCAAATCGCCGAGCGAGACGAAGGTGTCTTTATTGGCGACGATCAGGCCGGCGTTCTTCAGGCCGATGAACGCGATGAGCAGGCCGATGCCGCTGGCCGTGGCATATTTTAAATCCTCCGGAATCGCGTCTAAAATGATGTCGCGCAGTTTGAACAGCGTGATGATGAAAAAGAGAATGCCGGCGATCGTCACGCCTGCCAGGGCGGTCTGCCACGAGACGCCGTGGCCGAGGACGACTGAATAGGCAAAATAAGCGTTGATGCCCATGCCCGGTGCGATGGCGATCGGGTATTTGGCGAGCAGCCCCATCAGGAGCGTGCCGAAGGCGGTGACCAGCGCCGTCGCCGTAAACACGGCGCCCCGATCCATGTGAGCGGCGCTAAGAATGGCGGGATTGACAAAGAGGATGTAGACCATGGATAGAAACGTCGTCACTCCCGCGATCGTTTCGATCATGAAGTTGGTTTGGCGGCGTTCAAAGTCAAAGTAACGCGCAATCGGATTGGGCTGCTTCATGATTGGACCCCCAAGTTTTTCATTATTATTCGTATTTGATGACAACACTATTATTATATAGAGCAAATTATTTATAAGCAACCCTTAAACCGAACAATAATTAAGTTTATCACTTATAATGTTCATATATTTAGTTTGTTGCCGTGCGGGACGCCGGGTGCTCGCGATGAGAAGCGAACGTTTAAACGAAGAATGGAAGGATGAAAAAAAAGCCGGCCCCCTGTCATGGACAGGGGACCGGCTTCGGTTGTTTTCGGTTTAATGATTGTCCGTTGATGTTTCCTGTTGTCCTTGACCGTAATTCGGCAGGGAAGAAGGCGGCATATCTTTGTCTTGGACTTCGCGGCGGTAATCGATTTTATCTTTGTCGACCGGAACGAATCCTTTCGGTTTGTAGAAACGGAGCAGGTCGCTGTAGACGACTTTATCGGACAGTTCCAGTTCTTTCTTGGCGATTTTATCGTACGGCGCGCATTGTTTTTTATCGACGGCTTCACCCGTCGCGTTGTCGTAGCATTTGCCCTTGACGTAGGTGTAATGAGTTGTGACGAAATCCCCGTTCCGGAAAGGAACGATGTCACGATGGTGCGGCGACAGCAAGTCGGAACCGAATTCGATGTAATTCTTCGTGTCGATGCCGAGCAAGTGGAGCAGCGTCGGCCTCACGTCGATTTCGCCGCCGTAAGTATCGATCGGTTTTCCGGGGCTTTTGAGCTGGGGCACGTGAATGAACAACGGCACCCGTTGCAGCTGGGCGTTAACAAACGGCGTGATCTCGGTGCCCAGCACTTTGCTCATCGCCTTGTTATGATTTTCGGATATGCCATAATGGTCGCCGTACATGATGATAATGGTTTTGTCGTACAAGCCGCTCGCTTTCAGATCGTTAAAGAATTGTTCAATCGCTTCGTCCAAGTAGTGAGCGGTTTGGAAGTACCGATTGACGACGCCGTCACCGAAATCGCCCGGCGGAAAATCGATGTCCTCTTTATCCAAGCGGAAATCGAAGTGGTTCGACAGCGTGATAAATTTTGTGTAGAACGGCTGTTTCAAACCTTTTAAGAGCGGCATCGATTCTTTGAAGAACGGTTTATCTTCCATGCCGTAGTTGATCACGTGATCCGGCTGCATGTCGTAGTAACGGGCGTCAAAGAATTTGTCAAAACCGAGCGATTTGTACATGACGTCGCGGTTCCAGAACGATTTGTAGTTGCCGTGGAAGACCGCGGACGTATACCCGCGAGATTTGAGAATCGCCGGCGTCGCTTCGTACGTGTTTTCCGCCTTGGTATAGAAGACGGAGCCTTGCGGCAGCGGGAACAACGAGTTTTCCATCATGAATTCTGCGTCAGACGTTTTGCCTTGACCGGTTTGATGGAAGAAGTTTTTAAAGTAGAACGTATGGTCATCCGTCGTCAAGGAGTGCAGGAACGGCATGACATACTCGTTCGTTCCCGGCATTTTATAGTCGATCAGAAAGTTTTGCAAGGATTCGAGCGAGATGAAAATGACGTTGTCACCTTTTGCCTTGCCGAAGTATTTCGGGTTGGGCTCGGTGTAATTCGCTTTCGTGTAGTTCAACACGTCGGTCACGTCGTTGCTGTCAGCCATGGCGCGCTGGGCGGATGACCGGACGTTTTGAATGATGTCGTAGATCGTATAGTTGTAGGCGCCCAGATACTTGACGAGATAGTTGCGGTCAAAGGCGCGTTTTAAAAGCTGCGGACGGTCGGCTTCAGCCAGTCCGAGGTTGACCGCAAAAAACACGACGGCCGCCGCGAACACGGTGCCCACCTTGCGCCAAGCCAGGCGTTCGTGGGGTTTGACGACGCGGAAAACGACCAAGGCGATCAACAGCAAAATGTCGGCGAAATAAAGAACGTCGTGGGGTTTCATCAGCGCTGCCGCACTGCCGCTCACTTCGCCGAAGTTTTTCGTTTGGAAGATGAGCGGGACGGTCAGGAAATCGTTAAAGAACCGGTAAAACACGACGTTCGCATAAAGGACTATGGTCAGGATCAGATCGATGATGATCGTTACGATGTACTGTTTGCGTCCTTTAAAAAGCAGCCCGATGCCCAAGAAAAAGAGGGCGGAACTGATCGGGTTGAAAAAAAGCAAAAAGCGTTGCATGTCGTTTTGAATGCCTAGATTAAACTCGGTGAGATAGGAACCGTAGGATTTCAGCCAAAACAAAACGACCGCGATAAAGAAAAAGGTCATTTTACCGTTCATTATCTTTTTGCCTAAGTTTAAAAGATTCATAGGTTTCTCCTCCTTAAAAGCCAACAAAGGCACGCACGAGAAAACCGTCATCCAAACCCAATGTTTTTCATTCATCCATCTATTGTAGCCTGATATCATAAAAAGTCAATTCGAATCGTCTGCCAAATTATGACCGTTTATGACTTTAATATAAAAAGTATTGGGGACAGCTCGTGATGATAAATCGTTTTTCGGCAGGGGAAAAAACGGTAGTTACTAAAAAGGAAGAGAGGGGATGCGTGCATTCCCCTCTTTCGTCAAGCTTTCCACCAATCGTCAAACATCGACACCGGCAAGGCTCTTTTGTGGCGGGTCATCAGATATTGCCGTTCGATTTTCTCGGCGACGGCGTCATCCACCGGTTTGCCTTCGAGATAATCGTCAATGGCTTCGTAGGTGAGGCCGAGTTCGGCTTCGTCGGGTTGTTGCGGTCTTTCGTCGAGGAGATCGGCCGTCGGCGTTTTCATGTAAATCCGTTCCGGACAGCCGAGCGCTTTGAGCAAGGCCTTGCCCTGACGTTTCGTCAAACCGGCGAGCGGGAGAATATCGGCGCCGCCGTCGCCGTATTTGGTAAAGAAACCGGTGACGGCTTCCGCGGCGTGATCGGTCCCGATGACGAGCAGTTGATTTTCGCCGGCATAGGCGTACCACGCCACCATGCGGATGCGCGCCTTGGCGTTCCCTTTTTGATAGTCGCTCAATGGGGTGGCATGCGCTCGGTCGAATGTTTCTTTAAAATGGTCCACCGTCTCTTGAATGTTGAACGTATAGCAGACGTCGGGCCGAATAAAGTCGAGAACGGCTTCGGCGTCCGCTTCATCCTTCTGAGATCCATAGGGAAGCCGGAGCGCGACAAAGCGGTAGCCTCCGCCGTGTTCCGCGTTGAGTTCATCGACGGCCAGTTGCGCGAGTTTGCCCGCCAGTGTCGAATCCTGGCCGAGGCTCAAGCCGAGCACGAAACCTTTGGCACCGGTCTTTACCGCGTAAGCCTTCAGAAAGTCGATGCGCTTCCGGATTTCTTTTTCAGGATCGATGGACGGTTGAACATGTAAAGCTTCCATTATTTCTTTTTGCAACGCTCTCACTTTAATCCGCTCCAATCCCGTTAAACGTATCCAAGACGTTCCGCCGGTGCGGAAGCCTCTCCTCTCATTATAATTCATTTTCGTTTTCGGGACACGGGGGTGTCACGGGGGACTGTCCCCCGATGCTTTAAAGCATAAAAGTGGAAAACCCCATGAAATGAAGGGATTTTAATACAAAAGTATTATCTAAAAAATACTTCATAAGTACTAATTTTCGGGGACTGTCCCCCGCTTCCCCGTTTGACAATCTAAATAATTAGATTGATATAATAAATTAGATCGTGAAACCGGTTTTATCGATGATTTGGGACTGACCCAAAAGAAGAAAGGAGCCGAATTCATGGAGTCGAAGGAAGATTTTATAAAAATAACCGCCGAGCAACAAAAAATCTTGGCGAATTCCACACGGATCAAACTGCTGCACTTGTTGCGGAAAAAGGCGCTCACGGCCAAGCAGGCCGCCGACCGCCTAAAAAAGACCGCGGGCAGCGTGCATTACCACATCCGCAAACTGCATGAAGCCGGCCTGTTGGAATTGGTGGAAACCCGGGCCAACGGCGGGGTTTTGGAAAAGTATTACCGCGCCAAGACGACCCGTTTTGTTGCCAACCCTGGCGTTGAACCGCCGAACGGAAAACGCGCCGGATATATCGGCACGCACTTGGCGCTGACCAAAGAACAAAAAGAACAGTTCATCGCGGAGATCACCCAGCTGTTCGAGCGGTGGGAGATCATGATGGAATCGACGCACGAAGATGCTGAAGAGATTTCCGTGGATTGCATATTGACCAAAGTGGAAAAAGAGGAGGAATAACGCGTGGCGGTATCGGTTGGGCAGGGAAAGCAATGGGTGACGGGCTTTTTGTTGGCGGCGTTGGGGATTTCTAGCCTCGGCGATTTCATTTATTTGGTCGCTCTCAATTTGACCGTGCTGGAGCGCACGCATTCGGCCGCCGCGGTGTCGGCGCTGTGGGCGATTCCGCCGGCCGCGGCGATTCTCACGCGGCTCTGGTCGGGCTCGGTCGTCGATCGCGTCGACAAAAAAAGCGTGTTGGTTGCCAACGACATCGCGCGCGGTGTCCTCGTGCTCAGCTTGCCGTTCCTTCACAATCTTTATGTCATGTACGCGGTCATCTTTCTCCTCGGCGTTTGCGACACGCTGTATAGAACGGCGTTCAACCCGTATTTGACGAAGCTTATCCCCGCGGAGCAATGGAAGCGGACGAATTCCCTGCTCGGTATGACGCAGACGGGCGCGATCGTCGTCGGCCCGGCGCTGGCCGGTGCGTTGCTCGCTTTCAGCTCGCCGGGCATCGCCCTTGGTCTCAACGGGATTTCCTTCCTTCTCTCGGGGCTGATCTTCATCTTCTTTTTGCCGAAGGTGGTCATCGAAGCGAAGACCGATACCGCTTCCGGACGACCAAACATCTGGCGGACGATTCTCGCCGACTGGCGGGCGGNGTTTGCCTTTGCCAAAGAAAATGCCTATTTTATCTTTATTTATTTGCTTTGCCAATTGGCGACCGTGATCGGCATGTCGCTCGATTCTCAAGAAGTCGTCTTCGCCGAGCGGGTGCTCGGCCTCGATGCCAGCGGATACAGCCTGCTCGTGTCGTGCTGCGGTGTCGGTTATGTGCTCGGCGCGCTGTTTGTCGCGGTGTTTGCCAAGCGCCTCCCGCTCAAGCTCTTGATCGGTTCCGTTGTTCTGACCAGTGTCGGTTTTATCGTTTATGCCTATGCAGGCGGCTTTTGGGCCGCGGCGTTCGGCTTCGCCGTCCTCGGGTTTTTTCAGTCCTGCACGTCCACGGGTTTTCAGACGTTTTATCAAATGCAAGTGCCGGTGGAAAAGATGGGGCGGATCAGCGGGGTGTTCGGGCTCTTTCAAAGCGCGTCCGTCGTTCTGTGCACCATTTTGGTCGGCGTGTTGGCGGATCTCTGGGGCATTGATGTGTTGGTGAAGAGCGTGGTGTGGCTGCACATGGCGATCACCGCGTCCATCTTTATCACGGCGCTTTGGCCGACCCAAGCGCACCGCTTCGTGGAACATCATGAAGCGACCGCCGCCGCGGAGAACGGGCGCGCGTTGTCCTGAAAAAGGCCGACGGCGAAGGGGCGTCTTCATGGCGTGATCCCCATGGGCGCGGCGCTGGACTTTCCGGAAGGCGCATCAAGCAGCGGCGGATTCGCGAAATGAATATCAGAAAAATGGCATGTGCGCGAAAAAAGAACCGGCACCCAAGCCATGAGGCTGAGGTGCCGGTTCGCCGGCTGCCCGATGTTAATTGTTCGGGGTCAGGGACAGCCCGAGGCCGGCGGCGACGCGTTCGCCGTATTCCGGATCGGCTTTGCGGAAATGTTCGATTTGGCGGCGTTTGATTTCTTCTTTGACCGGTTTCATATCGTTGACGATGTTTTGGATGAGGCGCTCCCGTTCCTCTTCGCTCAAGAGGCGGTAGAGGTCGCCGGCTTGGGTGTAGTGGTCGTCGTGGTCGTACGGCACGCTGTCGGCGATGCCGGACACTTCGAAGGCGTCTTGTTTGGCGTCCGGATCCTCGACCGGTCCGCCGAAGCTGTTCGGTTCATAGTTGACGGCGCTGCCGCCATTGTCGTCGAAGCGCATGAATCCGTCGCGTTGATAATTGTTCACTTCGACGAGCGGACGGTTGATCGGCAAGAGTTGGTAGTTCGCGCCGATGCGGTACCGGTGGGTGTCTGAATAGGCGAAAATGCGCCCTTGCAGCATTTTGTCCGGCGAAAAACCGATGCCCGGGACGATGTTGGCCGGCGAAAACGCCGCTTGTTCGACTTCGGCGAAATAGTTTTTCGGGTTGCGGTTGAGCACCATGCGCCCGACTTCGATGAGCGGGTAGTCTTTTTGCGACCATACCTTCGTGACGTCAAAAGGATCGAAACGGTACGTTTTCGCGTCTTCCAACGGCATGATTTGCACGTAGAGGCGCCAGGCCGGATAATTGCCGCTTTCGATGGCCTCGAATAGATCGCGCGTCGCATAGTCGGGATCAACGCCAGCGATCTTCGCCGCTTCTTCCGCCGTCAAGTTTTCGATGCCTTGTTCGGTTTTGAAATGGTATTTGATCCACACCGATTCGCCTTTGGCATTCGTCCACTTGAAGGTATGGCTGCCGTAGCCGTGCATGTGGCGATACGACTTCGGAATGCCGCGGTCCGAATAGAGAATCGTCACTTGGTGGAGCGATTCGGGCGACAAAGAGAAAAAGTCCCAAACGGCGTTCGGATCTCTCAGGTTTGTTTGCGGATTGCGCTTTTGGCTATGGATGAAATCGGGGAACTTGATGGCGTCACGGATAAAGAAGACAGGCGTGTTGTTGCCGACGATGTCGTAGTTGCCGTCTTCGGTGTAAAAGCGGACGGCGAAACCGCGCGGGTCGCGGACGGTGTCGGCCGACCCTTTTTCACCGGCGACCGTGGAGAAGCGGACAAACACCGGCGTGCGTTTGCCGACTTCGGACAAAAACTTGGCTTTCGTCCATTTCGTCACGTCGTTCGTCACTTCGAAATAGCCGTGCGCACCGGCGCCTTTGGCGTGCACGACGCGTTCCGGCACGCGCTCGCGGTTGAAGTGGGCGAGTTTTTCGACGAGATGGAAGTCTTGCAGCAAGGTCGGCCCGCGGGAACCGGCGGTTATGGAGTTTTGGTTGTCACCAACCGGGATCCCCGCACCGGTTGTCAAAGTTTTTTTGTTCGCCATGTGGCCAATCACCCCTCCGTTTTTAATGTCAGTTTAAGAGTATAATATTTTTTTATTAAAAGTCAATAGTTAATGATAATAATTATCGACAACATCGGGCGCGTTTTTGGTGTTTTTGGACAATAACAGCTAGTTTTTCACGTTTTTCGCAGTTTATTTTTTCCGACGGGCAAGCGCACATTATTTGAATGAGAATGAACGCTCTTTATTGAAAACGGAAGGTGGGTTGCAGTCGGAACGCACTCGGTCGGGGTCGGGCTGCGGTGCAGGACGGAGACCGCGCCTGCGCCATTCCTGCCAGTGCCGTTCGCCTTCGTCTGAAAGTATGGTAAAATGAAGTAAAAACTGAGGACTTGAGGTGGCCATCCGATGCATAAAGACTTGGTGACCATTTTTGGTTATACCGTGCAAACGCACGCCGTCATATCCGTCATTGCCATTCTCATCGGTTTCGGCGTCGCGTTGACCATGACAAAAAACACGATTTACCATGAGCATTTATACAATTATATTTTTTGGGCGTTGATCGGCGCCATCATCGGGGCGCGCCTATGGCACGTCTTTATTTTTCAAGCGCCTTACTACATCCATCATCCCGCTGAAATCATTGCGATCTGGCGCGGCGGGATTTCGATTCTCGGCGCCATCGTCGGCGGCGCCGTCGCATTGATCCTTTACACATATAAGTATCGCCTTGATTTTTGGGAGCTGGCCGATTATCTGGCGCCGCCGATGGTTCTCGGCATGGGCATCGGCCGCATCGCGTGCTTTTTCGGCGGCGATGCGTTCGGGAAACCGACGTATTCCGATTTCGGCATCGTTTTTCCCGAAGGCACGATCGCCCATGAATATTACGGCTCCGAACCGCTCTGGCCCGCGGTATTGTGGGAGAGCCAGGGCGATATCGTCATCTTTGGCTTGCTTTTTTATCTGTTGGGGAAAAATTTGCCCAAAGGCTGGATCGTGGCTTTATTTCTTTTCCTGTACGGCTCGCTGCGCTTCGGGCTCGAGTATTTGCGCGGCGATTCGCCGGCCTATGCGCTCGGACTGACCGGCGGACAATGGACGGCGCTCGGTTTCATCGCCGCCGCCATGATCATGGCTATTTACCTCATTTTCAGGCGTCCGCGTCGGAAGCCGGCTGCCGATCAGGAAGTTCGTCAAAAATGAGCGGAGCGGGAGAAGCGCACCCGTACCGACCGTACGAACGCCCATGAGTCGGCGGTGTCGCTTTTTTCACTCGTTGCGTCCCGACGTATTTCCTTTGCGATGATCAAAATACGGAGCGCCTTCCTTTTCCCGGAAGGCGCTCCGTTCATTTTTACATCCGATAAGCGGCAGGAGGAGCGCGGGCGGATGACGTTTTGCCCATGCCGACGCCTTGAAGAACGGCGACGCCGGTCTCACGGCGTCCGCCATCCAGCTTCTGCAAACGCCTGGCCGCGTTTATCGCTTTGGAACAGATGACTGCTTGTCGTTTTATCAGGTCGCATGTTGCTCCCTTCACAATCGATCTCATGCGCGGCTCAGGAACGGCATTCCCCAATCAAGGGTTACGGCCCACGTATCGTCTCTTTATAAACCCGTTTTTCGAAACAACGGCCCATGGCACCAGAGGAGTTTCTTCCCAAATCTTTCACTAAGTCGTCAAGGCATTTTCACATCTGTGACGACGGTCACACCCTGCTGTCGCTTAATATACTATTAGATGCGGCGATGCGGCGTTATAAATTGATAGAAATTGATCCATAATGGGAAGGGAGGGTTGGCGATGAAACGTTGGGCGCCGGTCATTGTCTTTATGTTAATCCTATGTTTGCCGAAAGGGGCTTGGGCCCACGCCAGCTTGGTGTCGTCCAATCCTCCGCCGAACGCCCATGTGACCCGGGCGCCGGACGAAGTGCGCTTGACGTTCAACGAGCGCATCGAGGACCGTTTTTATTTTATAAAGGTATTTGATCAAAAAGGCGCGGAAGTAAGCCGAGGAAAGACGCAGCTTTCGCGGGATCATACAACCCTCCGCGTCAAATTGCCGAAGTTGCCGGACGGTGTTTATACGGTCAGTTATCGGGTGATCTCCGCGGACGGTCACCCCGTCGCCGCTTCCTACTTGGTCACGGTCGGCAAGGCGCGGGAAGAGACGGCGGCGGCCCCAAGCGGCCATCTGCACGACGTATCGCTCCAACGAACCGTCTTTTACGGTTTATACTATCTCACGTTGTTGGCCTTGGCCGGATGGACGGGGCTGATGCGGCTCTTTCCCGACACCCTTTCATTTGCCCGGAAGAACGGGTATCGAACGCTCAGCCGGTTTTTCCTGCTGATTTGCGCATTGACCGGTGTATCGGAGCTTTACGACGGCGTCGGGGGATTTCACTTCGGCGTGTGGCCGGCCTTCCTGCTCGAAACCGATGCCGGGAGGTTGGTGCTTCTCCGTTTGCTGCTTGCGGCGTCAGGCGTTTTCTTATTGGGAAAAAACCGTTGGGCGGATCTATCGTGGGCATTGGCCATTCTTTTGGTCGAAGCGGTTTCAGGCCATGCCGCCGCCTTTCATCCGCAGGCGTTGACGATCTCCCTTGATTATGTGCACTTGCTGGCGGGCGCGTTCTGGGCCGGAGGGTTGGCGGTGGCGGCGCTGCATTGGAAGCGCGCCAAACAGCGGATCTTCGCCGAATTTTTACCCGTGTTTTCGACGGGCGCCTTCATCAGCCTCGTCGTGTTGATCGTGTCCGGGCTCGTTTCGACCGTATTTTATTTGCCCGATCCGTCGGAGATTTTAGCGAGCGAATGGGGGATCGATTTGCTCATTAAAATGGGGCTTGTCGTCCTCGTCGTGATCGTCGCGGCTTTCCTCCGGCGGGCGATGGCCAAACGAGCGCCGGAGGGGGCGGCCAAATGGCTGATCGCCGATTTCGTGCTGATGGCCGCCATTATGTTCGTTGTCGGCGCCCTGACGTATTCCAACCCGTTTCCGACGAATCAGCCGCTGGATTGGAAAGCGAAAGCGGACGGTTTTCAGGCGGAGACGACGATTACACCCAATATGCCAGGGATCGCCAATACGGTGAGACTGAGCGTAACCAGCGCCAATCATGCGCTTGAAGACGTTCAGCTTGTTTTGGAAGATAAAGGAGATCCGGAGGTCGCCCCGCTCACCATTCCATTGAAAAAACAGGATGTCAAACGCGTCAAAGGCAAAACGGTTACTGTTTATGAAGCGACCGGACAATTTTTCCTTAAACCGGGACGCTATCGATTAAACCTTTATCTCGTCGATGATCGCGATAATGAAAGCGTCGTAACCCGGGAAATGAAACTATATGACGTTTTGACGCCATAAATCTCAATGGCGATGATTGAAACTATACTTTAAGGAGTTGAAAAGCATGAAAAACATGAAAAAATGGTTAACGATCATCCCTGCGCTGTTTGCCGCCGCCTTCTTGTTCGCCGGTGTGGCGAGCGCGCACGTCACGGTCAGCCCGAATCAAGTTCCCGCTGATTCCTATCAGAAATTCACGGTGAAGGTCCCGACCGAAAAGAATGTGCCGACCGTTAAAGTGAAAGTGGAAATTCCAAAAGATGTGGACATCGCGTCGTTCGAACCGGTTCCGGGTTGGAAGTATCAAGTCGAAAAGGATGCAAATGGAAAAATAACGAGCGTGACATGGACGGCGGAAGGACAAGGCCTCCTGCCGGAACAGTTCGGCGAGTTTAACATGATGGGCAAGGTGGCCGCCAACGCCAAATCCTTGGCGTGGAAAGCTTACCAAACGTACAAAGACGGCAGCGTGGTCAAATGGATCGGCCCCGAAGGTTCGGATTACCCGGCCTCGGTGACTCAAGTCACCGCTGCGGGGACAGGAGAAGCGACCGCCGATCACCACCATGCATCAATGAATGCGACGGATCAGACGGACAGCGATCAAAATCCTTGGGCTCTTTACTTGGCGATTCTTGCGGTTGTGATCAGCACGATTGCCTTGATCGTCAACTTCGTCGGAAAAGAGAAAAAAGCGTAAGACAAAGCCAGCCGGTTCTCATCGATGGAACCGGCTTGTCTTTTTTACTATAGGAAAGCCGTCGATCCTTCCGTGGATTGAGGACAACCGGACGGCGACCGCTAGCGATCGGCTTTCAAGAAGCGTGCGGGGTGTCCGCTAGCGGGATCATGCCGTTCAGGTTCAATCGATGCGTTGAATGATCGCCCGCCAATGGTGGCCGCTTTTTTCATGGAAAAATGACGATGCCTGTTAAAACCGCATCACTCCGTCGCCCTGCGGTTCATGTTGGATCGAGCCCGCCGCTATTTAAAGATGCGAACCTAGCTCGTCAACGGGTTGGCGTTCGTCGACGGTTGAGACGGCGGTTGCTCGCACGCATTCGCCGGTTTAAGCCATCGACGGGTCGGAGGCGGAGGTGAGATGATTTTTAAAGCGTTCGCGCAGGGCCCGTTTTAAAAATTTGCCGACGGAAGTTTTGGGGATTTCATCCAGGAAGATGATGTCATCGGGCAGCCACCATTTGGCAAACTGGGGCCGCAAATAATCGAGCAAATCTTCTTTGCTCGTCGTCGCTTTATACGGTTCCTTCAAGACGACGCAAGCGATGGGGCGTTCTTGCCATTTCGGATGGGGGACGGCGATGACGGCGGCTTCAAAGACAGCTTCGTGGGCCATGAGCGCGTTTTCCAGATCGACGGAGGAAATCCNCTCCCCGCCGCTTTTGACGAGATCTTTGGCGCGGTCGACGATTTTGACAAAGCCTTCCTCGTCGATCGTCGCGATGTCGCCGGTGTGCAGCCAGCCGTCGGTAAACGCTTCGCGGCTGCGCTCATCTTTATAGTATTCGTCCGCCACCCATGGCCCGCGGAGCCAGAGCTCGCCCATTTCCTTGCCGTTCCATGCCGCCTCCCCGTTCTCGCCGACGAGCTTTGCTTGCAGTCCCGGTACGATCAAGCCTTGCGTCGCGCGAATCTCCCATTTTTCCTCTTCGGGAAGATCATTTTGATAGCTTTTCAGCCGGGCGACGGAAACGAGGGGAGAGGTTTCCGTCAATCCGTAGGCGTGGATAAAAGGAATGCCGAGTTTTTCTTCGTACAGGCGGATCAAGCCTTTCGGGGCGGCCGCACCTCCGCAGATGACGGCGCGCAGGCTGTCCGTTTTGTACGGCCTTTCTTGAAGTTCTTTCGCCAAACCGAGCCAGACGGTCGGCACGCCGGAGGCCGTCGTCACTTTTTCGGCTTCGATCAGTTCGGCAATCACTTTTGGCGTGACGTTCGGACCGGGCAAGACGAGAGTGGAACCAAAATAGGTGCATGCATAGGGCGTTCCCCATGCATTGACGTGAAACATCGGAACGATCGGCAGACACACATCGGCCTCGGACAACCCTAACGTGTCGACCAAGCCCAAGGTCAGGGCGTGAAGCACCGAGCTGCGGTGCGTATAGACGACGCCTTTCGGCAAGCCGGTCGTGGCGGACGTGTAGCACATGCCGGATGGTTCGTTTTCATCGAGATCTTGGGGGAAGCGATATCGCCGATCGCCGGCCGCAATCAGTGATTCATAGGCGTAGACGGGGGCCAGCGCCGTTTCCGGCACTTCCGCTTCATCGCCAAGAATGACGAACGCCCGGACGGTGTAAAGCTCATCTTTGATGGCTTCGATGAGCGGAAGAAATTGGCGGTCGACGAGAAGCACTTTATCTTCGGCGTGGTTGATGATGTAACTTAAGTGATCTTTTGGAAGCCTGATGTTGATGGTATGAAGCACCGCTCCCATGCATGGCACCGCAAAATACGCTTCCAGATGACGATGGTCGTTCCAAGCCAGCGTGCCGACGCGGTCGCCGCGCTTCACGCCCAGCTCGGCGAGGGCGCTCGCCAACGCCCGCGTCCGTTCCCCGATCTCTTTATAAGTGTAGCGCTGAATCCCCGAAGCGGTCCGGGAAACGACCGTTTTTTTCGGAAAAATGGTTTCGGCCCTTTCAAGCACCGATGTGAGCACCAGCGGCACGTTCATCATCATCGCACATTTCCCCCTTATCATATTTGAAAGCGGTTTCCTTTGGATTGATCTTAAATTATTCTGACAAGTATGTCAAAATGTTTTTCGCTGCTGAAGCGCCTGTAGGGGCATGCCGCCCGGGGCGCACATTAAATGCCCGGCGGACGGCTAAGCTATGATTGAAAGGTTCGGGTGATCAGAGTGATTCGGACGCTCCTCATGACGCAGGATGGCCGGCTGCTGGCGAATCGGCCGCTCGAAGACTTGGAAAAAACGAAGGTAAGCTGGTACTGGGTGGATTTCGATCGCCCCGATGCCCGTGAAATGGCTTTATTAGAAAAACGTTATCCGTTCGTCGGTTTTGCCGTCGGCCGGCATCCGGCCTATCTGCGCCATCCGAAAATCAAGGTGTTCGAAGATCATCATTACCTCATCATGCACGCGATTGAAGCGGACAAAATGGTGGTCAAAGAGCTGGATCTGTTTATCGGCGCCGGTTTTCTCATTACTTATCACAAAGAAAAATTGAATTTTTTAGCGGAGATCGAGCGGATGATCAAGCATGAAGAAACAGGCGTCGAAACCCCGATGGACGTCGTCCGCTTGATGGTCAATGAACTCGTCTCGGGCTATTATCCGATCGTCGCGGCCTGCGGCGACCGGATTTTGGCGATCGAAGAGAACCGCCATCACCGCCCGAAGGGAACGATGATTGAAGAAATGTTTGCCATCCGCCGCCAGTTGCTCAAGCTCAGCTATTCCATCGTCCCGATGAAAGATCTGATGTTCTCCATCCTCGAATCCGACAAGTTCGTAAAGGGCGCCAACAATTATTATTTTTTCCATAATGTGTATGACCACTTGTTCCGGCTTTCCGAATTGATCGAAGCCAATGAAAAAGCGATTGAGATTTTGCGCGACAACTATATGACAATCAATGCTTATCGAACCAACCACATCACGAAAACGCTGACCGTCATCGGCACGATTTTCATTCCGCTCACCTTTCTCGCCGGCGTTTACGGCATGAATTTTCGCCACATTCCGGGCCTTGGCGGCCGGTACAGTTTCCACATCATCGTTTTGGTGATGTGCCTCATCGGTTGGACGCTGTACGCGTGGTTTCGCAGAAAGGGTTGGTTCGATATCGATTGACGATTTACGAGTGCAGCCCATCGATTTATAAGCATATATATGCTTTTAGGTGATGGGCGTGAGGGGGACTCTCCGGCGCATGCGGTTGAAAAGGTCGCAGAAAAGCCTGCGGCTTCGGCCTTTCGGCGTCTTTATGATGGCTTTGGTGCTCTTTGTCGTTGCGACCTGGTTGGGGCTCACATTCATTGATCAAAAAATGAAGCCGGTTTTAATGGAAATGGCGCAAAACGAGGCGGAACAGGCCGTGATGTATGCGATCAACTACGGTTTACACGACATCAAACTTGAGAAATTGAAAAAAGCGATCGACTTTAACCGCGACGATATTATGGAGGAAAATAAACGATTTTTTCTTAAAACGTACGACAAGGAGGGCCGGGTCACCGACATCAATTTTGACACCGCGGCGATCCGGGCGTACCAGTATGAAAAAACCAAGCGTATCCAATCGTTTTTACAGCTCGTCGAGAACGGGAAAATTTCGATTGAACACGGGAAGGAGCGCATCATCCGCATCAATAAAAAACCGATAGGCGTTTCGGCGTCCATCCCTTTGGGACAAGTGACGGAAACGGCGCTTTTCGGCAGCCTGGGGCCGAATATACCGGTTCATTTCGAGCTGATGAGCGACGTCAAAACAAACGTGACTCCGAAGATAAAAGAAACCGGGATCAATAGCGTGCAAATCCAGCTGATCATCCACGTCTGGGTGCACGTGCGCATCGTCATGCCCTTTTCCACCAAGCCAAGCATCCTGGAACAAGACATTCCGATCACCGAGGATTTCTACAGGGGCGAGACGCCGAAATACATGAACGGGAACGGCGGCAGATGACGTTCCAAAGAACGCGAGGTTGCGCAAGAGGCTATTAAGTTCCGGGGCGTTCGGGATTTTTCAGGATTCGATCGCTCCGAGTCCCGCCTGAACGGTTGCATGGGGACCCGTTTCGGCGGAACTTTTTTTATGCCGACTTGAAGCCGAAGCGAACGTTCCCCATCGTAAGGCAGAAGCAGCGCGTATCAACGGCCGGGCGTTGAAGCATATTAATCGTAAAAAGCGAAAGGGGCGGATGCGGGTGGCCGTGAAGGGGAGAACGGGATTCGGTTCGACAGTCGTCATCTTCGGGGCGATCATTCTTATGGCCATATTAAGCCTCGTCATATTGATGTTTGACTAATAAGCGCGGCGCGCGTCGAATGGATTCCGACGCCGGGAAAAGCTCCGCCGTTCGACCGGGCGGATCGCGTCAAGGGAATAGATTTTTCCGGAGGTTGGCAAACTATGAACGGATGATCCTTAGGGGGGATTTCAGTGACTGATATGAAGTGGCCGGAGACACCGGAGCCGTATTGGAGAAAAGCGTTCGCTGCCAAACCGTTTCAACCGTTAAAGGAAGACATCACAGCGGATGTCGCCGTCGTCGGCGGCGGGATCACGGGGATCACCGCCGCTTATCTGCTCGCTCGCGAAGGCGTCGACGTCGTCTTGCTGGAAGCCGATCGGCTGTTGAACGGAACGACCGGGCATACGACCGCGAAGCTGACCGCCCAGCACGGATTGTTTTACGACGAATTGATCCAACATATGGGCAAGCGGGCGGCGCGCTTATACTATGAAGCGAATCGGGACGCCATTGCTTTTGTGCAAGACACCGCATCCGATCTCGGCATCGATTGCGAGTTCACCGAACAGGATGCCGTCGTCTATGCGACGACCGAACGGACCGCGGCACTCGTTGAAAAAGAGGCCAAAGCCTATGAAACACTCGGGATCGAAGGCAAACGTCTAGGGGAGATTCCCTTTGACCTCCCCGTTAAAAACGCGATCGTCATGAAAGATCAAGCGCAATTTCATCCTATCAAATTTTTGGGCCGATTAGTCGAAGAGCTCACCGCCAAAGGGGTGCGGATTTTTGAAGGGACGACCGCCGTCGACGTGGAAAAAGGCCACCAACCGACGGTCATCACCCGCGAAGGCTTTCGCGTGACTTGCCGCAAAGTGCTGGCTTGCTCCCATTTTCCGTTTTATGAGTGGCAAGGGCTGTATTTCACGCGGATGTACGCGGAGCGGGCGTATATCCTCGCGGTCAAGGCGGCTAAAGCCTATCCCGGAGGCATGTACATCAATGCCGAATCTCCTTCCCGGTCGCTCCGGTCGCTGAAAATCGGCGGCGAAGAGGTCGTATTGGTCGCCGGCGAAAACCATAAAACCGGGCAAGGTCGGGACACTTGGGAACATTACAAGGCGCTCGCCGATTTTGCCGAGCGGGTTGTCGGGGCGGAAAACATCCTTTACCGATGGTCGGCGCAAGATCTTTATACGTTGGACAAAATCCCTTACATCGGCCCGATCACGTCGGGTTACCCCGATGTGCTGGTCGCGACGGGCTATAAAAAGTGGGGCATGACGTCCGGCATCCTGGCCGCCCATTTGATGCGCGACAACGTTTTAAATCGGAAGAATCCTTATCAATCACTGTTTTCCCCCTCCCGTTTTTCCATCGATCCGAGCTTGAAGAAGTTCCTTCTTGTTAATGGAGACGTGGCCAAACATCTCATTCAAGGCAAGTTGGAAGTGCCGACGGCAACGCCGAACCATTTGGCAAAAGGCGAAGGCGGGATCGTTTCCTATAAAGGGAAACGGGCGGGCGCTTACAGAGATGACGATGGCCGGCTCCATATCGTCGACGCGACGTGTACGCACCTCGGCTGTGAATTGCAATGGAACCGTGGGGATCGGACGTGGGATTGCCCGTGCCACGGCTCGCGCTTTTCAACGGACGGCGACATCATCGAAGGCCCGGCTGAACAGCCGTTGACCAAAATGGAGGGATGAAGCCGCCTGAGTTGTGAAGGGGCTTTGGCGTTGTGGCAAGGCTGAAATGGGGATACGGAGGGATGCGGAGTGTGCGCAGCGCACAAGCACAACGAACTGGAACGGATCTTGGATCAATGGGTCGGGCATCGGATTCTGATTACGAAAGAAGAAAAAGACGACATCGATCAAACCGTCATCGATTTGAAAGCTTATCAGCACAAGGTCTACGAACATTCGGTCGACGGTTATTTGCCGAAAGCGGTCTATCAATTGGTCGGCGACGGCAGAACGGTGGACGGCGGAGCGCCGTTGCCGTACGACGCCTTCGATATTCCCGTGGACGATGCCCGTGAGCTCCTTTGTGATCCGGAAGGCGTTTTTCTGAGAACCGATCGCGCGTTATATACGCTAACGCCTTTATATCACTGAACTTGAATGAACGGGAATCCGCCGGATGCCGACGGGTTCTTTTTTTACGGTTCATAAAAGGCGTATGAAATTGTCGAAAAATCACGTAAAAAAATCGAAAGCAAACCGGGCTTTCTGTTATATAATAAAAATATAATTTTTTAATCTGTAATATTACAGTAAAGCGGGAGGGTGAGCAGTGATGAATCAGGCCGAACAAGTGGAAAAACTGAAAGAAAGCTGGAACACCGAGCGTTGGAAAGGGGTCAAGCGCCCGTACAGCGCGGAAGACGTCGTGAAACTGCGGGGATCGGTGCTCGTGGAACACACGCTGGCCCGGCGCGGGGCTGAGCGGTTTTGGCGGCTCCTTCAACAAGAAGACTATGTCGCCGCGCTCGGAGCTTTAACCGGCAATCAGGCGGTCCAACAGGTGAAAGCCGGTTTGCAAGCGATTTACGTCAGCGGTTGGCAAGTGGCAGCCGACGCGAATCTTGCCGGACAAATGTATCCCGATCAAAGTTTATATCCCGCCAACAGCGTGCCCCACGTGGTTCAACGCATCAATCAAGCCTTGGCGCGGGCTGATCAAATCGACAGCGTCGAAGGCAAAACGGCGATCGATTGGTTTGTGCCGATCGTGGCCGACGCCGAAGCCGGATTCGGCGGCGCGCTGAACGTTTTTGAGCTCGTCAAAGCGATGATCGAAGCGGGCGCCGCCGCCGTTCATCTTGAAGATCAGCTGTCCTCCGAGAAAAAGTGCGGGCATCTCGGAGGGAAGGTGCTCTTGCCGACGCAAGAAGCGATCCGGCATCTCATTGCGGCTCGGCTGGCGGCCGATGTTTTGGACGTTCCGACCGTCCTCATCGCCCGGACGGACGCTCGTGCCGCGCAATTGATCACGAGCGACATCGATCCGGCCGATCATGAATTTTTGACGGGTGAACGATCGGCGGAAGGTTTTTATTACACGAAGCCCGGACTGGAACAAGCGATTGCCCGGGGGCTCGCTTATGCGCCTCACGCGGACCTCATCTGGTGTGAGACGTCGGAGCCCGATCTGGATGAAGCGAAAAGATTTGCGGAAGCGATCCATGCCCAATATCCGGACAAATGGCTGGCCTATAACTGCTCACCCTCCTTTAATTGGAAAAGGAAACTTGATGATGCCACGATCGCGAAATTCCAGCGGGAACTTGCCGCCATGGGCTATAAGTTTCAGTTCGTCACGCTTGCCGGGTTCCACACCCTCAATCACAGCATGTTCGAATTGGCCAGCGCCTATCGCGATCGCGGCATGGCCGCCTATGCCGATTTTCAACAAGCGGAATTACGCAGCGAAGCGCGGGGATATACGGCGACGAAACATCAGCGCGAGGTCGGAACGGGGTACTTCGATGAAGTGGCGCAAATCGTCTCGGGCGGAAACAGCTCGACGACGGCGCTGAAAGGGTCGACGGAAGAGGAACAATTCGTCTGAGGCGCCGATGCGGATGGCCAAGAAGCACGCGGCGAACACGTGGTCGGAAGACTTGTTGATTCTGTGAAATCATCCGTGGGGATGGTTGCAGAAAAGATGAACGCCACGCAATCCAAACGCGTCCGTCACGATCCGGTGGCGGGCGCTTGATTTTACATAGGGCTTGCTTTTTCTCGCCGGGAAAAATTTTTTTAAAGAAATTGAAGCAACCCCCTTGAAAGTCAAAAAAGGTCAAACTATAATAGGAAGTGAAAGAAAGGTCAAAGATAGTCAAACAAGAGGAGGCTTTGGCCATGGTGCTCTGCTGCAGATGTTAGTGTATGAGGCAGGGTTTTTATAAAACTTAAAAGGTCAAAGAAAGTCAAAGTCAAGTCGGAATGATCAGATTGTAAATATATGAAGGGGGCTGTCGGATATGCGTTGTGACAACTGCCACAAAAACGAAGCGGTCGTGGAAATGGACGTGCAAATCAATGATCGCCGTGAACATCTGAATCTCTGTGAGGCGTGCTACCAACAGTTCCGCGCCCAAGCGAATCCGTTCCACTTCGGCGGGGAGACGCCCTTTGATGAATTCTTCAAAAACTTCTTCGCCGCTCCGGCGGGGATGGTTTTCGGCGGCGGTCCCCAAGTGAAGACGCAAACGGCCGCCCCGAACCGCGGCGGCGGACTTCTTGATCAATTGGGCAAAAACTTGACGGATCGCGCACGCGCGGGCAAGATCGATCCGGTCATAGGGCGCGAGAAAGAAATTGAACGCGTCATTGAAACGTTGAATCGCCGCAACAAAAACAACCCGGTCTTGATCGGCGAGCCCGGCGTCGGCAAGACCGCGATCGCCGAAGGCCTCGCCCTTCGCATCGCTTCGGCGGATGTTCCGGCCAAGCTGTTGAACAAAGAAATTTATGTCATCGACGTCGCTTCGCTCGTCGCCGGCACGAGCTACCGCGGCCAATTCGAAGAGCGGATGAAACAACTCGTCGATGAGCTGGAACAGCGGAAAAACGTCATCGTCTTCATCGACGAAATCCATCAGCTCGTCGGCGCGGGTTCCGCCGAAGGCTCCTCCGATGCCGGCAATATTTTAAAACCGGCGTTGGCGCGCGGCGACATCCAAGTGATCGGCGCGACGACGTTGGACGAATACCGGAAGATCGAAAAAGATGCCGCTTTGGAACGGCGCTTCCAGCCGATCATGGTGAACGAGCCGACCGTCGAAGAAACGGTGGAAATTTTGAAAGGGCTGCGCAAAAACTACGAAACCTATCACGGCGTCCAATACACCGACGCCGCGTTGCAAGCTTGCGCGGCGCTGTCGCACCGCTACATTCAAGATCGCTATTTGCCCGATAAAGCGATCGATCTCATGGACGAAGCCGGTTCGAAGGTCAACTTGAAACAAGTCGTCCCGAACCCGGAAATCATTAAAGAGCGGCTTGAACGCATCGCGCGGGAAAAACAACAAGCGACGCAAAGGGAAGATTATGAACGCGCCGCCAAGCTCCGCGATGAAGAGGCCGCTTTGAAGGACAAGCTTGCCAATGCCAAACACGGCGGTGAAAAAGCCGTCGTCGACGTCGACGTCATCGAAGCGCTCGTCGAAGAAAAAACCGGCATTCCCGTCGGTAAGCTGCAACGCGAAGAACAAGAAAAGATGAAACATCTGGAGGAACGCCTGAACGCGAAAGTGATCGGCCAACGCGAAGCCGTCGCGAAAGTGGCGAAAGCCATCCGCCGCAACCGCGCCGGTTTCAGAAGAAAAAATCGGCCGATCGGCTCCTTCCTCTTCGTCGGTCCGACCGGTGTCGGCAAAACCGAGCTGTCCAAGACGCTTGCCGAGGAATTGTTTGGCGACCGCCAAGCCATGATTCGCTTGGACATGAGCGAATACATGGAAAAACATTCGGTCTCCAAAATCATCGGCGCGCCGCCCGGATACGTCGGCCACGAAGAGGCCGGCCAACTGACCGAACAAGTGCGCCGGAAACCGTACAGCATCATCTTGCTCGATGAAGTCGAGAAGGCGCACCCCGACGTCTTGAACTTGTTCCTGCAAATCATGGAAGACGGCCGTTTGACGGACAGCCAAGGGCGCACGGTCAGCTTCAAGGACACCGTCATCATCATGACGTCCAACGCCGGCCAAAGCGTGAAAAAGATCACCGTCGGATTCGGCAAGGACGGAAAGCAAGCGGACGGGTCAGAGGTCATCGAAAGCTTGACCGAATACTTCCGTCCGGAATTCTTGAACCGTTTTGATGCGATCGTCGCCTTCCGTTCCTTGGCTAAAGACGATCTCGTCCAAATCGTCGATCTGATGCTGAAGGATGTCTTCGAAGCGGCCGAAGCGCAAGGCGTCAAAGTGACGGTGACCGATGAAGCGAAGAAAAAACTCGCCGAACTCGGCTACCATCCGACCTTCGGCGCCCGTCCGCTGCGCCGCGTCATCGAAGAAAAAGTCGAGGATGCCATCGCCGACCTCGTGCTTGACGCGGAAGGCGTCACGGCGGTGACCGTTACCGTCGAAAACGGAGAACTGGCCGTCCGGCGGGCATGAGGCGCCAATCAACTAGGTGCGTGGCGTAAAAAGATCAATTATTCATTGACCGGGATGTTCCCGGTCTTTTTTTGCGCCTGTTTTTGCGGATGGCAAACGCGTTTCGGCTGGCGGGAAGCCGAAGCCTTTCCCATTCTCCGCTGTCTTTATTTCTCTGTTGCACTGAACGTTCGCAGCGGGTGAACCGGCCAGGCAAGGGAAGCGGGCGGTTTAAGCGCGGAGCGATGTTCGAACGCTTTCAATTTTTTCAATCATATCAAGAACTTTCAATATATAATGTTTATAGATACCGGTATTTTTAGGGAGGTTTAGGCGTGAATCTCCTCCTGCCGTATGTTTTCCCGTTCATCATCGGCGTGTTCATCTGCGTGATGGTCGGCCTGTGGCAATACCGTCGTCCCGACGTTAATTTGATTCATATTTTGGCTGTTTGTTTTCTGGTTGGCGGCATCTATTGCTTGATCACCGCGGATGAAATTTTGTACGTTTATATGACCATTGTTTTTATATTCTCGTCGGCGGCCGCCGCCGCCGTGAAATTGCTGTTGTTCATCAAAAAATACGTCAAAAACCAAAGGCGACGAGATTCCGGATAAATGGGGAAGATCGCAATGAGATGGAGGCGTGACGCGGCCCTCGTCGCCTGGATGCCGCCCGTTCGCTGTTAGAAAGGGGGACGGGCAAAGCCGGTTCCGGAGCGGCGTGCACCCTGTCCGCGGCGGTCGTCAGTGCCGTGGTATACAAAAAAAATTCAACGCCTACTGTTTTAAAGTATAATGAGGATGTTGGCGTCCGAAAAAAGAATTTTTCGGTTCTTCCACATGGGGAAACGGGATGACGAGATGCTCTTGAGGAGGTTATGAGGTGAATAACCACGACATCGATTATAAGATTTATGGCGATGACATGCAATTCGTCGAGATTGAGCTCGATCCCGATGAAACGACGATCGCCGAAGCCGGCAATCTCATGATGATGGAAGACGGCATTGAAATGGAAACGATTTTCGGCGACGGCAGCGAACAAAAGGGATTCATGAACAAGCTGCTCGGCGCGGGCAAGCGCCTGTTGACCGGCGAAAGCCTGTTCATGACCGCTTTTACAAACCGAGGCGTAGGCAAAAAGCACGTCTCGTTCGCCGCGCCGTATCCCGGTAAAATCATTCCGTTGGATTTGAGCGAGCTCGGCGGCACCGTCATTTGTCAAAAGGATTCTTTTTTGTGCGCGGCCAAGGGCGTTTCGGTCGGCATCGAGTTTCAGCGCAAACTCGGCACCGGCTTTTTTGGCGGCGAAGGATTTATTATGGAAAAATTGGAAGGCGACGGGCTCGCCTTCGTCCACGCCGGCGGCACGATCAAAGCGGTCTCGCTGGCAGCTGGGGAAAAACTGCGCATCGATACGGGGTGCCTCGTGGCGATGACGCGCGATGTCGAGTACACCATTGAATACGTCGGCGGCATTAAAACCGCATTGTTCGGCGGCGAAGGGCTGTTCTTCGCGACGCTGACGGGCCCGGGCACCGTTTGGGTTCAATCGTTGCCGTTCAGCCGTTTGGCGAGCCGGGTCTTCAGCGCCGCGCCGCAAATCCCGGGCGGACGCAGCCGCGATGAAGGCAGCCTCCTCGGAGGAGTCTGGGGGCTTTTTGATGGTGACGATTGAGGTCCGGACATCGGACGATCGCCGGTCAATCGGGGGAAGCCCTTTTTCCGACATTATTGCCGAGCAAGGTTAAACAAAGGATTTCGGGGTTCGGCGTTGGCGGCGAGCGCCTAAGGCTCTTGTCGGACGCGCGCTCTCGCCGTTCACGTCGTTCCTTTTTTACAAACGCCCTTCCGATCCGGCGCCGCCGGCGGGAGGGCTTTTTTTGGCGGAATCGGCCGCCGCGGTCGACAAGACGGCGAAGGCCGGCGGTGGCCGGGTTGCGGACAAATGAATGGCGGGGCGTTCGCCGACGAAGCGCGGTCATCCGGCGCGTGAAATTTATGAAAAACTTTTGCGGAAACACGCGGGATGTATTAATCTGTTACTGTGGGTTTTGGACGCTTCATCAGTTGTTAGGTTTTGAAGATCCGTCAATCGTTCCAATACATTGCCGCGCTGATCACCGATCAGGGGTGGCGGATGGGTCCGGGATTACCGCCAGAAAAGGCGAACGCCGACGGACATTCCGGCTGTTTTCCGCCGAATTCGAACGGCTTTTTCACCATCCTCCATCCGGCGGCATACGGCCAAATTCAAAGTCAGGGAGAGATCCGTCCATGAGTGATGCGAAAGACCTGTATGATGTGACGATCATCGGCGGCGGGCCGACCGGCCTGTTCACCGCTTTTTACAGCGGACTGCGGCAAATGAAGACGAAGATCATCGAAAGCTTGCCGCAATTGGGCGGCCAGCTGTCCGCTTTATATCCGGAAAAATACATTCTCGACGTCGCGGGGTTCCCGAAAATCCGCGCGCAGGAACTCGTCGACCGGCTCGTCGAACAGGCGAACCAATTTCATCCGACCATTGTGCTGAATCAATCCGTCGAGACGCTTGAGAAAAGCGAAGACGGCACGTTCATCCTCACGACCGCGACGGGGGAAAAACATTACACGAAAACCGTCATCATTACGGCGGGCGTCGGCGCTTTCCGGCCGCGCCGGCTTGAATTGGAAAACGAAAAACAATATGAGGGCAAAACCCTTCACTATTTCGTAAACGACCTCAATCGGTTCGCCGGGCGCAAAGTCGTCATTTCCGGCGGCGGCGATTCCGCGGTCGACTGGGCGAACATGCTTGAACCGATCGCGGAAAAGGTGACGATCGTCCATCGCCGCGATCAGTTCCGCGCCCATGAACAAAGCGTGGAACAGATGAAAAACTCGAGCGTGACGATTAAAACCCCTTATGTCATCAGCGAATTGATCGGCGACGGGGAAAACATTGAACGCGTCGTGATCAAAAATCCGCGCGGCGAGGCGAGCGAAACGATCGAGGCCGACGACGTCATCGTCAGCCACGGGTTTGTCTCCGCGCTGGGGCCGATCAAGAATTGGGGCTTAGAAATCGACAAAAATTCCATCGTCGTGAACACCAAGATGGAAACGAACATTGCCGGCGTGTACGCCGCGGGCGACGTGACTTCCTATCCCGGCAAGGTGAAATTGATCGCTACCGGGTTCGGCGAAGGGCCGACGGCGGTGAACAACGCGAAGACGTACATCGACCCGAGCGCGCGCACTCAGCCGATGCACAGCACATCGATGACGATTTGAATCGCGACGGGTATGAAACAAACGAGCGTCGGCGCTGAAATAAATATTCGAACAATCAACGGGCCCGTCCTTTCACAAAGCGGTGAAAGGACGGGCCCGTCATCGTTTTGTCGCCGCATCTGATGATAGGAAAGCAAGATCGCACGTTCTATCGAGCCCGCCGCCGGTCGATTTCGCTTGATGATGCCGCCATCGCTTCATGCGGAACGGAGGGCCGATTTTTGCTGGCGCCGCTTTTTATTGGCTCGAAATTCCGGATGGCCCTCATTCCCCGAAGCGCGCCAGCCGATGATAAAAAGCTTTTAAAAACGCATACAACATCGCTTCCGATGGGGCGGGATCGCGGTGTTTCGGAATGATGACGCCGACGGTCCGGTAGACGTCGGGTTCCGTGATCGCTTTTTTCACCAAGTTCGGCGCGAGATCGCTTAGGGCGTCCTCAGGCAGAAGCGCCACCCCGAAACCCGCGGCGACCAACGCTTTGATGGTGTTGACGTCTTCGCCTTGAAAGGCGAAGCGCGGGCGGAATCCGGCCGCTTCACACGCTTTAAGAACGTCATCGTGAAGAGGCAGGCCGCGCCGGAACGAGAGAAAGGGTTCCGTCCTCAGCTGACTGAGCGACAACACCCTTTCTTCGGCGAGCGGATGGTCGGCCGGCAACACCGCGACGAGCCGCTCCCGGTAAAAAATCTCGCCCCGCACGGACTCATGATCGGTCGGCACTGGGGCGCAAAAGGCGATATCCAGCCGCCCGCCGTCGATCGCCGCGAGCAAATCCGCGAGCGCGCCTTGTATAAGTTGAAAGCCGATGGCGGGGTGTTCCTCTCGGAATTGGGAGAGAGCGATGGGCAGCGACGGTGCCGACACGCCCGTCGCCAACCCGATGTTCACCGTTCCGCGCTCCGGATCGAGATATTCTTCGATTTTTTTCTTGCCTTGTTCGATCTCCGCCACCGCGCGCTCGGCGTAACGCAGGAACCGGCGGCCGATGGCCGTGAGCTTCACGTTGCGGCCTTCCCGGGTGAATAAGGCGACGCCGAGTTCCGCTTCCAATAGGGCGAGTTGCCGGCTGACCGCGGATTGGGCGACGTGCAAGCGGTGAGCCGCCTCCGTGACGTGTTCATGTTTAGCCACTTCAATAAAGTAGAGGATTTGCCGCCACTCCATCCCGATTCCTCACTTTCATATCAATACGAGATGATTTATATCTAAATAATATATTGTTTAGATTGATTGATTGCAAGTATAATAAAAATCCACCGCAATGTTCGTATTATTCGAAACCGAAGGAGGGGATGAACGATGAAACCAAGAGGCCTATACCATCCGGCATATGAGCACGATGCATGCGGCATCGGATTTGTCGCCCAAATCGACGGCACGCGCTCGCGGGCCATCGTCGACCAGTCGCTCCATTTGCTCGAGCGTTTGGAGCATCGCGCGGGATTTGCGAACGGAACGGGCGACGGTGCCGGCATCCTCACGGAAATTCCCGATGACCTTCTTCGGCAATCCGTGCCGTTTGACCTGCCCGCATTTGGCGACTATGCCGTCGGCATGGTCTTTCTTCCGGATTCCGAACGCTTGGAAACGTTGATCATAGAGGCATTCGAACACGAGGCGCAACGGCTGGCGCTCGGCGTCATCGGCTGGCGCGACGTCCCCGTCGATGCGGCCGTTCTCGGCCCGGCGGCGGCGAAAACAAAACCGCGCATCAAACAAGTTTTCATCGGAAAGCAGGACGAAGCGGACGAGCGGACGTTTGACCGCCGATTGTACGTCTTAAGGAGAGGGATCGAAAAGCGGTTCGCGTCCGATCGAGGCGTTTACGTCGCGAGCCTTTCTTCCCGTACGATCGTTTATAAAGGCCTGCTGCGGCCTGCGGAACTTCCGGTTTTTTACGCGGATTTGGCAAATCCCGCTTATCGGTCGGCCTTCGGGCTCGTTCATTCGCGCTTCAGCACGAACACCTTCCCGACTTGGGAGCGGGCGCATCCTTATCGAACGCTCATCCATAACGGGGAGATCAACACGCTGAAAGGCAACATCCATGCGATGAAAAGCCGCGAGCGCTTGCTGAATACGGACGTTTTCGGCGTACCGGCGGATGCGCTCATCCCGATCATCAACGAGGCGGGCAGCGACTCGGCGGCGCTGGACAACGTCTTGGAATTTTTGCTGCTCAGCGGCGTCCATCCCGCCCACGCGGCCATGATGCTCGTGCCCGAACCTTGGGAAAACGATCCGATGGATCCGGACGTGAAGGCTTTTTACGAGTATCACAGCGCCTTGATGGAGCCGTGGGACGGACCGATGGCGGTCGCTTTCACCGACGGACGGTTTATTGCCGCCGGGCTCGATCGCAACGGTTTGCGTCCGGCTCGTTACGTCGTCACGACGGACGGCCGCCTCGTTTTTTCATCGGAATTCGGCGCCCTCGACGTTCAGCCCGAAGAGATCGAGTCCAAACGCCACCTTAAAGCCGGCGAATGGCTCTTCATCGACCTCGAAGCCGGCCGGATCGTTCCAGATGAAGAATTGAAACGGCGCTGTGCCACGGCTTATCCTTACCGCAAATGGGTGGAAGAAAACGTCATCGATCTCCGTCCTGAACGGGGCGAAACGCCGGCGGACAAAGAAGGGGAGGAGACGCCCGACCTTTCCATGGCAAACGGGAATGAGGCGGGTCACCCCCATGATGCCGGCCGGCTGAACGAGGCTTCTGAATCCGGCGCCCGCCCCGTCCAATTCGACGCGGATACAAGCCATGGCCGCGAATCGGTGACTTCGGAGCTGTTCATGCGGCAAAAACTGTTCGGCTACACGTATGAAGAGGTGCACAAGTCCATCAAGCCGATGGCGGAAAGCGGCAAAGAACCGGTTGCGTCGATGGGGATGGACGCGCCGATCGCCGTCTTATCCGAGCGTCCGCAGCTCCTTTATAACTATTTCAAGCAATGGTTCGCCCAAGTGACGAATCCGCCGATCGATGCGATTCGGGAAAAGGGCATCACGTCCACGCTGACGTGGCTCGGACCGACCGGCGATCTCTTGCAGCCGGGGCCGGAAAACGTCCGCCGCATCAAACTCGCCTCTCCGCTGCTCGATAACGCGCTGTTCCGGCGGCTGCAAGCCGTCCCCGGATTAAAGGCGTGCCGGCTCGACGCCGTGTTTTCCGCCGATGATGAACATCAATTGGAAAAAGCGTTGTCCGCTCTCTTTAATCAAGCGGAGGAAGCCGTCGCCGCGGGCGCCGCGCTCCTCATTTTGTCCGACCGCTCGACGACGGCAAATCAGGCGCCGATCCCGATGCTGCTCGCCATCTCCGGCCTGCACCATCATTTCATGCGCCGGGGCATCCGGACGAAGGTGAGCTTGATCGCCGACACGGGAGAAGCGCGGGACAGCCACCACGTCGCCGCGTTGATCGGTTATGGCGCCGATGCCGTCTATCCGTATTTAGCGATTGAATCGGTCCGGCGGTTGGTCCGGGACGGCCACATCGAGGGCCTCTCTGAGGAACAAGCCGTCCGCAACTATTTGAAAGCCTTGATCGACGGCGTCGTGAAGATCATGTCGAAGCTCGGCATTTCCACCGTACAGAGTTACCGAGGGGCGCAAACCTTTGACGCGCTCGGGATTTCCGAAGAGGTCATCGACCGTTATTTTACCGGCACGCCTTCGCCGATCGGCGGTTTATCCTTGGCGGATATTGCCCGGGAAACGTTGAGCCGTTTCCGGGCGGCGTTTCGATCGGACGGGAAAGCGTCCGCATTGGATTCGGGCAGCGTTTTGCAATGGCGAAACGGAGGGGAATATCATCGCGTTAATCCGAAGACCGTCTACCTTTTGCAACAAGCGGTCCGCCGCAATGATCCCGATCTTTACCGGCAGTTCTGCGAAGCGGCCGACCAGGAAGAAGCCGTCAATATAAGGAACCTTTTCACCATTGAAAGCGGACGGCCGCCCGTGCCGCTGGAAGAAGTGGAACCGGCGGAAGCGATCTTGAAGCGGTTTAAGACCGGCGCGATGTCTTACGGCGCCCTGAGCCAGGAAGCGCATGAAGCGCTGGCGATCGCGATGAACCGAATCGGCGGAAAATCCAACAGCGGCGAAGGCGGTGAAGATCCCCGGCGCTACCGTCCCGACGAAAACGGCGACTCGCGGCGCAGCGCCATTAAGCAGGTGGCCTCGGGACGCTTCGGCGTGACGAGCCTTTATTTGACGGAAGCGGATGAAATCCAAATCAAAATGGCTCAAGGCGCCAAGCCCGGTGAAGGCGGGCAGCTGCCCGCGGAAAAGGTTTATCCTTGGATCGCCGAAGTGCGCGGGTCGACGCCCGGCGTCGGGCTTATTTCGCCGCCGCCTCACCATGATATCTATTCCATCGAAGATCTCGCCCAACTCATTTATGACTTGAAACAAGCCAATCCGAAAGCCCGCATCAGCGTGAAATTGACGGCGAAATCGGGCGTCGGCACGATCGCCGCCGGCGTGGCGAAAGCGAACGCGGACGTCATCCTGATCAGCGGTTATGACGGCGGCACGGGAGCGGCGGCGCGCACGAGCATCCAGCACGCGGGCCTGCCTTGGGAGCTTGGCCTCGCCGAAGCCCACCAAACGCTGCTGCTTAACGGGCTGCGCGACCGTGTGACGCTGGAAGCGGACGGAAAATTGCTGACCGGACGCGACGTGATCGTCGCCGCCTGTCTGGGCGCGGAGGAATACGGATTTTCCACCGCGCCGCTCGTCGCCCTCGGCTGCGTGATGATGCGGGTTTGTCATAAAGACACTTGTCCGGTCGGCATCGCGACGCAAAATCCCGAGCTGCGCCAACGCATGGCCGGCAAGCCGGAACATGTCGTCAACTACATGCGCTTTGTGGCGGAAGACGTTCGTCAGTGGCTCGCGGCTCTCGGTTATCGTTCGCTCGATGAATTGATCGGCGCCACGCATTTGCTTAAGCCGGGCGAACCCGTTCAAATGAATTGGAAAGCGAAGCGCCTGGATTTTTCCAAATTGCTCTCTGCGCCATCTGAAATAGAAGGGGGCGTGCGGCGAAAAGCAGCAGCACCCCATCCGCCGCGCGAAGCCTCTTTTGACGCCAAAGTGCTGCTCCCCGCCGCCAAACCGGCGCTGGAACGCGGCGAAATGGTACATCTCCGCACGGTATTGAAAAACACCGATCGCGCCGTCGGCACGCGCCTCGGCCATGAAGTGTCGGCCGCGCACGGCGAAAACGGGCTGCCGGACGGCGCCGTCACTGCCGAATTCAGCGGTTCGGCGGGGCAAAGCTTCGGGGCGTTTGTGCCAAAAGGCTTGACGTTCATCTTGAACGGCGATGCCAACGATTACGTCGGAAAGGGGCTTTCCGGCGGCCGGCTCGTCATTAAGCCGCTCGCGGAGACGCCGCGTCCCCAAGGCGAAGCGATCATCGGCAACGTCGCTTTTTACGGCGCCACCGCCGGCGAGTCTTACATCCGCGGCGCCGCGGGCGCCCGCTTTGCCGTCCGCAACAGCGGCGCCTGTCTCGTCGTGGAGGGCGTCGGCGATCACGGCTGCGAATACATGACCGGGGGAACGGTGGTCATCCTCGGGCCGATCGGGAAAAACTTCGCCGCCGGCATGTCGGGGGGCGTCGCTTACTTGTGGCCGGACGGGAACCCCTATGAAGTCATGGATCGCGTCAATCGCGAAATGGTTGTCCTCGAGGCTTTGGATGACGAGCAAGAGATCCGCAACGTGCGCAGCCTGGTGGAACAACATTGGAAGTGGACGGAAAGCCCGAGGGCGCGCAAGATTTTGGAACGTTGGGAGACGTGCGCCGCGCGCTTCATTAAAGTGGTGCCGATTGAATACAAAAAGATGACGATGCGCATCGCCGAGCTGTTGGCCGAGGGACATGACGAGCCCCAAGCGAAGTGGCTTGCCTTTCAAATGTTAAAAAGCGGGGCCGATCGCCCGGAGAGCAAACGACCGGTCACGAGTTTGCAAGGCGTTTAACCCGAGAGCAAGAACGTTCGCCGAAGGTTGGCCCATATAAAAAAGCCCAATGATCAAAACGCCCGATAAAAGTTGGCAAAGAAACGGCATCCACGCGTTGCCGCCATTGCTGCAAGACGACCGGCGTGCGGTTTATTTGCGCGGTCCGGCATGAGAGCCTGGGAAAAGAAGCCGTTAAAACGTCGATGCCTTTGAAGGAGGGATGCGCATGGGTGATCCGCTCGCTTTTTTGACGATTCCGAGACGAGAAAACGGAGAGAGACAAGCGGCCGAAAGGGTGAACGATTGGGGCGAATACGTCGTACCGCTGGCGGATGAGGCGCTCCGCAAACAAGCCGCCCGTTGCATGGATTGCGCCACCCCGTATTGCCAAATCGGGGCGGAATGGAACGGGGCGACGAGCGGCTGTCCGCTTTACAATCTGATCCCGGAATGGAATGAGCTCGTTCGGCGCGGCCATTGGCGGGAGGCGTATGAGCGGCTGATCAAGACCAACAACTTTCCGGAATTTACGAGCCGGGCTTGCCCGGCGCCGTGCGAAGGGTCGTGCACGGCCGCGCTTCCCGCCGCGCCGGTGGCGATCAAAAGCATCGAAAGGGCGATCATCGACCGCGCGTTTGCTGAAGGCTGGGTAACGGCGCGCCGGCCGGCCCGCCGCAACGGCTTCAAAGTCGCGGTCGTCGGATCGGGCCCCGCGGGCCTCGCCTGTGCGGATGAGCTGAATCAAATGGGTTACCGCGTGACCGTCTTTGAACGCGCCGATCGTCCCGGCGGCTTGCTCATGTACGGGATTCCGAATATGAAATTGGAAAAATCCGTCGTTGAGCGGCGCATCCAATTGTTGGCCGAAGAAGGCATCGCGTTCGTCACCGGCACCGAGGTCGGCCGCGATCTCGCCTTTCGGGAAGTGCGGAAGCGCTTTGACGCCGTCGTGCTTTGCATCGGCAGCGGAAAAACGCGCGATCTGGCCATCGAAGGCCGTGATCTGCAAGGCGTCCATCAAGCGATGGATTATTTGACCGCGAGCACAAAGGCCTTGCTTTCCGGCCAACCGCCGGCCATCGATGCCCGCGGCAAGCGGGTGATCGTCATCGGCGGCGGGGACACCGGGGCCGACTGCGTGGCGGTCGCCCTCAGGCAAAAATGCCAAAGCGTCATTCAATTCTCGCGGCGCGGCCGCCTTCCGGATCAACGTCCGTCCGACAATCCTTGGCCCGAAGCGCCGAAAGTGTTCAAGCTCGATTACGGCTATGAGGAAGCGGTCGCGACGTTCGGTTGCGATCCGCGAACATACAACGTCCTTCCGGTGCGCTTTGTCGGGAAAAACGATCGCGTGACCGGGCTGGTCACGGTGGATGTGGCGTTCGACAACCGCGGCCGGCTGCGGGAACTCCCCGGCACGGAACGCACATGGCCGGCCGACCTCGTTCTGCTCGCCGTCGGTTTTTCCGGCGTCGAGGATCATCTGTTTGCGCATACCGGCGTCGCCAAATCGCCGCAAGGAACGATCGCCGCATCTCGGAAAACGTATCAAACCGATATTCCCGGCGTCTTCGCCGCCGGGGACGCCAGGAGAGGGGCCAGCCTCATCGTTTGGGCGATGCGCGAAGGCCGGGACGCCGCCGTAGCCGTTGACCGCTATTTGCAGGAGAAGAAAGACTAAGCCAATGAGAAAACTTTATCGTGCGCCCGGCGGCGCACTTTCTTTTTTCAAAGAGACTAAGTGGGGCTTCCCTTGCTGGACTCCTCGAAGCGATTCCGCCGCTTTCCGAACGCCCGCCGTCAAAAGCGGAAGCCGGTGGGCAGCGCGTTCGAGGCCGTGTTTATCGGGCATGGATAATTTCATAGCCAAATCATGGTTGACCGATACAATATATTGTGCTAATGTCATTTCAGACAACCATATATTGATGCCACGCGTTAAAAGGTGTCCGTTCGGACTTAATAGGGAATCCGGTGCAAATCCGGAGCTGTCCCCGCAACTGTGAATGCGGACGAAACGAAGCGCCACTGTACAGGTTGCTCTTCGGGGTGCCTGTATGGGAAGGGTCGGAGTAGGATGAAGCATGAGCCAGTAGACCTGCCTTTTAACGAACGTTTCAATGCTTCGGGGGGTGAGCCATTGAAACGGCGGAGAGTCGGCAGCGACCAACGGCCTACACGGATGGAGATGACCTTTTGAACGGTTTTTCGACTTTTCAAACGCGCGTTGGCCGGCGCGCCGAAGGGATGCTTGGTGCCTGCATTTTGCTACCGCCGTTTCACGCTCATCGCGAAGATGGGCGTTTTTTTATTGGTTGTCGAAGATCAGCATCCAAAAAACATGGGAGGCGGAAGCATGCAAGGTTCTGTCGTTGCGGACAGCCAAGGCAAAACGAGCCGTTATGATGAGCAGCAGCTTATCAAAGTGATTGATGAAGCTTTCGAAGGATTGGATTTGAAGTCGAAGGATGAATTTGTCCAAAAAATTCTCCGGACGGTCGCAGCGGGGAAGACGACGACCGCCCAAGAGATTGAAAGGATGCTTGAATTGGAGGCCGCCGCGTTTATCACGGCCGAGGAGCCGGATTACACGTTCGTCGCCGCCCGTTTCTTGTTAAATCGTCTTTATCAAGAGATAGCCGAAAAGCGCGGATGCGCGGTCCGTCATGTCTATTCCGATTTTTACGGCCTGGTGAAAGCCTTGACGGACAAGGCGCTCTATTCCCGGGAGATCATGGACCGTTATTCCAAGGCGGAGATCGAAGCCGCCGGCAAATTCATCGATCCGGAAAAAGACAAACTGTTTCACTACGTCGGGCTGCGGACCATGATCGATCGCTATTTGACCAAAGACCATGACCATAACGTTTTGGAATTGCCCCAGGAGCGCTTCTTGGTCATTGCGATGGTGCTCATGCAAAACGAATCGAAAGAAAAGCGCTTGGCTCTCGTCAAAGAAGCGTACTGGGCTTTATCCAATCTCTATATGACCGTCGCCACACCGACGTTGGCCAACGCGGGAAAAACCCACGGCCAGCTGTCTTCGTGTTTCATTGACACCGTCGAAGACAGCCTGCGCGGCATTTACGACAACAATACGGACGTCGCCACATTGAGCAAAAACGGCGGCGGCATCGGCGTTTACATGGGCAAAGTCCGCGCGCGCGGGAGCGACATCAAAAAATTCAAGGGCGTCTCATCCGGCGTCATTCCATGGATCAAAGGGTTAAATAACACGGCCGTATCCGTCGACCAGCTCGGCCAGCGCCAAGGGGCCATCGCCGTTTATCTCGATGTTTGGCACAAGGATATCATCCCGTTCTTGGAACTGCGTTTAAACAACGGGGATGAGCGGTACCGCGCCCACGACGTGTTTACCGGCGTATGCATTCCCGACCTCTTTATGGAAAAAGTTCGTGACCGCGAGGATTGGCATTTGTTTGATCCGCATGAAGTCCGACGCGTCATGGGCTTTGCGCTTGAAGACTTTTACGATGAAGAAAAGGGCGATGGCGAGTTTCGCAGGCGCTATCAGATGTGCGTGGACCATCCCGAACTGTCGCGGACGACGGTGCCCGCCATCGAAATTTTTAAGAAGATCATGGCGTCCCAGCTGGAGACCGGCACGCCGTATATGTTCTACCGCGATACGGCCAACCGCATGAACCCCAATAAACACAAAGGCATCATTTATTCAAGCAACTTGTGCACGGAAATCGCCCAAAACATGTCGCCGACGACCGTCGTGCAAGAGGAATTGGTTTTGGAAGACGGCGAATCGCGCATCATCATCGTCAAAAAACCCGGCGACTTTGTCGTCTGCAATCTGTCTTCGATCAACTTGGGCCGGGCGGTCGGCAAGGCGGAAGGGGAGTACGGCGTTCTGGACCGGCTCATCCCCATCCAAGTGCGCATGCTGGATAACGTCATCGATTTGAACGATATCGAAGTGCTGCAGGCGAAGTATACGAATCAGCGGTACCGGGCCGTCGGCCTCGGCACGTTCGGCTGGCACCATTTGCTCGCGTTAAAGAACATACGCTGGGAAAGCGAAGAGGCCGTGGCCTATGCCGATCGCTTATATGAATACATCGCCTATAAAACCATCGAAGCTTCCAAGGATTTGGCCAAAGAGAAGGGCAAGTATCCGCTGTTTGCCGGAAGCGAATGGGCGACCGGAGAATATTTCATCCGGCGCGGTTATATCGACCGGAACGGAAAGAACTTGGGCGCTTTGGATTGGGCGTCTTTGGCCGAAGAGGTGCGCGAACACGGCCTGCGCAACGGGTATCTGATGGCGGTGGCGCCGAATTCGACGACCGCTTTGATCGGCGGGAGCACGGCGAGCGTCGATCCCGTTTATCGCAAAATTTACTCGGAAGAAAAGAAGAATTACAAGATCACGGTCACCGCGCCCGACCTCAATCCCACCACATGGTGGCTGTACAAGCATTCGGTGGATATCGAGCAGGAATGGTCGATCCGGCAAAACGCCGCGCGGCAGCGCCATATCGACCAATCCATATCGTTTAACATCTATGTCTACCATAACGTGAAAGCCAAAAAGCTGCTTGAGCTCCATCTGAAAGCCTGGGAAAACGGGCTCAAATCGACCTATTACGTCCGGAGCACGACGTTTGACCAAGAAGATTGCGAGAGCTGCCAGTCATAAAAAGGGGTGGACGTGATGGGCATCGCCATCATTTATGCTTCGCGATCCGGCAACACCAAAGAAACGGCGGAACTCATTCAAGACGAATGCGAAAAGTACATCGGGAACCGGGTGCCGTTGGTGCCGGTCACCGATTTACGGGCCGTGGAAGAAGTGTGCCAACACAGCACGCTTCTTTTCTTCGGCACTTACACCTGGGGAAAAGGAAAATTGCCGGATATCGCGCGCAAGGCACTCAGGTTCATGATCAAGGAAAACGATTTTGCCTTGCCACCTGTCGCGGTCTTCGGCACCGGTGAAACCATTTTTACTTATTACTGCCGGGCGGTCGATGAAGCGGCCTACCATCTCGCGCATAAAACGGAAGTTCTCGGGACGATGAAAATCGAATTGGCGCCGAGAGGGCCAAAGGCGATCAACGTGGTCAGGCAATTCACGAGGGCCATCATTGACGATTGGATGGAGGGATATAAAAGTGGCATTAAAGAAAATCAAAATACTGGAACCTGAAAATCCGAATAAACCGACGGCGATCGTCAACGGTCAAGCGAGCGGCATCGTAAACTGGAACGATCTGAAATATCCGCATTTCTATGACCACTATAAAAAGCTGCTCTCGCAATTTTGGACGCCGTTTGAAATCAATATGAGCAAAGACGTCATTCAACTGGCGCGCGGCGAGCTGGATCCGGCCGAAGTCGAAGCCTACTTTTTAATCACCGCGCTGCTCACAACGTTCGATTCGATCCAAGCGCGCTGGATCTCTTTCGCCGCTCCGTATATTACGGACACGTCGGTCGCCCACTTGCTCTACTACATATGCCGCGATGAGGTGGTTCATAATCAGAGCTATTCGTATTTGCTCGCCTCGGTGACCGACAACGAGACGCAAATGAAGACGTTTGAGCATGCGCGCACGCATCCCAAAATTTTAAAGCGGAACGAACGCGTCCTGGAAATCTATGAAAAATTTAAAGAGAACCCGACACCCCGCCATTTGGCGGAAACGCTGGTGGCGTCGAACTGCAACGAGGGCATCTTCTTCTACTCGGGTTTTGCCTATTTCTATCATCTTGCAAGAAATCAGAAAATGTTGGCGACCTCGACGATGATCCGCTACATCCAACGGGATGAGATGCTCCACAACCGCATCGGGTCGGATATCCTCAGGGCGCTTCTGGGGGAAAATCCGGAAATCGATGCCGACGGATCGTTTTCCGCGTTCATGTACGACTTTGTCAAATACAGCGTGGAGGCCGAAATCGAATGGTCCAAGTATATCTTAAAAGATATTAAAAACCTTGATCTGCTCGAATTGGAGGGCTATCTCAAGTATTTGGGAAACAAGCGCTCCCGTTTGATGGGCGGCGACATCGTATTTGAAGGGTACGAGGACAACCCGTGCCGCTGGATCCAAATCTATTCGGACGAAACGTTGGACAGCGATAAAACAGACTTCTTCGAGCAGAAGTCGCGAAACTACACCAAAATTACGGACGAAAACGGTTTTGATGAGCTTTAATGGTCCGATTTTCGGCCGCCGCTCAGGCAACCGTTCGAAGCGAAGCGCGAAAGGCGGACGTTCAAGAAGAAAGGGGCGGATTCGCGGCGATCGACGGGCAGGAATCCCGGGGGAAGTACGAATTTTATACTATGGAAGACCCCGTTTTCACACAAGGTTTCATGGCTTTGTCAACAACATCGGCAAATTGTCAAATGTTTTTCAAATTTCGTTCGCGATTCTCTCGTTTATGTTAAATAAAATGTAACCCAACCGGAGATCGGACGTATGTATTGATGAAAATCGCGCCGGCGGAATGTTCGCCATTCCGACCATTCTTGAAAGGGGGGACGAACGCATGCCGAAATGGTTGCGGAAAACGCTGATCACGCTCGTGACGGTCTTGACGCTCGGCACCGTCGTCCCCACTTTTAACGTTCATCAGGAATCCAAGAAGCCGGATTCCGGGGAACAGCGTCCGAAGGCGAGCCGCGGTGAATTTCTTGCAACGACGGGCCATGAAGCCATCGCTGTAGAGACCGTTGAGGAGCGGGTTTCGGAATGGCCCGAGATTGCCGCCCTTTGCCAAACGCGTGCGGAAATGCTTGAGCAATTGGAACGGTACGCGGCGAAAGAAGCGACCGCACAAGGCTTTGAAAAATTCGGCCCGGCGATCGCCGAAGAAATCGGAGCGGTTTACGTTGAAGATATCGTTCCGCGTTTTGCCGATGCCGTCGCGTCCCTCGGCGCGACCGTCGACGATGAGACGCTCCGGCATTTGATGGTCAGCCGCCATCCGGCGGGCGGAACGGGCGAGCGCATCCTGCATTTTTACGACGGCCGGACGGGCGAAGAATTGATTAAATTCCACGTGCGCCGCGACCATCCCCCGCAAGAAGGATATTGGTTTAACTTCCATTACCATACCTATCAGGACGGTTTTCAAGAACATCACGAAATCGCCAAGGTTTATTGGGACAAAAACATGCCGCCCAAATGGATGGCGTGACGGCATGAGCATGACCGGATGCCCAAAGCCTTCTCCCGCTCCGGACGGGGGAAGGCTTTTTTTGCTGGGTCCGGTTCTTTCCAGGCCGCAGCGTCTTCGCGTTTTCCATCCGCGGTTCATTTTAGGATGAAAAAATGTTATAAAAAACATTGTTTTTTTGACAAGAGTATGATAAATTAAGAAATGTCATTGTCAAGAATGGCCGCCTGCCGGGTTGGCCGTGGCGATGATGAAAACCGGAAGGGATAAATTGCTACGATAGGAGTTATCATCCATGGAAAACCTTGTCCAAATTGTGGTGAATCAAGGCTGAAAAAAATCCACGCGATGTTCGTCGTGGGTTTGATTTCGTGCGCCTTTTCATCACCGGACGGGGTGGACCATGATCCGACATAGAACCGTTTTCAAGAGGTCTATGGTGGGCGTGGTTTGTGCCCATCACGGCCTCTTTTTCTTTGTCAAACGGCAAGCGGCCGTTTGCATTCCTTGGACGGCCGTCGCTCATGCGAGGATGGGCATTGGCCGAGAGGCGGCAGCCACTCCCGGTTTGCGGTGGAAAAGGCGGATCTTAGAAGGGAGACATCATTAATGAAGTGGAAAGATTGGGATTTGAACCTGAAGATCCGGCTGATCGGCGAAGGCGCGACCAACCTTTTGTTTTGGATGTTTTTCCCGTTCATGTCCATTTATTTTTCAGATGCCTTCGGCAAAGGAACCGCCGGCGCGCTTCTCGTCCTCTCGCAAGTGATCGGCGTTGTCGTCGGCTTGTTCGGCGGGTATGCGGCCGATCATTACGGCCGGAAAAAAATGATGGTGATCGCCGCTTACGGCCAGGCGTTCTGTTTCATCCCGTTTGCGCTCGGCACGTCGCCGTGGCTGGATTCCGCTCTGTTGACGTACATTGGTTTTTCTTTGCTCGGCTTTTTCGGAAGCTTATACTGGCCGGCCAGCCAAGCGATGATCGCGGACGTCGTCGATGAAAAACATCGGAGCGCCATCTTCGCCGTGTTTTACACGGCGGTGAACATTGCGGTCGTCATCGGCCCGGTGTTGGGCGGCATCTTTTTCTTTAGCTATCGGTTTCCGTTTTTGTTGACGTGCGGCGGCGTCGCGCTCGTGCTCGCCGTCGTCCTGCACCGGTATCTCCGTGAAACGGCGCCCGCGGTCGAACGGGCACATGATGCGAATGCCGGCTGGATCCAATACGCCGTGCAGCAACTGCATGACTATCAAGTGATTACAAAAGACGTCATTTTTTTGCTGTTTATCGTGGCGGGNATTTTGGTGGCTCAAACCTTTATGCAACTCGATCTGCTTATGGCGGTGTACGTGACCGACAAACTGCCGGAGCAAACGTTGTTCACAATCGGCGACTGGTCGTTTTCGCTCAACGGGAAGGAAGCCTTCAGCTGGGTCGTCTCGGAAAACGGGCTGCTCGTCGCCCTTTTCACCGTCTTTATGACGAAATGGATGACCCGATATAAAGAACGTAACGTTTTCGTCATGTCCGCCGTTTTTTACGGCGTGGGCATCTTCATTTACGGGCATACATTGAACATTTGGATATTGTTTTTCGCCGGCGCCATTTTTACGGCCGCGGAGCTCATGGTCGCCGGCCTGCAAAACGATTTCATTTCGAAACTCGCTCCCGAGCACATGCGCGGCCAATATTTCGCGGCGGCGAGCCTACGGTACAGTATCGGCCGGACGATCGCCCCGCTGGCGATTCCGATGACGGCCTGGATCGGCTATTCCTGGACGTTTACGCTTCTGGCGATCGTCGCCTTTGTCGGCGCCGCTCTTTATGCCCTTATGTTCGAGTTGTTTGAGCGAAAGAAACGGGAGGCCGGAGAATGGAAAGACGCCCGGTCTTCCTAATGGATAATGAAAACATCGCGGAGGCGGCCTCTGCGATGTTTTTTTCATTTATATAAAGTTGTGCTTTTCGGCGCGCGTCGGTTCTGCGCGTTGGATGGGTCCCTTTTTGCCGCCAAGACGGTCAACGGGCTTTGGGACTTCCCGTCCTTGGGGTGTGGCTCCCGCGTGCCGCCGCCGCGCAAAAATAACAATAAAAAGAGGCGCTTCCTTTTATAAAAAAGAACGCCGCGGGCGGCTGCTTAAAACTGCTTCACATCATCCCGGCATTTAACCAAGCGGATGCCCGGCCATCTTAAAGGCGGTCACGCTTCGCGCCTGGATCGCCGCGTCCTGCCGTCGCCTTCCCGCTTTGAACAGATTGTCGAAACGACGGCCGTTGCCGCGCCTTTGTCAAACAATGGAGCAGCCGTTTGTTTCCATGCCGTGATTCGTATGGAGGAATATGCTCAAAAACCCTTGGAGAGCCCAAAAACCATCAATATTTCCACAACATTCGCCATTCCTTGCCGTCTTTTGCCACGAAGATATCCGTTTCGATCGTCATGAGACCGAAGACGCCGTTGAAGGTTTCGGCGACTTTCAGCCTGTAGACGTTTTTTAAAGGACGGGCTTTGGCGGACATCCGCCAGCTGGCGAGATGGTCGACGTCTTCAATGCGATACGTGAACGTCTTCGCGCCGAGATCTTCGATGAAGACTTTCGTGCGCTTTTGAATGTATTCGGCCTGGGTGAATTTCTTTTTCATTTCCGAATGAAAAAGCGTCCATGCGCTGCCGTAATCGCCCGTCTGCTCATATTGGTAAAATTCGTTCACGATCTCGACCGCTTCCCGGCGCGGCCAATGGCTGTACCAATACAGAGCGGCGGCAGCCAAAACGATAACCACCAGCAAATACAAGATCGCATGGAAAGGTGCGCCGCTGTTCCGCCGTATCATGATTCCATGCCCCTTTCCGCCACCAACGAACCGTTGTCCCTCTCCGAACGAGCGATGCCAGGCGATGGGTCGTTGATTGTCTGCTCGTATTAGGAAAGAAAGGTTTGTTACATATTTATGCGACGAGCCGGGGGGAGATAACGGATCAGGCGGCGGCGCCGAGTTTTTTCGGATCATCAAGGCGAAGGGGGAGGGCGAAAGGCGGTAAGATAAAGGGCGGCACACGTCCGCCCCGTTTCGGATGAGATCGTCGGAAAGGCCTGCGGCTTCATCCGAACAACAGATCGAGGATGTTCGAAAGCTCGCTTCTTTGGCCTTTCAGCACGTCCGAATGGTAGATCTCCGTATACCCGCAATGGGTGCACGAAACAAAGAGGTAATAGTTGTTTTGGATGTCGAACATTTTGCTCAATCCGGTGCCGGTCATGGCGAGTTCCTTCGTCCGGCATTCACTGTGCCCGCACTTTGAACATACAAACCGCGCCCGAATTTCGTCTTCAACGTGGCTCACGGAGGCCGTCCCCTTTCTTTTCAACCATTTTGTAAACCGGACCAACGCCCCACGGCTGATACACCTGCGCCGCTCAGCCGCAAGCAGACCGCCGCCGGCGAAGCCGGCATTTGCCGCAAACCGCTTTTCAGCCATAACGGCAGCGCCGCGTCGATGCCTCTTCGGTTTTATACCATTGATACGAAGGAGGGAGGCGGCGGGTTTCATCTCGATACTCGTTTAAGAAAGCAACGCCTCGCTTTCTGCACAAAACAAGCGCTTCCGCAGACGGGAAGCGCTTGTTGACTCAGTCTTCCTTATCTTGATACAGCCGTTTGAGTTCCTCGATGACCGGGGGATCGGTCAACGTCGTCGTATCCCCGAGGACGCGGCCTTCCGCGATGTCGCGGAGCAGGCGGCGCATGATTTTTCCGCTGCGCGTCTTCGGCAGTTCCGCGGTGTAAATGATTTCTTCCGGACGCGCGAGTTTGCCGATTTGTTCGACGACCGTTTCTTTGAGTTCAGCCGTCATGGCGGCGGACGGTTCGTTGCCTTCCTTCAGGATGACGAAAGCGGTGATCGCTTGCCCCTTCACATCGTCGCTGCGGCCGATGACGGCGGCTTCGGCGACCGACGGATGGCTGACGAGCGCGCTTTCCACTTCCATTGTGCCGATGCGGTGGCCGGAGACGTTGATGACATCGTCAATGCGCCCGAGTATCCAGATGTAGCCGTCTTCGTCGCGATGCGCGGCGTCGCCCGGCAAATACCACTCGGGAAACTTGCCGAAGTAAGTGTTGCGGAACCGTTCGTCGTCGCCCCAAATCGTTCGCAGCATGGAGGGCCACGGGTGTTTGATGACGAGATTGCCCCCGCCGTTTTCCACCGTCCGCCCGTCGTCATCAACGACATCGACGAGGATGCCGGGGAGCGGTTTGGTCGCCGAACCCGGCTTGGTCGGCGTCAAACCGGGGAGCGGAGCGATCATGGCGCAGCCTGTTTCGGTTTGCCACCACGTGTCGACGATCGGCGTTTTTTCCCTGCCGACATACTTGTGAAACCACATCCACGCTTCCGGGTTGATCGGTTCGCCGACGGTGGCGAGCAGGCGCAGCGAGCTGAGATTGTGTTTTTCGATGTAGGACGGGCCCCATTTCATGAAAGTACGAATCAACGTCGGGGCGGTGTAGAAGATGGTGACGCCGTATTTCTCGACAATTTCCCAGAATCGGTCGCGCTCCGGATAATCCGGTGCGCCTTCATAGATGACCACGGTCGCGCCGGCCGAGAGCGGTCCGTAGACGAGATAAGTATGGCCGGTGACCCAGCCGATGTCCGCCGTGCACCAGAAGATGTCTTCCTCTTTGAGATCGAAAACGCTGCGCAAAGACGTGTTCACGCCGACCATGTAACCGCCCGTCGTGTGGACGATGCCCTTCGGTTTTCCGGTCGTGCCCGATGTATACAACAAGTACAAAATGTCTTCGGCGTCCATTTCTTCGGCCGGGAAGGGCTCTTTGGAAGCCTTTTCGATTTCTTCGTGCCAGTAGATGTCGCGGCCGGCGACCATTTTGGCACCGGATGCCTCGCCGACGATCCGGACGACCAGCACTTTTTCGACCGAGCTGCCTTCGAGGGCTTCGTCGGCGTACGCTTTCAAAGGCACTTGGCTGCCGTGGCGCCATCCGGCGTCAGCCGTAATGAGGAGCTTGGCGTCGGAATCATCGATGCGGTCGCGCAGCGCTTTGGACGAGAAACCGGCGAAGACGACCGTGTGAATCGCGCCGATCTTCGCGCAAGCGAGCAGGGCGATCGGCAGTTCCGGCACCATCGGCAGATAGACGGCGACGCGATCGCCTTTTTTGACGCCGAGGTTTTTCAACATGTGCGCGGCCTTATCGACTTCGCGGCCGAGCATTTCATATGTGAAAACCTTGCTGTCGCCGTTTTCGCCTTCCCAAATGATGGCGGCTTTGTTTTTGCGCGGGCCTTGGCGATGGCGGTCGACGCAATTGTAAGCGGCGTTCAGCTTGCCGCCGAGAAACCATTTGGCGTGTGGAGGATTCCATTCCAACACTTTATCGTAAGGTTTGAACCAGGTGATGTGCTTGGCTTGTTCCGCCCAATAGCCCTCCGGATCTTTGGCGGCGCGTTCATAAATGTCCGGATCGTTAAAGTTGGCTTGCTTGGTGAAAGCGGGATCCGGGTGAAACACACGGTTTTCCTTCAACAAGGTGTCAAGTTGCTTCGCTTCATTGACCACTTGTATCACCATCCTTGCGCGTTGTATCCGAATGAAGTCGGAATTGGATAACGCTTACAATATTAAATATAACAAATTTGTGACCATTTTTGAATAAAGATTTTTTGAGGAATGATGAGAATGGTAGAAAATTACGGTCATAATCGGACCCAATGCTTGAAATTCGAGCGGGCGATCGCTCAGAAAGGGGCATCGGCAGGCCTTTGGCGATTCTTCAAAAAGTCACATGCCGCATTCGGCGTTTTTTGGATGGACGATGCCCAATAGTGAGCGACGATTCGATCAAGTGATGTGAGGTTGAGAGGAGAGCGGGATGCGCTGCGGTCATTTATTTAGAAAACGACGTGTCCGGGGGTCGAGCTAGAAAGTTCTCGGCGGGATCGTTCCTTTTTAAGGCAATCCTAAGGCCGGCCGACGCAATGGGCGCCTCTTTATCGAAAGAAATAAAGACGGCGCTCTTTTGTACGGGGGAACATCGCCTTTTTAATCTTTATATGCTTAAACGGATCGGTTGTTTGCAGGGGGCTTTACAAATCCGATGACGGCGCCCGCTTGAGAAAAAATTAGGCTTTTGTTGTCCTTTGTGACGGCGGAACCGCCCCTCGTCGTCGCGCTAGCTGCCACGGCCATTAAAAGAATGAAGCGGAGGCGCCCTGATCAGAACTTCAAATGAGCGTCAACATAGGATCATAGATTTCAAGCGATCACCGGCGGTGAATGCGGCATGATGAAAGGGAGACCTTTCAACGGGCGAGCAAAGCCTTTCCATAAATAAAATCACGCGTTTTTAATCGGTCCCTCTCGATTTTCACGATAAATGTTCATCAATTGATCAAGAAGTAGTATAAAATACCTAAAATCATGCGATTTAACGATGGAATGGAAAAAATTACACCTTCTTGGTTGTGCACATACATTCTTTTTGATTAGCAGAAAAGAGGCGGCGATTTCAAAGAATGGAAAGGCTGAAACGTTCGCGCTTCTTGTTGGTGGGCATTGATGCGCGGATTTTGTAGGGAATTAAAGAAAATGGCAAACAAGCAAGCAGAGACATCGCTTTATTTTATGTGGGCGTGGACTGGCGTCGATAGACGCAAGCTAAGGGAGCGCCTTTAAAAAAATTCCCGCAAGAGTACGGGAATGAGAATCGGATACCGCCGGGACCGCCGTCATGAAGCGAACACATGATTTGAAAGATAAAGGCGTATGTCCTCCAACAGGCGGGCTCCATCGGTAAATATATCGGCCATGATCGCCGCGAGCTCCGCTTCGGAAAGTCGACAAAAGATCTCGACCGCGGCCGGAGAAAATTGAGTGCCGCTGTTTTTGCGAATTTCTTCAAGCGCTTGCCGCACGGTTAAGACGTCGTTGTAGGCCCTTTTGGAGGTCATCGCGTCAAAAGCATCGACGATCGAAAACAAAAACGCGTAATCCGGCAGAAGATCGCGCCGGATGCGGGCATAGCCGTTTCCGTCCCAACGTTCATGGTGGTATAAAGCAATGTCCAGGCATTCGCGGATCGGTATCGCTTCTTTTAAATAAAGGTAGCTTTTCAGCGGATGGGTCTTTATCAAACGCCATTCGTCATCCGTGAGCGGGTCTTTTTTGTCGAGGATGGATGTCGGGATGTCCAATTTCCCGATGTCGTGGAGGAGAGCGCCCAAAAAGAGCGGTTTTTCTAAGCCGGGAAAACAAGACGTCTCGCGCAATAAATGACGAAAGAGCCAGGAAACCCGCAAACTGTGACTAAAGGTGTCGGCATGGTAGTTTCTTAACTTTTCCAATAATGCAGAGGCGGTGTTCGAAAGCCCGTCCATGCCCATCTTGCATCAATCCTCTCGATAAAATTGAGTGATCAGTTCCCAGCGGTTTCTGACTCCCAGCTTTTTATAAATGTTTTTGAGATGGGCTTTTACCGTATTGTTTGAGATCTTAAATTTATTGGAAATCTCTTTGTTGGAAAGGCCGTGGATAATTTCGCGCAAGATTTCAAATTCCCTTGAGGTTAGTTTTTTTTACATTTGTCCAGGCCTCCCATTCGACTGGGGCCCCTGTCAATCGCGCAAATTCCCTAATCAGGCGGCTGACGACGCGCCGGCGCTCTTCGCTGAAAATGGACTCCTGCGCGTCGCGTTTCTGCGCCCATTTCAGACAAAATAAGATGCTTTGAATCTCCTCATCTTCCAATTGCACGCCTTGAATGATCTTCAATAATGTCTTCCTCCTCCTGAAAATGCGACATGTTTTGACATCTTGATAAAACTATCAATTCATTTCCCGCATGGCTATTCCCCTTAGGTTGGTATAATTCACCCTTTATGGTGATTCAATCCGTCATAAGTCTGTGTTATACATCAACTAGTACTAAATAACTAAGTCTAAATACCTATTTTGACGAACCGTGTCGGAAGACAAATTTTATCGGAAGCGGAGGCAGGCTTATGGCGGTCGTTTCGTTAAAAGAGGTTAAAGCGGGAGATGTCGTCGCTACGGATTTGTATGCCAATAAGGTGCTCATATTGAAAGCCGGGACGGCTTTGACCGCGGAGAACATCAGGCGGTTAAAAAAATGGGGAATCGAACACATCGATATCTTGACGGCGCAGGACAAGACCATTTCCCGTCCCGCCAAGGCCGGCATTGAAAAACCGTTGGGGATCAGGCGGCTTTTCTATGAATCGCTATACAAAGTGGCCTCCGAAAAGAGGTACGGCTACGCTCTCCATAATATGGAGGATTTTAGCTACGTCGAGTCGCTTTTTTATAAGATCATGGCGGACGAAGCGATCGCCCGGTTGGTAAAGGCGCTCAAGCAATGGGATGAGGATTCTTATTTGCATTCCTTCGACGTCTTTATTCTCGGCGCGCTGTTGTCCAAACACCTTCAGATGCCCGATCCGCTTTTCTTCGTCACATGCTGTTTGTTGCATGATATCGGCAAATTAAAAGTCCCGATCGGCATTTTACAAAAAGAAAGCGAATTGACGGACAGGGAAAAGCTCCTGTTAAAATATCAAATTTTAAACAGCGATGACGTGTTTCGCCAGTTGTCGGGAGCGGAAGCCATCAAAGGGTTTACGCAGGCGCACCATCGGCGCCTGGACGCCGGAAAACTGAAAAACGGGGAAGCCGGTGATTGGGTGACGCTCGATTTGTTGATGATCGCCGACGTTTATTCGGCGCTGACCCTTGATCGGCCCTATCGGGAAGCGTACTCGTCTTTCCAAGCGCTTGAGATGTTGAGCAAGGATGACCAAAAACCGCTCGATCGTTCGTTTCTGATCGATTTTATGGAAATGCTCAACATTTACCCCAAAAACGCGATCGTTCGCCTATCTAATGGCCAGACGGCCCGGGTGGTTCAAGTGACCGATCAACTGCCGAGCATGCCGCGTTTAAAACTTTTCGGCTCCGGGAAAGAAATCGAGATTCCCCCCAATCTTACAACGGGCATTGCGTCATTTGTACAATTCGGCCGTTTGCAAAAAACGATGGACGTCAAAAGCGGATGAGCTTGTCAACTTGACAGCGCGGAAGCCCTTGAATGGGGCCAATCCAGTCATAAAAGACCGCCGGGATCGGCGGCCTTTTTTTTGCCTTGAGGGGNGTTTTTCGCCGCGTCAGCAAAACTTTGCGGATCAAATGGACACGGGCGTTTTTTCCTTGTGCTTTTTTATCGGATGTGCTATATTCCTGTTTGAACAAATGACTATTTTGGTTTTTTGGTCAGCTGAGAGGGTGGTCCCCATCGACAAGCGGACAAGAATTCTAGCCGCCGCGGAGCGCTCCTTCATGCTTTTTGGCTACAAGGGAACGACGATGGAGCAAGTGGCGAAAATGGCGAACGTGGCTAAAGGCACGATTTATCTCTTTTTTAAAAACAAGGAAGACCTTTTTGGCGAGATTGTGCAGAAATTTATTTTGATGATGCGCCAACGCGCCGAGGCGGCCATTGATCCGAACGATACGTTCTTTAATAATCTGCAGCGGGTTTTGTACGACGTGTTATCGTTCCGCAAAGAGCATCAATTGGCGCTCAAATTGACGCAAGAAGTCAGGGATATTGGAACGGATGCCGCTCGGGCGGCGCTGGACGAATTTGAAAATGCCGTCATATCGTTTATTGAACAATTCATCACCAAAGCGATCAATAATGGAAAAATTACGCCTTGCCATCCGCGATTGACCGCATTTGTCATGTTTAAACTGTACATCGCGCTCGTCTTTGAATGGGAAACGAAATATGGACAGCCGTTGTCGGAAAAAGAAATCGCGGAGCTGTTTGACCGATATCTTGTGCATGGCTTGCAACCGCGACAAGCGGAGGAACGGTGACGGCGTAAAAAACAACGGCATGGATTGGACGGCACAGCCGTGGCGCGTTAGGTCGCAAAATCGGTAAGCAGAAAAGGGCGACACAGACCGTGGCGTGCCGTTTTTCAATGCAAAGACCGCATCCATTGCGCGAGAAGGCCATACAATGGTAGAAGTAAAGAAAAAAGCATGGAAAAAAGAGCCCTTTTTTATGGCGAAAAATGACCGATTGACCAAAACAGTCAATGGTTTTATCCAAGACCGCGTCTGAGGCGTTGACCGGACAACCCCAGATGTATCGGAGTGTGAAGTACTTTATTATGATAAAGGGCGGGTGAATCAGATGTTCGAACTGTTTTTATCGGAATGCCGTTCTTATTTCCGGGATAAAAAACATTATGTTTTTATCGCGGGGATTGCGCTCATTCCCATCATTTATGCCGGCATGTTCATCTGGGCGTTTTGGAATCCTTACGACCATACGGAACATTTGCCGGTCGCCGTCGTGAATGAAGACCGCGGCGCCGAACTGGCCGGAGAAAAGATCAACTTGGGGAAAGATCTCGTCGATGATTTAAAACACAACGACGGTTTTGACTGGCATTTCGTCTCCCAAAAAGAGGCGGAAAAAGGGTTCGACCGCAACCGTTACTATATGACGATCACCATTCCGAAAGATTTTTCCGAACAGGCCACAACGGTGATGGAAAAAACGCCTGAACGCGCGCGCCTTTATTACAAGTTAAACAGCGGCTACAACTACATCGCCTCCATCATCACCGACAGCGGCGCGAGGAAAATCAAAGAAAAATTAGATCACGAAATCACGAAAAGTTTTACGGAGAACTTGTTCGATAAAATTGACGAGCTATCGAGCGGTTTGAAAAAGGCCGCCGACGGGGCCGGCGACTTGAATGACGGCGCCAAGAAAGAGCTTGACGGCTTGACCGCATTAAAAACCAATCTGAAAAAATTGGGCGATGCCGGGATCGAACTTGAACAAGGCGCCGATGCGCTCGCCGCGGGGGCGGGCGACTTGAAAGACGGTTTGGATCAGGCCGAAGCCGGCACGCAGACCCTTTATGATGCGACCAAAAATAATGCCGCGAAGGTGCAAAGCTTGGCCGACGGCGCCGACGACCTGGCGAAAAACATCCATGCGTTAAACAGCGGCATCGAGAAGATGGTCAACGGCAATCAAGAAATGGTCGGCCAATTAAACGGCAAACCATTGAGCGACGCCGTCAAACAGCTGTCCGTCGGCCTTAATCAAGAATACGACGGCCTCCGCGACTTGAACGAAAAATTGCAAGCCGCGGATGATGAGACGGCACAGCTCCAATCGTTTTTGAACGGCCTCCAACAGCTCTTTACCGCGATCGATCAATACAACAACTCGCTCCCACCGGAGCAACAAAAACAGTTCAGTCAAATCAAAGCGCTGAGCGACAATTTGGCGCAAGCGTTGAACGCAAACGCCGGAAACAATGATTTCATCGGACAACTGGATGACCTCAAAAGCGGGGTCCAACAACTGACGGACGGCCAAAAACAGTTGGTGGACGGCTTTCATGAGCTGGATGTGAACTTGCAAAAACTCGCCGCCGGCCTCACCGCCTTGCAGGAAAACATTCAAAAGCTCCCGCAGGCAACGGGACAATTGGCGACCGGCGCCGATCAGCTCGCCAAAGGCGCCGATGCGTTGAACGGCGAGTGGGGCACGCTCGTTGCGAGCATCGGCAAGGTGAACGAGGCGCAACACCAATTGGCGGAAGGCGCCGGCACCTTGGAGAAAAATCTCGTGGCTCTAAAAGACGGGTTGAAAAAGATGAATCACGGGCAAGAGCAAATCGCGGACGGATCCGGCCAACTCGCCAGCGGGATGAAAGACATTCAAGGCGGCGCAGATGAACTGGACAAAAAACTTCATGATGCCTACGGAAAAACCGCGGATGGCCATCGCGCCAACGACAACGCCGCCATGTTTGCCGAGCCGGTAAAGGCCCATAAAGATGCCGGACCGGTCGACAAATACGGCGTCGGTTTTACGCCGTATTTCCTGTCGCTCGGCTTGTACGTAGGCGCCTTGCTGCTTTCGGTCATTTACGACATGAAAGAACCGGCGATCCGGCCGAAAAACGGGGTGGTTTGGGCGTTCGGCAAATACTTGTTCCTCATCAGCGTCGGTTTGGCGCAGGCGCTCATTGCCGATGCGATCCTGTTGGGCGTCCTCGGCGTCGACGTTTCGAATCCGCTCGCTTTTATCGCATTCAGCATTTTGACGAGCTGGACCTTTATGGCGATCGTCCAGTTTCTCGTCTCGGCGCTCGGCGATCGCGGCCGGTTCCTTGCCATCATCATTCTGGTGTTGCAATTGACGACGACGGGAGGCACCTATCCGATCGAATTGTTGCCGCCGGCCCTTTACAATGTCCATCACTGGCTGCCGATGAATTATAGCATCGCCGGTTTCCGAAACATTGTCGCCGGCCATCAAACCGATTTGCTTTGGCATAACGTCCTCGTTCTCGCCGTGTTTTTGGTCCTGATGGTCGCCGCGACGACGTTGCTCTTGACGGCGCTTCACATCAAACAGAAAAATCGGCTCGACGCAGCGGCCGAAGAGGCCACGGCTTGACGGACGCAAAGCCTTCAGCCTAAACGAAGCCCGCTCCCCCGATCGGGGAAGCGGGCGAAATTTTTTGCGCTGGGCGGTTTTATGCCGCCGGTCCGCCGGCCGCTTGTTGGAGCGCGGCCGTTCATCATGCAAACGGTGCGCCCATGCTTAATGCATGCGATGGCGTCATGCGGATCTTCACCATGGCCCGTTCTCCGGCCGAACGTTTAGCCTTTACTGGATGTTGCCGCCGTGCGGGAATTGGGCCGCCGCATATTGGGAAAATTTTTGATACGCCTGTTGAAGTTTTTGTTGATCCTCGGCTTCGACGCTGTACCAGCCTTTTCTGAACATCAAATTGTAAAGATTTCTCTGGCATTCCTCGGTCTCTTGATAGAGGGTCACCACCTCTTGGTGCAAGGCGTCGTGGCTCATTTCGTGGCTGGCGGTAGCATAAGCGATCGTCAGATACTTTTCCGTCATCAGACAGTCGTTGACAAAATCGCGGTCATTCATGGCCGGCGTTTGGGGCACATTCGTTTTTGGATTTTTGATCGGTTGCGTCATGATTCCATCCCCCTGTTCATCGGGCTTTGCGCCGTTTGCAGATGTTGGGCAAGATGGTTCAACAGCTTTTGGTAATGGCGCTCGTGCAAGGTGCAGACGGCGTGCAGGGCGTTTTTCACTTCTTGATCTTGCGCTTGGTTCGCAAAAAAATGGGTTTTTTTCATCGCGTTCAAATTCCACGACATCATGTCCTGCAAATACAAAAGGTCCTTTGTGCTGATGATGAATGGCGGCTTCTGCATATACGTTTGGCCGCTCGCTTGTTGTTGCGGTTGTCGATTCATGGCGAACCTCCTCATTTTTATTTCTAGCATTTGCGTTCGCACGCTTCGATATTCAACGGGCGGCAAAGCATCTGCCTTCACGTTGGGGCGAAATGGTAATATTCAAATAACGCGATAAAGCTCGATTTGTGCTAGAATAAAGATACAAATTGGAAGCGTTTTATGGAGGGGCATTAGATGGAACAACTCATGCGCAACTTCTTTTTGTTTTTGGCAAATAACAAAAAATTGACAAAAGCCGCGAAACGCTACGGGCTCCGCTTCGGCGCAAGGCGCTTTGTCGCCGGAGAGACGATCGCGGAAGCAGTCGAGGTCATCCGAAAGCTGAACGCTGAAGGGTTTTCCGTCACCATCGACCATTTGGGGGAATTTGTCGACACGGAAAAAGAAGCCAATGAGATGGCCGACCATTGCATCGAGGCCATTCATGCGATCAGCGACCACGGTCTGGATTCCCAATTGTCCTTAAAGCTGACGTCCATGGGCATGGACATCAGCGACGATCTCGTTTTCCGAAACATGCGCCGGGTCCTCGACACCGCGAAAGAGCGCGGCGTTTTCGTCACGATAGATATGGAAGATTCCGGGCGTTGCCAAAAGACGCTCGACATCTTTACCGAGCTCAAAAAAGAATACGATAACGTCGGGACGGTCATTCAGGGCTATTTGTACCGGTCGCTCGACGATTTGGACGCCTTAAACGCCTATTCTCCAAACTTGCGGCTCGTGAAGGGCGCGTACAAGGAGCCGGAAACGGNCGCCTTCCCGAACAAGCGCGACGTGGATGAAAACTATAAAAAGATGATCAAGAAACATCTCATGAACGGCAATTATACGGCCATCGCGACCCATGATGACGCGATCATCGAATATACCAAGAATTTGGTGAAGGAATTGAACATCCCGAAAGACCAATTTGAGTTTCAAATGTTGTACGGCATCCGGCCCGAACGCCAAAAGGAAATCGTCAAAGAGGGTTACAAGATGCGGATTTACGTGCCCTATGGTTCGGATTGGTATGGCTATTTCATGCGCCGACTCGCCGAACGGCCGGCCAACGTCGCATTTGTTTTGAAGGGCATTTTCGGAAAATAAACATATACTCATATTGAAAGAAATCGGCGGAAGTCCACGACGGCTTCCGCTTTTTCTTCATGCCGTCCCGTCGCGTGAAAACTTTTCTAAAACCAATATTGAGAACATTTTAAAGGTGGTGTATATTATTTATTGGAAAATAAATTTTTTTAAACGGTTATGAATGAGTATTCATTCAAGATCTACGGAGGAGGTATCGGCGAGATGGAGACGATCCGCAAGGCAGCGGTCATCGGATCCGGGGNGATGGGATCGTCGATCGCGGCCCATTTGGCCAACGTCGGCATTTCGACCTTGCTGTTGGACATCGTGCCCCGTGAATTGACCGCCGCCGAAAAAGCCAAGGGGCTGTCGCTTGCAGACAAAGCGGTCCGCAACCGGTTGGCACAAGATGCCAAGGGCAAATTGTTGAAACAGAAGCCGGCACCCTTGACCTTGCAGGAAAACGCGGCACTGATCGAAGCGGGCAACCTTGAAGACGATTTGGACCGGCTTGCGGAAGCCGACTGGATCATCGAAGTGGTCGTCGAGAATTTGGAGATCAAGAAAAGCGTGTTGGAAAAAGTCGACGCCCACCGGCGCCCAGGGACGATCGTCAGCTCCAACACATCGGGGATTTCCATTCACGCGATGGCCGAAGGGCGTTCCGCCGATTTTAAAGCGCACTTTCTCGGCACGCACTTCTTCAATCCGCCCCGCTATTTGAAGCTTCTGGAGATCATTCCGACGCACTATACGGATCCCGACGTCGTTCGCTTCATGAAGGCGTTCGGCGAGGACACGCTCGGAAAAGGCGTCGTCATCTGCAAGGATACGCCGAACTTCATCGCCAACCGCATCGGCGTCTACGGCCTTCAGGTGTCGCTTCGCGAAATGCTGGCGCGCGGATTCACCGTCGGCGAAGTGGATTCCGTGACCGGACCGCTCATCGGCCGCCCGAAAAGCGCGACCTTCCGCACGCTCGATGTCGTCGGCATTGACACGTTCGTGCACGTCGCCGACAACGTCCGCGAAAACGTCGACGACCCGAAGGAAAAAGACGTCTTCGCCGTGGCGGATTTCATCCGTGAGATGGTCGACCGGGGCTGGATCGGCAGCAAATCGGGTCAAGGCTTCTATTGGAAACGGGGAAGCGAAATCCTTCAGCTCGATCCGAAAACGCTGACGTATTCGCCGCGGGAAAAATTGAAAGCGCCTTCCATACAGCAGGCCAAACAGCTGAAAACGACGCGGGAAAAAATCAAATGGTTGGCATACGCGAACGATCGCGCCGGCGAATACATCTGGTCCGTGTTAAAGCCGACCCTTCTGTACACGGCCGAAAAGGTGTACGACATCGCCGACGATCTCCGCGCCGTCGACTTGGCGATGAAGTGGGGGTTTGGCTGGGAGCTTGGCCCGTTTGAAACGTGGGATGCCATCGGCCTTGAAAAATCGGTCCAGCGCATGCGCGACGAGGGCGAAACCATCCCGGCCTGGATCGAGGCGATGATTGAAAGCGGTTTCCAAACGTTCTATAAAGAGGAAAACGGCCGCCTCTATTACTACCATGACGGGAAATACGTCGAGGAAGAGGCGAACCCCAAGGTCATCCATCTCCATCTGCTCAAGGGAGAAAACCGCGTGATCAAGAAAAACGCGGGGGCCAGCCTCATCGACATCGGCGACGACGTCGCCTGTCTGGAGTTCCATTCGCCGAACAATGCGCTCGGCCCGGATGTCCTGCAGATGATGAATCTGGCCGTCGAGGAAGTTGAAAAGAATTATAAGGGCCTGGTCATCGGCAACCAAGGCAAAAACTTCTGCGTCGGTGCCAACATCGCCTTGATGTTAATGGAAGCGCAAGACGAGAATTTTGACGAATTGGATCTCGTCATTCGCGAATTTCATAAGACGATGCTGCGCCTGAAATATTCCAACCGGCCGATCGTCGCGGCGCCGTTTCAAATGACGCTCGGCGGCGGTGCGGAAGTGAGCCTCGCCTGCAGCGCGATTCAAGCGTCGATGGAAACGTACATCGGGCTCGTCGAAGTCGGCGTCGGCCTCATTCCCGGCGGCGGCGGCAATAAAGAGCTGCTGATCCGCTATCTCGAGCGCCTGCCCGAAGGCGTCCCGGTCGACCTGACCGCCGTCAGCAATCAAGTTTTCAAATTGATCGCGACCGCGCAGGTGTCCACGTCGGCGGACGAGGCGAAAAAACTCGGATACTTGCGGGAGTCGGACGGCATCAGCGTGAACGGGGATCATCTCCTCCACGACGCCAAACAACGCGTCCTGTCGCTTTATCATAACGGCTATCGTCCCCCCGTGCCGCGGAAAATTCCGGTTTCGGGAGAAGCGGGCTATGCCGCGATGGTCATGGGCGCCGAGACGATGAGGTATTCGGGCTACGCCTCCGATCACGACGTCAAGATCGCCAAAAAGCTGGCGTATGTCCTGGCGGGAGGACTCGTTCCCCAAGGCACCGAAGTCGACGAACAATACTTGCTCGATTTGGAAAGAGAGGCGTTTCTCAGCCTCCTCGGCGAACCGAAAACTCAGCAGCGCATGCAGCACATGCTCTTAAAAGGCAAGCCGCTGCGCAATTAATGAAAAGGGGTGAGCACATGAACGAAGCGGTTATCGTCGCCGGCGCGCGCACGCCGGTCGGCAAAGCGCACAAGGGAAGTTTTGCCCACACCCGTCCGGATGACCTCGGCGCGATCGCGGTGAAAGAAACCCTCAGACGTTCGGGTTATGAAGGCGACATCGACGACATCATCATCGGCTGCGCGATTCCGGAAGCCGAGCAAGGCTTGAATGTCGCCCGCCAGATCGGCGCTCTGGCCGGTCTGCCCGAAAGCACGCCCGCGATCACGATCAACCGATATTGTTCTTCCGGGCTCCAAAGCATCGCTTATGCCGCCGAACGCATCATGGTTGGCCACGCCGAAGCGATCATCGCGGGCGGCACCGAATCGATGAGCCTCGTGCCCATGGGCGGGCACGTCGTGAAACCGAATCGAAAACTCGTGGAATCGGCGCCGGCCTATTACATGGGGATGGGCCATACGGCCGAGGAAGTGGCGCGCCGTTACGGCATCACGCGCGAAGAACAAGACGCCTTCGCCTTGCGCAGCCACCAAAGGGCGGCCAAGGCGATCGACGAAGGCAAATTTGCCGAAGAAATCGTCCCGGTCGAAGTCGTCAAGCGCTGGGTCGACGACAACAACAAAGTTCATGAAGAAACCGTCACGGTGGCGCAGGATGAAGGCGTTCGCCGCGACACGTCGATGGAGGCGCTCGCGAAACTGAAACCGGTCTTTCATCGGGAAGGCTCGGTGACGGCCGGCAATTCGTCGCAGACGAGCGACGGAGCGGCCGCGGTTCTCGTCATGAACAGGGAAAAGGCCGAGGCGGAAGGGTTAAAACCGCTGGCGAAATTCCGGTCCTTCGCCGTCGCCGGCGTCCCGCCGGAAATCATGGGCATCGGCCCGGTAAAGGCGGTGCCGAAAGCGCTGAAGCTCGCCGGATTATCCCTTGAGGATATCGGCGTCATCGAATTGAACGAGGCCTTCGCCTCGCAATCGATTCAAGTCATTCGCGAACTCGGCCTGGATGAAGAGATCGTGAACATCAACGGCGGGGCGATCGCGCTCGGACACCCGCTCGGATGCACGGGAGCAAAGCTGACATTGACGTGCATCTACGAGATGAAGCGCCGGGGCGCGCAATTCGGTCTCGTGACGATGTGCATCGGCGGCGGCATGGGCGCCGCGGGCGTCTTTGAACTCCTTTGAAAATCTATCCATTCGGAGGGATGAAAAATGGGAAGCACGGCGGAACAAGCGGTAAAAGGCGGCTCCTTTCTCGTCGAGGAGATCCGTCCGGACCAAATCTTCGTTCCGGAAGAGATCACGGAAGAACAAGAACTGATGGCCAAAACCGCGGAGGACTTCATCAATAAGGACGTTCTGCCCCATTTGGAACAACTGGAAAAACAAGACCTTGAACTGACTAAAAAGCTGCTGCGCAAAGCCGGCGACTTGGGCCTCCTCGGCGCCGACGTTCCCGAAGCCTATGGCGGTCTCGGTCTTGATAAAATCACATCGTCGCTGATCACGGAAAAATTCGCGCCGGCGCGCTCCTTTTCGCTGAGCTTTGGCGCCCACGTCGGCATCGGCACCCTTCCGATCGTCTTCTTCGGCACGGAAGAACAAAAGAAAAAATATTTGCCGGACTTGGCGACCGGGAGAAAATTTGCCGCTTATGCGCTGACCGAACCCGGTTCGGGATCGGATGCGCTCGGCGCAAAGACGACGGCCAAACTGAACGAAGCCGGCACGCATTACATTTTGAACGGCGAAAAGCAATGGATCACCAACTCCGGTTTTGCCGACGTGTTCGTCGTCTATGCGAAGATCGACGGGGAACATTTCACCGCCTTCATCGTCGAACGCGATTTCCCCGGCGTTTCAACCGGCGCCGAAGAAAAGAAAATGGGCATTAAAGCTTCCTCGACACGGACGCTCATCCTGGAAGACGTTCCGGTGCCCGTGGAAAACGTCCTCGGCGAACCGGGCAAAGGCCACAAGGTCGCGTTCAACATTTTGAACATCGGGCGGTACAAACTCGCCGTCGGCTGCGTCGGCGCCGCCAAAAGGGTTCTGGAAGTCGCCGTCAAATACGCCAATCAAAGAAAACAGTTCCAGCGGCCGATTTCGAGCTTCACGCTCATCCAGAACAAATTGGCCAATATGGCGATCAAGACGTTTGCCGCTGAAACGACGGTTTACCGCACCGTCGGGCTGTTCGCCGACCGCATGGACCGCTTGACGGAAGAGGAGATCAACGACGGCGCAAAAGTCGCCGCCGCGATCGCCGAATACGCGATCGAATGCTCCTTGAACAAGGTCTTCGCCTCCGAGGCGCTCGATTATATCGTCGACGAGGCCGTGCAAATTCACGGCGGCTACGGCTACATGGCCGAATACGAAGTCGAAGCGGCTTATCGCGATTCGCGGATCAACCGCATTTTCGAAGGGACGAACGAAATCAACCGCTTGCTCGTTCCGTCGCAATTGCTCAGGAAAGCGATGAAAGGCGAGCTGCCTTTGATGGAAAAAGCGCAAACCCTTCAAGAAGAGCTCATGTTGATGATTCCCGAGGAGCCGGGGAACGCCCCGCTCGAAAAGGAAAAATATCTGCTCAACAACGCCCGGAAAGTCTTTTTGATGGTCGCCGGTCTTGGCGTGCAAAAATTCGGCAAGGCGTTGGAAAATGAACAAGAACTCCTCGCCAACGTGGCGGATATCGTCAGCGACATCTATGCGATGGATTCGGTCATCCTCCGCACCCAAAAGGCGATCGACAAAAACGGTGTCGAGCCCAACCGTCAAAAATTGTTGATGACCGAAGTCCTTTGCCAAGAGGCGTTCCAACACATCGAAAGCCTGGCGAAAGAAGCGCTGCTCATGATTGAAGAAGGCGATCAGCTGCGCATGATGCTGACGGCATTGCGCAAGCTGNCCCGCTTCACCCCGTCCAATACGACGGCGAAAAAGCGGGAGATCGCCGCGAAGCTGATTGAAGCCGAAACCTACGTCGTGTGAACATTGAATATCCCGCACGTACCGCTCACGCATTGCGCTTTTCGACTCCCCCGCGGGGGGAGTTTTTTTGTTTCGGTCAGCCGTGACCGGTTCAGAGGCGAAACGGGAAACGGATGCGGGAACGGCCGATCTGCTGCCTAGCCTAGACGGCGGACGCTTTCGGAGCGATTCCTCCGGTTTTCGACTTTTTTTATCCGTCCGGGTGCGCATACTTGACCAAATTTTGCTATAATAAAAAAATAGACAGGCTCGCGCTGAACCGATGCGCCTCGGGGCGAACGTCTTTCAGAACACGGTTTAAAGGCGGCCCTTTGCGATAAAAGAAGGGAGAATCGTGAACGTGTTGACATTTTACGGGTATTCGGGTTGCGGAACGTGTCGAAAAGCGAAAAAATGGTTGGATGCCCGCGGCATAGAGTATCATGAAGTGCCGATTCTCGAATCGCCGCCGTCGAAAGTCGAATTGGAAAAATTTTATAAGATCAGCGGCCTGCCATTAAAAAAGTTTTTTAATACGAGCGGAAAAAGGTACCGTGAACTCGGCATGAAAAATAAGGTGGAGACGGCTTCGGAGGACGAGCTTTTAAATTGGCTTGCATCCGACGGCCGCCTCATCAAACGCCCGATCGTGACCGACAACGAAAACGTCACCATCGGGTTCGACGAAACCGCTTTTGAGCGGGTATGGGGGAAATATGCCGAACGGTGATCGGACGGGGGCATGCCCCTCGGTGACACCTTGCACCCGGTGTTTTTCTGAACTAGGATGGATTTGAATGGATGAGACAGGAGGTCATCATTTTGAACGTACCGAAGCACCTGCGTTATACCGAAGAACACGAATGGGTCAAAGTGGAAGACAATAAGGTCAAGATTGGCATTACCGATTTTGCCCAAGACGAATTGGGAGACATCGTCTTCGTCGAATTGCCGGAAGTCGGCGACGAAGTGACGAAGGACGAACCGTTTGGCAGCGTCGAATCGGTCAAAACCGTCTCGGAACTGTACGCCCCGGTCAGCGGGAAAGTCGTCGCCGTCAATGAAGAACTGGAGGATGCTCCTGAACTGGTCAACGAATCTCCGTACGAAAAAGCGTGGATGATCGAAGTCGAACCGAGCGATATCTCGGAAGTGGATACGCTTCTTTCACCCGAAGATTACGAAAAACACATCCAAGAGGATTGAAAGGGAAGCCCGTTGGTTATGCCGACGGGTGCTTTTTTGCGGCGGCGGATCTTCATGCCGGCATTGCCACAAAATACTAATCTCATTACAAATATTAAGAGACGAGCTGTCATTGTTATTAAATTGTATATTTATTAATGGCTTTGCCGTGGTATAAAGAGATTAGGAGAAGTTCGGCCGGATGGCCGGTTCGGTTGCTCAAAATCGAACGCCGAAAGTCCGAACGGAAGATCCCTTCGGAACTTTTGAAAGGTGAGAGGTGAAACCATGACGATGAGCAACGCACCATCTTTAATGACAAAGACAGCTCCTGCTTTTACGCTTGAAGATAAAATTTATCAAATCCAAAACGGTGACGAACGTTTACGGAATAAATTGATCGACAGCTACCAACCGTTTATCAAAAAGGTTGTTTCCAAAGTGTGCAACCGTTTTATCGACCAGTCTATGGATGAATACAGCATCGGCCTTTTCGCTTTCAACGAGGCGATCAATCAATATCAAAAAGGCCAAGGCAGCCGCTTTTTGACGTTTGCCGACATGGTCATCCGCCGCCGCATCATCGATTTTCTCAGAAAGGAAGCGCGCACGGCGAATACCGTTTATTTTGACCAGCCGGAGACCGATGAAGACGGCCAGCAAGAGGAAAGCTACATCGAACAGCAGGCCGCCATTGATTATTATGAGGAACAACAGCAAATCCAAGAGCGCATGGAACAAATTGAATCCTATAAAGAATTGCTGCTTCAATACGGCATTACTTTTAAAGTCTTGAGCAAGCAATGCCCGAAGCACATCGATGCCCGCGAGAACGCGAAGCAGATCGCAAGAATTTTGGTAGAAAATGAAAAATTGGCCAACTATTTGTTGGAGAAAAAGCAATTGCCGATCAAAGAGCTGCTTCAATACGTCTCGTGTAGTCGCAAAACGATTGAAAGGAATCGAAAATATATTATAGCCGTCTCGCTCATCTATCTCGGCGGATTTACGGCCCTCAAGCCGTACATTGAACCGGAGACGGTGTAATGAGCGGCCGTATGGCCTCTGTGGAGTAAAGGGAGGGAAGCGATTGATCCGTGGGGTTTTGATATCCAAGCGGGGCCAAAAAGCGGTCGTTTTGACGACGGACGGCGCATTTCAAGATGTGCGGCTGAAGCGAAGCGCCCGCGTTGTCGTCGGCCAGACGGTGTTGGATTACCACATTCAGGCCGGCATCCCGTTTATGCGCAAAGTGACCCTTTCGCTTTCGGCCGCCCTCATCTTATTGTTTTCTTCTTTCGGCTCGATCGGGCCGGGAGGGTTGCGGCACGCGGTGGCTGCTTACGTGAGCTTTGACGTGAACCCGAGCATTGAAGCCGCCATCGATCGAAGGATGCATGTCGTCACGGTGAAAGCGCTTAATAAAGATGCGGAAAACATTCTTAAAGAGTGCCGGAATTTCCGCGGCATGTCACTGAACGCATTCATGTATTATATTTCCAATCGGTTGGCCCGCCATGGTTATTTGACGGACAAGAATGAAGTGGTCGTCAGCACGGCGGTCACCGGTGAAGTGCCCCATTCTGAAAAAAAGGCGTTTCTAACCGCTTTAAACCGAAAGATTGAAAAAATTGCCAACGACCGTTCATTTAAACGCTCGGCTGAAGCGGTGAAGGTCATCCATACGACGCTTCACCGGCGCAATCAGGCGGCGAAATTCGGTTTAACCGCCGGCAAGTACGTCCTGTATTTAAAGAAGTCGAAAGAGCAGCGCGGCTTGACGATCGACCAAGCGAAAGCGATGAGCGTGAAGGAGCTGCGCAATGAAATACCCCGGGAAACCGTGAAGAAGAAACCTTCGGTCCATACCGGGAGCCGTTTCAAAGCGCTGTCCATCCGTGAGCAAAGCCTAAAAACGCCGAAGGCAGTCCAAAAAGGAAAATCTTCAGTTATCATGAACCTTGGAAGGCAAAGATGGCGTCACCCGCGCCGGCAACCGAATCACGTCGTGAACATGAAAGAGAAGGAAGAGAAACTTTTCTTAACGAAAAAGCGGGAAAAATCATTCAAGCCGTCCGAAAATGGCATCCGAATCAAGCCGTCCGCTCATGGTCACCACACGGATAATAGGCGTTTGAGAACGGAAAGATGGCCTTTTCATCATCGGCCTGTTTCCGTCGATCGTCACGGTCCGCTTCCAAAGCGGCATCACCATGTGCACACACATGAACACCGGTAAAATGGGTTCGATGAGGACTTATTTTATATTTATTCATTATCCGATTGTCTTAAAGGCGAAAACCGTAGGCGCACGGTAGCGCCTTTATTTTTTGTATAGGAACGAGGCGTATGTAGAAAAAATGAAGGATGTTATGCTTAATCCGACGGTTCGAATGGCATGTGTTTTTTTATCCCACACGACTCTTGTGATACATAGGGCGGAAAAAATGAGGTGAAGCGACATGTTGATTGAGGCATCGGAACGGTTTGTTGCGGTTTTATCGCAAAAACCCGCACTTGTGCCGCTGTACAAAAACAAGCGCATGGACGTGGAGATCAACGGCGGCGAGGAACGCGTTTGGATTCGCTTTGACGACGGCCATTGCGAGCGGTTGGTGGCGGCTCCCGAACGCGTTGACGTCACGGTGAACGGAAGCATTGAGGACGTGACGGCGCTCGTCAACGGCAGCGAGCGGCTCATGCTCCTCGAAGAAGAAGGCCGTCTTAAAGTCGAGGGGCATCTTCGCCATTTATTGGCTTTGGAATCCTTATTCCTTCTGACAGAAAGCGGGGCCGCCGCGAAGTAATGGCGGCGGCCCTTGCCTCGTCTGCGATGGATGAAACCGGCCCCTTGCGCTCGTTTGAGAGGGGAATTTTCAATCCGTGGGCGGTTCCGCCGATCTTGCTCGGATCACCGCTTCCGGTTTTTTCGGGATCGTCACTCCCGGCCCGATTCCGCTTGTTCTTGCTCGGACAACAGCGGGCCAAGGGCTTCAACGATTTCGTAAAAGGCGGCTTTGTCGCCGAAGCGTTGCACAATGTTGCCGTCCGCGTCGATGATGAACGTCGACGGGACGCACGTGCATCCGTATGCTTCATAGGTTTTTAAACCGTCATCCAACAGGACGGGGAAGGTCAGCTTTTGCTCTTCAATAAAACGAATGCCGTCGTCCGGCGCGGCTTCGCGGCCCGTCGCGTTGATCGTCAAAAAGCCGAGGGCGTCTTTGTTCATGGTCCGGTAAAACGCTTCTTTTTGCGGCAAGTCGCGTTGGCAATCCGGGCACCACGATACCCAAAAGGTGAGCAGGACGGGTTTTCCGGCAAAGTCGGACAAGCGGACGGTTTTTCCTGTTCGTGCCTCTTTCAATGAAAAGTCCGGCGCTTTCATCGTTTTTCGGTGCAAGAGACGGCGGTTGTGCGCCTCTTGCCCGGCCTCCTTTCCTAATAAGTCGACGGTGTCGGATTTTCTTCTGCAATCGCCGGCCGGCATCGGGATCATCGCTTCCCGAACCGGGACGGCTTCCCCTTCATTATAGTCGCTATCGCCCGGTCTGTCGTTTTTGGCGATGCCGACTTCGTTTCTCCCCGTTTGCGGCCTCGCTGTGCGTCGTTTTGTGATTGGAAAAATTTTTACAGCGGTTCAAGGCGGTTCGACGTTTCCAATAGCATTGAGCCGGCAAGGCGATGGCACGACGCTTCTCCTCACGGTTGACAAGTCCTCCTTTTTCCCGCCAAGGCGCGGTTTTTCCGTCCCGTTTGCAGGAAGGCGCTTTGGGATGGCGCGCAGACGGGATCAAAATTTATTCTTGACAGGCCGATGAATCCTTGATAACATTCAAAATAATCATTTTGGAATTTAAGAATTGAATCGTCGTAAAAATCGCTTATCCAGAGCGGTGGAGGGACTGGCCCGATGAAGCCCGGCAACCTGCTGGTGCGCTGACACCGGTAAGGTGCCAATTCCTGCAAGCTTTTCCGGCTTGATAGATAAGGGATTGATGCTGTCTTCAATCCTCTGTCTATCAGAGGTTTTTTTCTTAGCGTTAGCGTGAACGCTCACGCGTTGGCAATTCCGACAACTTAATGAAGTGGAATGAATCTCTTATCCAGAGCGGCGGAGGGACTGGCCCGATGAAGCCCGGCAACCCCGAAGGAACCCCTTCGGATAGGTGCCAATTCCAGCAGGATGCGTGCCATCCTGAAAGATAAGAGCGGTCTAAACCCCTTCTTATCCTTCGGATGGAAGGGGTTTTTTAGTTCCCGGAAAAACCCGGGGACAGCCCTCTTATTTCATTCATTGTGCGGCTTCGGCAACAACGGGTTTCACCCGTTAATACTTTCAAGGGGGATGTTGACATGTCAAAATCATTGGAAAATCAAGGATTTGCCACGGTGAGCGTTCACGGCGGGCAAACGCCCGATCCGGCAACCCATGCCCGAGCGGNGCCGATCTATCAAACGACGTCGTATGTCTTTGACAACACGGAACACGCGCGCAAATTGTTTGGTCTGGAAGAAGCCGGGAATATTTACACGCGCATTATGAACCCGACGACCGAAGTTTTAGAAGAACGCGTCGCCGAACTGGAAGGCGGCATCGGCGCGCTGGCGCTGTCGTCGGGCATGGCGGCGATCGCTTTGTCGATACTCAACATCGCCGGCCCTGGCGATGAAATCGTCGCCTCCACCGATTTGTACGGCGGAACGTATAACTTGTTTGCCGTCACGTTTCCGAAAATCGGCATCCATGTCAAATTCGTCGACGGCACCGATCCCGAAAAATTCAGAGAGGCGATCACGCCGAAAACGAAAGCGATATTCGGGGAGATCATCGGCAATCCGAGCTTGAACGTGCTCGACGTCGAAGCGGTCGCCCAAATCGCGCACGAAGCCGGTCTCCCGCTCATTATCGATAACACGTTCGCCACGCCGTACCTTTGCCAGCCGATCAAATGGGGAGCCGACATCGTCGTCCATTCGTTGACGAAATGGCTCGGCGGGCACGGCACGGCGATCGGCGGCATTGTCGTCGACGGCGGCCACTTCGACTGGGCTTCCGGCCGTTTTCCGGAATTTACCGAACCCGATGCGAGCTATCATGGCCTCCGCTACGCCCAAGATATCGGAGCGGCCGCGTACATCACGAAGCTACGCGTTCAGTTGCTTCGGGACTTCGGCGCGTGCCTGAGCCCATTTAACGCCTTCCTTATTCTCCAAGGCATTGAAACGCTACATTTAAGGATACCGGCGCATCAAAAAAACGCGGAAAAAATCGTTGATTTTCTGTTGAATCACCCGAAGGTGTCATGGGTGTCCTATCCCGGTTTACCGGATCACCCGTCGCATGAATTGGCGAAAAAATATTTGAAAGGCGGCTTTGGCTCCATCGTCAACTTCGGCATCAAAGGAGGGCGGGCGAGCGGCAGCAAGCTGATCGATTCGGTGAGGTTATGGTCCCACCTCGCCAATGTCGGCGACGCGAAGTCGCTCATCATTCATCCCGCGACGACGACCCATCAGCAGCTCAGCGCCGAAGATCTTGCAAAAACGGGCGTGACGGAAGATTTGGTGCGCTTGTCGGTCGGCATCGAGGACGTCAACGACCTCATCGCCGACTTGGAGCAGGCCTTGGAAAAAGTCGATGAAGCCGCTTCAATCGGTGTGAAAAGTTGAGGGAGGAGCCGTGCGCATCATCGCAGATAGGGCGGCGTTGCGTCCGATTCACGGCGATGTCGATCTCGGCGCGGTGGCGCTCGAGTCGGGCGCGACCCTTCGGCGCGCGTCGCTGCGCTTCGAGATGGTCGGCAACCCCGATGCGCCCGTCATTCTGGTGTGCCATGCGTTGACCGGCAACCACGAAACGGTGGGATATGCCGGGGACGGCTGGTGGAGCGGGCTCGTCGGCGCCGGACTTCCGATTGACACCGAACGCTATCAAGTCATTACCTTCAATGTTCTCGGCGGCTGCAGCGGCTCAACGGGCCCCGCATCCACCAATCCGGACACGGGAAAGCCGTATCAGACGGATTTTCCCTTTGTCACGGTTCGTGACATAGCCAAGGTGCAGCTGATCGCGCTGAACCGGCTCGGCATCCGCCAAGTCGAGGCGGTCATCGGCGGGTCGCTCGGCGGCATGCTTGCGCTCGAGCTCGGTATTTCAGCGCCGGAACGCTTCAATAAAGTAATTTGCCTGGCGGCGACGCCGTATGTGACGGATTACGCCATGGCCTTCAACGCCATCGGGAGAAAAGCGATCATGGATGACCCGGCGTGGCGCGGCGGGCGTTACGATCCCGAGCGCCCGCCTTCCGCCGGTCTGGAAACCGCGCGCATGGTCGGCATGGTCACATACCGCTCGCAGGCGCTGTTCAATCGGCGCTTCCAAAGAGAAAGGAAAGACGGTTGGGGAAACAGCCATGATGAAACGGCTTTTCAAATCGAATCCTACCTTCGCTATCAAGGGAAAAAACTGGCCCGCCGCTTTGACCCGAACAGTTATCTCTACTTGTTGAAAGCCATGGACAGCCATGACATCGGCCGGGGACGAGGCGGATGGCGCCGGGCGATCAAAGAGCTTAAAGCCCCGCTGCTCGGCATAGGGTTCCGCGGCGATCTCTTGTATCCGCCGGAGATGATCCGGCAGATGGTGGAGGTTCACCGCACCGTCCAACCGGCCTCCGCCTTTTTTGAAGTGGAGACAGAGTACGGGCATGACGGCTTTTTGACCGAGTTTGAGAAGTGGGGCGGACGGATAAGGGAGTGGTTGAATGGCGATTAATATCGCCTTGCTCGGTTTCGGGACGGTCGGCTCAAGCGTCTGGCGGCTTCTGGCACGGCGTCGGAAAGAAGTTGAAGCGTTGCTCGGGGATGAGGTGCGCATCACGGATGTCGTGATTAAAGATGAGCGAAAGCCCAGGGATTTGCCAAAGACGACGCGCGTTTCCACCGACTTTTCTCAAGTGTTGAACGATCGGGACATCCATGTCGTCATGGAGGCGATCGTCGGCGTCGAACCGGCCTTTTCTTATCTCAAAGAAGCGCTTGAGCGGGGGATTCCGGTCATTACGGCCAATAAGGCGATGTATGCCATCGAGGGGAAAAAGCTACAGGATATGGCAAGAACCAAAGACGTGCCCATCGGTTATGAAGCGACGGTGGCCGGCGGCGTGCCGATCATCCGGACGATCCGCGATCTCCTACATGTCAATCGCGTGAGGCGCTTGGAAGGCATTCTCAACGGCACGAGCAATTATATTTTGACCGTCATGCGCGAAAACGGATGCCCTTTTTTCGAGGCGCTCGCTGCGGCGCAGGAAAAGGGCTATGCGGAAGCCGATCCGTCCTATGACATCCAAGGCATGGACGCTTTTTATAAATTGATGATTTTGTGCGGCACCGTCTTCGGGAACCAGCCGGACTGGTCGGAAGTCGTGTGCCGAGGCATCGACCGCATCCGCTTGTCCGACATCCAGGATGCGGAAAGCAAGGACCAGCGCATCAAGCTGATCGCGGAAGCGCGCCTCACCGATGACGGGAGAATCGCTGCCAAGGTCGAACCGCGTTCGGTCGGCCGCGACCATCCCTTGTACGGCATCGAAGGGGTCGACAATGCGATTGTGCTTGAGACGGATTGGCTCGGTCGTCTCACGTTGATCGGCCCCGGGGCGGGAGGGTTTCCGACGGCAAGCGCAATGATCGAAGATCTCGTCGCCATCGCGGCCAAGCGGCGCGGGACGCTGGCCTTGCCGAGGGGATAAAAGGGATTGGCAAAAAGATGAATTTATATGAAAACAGTTTAAGATGCTAACAAACCAGCGGAAGGCTGGTTTTTTTAATTTTTAAGAACAAAATGTGTGGAGCCGAGGCTGTTACCATGTACAGGGGGATAATTATAAATTAACGCTGCATAAAATCTGCAAGGTTTTCGGGAAACGTACTCGGCTGCATCTGATTTTGAAAGTCCATTCTCGTTTAAATTATAATAATATAGATCATCAAGAAGTAAGAAGTTCGTGTGGTGGACGGGATTAATGGACTCCGCCTTAAACAATATATATTTTGATGTTTTGCCTTGCTTTGGATTAAATATTAGATTAGAATGAGAATAGATTGAGAATATTATTCCGGCCAGGAAGCACAATTTTAAATAACCATGTAAAAAATGGAGGTTATAGGCATATGGCACAACCGACTCTCAAGATTGAAGATCTGCACGTTTCCATCGAGGGCAAAGAAATCGTCAAAGGCTTCAGCCTTGAAATAAAAGGCGGGGAAATTCACGCCGTCATGGGTCCGAACGGTACCGGCAAATCGACGCTCGCGTCGGCGCTCATGGGTCATCCGAAATATGAAATTACCGGCGGCAAAGTCACCTTTGACGGACAAGATCTTTTGGAAATGGAAGTCGACGAACGCGCCCGCGCCGGCTTGTTCCTCGCGATGCAATATCCGAGCGAAATCAGCGGCGTCACGAATGCCGATTTCTTGAGAACGGCCATCAACGCTCGCCGCGGCGAAGGCAATGAAATCCCGGTGATGCAGTTCATCAAAAAGCTCGACGAAAAAATGAAACTGCTCGACATCGACGAAGAATTCGCCAACCGCTACCTCAACGAAGGCTTCTCCGGCGGCGAGAAAAAACGCAATGAAATCCTCCAATTGATGATGCTCGAACCGAAGATCGCGATTTTGGATGAAATCGACTCGGGCCTTGACATCGACGCGCTGAAAATCGTCGCGAAAGGCGTCAACGCCATGCGTTCGCCGGAATTCGGCTGCCTGATCATCACGCACTATCAACGCTTGCTCAACTACATCAAACCGGATAAAGTCCACGTCATGATGAAAGGCCGCATCGTCAAGTCCGGCGGTCCGGAACTCGCCGAACGCCTCGAAGCCGAAGGTTACGACGGTTTGAAAAAAGAGCTCGGCATCGAAGACGATGAAGTCGTCGAGCAAGAAGCGTAATTTCGGACGGACAAAGGAGGAGCAAAATGGCAACTGAAACCAAAGGGCTTCATTATGATGCCTCGTATATAGAGAAGTTTTCTTCCAGCCGCGGCGAACCGGCATGGTTTACCGAAATGAGAAAGCAGGCGCTCGCTCTCGCGGAAGAACTTCCGCTCCCGCAACCGGAAAAAACCCGGATCATCGGTTGGAATTTCACCGAATTCGAGCACGAGCTGGAATCGAAGGCCGTCGATTCGCTCAATGATCTTCCGGAATATATCCACCGCCTGATCGGCAAGGAAGAACAAGCCGGCAACCTGCTGCTCATCCACAACGGCCGATTGGCCTACCAATCCTTGTCGGACGACCTGAAAAGCAAAGGGGTCATTTTCACCGATCTTGAAACCGCCTTGCGCGAGCACGGCGATTTGGTGAAAAAATATTACTTTGCGAAAGCCGCCAAACTCGACGCCAATAAATTGACGGCGCTGAACGCCGCCCTGGTCAACAGCGGTTTGTTCCTGTACGTTCCGAAAAACGTCGAGATCGAAGTGCCGCTGCAAACGGTCTTTTGGCAAGACCATCCCGACGCCGGCCTGATCAATCATGTCATCGTGGTCGCCGATGACAACAGCTCGATCACTTACGTCGAAAACTATTTGTCGACGGAGCATGAAGGCAGCCAAGTTGCCAACATCATTACGGAGGTTTACGTCGGGGACAACGCAACCGTGCGCTTCGGCGGCGTCGATCAGTTCACGAAAGACGTCACGACCTACATCAACCGCCGCAGCTACGTCGGGGCGAACGGGCGCCTGGAATGGGCACTCGGTCAAATGAACGACGGCAACACGCTTTCCGAAACGTTCACTTCCCTTGTCGGCGACGGCGGCGTGACGGACATGAAAGCCGTCAGCATCGGGCACGGAGAGCAAAGACAAAACTTTGAAAACCGCATCCACCATTTCGGCCGAAACACCGAAAGCGACATGCTCATTCACGGCGTGCAGTTGGATAAAGCGCAATCCATCTTTAACGCCATCACGAAAATCGAACATGGCGCTTCGAAATCAGACGGTGAACAAACCCAGCGCGTGCTCATGTTGAGCGAGGGGGCGCGCGGCGACGCCAACCCGATCTTGCTCATCGACGAAAATGACGTCATCGCCGGCCACGCCGCTTCGGTCGGCCGCATCGATCCCATCCAGCTTTATTATTTGATGAGCCGCGGCATCTCCCGCAAGGATGCGGAACGCCTGATCGTACACGGGTTCCTGAACCCGGTGGTTTCGCAGCTTCCGATCGAGGGAGTAAAAGACCAATTAACCGAGGTCATTGAAGGGAAAGTTAAGTAATGGACGTCAAAGCCGTTCGGAAACACTTTCCGATCCTAGACCAAAAAGTTAACGGCCATCCGCTCGTCTACTTGGATAGCGCGGCGACGTCGCAAAAGCCGGATGTCGTCATCGAGGCGATGGACAGCTATTACCGGAAAATCAATGCCAACATCCATCGCGGCGTGCATACGCTCGGTTCCTTGGCGACGGACGCTTATGAAGAAGCGCGCGAAAAGGTGCGCCGCTTCATCAACGCGGGCAGTACGGAAGAGGTCATCTTTACGCGCGGGACGACGACGTCGCTGAACACCGTCGCCTACAGCTACGCCCGGGCGTTTCTCAAAGAAGGGGACGAAATCGTCATCACTCCGATGGAGCATCACGCCAATCTCATCCCATGGCAGCAAGCGGCGAAGGCGACGGGGGCCACATTAAAATACATTCCCCTGCAGAAGGACGGGACGATCGACCTTGAAGACGTCCGCAAGACGGTGACCGAGCGGACGAAGATCGTCGCGATGGCGCACGTCTCGAATGTGCTCGGCACCATCAATCCCGTCAAGGAAGTGGCGGCCATCGCCCACGAGAAGGGCGCCGTGATGGTCGTTGACGGCGCGCAAAGCGCGCCGCACATGAAGGTGGACGTGCGGGCGCTTGACGTCGATTTTTACGCGTTTTCCTCCCATAAAATGATCGGCCCGACCGGCATCGGGATTTTGTACGGCAAAAAGGCGCTGCTCGAGAAGATGGAACCCTTTGAAACCGGCGGCGAGATGATCGATGTGGTCGATCTCTATGAATCGACGTGGAAACAGCTGCCGTGGAAGTTCGAAGCCGGGACGATGCCGATCGCCGAGGCGATCGGATTGGCCGCCGCCATTGATTTTCTCGAACAAATCGGCTTGGATGCCATCCACGATCATGAAATCCGGTTGGCGAACTATGCGCTTGAACGGCTCTCGGCGATCGACGGTCTGGAAATTTACGGGCCGCGCAAACGGGTCGGCCTCATTACCTTTAACCTGAAAGGCGTGCACGCCCATGATGTCGCCACGGCCTTGGACAATTTGGGCATCGCGGTCCGGGCCGGCCATCACTGCGCGCAGCCGCTGATGAAGTGGCTATGTGTCCCCGCCACTGCACGAGCGAGCTTTTACGTGTATAATACAGAGGAAGACGTCGATCGGCTTTACGAAGGATTACTGAAAACGAAGGAGTTTTTTGCTGATGTCCTTTAGTCAACTGGATCAACTCTACCGCCGCGTCATTATGGACCATTATAAAAATCCCCGAAACAAGGGGACGATTGACGCGGACGGAAAGTTGACCGTGAACATGAACAACCCGACGTGCGGCGACCGCGTCGAGTTGCACATGATCGTGGAAGACAACAAGATCAAGGATGCGAAATTCCTCGGAGAAGGGTGTTCCATCAGCCTGTCTTCCGCCTCGATGATGACCGAGGCGATCAAAGGCTTGACGGTCGAAGAGGCCCTTCATATGTCGGAACTCTTCTCGCGCATGGTTCAAGGCAAGGATTATCACGAAGAGGGCGTCGATTTCGGCGATATTGAAGCCCTGCAAGGGGTCGCGAAGTTTCCCGCCCGCATCAAATGCGCGACGCTGCCGTGGAAAGCGATGGAAAAGCTCTTTTTGAACGAACGGAATACAGATTGATCATAAGTGGATTGGCTTGAAGAACAAATTTTAAGGAGGGGACTCGCATGGCGAAACAAATGCCGGAAATCGGCGAATACAAATACGGCTTCAGAGATCGGGACATCGCCGTTTATCGTGCGGATCGCGGTTTGACGCGGGAAGTCGTGGAAGAAATTTCGCGCATGAAAAACGAACCGAAATGGATGCTCGAATTCCGCTTGAAAGCCTTGGAGCATTTTTATAAACGCCCGATGCCGCAATGGGGCGGCAACCTGAACGATCTTAATTTTGACGACATCACCTATTATGTCAAGCCGACAGAAAAAACCGGCCGTTCGTGGGACGAAGTTCCGGAAGAAATCAAGCGCACTTTTGACCGGCTCGGGATTCCGGAAGCCGAACAAAAATATCTGGCCGGCGTTTCCGCGCAATACGAATCGGAAGTCGTTTACCACAGCATAAAAGAGGATCTTGAAGCAAAAGGCATCATCTTCAAAGACACCGATTCCGCGCTGCGCGAAAACGAAGAGCTGTTCAAAAAGTATTTCGCGACGGTCATCCCGTATTCCGACAACAAGTTCGCGGCGTTGAACTCCGCGGTTTGGTCGGGCGGTTCGTTCATTTATGTGCCGCCGGGCGTCAAATGCGAAACGCCGCTCCAAGCTTACTTCCGCATCAATTCCGAAAACATGGGCCAATTTGAACGGACGCTCATCATCGTCGACGAAGGCGCATCCGTCCACTACGTGGAAGGTTGCACGGCGCCGATTTATACGACGAATTCGCTGCACGCCGCAGTCGTTGAAATCATCGTGAAAAAAGACGCCTATTGCCGTTACACGACGATCCAAAACTGGGCCAACAACGTTTATAACCTCGTCACGAAGCGGGCGATCGCTTACGAAAACGCGACGATGGAATGGATCGACGGGAACATCGGCTCGAAATTGACGATGAAATATCCGTCCGTCATCTTGGCCGGCGAAGGCGCCCGCGGCAACACGTTGTCGATCGCGATCGCCGGGAAAGGCCAACACCAACACGCCGGGGCCAAAATGGAACACGTGGCGCCGAATACGTCGTCGACGATCGTGTCCAAATCGATTTCGCGCAACGGCGGCAAGGTCACCTATCTCGGCAAAGTCCATTTCGGGCCGAAGGCGACCAATTCGCGGTCGAACGTGGAATGCGACACGTTGATCATGGACAATCAATCGACGTCCGACACCATTCCGTACAACGAAATCTTGAACCCGTACATTTCGTTGGAACACGAAGCGAAGGTTTCCAAGGTGTCCGAAGAGCAGCTCTTCTATTTGATGAGCCGCGGCATTTCCGAACAAGAAGCGACGGAAATGATCGTCATGGGCTTCATCGAACCGTTTACGAAAGAACTGCCGATGGAATACGCCGTTGAAATGAACCGCTTGATCAAATTCGAAATGGAAGGCAGCATCGGTTAAGCCCGACATATCAAGGTTTTTTCGCGAAAAACGGGCGAAATGTCCAAGAAATGTCCAACCACAAATGGGTGCCCACCTTCTGGGCACCCATTAATTATTTGTACGAAAATAATTTTCTGTTAAAGTCTCAAGTAGTGGTGTAAATTCTAAATCCCTTTATTGACAAAGAAGCCATCGAGTGCAATCTACTAAAAGTGACAATCCAAAACCATTAGTAGGAGGTGCTACTCGATGGCTTCCATTGATAAGTTTACCTTGTTGGACTTGATTCGAAAAGTGGGCATGGAGGGGGATGTCGATTTCTTACGGGAAGGCCTGAAAGTACTGGCTGAAGCGTTGATGGATGCAGAGGTGAGTCAGCACATTGGTGCCGAACGTTTTGAACGCAGCGAAAACCGCAAGAATGATCGAAACGGTTATTAGAACAGGGAATGGGACACACGGGTCGGGACGATTGGCCTTAAGATCCCTAAGACGTTGATAAAATTGCGGTGATCCTTTGCGACCGACTTGCTTTTGTTGACGTCGAACGTGAACCGGGTATCCGGCGACGTGTAATCCAAATATAAAACCATGCCGCTCCATTCCTTTGTATGAAAGACTTCACAATAGCCTATGCCCACGCGTTGCCGCTGTGCAAGTACAAAGGAACGCTTGTGCGGACAAACGTGAAGGACGAGCGGACAGGTCGAGGCAGGACGTTAGAAGGTATTAAAGGAATTTCGCGAATGGTCAATTTAGCTTTAAAAGGCGATATGTCAGCTCATGGAATATTGTATTACAAACCAACAAATAAACTTCCGAAATTCAAGTAGCGGGAGGTTTATTTAAATAGGTCTGCTGAACAAATAAAATTCCCTTGATTTACAAGGATTTTCAGTCTTGTTTGTCGAAATCAAATGCAAGGTTTCTATCATCTATTCTGAAAAAACCTTGCGCTTGGAGGCTCCTGCTTTGTATAAAAGAACGGAAAACCAACTTATTTTGCCGGATGACTTTTTCTTGCCTTTTACGGCAAATTGAATAAAGACAATCGTTGGGTCAAACTTGCCCAATTGATTCCTTGGTGGAATACGACCAATCCTTTAAGAAATCGATGAAAGGCCAAAAGGCCTTGTCCTTCCGGGTCGCACTGGGCGCCTTGATCATCCAACAACGATTGAAGACGAGTGACCGGGAAACGGTGCAACACATTGCGGAAAATCCCTACCTGCAATACTTCCTTGGCTTTCCGGAGTTTAAAGAAGGCCAACCGTTTGATCCCTCTCTGATGACTCACTTCCGCAAACTGTTAGGACCAGAGGTCATTCAAGAAGTCAACGAATGGATCGTCAAGGAAGCACAACATCAGGAAGCTAAAGATTCTTCAAACGATGATGAAGATGATCAACCCCCGGTCGGTTCGGGTACTACAGGAAAAGATCACGATCACGCAACTACCCCAGATTCGGAGACGCATAAGGGCAAATTGATGTTGGATGCCACTTGTGCACCGGCCGATATCGCCTATCCCATGGACTTGATCCTTTTGAATGAAGCCCGTGAAAAATTCCATGTGGAATTCGGAGCCAAGTGGCCATCAGCCTGGTGGATGGGTATGCCTTGGTCGAAAAAATGAGTTGGAACAATGATAACGAAGCTTTGACCTTACAGGAAGCGGTTGAAAGATATAGAGAACGCTACGGTCATTACCCCGAAGCGGTCCTATCCGATCAGATATACCGGAACCGTGAGAATCGGAAATACTGCAAAGAGAAAGGAATCCTTCTGAGCGGCTTATCGCTGTGGCGGCCTTCGAAGAAGGCTCAAAGCGAGCAAAAGCACATCACGAATAAGGATTCTGCGGAACGTAACTCCGTTGAAGCAAAATTTGGGGAAGGCAAGTGTCATTATGGGCTGGGCCTTATTCAAGCGCGCCTTCAAAAAACGAGTGAAACAGTCATCGCGTTACAATTCTTGGTCATGAACCTGGAACGCTGGCTCCGCCTTCTTTTTTGGCATTTTATCAAACGGTATCACTTCTCCTTTATTCATGTGGCTGAAACGTTAATCGACGAGTTCGTTTAGCAGTCCCTAAATATTTTTATTCTCTAGTTAAAACGTTGATGTACAAGTGATATAGTAAATCGTAAAGGAATTTATGTTTTTTATGTGGAATAAAAAAATAGGAATTGATTGGCATGTTTAAGGTTAAAAGATTCAATTGTAGTTATAATAGTACTACTATTTACCTATTGAAAATGGTCAATTACTTACTTATGCTTTAAGCAGTTGGAAAATATGGAATAATAATAAAAGGGGGATATGTATGAGTGCAACTGCTCTTATTAGTCTTGAGATAGTGGTTGTTATTTTGTTAGTAATAGGAATTGGATTTGCTGTTTTTAAAGTATTGAAAAAGAAATAGTAAAAAAAACCTCCATAAAGCTATTTCAGCTTTTAGGAGGTTTTTTTATTTTTAGAAAGCATGAGATGCATGGTATTTATCTTTACCCACATAAAATCTTAAATAACTACCCGATGTAAACCATCCTTGAACACCTGTTACTTCGAAGTAAAGACGTGCATAAGCATCTCTACCTTCATAAGTATCTTCATATGCTCTAACTATTTTGAGACTTGAATTTGTATACCCTGCACCAATCACTATAATTCTCTTGTCATAAACTTTTGAAATATGATCTGCGGCGTATTTTCCATAATTGATACAAAAGTCAGCCTTGAAAAATGCACTAATAACACCTGTTGATCCAGAAACTGTATAACCATAGAAATTACAGTAACCTGTACCACATCTCGCACTCATCGGTGTTATCATCCCAGAATCATCTGGCTTTTGTACTTCATTTCTAATTACTGATCCATCTTTAAAACGATATACCTTAACTGGGTCGTCTAATGTTGGTGTAAGCTCTTCTTTGGGTACTTTGTCCACGACACTTGGGTTCATAGAATCCCATACTTCACCTTTTTTTAATTTGTTTATTAGGTGAGGGATATCTTTTTTATAAACCCCTATTTCTAATAATTTTGCCTTTATTTCTTTAAGTTCCTGTGGTGTAAAGTGTTCTTTATCAGCGGCAGATGAAACATTACCTGGACCCAATAAAAATCCGAAGGCCAAAACTAAGGCGAACAAAACAGATAATAATTTTTTCATTCTTCTTTTTACCTCCTAAATTATTTAAATTTAACTTCCATATAAATAATTATATATTAACTATACTTTTCCCTCTTTTCCTTCTAAAATTGGTGCAAAAGTCCTATGTATTATTTTGTATAAAAGTAACAAATTACCGTATACCTTCTTAGGTGGTGTGGGTAAAAGTGAGAATTCATGCACTCCTACTTTTTCCGGTCATGAGTGATGGTGCCTGTTAAGATATATTGGGGTGCGGATAGAAGAAGCTTCAGCATGGCTTTACTGGCTCAAAGGTCACGATTCGAAAGGGAGACAGAAAAATAAAAGGGGAGAAAGCGACGCTTTCCCCTTGGTTTCAGTTCATCAATAACCCGGATAACGGGGTTGTTGATGATAATGATAGGGTTGTTGTGGGGAATAATGGGTGTCATTCTGATTTGGATGGGTCAATCGATCTTGAACGTGTTGAGCCGGTTCGCGATGACAGTCTTTTGGCGGACCTATAAACATATTGGGGCGAATGGGAGCGGTCGTCCTTTTCCATTCGTTTTCATCTAGACAATACGTATGCGTGATGATGTTGGCGGGCGTAAGTTTTAAGAGATCCGAACCTAAAATCACTTCAGGAGTCGGTGCATTAAATATGGCCAGAAGGTGTGTATGATCGCTCGTCGCGACTTCATAATGCCACCAGCCTTGCGGCACGTTGACCACTTGCCCCGGTTTGATCGGATAGTTGTGAATGTATTTCGTAAACGGGTTCAGCATCGATACCGTGGCGGAACCGGATATGCAGTAGACGAGCTCGGCGGCGTTTTGGTGATAGTGAGGCTCGATCACATTGTTGTTGCTTAAGAAAATATCCAATAAAGATATATTTTCCAGCGTGTTTAACTGTTGAACGCCTAAGACGTTGATAAAATTGCGGTGATCCTTTGCGACCGACTTGCTTTTGTTGACGTCGAACGTGAACCGGGTATCCGGCGACGTGTAATCCAAATATAAAACCATGTCGCTCCATTCCTTTGTATGAAAGACTTCACAATAGCCTATGCCCACGCGTTGCCGCTGTGCAAGTACAAAGGAACGCTTGAGCGGACAAGCGTGAAGGACGAGCAAACAGGTCGACGGACGTAGAACAAGGGATGAGAAAATAGATATAGAATTTAACCATATAGTAGAAGTAACGTACAAAGAAATAGATAGGAAGGTTGAAATGGAACCAATTAGAAAGGTTTATGGCTATGTAACAAAAATAAAGGAAGGTAAACCACAAGTATTAGTTTTCCAACACCCGATCGCAGAGGCAGGGATACAGATACCAAAAGGTACAGTAAAACCAGAGGAAGACACTTATCATGCGATTATTCGAGAAATTGAAGAAGAAACAGGGTTGAAAAATTTTGAAGTTGAGGATTTACTTGCACAAGATTATTGGAAAAATGACGATGGAGCTATTCATCACCGATTTTTTTATAAAATAAATGTATCAAATGTTCCTAATGAATGGGAATACCAACCAACAGGTGGTGAAGAAGAAGAGGGATTAACATTCCGTTTCTTTTGGATTTCATCCAAAGAAGAAGTTGAACTAGTACGGGGGCATGGAGATTATTTAGATCGAATTTTTACTTAAAACTTGTTGAACTAGAAGGGTGCGATAGTTGAACAAGCCATACTAAATGCATGGGAACTATCTATATGACAGACATTTTTATTATGCCCTCGAGAACTTCTCAACTTGATAAGTGTTTACAGTGATACGTACAAGCAGTGAGCGGAGCGAAAGCGGCAAATCATTGTTGAGATTTGACGATTGACGCGATATAACGAAGAAGAATGGCATCAAGTCGCCGTTTACAATCTATTCGAGGCAAACATATTGCCGACCGCGCTTGATACCTTCCCAAGCACCATCCCCAGGGGATGGATGTATCAGAGGTCGTTTTTTGCACGCCGTCTGCGTTAAAATTTTTTAGAGCTTGCTTCCGAAGCGGCCGCCGCTCGGATTACACGCTTACCCCCGCGTGTCTTAGCATATACATGCAATAAGAGCCGTGCACGAGCGGGGGTGGTCTCAGTGGTTAAACGTCGGCGGCTGGGCGGGCGGCGGACCTTGCCGTTTCGCCACGTCTTTGTTTTTTCCGTCGTTCTCTTCATCGCAGTCACCGTGTGGGGCCTCTGGCTGATCAATAACGGCATTAAGCCCGTGTTGTTAAACATTGCCGAGACGAAAGCGAAACAGGTCGCCGTGACCGCCATCAATTACGGCATAAAAAACAACGATCTTCGCGAAATGAAAAAGTACTCCAGCGAAAGCGGCGGAACCGATAAACTCATCAACATCAAATACGATAAAAACGGCGAGATCACATCGGTCACCATTGATACGTATGCCGTGACGAAGTTGTTGACAATGACAACCCAAGACATCCAAGAATATTTAAGATTGGTGGAGGATGGGAAGGTGCCCGCCGAGCCCGGCCTCAGCGACGCCGGTTCGAAAAACGGGATCATCGCCTACATACCGCTCGGGCAGGCGGCCAACAACGTTCTCCTTTCCAACCTCGGGCCGAAAATCCCCGTCCGCATCGATCTCATCAGCAACGTGAAGACCAACCTCAAGAGCGACTATCAACATTTGAACATCAACAATACATATATCCAATTGTTCATTCACGTCAAAGTCGACGTCCAGGCCGTCATCCCGTTCGGAACGAAGCCGGTGACGGTCGAACAAAACATTTTCCTCGTGTCCCATTTTATACCTGGTGAAGTTCCGATTTATTGGGGATCGGGCGGCAACAACTCATCCATCGTCTTGCCCGACGAAAAGAGCAAAAAAAGTACGCCGAAAAACCCGTGAACACAAACGGCGTCAATCCGGCCCTTTGGCCGGAAAAACGCGTCAAAACGACCGGTGCCAACGCGCGGAGATGGGCATGATGTTGCCGTGTGCTCCATTCCATGTCTTCCGGGGGCGCGCCGGCCGGCTGCGGAGGCTTTTATTTTAACGGCGCCGCGACAAACGTTCCCAGGTTTTCAAATACGGAAACGGGTCGAAGGAATACTCGGTCTTGCCGTTGTATTTGTACATTCCGTAATGCAAATGGGGCGGAAATTTCCCTTGCGTTCCTTTCGGGCCGTACCCGGAGCTCCCGACGTAACCGACGATTTGCCCGGGCATGACGACGTCCCCTCGCTTCAGCCCTTTGACATATCCGCTGAGGTGGGCGAAATAATGATAAATGTTTTTCGGATCGCGGATGCCCAGGCGCCAACCGCCGTATTGATTCCAACCGATCGTCTCGATGAAGCCGTATGTCGTCGCACGCACCGGCGTGCCGTAATCGGCAAAGATGTCGGTGCCTTCGTGAATGCGCAAACCGCCCCACCCGCGTCTTGCTCCCCATGTCGAACGATAATCATAACGGTAAGAGTTTGGAATGGGAAACGCGCGCTTGTCCAAATCGATGCGGCCGAAGCGGCGGTAGAGCTCGGCGATTTCCGAAATGATCGCCACCGCTTTATCCCGTCGATAATAGTCCCATAAACCGATGTACACGTTCTCCAGGCCGGGACCGTATGCCGCCAAATAGTCGGCCATCGCGTAGAGCGCGTCTTCCAAATTGGCACGCTCGGCTTTGCCGTCGCGGTTGCCGTCTTTTCCAAACCCGTTGAAAAGCGCGATGAAGTAAGGATCGTTGTCATCCGCTTTCGGATTCAGCGCGCCGCTCCACTTTTTTTCGGGGATCTGGATGCCGCCGGGACTCGAAGCGCCGGGCTTTTGGATATTCCGTTCATATTGATCGATGGCCGCCAAAATGTACCATGGCACGCCGGTCACGGCGGCGGTTTTCATATAGAGCGCCTGCCTCGTCTGCACGCTGCCGGAAGCCGCTTCCGCAGTCACGGCCGAGTACGGGAAAAAAAGCATCAGAGCAAGCGCCAACCCCGCGCGGATCGATGGACGTTTCAATTCGATGGCCTCCCTTCCAACGGTCAATGCCTGAGCTTTGAAAGCGGATGATGTGCTCCGCCTGAAACGTGGGCATGCCTCCGGAATACCGATGCGTTTTCGAAAGTTAAATCAGAAAGACGGTCGGCGCCTCCAACTCGTTCGTGGGTAAAGCGGATTTTGCTTATTTGTCCATTTCCGGGCTTCGCGGCGAGACGCTGCCTTGGGGCGCTTCCTTCATCCGGTTGATGACGTGTTCCAACCATTGATGAACCCGGGGCGTGTTGGCCGACAAGTCCTTGTAATTGGCGATGTCTTGTTGCGCAAAAGGCAGATCGGAAATATAGACTTTATAATAATTCGGAACAACGGACAAGGCCGTCCGTTTCACTTGTTGGGCCGCTTCTTGACGGTTGTTGTTCGATGTTTTGTAGGCGATGAGCACATATTGATCGGTGACGAGCGTGCCGACGTCAAAAATGTCCGGCAGGCTGAGCTCCAATCGCGTGATGATGTCGGCGAGCGCCTGATAATCGGTCTTCGGTAGATGGTCGACCGATAGCGCGTATTCGCGTCCGGGTTTCCGCGAATAATGCATGAACCCGAACGCCCCGATGCGCGCGTCGCTCTCGGAATTTTTTTGGATGTTTTTGGACGGCCCTTTATATGTGACATCCTGCGTCGGATCCGGCATCCGGTTGAGCCCTGAAGAATGGTGATTGTTGCGGGTATCCAAACCGCATCCCGACAAGGCTAAAACCGTCATCAAGGCTGCGGCGATCCATCTGCGTTTCATCTTTTATCCCTCCTAGCTTTAGAATGGCCGTTTCTTGTTCGATATTGCTTAGCAAAGACTGGCAAGCCCGCCATTTATGAAGGGGCGGCGACAATTTTTGCTGAGTTTTCTTTAATTTGCCCGCTGTGTTAAGATAAGGGCGGGGGGAAAGCGAATGAACGGAAAAACAGGGGTCACCGTCGCCGTCAATCAAAACGTCTATGAACTCGTCGAAGAACGCCACAACGGCTGGAACGAAGAGGCGTTTTTAAAGCGATACAGCGATATCCTGGCCAAATACGATTACATCGTCGGCGACTGGGGTTATGAACAACTGAGATTGCGCGGTTTTTATGAGGACACGAATTTAAAAGTCCCCTTTGACGCGCGCATCGGATCTCTGGATGAATATATACTCGAATATTGCAATTTCGGCTGCGCTTATTTTGTGTTGAAAAAGATTAAGCCTGCCGCAAACAAATAAAAATCCGTAGGGATTTCTAGGCGGACAGCATCGTTCGCAGAATCGGCGGTTCCCGCATTTCTTTTGGTGTCTCTTCTTTAAAGCGAAGGGATCTCTTGCTTGTTTGACAAATCTTCGCCAAATGGCATTGAAAGAACACCCCCTGCACATCAGGGGGTGTCCTCTTCAGACGTGGGTTCGCTCTCCGCGGAAGGGTCAGCGTGCGTCGGATGGGCGCCGGGATATTGGCGGGGGATGTCCGCGTGCAAACGGCGAAATTCATAAGCGAAACCGCTCGTGTATTGCTGGCCGTCTTTCCATGGCGTATGCTTGTTTTCGACCGGACTTTCCGCCCCCATCGGCGAACCGTACGGCCCTTCGGGAAATTCTTGGGATGTGAGAAACGCGTTTTGCGCCACGACATTCGCGAAATCGCTATATTGATCCTCTTTTTTCTTTGCCATTTCAATCATCCCCCTTGTCGATAGGGTAAACCGTCCCGGACGATATTATGCTGAAAGTCCGGAAGGGGACGCCAAAATGGAGTATCCGTCCGCCTTGCGGTAATATAAGGGATGGAAGCATTCAGTTGGTGGTGTCGTTTATGTACTTTGTTGACCGGCAACGGTTGGAGAAAACCTTGCGCCAGATGGAAGCCCATATGGCGCTGTTTCAGAGTCAAAAGCAATGGGAAAGCGCGGTGGAAAAACTTGCGCTGGAACGCCTGGTGCATGTGGTGATCGAAGCGTTTCTCGATGTCGGCAACCAGATGATCGACGGCTTCATCATGCGCGATCCCGGCAGTTTTAACGACATCGTCGATATTTTGATCGATGAAAACGTCGTGCCGAAAGAAAGCGAAACCGGGTTAAAGGCGGTCATCACTTTGCGCAAAGCCCTCGTTCACGATTACGCCAACATCGATCACGGCGCGCTCATCGACACGTTCGCGCGTCATTTTGCCGTGTGGTCCGACTTCCCCGGCCAGGTTCGCCGCTACTTGGAAAACGAACTCGGCCCCGTGTCGGCGTTTAAGCCGGATGGGGATGCCCCCTAATCCGCAACCGGCCGCCGATCTTGGCGGCCGGTCGGATTTGGAAGAACGAAATGGGCGAGTGAGAGACAAGCTGGAGGTCATGCAGACATGAAAAAATACAAAGGTTATTTATTTGATTTGGACGGCACGATTTATCGCGGGAACCAGGCCATTCCGGAGGCGGTCCGCTGCATTCGCCGTCTGCGGGAAGCGAACATTCCTTACATCTTTGTGACGAACAACGCGTCGCGCACGAACGTGGATACGGCCCGCAAGCTGGAAGATATGGGCGTTCCGGCAGAGCCGGAAAACGTTTTGACGTCCAGCATGGCGACCGCACAATACCTGAAGGAAAAAATGCCCAACGCGACGATTTTTCCGATCGGTGAAAAAGGGCTGCTGTCCGTCCTTGAAGAATCCGGTTTCCATTTCAGCGAAACATCGCCCGATTGTGTCGTCATCGGTCTGGATCGCAAGCTGACGTATGAAAAATTGACGACGGCTTGTCTTGCGATCCGCGGAGGCGCGACGTTCATCTCCACCAATCCGGACCGGGCCTTTCCGAGCGAACGCGGACTGCTTCCCGGCAACGGCGCCTTGACGGCGGCTATTGCGACGGCGACCGGCGTGGAGCCGATTTACATCGGCAAGCCGGAACCGATCATCATCCGCCAAGCGTTGGAAATCTTAGGGATTGAAGCGAAAGACGCCCTGATGGTTGGCGATAATTACCATACGGACATCTTGGCCGGCATCCGCGCGGGGGTGGACACGCTGCTCGTCGAAACCGGCGTGACGACGGCCGAAGAGCTGGAGCGGATTGACGAGCGTCCGACTTATGTCGCCAAGTCGCTCGATGTGATTTCGGTGTAAGGCGATTTCGTTTCATCGCGGAAAAAGCGATTAATGAGCCTGCCGTCCTGTTTGCTTCGCGCGGAGTGCGGCATTCCGGCGTGCCGGATGGAAAGATTGGGGCCGGCAGGGCGGGCGTGCTCCCTTAAGAAAATGGGCTTAGTCAAAGCCCATTTTTTGCAAGCGGCTGTGAGAATTTATCCGCATCCGCGCGGCCGTTTAAAAGGGACTTCCGCCGGTTACGGCCGGCCGGCGCCGTTCACATGATGGGCGATCCGACTCGAAGCCGCAGCGGCGATCGCTCCCACGATGTCGTCCAAAAAGGTGTGGCATTCTCCCGATGTCCGATCATTGAGCCGCTTTAAAATGCCGGGTTTCATTTTGTCGATATACCCGTAGTTCGTCAAACCGATCGATCCGTACACGTTGACGATCGACAGCGCGATGACTTCGTCGACGCCGTATAGGCTTTCATCGCGTCGGATCATTTCCAGGAGCGGTTCGTCCAGACGGCCTGTTTCCGCGAGGCGATCGAGGTGGATGCCGGTCAGGACGGCGTTTTGCACCTCGCGTTTGGCAAGGACGCGCCGGACGTTATCCGTACAGATCTCCAACGTTAAATTTTTTATATAGTCTTTTTGCAGGAAATGGACCAATTCGGCAAGATGGTCGATGGTCACGCCCCGCTCATTGAGCCATTGCAGGGCGTTTATGTGGATGGTTTCCGTCATCTCGGGACAGCCTCCTATTTATTCCCGGTGTGTTTGTCGTTCAAGCGCTGCGGCGATGAAGGATTGCGGGTTTTATTCTTTGTTATAATCGGGTTGGAGATACATCGCACATCAATGCACGAGGTGAACCGCCATGGCTAAACCAACGGTGTTTGTGACTCGCCGCCTGCCAAACGCACTTTTACAACCGCTCAAGGATGCCGTCCATCTCCACATGTGGGAGGAAGAACTCGAACCCGTGCCGCGCGAGACGCTGCTCGAAGCGGCCGCCGCTGCCGACGGCCTTTTGACCATGCTATCGGACCGCATCGACCGCGCGTTGATCGAGCGGGCTCCGCGTCTAAAAGTCGTTGCGAATCTGGCCGTCGGATTCGACAACATCGATCTCGCGGCATGCGAGGAACGCGGCGTGATCGTTTGCAATACCCCCGATGTGCTGACCGAAACGACCGCAGATTTAACGTTTGCCCTGCTCATGGCGACGGCGCGCCGCTTGATCGAAGCGGCGGACTACGTCAAGAACGGGCAGTGGAAAGAATGGGGCCCTTATTTGTTGGCCGGAAAGGACATTCATCATCAAACGATCGGAATTTTCGGGATGGGGCGCATCGGCGCGGCGGTCGCCAAGCGGGCGAAGGGATTTGACATGGATGTCATCTACCATAACCGTTCGCGAAACGAAAAGGCGGAAAAGGAACTGGGCGCCCGCTATGTCGGTTTTGACGAGTTGTTGGAAACCGCCGACTACGTCGTCTCGCTCTTGCCGTTGACGGAGGAGACGCGCGGATTGTTCGGGCGCGCCGCTTTTAAAAAAATGAAAAAGGCCGCGATTTTTATCAATGCGGGCCGCGGTGCGGTCGTCGACGAAGACGCCCTCTATGAAGCCTTGGTGCAAGGGGAAATTGCGGCCGCCGGTCTGGATGTGTTTCAACGCGAACCGATCGGCAAAGACCACCCGCTTTTAAAGCTGAAACAGGTGGTCGCCCTTCCCCATATCGGGAGCGCAAGCGTCGCGACGCGGACGAAGATGATCGAGCTTTGCAGGGAAAATTTGCTCAATGTGCTTGTCCGCGGCCAATCCCCGTTGACGCCGGTGACGGCCTCGCGTTGAAGCGCCGGGCCCAACGGGTGCAGCCTTGCGCACGCCGACCGAAGCGCACATAAAAAAGCCGTTCCCGTTAAAGGAACGGCTTTTGCATGTGTGGTTTTAAAACACTTGTTCCAATTCTTTAAAACCGGGCACTTCTTCGTGCAGGATGCGTTCAATGCCCGCTTTTAACGTAATCGTCGAGCTCGGGCAGCCCCCGCAGGCTCCCATGAGGCGCACGCGCACGATGCCTTCGTCATCCACGTCGACAAGTTCGACATCTCCGCCGTCGCGAAGCAAAAACGGGCGGAGCTTTTCCAATACTTCTTCCACTTGTTCGCGCATTTCAGACGTCCCCTTTCTCATTCTTATTCTCATTATATAAAATCAGGCGCAAAAAATCGACAACAGAGCATCATACAAGGCATGTTTGGTTTATTCATGTTCTCATCTATTGTAAAATGGAATTAATGATTGAGCAACCTTGACGGTTCAGAGGGGGAGTCGACATGGTCATCACCGTCTACGGCGCCGAAGCCCCGTGCCCGAGCTGTTTGCACGCTCCGAGCTCCAGGGAAACGATGGAATGGATTGAAGCGGCCGTCCGCCGAAAGTTTCCGGATGCGCCGATCCACGTCCGCTATATCGATATTTATGAACCGGAAACGCCGGAGGATGAAGCGTTTTCGCGAAAAATCCTGAACGATGAATATTTTTATCCGCTCGTCGTCGCCCGCGGGCAAGTCATCGGCGAAGGCGACCCGCGTTTGAAAACGATCTTTAAGTTTATCGAAGAAAACTTGACGGAAACCGCTTGAACTGAGCCGCGGGCCCGCCGGTTTTTCGGCGGGTTCCGCACCTTGCGCACGCCGGGTCACCATCGCTTTGGCGGCTCGGTTCCTCACCGCCAAGCTGCTCCTTCCCTTTTTGTCCGACGCCGCGTTTGCTGCCGGTCAAATCGATTGACGGGACGAACGAAGGCAGGTAGTATAGATGAGGACAAGAGGTGAGTCCTATGAATCCCATTATCGAATTTTGCATGAGCAACCTCGCCAGCGGCTCACAGGAAGCCTATGAGATTCTTGAGAAAGACCCGAATCTCGACGTCATCGAGTATACCTGCCTCGACTATTGCGACTTGTGTTACGAAGGGCTCTACGCTCTGGTCAACGGCGAGTATGTCTCAGGCGAAAACGCGGAAGATCTCGTGAATAACATCTATCGGTATCTCGAAGAAAATCCGATGTTTTGATCATAGACGCATGCACCGCTTTGGGCGGTGTTTTTTTACAACCCGTTTGGGATTTAGAAGAGAACGGAGGCTTGCACATGTACCAATTTTCCCACACCTGGCCCTATGAGCGCGTGATGGGGGATCTCTATTTAACCGAATGCCCGTTTTGCGGGAGCCGCGCGGTTCCCTTGCACTTAAAAAAGGAGGCGTTCGAGCGGGCAAAAGAAGGCATCAAAACGGAGGCCGTTTTGCCGTGCTGCCATGAAAAATTGACGATTCTCCGCATCGACGACGATTATCTTTGGACGGATCGCGCGCTCAGGTGAGGCGAGGGAGGTTGGACGCAAGCCGATAAACGCTTGAGTGCATGCTGAGTGGACGCGACAGGCGGTGGAGGTGCCCGGCCCGCCGCTTCGAAAAAATAGCTTATACTCTTAATGTCGCTTCTGAAAAAGCGATGGCGAACGGTTCTCGTTGCCGCCGGCGTCTGGAGGCGCAACAACCGTTTGCACGCGCCCGTCGACCGGGCGCCGGAAAGTATACAAGGTATGCACGCCGTTTTAAAGGACCGATCGGCCTGCAAGGAGCATTGATCGAAAGGGAGAACGGCGGCATGCACCACAACAGAAAGGACGATGTGCGTGGGAACGGCGATTCCTTTTATTAAAATGCACGGTCTCGGCAATGCTTATATTTATTTGGATTTGTTTCGCGAGGACATCCGCGTGTGCGATTATGCGGAGCTGGCGCGGCGCGTGGCCGATCCGAATACGGGCATCGGCAGCGACGGGCTCATCCTCATCGCGCCGTCGGAGACCGCGGACGTTAAAATGCGGATTTTCAACAAAGACGGGTCGGAAGGAAAAAATTGCGGCAACGGGCTGCGCTGCGTCGCCAAATATGCGTACGAAACGGGCATCGTAAAAACGGAGCGCTTTACGATTGAAACGTTGGGCGGACCGGTGGCGGCCGAAGTTCATCCGTCGGGCGGAGCGGTTGAGACGGTGACAATCGATATGGGCGCACCGGCTTTAAGCCGCCGCGCGATTCCGATGGCCGGAAAAGGGGAGGGGCGCGTGATCGATGAAGCGATCGAAGCGGGCGATGCGATTTACCGCGTGACCGCCGTTTCCATGGGCAATCCCCATGCCCTGTTTTTTGTCGAGGACATCGACGAAGCGCCGATCGAAACGGTCGGGCCGCTTTTGGCCGACGGCGGCCACCCGCTGTTCCCGGAGGGCGCCAACGTCGGCTTCATCGAGCCCGTCGGTCCGCGCGAGTTGATCTACCGCGTTTGGGAGCGCGGTTCCGGGATAACGCAAGCGTGCGGAACGGGCGCCTGCGCCGCTGTGGTCGCCGCGGTCTTGAATAATCAAGCCGAAAGAGGGAGCCGGGTGACGGTTCACCTCGCGGGCGGCGATCTCTATATCATGTGGGACGCCTCCAGCGATCACGTTTTCATGACCGGGCCGGCGGAATTCGTCTGCCGCGGAATGTATTTTGCGCCGGCTGATCTGTAACGCGGGTGCCGCCTCCGGCAATATGGAAGGGTAGGCGGGCGGTTCCGAGCGGGCCGTTCGCTTGAGCGCGTCGATTGGCAATGTCTATAATAAAAATAAGAACATGCGAGAGGAGTGTGAAAGCATGATCACGATCACGGAAGCGGCGAACAGCCGCATTAAAGAAATGATGGCGCAAGAAGAAGGCGAAGGCTTGTTTTTGCGCCTTGGCGTGCGGGGCGGCGGTTGTTCGGGGTTGTCCTACGGCATGGGCTTTGACAATGAAATAAAAGAAGGCGACCATAGCTTCGAGTTTGACGGGCTAAAAGTCGTCATCGACAAAGAGAGTTACCCGCTTTTGCAAGGCGTGAAGATCGACTATAAACAAAACCTGATGGGCGGCGGCTTTACGATCGACAACCCGAACGCCATCGTCACGTGCGGCTGCGGCCACTCCTTTAAGACGGCGACCAATCCCGGAACCCCGACGAAATGTTGATCGGCGCAAAGCGGTCTTCTCTTTTTCAGAAGACCGTTTTTTTTATGCGCTGAAAACTTTAGAAGACGAGCGCGTTTTGCCCATCCGGAAGGGTCAGTATGAATGCCAAAGAATGAAAAGAAAAAGGAGAATGATGAGGATCCAAAAGACCGGGCTGACGAAGAGGTGTAAAAGCGCGCTGACGAGCGCGAACAAAATCACGCAAGCGATGTAAATGAACAGCACGACAAAAAGGGGATGCATAATCACACTCCATCCGACCGTTTCATTTAGTCTATGATGAGCGGATGGAGAAGGTGCGCGGAAATCATAGACACTTTGGCGGCATCCCGGCGGTACGGCTTTTCGCCGCGATCCGCCCGACCGGACGAATTCCGCTTTTCGGTCGGCCGTTTAGGCTAACCGCGAATGGGCCGTTGAACGAAAGGCTGTCTGCAGACGCCGTTCATCAACATGAGCGCTCTATCACACTGAAAGGAGAAATCTTAGGGATATCGCCGGCCTTAGCGAGAATGCGGTTGCTTCAACTTGAAGAAAATCGCCCGCAAGCCTTTATAAAATGAGTCGGGTTCGACGACGACGAGGCGCATGCCGGCGCGGCGAACTTGTTTTTTCAAACGCTGAAGTTCAGCACGCTCCAGCGGCCCCGTTTCCCAGTCCAGACAGCGGATGAACAAGCGGTCTTCCGGAAGAAAAATGTCGACGCAAAAAGGGCCGAAGCGCACGTCCAGTTCGACCGGATACCCTTTCATTTCCAACGTTTGAACGATGTATCGCTTGGCGGGCGGCATCAGGGCCGCCGCGTCCGTGCTTTGGCTTTCTTTGTTGATCGGTTGTGTGCGGCCTGATTTTACGGTGATTTTTTTCAACCATTTTTTCATGTTTCCGTCTCGTCCCGTCCTCATGCATTTCAGTCTCTATGCGAGACGCCATGTGCGTTACCAGAAATAAAATAACCAAGCGGCGCGGTCTTTAAACCGAGAAAGTGCATTCCGGAACGGTTGCTCGAGCGTTCCGCCATTTTTTATTGGGAAAATTAGTAATTTATTCATCCGGAAACAAAAATTGACACACATCGGGCGCAAATAATGTGGAATCCGGACGGACAACTTATTCACAAAATCGCACAAAACGGACGATAGAGATGGGGCGACTTTCATTGACAACTGCGTTACGATTTTTTGCAAATAGGCTTGAAAAATGTATAGGAAAGTCCTAATATTGTCTATGGACTGATAGACTGAAGATATTCGTGAAGTTTTTCACAATCTTTCTTCAGGTAACGAGAAATTTATAAAAGGTGGAAGTGATCCAATTGAGCAAGCCGAGAATCCTTATTTTGGGAGCCGGTTACGGCGGAATGATGACCACGACGCAATTGACGAAACGCCTTGGCGTCAATGACGCCCAAATTACATTGGTCAACAAGCACAACTACCATTATCAAACGACATGGCTGCATGAACCGGCGGCGGGGACGCTGCCGGTCGATCGGACGCGGATGTTGATTAAAGACGTGATCAACACGAACCGTGTCGAATTCATTCAAGACACCGTCGTCTCCATTAAGAAAGATGAAAACAAAGTCGTTCTGAAAAACGGCGGTGAAATCGACTACGACTATTTGGTCATCGCGCTCGGATTCGAGTCCGAAACGTTCGGCATCAAAGGTTTGAAAGAAAACGCTTTGGCCATCGAGGACGTCAACTCGGTCCGGCTGATCCGGGAGCACATCGAATATCAATTCTCCCGTTATCACAATATGGAAGAAAAGGACGACAGCCTGCTCACCATCGTCGTGGGCGGCGGCGGCTTTACCGGCGTCGAATTCCTTGGCGAATTGGTCAACCGGCTGCCGGAGCTGTGCCGTGAATATGACATCGACCGGGAAAAAGTGCGCGTGATCAACGTGGAAGGCGCGCCGACTATCTTGCCGATGTTCGACAAAGAATTGGTGGAATATGCGATCCGCCGTTTGGAAAGCAAAGGCGTCGAATTCCGTCTTGGCACGCTGTTGAAAGAATGCAAAGAGGACGGCGTCGTCGTCGGCAAACCCAATAGCGACGAAGTCGAAGAAATCAAAGCCGGCACCGTCGTTTGGACCGGCGGCGTGCGCGGCAACCGCGTGCTGGAAGAGTCCGGATTTGAAGTCGCCCGCGGCCGCGTCAACGTCGGCGATGATTTGCGCGTCCCCGGCTATGACAACGTTTTTGTCATCGGCGACTGCGCAAACGTCATGAACCCGGAAACGGGCCGTCCGTATCCGACGACCGCCCAAAATGCGATTCAACAAGCCTACTCGGTGGCGCGCAATATCAAGCATCTGCTTCGCGGCGAACCGACCGAAAAATATGTCTTCCACAATAAAGGGACCGTGGCCTCCCTTGGACACGGCGACGCGATCGGCGTGATTTTCGGCAACATCAAGCTGAAAGGGATGTCGGCCGCCATCATGAAAAAAATTATCGACAACCGTTATTTGTTCTTGCTCGGCGGCATCGGCCTGATGTTGAGAAAAGGCAAATTGAATTTATTCGGTAAGTAATGGCATTCACCATATAAAAAAACGGAGCTTAGGCTCCGTTTTTTTAATGTGCCAACGCTTATGGCTTAAAGAACTTTTTCTAATCTATTAAAGGAAATGACAAAATGATCGCGAAGCGTCAAAAGTTGCCATTTCTCTTGAAATTTTTTATGATCATTTTTAATCAATACGATGTCGGGGAGCTTGCGTCATTTATTTTTCTCCCGCCAAAGCAGGAAATTTAAAAGGGACAAGGAAGGGTGAAGCACATGTCGTTGGAAAGCGTAAAAGCTTATTTTAAACAATGGAATCGTGATGCGGACATAATGGAATTTGACACGCCGAGCGCCACGGTTGAACAGGCGGCCGAGACGATCGGCGTCATCCCCGCGCGAATCGCGAAGACCTTGGCTTTTAGGGGGAATGAGGATAAAGCCCTTTTGGTCGTCACGAGCGGGGACGCCAAAATTGATAATAAAAAATTTCGCCATACCTTTGGCTTCAAAGCCCGGATGCTGACCCCCGATGAGGTGCTGGAACAAACCGGCCATGTTATAGGGGGAGTTTGTCCGTTCGGATTGAAAAATGAATGTGATGTCTATCTGGATACCTCTTTAAAACGTTTTGATACCGTCTTTCCGGCTTGCGGCAACACGAACTCCGCCATTGAACTGACCATTGATGAACTCTATCAATATTCATTGGCAAAAGAATGGGTGGATGTTTGCAAAGGTTGGGAAGGGGCGGATTCCCAAGAGATGGCGGCTCTAAGGAACGACAGCGTTTAAAACGGGGGGGGGAGGGATCGGTCTGCCGTCATTCTGACACCCAAGTTCTTAGGGCAATATCGCTGACGCTTATACAGGCCGGCCGAAAAAAAGCGGCGTCTATCAAGCTATCTCCACCGGGAACTAAGACAAAAGCACTCATATTTAACAAGGCTTTCATCATGGGTGTTGTGACAATTCCATCCAAGTTTGTCAATCCAGCGTCTGCTTGAAAGTTTTTTACTGTTTGAACCGTAGCTTCGTCAAAAATGCCCGTCCAAGATCCCGGGGGGATTCCCTTACACCATAGGGCACCTTGAAGAATATAAATCATATTACTGGGTTCATCTTGATAATCACTTGGAACAAGCGGTTGGAAAAGAGCCTCAATTTGAGGACCAAAATTATCCGCGGGTTCCTCAATGCCCAGTTCGATTTGTAATGCTCTCGTTAGCGCATACACCGTCGTCCAGCCGGTTTTACCGTCCTCAGGTATCACTTCGTAACCGTGTCTGCCACCATAAGTCCTGTTCAACCATTGTTGTGTGAGCAATACCATTTGATCCATTTGTTTTACTCCTTTCATGAATCTTAATTGCAAATAAAGATTAGCATTCTAAGAAGTTCTAAAAATGCAATGATTGTGCAACATTGAAATGAAATTTCCTAAAAATGGATTACCAACTAATGAGTTATTACCATGTTGTTTGTGTGTACATGTTTCGACAAGGTTTCTCAAAAAAGAAAAAACATGCACATGATGCTATGTGCATGTTTTTTATACTAACTTTTCTAACTTTCATCCCGTTTTTTATATTCATTTGATAATTTCGCGATTATAGAGGCTTCCTTCATGAGTACTCCATAGAATATGTATTAGTTATTAGCTCTTATGTGGTATCTCCCTACGAGTATAATAGACAAATTTCCCGATCAAAACTGAAAACTGTTGGTTAAAACGTCTTAACCAAGAGATCATCGCCAGATAGAAGGGGGCGGTATTCACCTGTAACGCGGTCGTTTATCTTCTCTAAGCCAACATAAGGATGATGTGGGACGGTGTTAATTTAGCAAAGAGTCGATGGTAAAACAAACTGGAGCAAACTTTATTGACCCTAACATCCATCATTTGAAAATCAATCTTGTCATCAAGCCGAGGTACTTAAATCCCATTCAATTTTTTAATTCTCGTCCAACTGCAAATGCTTCGCTTAATTTTTTTGCTTTTTCGCACCCTTGATGATAAAGGTCTAATGCTTTTTCGATGGTATCTTTGGATTTCCCATATTGTTCCGCTTGTTCGAATGTGGCTTGGATGTCTTTAAGTTTTGCTAAAATAATCGGGTAGCCTTGGGCATAGGGGATGATTTCATTTAGTCGTTTATATTTATGGGCCAGATCTGCTGGTTTTCCGTCGGTTTGGGTATTCCAGTCTTTAAAATATTGCTCTCTTTTTTCTTCTTGACTTAAAACGCCGGGATTTAGTAGGAGACCTTTGAAATCGAGCTCGTCAACGATATCGTCCACCATCGCCATGATTACGCCGAGATATTGTCCTTTCGTTGGTGGTTGGATCGTGGGGTGGTCTTTGGTGGCTATTCGGCTGTCAAGGCGGCCATCGTTTTGAAAGACATAAAGATTGTCATAAATGATGACGCCGTCAGGCTCGTATTTGTATA